>Ga0233380_1000005_pt1 | contig 404751 bp, 410 predicted proteins | sample ElkDunMinimDraft_9_FD_191541 | JGI IMG/M metagenome (GOLD analysis project Ga0233380, IMG submission 191541) | Fecal eukaryotic communites from dung pellets of Tule Elk in California, USA - Elk Dung F36 | ecosystem: Host-associated > Mammals > Digestive system > Large intestine > Fecal... | reverse complement strand
CGCGCGGTCCTGCACGGCAAGGCCATGGAGGCCCTGCGCTGGCGCCGCGTCTACAAGGCCATCGAGGCCGAAGCCGCCGAGGTCCGACGCCGCCAGCAGCAGGCCGAACAGCAGCGCCAGAAGGCGGCCCGTCAGGAGACCCGCGACTTCTGCGATGCCATCCTCACCGCCGCCCGCGAAGACTACGAAACCGCCCTCGCCCGCTGGAAACGCGGCGAACCGATAGACGAGGGAGACGGCATAGACGGTGTATTCGCACCGTCTCCGCCACCGCCGATCCTCCCCGGCCTCCCCGGCGGTGCAGCGCTCGCGGGGGCGCCGTGAGGGGCATTTCGGCGGCGCGCACCCCCACTTTCGTCATCCTCCGGCAAGCCGCGCAGCGGCGCAGACCGGGGGACCCAGCGGCGCCGCGACGGCGGCGAAACACACACGCTTGAAGGTCAGGCGCCGGCGCTCCCGACAGCTTCGCGCTCGCGCGCGCCGCTGGGTCCCCCGGTCTCGCTAAGCTCGCCGGAGGATGACGAAAGCAAGGATAAGCGACCAACCCCACTCCCCACTCCCTACTGCCTGCTGCATTCCGCCGCGCCCACTGTCACAGAACCCTGACCGACACCCGCCATAAGCGCCGCAGTTTCCCGCCTCCGGAGTGCCTCCCCATGCGTCTGAACCGTCGTAACCTCATGGGAACGGGCGGCGCCGCCCTCGCCTTCACGGGTCTGGCCCGCCACGCCTCGGCGCAAGCCGCCGCCCCGGGCGAAGAAACCTACGTCAACCAGATCCACGGCTACGGCCCGCTGAAGGAAGACCCCAACAAGTTGCTCGATCTGCCCGAGGGTTTCACCTACCAGGTCATCGCCCAGGGCGGCGACACCATGGACGACGGCCTCTTCGTCCCCGGCCAGCCGGACGGCATGGCCTGCTTCCCTCTGACCGGCACGCAGGTGGCGCTGGTCATGAACCATGAGCTCAAGGGCTCCAGCAGCCTGCACCGCAACCTCGGCCCCGGCGGCCTGCATCAGGAGCGGCTGGGCCAGCTGGACGTGTCCAAGGCCTTCGACACCTACAAGGACGGCCGCCCCCTGCCGGGCGGCTGCTCGACCCTGATCTACGATCTGGCGACCCGCCAATCGGTCAGCCACCGCCTGACCCTCGCCGGCACCTCGACCAACTGCTGCGGCGGCCCAACGCCCTGGGGCAGCTGGCTGAGCTGCGAGGAGACCATCGAGACCCCCGCCGACGCCGACGTCACCAAGGCCCACGGCTGGGTCTTCGAGGTCCCCGCCACCGCCACCGGCCCGGTCGATCCCGTGCCGCTCAAGGCCATGGGCCGCTTCGACCACGAGGCCGTCTGCATCGATCCGCGCACCGGCGTCGCCTATCTGACCGAGGATGTGAACGACAGCCTCTTCTACCGCTTCATCCCCAACGTCCCGGGCAAGCTCATCGAGGGCGGCAGGCTGCAGGCCATGGCGTGGAAGGGCGCCCCCTCCGCCGACACCCGCAACCAGGACGGCCAGCGCAGCTGGGCCGTCGGCGACTGGCGCGAGGTCGAGTGGATCGACCTGCAGGATGTCGAGGACCCCGCCGGCGACCTGCGTCAGCGCGGCCACCGCGCCGGCGCCGCCCTGATCGCCCGCGGCGAGGGCATCTGGTGGGGCGACGACGAGATGTATTTCACCGCCACCTCGGGCGGCCCGATCCGCGCCGGTCAGGTGATGCGTCTGGTCCCGGGCCTGAACGGCGCCGCCGACCGCCTTCAGCTGTTCGTCGAGAGCACGGACAAGAAGGTCGCCAACATGGCCGACAACATCACCATCGCGCCCTGGGGCCACCTGATCCTGTGCGAGGACAACTACTCGTCAGAAGTCCGCAACCACCTCAAGGGCGTCACCCCCGAGGGCCAGATCTATGTGATCGCCCGCAACGTCTTCCGCGGCAACTCCGAGTTCGCGGGCGCCTGCTTCTCGCCCGACGGCGAGGTGCTGTTCGTCAACATCATGTACCCCGGCATGACCCTGGCCATCCGGGGACCGTGGGAGACTGTGCGGGGGTGAGCTAAAGCCCTCCCCCTCGAGGGGGGAGGGTTGGGTGGGGGTGGAGGCAGGCCAGCTCAGGACGACCTCGCAAGGCTCCATCGACCTCTCCCAACGCGCCTCTCACCTCAACACCGCTCCCTCACCCCCATCCCCGACCCTTCCCCCTCGAGGGGGAAGGGAGACGATCCGATCTAGAACAACCCCCGCACCCGCGGCCCCGACATGAACAGTCGGGGCTGCGACCGGCGGACCAGCCACAGGTTCACGGTCGCCAGCGCCAGCACCACGGCGGCGCCCGCCTGATGCAGCCCGCCCAGCCACAGCGGCACGGCATGCATGAGGGTCACCACCCCCAGCACCGCCTGCAGCCACAGGGCCACGGCGACTATCACCGCGCTCGCGCCCAGCCCCTCGGCCAGCCGCCAGCGCCAGGCCTGCACCGCATAGACCGTGCCGCCGATCAGCAGGCCATAGGCCCAGATGCGGTGATTGAACTGCACCAGCGCCTGGTCATGCAGGAAGGCCAGCGCGCCCTTGCCCCACTCCACCGGCGGGAAGACGCCGCCGTTCATCAGCGGCCAGTCGGTATAGACGAAGCCCGCCTTGGCGCCGGCCACCAGCCCGCCCAGCAGGCATTGGATGAAGACCGCGCCCAGCAGGATCGCCGCGCCCCGGCTCCAGCCCTGCGGCGAGCGCGAATGCTCCTCGCCGTTCCAGGCCTCCAGCCCGGTCCAGATCAGGCCCATGAAGATGATCAGGGCCAGGCCCAGATGGGTCGCCAGCCGCTCGGGGGCCACATCGACCCGCTCGCTCAGCCCGCTGGTCACCATCCACCAGCCGATCAGCCCCTGCAGGCCGCCCAGCGCCAGCAGGATCACGCAACGCACGATCAGCCGACGCGGGATCTTCCGCAGCACCAGGAAGACCGCGAACGGCACGGCGAAGGCCAGGCCGATCACCCGCCCCAGCAGCCGGTGGAACCACTCCCAGAAGAAGATGCCCTGGAACTCGGCCAGGCTCATGCCCGCGTTGATCTGCTGGTACTGCGGGATGGCCTTGTACTTTTCGAAGGCGTCCATCCAGTCGGCGTGGTTCATCGGCGGCAGCGCGCCCATGATCGGCTTCCACTCGGTGATCGACAGGCCCGAGCCCGTCAGGCGGGTCACGCCCCCGACCACCACCATGGCGAAGACCAGCGTCGCCGCTGTCCAGAGCCAGATCGCCACCGACCGGCTTTGATCCCTGCCGCCCAAACGCTTCATTCGACGCCTGCCGTTCCGACCGTTACACTGCCGTTCACGATACTCGTCGCGCCCGGACCTGTGCGGTATGCCCGTGCAAGACGGCGAGAGCGAGTCGCTTTTCGGCGTCCCGACGCCGCACGTTGGAGAGGCCGTTGCAGTACGCCGACATCGTCACCGCCGTTCTGGGCGCCTTTGTGCTGGCCTGGCTGGCCGATCAGCTGACCGGCCGCCGCGGCCTGTTCGCCACCAGCCTGGTCTCCGGCGTCGGCGCCGTCGCCGGCTGGTTCCTGGCCGTGCGCGTCTTCGCCGTCTCGACCATGGATGAATGGGGCTGGGTGCTGTGGGCCATGGTCGCCTCGGTCCTCGCCCTGGGCGCCTTCTTCCTGTTCCGCAGCAAGCGCTGATGGGCAACCGCACCCGTCGCTTCCTCGCCATGATCGGCGTGCTGGTCTTCCTCGCCGTCTGGATCTGGGCCGTCATCGCCCTGCGCGGCCTGTTCGGCCCGAACATGCTGCTGGACCTGCTCTTCTTCGCCGTCGGCGGCATCGGCTGGGGCGTGCCCCTCTACCCGCTGTTCAAATGGGCCGAAGCCGGCAGGGACTGACGGATAGCCCAAATGCAAAGGGGCCGTCCGAAGACGACCCCCTCTAACCAACCGTCTTCATTGCGGAAGATGGTCGGAGCGACAGGATTCGAACCTGCGACCCCTTGACCCCCAGTCAAGTGCGCTACCAGGCTGCGCCACGCTCCGAGAGGCGCTCCCTATAAACGGGGTCGCGCCCGGCGCAAACCAAAAAAGCAGGCTTCAGGCGGATCGCGACAGAGTGGCTTCCAGACGGGCCCGCGCGCCCTCCAGTTCAGCCAGAACCTGACGCAGGCGGACCGACGATACGCCGGCCGGCGCGGAGGCCGCGGCGGGCGCCGGAGCCGGCGCCGACTCGGCCACGGGCGTCGCGCCCTCGGGCTCGAACGACACCAGGCCGTCCGGATCGCCCCAGGCGGCGATGCGCTTGATGCCCTGTTCCTTGTACAGGCGCTGCACGCCCTTGATGGTCAGACCCTCGTCATGCAGCAGCCTCTTGACCGCCTTCAGCACCACCAGGTCCTGCGGGCGATAGAAGCGCCGTCCGCCCGCGCGCTTCAGCGGCGAGACGAAGGTGAATTTGGTCTCCCAGAAGCGCAGGACGTGCTGGGGCGCGCCGACTTCATCGGCGGCTTCCGAGATGGTCCGGAATGCGTTGGCGCTCTTGGCCATACGTCAGATCAGGCCGAGACGACCGCGTCGTGCACCCGGCCCTTCATGATCTGCGAGGCGCGGAAGCTGATCACCCGGCGCGGGTTGATCGCCGCCGGTTCGCCGGTCTTGGGGTTGCGGCCCATGCGGGCGCGCTTTTCGCGGACCTGGAAGACGCCGAAGCCCGACAGTTTGACCGTCTCGCCGCGCTCCAGCGACTCGACGATCAGTTCGAGCGTGCGCTCGACCATCTGCGAGCACTCCTGCCGCGACAGGCCCACTTCTTCGTGGACGGCTTCGCACAGGTCGGCCCGGGTCAGGGTCTGCGTCACTGATCAATCCCCTCAGTCGTCAATGCGTCGCATAAGAGGGCAAGAGCCCTGAAATGAAAAGACGAAATGCGCGTTACAGACGAATCGCGCAGGCGCCCCAGGTCAGGCCGCCGCCCATGGCTTCCATCACCACCAGATCGCCGCGCTTGATGCGGCCGTCCTTGATAGCGGCGTCCAGCGCCAGCGGGATAGAGGCGGCCGACGTGTTGGCGTGCAGGGCCACGGTCGAGATGACCTTGTCCTCATCCAGCCCCAGACGCTCGCCGACGCCCCGTATGATACGCTGGTTGGCCTGGTGGGGCACGAACCAGTCGACCTCGGGGATCTCGATGTTCGAGGCCTCGCAGGCCGCGACGATGGCCTCGGCGATGTTGACCACGGCGTGGCGGAACACCTGATTGCCGGCCATGCGTAGATGGCCGACCGTGCCGGTCGTGGCCGGGCCTCCGTCGACGTACAGCATGTCCGTCTTGGAGCCGTCGCAGCGCAGGGCGAAGCCCAGCAGGCCGGTGTCGGCCTTGGTCCCCTCGCCTTCCCGCGGCTCGACCACCAGAGCGCCCGCGCCGTCGCCGAACAGGACGCAGGTCGTGCGGTCGGTCCAGTCCATCAGCCGGGTCATCTCCTCGGCGCCGATGACCAGGGCGCATTTGGCCAGGCCACGCGCGACGAAGCCGTCGGCGACGCTCAGCGCATAGACGAAGCCCGAGCAGACCGCCTGGACGTCGAAGGCGATGCCCACCGGGGCGCCCAGCTTGCGCTGGACGATGGAGGCCGTGGCCGGGAAGGTCATGTCAGGCGTGGTCGTCGCCACGATGATCAGGTCAACGTCGGCGGCGCTCTTGCCCGCGTCGATCAGGGCCCGCTTGGCCGCCTCGACCGCCAGATCGCTGGTCGGCTGGTCGTCGCGCGCCTTGTGGCGCTGCTTGATGCCGGTGCGCTCCTGGATCCACTCGTCCGAGGTGTCCACGATGGCGGCCAGATCGGCGTTGGTGACGATCTGCTCGGGAAGAAACGAACCGACGCCGGTCACGGCGCTACGGGTGACGCTCACTGGGAAGTCTCCTTGGCCAAGTCCGCTTCGGGCGCGGGCGGCTGTTCCAGCACGGCGGTCAGCTTCTGCAGGCTGGCCCCAACCTTGGCCATGTAGTCACTGCGCGCCAGATCGACAGCAATGCGGATCGCCGCGCCGAAGCCGCCCGCCGTCGCCCCGCCGTGGCTCTTCACCACAATGCCGTTCAGGCCCAGCAGCGGCCCGCCGTTGATCACATTGGGATCGATCCGGGCGCTCATCTTCTTCAGCGCCGGATAGGCCAGCGCCGCCCCGATCTTGGACAGCAGGCTGGAGGTCAGGGCCTCCCTGGTCATGCCGCCGATGAACCTGGCCACGCCCTCAGCCGTCTTCAGGGCGATATTGCCGGTAAAGCCGTCCGTGACGACGACATCGACCGTGCCCTTGGCGATGTCATCGCCCTCGACGAAGCCGTGATAGGCCAGACCGAAGCCGCCCTCGCGCAGCAGGCGCGCGGCCTCGCGGACCTCCTCGTGGCCCTTCATGTCCTCGGAGCCGACGTTCAGGATGCCGACCGTCGGCTTGGCCACCCCGTGGACGGCGGTCATGAAGGCCTCGCCCATGATGGCGAACTCGACCAGCTGGGCCGCGTCGCTCTCAACGTTGGCGCCGACGTCCAGCACGGCGGTGATGCCGCGCGTGGTCGGCCAGCCGGCCACAATGGCGGGCCGCTCCAGCCCCGGCGCGGACATGCGCAGGATCAGCTTGGAAATGGCCATCAGGGCGCCGGTGTTGCCCGCCGACACGACCGCTGCGGCCTCGCCGGTCTTGGTCGCCTCGATGGCGTTCCACAGGCTGGAGCCCTTGCCCCGGCGCATGGCCGTGGCGGGCTTCTCGTCCATGGCCACCACCTTATCGGTGTGGCGCACCTCGCACAGGTCGTCGCCCAGCCCTTGCCGGGCCATCTCGGCGCGCACCGCAGGCTCGTCTCCATGCAGCAGGAAGCGAACGCCTTCGCCGCCGAACCGCTTGCGGTATTCGGAAATGCCGCCGACCACGACCGACGGGCCGTGATCCCCGCCCATGGCGTCAAGCGAGATCAAAATGGGGGAAGGCAAGCCGTTTCGACTCCGTCGCGCCGCTCAGGCGGCGCTGGGCTGGGTGCGACGATAACGCCGCACCCGGGGGATGCAACCGAGTGGACGCCGCGTCAACCTTCGTCGGTCGGACGAAGTTGCTTCAGGACCGCGAAAGGCGAGATTTCGGCGGGCTCGGGCGGCTGCACGAACTCCGCGCCGGGCTTGCGCGGGAACGGGTCGAGATGCAGCGCCAGTTGCTCGACGACGTACTGGCCCAGGTCGATCTGGCCGTCCTCGACCACGTCCGGCGATTCGTCCTCGAGGGTGATCACAATCTCGTCGGATTCCTCGTCGACCGGCTCGGCCAGTTGGACGGTGAAGCCATCGTCGATCCGCAGCGGCAGGGGCTCCAGCGTGATGCCGCAGGTCTGGGCCAGATCGGCGCGGACGCGGCCCGTCAGGGTCCAGCCCGCCGCCGAGGGCGTCAGCTCCACATCGGCCTCGAACAGATCCAGCGACGCCAGGCCCAGCGCCTTGGCGATTCGGGCCAGGGCGGCGGCGTCCGGCGTCAGGGTGCGTTTCACCCCGGCCCCAATCTGATGCAGGCGGACAGGCTCGCTATAGGGAAGTTGGGGGATGCTCATGCCTTCACCTCGGCCCACGCCGGGGCCTTCAGAACGTCATCAAAGGGCTGGGCCGCCAGCCGAGCCCGGCTGGACAGCGCATAGGTCGCCAGGGCGGCGCCGTCCGCGGCGGTCTCGCTCTCCAGCACATTGCGCGACAGGGCCGCGCTCAGGGCGTCGGCGTCGCCGTCCCGCAGCGGCTGCTCATAGGCGGTCATCCGTCCGTAGAGCGACTCACCCAGCTTGCGCATCTTCTTGCCGACCGAGACGTCGCCCACGCCCAGCTCCCGCAGGGTGTGATCCAAGGCCGAGACATAGGTGTCGAACACCTGCTGGCCCGCGTCGCCGCCGCGCTCGGTCCCCTCGTCCTTCAGCCGCATGGTCAGCAGCAGGACATGCAGGGTGTACAGCTCGAACCGCGCATCGATGCGATCTGCGACGCCCAGCGAGGTATAGAAGCGCGGATCGCGGGCCTGACGGACCGCAATCTCATACAGGCTGTCGCCGAAGCGTTCGCGCCGGAAGGTTTTGAGAAGATTCTGAAGCATGTTTCACGGCCCCTTTTCCGCCGCGCCGTTGAACTAAGGCTCGGGTCCGGTTAGGTCAAAGACCTTGTTCTGTCGCAGGCGCCGCAAATGCTCCGTACGAAACTCCTGATCGCCGCCCTGTCGGTCGCCGCCCTGACCTCGGCCTGTGCACCGATGGTCGGCCAGAACGGCTTCCAGGCCATCGACGCCAAACCGACGGACATCGTCGCCGGGACGGACACGCGCCAGACCGTGCTGACCAAGCTGGGCTCGCCCTCGACCACCTCGGCCTTCGAGAGCGAGACGATCTGGTACTACATCAGCCAGGTCACCGAGAAATACACCTACAACCTGCCGCAGGTGACCCAGCGCAGCGTCACCGAGATCACCTTCAACAACGATGGTCAGGTCGCCGGCGTCCGCACGCTGGGCCTGGAGGACGGCGAGCGCATCTCGATGAACGGTCGTGAAACCCCGACCCGCGGTCGCCAGCTGACCATCCTCGAACAGCTGCTGGGCAACGTCGCCCGCGGCCAGCTGCCCCGCACCGACGAAGACGTCCCCGGCCAACGCCGCCCGGACTAACGGCGACCTCCACGGCTCCATCTTACCGAAACGCCCCGGAGATCGCTCTCCGGGGGGTTTCTCGTTGCGGCACCAAGCGAGTGGCGAGTGGCTGGTGGCGCATTGCCCCACAACCTGGCCTTCGCGACTCAAGGTCGAACCGGCCTACCCGCCAGTCACTAGCCACCAGTCACTTGCCAACCCGACGGCCGAAAGAGGCGGCGCCGTCGCCAGCGCCGCCCCCAACCGCATCAGCCGATCTTGCCGCTCGCCAGCACCGCCAGCAGAAGCAGGGCGACGATGTTGGTGATCTTGATCATCGGGTTCACCGCCGGGCCGGAGGTGTCCTTGTAGGGATCGCCCACGGTGTCGCCCGTGACGGCGGCCTTGTGCGCCTCGGAGCCCTTGCCGTGGACGACGCCGTTCTTGTCGGTGAAGCCTTCTTCAATGACCTTCTTGGCGTTGTCCCAGGCCCCGCCGCCCGAGGTCATCGAGACGGCCACGAACAGGCCGGTCACGATCACGCCCATCAGCATGGCGCCCAGGGCGGCGAAGGCGTTGGCTTTCTCCGGCTGGATAAACAGGATGACCGTGAACAGCACGATCGGCGACAGCACCGGCAGCAGCGACGGCACGATCATCTCCTTGATCGCCGCGCTGGTCAGGATGTCGACGGCCTTGCCGTACTCGGGTTTCACCTCGCCGGTCATGATGCCGGGGTTCTCGCGGAACTGACGGCGCACCTCTGCCACGACCGACTCGGCGGCGCGACCGACGGCGGTCATCGACATGCCGCCGAACAGGAAGGGCAGCAGCCCCCCGAACAGCAGGCCGACGACGACGTAGGGGTTGGTGAGGTCGAAGGCGACCGTGCCCAGACCTTCGAAGAAGCTTCCCGGCACAGCCTCGGCCGCGAAGTATTTCAGGTCCTCGGTATAGGCGGCGAAGAGCACCAGAGCCCCAAGGCCAGCCGAACCGATGGCGTAGCCCTTGGTCACGGCCTTGGTGGTGTTGCCCACGGCGTCCAGGGCGTCGGTCGAGTGACGGACTTCCGGCGGAAGACCAGCCATCTCGGCGATGCCGCCGGCGTTGTCGGTGACCGGACCGAAGGCGTCCAGCGCCACGATCATCCCCGCCACGCCCAGCATGGTGGTGGTGGCGATGGCGATGCCGAACAGGCCCGCCAGCTGGAAGCTGACGACGATGCCGACGATGATGGCCAGAGCCGGAAGCGCGGTGGCCTCCAGCGACACGGCCAGACCCTGGATCACATTGGTGCCGTGGCCCGAGACCGAGGCGTTGGCGACCGACCGCACCGGCCGGAAGTTGGAGCCGGTGTAGTATTCGGTGATGACCACGATCGCTGCCGTGACCACCAGACCGACCACGCCGGACCAGAAGAGCTGCATCGAGGTGATGACCAGCCCGCCGGAGGTGGTGACCGTCGCCGGGGCGATGGTGTCGATGATCCACCAGACCGCGCCGATGGACAGCACGCCGGTGACGATCAGGCCCTGATAGAGGGCGCCCATGATGTTGTTCGACTTGCCGAGGCGGACGAAGAAGCTGCCGATGATCGAGGTGACGATGCAGATGGCGCAGATGGCCAGCGGCAGCAGCATCATCGCCCCGACGTAATCCGTGCCGCGGAAGAAGATGGCGGCCAGCACCATCGTCGCCACGGTGGAGACGGCGTAGGTCTCGAACAGGTCGGCGGCCATGCCGGCGCAGTCGCCGACGTTGTCGCCCACGTTGTCGGCGATGGTGGCGGCGTTGCGGGGGTCATCCTCGGGGATGCCGGCCTCGACCTTGCCCACCATGTCGCCGCCGACGTCGGCGCCCTTGGTGAAGATGCCGCCGCCCAGACGGGCGAAGATGGAGATCAGCGAGGCGCCGAAGCCCAGCGCGACCAGACCGTCGATGACCTCGCGGCTGGTGTTCTCCAGCCCCAGACCGGTGGTCAGGAAGGCGTAATAGCCCGCGACGCCCAGCAGGGCCCCGCCCGCGACGAACATGCCGGTGATGGCGCCCGAGCGGAAGGCGAGGTCCAGCCCCTTGGACAGACCTTCGGAAGCGGCCTGGGCGGTGCGGACGTTGGCGCGGACCGAGATCAGCATGCCCGCGAAACCGGCCGCGCCCGACAGGACAGCGCCGATCAGGAAGCCGATGGCGGCCCATTGGCCGATCAGCAGGTAGGCGGCGATCAGGATGACGACGCCGACCATGCCGATGGTCATGTACTGGCGACGCAGATAGGCGGAGGCCCCCTCCTGGATGGCCGCCGCGATCTCACGCATGCGGTCGTTGCCGGTGGGAGCTTTCATCAAGGCGGCCGTCTGGATCGCTCCGTAGAGAATCCCGAGACCGCCTGCGGCTATGACAAGCCACAGATAGTTAGACATGGCGTTTCCAAACCCTGTGTGTAGGGCGCCCGGACCCTTGGCGCGGCGGGCGTTTTCGCCTCTCTCCGCCTTCCGGTCCCCCCGTGCGCAACGGCGGCCTCAAGGGCTGCCCTTGGGGATAACGGAAGGAGCCTGCCAAATGCGTCGGAGTGACGCAACAGGGTAAGGTGAACGCCGTTAGCCTGCGCGCAGGCCGGTGCGCCAGCGCGGGGCCTGGCTGATGACCTCGACGCGGGCGATGGCGCCGCGACCGCAGATGGCGGCGGCGGAGCGCAGCAGGCTGGCCGACATCAGGTTGGTGTCGATGCGGGTCCAGTCGTTGGGCACGATGAAGGGCGTGCGGTGACCGGCGCGGACCAGGGCGTCGCGCAGATAGGCCTCCTTGCCGCGCATGGTCTCGACCGTGGCCGAGGCGCCCAGGTGCAGGCGCATGGAGACGAAGACGTAGTTGCGCAGGCGACCCTCGGCGATGACCGGCAGGCCGACCCCCGAGATGTTCAGCGCCGCGCCGCCCGAGGACGGCGCGTCCTCGGCGACGGCGGGGGCGGCGACCGCCGCGGCGGGCAGGACGGCGGCTGCTGAGATGAGGTCACGACGGCGCATGGCGTTATCCCTAGCCGGGACGCCTTGAGATTTCGTTGCGGGCTCAGCGGTGGCTGAAGCCGGGGGCGGCGATCTGGACCGGCTTGCCGGCGAAGCGGGCGTTGACGCCCCTGCCCTCGGTCACGCGGCCGAGACAGGTCAGCCAGATATGGCGGCGCTCGGCCTCCCGACGCAGAGCGGGCTCGTCCTTGGCGGCGGCGGTGAAGGCGATCTCATAGTCGTCGCCGCCGGTGGCCAGCTTTTCCAGAGCCGCCTCCTCATCGACGCGGGTGGCGAACCAGGCCTGACCGGCGGGCGAGCGGGGCGTGACCTCCAGATCGATGTCGAGCCCGACCCGGCTGGCCTCGGCGATGTGGCCAAGGTCGGCGATCAGGCCATCGGAGACGTCGACGGAGGCGGTGGCCATGTCGCGGATGACATCGGCGAAGATCAGGCGCGGGAGCGGCCGGCGATAGTGTTCGACCAGGGCGGCGATGCGCTCGGGCTCGAGGGACAGCTTCTCCTGCGCCGCCTGCAGGCCCAGCCAGCCGTCGCCGATGAAGCCGGTGACGAAGACGAGGTCGCCCGGGCGGGCGCCGCCCCGGCTGACGGTGCGGCCCTTGGGCGACCAGCCCATCAGGGTGGCGGAGAAGGTCGCGGGACCCGGCGTGACGACGGTGTCGCCGCCCAGCAGGCTGACGCCGAAGGCCTTCTGGTCGGCGGCCAGACCTTCGGCGAAGGCCTCGCGCTCGGGCCAGCCGCAGCGTTCGGACCAGGCGCAGGACAGCAGGTAGCCGAAGGACTCGGCGCCCTTGGCGGCGAGGTCGGACAGGTTCACCCGCAGCAGTTTCTGGGCGACCGTGTCCAGCGGATCGGTCGGCAGGAAGTGGACGCCCTCGACGATGGTGTCCTTGGTCAGGACCAGGTCGTAGCCGGGGCGGCTGGGGACCACGGCGACGTCGTCGCGCAGATCCCTGCCCCATTCGGGATGGGCCAGCGGCGCGAAGAGCCGCCGGATCGTCTCGAACTCACCGGCGACGTCGATCCCCGCCATGATGGATCAGCCGCGGACGTCCCGGGCGACGCCGTCCAGCGCCGCGTTGACGAACTTGGCCTCGGCGTCGTCGAAGAAGGCCTTGGCCAGCTCGACGTACTCGTCGATGACGATCTCCTTGGGCACGTCCTTGCGGTCGCGGAGCTCCCAGGCGCCGGCGCGCAGCAGGGCGCGCAGGGTCGAGTCGAGACGCTCCATCCGCCAGTTGGAAGCCAGACGCGCCTTCACGGCCTCGTCGATGCTGCGCTGCTGACCGACCACGCCGCGCACGATGTCGGCGAAATAGGCTTCATCGGCCTCGGCGAGGGGTTCGCCCTCGATGTCGGCGTCGAAGCGGTGGTTCGAGAACTCGGTGATGACGGTGTCGACCCCCTCGCCGGCCAGCTCCATCTGGTAGAGCGCCTGGACGGCGGCGAGGCGGGCGACAGTGCGCGCCCGGCGCTGACGCGAGGTCAGGGCCGGTTCGGCGCGGGACTTTTCGGCCTCGGCGAGTTGCTCGAGGACGGACTTGAGGCTGTTCGGTTCGGTCACGAGCCCAGTCCTACGCGCAGGCGCTTGCGCAAGGCAATGAGGTCGAGCGCGGCGCGCGCGGCGCCGCCGCCCTTGTCGCCCTCGCTACGGCGGGCGCGGGCCCAGGCCTGATCCTCGTCTTCGGTGGTCAGGATGCCGTTGCCGATGGCCAGACCCTTGAGGCCCAGTTGGGTGATCCCGGCGGCCGACTGATCCGAGACGATCTCGAAATGGTAGGTCTCGCCGCGGATGATCGTGCCGAGGGCGACGTAGCCGTCATAGCGCGGCGCGGTCGGATAGCGGCCGGCCTCGTCGGCCATGGCGATCACGGTCGGCACTTCCAGCGCGCCCGGAACGGACACCACGTCGAATTCAACGCCTTGCGCGCGCAGGGCGTCCTTCGCCCCGTCCAGCAGGGCGTCGGCCAGGTCATCATAGAAGCGCGCCTCGACGATGAGAACGCGGGTGGGGATCGTTACGATTGGTCTTCTCCGTCCATGTCGCGCCAGCCGACGATGCGGAGGCCGTAGCCTTCGAGCGCGGTGGGATTGGGGCGGGTCGAGGACATGACGATCATGTCCCGAACGCCGAGATCCAGCAGGATCTGGGCGCCGACGCCGTAGTTCTTGAGCGAGCGGTCCACCGCCTTGGGCTTTTCGACGCCCGCCAGACGCTCGGCCAACCCCTGCAGGTCCGGGTCGCGCAGGAAGACGGTGACGCCCGCGCCGTTGTGGCCGCTGACGGCCTTGAGCGCCTGCGGGATGTAGCTCTGGCGCGCCTCGACATGGCCCAGCAGGTCGGCGGCGAAGTCGACCTGGTGCATGCGCACGAGGGTCGGCTTGCCCGGCTCGATCTTGCCATGGACGAGGGCGACGTGCTCGTTCCCCTCGATGGTGTTCCGGTAGAGCATCAGGCGGAACGGGCCGCCGTGGACGCTCTCGAAGGGGGTGTCCATGACCCGCTCGACGAAGCGCTCGGTGCGGCGGCGGTAGGCGATCAGGTCGGCGATGGTGCCGATCTTGAGGCCGTGCAGCTGGGCGAAGGCGACCAGGTCCGGCATGCGGGCCATCTCGCCGTCATCCTTGATGATCTCGCAGATCACCGCGGCGGGGGTCAGGCCGGCCATGCGGCTGATGTCCACCGAGGCCTCCGTGTGGCCGGCGCGGACCAGCACGCCGCCGTCGCGGGCGACCAGCGGGAAGATGTGCCCCGGGGTGACGATATCATCGACGCCCTTGGTCGGGTCGGTGGCGACCTGGATGGTGCGCGAACGGTCGGCGGCGGAGATACCGGTGGTGACGCCGTCCCTGGCCTCGATGGAGACGGTGAAGGCCGTCTTCATGCTCTCGCGGTTGTCGGCGGCCATGGGCGGCAGGCGCAGCTGGCGGGCGCGGTCGCCGGTCAGAGCCAGACAGACCAGTCCGCGCGCCTGTTTGATCATGAAGTTGATCTGGTCCGGCGTGGCGAACTGGGCCGGAATGATGATGTCGCCCTCGTTCTCACGATCCTCGGCGTCGACGAGGATGTAGGGCTTGCCGTTGCGGGCGTCCTCGAGGATGTCCTCGATCGGGCTGATAGGGCTGTCGTTCATGTTACTGGCTGCGAGCTGCATCAGGCTGTCTCCTGCCACCGCGCGAGGTATCGCGCCAGCATATCAATCTCGAGATTCACAGCATCGCCGGCCTTCAGGCCGCCGAGCGTCGTCGCTTCCCAGGTGTGGGGAATGATGTTGAGGCCGAAAACCTGCCCCTGAACCGCGTTCACGGTCAGGGAGACCCCATCGACGGTGATCGAGCCCTTGGGCGCGATGAAACGGTGCAGCGGGGCCGGAGCCTCGATATCGATGCGGTGCGAGCCGCCTTCGGGGGTGACCGAGATCACCTTGCCGAGCCCGTCGACGTGGCCTGAGACGATGTGGCCGCCCAGTTCATCGCCGAGCTTGGCGGCGCGCTCCAGATTGACCCGGTGGCCCTCGATCCAGTCGCCGAGATTGGTCTTGGACAGGGTTTCGCCCGAGACCTCGACCGCGAACCAGCCAGGTCCTTTCTCGGTGACGGTCAGGCAGCAGCCCGCGTGGCTGATGGAGGCGCCCAGGTCGATGCTCGCCGTGTCCCAGACGGTCTCGACCTCATAGCGGCGGTCGCGCGCGGTCTGTTCGACCTTACGGACACGACCGATGTCGGTGACGATTCCGGTGAACATTCAGGCGGCCTTGGACGACGAAAAACAGGGTGTGAAGAGTGTAATCAGTGTGATCCGCGCAGGACGTCGTAGCGTTCCCACAGATCATCGCCGACCGGCTCGACGGACAGACGCCGGAACTTGGGGGCGTCAGCCAGCTTCGCAAGGGCCAGCGCAGCCACGCAGGGCAATCCGTCCCCACCCAGAAGGACCGGCGCGCGGAACCACTCGATACGATCCACCAGACCGGCGCGCAGGAAGGCGGCGGCGACCTGCCCTCCCCCTTCGATCAGGACCGATTTGGCCCCGGCCTTTTCGATAGCGGCCAGAGCGGCGCGGGGCGACGGGCGACCGTCCTCGGCGGCGATGCGCTCGACACGCGCCGAGCCGACGGGTCTGGGCTCAGCCACAGTGAGGATCAGGGTGTCGCCGGAGGCGAGTTTGGCCGTCGCGGGCGTACGCAGATTGCTGTCCAGCACCACGCGCAGGGGCTGATCCACCGAACGGCCCGGCAGGCGGGCGGTCAGTTCGGGATCGTCGGCCAGAACCGTGCCGACGCCGACAAGGATGGCGTCATGGGCGGCGCGCAGGCGATGGCCTTCCAGCCGCGCCGCTTCGCCGGTGATCCATTGGCTTTCGCCCGACGCCGTGGCGATCCGCCCGTCGAGGGAGGTCGCGAGCTTTAAAGTGACCCTGACGACCATCAGCGGCCGCCGGTTTCGTCGTCCAGACCCTCGTCGCCGAGGAAGCGGGCGAAGTCGCCGGTGTGGCGGAAGTCCTTGTAGACCGAGGCGTAGCGGACGTAGGCCACCTCATCGACCGACTTCAGCGCCTTCATGATGAAGTCGCCGACGGTCGAGGACTGGATCTCGGTCTCGCCCAGGCTTTCCAGCTGACGGGTGATGCGGCTGACCAGTTGTTCGATCTGCTCGGGCTGGACCGGACGCTTGCGCAGGGCGATGCCCAGCGAGCGTTCCAGCTTGTCCCGGTCGAAGGGCGTACGGCGGCCGTTGCGCTTCAGGATGACCAGTTCGCGCAACTGGACCCGCTCGAAGGTGGTGAAGCGCCCGTTGCACTGCGGGCAGGACCGGCGGCGACGGATGGCCGCGCCGTCATCCGACGGGCGGCTGTCCTTCACCTGGGTGTCCGGGTTTCCGCAGAAGGGGCACTTCATCGGCGCATCATCCGTAGATCGGGAAGCGGTGGGTCAGTTCACGCACCTGGGCCGCGACCGCCGCGACGACGGCCGGATCGGCCTCATCGCCGCCGTTCATCGAGGAGACGACGTCGGCGATCCAGTGGCCGATCTGCTGGAACTCGGCCTCGCCGAAGCCGCGCGTGGTGCCCGCCGGAGTGCCCAGACGGACGCCCGAGGTGATGGTGAAGGGCGCGGTGTCGAAGGGGACGCCGTTCTTGTTGCAGGTCATCAGCGCCTTCTCGAGCTCATGCTCGGTGGCCTTGCCGGTGACGCCCTTGGGCCGCAGGTCGACCAGCATCAGGTGGCTGTCGGTGCCGCCCGAGACGATGGCCAGGCCGCGGTCGATCAGGACAGCCGACAGGGCCTGGGCGTTCTTCACGACCTGCTGGGCGTAGAGCTTGAACTCGGGCTTGAGGGCTTCACCGAAGGCCACGGCCTTGGCGGCGATGACATGCTCCAGCGGGCCGCCCTGCAGGCCGGGGAAGACCGCCGAGTTGATCTTCTTGCCGAGGTCGGCGTCGCGCGACAGGATCATGCCGCCGCGCGGACCACGCAGGGTCTTGTGGGTGGTGGTGGTGACCACATCGGCGTGCGGGATCGGGTCCGGATAGACGCCGCCGGCGATCAGGCCCGCATAGTGGGCCATGTCCACCATCAGATAGGCGCCGACGCTGTCGGCGATCTCGCGGAAGCGCTTGAAGTCGATGTGACGGCTGTAGGCCGAGGCGCCGGCGAGGATCAGCTTGGGCTTCTCGCGCTCAGCCATCTCGGCGACGTGGTCGTAGTCGATCAGGTGATCGTCTTCGCGGACCTTGTAGGTGACGGGACGGAACCACTTGCCCGACTGGTTGGCGGGCGAGCCGTGGGTCAGGTGACCGCCGCAGGCCAGATCCATGCCCAGGAAGGTGTCGCCCGGCTGGAGCAGGGTGAAGAAGACGGCCTGGTTGGCCTGGGCGCCCGAGTGCGGCTGGACGTTGGCGAAGGCGGCGCCGAACAGTTCCTTGGCGCGCTCGCGGGCCAGATCCTCGGTGATGTCCACGAACTCGCAACCGCCGTAGTAGCGGCGACCGGGGTAGCCCTCGGCGTATTTGTTGGTCAGGACGGACCCTTGCGCGTCCAGCACCGCCTTCGAGACGATGTTCTCGGACGCGATCAGCTCGATCTGTTCCTGCTGACGGCCCAGCTCGCCCTGGATGCCGTTGAAGATATCCGGATCGGCGTCCGCGAGGGATTTCGAGAAGTAGTCGGCGTGGGTGTAGGCGGTCACTGGGAATCCCCGAAAATGGCGGCGCTCCATTTAGGCCCCGAAGGCTCCGACCACAACATCTAGTGGTTCACCCGGCGGCGAGCGCCCGTTTCAGCTTGGCCAGCGCCACGCGTTTGAGGCCCTCCGGCTCATGCACCGGCCCCATGGCGGAGACCTCCTTGCCGGTGGCGACGTGGATTGCCGAACATTTCAGATAGGGGCCGTTGCGGGTCAGCTCGAAGATGACTTCGCCCGGATCGTTGCTCATGCCCCTGCCCTTTCGTTCGGCGCCAGTCTGAAGGGTGACGGCCCAGCGTCAACCGCGCGCATCGCTGCGCAATTCATAGACGCCCGCCGGGCGCGGGGTCGGCTCGCCGAAGTCCGGCACGTCCATGGCGGCGATCCGGGTCAGGCGGGTGCGCGGCAGGCTGGCCCGGCCGGGGTCGCCGATCAGGACCGACAGGCCCGCGTCCCGGCAGCGGCGCAGGAAGGGCAGCGACCGGCGGGCGAGCGCGCGGCTGTAGAAGACGTCCCCGGCCAGCACCACCTCGACGGCGGGCGGCGGGCCGTCCAGCAGGTCGGCGCACATCGTCTCGACGGCGACGCCGTTGGCTTCGGCGTTCAGCTGCGTGGCGACCACGGCGTGGGGGTCGATATCGACAGCCAGCACCAAGGCGGCGCCCGCCTTCATGGCCGCGACGCCGACGAGACCAGAGCCGCAGCCGAGGTCCAGCACGCGCCTGCCCGCGACGGCTTCGGGATGCTCCTGCAGATAAAACGCCAGCGCGGCCCCGCCGCCCCAGCCGTAGGCCCAGTAGGGCGCGGGCGCGTCGTCAGCGGCGGACAGACGATCCAGCCCGCTGGCCGCATGGGCCGCGTACAGGCGGATATCCGGCCGCGAGGGCGCGGGCGTCAGGTGTAGGTTGTCGAGGATGAAGCGCCGCATGGCGCTTCCGTCAGCCTCAGGCGACGGCAGGGAGGCGCACCACGTTGCAGTGGGTCCACAGGGCGTCCATCGCCTTGACCAGATCGTCCATCATCGCGTCGGTGTGGTTCGGCGACGGGGTGAAGCGCAGGCGCTCCGTGCCCTTGGGGACGGTCGGATAGTTGATCGGCTGGACGTAGACCCCGTACTGCTCCAGCAGCATGTCCGAGATCATCTTGCAGTGCACGGGGTTGCCCACGTGCACCGGGACGATGTGGCTGACCGAGTCCATCACCGGGATGCCGGCGGCGGCGAAGCGGGCCTTGAGGGTGGCGGCGCGCTCCTGATGGGCGTCGCGCAGCTCCGGATGGGCCTTGAGGTGACGGACCGAGGCCAGCGCCCCGGCGGTCAGGGCCGGCGGCAGGCTGGTGGTGAAGATGAAGCCCGAGGCCCAGCTGCGCACGGCGTCGACGATCACCGCGTCGGCGGCGATGTAGCCGCCCATGACGCCAATGGCCTTGCCGAGGGTGCACTCGATGATGTCGATGTCGGCCAGCACGCCGTCACGCTCGGCCACGCCGGCGCCGGTCTGGCCGTAGAGGCCGACCGCGTGGACTTCGTCCAGATAGGTCAGGGCGTTGTACTTCTTGGCCAGGGCGATGGTGCCGGCCAGGTCGGCGATGTCGCCGTCCATCGAATAGACGCTCTCGAAGGCGATCAGCTTGGGCGCGTCGGCGGGCGCGGCCTGCAGCAGGGCTTCGAGATGTTCCAGATCGTTGTGCGCGAAGATGTGGCGCTCGCCGCCGCCGTGGCGGATGCCCGCGATCATCGAGGCGTGGTTCAGCGAGTCGGAGAAGGTGATCAGGCCCGGCAGTATCTTCTGCAGGGTCGACAGGGCGGCCTCGTTGGCGACATAGCCCGAGGTGAACAGCAGGGCCGCGTCCTTCTGGTGCCAGCTGGCCAGCTCGGCTTCCAGATCGACCGCCGAACGGGTGGTGCCCGAGATGTTGCGGGTGCCGCCAGCGCCGGCGCCGACCTCGTCGATCTCGACCTGCATGGCCTCGAGCACCGCCGGGTGCTGGCCCATGCCGAGGTAGTCGTTCGAGCACCAGACCACGACGTCCTGCTCGGACCCGTCCTCGCGGCGACGCTTGGCGAGCGGGAACTGGCCGCGCACGCGCTTCAGGTCGGCGAAAACGCGGTAGCGCCCCTCGCTCTTGACCTGCTCAACGGCGGTTTCGAATGCGGCCTTGTAGTCGAACAAAACGGAGCTTCTGGCGCAGTGTGTAAAGTCCGGCCTTATTGCTCCGGCGCTCCGTCAATGTCCATGACTCCGACATGGACAAAACGTCCAAGTCTCTAATTGATAACGGTTCTCAGTATTGATCGCATCGCGCTGAAACCATCAGCCCTTCGGCAATTCATCCAGCTTGCCGCGCAGCATCTGGAGGATGGCCGAGAAGTCGCGGCCACCGTAGCCGAGGCCGTTGAACATCTGGAACAGGGCCTCGGTCTGGGCCCCCAGCGGGGTCGAGGCGCCCGATTTGGCGGCGGCGTCCTGGGCCAGCTTGAGGTCCTTCAGCATCATGGCGGCGGCGAACCCGCCCTCATAGTTGCGGTTGGCGGGCGAAGTCGGCACCGGGCCGGGCCAGGGATAGTAGGTGGTCGTGGACCAGCTCTGGCCCGAGGATTTGGCGACGATGTCGAACATTTTGACCGGGTCGAGGCCCAGCTTCTCGGCGAGGCCGATGGCCTCGCAGGTGCCCAGCATGGTGATGCCGAGGATCATGTTGTTGCAGATCTTGGCCGCCTGCCCCGCCCCGTGGTCGCCGGCGCGGAAGGTCGCGCGGCTCATCGGCTCCAGCGCCGCCTCGATGCGGGCGAACTCGGGCTCGTCGCAGCCGACCATGAAGGCCAGGGTCCCGGCGTCGGCCGCCATGGTGCCGCCCGAGACGGGGGCGTCGGCGAAGGCGTAGCCCGCCTCCCTGGCCAGCCCGGCGACCTTGCGCGCGGTGTCCACGTCGATGGTCGAGCAGTCCAGCAGCAGGGCCGAGGACGGCGCGGCGCCGATGATCTGCTCGGAATAGACCTTCAGCACATGCGGCCCGGCGGGCAGCATGGTGATGATGATGTCGGCGTTCTTGACGGCCTCGGTGACCGAGGCGACCGGGGTGCAACCGGCGGCGGCGGCGCGATCCAGCGCGGCCTGCGACAGGTCGAAGGCCAGGACGGTGTGACCTGCCTTGGCCTGATTGGCGGCCATGCCCCCGCCCATGTTGCCCAGACCGATGAAGGCGATGGTGGTGGTCATGGCGCGTCTCCCTTTTTGATTTTGCGGGAGGGTTAGCGGGGGTGGCGGCGGAAGGCCAGCGTTGCGTTAGCCCGGCTTCCGGAACCGCAGCACGAACTGGCTCGTATGCCCCCGGATCGAGGGATCGAAGACGTTGGCGGTGCGGGGGTCGGCGTCGTTCCAGAGGGCGGCGGCGGCGCTGTCGAAGACGAAGCCGGCGGCCTCGACCTCCTGAATCACCGTGTTGGAATCGATCCGGTGCAGGGTGTGGGCGACCGAAAGGTCCGCGCCCTCAACCGCCTGATGGTCGATGATGACGTAGTAGCCGCCCGGCTTGAGGGCCGCGAAGACCGCCGCATTGACCGTGGCCGCCGTATCCGTCGGGAACGGCTGGAGATGCAGGTCGTGGTAGTTCTGGGCGGTGAAGACCAGATCCAGCCCTGCGGGGAAGGCCGGGGCGCCGATGGCGCTGTGGACGCCGTCCACATTGGGCAGGGCGTCAGCGGTGGTGAGAGCCTCGCCATAGGAGGCCTGGAAGCCGATGAACTCGTCCGGCTGCCAGGCGGTGACATGGCCCCGCGGCCCGACGGCGGCGGAGAAGGTCCGGGTGAAATAGCCGCCGCCGATGATCATGTCGGCGACCTTCCAGCCCGGGCGGACGCCGGTGAAGTCGAGGATGATCGCCGTCTGCCGGGCGGCGTCGCGGGCGCGGTCCTCGTCGGTGCGGATCGGCGAGGCCAAGACGGCGGCGTAGTCAGGCGCGCCGCTGGAGGGGAGGATCTGCACCGGCGGCGGGATCGGAACGGGCTGGGTCTGGGCCAGCGCCGGGCCAGCCAGGATCAGGGCCGTCGCGGCGGCCAGCATCAGGGAACGGCGCATGGTCTCTCTCCCGATTTGCGCCCCGCCTTAGAGGGGCTTTCTGAAGCGGTAGACGAAGCGGTCGGTCTTGCCCCGGATCGAGGCGTCGAAGACCGACAGGGTGTGGTCGTCGGACGGGACGCGGACGGCGCCGGACTCGCCGTCGAAGATGAAGCCCGCGGCCTCGACCTGACGACGCAGTTCGGCGGCCTCGATGCGGTGCAGGGTGCCCGAGACGGAGATGCCGGCGCCCGGCGCCGCCTGATGGTCGAGGATGACGTAGAGGCCGCCCGGCTTGAGCACCTCGAACACCCGGCGGTTCATGGCCGCGACGTCGACGTTGAACCGGGGGATGGTGAAGTCGTGGTACTCCTCGCCCATGAAAACCACGTCCAGCGGCTGGTCGAAGGTCATGGTCTCGAGCTGGCCGGTGACGCGGCTGGTGTTGGAATAGGTCGAGGCCAGGGTGTCGGCGAAGGCGTTCTCGCGGCCCGCGGTCTGGTTGGGCACGAAGGCGTAGACGTGGCCGCCGGCGCCGACGACGGGCGCGAACAGGCGGGTGAAATAGCCTTCCTCGGGCCGGATGTCGGCGATCACATGCCCCGGCTGGAGGTTCATCATGGCCAGCATGTCGGCGGGCTTGCGCAGCGGGTCGCGGGCGACCTCCTCCGGCAGGCGGCGGCTGTCCGACAGGGCGGCGGCGTAGCGGCTCTCGGGTGTGGCCTGAACCGAGGGGCTGGTCGCCGGGGCGATGATCGTCCGCTCGGCGGTGTCGCTGGCGATGATGACGCAGCCCGACAGGGCGACGGCGCAGACGGTGGCGAGGACGGCGGTACGCAGCATGGGAACCCCTGTTTTTCCGGGGGCGAAGCTACGCTCCGCCGGGGCGGATGCAAGGGCGATTCCGGCTCAGGCGAGCGGCGTCCACGCTTCTTCGTCCGGCAACGGCGCGAACAGGGCGTCGAGGGTCTCGTCGGTGACGCCCAGGAGGTCGGCGGGCGACCATTTCGGCGCGTTGTCCTTGTCGATGATGACGGCGCGGACGCCTTCCTGGAAGTCGTGGGTCGAGACCACGCGACCGCCCAGGGCGTACTCCATCGCCATATTGTCGGCGAAGGTCTCCAGCTTGGCGCCGGTGCGCAGCTGGCGCAAGGACACCTTCAGCGACTGGGGCGACTTGCTCTTCAGCATCGCCAGCTGGGCCAAGGCCCAGTCGGTGCCGTCGGCTTCCAGAGCGGCGAAGATCTCCTCGACCGTGTCGAAGGCGAACAGGCGGTCGATGGCTTCCAGCTGCGCCTCGATGGGCGCCTCCCCCGGATCGTCCTCCAGCCCGTCGGCGACGTCGATCGGATAGGCCGGGTCGGCCGACAGGATGGCGCGGAAGGCCTCCAGCGCGTCGGTCGGCAGATAGTGGGTGTGGATGCCGAGGAAGACGGTGTCCGCCGCCTTCAGTCGGGCGCCGGTCAGGGCCAGCCAGACGCCGGTCTGGCCCGGCAGGCGCGGCAGGAACCAGCCGCCGCCGACATCGGGGAACAGGCCGATGCCGGTCTCGGGCATGGCGTAGGTGGTGCGCTCGGTGGCGATGCGGACGTCCGCGGGCTCGGAGATGCCGACGCCGCCGCCCATGACGATGCCGTCCACGATGGCGGTGACCGCCTTGGAGTATTCGAACAGCAGGTGGTTCAGCTGGTACTCGGTCTTGAAAAAGGCCTTTGCCTCGGACGCGTCCCCCGCCCCGCTCTCGGCGATCATGCGGATGTCGCCGCCCGCGCAGAAGCCGCGCTCACCCGAGTGGTCGATCAGGACCGACTGGACCGACTCATCGTCCCGCCACGCCTGCAGGGCCTCGATCATCGCCTCGCACATGGCCCGGTTCAGGGCGTGCAGGGCCTTGGGACGGTTCAGGGTGATGACGCCGACACCGGAGACGACGCGGGCGAGGATTTCGGGCTCTTGGGTCATGCGGGCCGACTTAGTCGGCTGCGGTCGCCTCGTCCACCTGCCACTCCGGTCGCGGACAGACGTTCGCGCTCATCCCGGAGCTCGGCGGGCAGACCCAGACGTCGAGGGTGAAGGTGTCGCCGGGCCGGACCTCGCCGGGTGCCAGCCGCGAAGCGGGCATGGCGCGCAGCAGGCGGGTCCCCAGCCGGGTGTCCTCGGGCTGACGCCGTTCGATCTCGCAATTGGCGGGCCGACCGCCCTCGCCCACCCCGCACTTCAAGCGAACCATGGGCACGCCCCGCTCACGATCCGGATAGGAGACATGGGGCGGCGTGGCGAAGGTGACCGCGTTCCAGTGCCGGGGCTCCGCCGGCGCCTCCTGCATCCCCATCACCGACGCCAGCAACAGTGCACTCAACATGACTTGCTCCCCCGCCCCTCGTCACGAGAGGTCGGGCAAGGTGGCCACGAGCGGGCGGGCCGGGTCAACTCCGGGCGGCGGCGCCTACTGCCGCATCATCTCCCGCGCGGTGATCACGCGCATGATCTCGTTGGTGCCTTCGAGGATGCGGTGGACGCGCAGATCCCGGACGATGCGCTCCAGCGGATAGTCCTTCAGATAGCCGTAGCCGCCGTGCAGTTGCAGGGCCTCGTCGGCGATCTGGAAGCAGGCATCGGTGGTGAAGCGCTTGGCCATGGCGCACCATTTGGTCTTCTCCGGGTGGCCGGTGTCGATGGCCCAGGCGCCGCGCAGGACCATCAGGCGGCAGGCGTCCAGCTGGGTCGCCATGTCAGCCAGCTTGAACTGGGTGTTCTGGAACTCGGCCAGGGCCTTGCCGAACTGCTTGCGGGTCGAGACGTAGTCCTGGGCCGTCTCCAGCGCGAGACGGGCGCCGCCCAGCGAGCAGGCGGCGATGTTCAGGCGACCGCCGTCGAGACCCATCATGGCGTAGCGGAAGCCGTCGCCTTCCTTGCCCAGCAGGTTCTCCGCCGGGATGCGGCAGTCGTCGAAGCTGACGATGGCGGTGGGCTGGGAGTTCCAGCCCATCTTCTTCTCCTCCGCGCCGAAGCTGAGGCCCGGCGTGCCGAGGTCGACCACGAAAGCCGAGATGCCCTTGGCGCCCGGCTCGCCCGTGCGGGCCATGACCACATAGACGTCCGAGGTCCCGGCGCCCGAGATGAAGGCCTTGGAGCCGTTCAGGACCCAGTGATCGCCGTCACGCACAGCGGTGGTGCGCATGGCGGCGGCGTCGGAGCCCGAGCCCGGCTCGGTCAGGCAGTAGCTGGCGATCTTCTCCATCGTCACCAGCGACGGCACATAGCGGGCGCGCAGATCGGCCGAGCCGAAGCTGTCGATCATCCAGGTCGCCATGTTGTGGATCGAGATGAAGGCGGCGGTGGAGACGTCGCCGCGCGACAGCTCCTCGAAGATCAGCGCCGCCTCGACGCGGCCCAACGCCATGCCGCCGTGCTCCTCGCCGGTATAGATGCCGCAGAAGCCCATCTCGGCGGCGTGGCGCATGACGTCCACGGGGAAGGTCTTGGTCTCGTCCCACTCGGCGCTGTGCGGGGCCAGTTCCGCCTCGGCGAAGGCGCGGGCGGCGTCCTGAATGGCGCGCTGATCGTCAGTGAGGGCGAAGTCCATGGTGTTTCCTCGAGTCTTTCGCGGGCTTCTAGCGGGTCGCCGCTCTCGTGGGGAGAGGCGGGAGTGAAGAGTGCTAGTGAGCAAGGGGGGGAGCGGAGAGACGACCTCCGCGTCCGCGCGCTCACTTCTCGCTCACCAGCACTCTTCACTGAAGCAGCCACCGCCTTCACCCGCCGGAGCAACGGGTTTAAGACGCGCCCCATGACCCAGCCCTTCCCGCCCGCCGCCTTTCCCTACGCCCGTCCGCGTCGCCTGCGCTCCAGCCCGTGGGTACGCAAGCTCGTCGCCGAGACCACGCTGACGCCCGCCGATCTGGTGTGGCCGCTGATCGTGCACGACGGGAAGGAAGACCGGGCGCCGGTGGCCTCGATGCCGGGCGTGTCGCGCCTGTCGCCCAAGGCCGCCGCGGAGGCCGCGAAGGAAGCCCATGCGCTGGGCATTCCGCTGCTGGCCCTGTTCCCCAATGTGGACGGCGCGATCAAGGACGGCGTCGGCACCGGCGCGACCGATCCGGACGGCCTGATCCCCGACTGCATCAAGGCGATCAAGGACGCCGTGCCGGACATCGGCGTCATGACCGACGTGGCGCTGGACTGCTACACCGACCACGGCCACGACGGCGTGGTCGAGGGCGACCGGATCCTGAACGACGCGACGCTGGAGCGTCTGGCCGAACAGGCCTTCATCCACGCCCACGCCGGAGCCGACATCGTGGCGCCGTCCGACATGATGGACGGCCGGGTGCAGGCGATCCGCGAGGCGCTGGAGGCCAACGGCTATTCGGACACCCTGATCCTGTCCTATGCGGCCAAATACGCCTCGGCCTTCTATGGCCCGTATCGCGACGCGGTGGGCTCGTCGAAGGCCCTGCGCGGCGACAAGAAGACCTATCAGATGGACTACGCCAACACCGAGGAGGCCCTGCGCGAGGTGGCGATGGACATCTCGGAAGGCGCCGACGCGGTGATGGTCAAGCCGGGGATGCTGTACCTCGACATCGTGCGCCGGGTGTCCGAGACGTTCGGCCTGCCGACCTTCGCCTACCAGGTGTCCGGCGAATATTCGATGATGCGCGCCTCCATGGCCAACGGCTGGCTGGACGAGGACCGGGCCATTCTGGAGAGCCTGCATGCCTTCAAGCGGGCGGGTGCGGCGGGCGTCCTGACCTATTTCGCCCCGCAGGCCGCGCGCCTTCTGGGCGCCTGAGCAAACTTCATCGAAGCGTCACCGCATTCCCCTTGACGGCGAATACCTGCGTTCTCCAGAAAGATTAACGGAAGAGCGCGCTCGGGGGAGTTGGGGCTATGGGGTTTCTTTGGTTCGGCCGGAAGAAGCCCCGGCGTGAGGCTGTCGTCACGCCCGTGGTCGAGCCCGAGGTTCTGGCCGCGCAGGAGGCCGTGGCCGAGGCGCCGGTCGTCGAGGCCGAGCCTGAGGTCGAACTGGTCGCCGAGCCGACGCCTGAGCCGGAAGTTCCGCCGACGCCCGCAGAGGCCCTGGCCCAGCTGAAGGCCGGAAACGCCGCCTTCCTGAGCGGCGACACCCGGCTGGGCCACGTCACCGCCCAGGATCTGGAGCCGCTGCAGGGCGGCCAGCATCCGATCGCCACCATCGTGGGCTGCGCCGACAGCCGGACGCCGCCGACCATCCTGTTCAACCAGGGCCTGGGCCGACTGTTCATCATCCGCGTGGCGGGAAACACCGTGGACCGGCGCGGCCTGGCCTCCATCGTCTATGCGGTGAAGCACCTGCACTGTCCGCTGGTGGTGGTGATGGGCCACACCGGCTGCGGCGCCGTGGCGGCGGCCGAGGCCGTGGTGGACGGGCGCGCCGAACTGGACCCGTCGCTGGAAGAGATGATCGTGCCGATCCTGCCCGCCGTCCTGTCAGCGCGGCACATGGGCGGACCGGATCAGGCCCGGCTGGCGGTCGAGGAGAACGCCCGCCGCGTGGTCGCCCGCCTGCTGACCGCCGACACGGCCTTGGCCGAGGCGGTGAACACCGGCCAGATCATGGTGGTGGCGGCGGTGAAGGACATGTCCACGGGGCGGGTCTACTTCCTCGACGAGGACGCTCCGGCGCCGAGCGAGCCTGCCGAGGCCCACGCCGACGACCATTCAGACCACGGGCATGATCACGCGGAAGCCCATGAGCATGCCCACGCCTGAGGCCGCTTCTCAGAGCGGCAGGCGGGCGCTCCAGCCGTCGTAGGCGACCTCGACGTTATCCGGAACAACGGCCGACAAGGCGTTGTAATCCAGATCGATATGCAGGTTCGTCAGCACCGCGCGCTTGACCTTCGCCCGCGCGATCCAGTCCAGCGCCTTGTCGACATGGGCGTGGGTCGGATGGGCGGTCCAGCGCAGGGCGTCGACGATCCACAGCTCGCAGCCGCGCACGGCCTCCATGGCCGCCTCGTCCAGATCGGAGACGTCGCTGGAATAGGCGATCCCGCCCATGCGATAGCCGACCGAGCGGATCGGGCCATGGGCCTGATCGAAGGTGACCACGGGAACAGCCCCGCCCGCCCCGCTCACGGACCAGGGCGAGCCATGCGCCGGGATGTCATGCAGCTCGAGAATCGGCGGATAACCCTCTACCATTTCGAAGATATACCCGAACCGGTCGGTCAGGGCCGCGCGGGTGGCGGCGTCCATGAAGGCCGGGATGCGCTGGCGCGCCCGCATGGCGAAGACGCGCAGGTCGTCGATGCCGTGGGTCTGGTCGGCGTGGTCGTGGGTGTAGAGGACGGCGTCCACATGCTTCACCTGCGCCATCAGCATCTGGGCGCGCAGATCGGGCGAGGTGTCGATCAGGACGCTGGTCACCCCGTCCGGCCCATGACGACGGATCAGGGCCGAGCAGCGGGTGCGGGCGTTCCTCGGCTCGGCCGGATCACAGGCGCCCCAGTCGCCGTCGCCGCGCGGCACGCCCCCGGAGGAGCCGCTGCCCAGGATGACGACTTCCAGCGCGTCCATCAGGCGCCCTCTGGCCGGGGGATGCGGTCGAACAGGGCGAAGAAGGCGTCGGTGGTCCGGGCCTCGGCCTCGTCGCGCGACCAGCCCCGGATCTCGGCCAGCTTGTCCAGCACATGGCCGACATAGGCGGGCTCGTTGCGGCGCCCCCGGTGCGGGATGGGCGCCAGATAGGGGCAGTCGGTCTCGACGATGATCCGATCGGCGGGCATGACGGCGACGATGTCGCGCACCTCCTGAGCCGCCTTGAAGGTGGCGATGCCGGACACCGAGAACCACGCCCCCAGTTTCGCAGCCCGTTCCGCCAGTTCCGGGCCGCTGGTGTAGCAGTGCATGAGGAATTTGAACGGCGCCTTCGCCTGTTCTTCCTCGAGGATGGCGGCCATGACCTCATCGGCCTCGCGCGTGTGCACCACCAGCGGCAGGCTGGTCAGGCGCGCCGCCTCGATATGCTGGCGGAAGACCGACGCCTGTTCCTCGCGCGGGCTGAGGTCGTAGTGGAAATCCAGCCCGCACTCGCCGATGCCGACCACGCGCGGCCGCTGGGCCAGCTCGACCAGCCGGGCGGCGGTCAGGTCGGTATGGTCCTTGGCCTCGTGCGGATGGACGCCGACCGTGCACCAGATGTCGTCATGGGCCATGGCCAGGCCGTGCGTGGCCTCGAAGGTCGACAGCTTGTCCGAAATCTCGACCATCATCCGCACCCCGGCCTCGCGGGCGCGGGCGATCACGTCGTCCCGATCCGCGTCGAACTGGGGGGCGTGCAGGTTGACGTGGCTGTCGATGATCATCCGCGGGCGGCCTTGGTGCGTTGCAGGTCGGCCAGCGCCCCGGCCAGCACGTCGGCGCGGTCCAGGTTGATGGCGGCGGTGCGGTCCGGCAGTTCGGACAGGCGGGTCCACAGGTCGGCCCATTTGGCGCCCGATGCGCCCTCTTCCAAGGCCCGGACCTTCACCGCCGCGATCAGCCGCTCCATGAGGGTCTCGAACCGTTCCTGCCCCTCGGCGCCGCGGAATTTGTCGGCGATGGAGAGGGCTTCGGCGCGGTCCAGCTGGTCGGCGTTGACCCAGTCCTGGGCGATCTGGTCGGCCTCCAAAGTGGCGCCGGAGGCCAGCGCCAGCGCCAGACCGGGCGAGCCCCCGGCCATGTTGGCGATGCGCGCGGCCTCGCCCGACGACACGCCCGTGCGGTTGCGCACCAGCTCCTCCAGCGCATGCCCCGGCCAGACCGGGAAGGCCAGGCGGCGGCAGCGCGAGCGGATGGTGGCCAGCAGCCGCCCCGGCGCATGGGTGACGAGGAACAGCACGCCCCGCTCAGGCGGCTCCTCAAGTACCTTCAGCAAGGCGTTGGCGGCGTTCAGGTTCAGATCGTCGGCGGCATCGATGATGGCGACGCGATAGTGGGCCTGGGACGGGCTCTTGGAGAAGAACTCCGGCAGGTCGCGGGCCTGATCGACCGAGATCGACTTCTTGGTCTTGCCGCCCTCGACCAGCCGTTCCAGCACCAGCAGGTCCGGATGCGACTGGGCCGCGATCTGGCGCGAGACGGGATCATAGGGGGCGGCGCCCAGCAGGCCGCGCGAGGGATCAGGCGCGGCGCCCAGCAGGCGGCGGGCGGCGCGATAGGCGAAGGTGGCCTTGCCCGAGCCCTCGACCCCGCACAGCAGCCAGGCGTGATGCAGGCGGCCCTTGGCCTGGGCGTCGATGAAGGCGGCCTCGGCGGCGGCGTCCGGGATCAGGTCGAACCGGTCGCGCGGATGCTCGCTCACAGCAGTCGGCCTTCCAGCGCGGCCCAGACGCGGGCGGCGACGGCCTCCTCATCGCCCGTAGCGTCGATCACCACGCAACGATCCGACTTTTCCTTAGCAATTTCAAGGAAACGGCGACGGAGTCTCTCATGGAACTCCAGCCCCTTGGACTCGAACCGGGTCTCGAACAGCCCCCGTCCGAAAGCCCGCTCCAGCCCCACCTCGACCGGCAGGTCGAAGATCAGGGTCAGGTCCGGCTGGGTCTCGCCGACGATGGCGGCGTCCAGGGTCTCGATGAAGGCGGCGGGCGCGCCCCCGCCCGCGCCCTGATAGGCCCGGCTGGAATCGGCGAAGCGGTCGCAGACCACCCAGCGTCCGGCCTCCAGCGCCGGCCGGATGGTCTTCTCCAGATGGTCGCTGCGGGCGGCGAACATCAGCAGGGTCTCGGTCAGGGGCGACCAGCGGCCCGCGTCGCCGTTGAGGGCGATGTTGCGGATCTCCTCGGCGCCGGTCGAGCCGCCGGGCTCGCGCGTGCGCACCACATCGATGTCGAGCTCGCGCAGCCGGTCGACCAGCCGGGCGACCTGCGTGGACTTGCCGGCGCCTTCGCCGCCTTCGAAAGTAATGAATCTGCCGTGGGTCACCGGCGCACAATGGCGGCGCCGGCCAGCGAAACAACCCTTAGCGGGCCGATATCAACAGGGCGTCGGCGTAGCCCCGCGCGACCACGGCCTGACGGGCCGTTTCGGCGGCGTTCGGATCGGGCCAGGGACCGACCAGAACGCGATACAGGGGCGAATCGCCCTGCCCCGCCACATCGACGGTGGCCCGGTCGCCCAGCCGGTCGGCGACCCGGCGGGCGGCGCGGCGGTCGCTGAACGATCCGGCCTGGATCCAGTAGCGCCCCGCCTCGGCGGCGGGAGCCGGACGGGCGGGTGCCGGCGCCGGGGCGACGCCGGCGGCGTACTGCAGCGGCTGGGCCGAGCCGAGGCGCGGCGCGGGGCCCAGATAGCGCACCCTCACCTCGCCCACGCCCCGCTGCAGCATGCCCAGCTGGTCCGCCGCCCCGCGCGACAGGTCGATGATCCGCCCATCGACGAACGGCCCGCGATCATTGATGCGCACCACGATGCTGCGCCCGTTGGCCAGGTTGGTGACCTCGACCAGACCCGGCAGCGGCAGGGTCTTGTGGGCGGCGGTCAGGGCGTACATGTCGAATCGCTCGCCGGTCGCCGTGGGACGGCCGTTGAACTGGTCGCCGTACCAGGAGGCCGTGCCGGTCTCGTCATAATTGGGCTGTTCGGCCGGACGGTACCACCGCCCGCGGATCTGATAGGGCCGCATGGTGCCGGACACGATGGGCGCCGGATCGTTGACCACCGGAATCCGCGCCGCGCCCGTCGTCCGCGCCCCCGTGGCGCAGGCCGCCATCAGTGGCAGCAGCGCCACCAGACAGGCGCCCTTGAGAAGTCTTGCCGTCATCATCCCGATCCTTGTGGAGATCGACATGCCATGCGGACATTTCCGGTTTGGTTAACGGGACGTTTGAGGGTATGCGGCGTGTCCGCTCACGGGGCACGGACAGGTGGCCGAGTGGTTTAAGGCAGCGGTCTTGAAAACCGCCGTAGGTGGAAGCCTACCGTGGGTTCGAATCCCACCCTGTCCGCCACCTTCATGGTGAAGCCTCCGGTTTTCAGTTAGTTAGAGATCGATTTGGCTAACTCGCTCGCGGAGTTAGCCAAATTCTGTTCGCCTTGCGTGCCGCCGATCAGGGCAAAGGCGTCCTTCGCCAGCCGCTTCTGGTCACGGGCCTTCGTGTATCGTTCGACCTCCTTCGAGGTCGTGTGACCCGTCACAGCCTTGATCTGCGCCTCGGTACATCCGGCGTCGGCCAGCCGCGTCGCGGCGGATTTCCGCAGTCCGTGTGCCGAGCGGTCCTCGATCCCCGCCGCGCGGGCTGCATCCCGAAACCAGTTGCCGAAGCCGCCGGCAGTAAAGCCCGCGCCGGATTTTGTCGTCAGGAAGAGCATCTGCCCCGCAGGGACGCACTGCAACGACAGTCTCAGCTGCGGGTGGATGGGGAGCTCGAGGAAAGCCTTGGTCTTCTCCTGCCGCACCAGGATCGCGTCATCGCGGATCTGCTGGCGGCCCATCTGTCGGACGTCGCCTGAGCGCTGGGCCGTGTAGAGCAGCAGGTCGAAGGCGAGCCGCTCCCGCGTACCGACCTCCCAATGCGCCTCGAACCGGGCAATGTCGGCTTCCGTCCAGGCCGGGAAACCGACCGACGGCGCCTTCAGCGACTTGAGACCCGCGGCCGGGTTGTCCGCCCGCCACTGTCGCGCGACCGCGAACGCCATCATCCAGCGCAGCACCTGCACCATCTTGTTGGCGGCCCACGGCGTCTCGGCCCGCTTGTCCCGCATCTTCAGGACGTGGTGCGGCTGGATCGCGCGCACCGACTGACCGCCATAATCGTTCCGGAGACGCTCGATGATCCCGCGATAAGTGTCTCGGGTCGAAGCCTCAAGCAGTCGCCATTCCGCGGACGCGTAGATGGCTACCGCCAAGGCATTGATCGTCCCGGGGACGGTCCGGCTGGCTCCCGGTACGATCGCAGTCGTGCGACCCGAAACCGCCGCGTCGTACTCCAGGGCGAACTCCGGCGAGCCCGGCGTGCCATGCAGATAGATGGCCTTCTGACCGGTACGCCGGTAGCGGTAGCGCACCTTGCCGTGCCGGTCGCTGAAACTGCTGACATAGGGAAAGCCGATCAGCTTAAGGCCTCGTCCCAAGACAGGACCTCCTTATCGAGGCTGCTCGCCATCACCGTCCCCGGCGCGGCCAGATGCAACCTGACCTCGCCACCAGGCAGCAGCTCCAGCGCGCCCAGCGGCATGCCGCGTTCCTGCAAGGTATCGATCACCCGCCGCAGATCCGCCTTACGAACTATGCCCTGCCTGGCCACTCCACGCTCCAGTCCACGCTGCCACTGCGGCGACGCTAGACAGGTGCGGCAGCGCCTCTCAAGCGCTGGAACAGCGCGTTATTCGTCGAGCTGGCGAGTAAGGCCGTATTGTAGGCCTACAATACACATCCTGCCTCTGAGCTAGATGCAAAGACGCGCGAAAACGCGCAAGTCGGATTGCTCCGACACTGGTGCACGGAAGCGACAGGTCGGCGCGACTGCTTGGCTAACGCCGAGCAACGGACTGATTTGTAAGAACGTGTGAGTGCGAAAGACTTATCAGGCGGACGATTTCCTATCGGTGAGTTGCACGCCTTTGCGTCGTTTTGCATGTACGGAGCGATCGGAGCGACCGACCCCAAGGCGGAGGTCGAGTGGCTGCCTCATCCCCAGACGGAGTGATTACGAGCCCCCCGTTTATCGAAGAGACCAGCTGTTCCGCACACGTTAGATAAAGGCTCGGTTCGGTGGATCGCGAACCCAAACGCCAAAACACGACGGTCGCTTCGGTAGATCGCGAACCGAACCGGCCAACCTTCGGTGGATCGCGAACCCCAGAGGCGGCTTTAGGGCCTCAACCGGCGTGCAACCGGACCAATGCAGGGGTTTGAGAGGTTGTTTCGGTGGATCGCGAACCCTGACCCAAGAGCAGGGTGACCACTTCGGTGCATCGGGAACCGAAACAGACGATCTTCGGTAGATCGCAAACCTAAAGCAAAGCTGGATCCGCGGCTGCTTAGCGCCAACATCGGACATTGGCGCATAGCCGCAAAGTGGACTCTATCCAGCCAAAAATGTCGCTCCTCAGGTCACTAACAACATCTCCGAAAGCCTATCCAGCTCGTCCTTCGCGGAACGCCACTCTGGCATATGGCGATCGAGCAGGGCGTAGAAGCGCGAACTGTGGTTGTGCTCCTCTAGATGACAGAGTTCATGAAGTAACACGTACTCGACACAATGCGCGGGTGCTTTGATCAGGGCCGGATTCAGGGTGACCGTGCCCTTCGGCGAGCAGCTTCCCCAGTGGCGTTTCATGGTGAGCAGCTTTATCGCGGGCGTGGCGTCGACCCAAGGCAAGTCGGCCGCCATTCTGACCATGCGTGTAGTGAAATACGCCAGAGCGCGTTCGCGATACCAGCGCTGGAGGGCCAGCCGGACATCAGTCGTGTCGCCCTTGGGCGCGGTGACTTCCAGGCGGCCGGCCGAGAGACGCAGGGAGCGCTTTGCGGCGGCATCGATGATGATCTTCAGCTTGTAGCGTCGACCTAGGTAGAAGTGGGTTTCGCCGTTTGTATAGGTGCGCGCCAATGCGTGGCGGCGGTAATCCTCGAAGCGGTCAATGTGGTCCATGATCCAGCGAGCGCGCTTCTGAACGCCGGCGCGGATCTGGGTCTCGGGCGTCCCGACCGGTGCCTCAACGATTAGGAGGCCATCAGGCTCAACGTGGATACGCAACTTCGCATTCAGCCTGGCGCTTTCCCGCGCTGTATATTCGGCGGTCCGGGACCCATATCGCAACGTCAGCCGCACTAGACAGCATCCCGAGACAGGCCGACGCGAGTGACCTCGACTACTTGGTCGGTGATGGTCCGGGCGTGGTCCAGGCCCGCTAGTGGGAACAATCGGGGCAGGACCGACTTGCGGATTGCTGCTTCGATGCTGGTGGGATTCAAGGAGTTTTCGGCCACTGCTGTGATCACGATGGCATCCATGTCCAAGGCGGCTGCAGCGTAGACATCAGCCCCCCCGCCAAGAACGACGTCATCCCCCACCGCCAAGCGCATAATCCCGAAATAGGCTGTGGCCCTTCGATTGCCGGACAGTTGAGGCGGGGTCCCCTCGATCTGGCGTTCGGCAATTCGGTCCTCTACGTCCTTAAACAGCGCATACTGTCTTAGGGGGTGTTCAAAATAGGCTGCGGCTTCCGCGATGGCGGCCCGAAGCAGCTCTGAGAAGTGGCGCTGAGCATAGGGATCGTCGCCTAGCTCCTGCTCGATAGTGCGGTTCAGGCGAGTGCGGATGATGTCATTCTCGTTGCGCGTCTTCTCGTTACTCCAGGTCTCGGGCGGCTGTTGCGAAAGTGTGCTGACGTCGACGACACCGCCTTCGGCCACAAGTTCTTCGCCAACCACATATTTGTCGACGATCTTGCGGATCTGGGCCTCATAGGCGCTGAAGTTGACGGTCTCGTGGGCGTCCTGCTTGGCCATCCGACGCAGATCGGAGAAGAACTTCAGGTCGCGTTTGTAGGTCGCAATCTGGACTTCGGAGACCGAGCCGTCCTCGAAGAAACTGCGGGTCGCCAGAGCCGTGCGCAGGCACATTCCGAAAGCGGTCAGCGCCACGTAGAAGTCCTCGCGGACCTTTTGGTGATCGTCGGTCGCGACGCCGGCTTCGTCTTCGGAGAAGCGGGGCACCAGCACCTGCCGGTACTGTTCGACATCGCTTCGGTTCCTGACGCCGGCGAATATGGCCAGAAGCGTGTCGTGAAGGCCGGGGAGGCGTTTGTATTCGGTGCTGACGTTGGCGTAGAGGCCCTCGATGTCGTCGAGGTCGAACCCACCTTGGGTCCGGTCGGCAAGGTCCTGGTATTGGTTGAGCGCCGTATCAAGCGCCGGGAGGATGCCACGATAGTCGATCAGCAGGCCGAAAGGCTTCTGGTCGTGCAGGCGGTTCACCCGTGCAATGGCCTGGATGAGATTATGTTCTTCCAGCCGCTTGTCGATGTAGAGGACGGCGTTGCGCGGTTCGTCAAAGCCGGTCAGCAGTTTGTCGACGACGATCAGGATGTCGGGTCGGCCATCGGTGGAGAAATCGTCGATGACCTGCTTCTCATACGTCTCGGGGTCGCCTTTGACGTTGTCTTTCCACCACTGTTGGACCTCGGGAAGTTCGGCTTCATCGACTTCGGAATGGCCTTCGCGCGTGTCAGGGGGCGAGATCACCACCGCGCTGCTGACCAGACCGGTGGCGTCCAGGGCCTTCTTGTATCGAACCGCCGAGAGCTTGGAATCCGTCGCCAACTGACCCTTCAGGCCGAGGTCCAGATCCTTGAAGCTCTCCTTGAAATGGGTGGCGATATCCAGCGCGATCAGGGCAATCCGGTCGTCTGAGCCATAGATCGCGCCCTTGGTGCCGAACTTCTTCTTGAGGTCGCTCTTCTGCTGGTCGGATAGACCTGTGGTGATCTTGTCGAACCACTTGTCGAGCGCCCGCTCATTGACGTCCAGGATCGGCCTGCGCTCTTCATAGAGCAAGGGCGTGACCGTGCCGTCGCTGACGGCGTCGCGCATGGTGTAGGCGTGGACGATACGGCCGAACTTGCTGGCGGTCTTGTCGTCCTTCAGCAGCGGCGTTCCGGTGAAGGCGACATAGCTGGCGTTGGGCAGGGCCTGTCGCATCCGTTCGTGGTTCTCGCCGCCTTGGCTGCGGTGGCCCTCATCGACCAGCACGATCATGTCGGGGCTGTCGTTACGGCATTCGGGGAGCTTGGACGCGCTGGCGAACTTGTTGATGATGGTGAAGATGATCCGCTCGGTGCCCCTGCCGATGCGGCGGGCCAGGTCGCGGCCGGACGAGGCCTTGGCCCGGGCGCCCTCCTTGTCGGCCAGGTCGGTGCCGAAGGCGCCGCCGGTCAGGAAGTTGCCGGCCAGTTGCTTCTCCAGGTCACGCCGGTCGGTCACGACCACTACGCGGCAACGCTTCAACGCCTCGTCAAGCAGCAACGCCTTGCAGAGCAGCACCATGGTGAAGCTCTTGCCCGAGCCGGTGGTGTGCCAGATCACGCCGCCCTCGCGACCGCCGTCCGGTCGCACGATACGGATCTGGTCCAGCAGGGCTTTGATGCCGAAGAATTGCTGGTGGCGGGCGATGATCTTGCCGGCCTTGCGATCGAAGAAGATGAAGGACCGGGCCATCTCCAGCAGTCGATCGGGCGCGCACAGGCTGATCAGCAGGCGGTCCTGTTCCGTCACCGCCTGTTCCTCGCTCCACAGGCTGATGAAATGGTCCTTTACCTCGGACACGCGGTCCTTCAGCAGGGCCTCGCGCGGATCGGTCTCCAGGGCCTTGTTTTTGATCGTCTTGAAGTGAGCCTCGTCGAACCACTCTTCGCGCCAGCGGGCCCAGAACTTTCGCGGCGTCTTCGTCGTGCCGTAGCGGCCGTCGGTCATGCCGATGGCGATCAGCAGCTGGGCGTACGCGAACAGATGGGGGATCTCGTCCTGACCCTGATTGCGGATCATCTGGCTGACGCCCTCGTCGACCATCGAGGTGTTCGGATTGCCGCTCGCGGGACGCTTGGCCTCGATGACCAGCAGAGGCACGCCGTTGACGTAGCCGACGATGTCGGGGCGGCGAGTGCGCACGCCGTCGACGGCCAGGATTTCGACCTCTTCGGCGACGGTGAAGCGGTTGGCCCGGGGCCGGGTCCAGTCGATGATCGGCACGGTCACGCTGTGCCGCTTGCCGTCGACGAACTCGGTGACGGTCACGCCCAGGGTCAGCGCGTTATAGAGCTTCTCATTGGCCGCCTGCAGACCCTCGTGCAGCGCGGGCGACGACAGTTCGCGCACGATCTGGTCGATGGCGTTGGTCGACAGCGGATAGGTCCGGCCCTTGTAGTCAAAGGTGCGCCGGCGCAGCTCCTCGACCAGCTCTGGGACCAGCAGCACCCCCTGCGCCCCACCCCGCGCTGCCAGACAGTCGGCGGGCGAGATGTAGTTCCAGCCGAGCGCCACCAGCGTCGCCAGCGCCGGGACGTGTGAGGTGTGCAGCTCGTTGGTCGAGGGGGTGGGGGTCATGGGGCAGGCACCGACTTGGCGCGCGGCTTGCGTTTCCTGGCCATGGCCGGCTTGGGGGGCGACTTGTCGGCGATGAAGCACAGTTCGGCCTCGATCCCCATGACCTCCAGGTCCTTGAACGCCCGCCTCAAGCTGATCCGCGAGAACAGCGGCAGGTTATCGGACTTGCCCGCCGGCGCCTTGGTGGTGACGACACCGAAGACGATCTTTTCCTTCTTGTCGTCCAGGGGCTTGTGGAAGGCGGCGTCGGTTCCGACGGGCGCTTCTTGGGTCAGCAGGGCCTTCAGACGCGCTAGGGCCGCCGACTCACCGCGGATCAGCCAGACCGAATTGACTCCCTGATTGAAGAGATGGCTGAGCGACCCCGAGAGCGTCTTCAGCTTGATGTGATGCAGAACGGCGGTGTTCCCGGCGACTTCGAACAGCTCGCACGGTTCGACGGCCTTCTGGCCTGCCGGGGCGATGCTGGTCTTGTCGAGGCACAGTCGGGTCGACGTGGCCGCCGCCTTATTGTAAGCGCCCTCATCCGCGTGATTGTAGTCCGGCAGGGTCGTGATTCCGATCCTCGGGTCGAGATAGGTCTTCAGATCGGCAATGAACGACTGTTTGACCTCGTACCATTGCGCTTCGCGGAGATGATAGGATCTGCCGTTGTGATCTGCGTCGAACAGTAGGCAACGCAGGAGCCGGTAGCGTTTGTGCGTCTGTGATCCGTCGTCATTCGTGATCAGCAGCTCGTGCTTCTTCAGGTCCTCCAACGTCAGATCGGCGGGGTCCTGACCGTGGTCGGCCAGATACTGGAAATAGTCGTCGACGTTGGCGTCATCCCAAACCTTTGCGACGCCAGCCCCGGCGTAGCTGATGCCGAAGTTCGCGTTGAAATCTTGGATCTCGGGCACCGTAAGCGTCAGGTGCTCGTCACCGGCATGGACGGCGTCGATCAGCTTGCCGTTCAGCACCTTTGTGATCACCGGGTCGTGCACCGGCGAGACGTTCAGGAGGGCAGGGAAGGTCGTCGTGTAGGTGTCCTTGCCATACAGCTCGAGCAGGGTGGCGCACACGTCGGACAGGTCGCCAGACGCCTTGTCGGTGCTGATCCTCACATTGGCCGCGCCGGTGATGTTGCGGCACAGCTCCTTCAGCTTAGGGTCCTTCACCTTGCCGGTCAGGCTCTTCAGGATGGTGCTGTTCTGGTCGAAGTCGAACAGCGTCAGGTCGCCCGGCGCCGGCAATTGGATGCGCTGGCGCTTGGCGCCGCTAGGGTGAAGGATGTCGGTGCTGCGGATCAGGTCTGGGTCGACCGCGTTCAGCGTCACCCGCAGGCCGAAGTCGTGTTCGTATTTCTCGTCGTCCAGGTGGTGGGCGACATGGCCGAAGGACAAGGCGAACCAGCGCTTTTTGACCGGGAAGAACACCAAGGCGCCCTTGGACACTTGGTCCAGCTTGCCCTTGACGCCGAAATAAGTCTGCCACCACGGAGCGTGTTCCTTGGCGTCGAGCACATACAAGACGGCGCCCTTTGGCAGGGCGTCGCCGGAAAAGGTGGTTGCGAGGCTGTGCCCGGCCTTCAGCGCGTCGGCGGCTGAGGTCACGTCCGCCTTCAGAAGGAAGATCGAGAACGACCGGCTCTTGTTTCCACCCTTGCTCATTCGCCCTCTCCTCGCGCCACCTTCGCCCGCCGTTTGCCGGTCAGGAGTTGTTGCATCAGGGCGGCTTTTTCTTCGCGAAGGGCGTCTCGCTGGGCGGTCAGGGCGCGCTCCTTGGCCTCGGCGTCGTTGATGACCGCGGCGATGGCGCGTTGTTCGTCGGGAGGCGGCAGGTTGAAGCGGAGTTTCGAAAATTCTTTCCAGCGCAGGCTGCCGCGACGGTTCACAGAGGCGTTGGTCGCCGCCGCAAACCGCTGGGTAAATTCGTCGGTCTTTAGCAGTCGGATCAGAAACTCGCCGTCCACGTCCCGGGGGCGGAACACACAGTAGATAGGGCTGACAAGACCGGCCTCCACGATGTTCTGCCGGGCGATGGAGCCTTCCTCGACGTGGTTGGTCGGGAAGCCGATCATGCCTCGGCGCACGACCTTGTAGCCCGTCAGGTCGTCGCCAAAGACCTTCTTCTTGAAGTATTTCAGGGACTCGACGAAGCCGTCGTGCTTGGAGCAGGACAGGACGGGTAGATCGGTCGCCGAGCCCGCCCGTTCCGTCACCTGATCACAGACCGCGCCGATCGTGGTGGGGGCCCACGCCCCAACAAACCCCGGCAGGCGGGTGCGGCCGGTGAGGAGGGCCTGCATCAGCGCCGCCTTCTGGTCGCGGGCGTTGGCGATCAGGGCCTCCACCGTCTCAAGGGCCCGGTCCCAAGTCGAGAGGATTTCGGCGATACGGCGCTGTTCTGGCAGATGGGGAAGTAGCACCGGCAAGCCAGCGATAGTCGGCAGGTTGAGGCCCGCCTTGGCACCGGAGTCGTTCAGACGCTGAATCATCGCCCAGTAGGTCGATGACGCCATCTGATAAGCGAGGAATAGCGGGTCGTGGTCGGCTGATTTCAGCCGAATTCGGGCAACGTGTTGGCTGATGTAAGTTTCCGCAGCCGGCAAACGATCAACAAACCCAATTGTCCCCAAGTCAGCGGTGATCGACATAAGAATGTCCCCCACCTTCAGCTGAGTGCGCCGTCCTTCGGCGTTATCGTCCGGGATCCGAACGAAACGGAGGTTCGAGTAGTCTGGTGAAACGGAAGAGCGCCTGAGGTTCGTAATCCGAATGAACGGTGAACCATCTTCGGCGTAGAATTGTGCCCAGCCGCGCGAGCCGCTGGTGACCGGTGCACAGATGTCTTTCAACGCTGCTTTGCGCCACCCCTCCGGAATCATCCCGCCCTCCGCTTGCCGCGCATGGACGTGTCGGCGGCCAGGGCCGTCACCTTGCCGACGGCTTCGACCAAGTGCCGCTCCGCCCAGCTCGGAGCATGGATGGCGCGGGCGTGCCGGAGCACGCCGCGAACCTGTGAGCCGTCGCGCCAAGTTGCCGCCTGATCTATCTGACCCGCCATCAGTAACCCAGCTCTTTCAGATAGCCGTCCATCTTCGCCTCCAACTCGGCCAGCTCGGCCTTGAGGCGCAGACGCTCGGTGCGGACCGCCGTCAGGTCGATCTCGGGTGCCTCCTCGAACGTGTCGACATAGCGGGGAATGTTCAGGTTGTAGTCGTTCTCTGCCATCTCCTCGGGCGTCGCCAGATGAGCGTACTTCGGGACCGACTGGCGGGCGTGATAGGCGGCCAGGATCTTGTCCTTGTGGTTCCCCTCGCCCTCGACGGTCAGTTGGTTCTGGTTCTTGCCGGGCTTGAAGTCGTTGCTGGCGTCGATGAACAGGACGTTCCTGTCCGTCTTGTCCTTGCGCAAGATAAGGATCGCTGCGGGGATGCCGGTGCCGTAGAACAGTTTTTCGGGGAGGCCGATGACGGCCTCCAGCAGGTTCTCCTCCACCAGCTTCCGGCGAATCTGACCCTCGGTGGAGCCGCGGAACAGCACCCCGTGCGGCACGACCACCGCCATGCGGCCGGTCTTGGGCTTCATGGTTTCGACCATGTGCAGGATGAAGGCGTAGTCACCCTTGGTGCGCGGCGGAAGGCCCCGGCGGAAACGCCCGAACTTGTCGTTGGCGGCTCGGTCGTGACCCCACTTGTCCAGGCTGAACGGCGGGTTGGCGACGACCACGTCGAAGTGTTTCAGCTTGTCGTCGCCGTCCAGCAGCTTGGGCGTCCTGAGGGTATCGCCCCATTCGATGCGGTGGTTGTCCTCGCCGTGCAGGAACATGTTCATCTTGGCCAAGGCCCAGGTGCTGCCGATCGATTCCTGACCGAACAGAGCGTATTTTTTGGAGCCGTGTTTGGCCTGAACCTGGAGGCCGCACTTCATCAACAGCGACCCCGAGCCGCAGGCCGGATCGCAGGCCTCCTCGCCCTCGGCCATGTCCATGATTTCGGCCATGAGTTGGGACACTTCGGGCGGGGTGTAGAACTCGCCCGCCTTGCGCCCGGCGTCCGAGGCGAAGTTCTTGATCAGAAACTCATAGGCGTTCCCGATCACATCCAGATTGCCGATGCGCGAGGGGCGCATGTTCAGCTCCGGCTTGGCGAAATCCTCGAGCAGATGACGCAGCAGATCGTTCTTCTGGGCCTCGTCGCCAAGTTTGTTGGAGTTGAAGCTGATGTCCTGGAACACGCCGTTCAGCTTGCCGATGTTGGCGTCTTCGATCGCGTGAAGCGCCTTGTCGATCCGCTCACCCAAGCCCGGTTCGTGGCGGCTGTCGTACAGGGCGTAGAAGCCGGCACCCTCGGGCAGGACGAACCGCTCGCTGCGCATCAGCTCGGCGATCAGATCCGGCTGATCGCCGTACTGGTCACGATACGCGTCGTAGTGATCGCGCCAGACGTCGCTGATGTACTTCAGGAACAGCAGAGTCAGGACGTAGTCCTTGTAGATGTCCGGCGAGACGGTCCCGCGAAACGTGTCGCAGGCCGCCCAGACGGCCTTGTTAACCTGGTCCTGTTTAATGGCCTCACCCATGGCTATTCCTCGTGGTGTGCGCGCAGCCCGGCGGCGAGCGCGTTCATCTGTTGCTGTCGGTTCTCAATCAGGCCGGCGAGCAGGCGCTTCTCGTGCGCAGCCTGTTCGGCGAAGGCGACGATCGCTTCCTGCCGTGCCCGCGACGGGATCACGATTTCCAGGCGCTCTATGACTTCGCGCCGGATGTTCAAAATGTGCGAGCCGGTCGCCTCTCGCTGCAGGTACTCCTGCGCCGGCGCCTGGTTGATCTGCCAGGCAAGAAATCGGGGGTCCAGCTCCGCCTTGCGCGAACGCAAAACGAAGAAATGCGGTGAACACACCGCTTGAAAAGGCGGTGCGCTCAAGGCCGCAGCGTAGGTGCGGGTCCCGCGAGTGGAAAAGATCACATCGCCGCGGTCGAGAAACTGAGTGCGCCTTGCATGCGGCAACTCAACCCGCGCGACTCCTGCCCAATCCACACCGATGTCGACATCAACGTTTCGCATCTGGATGACGCCAACCTTACCGGCTGGGAACGCATCCACTGCCGACCGTAATGGATGACCCGCCGATATATCGGCCGCTTCCATCAGCGCCATGTATGTTGCACGATGCGACTTCATGCATTTATTCTGCAGCCAAGTCGTTTCGCTTGTCAATCCGGTGCGTGAAGCCCATTGATGCAGATCGATTGCGAATTGTTAGGTCGGTTGACGCTGACAGAGAGCTGCATGGCGGAGGCACCTGTGTCGCCTGGCACGGCAGCGGTCACCTCGAGGAGCCGCCCCAGTGTGCTGCTTGCCCACGGCGAGACCAATCAGATTGTTCCGATGAACAGCGCAGTTGTAGACGCCCGTGGCTATGCCTGCCGGCGTCTCGTCTTCGGCCTCAAATCGATGGCCCAGTCACGAGCCTCTTGGGGCGATACCGTTTCCTCGATCGCAGCAATCAAGTCTTGGTGCCGGGGCAACCCCATGACGAGACGATACAGTCCAAGTCGGCGAGTTAAATGCGGCCAAGCCTCGGCCTCGCGGCTGAAGGCGAGCAGGGGCACGATCCGCTTGACACGCCGAGGTGCCTCTCCGCCCTCGAACACCCAGCTCGGGGCGAGCTCATTTTCCGGCTCCGCCTCTGCCGCCAGATGGAACAGCCGTCGCCAGGGATCAACCTGACCTTCCAGCCCCCGCTCCGCCAAGGCGGCCAGGCCAAAGGCCGAGGCGACGTTCAACCGGACCGCCTGCCCCTTGTAACGATGCACCCGTCCTTCCCTCTGCTCCAGTTCGACAGGACTCCGCGGCAGATTCCAGTGCACCACCGCATGGCACCAGGGATGGAAGTCCAGACCTTCTTGGCCCACGGTCGTGGAGGCCAGCACGAATGGTCGGAACGGCGAGTTGAAGGCACCCCGCACCGCGTCCAAGCGACTGACGCCGCCATCGGGATCCTTGATCTCGGCGAACCTCAACGCGTGCCGGCACCGCAGGCCGACGGACGATACACCCCGGCCGCGCCGACGCTCCAAGCCTGACACCTGTACGGTCGCCCGACGCAGGGTGAGCGCGCCGTGGACGGCCTCGGCCGCCTTCCGGATCTGTTCGCCCGGTCCCTTTTTATCCAGCGACAAGGCGTCAGACAGCAGATGAAGATGTTCGTCTAGCACGGCCTGCAGATTGCCGTCGCGGGCATAGGCGAGGGCCTGCAGCCAGTAAGTCGGGATCCGCGGATAAACGAGCTGAACGATGACGGTGGCGTCGTTCTGGTTGAAGAGGGTCTGCACCCCTCTGGCGATTCTGAATGCCGCGCTGCGGGTCACGTCTTGCAGACCTGCGACCGGGAAAGTGCGCGACAGCGCACGCAGGGCGCAGACTCCTGGCCCCGCAAGCGCCAGTTGAGCCAGAACCTTGACCAGATCCTTCGGGCGAGGGCCCAGACGCTCCGGATGCGCCAGGACCAGACGCATCGCTTTGGCCGGGTCCGGACCGTGGTCCCGCCCGTCGTCCCAGACGCCAAGCGGGTGTCTCTGGTTCAGCCAAGCTTGGGCCTCGGTGCGGTCAAGTAGAAGGGGCGCGGCCCAGTACCAGCGCTCGTCTGGATGTCCGTCCGATCGGCCGCGTGCGGATACGGTCTTCAGCGCCTCGGCGACCTTCTTGCGGACGATCGCCTCGGCCTTGGCAGAATGGACGGCTCCACCGGCCTCCAGGGCCAGGGACAGAGGGTCGCCCAGGGCGGCCAGCTTGGCGCTCGGGATCAGCAGGGCCAGCGCGGCCGGATGTGCGTCCGTGTGCCCGTCCCGGCCCGAACGGTGCAGGCGAAGCAGTTCGCCGGGTTTGGCGAAATCGGCATGGGCGCGGCTCGCCTCCTTCCGACCGGCTCCGGCGCGCTTGCGTCGCTTCGGCCGCCAGCGCTCGGCCAGCCGTCGCTCCACTTCGTACGAGACAAGGGCCGAGATGGCGTCGGGCGCCAGCCTCCATTCGCTGAAGACCAGCCGCTTCAGATCCGCCGCGGCGGTCGTGAACACCCCCGCCGGCGACAGATAAGGGAGGGACGGCGGCGTCCACAGCAGATTTTCCACGCCCGGCGGCAGGGCCTCGGCGATGAGGGCGCGCATTCGCGCATTGGGGATCGGCGCCGGCTGCAATTTCCGCAGAACGCCCTGATCCATCAGAAGAGGCGTGATGTCTTCCTTGAACTTCCTGCGCTCGGACGGCGGCGTGGCCATGACCGAGCGCCGGAACTGATAGTCCCGCATGAAGTCCAGAAAGTAGGGTGCCGACTTCCAGTATTCCGTCGGATCATGGGATTTGACGCGGCGGGCGACGCGACGGGCGGCGACTGCACCCTCAAGGTCGCCCGGCTCCACCTCCAGTCTGGACACGACTTCCTCGACCATGCTGGCGCCGCCCTGGGTCCAGCTGACGCGTTCGGTCCGGCTCATCACCCGGGTCAGGATCTCCGTGGCGCGATCCCGGGCTGCCGTAACGCGCGCCGCCGACCGGTCCGGGCTGCGCAAGGCGGCGGCGAACTCCGCCAAGGCCTCTTCAAGCGCCTCGGCCTGGCGGTCCCCCGCCAGAAAGCGGATGAGATCGACGAAATTGTCGTAGGTCTGCGCCCCGACGGCGGCGCCCGGCATGCGGTAGGGGGTGGCCGAGAGAAGCAGCACGCGCCGTCCCGCATCGCCTGTTCTCATCAGCCGCATCGCCAGCCTCTGCGCCAGGGACGCCCCGGGGCCAGCCGGGGTGAGGAGATCGGCATAGCGCTGAAACTCATCGACGATGACCAGACAGGTCGGCGCCACAGCCTCGACGCCCGCCTCGGCCAGCAGGGCGCGCAGACGGCCGATCACCCGTGTGCGATCTCGTCGAAACGCCGGAGATACGGCGTCGGCGATCGCCAGACCGGACAATCGGCGAATGTCCTCGACCAGAGCCTCGTCGGAGAGGACCGCCTCGACGAAGGCGTCCGCGATGCCCGGATCGGGTCGGATCGACGAAAGCTCGTCGACTTGCCGGCCCCAGCTCGCCTCCCCTGCCCGTTCTCGCAACAGGGTGTCGAAACCCGCCGGCCTCAGCTTGCTGCGCAACAGGCGCTGGATCAGGGCGCGTTCCCGCATCGATCCGGCGCCCCGGGTGAGATTGAAGGACGTATCGGGAGTAATGGCGCAGTAGCGCACCCGGTCCTCAGCGCCCTGACCGCGGACATTGAGGGCCAGCAGGCTCAACCGGGTCGCGCGCGCCGAGGCGCCGCCGGCGTCGATGACCAGCTTTTCCAGGTTCTGACTGGCGATGGCCTGGCTGGAGCAGACATAGATGATGTCGATCGGTCCCTCGGGGAAACGGTCGAGAGTCTGGCGCACGATGTCCCGCGCCACGATCGTCTTGCCCAAGCCGACCTCGTCGGCGACCAGGAAGCGATAGGCCGGTCCGCGCGCGGACCAGAGGCGGCGGATCGCATGGTCGGCCGTGGCCTTCTGGAAACGGGTGGGCTCGCTCATGCCGACCGCCGCGTCGACAAAACGGCCGCCCAGAGTTTACGGAACGCCGGCGGGGCCAGACGTTGAAACTCCTCCGCCCCGAAGCCCTCGACGGCCTCGACGAGGGTGTCGAGACGATCCGACCCCTCCGCCGCGGCGCCGATCAGAAGTTCGAGGAGACCGCCGCCGAAGCCGCCCCCGACCGCCGACCAGTCTGCGGCGGCTGATCCGCCGGGATTGAGAAGGCTGTTCAGGGCTGCGTCATCGCCCAGCAGAGCCCGAACAAACTCTAGGAAGCTACGCTGGTCGGGAATAAGGGCTCTCAACGCCGCCTTTCGTCGCTCCTCTTCGGCCACGCCCTCGACCTCCAGCCGCAGGGTGAAGGGCGCGATCGTGGGCGACTGGAAGACCACAAAGCCCGTGATCTGGCCGAGGTCCAGCCGCAGCGGAAACACTGACCTTTGCTCATCGATCAAATCCTCGAAGCAGTCGCTGGCCTGATCCGCCGGCAGGGTCGCAGGCCGGAAGGTCAATCCTGTCAGCGCTGTCCGCGCTCCCGCCGACAAAGGCGACGGTGCGGTCAGAACAAGACGCCACCCGTCCTCCTCGGGCTCGCAGAGCAGGCGAAGATCGAGCGCGCTCAGAGCGCGGCGGGCCGGTCGATCATCTGTATCCGCTTCCTTCACATCGTCCTCTTCGGAGGGCGAGTGATCGACCAGAACAGGTGCCAGGGTGGTGAGTATCGAGGCTGCGCCCTCCGGCAGGGCGGCCGTGGCGTCGAAGACGGCCATGAACTCCAGATTCCGGCCCGACAGCGCCGCCGTCGTCGCGTTCATCGACCCGATGGCCAGGCCGCTCCGGTCGCCACGGTCCCAGGCGTAGATCTTGGCGTGCAACTGGCCGGAGGGAGCGTCCTCGACATCCGGCGGCGGATCGAGAACCAGCTGGCGCTCGAAGCCGGTCACGGCTTCGCCCCAGCAGCGGTCGAGCGCATCGGCCCGAGACACCAGGCCGACACCTTGTCGGGTCGTGCACTGGAGCCGACGAAGCGCCGTCTTAGTCAGGAAGGGGGAGAAGACGACTAGGCGGTCGTTCCTAGGCGGCTCCCAGGTCTCCGCTTCGCGGATCAAACGGAGCTCCGGCCTGGTCAGTCCCTTGGGCGGGGTCCAGCGGGCGGCCCGGGCGTCTTCGGTCAGGCCCGCAAGAAGCTCCGCCTGCGCGGGCCGGAGCGGCGTCCGTGACAAGTCGGGCAAGGCGCTGAGGAGATCGGTCAGACCGTCGTCACGACCGGCGCGACGGGTGGTGCTATCGAGGACCACGCCAGCGTCCCATGACCGATCCGCCGTCAGATTGCGGCTCATCACCGCCAGACGCAGGACCGTCCGGTCGCGGTCGTCACGGAACCGCACCAGCCAGACCTTGGGGTGAAAGGCGCCGTCGCCTTGAAGGCGCACCGCATTCACCAAGGGTTCGAGCTCGATCACGACGGGCGGCAGCTGATCGGTGCCGAGCAGGGCCGTGTCTTGGCAGAAGATCACGGTCCGGTCGCAGACCCGACGCAGGGCCGCGATCTGGGCGGGGGTGACGGTGCCCGGATGCAGGTCCCCCCCGGCGCGGTCGGACAGGAGGGCCGCGGGCAGCGCTAGAACGCTCCGCAGATCCGCCGAATAGGTGCAGACCACAAGCGCGTCGAACCGCCACCCCTGGGGAGGTCGCACGAGATCGTAAAGCGAGGTTCTGGTTCTGGGCGCCAGCATCAGGGCACGCCGGCCAGATCGTTCAGGAAACGGTGCGCCGTGCCCCACCGATAGTCGAGGCGCTGGGCGTCCCCGCCTTTCCAGCGCTTGCGCGCAAGTCTGGATCGGACCCGCGATGTGCCCGCCCCGGCCTTCAGCGCTACCTCCCGGGCGGACACGAGAGCCTCCGCAGCTTGACTGGTCGGAAGCGCCGGGGCGTCCCGACACAGCCCGGCCCAGGCTTTCACGAAGTCTTGGGTCTCGGTCCCGATCGTATGGCGGGTGAGGACGCCCAGACGCACCACCTCATCCATGCCGGAGATCACCAGTTCGACGTCCCGGCTCCGCAGTCCTTCCGACCAGGCCCTGAACCCTGCGTCATGACCGTCGTAGCGGTCGAGAGATCCCCCCTCCGGCAACGACAGCCGGGCGACGATCCGCCGATAAAGGATGCCGGAGCCGTACATCACTTCCGCAAAGGCGCGCGCCAGATCCAGCAGATGCTGCGTGTCCGCCGTCAGCTTCGGGATCATCGGGTGATCCCAGAGCTCCATACTGGCCGGAAGGCGCTCGCCATGCCTCGGGAAGACGGTCATGAGATTGTGCACGTGCAGCCGACCCTTCGGATCGATACAGGCGCCCGACAGCCGACGGCGGAGCGACCGTCGCTCCTCGGTCGTCAACCGGAAGTCTAGGCCGGTCGTCTTCGGAAAGCCCTCGGGCATCGCCGGGCGATCGGGATCGAAGCCCAGACCTGACGAGGGCGAGGTCTCCCCCTCCCGGGCGGGAAACTGGCGATCCGCGTCGCGCGCCGCGACGACGGACCGGGCCCAGTACGAGGTCCCACCATCGACCTGACGCAGGCCGAGGCGCTGCAGTCCGGACCAGTAGATGTCGGACGGCATCCGCTGGAGTTGCTCCTGGCTGTCGATGCCGATGACCCCATGGCGGGCCCCCAGGTGGCTCAGAGCCTTGATCACGTCCACCTCGTGCCGACGCAGGGCGGCGAGGATGTCGTCTTCCGTCGATCGCCGCGCCGCCAGCTCACAGCACCACTGCACGAAGAAGAAGTATCTGGCCCGGGTCTGGATCGTGCTCAAGCCGGGGAAGAAGGTGTCAGCGAAACTGTCTCTCAGACTACTGAGACCGAGTTCCTCGCGGGCATCTTGCTGCCCGTGCGAGCCCAGAGCTTTGAGAACCGCGCCTTCGTGCGACGGGTCTCCGTCGATCCAGCCCAAAAAAGTCTGCAAAGGCCGCCCCCAATGGATAAACCCTCGCCTTCCGCATCGATGTCGTCAACCGAGAAGGGCCATGGAACTCTCTTCTCCCCATCGGCCATTGGAGCGCCCCAATAGCGGACATTGCCGACTCTCTTGAGTCAGAAGTCGCAATCAGAACACCCTGATAAAATCCTTCTCAACAACGAGGTCTTTCCCATTGAGAAGACTGCGGCGCTCGATGAAATCGACCTGAACTCCGAAGGCATCGACCAAGTCGAGATAAATCCCGCCCATGTCGAACGCGTCGAAATCAGCGCCCGGGCGGATGTCGAACGCTACGTCGACGTCAGAACCCGGCCCGGCCTCATCGCGCGCCACCGATCCGAACAGGTAGACGTGAGCCAGCCCGCGGGCTCTTAGGTAAGGCTCGAGGCTTCGCAGCTGCGTGAGGGCGTCGTCGCGGCGCATGGGCTTGATCCTACGCCGCCAGCCGGTGTTGGGAAGGCCCGGCTGTTCGTCTCGCCAGCGACACCCCTGCTCGCGGAGCAGCCTGCCGGCGAGCTCGGTGAGGCGGGATACAGCGGTGTCGCTGGCACAGAGGATCCGGTTGTCGACCGGGTCCCAGCTGGCCTGATCGAGGTAGCTCGCGGCCGCCCCCTCCCCGCCCAGCGAGACCACCAGCTGCCGCAGGTCGGCGCACGGGAAGCGACGTCGCATCGACGGCACGGGCGCGCGCGGCGCGGGCGCGGGAAATTTTCTAATGGGATCATAAAGGAATTGTCGGACACCCATGTCCGGTTTTCGCGTCGCTGATGTCCGGTTTTTCGGAGTTTGACCGGACGTGGGCACCCTGTTTTGCGCCGTTTGAGCGGTCGTGGGTGTCCGCTTTTCGGCGACCTCGGCCACGAGCTCGGGGACTATCGCACGATAGATGTTGGTGCGGGACCGCCCCTTGCGGACGTCGATCTCGAGGTACCCGGCCTCCTGAAGATCAGTCAGGTGACGGCGGAGCTGGCGATCGCTCTGCCCGAGACTGGCGGCCATACCCTCCTGCCCGCGCCACGCGCCTCCGGCAGCGCCGTTCAGATCATGCAGCAGGAGCCCGGCCACGGCCTTGGCGCCGACAGACAGCGTCGGGTCGGTGACGATGCGCTGATGTCAGGCCAGTTTTTCTGCGACGAAATTCTCGGGATCGAGCAAGCGGTTCATGCCTGCGCCTCCCGCGTTGCAGCAGAGTCCGCGAGGCGGTAGAAAGGCATCGGCCTTGTTTGCTGAACCAAGCCCATTTTGAACCCCGCCGCGCGCTGCAACGCCGGCGGGGTTTTTCGTTCCGGATTTCCGACGGAACGGGGTAGCCAAACGCGCGAAATCTCCAAGGATTTCAATCGGCGTCCGCCACCCGGTTAGACAGCTCAAGCCCTTGGGAATTCGGATGGAGCCGAGCCCCACCCTGTCCGCCATGGCCCGGCATGCTTGATCGGCACCCGCCTACCCTCTCCTCCTTTTAACTTGCCGCCCGTCGAGAACGCCCCCTAGTGTGCGCACCGGCCGTCGGGGGACGGATCGGGGGGAGTAGCGTTTGTCGCTTGTCGCTGGAGTTCTGTCCGCAATTCTGATCGCGACGCCGCAGGCGGCGCCGATCTTCCAGCCGGGTCCGCCGGGCGCGCCGTCGCAGCGGATCACCGCTGATCGGGCGCTGGAACTGGCCCGGACCTCCTTCACCGAGGACGATGTGCGCTTCATGCAGCACATGATCGTCCACCACGCCCAGGCCGTGGAGATGGTCGGCCTGCTGGAGATGCACGGGGCGAACGCCCGGGTGAAGCTGCTGGGGCGGCGCATCGCCCTGTCGCAGGAAGCCGAGATGGAGCTGATGCGCAGCTGGCTGATCGCGCGGGACCAGTCGACCGAGATGGCGATGGATCACGGCGGCATGGACCACGGCGCGATGGATCATTCCGCCCACGCCGGTCATGCGGGCCACGCCATGGCGCCGTCGGAGACGCCGATCATGCCCGGCATGCTGTCGCCGGCCCAGATGCATGCCCTGACCAATGCGCGCGGCGAAGCGTTCGACCGGCTGTTCCTGACCGGCATGATCCAGCATCACCAGGGCGCGCTCGACATGGTCGCGGACCTCATGGAGCACCCGGACGCCGCCCAGGACACCCTGCTGTCCGACTTCACCAGCTCCGTGGTCGCGGATCAGTCGACCGAAATCCTGCGCATGCAGTCCCTGTTGTCCGAACTCTGAACCTTAAAATTCCAACTGAAAGACCGGCCATGACTATTCGCAAGACCCTGCTTTCGTCCGTCGCCGTCCTCGGCGTCCTGCTGGGCGCCTCCGCCGCGTCGGCGCAGGAGGCCTCGGGCCACGGCGTGACCCAGACCATCACCGCCGACGGCCGCAGCGCCCTGTCGGCGGGCCTGAACGACGCCGGTCAACTGGCCTCGGGCATGGTGCTGGAGCACACCCTGGGCAAGGCGCCGGGCTTCGTCGATCCGGACATCGGCTTCTCGCCGCCGACCAGCGAGGCGGAAGGCCAGGCCCTGATGGCTCGCGCCCGCGGCAACCCCAATTTCAGCGTCCTGGGCATGGCGAACACCGACATGGCCCTGTCGAACGGCAAGCTGTTCGTCGGCAATTTCAACGGCTTCAACGCCTATGACATCTCGACCGGCGGCGCGCCGCAGCTGGTGATGTCGGTGGTCTGCCCCGGCGGCCAGGGCGATGTCTCGGTGCGCGGCAACCTGCTGTTCATGTCGGTCGAGGAAGGCCGCGGCCGTCTGGACTGCAGCGCCCCGACCGCGGGCGGCGAGGTGGTGCCGGAGCGCTTCCGCGGCGTGCGCATCTTCGACATCAGCGACCTGAACGCCCCGCGCCAGATCGCCGCCATCCAGACCTGCCGTGGGTCGCACACCCACACCCTGGTGCCGCACCCGACCGATCCGGACGTGCTGTATGTCTACGGCCAGGGCACCTCGGGCGTGCGCAAGACCGCGGAACTGGCCATCTGCACCGACGGCCAGCCGGACCAGAACCCGGAAACCGCCCTGTTCTCGATCGACGTGATCAAGGTGAACCTGAGCCATCCGCAGGACGCCGCCATCGTCGGCCGCCCGCGCATCTTCGCTGACGGCTCGGGCCGGGTCGCCGGCCTGTGGCGCGGCGGTCGCGCCGGCATCGCCAGCCAGGACACCGCCCAGACCAACCAGTGCCACGACATCACCGTCTTCCCGGAAATCGGCCTGGCCGGCGGCGCCTGCAGCGGCAACGGCATCCTGCTGGACATCACCGATCCGGAACACCCGACCCGCGTGTCGGACATGTTCGATCCGGACATGGCCTACTGGCACTCGGCGACGTTCAGCAACGCCGGCGACAAGGTCGTGTTCACCGACGAGTGGGGCGGCGGCATCGGCGCGCGCTGCCGCGCTGAAGACCCGGCGACCTGGGGCGCCAACATGGTCGCCACCATCGAGAACCGCACCCTGACCGGCCGCAGCTTCCACAAGCTGCCCTCGGCGCAAGGGTCGACCGAGAATTGCGTGGCCCACAACGGCAACATCGTGCCGGTCCCGGGGCGCGACCTGATGGTGCAGGCCTGGTACCAGGGCGGCATCTCGATCATGGACTTCACCGATCCGAGCAAGCCGACCGAGATCGCCTATTTCGACCGCGGTCCGATCAGCGCCGACCGTCTGTTCGTCGGCGGTTCGTGGTCGGCCTACTGGCTGAACGGCCGCATCTACTCCAGCGAGATCGCACGTGGTCTGGACGTCCTGCGTCTGGTCCCCAACGACAAGCTGTCGGCGGCCGAGATCGCGGCGGCTGAAGCCATCATGGCCGAGGAGATCAATCCGCAGCTGCAGACCCGCGTCAGCTGGTCGGACACGCCGGACGTGGCCCAGTCCTATCTGGACCAGCTGGCCCGCAGCAGCGCGCTGGAGGCTGACGTCGCCACCCGCGCCGGCGCGGTGGTGACCGGCTGGCGTGGCGGTTCGGTGGACAAGCGCGCGGCGGGCCGACTGGTCGCCACCCTGCGCACGGCCGCCGAGAAGGCCCAGCCGGTCGAACGCGCCCGGATGACCGCACTGGCCGACCTGTTCGGCCGCATCTCGGCCTGATGAAGACGGGGCGGTCCGCGCGAACGGGCCGCCCCGATCCTTCTCCTGCGTCAAGCGGCGTTCCTGATAGTCTGGGGCGAAACAGACCGGGACGAGACGCCATGACCGACGCGAACAACCGCCTGATGACCCGCAAGGCGGATCTCGGGGACACCCTGAAGGCCGCGATCCCGGACCACGCCGCCCTCGCCGAGGGCGAAGTCGTGCTGGCGCTGGACCGGTTCTCCCTGACCACCAACAACATCACCTATGCGGCCTATGGCGACGCCATCGGCTACTGGACCGTGTTTCCCACCGGGCGGGACGATTACGGCCTGATGCCCGTCTGGGGCTTCGCCGACGTGGCCGCGTCGCGGGCCGAGGGGGTCGAGGTCGGGGCCCGGGTGTTCGGCTATTTCCCGATGGCGGATACGCTGGTCGTGCAGGCCGAGAAGGTGTCGCGCGGCGGGTTCGCCGACGCCTCGCCCTGGCGCAAGGGCGTGCCGGACATCTACAACCGCTATGTCCTGTGCGCGGCGGACCGCCATTATGACCCGGCGCTGGAGAACAGCGAGGCGCTGTTCCGGCCGCTATTCGTGACCTCCTACACCGCCGTCGACTTCCTGCGGGACGCCGACTTCTTCGGGGCGAAGCGGATCGTGGTGTCGAGCGCCTCGTCCAAGACCGCCTACGGCGCCGCCTGGTGCCTGGAGCAGGACGACATCGAGGTGGTGGCCCTGACCGGCGAGCGGAACCGGGCCTTCGTCGAGAGCCTGGGCGCCTATGACGCCGTGCACGGCTACGATGCGCTTGAGAGCCTGCCGGCGGACAAGCCGGCCCTGTATCTCGATCTGGCGGGCGACCCGGCGTTGCGGCGGCGGGTGCATGCGCATTACGGCGCGCAGTTGACCTACGACTGTCTGGTGGGCTCGACCCGCAGCGACAGCTTCACCCAGAACGATCCGGAACTGGTCGGACCGAAGCCGGTCTTCTTCTTCGCCGCGACCTGTCTGGACCAGCACCGGGAGCGTGGGACTCTACACACCTTCTATGAGCGGTTCCTGACCGACCAGAAGACCTTCTTCCAGCGGGTGGTCGATCCGGCCTCGCCGTGGATCCGAATCGTCGAGCACCGGGGGCTGGATGCGGCGGCCAAGGTCGTGCGGGCGCTGGCGGATGGCGCCTCGGATCCCGCCGAGGGCGCCGTCGTCAGGATCAGCCGCTAGGCTTTCGGCGGGCGCGGGAAGAAGCGACTGGTGCGGGCGGCGTAGGCGGCGAAGGCCTCGGGCCGGGTGCGCTGCATATGCGCCTCCAGCGGCGGCACGCCCGAGACGCGGGTCAGCAGCCAGTAGACGTAGACCGGGGCGGTCAGGGCCAGCCAGCCCCACGGCCACTGGCCCGTCAGGTCGATGGCCATGACCGGCCAGGCGCACCAGCCCAGCCATTCGAAGAAGTAGTTCGGATGACGCGACCAGGCCCACAGCCCGGTGTCGCAGATGCGGCCCTTGTTGGCGGGATCGGCCTTGAAGGCGGCCAGCTGGCGGTCGGCGGTGGCCTCGCCTCCCAGGGCGACGAGCATGATCAGGACGGCGAGCAGGTCCTGCGGCGTCGGCCCGGGCGTCGGATGACGGGCGGCGACCAGCAGGCTGACGACCAGGAGCGCGCCCGCCCCCGCCTGCAGCAACAGGAAGCCGAACATGAGCGGCTGGGCCTTGGCGCCCCACTGGCGTTTCAGCGCCTCATAGCGTTCGTCGGGCTGTCCCTTCAGCGCGCGCTCGACCAGATGACCGCCGAGACGCAGGCTCCACAGGGCGATCAGCCCGGCCACCGCGCCCTGACGGAAATGGATGTCGCCGGGGGTGAGCGGCCAGAGGGCGACCAGCAGGCCTGCGAGCCCGATGCCGAAGGTCCAGAAGACGTCCACCCACGCGCCCTGCCCCGTCCGCCACTGGACGGCCCAGGCGACGGTCATGACCCCGGCGAGCAAAAGCGCCGCGGCGCCCCAGAGCATCAGTTCAGGCATTGTCTAGAGGCGCACGAAGGGCTGGATGAGGCGACCGAACCAGCCGTCGAGGACGATCTGGCCATCGAGGGCGGCGACGCAAAGGCAGGGTTCGTCCGAGATCACGCGAGGCTGGTGCAGTACATCCTGATCAGCCTCCTCGAAGTCACCGGGAAAATACGCCTGATTCTCCGTGGCATAGGCGCCTGAAATAACGCAGGTCAGTTCAACGCCGCCGTGAGTGTGTTTGGGCGTCGCCTGCCCGGGAGCGATCTTCAGCAGGATGACCCGAGTGGCGCCGTCGCGCGGAGCCAGCACCTCGCGCACCGAAACGCCGCCCGGCATGTGACGCCACCTGCCCAGCGGATAGCGGCGCAGGGGCTCGGGCAGTTCGGGCATATCGTTCAGCGGCGGCTCGACAACCACCTCGCCCGTGTCGGCGTCGACACGCGCCAGGGCGCGGGCCAGGGCGTCCTCCTTGAGCGGCGTGGGATCGAGGTCGTTCAACACGACGCCGCCGACGCCCTGAAGCCGATGGACCCACCCCTCAACGTCCGGCCGCATGGCCAGACAGGCGGAGACGACCACGGCCTCTGGGGCGCTGAGCGTGCCGGCGGCATAGGCCAGCAGGCGTTCCTCGGACGGAGACGGGCGCCCGGTCATCGGCCGCCCTCCTGTTCCAGCATGACGCGAAGTTTCAGCATCGCCTTTCGGATTCTGGATTTGACCGTCCCGAGCGGCAGGGAAAGACGCTCGGAAATGGCGGAGTGGGGTTGGTCGAGGAAGAAGGCCAGATGCACGACCTGCGCCTGTTCGGGCGTCAGGGCGGCCATGGCCTCACGGATGCGGGCGGCGTCCTGACGGCCTTCGAGCAGGTCGTCGGGGCGATCCGGATCAAGGCCGGGCGGGAGAAGATCGACCGGTGCGACGCGCGCATCCTTGCGCAGGGCGTCCAGCCGCCGGTTGCGGGCGATAGTGAAGATCCAGGTCGAGGCCTGAGCCATGCGGGCGTCGAACAGCTCGGCCTTGCGCCAGACGGTCAGCATGGCCTCCTGGGCGAACTCCTCGGCCGCCGCGTCGGCCGCGCCGCCCTTGATCAGCCAAGCCTTCAGGCGCGGAGCGAAATGCTGGAACAGGCGCGCGAAGGCGTCCCGGTCGCGCGTCTGCGCCACCGCCACGATCAACTGATCGTAGTCCTCGCCCCCGTCAATCATGCGCGACGAGCGGGCGGGACGGGTGTTGGGCGCTGAAACTGAGCCATACATCGATCCTGATACGTCTTGTGCCCGCGCTTGGATCACCCGTCATCCAGAATGCGTTCAACGACGTAACAAGGACACCGGGCCCGCGGGCCGTCCTGCCGAGATCAATGTCCTTGCCCCTCGCCGCCTCCAACCCTCGCCCTCTCCGCATCGCCGTGGTCGGCTCAGGCATCTCGGCCCTGTCCTGCGCCTGGCTGCTGAACACCCGGCACGAGGTGGTGCTGTATGAGCGCGACGGTCGACTGGGCGGGCATTCCAACACCGTCACGGCGCGTATGCCGGGCGGCGAGGTCGGGGTGGACACCGGCTTCATCGTCTTCAACGGCGCGACCTATCCGAACCTGTGCGCCCTGCTGGAGCATCTGCAGGTCCCGACGCGCGAGACGGACATGTCGTTCGCCGTGTCGCTGGAAGGCGGCGAGTTCGAATATGCGGCCCCGGCCCTGTTCGCCCAGCGCCGCAATGTCTTCCGCCCGCGCTTCTGGAAGATGCTGGCCGAACTGGTCCGCTTCTATCGCCGCGCGCCGGGCGACATCGCCGCCCTGAAGGACCCGAACCTGAGCCTGGGCGACTATCTGAAGTCCCAGAAATTCGGCGCGGCTTTCCGCGATGATCACCTGCTGCCGATGGCGGCGGCGATCTGGTCCTCGCCCGCCCAGACCATCAACGACTATCCCGCCGAGGCCTTCGTGCGCTTCTGCAGCAACCACGGCCTGCTGCAGTTCCTGAACCGGCCGATGTGGCGCACCATCATCGGCGGCAGCCGCATCTATGTGGAGAAGCTGGCCCGGTCGCTGGGCGACTGCGTGCGGCTGAGCCGCGAGGTGACGTCGATCCGCCGGGTGGCCGACGGTGTCATCGTACGCGACGCGCGGGGCGACGAGGAGCAGTTCGATCACGTGGTCATCGGTGCCCATGCCGATCAGGCCCTGGCCATGCTGGCCGAGCCCACGGCGGACGAGCAGCGACTGCTGGGCGCCTTCCGTTACAGCCGCAACCTGACCATCCTGCACTCGGACGCCGGGCTGATGCCGAAGCGTCGCCGGGCCTGGGCCAGCTGGAACTATATGGGCACCGAAAACGGCCTGTGCGTCAGTTACTGGATGAACAAGCTTCAGGGCCTGCCCGGCCAGGACCTGTTCGTGACCCTGAACCCGCCGCACCCGCCGCGTCCCGAGACCCTGCTGCGGACCGAGATGTACGAGCACCCGATCTTCGACACCGCCGCCGTCGCCGCCCAGAAAGAGCTGTGGAGCCTGCAGGGCCGGGGCGGTGTCTGGTTCTGCGGCGCCCATTTCGGCGCGGGCTTCCACGAGGACGGGTTGCAATCCGGGCTGGCCGTGGCCGAGCAGTTGGGCGGGGTGCGTCGTCCATGGGAGGTCGCCGACGAGAGCGGTCGCATCCACCTGACGTCCGTCCCCGAGAGCGAGCGTCTGGACGCATGAGCGAGGCCGGAAGCCTGTATCGCGGCGTGGTGATGCACCGAAGGGTGCGTCCACGGGTGCATGGCTTCCGCTACCGGCTGTTCTGGCTGCTGCTCGATATCGACCGGCTCGACGAGGCGGCCGCGCGGACGCGCTGGCTCTCGATCGGGCGGTTCAACCTGCTGTCCTTCCACCCGCGCGACCATGGCGACGGGTCAGGCGCGCATCTGAGGACCCAGGCGCTGGCGAAGCTGGCCGAGGCCGGGATCGAGGGGGTGGACGGGCCGATCCGCCTGCTGACCCTGCCCCGGCTGCTGGGCTTCGTCTTCAATCCGATCAGCGTCTACTACTGCCACCGCGCCGACGGCGGGCTGGCGGCGGTGATCTATGAGGTGTCCAGCACATTCGGCGAGCGGCGGTCCTATGTGCTGGCCAGCGAGGGCGAGCGGTTCGAGCAGAGCTGCGACAAGGCCCTGCACGTCTCGCCCTTCATGCGGATGGACATGACCTACGCCTTCCGGGGTCGGGCTCCGGACGACCGGCTGACCCTGGCCATCGATGGGTATGAGGCCGACGGGCTGGTGATCGCCACCGCCATGACCGGCGAGCGGCGGGCGCTGACGGACGGCGAAATCCTCAGGGCCGCGCTGGCCGTGCCGTTCGAGACGCTGAAGGTGGTCGCCGCGATCCACTGGGAGGCGCTGCGTCTTTTCCTCAAGGGCGTGCCGCCCCAGCCCGGACCGGCGAAGGCCTCAGCCGGCTGAGGCGCAGCCGCCCCGCCCCAGCGCCCCGTCGATGTTCAGGGTCGCGTCGGCGTTCTCCATGACCCCGAGCGCGCAGACCTTGATCCCGTGATCGACCTCCAGCGCGGCCAGCCAGGCAAAGGTCTCGCGACCCGGAGCCTGGGACATCTGGATGCCCAGACCGCCGCCGGGAGCCATGGTGGTGACCACGGTCAGGCCTGCGGCCTCGGCGGTGCGGCGGACGAGAGGCTCCAGCCCTTCGGTGGAGGTTGACGTCGCGGCGGTCGAGGACGGGGCGACGATGCGCAGCCCGGCACGAACCTCGGCCAGGGTCTGTTCGGCCTCGAAGCGGCGGTCGGCGGCGGCGCCCTGCCAGGCCTGGACCGGGCGGACCACCAGCAGCCAGATCAGCACGGCGGCGACCAGCACGAACATCACCGCCAGCAGGCGGCGTTCGCGCACGGTGCGGCCGTCCCACCAGCCGTGGACGCGGGCGAGAAGAGCGGTCATCGGGCGGCTCCGATCGTGATGTCGCTGACCACGCGGCCGGCGTCGTCCTGGGTTCCGGTCTCGGTGACGCTGAGGCCCGAGGCGCGCATGGCCTCATCGATCACCTTGACGTCGCCATAGTCGGGATGGGTGACGGCGGCCTTCATCCCGTCCTCGGGATCGACCACCAGCATGTCCAGCTCGGCGTCCGGCACGGCTTCAACCGCGCTGAACAGGGCGGCGGTGGCGGCCATGACCCCGCCCGGCGGCGGGGCGGCGCGCACCCGACCACGCAGGGCGGCGACGGGGTCCGGCGTTCGCGCCAGTTCCGGGTCGACGCGGGCGATCTCAGCCTGGGCCTGATCCTGCGCGCGGGCGGCGGCCAGTTCGTCACGACCGGCCCCGGCGATCATCAGGATCAGGGGCGAGACCAGGGCGACGCCCGCCAGCACGGCAGCGCGGCCCCAGCCCCGACGGGCGGCGGCCTGTTCGCGCACGCGGGCGGAGGTGAGGTCCAGCAAGGGCCCGGCGGCCGCCTGCACCAGGGCGCGCTCGACGGAGGCCGGATCGTCCACCGGCTCAACCACCCGACCTGCCGCGACCAGATCGACCAGATCCGGCTGAACCGAGGCGGCGAAGCGGCGTCCACGCAGGGCCACCGACGGCCCGAAGGCGACGGCGGTCAGGCTTTCGTCCAGCGGCTCGGTCAGGGTCAGGACATCGGGGAGCAGCACGTCGGCGCGCACGCCCAGCGTCTCCAGATAGTCGCTCCACGCCTCCAGCAGCGACAGACCGACGACGGCGACCAGACGCGGCTCGCCCGCGACCGGGACCGGGCCGAGCGACACCGACAGCCGGTCGGCGGGCGCGGCCAGATCGTCCTTTAGCGCCCACAGGGCGGCGGCCCGCTGCTGGGCGACGCTGCCGGGCGGCAGGTCGAGCCAGCGGATCAGCACGTCGGCGCCCGGCGCGACGGCGACCGTGCGCATGGCCTCGGGCCGCTCGACCGCATCGAGGGCCAGGGTCCCGCGCTCCAGCACATAGCCGCCTGCCCCGATAATCAGATAGGGCGCGGGCTCTCCCGCCAGGGCGGGGATCAGGATCAGACGTGTCGGCTTCATTCTTCGGGGGTCCAACGCTGGATGACGGTGCGGACGGCGCCGTCCTGACGGGCCTCCAGCAGGGCGGTGCGAACGGCGCGGACGCCGGCGTATTCCACGTCCACCCGCAGGCGGAAGAAGCGGGTCAGGACGGTGGCCTGCTCGCGGGTGTCCTCATCGGGCGTGAAACCCTGCAGGCCGGAGGCGGCCCAGAAGGCCTCGCCAGTGGCCCAGCCGTCGCGCGGGCGGGCGGCGATCACGGCGCGGGCCCGCTCCGGAGCGATGACGCCGCCGGTCAGCATGGTGATCAGGGGAGCCTGCTCGGGGGTCAGGGTGTTGACGTTCAGCGGGGACAGACGGCTGGTCGGCAGGGCGCAGACATAGGGGCGCAGACGGCGGTAGGCGTCGGCGTCCACGCCCTTGACGGCGCGCAGTTCGCTGACCTCGGCCAGCATGACGCCGGCGGTGCGATAGGGCGTCGACAGGCCCGCATAGGCCCCATCCTCGGCGCCCAGAGGCAGGGCCTCGGCGTCCGCGTCCAGCCAGTCGGTCAGGCCGTCGGCGATGGCGCGCATGCGGCTGTCCGGCACGCCCACGGCGCGGCCGAGCGCGCGGAACTGCATCGCTCCCTGCGGGCGCGCGACCAGATCCTCGCCGACGCCCAGCACGACGCTGTTCAGATTGAAGCAGGCCTGGCCGTCGGCGACGGTGGCGCTGATGGTCCCGTTCTCGACCGGGAAGTCGAGGCGGCGACCGTTCCAGTCGGGCTGCAGGGGTGTACGGGTCGGGCTGCTCTGGACCAGCCGCTTGATCCGGTTGCGGGCCAGCAGTTCGGCGCCGGAGGCCAGCCACTGGGCCTGCGCGCCGATCTCGGCGTTGGTGGTGCGGCGGACCGAGAAGCGGACATCGTCCAGCAGGGCCACGGCGACGACCGACATCACCGCCACCAGCAGCAGGACGGTCAGCAGGGCCATGCCCTCGCGCTCCGGACGGCGGCTCATCGCCCGCCTCCGACGAGGAAGAGCTGTTCGACCGCGCCGTAGCCCTCCAGCGTCATGGTGATGCGCACCGCGTCCGGCAGGGGGCGGTCGAGGGTGGAAGTATAGGCGGGCGACGCCTGGCCATCGATGATGAAGGCGACCACCACGTCGCGCACGCCGCGATACAGCACCTGCGGCGGGCCCGGGCGGGCGCCGTCCAGCTGGCTGGCGACCCGGCGCTCCAGCCGGTCGTCGACGAGCCGATATTCGACGCGCTGCAGCGACGGGCGGGCCTGTTCGCCGGGGTTGGTCCAGCCGGCGCGGGTCAGGGTCAGGATGGGATCGGCGGGCGACATCGGCCCGACCATGGCCTGAGGGGCCGGACGTCCGGTGGCGCCCCGTGCGCGGCGGCCCGTGGCCTGCCCCAGATCGGCGCGCAGCAGGCTGCGCATGCGCTGAAGGTCGCCGACGCGGTCGCTCTGCGCCTTGACGGCGAAACGGTTGTCGATGGTCACGCCCAGCACCGCCGCGCCCGCCGCCGCCAGCATGGCGAAGATCAACAGCGAGATCAGCACCTCGACCAGGGTGAAGCCGGACCGGTTCACAGCGACCGCCTGCGGAACAGGGTGCGGTCGGCGGCCTGCCCTTCCTCGTCGCGGACGCGGACGTCGATGCGCAGCAGATCGGGATCGGCGGTGGCCGTCACGGCGCGGGTCCAGACCCAGCGGCGACCGCCCAGATCGGAGCGGCCCGAGGCCTCGCCCTCGCCCATCGTGGGCGCGACGGCGGCCTCGACGGCGACATTCTCGGCCACCATGCCGCCGAGGGTGCGGACCTCGACGCGCTGGGCCGAGCGAGTGTTCTCCCCCGACAGATTGAGCAGGGCCATGGCGGCGAGGCTGAACACCGCCAGCGCCACCAGCATCTCGATCAGGGTGAAGCCGCCGCGTTCAGCCATCGACGCGCACCTCGCCCGCCCCGTCCACGGCGATGGTGCGGCTGCGCCCGTCGCGCGTGAGGGTCAGGGTCGCCGGATCGGCGACGCCGGAAGGGTCGAAGACCACACGCACCGGCGCCTGGGCCGAGGACAGGATCGAGCCTTCGGCCCAGGTCTCGGGGCCGAAGGGACCGTCGGTCAGCGGCGTCCACTCGACGCCGTCGAAGCTGGAGAAGTCATAGCCGCGCGCCGTGGCCTCGACCGCCACCGGCCGGGCGCCCAGCACCGCCTCCTCGCGCGCGCGGACCAGCCGGGCGGCGAACCGCTCGGCCTCCTCGGCCACGGCGGGCCTGGGGTCCGGCACGGACAGCACCACGGCCCCCGCCGCCAGCCCGATGATGGCCACGACCATCAGCAGTTCGACCAGCGTGAAGCCTTGTCTCTTTGCACGGCGCGACGCTGCTTGAGGGCGCAGGACGCTCAAGCAGCGAACGACCGCGTCGTGAGCGTTAGCGCCCGACAGGGTGTCAGCCCTGCCAGTTGCCGAGGTCGGCGTCATTGCCCTCGCCCCCTTCGCGGCCGTCGGCGCCGAACGACCAGATGTCGAACTGGCCGCCGTGCTGGCTGGGACGGCGATACTGATAGTCGTTGCCCCACGGATCCTTGGGCAGGCGACGGACGTAGCCGCCTTCGCGATAGCGTTCCGGATTGGCCAGGCCCGCGGGCGCGGCGGCCAACGCCTGCAGGGTGTCGGGGAAGGTCAGGTTGTCGAGGCGATAGGTCTCGATGGCCTGCTCCAGCGTCGCGATGTCCGCCTTGGCCTTGCCGACCATGGCCTTGTCCTGGCTCGGCAGGACGTTGATGGCGACCACGGTGGCGAGCAGGCCAATGATCACGATCACCACCATCAGCTCCACGAGCGTAAAGCCCGAGCGCTTGCGCCGCTGTTCGATTTTCTTTTCGAAATCAGTCATTTCAATACTCATCTTCAACCCATCGCTAGGGTGTTGATTTGCAGAATGGGCAGCAGGATCGACAGGACGATCACCGCCACGACGCCGCCCATGACCACGATGATCGCCGGCTCCAGCAGGCTCAGCATCACGGCGGTGAAGGTGGAGAACTCGCGCTCCAGATAGTCGGCGGCGCGCTCCATCATCGGCTCCAACCGACCGCTGCTCTCGCCCGAGGCGGTCATGTAGACGAGGATCGGCGGGAAGACGTCGGCGCGGCGCATGGCGGCGGACAGGCCGCCCCCTTCCCTCACCGCCTCGGCCATGGTCTCGGTCGCCCTGCGCAGGCGACGGTTGGACACGGTTCGGGCGGTGATGGTCAGCCCCTCCAGCACCGGCAGCCCTGCCGCGATCATGGTCGACAGGGTGCGCGCCATCTTGGCCCCGTGCAGGTCGCGGGTCAGGCGGCCGACCAGCGGCAGCTTCAGGATCAGGGTGTCGGCCTTCAGCCGGATCGCCGGATTGCGAAGGGCGACGGCGCCCAGGCCGATCCCCGCCACGATCAGCAGGATCATCAGCCAGCCCCAGTCGCGCATCAGGTCGGACACGCCGATGACGATGCGGGTCAGCAGCGGCAGGGTCTGGTGCATGCTGTCGAACTGGTCGACCACCTTGGGCACCACGAAGGCCATCAGGGCGGTGATAACGCCCAGGGCCACAACCGCCAGCACCGACGGATAGACCAGGGCGGTGACCACCTTGCCCTGCACCTGCTGGTCGCGTTCCAGCCCGTCGGCGAGGCGTTCCAGAATGGGCTGCAGCGCGCCCGAGGCCTCGCCCGCCGAGACCATGGCGCGGTACAGCGGCGGGAAGGCCTGTCCCTGCAGCCCCATGGCGTCGGAAAGGCGACGCCCCTCCATGACCCCGGCGTGGACGCCTTCCAGCACTCGACGGACGGCGGGTCGGTCGGCCTGCAGGGCGATGGTGCGCAGCGCCTCCTCGATCGGCGCGACCGAGACCAGGGTCGCCAGTTGGCGGGTGGTCAGGGCCAGGGTGCGGGCGTCCAGCTTGCCGCCCTTGGCGGACGGCGCGGCGGCGCGAGCGGCGCCGGTGCGCGCCGGCGACACCTCCAGCGGCATCAGGCGGCGCTTGCCCAGAGCGGCGCGCGCGGCGGTCTCGTCGGCGGCGGTCAGGGCGCCGGAGACGGTTCGTCCGCCCGCGTCCACCGCCACATAGTCGAAGGCCGCCATCAGGCCGCGACCTCGGACGATGCGGGCTCATGCGCCTCGCTGGTCTCCTGACGGGTGACGCGCACAGCCTCCTCGACCGAGGTGACGCCCTCCATCACCAGCTCACGCGCGCGCTGCGACAAGGTCCCGCCGGTCTCGAAGGCGGCGGCGGCGATGGCGTCCTCGCCCGCTTCAGAGGCGATCAGGCGGCGCACCCGGTCATCAACGCGGATGGTCTCGTACAGGCCGACGCGACCGACGTAACCGGTGTTCTGGCAGTGGGGGCAGCCGTGGGGTCGCCAGACGGTGTCGCCCTTCTTCACCCCGGCCAGTCTGGCGGTGGCCTTGTCGGCGGGCTCGGCCACGCGGCATTCGCCACAAAGGCGGCGCACCAGCCGCTGGGCCACGATCAGGCGCAGGGTCGAGGCCAGCAGGAAGGGCTCAACGCCCATGTCGCGCAGGCGGGTTACGGCGCCGACGGCGTCATTGGTGTGCACGGTGGACAGGACCAGGTGGCCGGTCAGCGAGGCCTGAACGGCGATGCCCGCCGTCTCGACATCGCGGATTTCGCCGACCATGACCACGTCCGGGTCCTGACGCAGGATGGCGCGCAGACCGGCCGCGAAGGTCATGCCGACCTTGGTGTTCACCTGGGTCTGGCCGATGCCATCGATGGCGTATTCGACCGGGTCCTCGACCGTCAGGATGTTGCGGGTCGCGTCGTTCAACAGGCTCAGCCCCGCATAGAGCGAGGTGGTCTTGCCCGAGCCGGTCGGGCCGGTGACCAGGATGATGCCGTTGGGCTCGTTCAGCGCGCCCCTGAAGGCCTCGAAGGCGTCCGGCGACATGCCGAGCCGGTCCAGCGTCAGCCCGGCCTGATCCTTGTCGAGAATCCGCAGCACGACCCGCTCTCCCGCGCGGGACGGCAGGGTCGAGACACGCACGTCCAGCGTCTTGCCGCCGAGCGCCAGCGGAATGCGCCCATCCTGCGGCACCCGTTTCTCGGCGATGTCGAGACGGGCCATGACCTTGATGCGCGAGACCAGCAGCGGGGTGATGCGCGGGCTCAGCGTCAGGGCCTCGCGCAGCACGCCGTCCACCCGCATGCGCACGACCAGGGCGCTTTCGAACGGCTCGAGGTGGATGTCGGAGGCGCCGGTGCGCACGGCCTCGGCGATGACGCCGTTGATCAGGCGGATGACCGGGGCGTCATCGGCTGTGTCCAGCAGGTCGGCGGCGGCGGGGATGTCGTCGATCAGCCCCTCGAGCCCGGCGGGCATGTCGAGGTCGTCGCCGTCGGCGGCGTTGAGGTGATCGCCGGCATAGACTTCCGACAGCTGGCGATCGAAGGCGGCCTGCGACAGCGGCTCGATGCGCAGCGGTCGGCCCAGCACCCGTCGCGTCTCGATCAGCGCCGACGGGTCGGCGCCCTCGCGCAGGCCGATGACGGCGATCTCGCCCGCGTCGAGCAGGATCACGCCATGCCGCTTGGCGAAGCCGTAGGGCAGCGTCGGATTGACGAGGGTGATCACCCGATCACTCCTGCGGAGCCGCGGGCGGCAGGGGCGAGATCACCACCTCGCCGGGCGTCAGATCAGCGGTCGGGGCGGTGGGCGGCTGGGTGCGCATGTAGTCGCGCAGCATCTCGTCCAGGCTCGGCTCACGGGTCGGATCCGTGACCAGCTGCTGGTTGCGCATATAGCCCCAGCGGTCGGCGGCCAGTTGCTGGGCGTCGGCGGCCGAGCGGATGATGGTCGGGCGCAGGAAGACCATCAGATTGGTGCGTCCGCGCTGGCGGCTGGTCGAGCGGAACAGGCCGCCGATGCCCGGCAGGTCGCCGAGGCCCGGAATCTTGTCGACCGCCAGACGATCGTTCTGGTCCAGCAGGCCGCCGGCCACGGCGATGTCCCCGTCATCGACCACCAGCGTCGTCTCCAGCTCGCGCTTGTTCAGCACCAGATCGCTGGCCGAGTTGGTCAGGACGCCGTTGATGCTCGACACCTCCTGACGCAGGTGCAGGGTGATGGAGCCGCCCGCGTTGATCTGGGGCCGGACCACCAGCTTGACGCCGATGTCCTGACGCTGGGTCGTGCGGAAGGGGTTGGAGTTTCCGTCCAGCAGGGCCTCGCCGGTCGTGATCGGCACTTCCTGCCCGACCAGGATCGTCGCCTCCTCGTTGTCGAGGGTCATCAGCGACGGGGTCTGCAGCAGGTTGGAGCCATTGTCCGACTTGGCCGCGTTGATGATGAAGCCGAACAGGCCGTCGCCGATGGTCCCGCCGCCGCCGCCCACGAAGCCGTTGGCGCCCAGCAGGGAGTTCAGCGCGAGGTTCTGCAGCCGCTCGCGCATGGGGTCGTCAGGGTCTAGCTGGCCCGCCGCCGCGCCGCCCGCGATGGGAAGCAGGGGAACCGAGCTGTCGGAATAGTTGGTCAGGCCGATGGGGTTGCCGTCCTGGCCGGCGAGCAGCCACTGGACGCCCAGTTCGCGCACGGCGGTGTCGCTGAGCTCGACCACGATGGCCTCGATCAGGACCTGCTGGCGACGCTGATCGAGCTGGCGGATGACCTCGGCCAGCATGCGCTGGGTGTCGGCCGAGGCTGAGATGACCAGCGCGTTGGCGCCGGGGAAGCGGGCGATGGTGGCGCGCTGGCCGGGCGCGGCGGGCGCGACGGCGGCGGCGGGCTGGACCACGGGCGTCGCGGCGTCGGATGCCCCGCGCGCGGCGGCAGGCGTCGCATTGGCCTGGGCCGGGGTGATCGGCTGGCCGACGATCTGCTGCAGCACGGGCAGCAGTTGCTCGGCGTTGGCGTGCTCCAGGAAGACGACCTTGATGTCGTCCGCCGACTGGGCGCGACGGTCGAGGTCCTCGACCAGCGGACGGACGCGGGCCACGGCGGCGGGGTCGCCGCGCAGGACGATGGAGTTGGAGCTGTCGACCGGGGTCACCGAGACCATACCCTGCCCCGGCTGGCCGCCCGGAGGGGCCAGGACCGACTGCAGGACGGCGGCGATCTCGCGGGCGGAGGAGTTCTCCAGCGTGATCACCTCGAAGCTGGCGCGGTCCACATCGATGCGGGCGATCAGGGCGCGGATGCGGCCCAGATTGTCGGCGAAGTCGGCGACCACGACGCTGTTGGCGCCGGGATTGGCGAGCACCTGCCCCTGCGCGCCGACCAGCGGACGGATGGTCTCGGCGGCCGAGGCGGCGTCGATGTTGCGCAGCTGGAAGACTTCGGTGGTGAAGCGTTCGGCGCCGACGGTGGCCGGGCCCTGCGCCGCGCCCTGGGCCGGGCTGATGCGATAGGCGCCGGACGTGGTTTGGGTGACCACCAGACCGTTGGCGCGCAGGGTCGACAGAAAGACCTCGAACAGCTCCGAGCGCGACAGGGCGCGTTCGCTGGTCACGGTGACCGTGCCCGTCACCGCCGGATCGACGATGAAGGTGCGGCCGGTCATCCGGGCCACGTCCTGGATGAAGGCGCGGATGTCGGCGCCCTGCACGTTCAGGGTCTGGCGCGCGCCCGATTGGGCCATGGCGGGCGCGGCGGCCAGCGCCCCCTGCGCGATCATCAGTCCGGCCAGCACGGTGCAGACGGTGTTACGGCTCATGCGGTTCACCGGGCGGTCCTTATGGTGGTCGTGCGTTCCTGCCCTGCGCGCTCGAAGCGGATTTCGGCGGACGGGCTGTTGGCGAGGTCGCGACGCAGATCGGAGATCCGCCCCGCGCTGTTCAGTTCGATGCCGTTGACGGCCAGGATGACGTCGCCGGACTGCAGCCCGGCGGCGCGCAGGGCGCTGCCGTCGCCGCCCGCGGAGACGGTGAAGCCGTTCACGGCCAGGCCGCGCATTCGGGGACGCAGCGAGGCCTGGGCCATCAGTTGGGCGGCATCGACGACGGCGCCGGCGGGCGCGGCGGCCGGGCTCGGCGTCGGCGGGGCGACGACCTGGGGCGTGGCGGGCGGCGGCGGCGGGGCGGCGGCCCCGACCGGCGTCTCGGCGAAGATCAGGCGGCTGAGGGCGCCGTTGCGGGACAGGACCACGTAATCCTCGCCCACCGACTGCAGGGTCAGGCCGGGCTCGACCTCCTCGCCGACGCCGACCGAGATCTGGCGACCATCGGCCAGGCCGATGATGGCCGAACCGCCGCCGGCGCCGTCGGCGCGCACGCCGAACAGACGCATCTGGCTGCTGCCCGCGGCGGTGTCTTCCGCCATGCTGGACTGGCCGCCGGTTCGGAAGAAGGCGTCGAAGCGCTGGAAGACAGAGGTGTCGACGGGCCGGGCCGCGCCCGGGGCGTCGATCGAGGCGACCGGCGACGGCTCTACGAACAGCCAGACCAGGCGCCCCGCTTGCACCAGCAGAACCGCGACCAGCACGCCCTCGACGAAGGGGCGGAGGCGGACGGGACGCGCGGCGACATCCTGCGCGAATTCGCGCGCCGAGGCGGTCCAGTTGCGGAGAACAGCAATCACGAGAGGACGCCCGTCAGAGGCCCCGACGGCCCGCAGCGTTCCTAACTCAATCGTCCGGGTTCGGGCTTCACGCGTCCATGACGGAGGCGCGAACTTGTCATGACAAACAGGCCGCTTGCGGATGAAATTTTTATACCGCCTCCGCATAGAAAAAGGCCGGCTCCTGACGAGCCGGCCTCAATCATTTCAACAGGATCAGAAGCGGGCGGTCAGGCTGACCGAGCCGCTGGCGCCCAGTTCATAGCCGTTGATGATCACCCGATTGCCCAGTTCCTGGTACTCGAGGAACTCTTCACCCAGCAGGTTGCGGAACTCGACCGCCACGCCGTATTCGCGGCCCGCGTAGTCGAAGTCCTTGCGGAAGACGAAGTCGAGCGAGACGCCCGGCTCCTGGATCAGGTCCGGCTCGCCCGGGCGGCCGCGCGCCGAGGTGCGCTCCGAGACGTAGTTGGCGATCAGGGTCGCCTGCGAGCGGGCCGTGTCGTCTTCCCAACCCAGTTGCAGGTTGGCGACGTGCTCGGACTGGCCTTGCAGACGGCTGCCGTCGATCACGTAGAACGAAGCCGGTTGGGCGACGCCCAGGCTGTTCTGGGTGATGACGGTGTCACCGGCGTCCACGTTCACCTCGGACTTCGAGTAGGTGTAGTTGGCCTGGACCAGCCACCGCTTGTTGGCGATGAAGTCCATGTCCGAACCAAACTCGAAATACTTCTTCACCTCGACCTCGGCGCCCTGGATGGTGGCGTTCGGCGCGTTGAGGAAGGTCTGCGAGATCGACGAGCCCTGGTCGACGACGCTCGACTCGATGGGCTTCTCCAGATCCTTGTAGAACAGACCGGCGGTCACATACTGGTCGCGGGCGAAGTACCACTCCCAGCGGGCGTCGATGTTCAGGATCTCGGTATCGACCAGGTAGGGGTTGCCGATGAAGGTCCGGTCGCTTTCGACGTCCGTATACTGCTGCGGCGCCAGCTCGCGGAACTGCGGGCGACCGATGGTCTTGGACGCGCCGAAGCGGAGCTGCATGTCCTCGGCGAAGTTCCAGGTGATGGTGCCCGCCGGCAGGACGTACTCTTCCTCGATCCGGGTCGGCAGGAAGCCGGTCGAACCGCCGAAGAGATCGCGCGGGGTCACTGTCTGCTCACCCTGCTCGACGCGCACGCCGATGTTCAGGTTGACCAGCGGGATGATCTCGGCGGCGACCTGGGCGTAGGCGGCCTTGACGGTCAGCTGACCGTCGAAGGCGGCGGCGCCGTTGGTGCCGGTGATCTCTTCCAGCTGCAGATACGGCCCGATGTTGATGTCCGAGAACAGGTAGTCGACGCGCGACTCCAGCTGGTCTGAGGTCAGGCCGTTCGGCGCGATGAAGCGCAGGGTGCGCTGCTCGGATTCACGGTTGTTGTCAGAATAGGCGACGCCGAACGAGAAAACGGCTTCGCGGGCGTCGGACAGCGGCAGGGTGTAGTGCACATCCGCGCCGCCCGAAACGATGTCGTCATCCAGTTCGCTGAACGAGATGGCATTGGTCTCGATGTCGTGGATCCAGTCGCCGGCGACGTTCTGGCCGTAGCCGAAACGGGTCTCGTACGGCGCATCGCGCGAGGTCTTGGCGTAGGCCGCGCGCCAGTCGAACTCCCACTCGCCCTCGGCGCCGAAGGTGTGCTCGCCGGCCAGCTGGGTCGAGTAGAGCTGACGGACGAACCACTCGGTGTTATCGGTGCGACGCTGACCGCCCGAGCCGTCGTCGAAGCCGGCTTCCGAGCGGGCTTCCTTGGTGACGTTGCGGACGTAGAGGTTGGTCCACTTCAGGGTGTTGGTGTCGCTGGTCAGGCTGAGCGCGCCCAGGAAGTTCAGCGTCAGGTCGTTCTGGTTCGACTGGAAGGCGTAGTTGTTGGCGGTGATCAGTTCGCCCGCGTCGATGCGGCCCGACTGACGCACGCCGCGACGGCCCGTCCACTTGTTGTCGTACGAGGCGACGAAGACGCCGCCCAGGGTGCCCATCCCGGTTTCCATGTTCGTACCGCCGGTGAAGCGGAAGCCGAAGTTGGCCGGGGTGGTCTCGCGCTGCAGCAGGCGCAGCGGCGCGTTGACCAGCGACTGGCCCATGCGGCGCAGTTCGCTGGCGGTGAAGTTGGCGGCCGAGATGCGGTCGCCGCTGCCGAAGGCCAGCTGGATCGGCCCCGGAACGTCGCGGGTGCCGTCATCGAAGCCGGTGAAGTCTGTGCGCGAGCCGTAATAGATCAGCGACTCCTTGCCCGAGGTTTCGGTGTTGCCGCTGACCGAGGCCTGCATGCTGAAGAAGGGCTGGCTCGGGGTGTCGATGGTCTGCAGATCGACGACGCCGCCGCCGAACTCGCCGGGGAAGGCGACCGAATAGGTCTTCTGGACGGTCAGGCCCGCCAGGATTTCCGACGGGAAGAGGTCCAGCGGAACGACGCGTTGCAGCGGCTCGGGGCTGGGCAGCGGCGAGCCGTTCAGCAGGGCCGACGAGTAGCGCTCGCCAAGGCCGCGCACGTAGATGAAGCGGCCTTCAACGACCGACAGGCCCGTCACGCGGGCCAGGGCGCCGGCGGCGTCGGCGTCGCCGGTGCGCTGCAGGTCTTCGGCGGTCAGGAAGGCGGCCACTTCCGGGCTTTCCCGGTTCGGCTGCGGAATATAGCGGCCCAGAACGACGATCTCGCCGAGATCGGTTTCCGGATCGACCTGCGGCTCGGCCTGCGCGGCCGGCGTCTGGGTCGTGGGCGGGGTCTGGGCCAGGGCGGCGCCCGGCGCGACCAGAGCGGTGGTGGCGAGCAGAAGCCCGCCCAGGGACATTTTCACGGTCTTCATGGTCTGCGCCTCGAAGGAATCAACGGAAGGGTTCGGTAGTCGGGCGGCGGCGCGAGCCGCCGCCCGTCCATCCGTCATCAGCAGGTCGAGCCGGCTTGCAGGCCGCAGGTCCAGCCCTGGAACCAGGTGTCCGTCGCGTTACGGACGGCCCCGATGTAGGTCACGGTCTGGAACCAGCTGTAGACCGCCGGAGCGTTGGTCACGGTCACGGCGTTCTCGTTGGCGCCGTTGATGAAGGCCAGGCTCTGGGCCGTCAGGGTCGCGCCGGCCGGAGCCGTCATCGTCGAGGTCCCGGCCGCCGTGTTGTTGACGTTCGTCGCGCTGATGAACACCGCCTCGGTCGCCGCGGCGTTGACGTTCGAGTCGTTCTCGTACGGACGCGAGCAGGAGAAGTAGACCGAGCGGAAGACCGGGTTGTTGGCGACGGTCTGGGCGTCGTCGATGTCGAGGCAGGCCGCGGCCGAGGTCGACGGGTTGGTGACCACCGAGTTGATGATGGTCGGCTGGGTCCCGGTGTTCAGCGTCAGCAGGGCGTCGGCGGCCACGGCGGCGTTGCGGCCGACGAGGGTGAAGTTCGACACCTTCGGCTGGGCGTAGAAGGTGGTGCCCGACGGGGCGGCCGACCATTCGAAGCCGCGGCTGCCGTTGGTCACGGCGGTCGGGCGCTGGGTGATGATGCCGAACTGGGCGCCACCGCGCCAGCCGGTGTCGGTGTCCAGACCGTCGTCGTCAGCGCCGTTGATCACGATGTGGCTCAGGTTGACGGTGCCGCCGAAGATTTCGATGCCGTCGTCCGAGCTGTTGTAGGCCTGGACGTACTCAACGGTGGTGCCGTTGCCGACGCCGGCCAGCGTCAGGGCCTGCAGCTCGTTGTTCGGCGAGATTTCGAAGCCCGAGTAGCGAATCTGGACGTAGCGCAGACGGCCCGAGTTGTCCGACGTGCTGTTGCCGCCGTAGTTGGCGCTGGTGCCTTCAACCTGACCGACGCAGGCGATGTTCGGCGCGGTGACGCCGACCGGGCAGACCGCCGTCGGCGCGCGGCCGGCGATCACGACGCCGCCCCACTGGCCCTGCGAGTTCTCGGTGGTGGCGCCGTCGATGTTGTTGCGGCTGGTGAAGATGATCGGGTTGGTCGCGGTGCCTTCAGCGAAGATTTGCGAACCGCGGTTGACCAGCAGATAGTCCGAACCGCCCGAGCCGTAGATGCGCACACCGGCCTGGATGGTCAGGATGCCTTGCTGCGAACCGGCGACCGGGGCAGCCGCGTCGGCGCCCATGTCGGTGCCGACCTGGGTGCGGCCCGAGATGGCGTAGACGGTGCCGGCGCGGAGCGGCACGACCAGGTTGCCGGTGATGGTGGTCGGAAGCTGGCAGGCGCGCAGCGTGCCGGCGGCCACGACGCCGACGTCGGCGAAGCCGGTCGGGCAGTCAGCGGCCGGGGTGCCCGGGGTCACCGGAGGGGTGGTCGGGGTGGTGCCGCCACCGCCGCCGCCGAAATCACCTTCGCCCGGCGAAGCGACTTCAGCCGAGCCACAGGCGGCGAGGGTCAGGGCGCTGGCCGACAGGGCCAGGAGGGTGGTCAGTTTGAAGCCGTTCATCGTTTTCACCGTGTCTGGTCCAGAGGAACTCACGGCAGGTGAGACCGAACGCCCATGCGTCCGGTCGTGACGAAGCATCGCCCCCGCCTGCCCTGTCCGTGGTTAGGAGCCGGATATGACAGCGGGTACGCCGAACCATGACGGTTCACCGTTGCTTCTGTGAAGTTGTCGCATCGGCTTCGTGAAAGACCGTCCCAACCCGTCGCAACCTTCACAATCCCAGCAGCGACAGAAGCCTTGCAGGGACTGGATGAGCCGCCTATCGCAGCCCTCGAGAGGTCGGGCGGAGGGCTTGTGGACATTGTCACTGTCACAGTGATCTTCGCCATCGCGGGGTCGGCGGTCGGCCTTGCTTTGGCCTGGATAAGCGTGCGCCTGCCCCGCTCCGAGCCGGAGCCCGGCGCGCGTCGAACCGTAAGATTCGCCGGTTTCGCGGTCGGTGGCGCAATCATCGGCGGCTGGGCCGCCCTGTCACGGGACACGGTGTCGGCCAGCCTGCTGACGGCGGTGCTGGGCTGGTTCCTGCTGCTGATCGCCGTCGTTGACGCCGAGCATTTCTGGCTTCCGGATGAACTGACCCTGCCTCTAGGCGCCGCCGGTCTGGGCGCGGCCATCCTGCCGAACGGGACCGGCCTGTTGAACGCCGCCATCGGCGCGGCGGCCGGGTTCGCCGCCCTTTGGCTGCTGGCCTTCGCTTATCGGCGGCTGAGAGGCCGTGACGGACTGGGCGGCGGCGATCCCTTCCTGCTGGCGGCGGGCGGCGCCTGGGTCGGCTGGACCGGCCTGCCCTCGGTTCTGTTGTGGGCGGCGGCGGGCGGCCTCAGCCTCGTGCTCGCGCGCGCGCTTCTGAAGAAGCCCATGACCGGCGGCGACAAACTGGCCTTCGGGGTCTTCCTTGCAGGCGGCATCTGGATGACCTGGCTGTTCGGTCCCCTCGGCCTCTGAACCGGGGTTATGCTGGCCGCATGAATCAGAACAGCGGATTGCACGGCTGGCGCTTCTGGATTGATCGCGGCGGCACCTTCACCGACGTGGTCGCCCGCGCGCCCGACGGCGCCCTGACCACGCGCAAGCTGTTGTCGGTCAACCCCGAGCAGTACGCCGACGCGGCCGTCGAGGGCGTGCGCCGGGTGCTGGGGGCCGCGCCGGGTCCCCTGCCCTCCGGTCTGGTCGATGCCGTCCGCATGGGCACCACCGTCGCCACCAACGCCCTGCTGGAGCGTAAGGGCGAGCCGACGGTGCTGGCCATCACCCGCGGTTTCGGCGACGGCCTGCGCATCGGCTGGCAGAGCCGCCCGGACCTGTTCGCCCGCCACATCCGGCTGAACGAGCAGCTCTATAGTCGTGTGGTCGAGATCGACGAACGGGTCCGCGCCGACGGGGCTGTGGACAGGCCTGTGGATATCGAGGGGACAAGGCGGGGATTACGGGCCGCGCGCGAGGCGGGTTTCCGCGCCGTCGCCATCGCCCTGGTGCACGGCTGGCGGTTCACCGATCACGAGCGTCAGGTGGCCGAGATCGCCCGCGAGCTGGGCTTTGAGCAGCTCTCGGTCAGCCATGAGGTCGGCGCCCTGATCAAGCTGGTCGGACGCGGCGACACCACCGTGGCCGACGCCTACCTCTCGCCGATCCTGCGCGCCTATGTGGACAAGGTCGGCGGCGAGCTCGGCGAGGCCACGCCCCTGCTGTTCATGCAGTCGAACGGCGGACTGACGGCGGCGGGCGCCTTCCGGGGCAAGGACGCCATCCTGTCGGGCCCGGCGGGCGGCGTGGTCGGCATGGCTGAGACAGCCAGGGCGGCGGGCTTCGACCGCGTCATCGGCTTCGACATGGGCGGCACCTCGACCGACGTCTCCCACTTCGCCGGAGAGTACGAACGCACGTCCGACGCCGTGGTCGCCGGAGTGCGACTGCGCGCGCCCATGCTGTCGATCCATACGGTGGCGGCGGGCGGCGGCTCGATCTGCCGGTTCGACGGCGCGCGCCTGAGGGTCGGGCCGGAATCCGCCGGGGCCGTGCCGGGTCCCCGCGCCTATCGCCGGGGCGGCCCGCTGACGGTGACGGACTGCAACGTCCTGCTGGGCAAGCTGAAGCCGGAGTTCTTCCCGGCGGTGTTCGGACCGGGCGCGGACCAGCCGCTAGACGCCGATACCGTGCACGCGGGCTTCGCCGAACTGGCCGCGGAGGTTCAGGCGGCGACCGGGCGCGCCACGACGCCGGAAGCGCTGGCCGAGGGCTTTGTCACCATCGCGGTCCAGAACATGGCCGAGGCGATCAAGTCGATCTCGATCCAGCGCGGCTATGACGTGACCCGCTATGTCCTGAACTGCTTCGGCGGCGCGGGCGGGCAGCACGCCTGCCTGGTCGCCGATGCGCTGGGCATGACCACAGTGATGCTGCACCCGTTCGCGGGCGTGCTGTCGGCCTATGGGATGGGACTGGCCGAGGTGCGGGCCATCCGGCAGGCGACGGCGGCGATCCCGCTGGAAGCCGGAGCCGACGGCGACATGGCCGCGCGGATCGCGGCGCTGAGCGAACAGGCGCGCGCCGAGCTGACGGCGCAGGGCTTCGGCGGCGACCGCATCGCCGTCACGGTCCGGGCCGAAATCAAGTTCGCGGGCTCGGACACGCCCCTGACCGTGCCCTTCGGTCCCGCCGATGAAATGATCGCCGCCTTCGAGGCCTTGCACCGCCGCCGCTTCGGCTTCTTCGCCGAGGGCAAGGCGCTGGTGGTCGAGACGCTGGAGGCCGAGGCCGTGGGCCTGTCCGGCCAGACGGGGGATGCGGACGGCGACCTGTCGGCCCGCACGCCGGAGGTCGTCACCCGCGCCCCGGTCTGGATGGCCGGTGCGAGCCATGACACCCCAGCCTATCGCCGTGAGGCCTTCGGGCCGGGCGCGGCGATCGAGGGTCCGGCCATCATTCTGGAAGACACCGGCACCACCGTGGTCGAGCCCGGCTGGCGCGCCGAGGCCGACGCTGGACTCAATCTGATCCTGAAGCGGATCGTCCCCCTGCCCGCCCGCACGGCCATCGGAACCCACGCCGACCCGATCCTGCTGGAGGTGTTCAACAGCCGCTTCATGGCCGCCGCCGAACAGATGGGCGAGGCGCTGCGGGCCACCGCCTATTCGGTGAACATCAAGGAGCGGCTGGATTTCTCCTGCGCCGTCTTCGATGCGACGGGCGCCCTGATCGCCAACGCGCCGCACATTCCGGTGCATCTGGGCTCGATGGGCGAGAGCATCCGGACCGTTATCACCTCGCGCGGGGACGCCCGTGACGGACGCGGCATGAGGCGGGGAGACGTCTATATGCTGAACGCGCCCTACAACGGCGGGACGCATCTGCCGGACATCACCGTCATCACCCCGGTCTTCCTGGAGGCGGACGACAGCCCCGCCTTCTTCGTCGCCGCGCGCGGCCACCACGCCGACGTGGGCGGGATCACGCCGGGCTCCATGCCGCCGACCTCGAAGACCGTCGAGGACGAGGGCGTGCTGATCGACGACTTCCTGCTGGTCGACAGGGGAGCGCTGCGGGACGCCGAGACCCGCGCCCTGTTCGCCTCGGGTCCGCATCCGTCGCGCAACGTCGATCAGAACATGGCCGACCTGAAGGCCCAGATCGCGTCCTGCGCGCGCGGGGCCGAGGAACTGGTCCGCATGGTCGGCGAGTTCGGCCGTGAAGTCGTCGCGGCCTATATGGGCCACATTCAGGACAATGCCGAGGAAGCCGTCCGCCGCGCCATCGCCGCTCTGAAGCCCGGCGCCTTCGAGCTGGAGATGGATGACGGCACCATCATCCGTGTACGGATTGACGTAGACACGGAGGCCCGCAGCGCCGTCGTGGACTTCACTGGAACCAGCGATCAGCGGCCCAACAACTTCAACGCCCCACTGTCGATCACGCGGGCCGCGACCCTGTATGTCTTCCGGACGCTGGTGGACGACGCCATTCCGCTGAACGAAGGCTGTCTGAAGCCGGTCAGCCTGATCGTGCCGGAGGGCTCAATGCTGAACCCCCGCTATCCCGCCGCCGTGGTGGCCGGGAATGTCGAGACCAGCCAGGCCGTGGTGGACGCCCTGTACGGCGCGCTGGGGGTGCTGGCGGCCAGCCAGGGGACGATGAACAACTTCACCTTCGGCGACGCGACCCGACAGTACTATGAGACCATCGCCGGCGGCTCGGGCGCCGGACCGGACTTCGACGGCAGGGCGGCGGTGCAGACGCACATGACCAACAGCCGCCTGACCGACCCGGAGGTGCTGGAGACCCGCTTCCCCGTCCTGCTGGAGGAATTTTCGATCCGCCACGGTTCCGGCGGCGCGGGCGCGCACCGTGGCGGCGACGGGGCCGTGCGGCGGGTGCGGTTCCTGGAGCCCCTGACCGCCGCCATCCTGTCCAACCACCGCCGCACCCCGCCCTTCGGCGCGGCAGGCGGCGAACCGGGCGCCGTGGGGGTGAACCGGATCGAGCGGGCGGACGGGACAGTCGAACCGCTGGGCTCGACGGCGGAGGTGCAGATGGCGCCGGGGGATGTCTTCGTGATTGAGACGCCGGGGGGCGGCGGGTTCGGCTCACCCTGATTGCTATCGTCATCCCGGGGGCGCGGAGCGAACCCTGGGACCCAGCGCCGATGAAGCGATAGCGAAGGCGATGACGCAGCCGCGCTCTCGAAAGCTTCGGGCTCTCGCGCGCCGCTGGGTCCCGACTTTCGTCGGGATGACGATAGCAACGGGGTTGGGGTTTCACTCCCTTGCGAACCGCGCAACTGTCCGCACCGGGACGGAGGGCAGGATTCCATGCTGGTGCTTCTGGGGATCGCGGTGGTGGTCGCGGGCTTTGTCGCCCGGATCAATCCGCTGCTGGTGATACTGGTCGCCGCCGTCGTCACTGGCGTGCTGGCGGCGGTCGGGTCCGATCTGGATCTGCGGGGCCTGTTCGAGGCGGGTGTGGCGACGCTGGCGCGGTTTGGGGACGCCTTCAACGACAATCGCTATTTCCACATCACCTGGCTGATCCTGCCGGTGATCGGGGTGCTGGAGCGGGCGGGTCTGCAGGAGCGGGCGCGGCAGTTGATCGCCAATGTTCGCGCCGCCACCGCCGGGCGGCTGCTGCTGGTCTATCTGTTCGTGCGCCAGGCGACGTCGGCGCTGGGCCTGACCTCGCTGGGCGGCCATCCGCAGATGGTGCGCCCGCTGGTGGCCCCCATGGCCGAGGGCGCGGCGGAGGCCGAGCACGGCCCCCTGCCCGACAAGGTCCGCTTCCGCATTCGCGGCATGAGCGCCGCCACCGACAACATCGGCCTGTTCTTCGGCGAGGATATCTTCATCGCCATCGGCTCCATCGTGCTGATGGTCGGCTTCCTCGAGCAGGCCGGTCTGAAGGTCGAGGCGCTGCACATCTCCCTGTGGGCCATCCCCACCGCCATCGCGGCCTTCATCGTCCACGGCCTGCGTCTGTGGCTGCTCGACCGGGCGCTGAAGCGTGACCTGGCCGCGCCCTCCTCGGAGATGGAGGCGGCCCGATGATCACCCTGCAGCACGCCTATGTCGTCACCGGCCTGATGTTCCTGGCCTTCGCTGTCTTCACGGCCATGGACCGGACGCATCCGACCCGCATCCGCAACACCCTGTTCTGGGGGCTGATCGCGACCTCCCTGCTGTTCGGCGACCTGCTGGGCGGTCTGGGCAACGGCCTGCTGGTGGTGGCGCTGGTCATCGTCGGCGCGGTGGGGAAGATGGGCGTCGGCCAGCCCTCGACCACGACGCTGAAACAGCGGCGCGAGGGCGCGGCCCGGCGGGGCAACGCCCTGTTCATCCCGGCCCTGATCATCCCTCTGGTCGCGGTGGGCGGAACCCTGCTGGCCAAATACACCGACGCGGGCGCCTGGCTGATTTCAGACAGGCAGACGACGCTGATCGCGCTGGGTCTCGGTTGCCTCCTCGCCCTGTTCGCGGCCATGGCCTGGTTTCGGCCGCCCGCCCTCGCCCCCGTGCAGGAGGGACGTCGCCTGATGGACTCCATCGGCTGGGCCAGCCTGCTGCCCCAGATGCTGGCCTCGCTGGGCGCGGTCTTCCTCGCGGCGGACGTCGGCGGGGTGGTCGGCCAGCTGGTCAGCCAGACCGTGCCCCTGACCACGCCCCTGCTGGCGGTGACGGCCTACTGCCTCGGCATGGCCCTGTTCACCGTGGTGATGGGCAACGCCTTCGCCGCCTTCCCGGTGATGACCGCCGCCATCGGCCTGCCCATCGTGGTGCACCAGTTCGGCGGCGACCCGGCCATCGTCTGCGCCATCGGCATGCTGGCCGGCTTCTGCGGAACGCTGATGACGCCCATGGCGGCCAACTTCAACGTCGTGCCCGCCAACCTGCTGGAGCTGCCCGATCGCAACGCCGCCCTGAACGGAGTGATCCGGGCCCAGCTGCCGACCGCCCTGATCCTGCTGGTGGTCAATATCGGCCTGATGTACGCCCTCGCCTTCCGCTTCTGAGTGCCGCTGATGACGCATGCCCCGCCTTCGGCCCTCGACGCGGCCACAGCCTCCCGTTTCGCCTCGGCGGCGCTGGGCCACGTCACCCGCGAATATCCGAACAAGCTGGATCACGTCATGACCGGTCGGCGCGACGTGAAGGGCCCCCGCGACCTGCATCCGATCTTCTTCGGCAGCTTTGACTGGCACTCCTGCGTCCACGGCTGGTGGACCCTGTTCACCCTGCTGCGGCTCTATCCGGACAACCCCGAGGCCCCGCGTATCTGGGCGCTGGCCAATGAGCTGTTCACGCCGGAGAACGTCGCCGCCGAGGTCGCTTATCTGGAGCAGCCGTCCAGCCGGGGCTTCGAGCGCCCCTACGGCTGGGGCTGGCTGCTGATGCTGGCGGCGGAGATGGATCGGCATGACAGCGAGGACGGCCGCCGGCGCGCCGCCACCCTGCGCCCGCTGGCCCGCGCCTTCGCCGACCGCTTCCACGTCTATCTGCCGCTGGCCGCCTATCCGGTGCGGGTCGGGACCCACTACAACACCGCCTTCGCCCTGCGGCTGACGCTGGATTGGGCCGAGGCCAATGATCCGGTGCTGGCTGCGCTGTGCCGCGAGAAGGCGGTGGCCTGGCATGGCGCAGACCGCGACTGTCAGGCCTGGGAGCCGTCGCAGGACGAGTTCCTGTCACCCGCCCTGATAGAGGCCGCCCTGATGCGGCGGGTGCTGCACCCGCTCGACTTCCAGGACTGGTTCAAGGCGTTCCTGCCCCGCGTCGGCTCACAGAAGCCCGCCACCCTGTTTACCCCCGCCAGCGTCAGCGACCGGTCGGACGGCAAGATCGCCCATCTGGACGGCCTGAACCTCAGCCGCGCCTGGTGCTGGCGCGAGATCGCCTCGGCCCTGCCCGAGGGCGATATCCGCGCGGTCATCGCGCGCAAGGCGGCGGACGTCCATCTGGACGCCGCCCTGCCCCATGTGACCGGCGACTATATGGGCGAGCACTGGCTGGCCAGTTTCGCCCTGCTGGCCCTGCTGACCGACTAGAGCCAGTCGTGGAGCGGCAGTCGCCCGACGTGCGGCTCCTCGACCCGCGGCAGATGCAGGTCGTGCGGTCCGGCGAACGAGGTGTCGATCTCCAGAACCACCGGCCCGAAATCGAAGACCCGCCCCGTGACATCGACAGTCGCGAAGTCATCCGCCAGCCCCGGCAGCACCAGAGGCGCATCCCCGACCGTGGGCAGGGCCAGGAAGGCGTCGTCCGCGAACGGCAGGACCTGCGGCCCGGGCTCGGCGGTCGCCAGCGCCGACAGGGCCAGGGGCTGTGTCTCGAAGGCCGGACCGGCCTTGGCCGACATGACCGGCGCCGGGGTCAGGCCCAGATCGGCGAGCGTCAGGGTCGTGCCGTCCTTGAACCGGACCTTCTCGATGCCGATCAACTGATCGACCCCGTCGTCGCCGTCCACGCCCGCGGCGTTGTCAGTGATCTGATAGCCGTTGGCCGTGGCGATAATGGTGTAGGAGGAGCGCAGCCCGGCGAACAGGGCGATGTCCTCGCCCAGCCCGCCGATCAGGGTGTCATTGCCGCCTCCCCCGCGCAGCAGATCGTCGCCGCCGCCGCCGCCGGTGATGACATTGGCCAGGGCGTTGCCCGTCCCGCTGAAGGCGCTGGATCCCGTGTGGGTCAGGTTCTCCAGGTTGGCGCCGAGGGTCCATGCGCTGAGCGCGGTCTGGACGGTGTCGATACCCTCATTGGCCAGTTCGACCACCGAGTCCCCGGCCACGGAGACGATGTAGAGGTCGTTGCCGGTTCCGCCCTGTAGGGTGTTGGCCTGGCCCTCGCCGCCGATCAGGGTGTCGTCTCCGCCCATGCCCAGCAGGGTGTCGCGCCCGGCTCCGCCGATCAGGGTGTTGCCCAGACCGTCGCCGATCAGCAGGTCGTCGAAGTCCGTGCCGATCACCCGCTCGATGCCGGTCAGCATGTCAACGCCGCCCTGGCCGTCGTTCTGGGTGATGCCGCCATTCAGCTTGACCGTCACCGCCGATCCGACCGCGCTATAGTCGACGGTGTCGAAGCCCGCGCCGCCGTTGAACGCATCATTGCCCAGACCGGCGATGAAGGTATCGTCGCCGATCCCGCCGGTGATGACGTTGTTGGCGGCGTTGCCGATGCCGGTGAAGGCAACGGTTCCCGTGTAGACGAGGTTCTCCAGCCCATCGGCGAGGGTGTAGCTGGCCAGGGTGGTCTCGACCGTGTCGGTTCCCTGCCCGGCCAGTTCGATGATCTGGTCGCCGAGACTGTCGATCACATAGCGGTCGTCGCCGAGGCCGCCGGTCAGGATATCGTCGCCCGCGCCGCCGTTGAGGACGTCATTGCCCGCCTCGCCATACAGGGTGTCCGCCCCCTGACCACCGATCAGGATGTCGGCGCCGCCGCCGCCCCAGAGGATGTCGTCGCCCGCGCCGCCGTCCAGCTGGTCGCTGGAGGCCCCGCCGGTGATGGTGTTCGCCGTGCTGTTGCCGAAGCCGTAGAAGACGCCGGCGCCGGTGAAGAGCAGGATCTCCAGATTGGCCGCGAGCGTGAAGCTGTTCAGGGTCGTCTCGACCGTGTCCGTCCCCTCGCCCGCCGCCTCGATGATGGTGTCGGCGGCGGTAACGATATAGCGGTCGTCGCCCAGCCCGCCCTGCAGCTGGTTGGCCGCGCCGGATCCACCGATCAGGATGTCGTTGCCGCCCAGCCCCAGCAGGACATCGGCACCGGCGCCGCCGATCAGGATGTTGTCCGCACTGTTGCCGAACAGGACGTCGTTGAAGGCCGAGCCGGTGACATTCTCCATGCCCGAGAAGGTGTCGGTCGCGCCGTCGCCATCATTGGTGGTGCGGTTCAGGTCCATGCGAACCACGACGCCCGCCGCGGCGAGGCTGTAGTCCAGCAGGTCCACGCCCGCGCCGCCGGTCAGGATATCAACGCCTGCGCCACCGCGCAGGACGTCGTCGCCGTCGCCGCCGATCAGCGTGTCCGCCCCGGCGCCGCCGGACAGCAGATCCGCCGCCGCGCCGCCGGTGATGACGTTGTCCGACCCGTTGCCCGTGCCGGTGAAGGCGCCGGTCCCGGTGAAGATCAGGTTCTCGACATTGGCCGCGAGGGTGAACTGGTTGAGGTTGGTCTCGACCGTGTCGATCCCCTCGCCCGCCAGCTCAACGATGGAATCCCCCGCCGCCGTCACGATGTAGCGGTCATTGCCCTGGCCGCCCTGCAGCTGGTTGGCCACGCCGTCGCCACCGATGAGGATGTCGTCGCCGCCCAGCCCCAGCAGGGTGTCGCGCCCGAGGCCGCCACGCAGGACGTTGGCCCCGGCGTTGCCGAAGATCAGGTCGTTGAAGGCCGAGCCGTCGACGTCCTCGATCGAGGACAGGGTGTCGCTGCCGCCGTCGCCGTCATTGGTGGTGCGGTTCAGGTCCAGCCGGACCGTGACCCCCGCGGCTGCGGCGGTGTAGTCCACCCGGTCAACGCCGTCGCCGCCATTCAGGATGTCCAGCCCCGCGCCGCCAACCAGCACGTCGGCGCCGTCACCGCCGTTCAGCGTGTCAGCGCCCGCGCCGCCCAGCAGCAGGTCATTGCCCGCCGCCCCGCTCAGCACATCGTCGCTGGCCCCGCCGGTGATCCGGTTGTCCTGTCCGTTGCCCGTGCCCGCGAAGGCGCCGGTCCCGATGAACTCCAGATCCTCGACCCAGTCACTCAGGGTCACCGCGCCGTAGGTCGAGCGGATGGTGTCGTGCCCTTGGCCCTCGAACTCCTCGACAACATCGCCGGCGTTATCAACGTAGTAGATGTCGTTGCCCCACGAGGCGCGCATGAAGTCGGCGCCGAGTCCGCCGTCGAAAATGTCGTCCTCGTTTCCAAAGCCCAAAATGGTGTTGTTGAGGGCGTTGCCGGTCAGGTGGAAGGCGCGGAAGGTGGCGACGTAGAGGTTCTCGACGTTGTCAGCCAGAGTATAGGCGTAGCCGATATCACCCTCGATATAGATGGTGTCGTTGCCCTCACCGGCCAGCTCGACAATGACGTCAGAGGCGTCTGTGAGGCTGTAGACGTCATCGCCCAGCCCGCCGATCATCGTGTCCGCGCCGCCGTAACCCGCCAGCAAGTCGCTGCCGTCGCCGCCGGTCAGAATGTTGTCCAGCGCGTTGCCGATGCCAGTGAACCGACCGCTGGCGTAGTCCCCAGCATAGCTCAGGTTCTCGACATTCGCGCCGAGGATGTACTGGTTCAGGCTGGTGATGACGCTGTCATTGCCTTCGCCGCCCAGCTCAATGACCTGATCGGTTTCATCCTCGACGATGTAGACGTCATCGCCCGTGCCGCCCCGAATGATGTCGGCGCCCAGGCCGCCGTACAGCACGTCGTTCCCGGCATGCCCGGTGAGGTCGTCATCACCGTCGCCGCCGGACAGGATATTGTCCCCGTCATTGCCGACGCCGGTGAAGTTTTCGGTCCCCATGTAGAAAACCGCCTCGACATGGGCGCCCAGGGTGAAGCTCGTCAGGCTGGTCTGGACGCCGTCGAAGCCGCCGTCCTCTTCCTCGATCACCTGATCATCGGCGTCATCGACCTCATAGAGGTCGTCGCCGTCGCCGCCGGTCATGATGTCGGCGCCCAGGCCGCCGATCAGCAGGTCCTGTCCCGCGCCGCCGTTCAGGATGTCGTTGGCCGCCCCGCCGACCAGCAGGTCATCGCCGTCCAGCCCCTCCAGATTGTCCTCGCCGTCCCCGCCGAAGATCTCGTTGTCCGAGGCGTTGCCCGTGCCGTTGAAGTTGCCGGTCCCCGTGAAATACAGGTCCTCCAGCCCCGCGCCGAGCGTGTAGTTCAGCAGGGTGGTGTCCACCGCGTCATAGCCGCCGGCGTCGATGATGATGTCGCCCGCGTCGTCGACGAAATAGAGGTCGTCGCCCCAGCCGCCGTCCATCACGTCCGCGCCCAGCCCCCCGTCCAGCCAGTCGTCGCCGTCCAGCCCGATCACGGTGTCGTCGCCATCACCGCCGTAGAGGTCGTTGTCGCCGTCATTGCCCGTGCCGTGGAACGGCCCCACGCCGGTGAAGATCAGCACCTCCAGGTCGTCGGACAGTACGTAGACGCTCAGCGTCGTCTCAACCGTGTCCCAACCGTCAACGTCGGTGATCACGTCGTCCGCGTCATCGACCACATAGGTGTCGTCGCCCCAGCCCCCGTCCATCAGGTCGGCGCCCGCGCCGCCGTCCAGCCGGTCGTCGCCATAGCCGCCGCCGAGACTGTTTGCCGACGCATTACCCGTGCCGGTGAAGTCGCCGGCGCCGATGAAGACCAGTCCCTCGATATCGGTTCCGATCAGGCTGTAGCTGTTCAGCGTGGTCCAGATGGCGTCCGTGCCTTCATCCGGATGCTCCTGGATCACGTCGTTGACGTCGTCGATGACATAGACGTCGTCGCCCAACCCGCCGATCAGCAGGTCCGCGCCCGCGCGACCGTCGAGGATGTCGTTGCCGGCGCCGCCGACGATCAGATTGTCCGAGGCGTTCCCCGTGCCCTCGAAATCGCCCGTGCCGTTGTAGAACAGCGTCTCGATGTTGGCGAACAGGGTGAAGGCGCCGATGTCGGTCAGGACGGTGTCCTGCCCCTCGTCCTCTTCCTCGTAGAGGATGCTGTCCCAGTCGCTGACGACATAGGTGTCGTCGCCCGTCCCGCCGATCAGGAAGTTGACGCCGTAGCCGCCGTACAGGGTGTCGTTGCCGCCATACCCACGCAGGGTGTCGTCATCGTCCCCGCCGCGGATGACATTGGCGAGATCATTGCCGTAGCCCGCGAAGTCTCCCGTCCCCATGAAGGTCAGGTTCTCGACGTGCTCGGACAGGACGTAGAGGGAGGCGGTCGCATAGACCAGATCCGTGCCCTCACCGTCTTGCTCGACGATCACGTCATTGGCGCTGTCGACCCAGTAGTTGTCGTCCCCCAGCCCGCCGATCAGGGTGTCGTCGCCGCCGTGGCCGTCGAGGGTGTCGTTGTGGTCGCTGCCCTCCAGCTCGTTGGCATTGGCGTCGCCGTCGAAATAGACCGGGCCCGAGCCCGCCGCTGCGCGCACATTCTCGACGCCGCTGCTCCAGATCGAGAAGTCCAGCGAGGTGATGACCGTATCGATCCCGCCGGTGTCGATCACCTGATCGTTGGCGTCATCCAGATAGTATGTGTCGTCGCCCAGCCCGCCGCGCAGGATGTCGGCCCCGGCGCCGCCATCCAGGATGTCCGCGGAGTCGCCGGCGATGATTTCGTTGTCCAGCCCGTTACCGGTCAGCACCGCGCCGCCGACACCGACCCAGACCAGGTTCTCGACATGGGCGCCCAGCACCCAGCCGCTGACCGAGGTGCGGACCGTGTCTGTCCCCTCGCCGTCCAGCTCGATGGTCTGGTCACCCAGATCATCGACGATGTAGGTGTCGTCGCCCAGACCGCCGATCAGCGTGTCCGCGCCCGCCGCGCCGTCCAGAATATCGTCGCCGTCGCCGCCTGTGATGATGTTCGACAGGGCGTTTCCCGTCCCCCAAAAATCGCCATTGCCCGTGTAGGTAAGATTCTCGACGTTCACCCTGAGCGTCAGGGCGCTCACCGTGGTCAGGACCAGATCGGTCCCCTCGCCCGCTGTTTCGATGTAGCTGTCGCCCGCATTGGACACGACGAAGGTGTCGTCGCCCGTGCCGCCGATCAGGGTGTTGGCCGCGCCCGCGCCGCCGATCAGGGTGTCATTCCCGGCGCCGCCGCTCAGGGTGTCCGCCCCCAGCCCGCCGCGGATCATATTGTCCAGGGCGTTGCCGATGCCGACGAAATTGCCCGAGCCGGTGTAGGTCAGGTTCTCGACATTGTTGCGCTGGTTGAACGAGGCGAGGTCGGTCTCGACCGTGTCGATGCCCTCGTCCGCGTTCTCGAAGATGGTGTCGCCGCTGTCGGAGACCACATAGGTGTCGTCGCCGGTTCCACCGAACATCTCGTCCAGCGCCCCCGCGCCGCCTATCAGCCGGTCGTTGCCGCCGAGGCCCAGCAGGACGTCATGCCCGGCGCCGCCATAGATCACGTCGTCAAACGCGGTCCCCAGCAGGGTGCCGTCGCCGCTGATGATCGTGCCGGATTGGCCGTAGATGGTGATGTGAAGGGTCGCGGTGTCCGACACCCCATTCTGGTCGGTGACGGTGTAGGTGAAAGTCTCGATCCGAGTCTGGCCCTGAATGAGGGCGGCTGTCGAGGGATCGGCGACGTAGGTGTAGCTGCCGTCCGCGTTGATGGTGATCGAGCCGTAGGTCCCCGCCACCGGCTGGCCGATGTTGGAACCCTGTCCCGCGACGGCGGTGAGGGTCAACGAGACACCGGCCGCCGACACCGTGTCATTGCCCAGCAGGCCCTGAGCCGCGTTGACGGTGAGCGTCCCCGCCTCATCCACCGAGACGACGTCACTGATCGCATTGGTGATCGGCGCGAACAGGATTTCGATGGTCTGTTCGGCGCTGGTCGTCTGACCATCCGAGACCACATAGCGGAACGAGGCCGGGCCGTCGTAGTCCGGGTTCGGCGTGAAGGTCCAGGCGCCGGTCTGCGGGTCGATGACGACGATGCCGTTCTCGGCCGAACCGGGCACCAGCAGATAGGTCAGGCTGTCGCCGTCGCTGTCGGTCGCCGGGGCCAGGGTTCCACTGACCGGCATCCCCGCATCGCCCGCGCCGTCGCTGTCGGATCCGGCCACGGGCGCGTCATTGACCGGCGACGGCTGGCCGATGGTCCATGCGGCGATCATCGCGTCCAGCACGGTGATCTGGGCCGGCGTCAGCCCCGCCTGATCCGCCGCCTGCTGCTGGTTGAACCTCAGCAGGTTGTCGAACTGATTGACGTTGGGTGGGAAGGCCGGGCCGCCGTCATACTTCAGCGCCACGCCGAGCCAGAAATAGGCGTCCTCAGCCGAGAAGGCGACGCCCTCGCCCATCAGATAGCGGCGACCGAGCGTGTACATCGCATCGGCGTTGCCCATCATCGAGGCTTCGAGGAAGCCCTCGACCGCCCGGGCGTGATCCACCGGCGCGCCGAAACCGAGATCATCCAGGATCGCCAACCGGTAGATGGCGCTGGCGTTCGACGGATGCAGCTCCAGCACCAGCCGCGCCATGGCCGGGTCCCGCGCAACGCCGTCGCCTGTCAGATACATGTCGGCCAGTTGCAGCGCCGCATCCGGCACCGTCGCCGCCGCGAGGCTGAGATATTGGGCCGCCAGTTGCGTATCGCGAGCCACGTACAGGCCCGAGTGCAGCCAGCTGCCGTAGTGATAGGCCGCGTTGCTGTCCCCGGCGTCCGCCAGCAGCACCGTGAAGCGATGGAAGCCCTGCAGGTCGCCCGCCAGCAGGTAGTTCTCCACCACCTGATCGAAGGTCGGCAGGGCCGGGTCATCGCCCGCCGCATGGACGTTCAGGGTGATGGTCGCGGGCGCGCTGTCCAACTGGCCGTCACTGACGACGTACTGGAAGCTGGCGGGACCGGTGTAGCCGGTGTCGGGGGTGAAGACGTAGCGCCCGCTTTCGGGATCGAGGATCACCGTGCCGTTCTGCTCAGACCCGGGAACCAGCGTATAGGTCAGGTGATCGCCATCGATATCCGAGGCGCCGAAGACGGTGTAGGCGAAGGGCTGATCGTGGGCGATCTCCATGGTCACATCGACCGTGGAGGCCACGGGGGCGTCATTGATCGGGCCGACGAAGACGACGACCGTCTTGACCGCCGAGGTGTTGGTCCCGTCGGTCACCGTGTAGCGGAAGGTCGCCGCCCCGACGAAGTCCGTCGGGCCGTAGAAATTGGCGTTGGGCGTGAACACGAAGGCGCCCGTCACCGGATCGATGACCACCGTGCCGTTGGTCGCGGACCCGGCCACGACATGGAAGCTCGCCAGCCCCGGATCGATCCCGGCGTCCCCGGCCAGAACGCCCGAGGCGTCCTGATCCTCAAGCCCATGGAAGCTCTGGTATTCCAACGCGCCCACGCCCGTGGGAACCGCCGGGGTCTGGGTGCGCACGGTGATGTTCGCGATGTCGAGGAAGCCGCTCGGCGCCTGATCGGACTCATCGGACACCATGACCAGATGCAGGGTCGCATCGACCTGGCCCAGGGTCCCGGTCAAATCGAACGGTTGGTAGCGATCGGCCCAGTCGCCCTGGGTCGAGACCGCGTTCCCGGCATAGGTCCAGTCGGCCGGATCGCTGCTCAGTTGGACCGTCAGCGTCTGCCATTCGTCGGTCAGCTGGGAGGCCAGATCATTCCCTGTATTGGCCCAGTTGGTGACCTGCAGACCGACATAATAGTTCCGCAGCACCCCTTCCTCGGGGATGTAGCGGCAGACCCAGACCATCAGCTTGCCGCCATTGGCCTGGAAGTCCGTGCCCTTGATGGTGATCTCGAACTCTGAATCCACCAGATTCAGAATGCCCGCCGAACCGACCGTCGGGATCGACAGGTGGGCCAGCAGAAACAGCGAGCCGATTCCATCAATGTGGTTCGGATCGACCTTCCCGGGGGCGTGAAAACGGGTGAAGGCGGTGACGTCACCACCGGGATCCTGAACAACCGAAGGTGCGAACCACGACGTCCAAGCACCGGGTCCAGTAGAAAAATCCCAGGAGTACTCGTGCGTGGGCGTCGGCATAAACTAATGACCGCAAGTTGTATGCGGTCTCTCCCTCACGGACGCCCTGCGTCGTCCCCCGTTAACGAATAAGCACAAAATCGCGCAGTTTACGACCTCAGATTTCGCCGCTACTCGGATCATTAAGCAAAGGAAATTATTGTTTTTCTTGCTTTCAAACTCCCAATGGAACATTGTTCTTTCTTGGGGAGACAAGTTAATGCTCAAATCGTTCCGTTGCTTCCGAAAAGGCCACCTGTTCGTCGACAGCCGCAGTGAGGCCGGCGTCCAGGTTTGCGTCCGCTGCCGCCATCGCCAGCCGTTCGAGGGATTGCAGTCCTTGGGCCCGCGAGAGACCCGCGAACCGGACTACCACCAAGCGTCGTAACGGCGCCCGCGATCCGAAATGTCCGAGTACTAACCGGCGGGGGTTATCCCCCGCCGTCATCGTCTTTACTGGAAGCCCCAGTGATCAATGCGGTGATCGAGGCCCGGCAGGACCAGCGGCGTCTGGTCGTACCCACCCTTGTGATCACCCGGACCGTCGGCCAACAACGCCTGCAGCGCCGCGGGCGCGGCGGACGGGGCGAGCTCCAGCACCGAACCATCGCTGAACCGGATGCGCTCCACGCCATAGAGGGTGTCGTGACCATCCCGCCCGGTCGTGTTGTCCAGCACGGACACCGCCCCGTCGCTGTAGGTGATGGTATAGTCGGCCTGCACGCCTGACAGCACGAACAGGTCGGTCCCGCCGCCGCCGTTGACGATGTCATCGCCGCCGCCTCCGGTGAACACATCCGCTCCCGCGCCGCCGGTCAGCACATTGGACAGACCGTTGCCGGTCCCGGTGAAATCGCCCGAGCCCGTGTAGATCAGGTTCTCGACATTGGCGCCGAGAGCGAAGCTGGCGAGGATCGTCTCAACCGTGTCATAGCCCTGCCCGCCCCCCTCGACGACGGTGTCGCCCGCGGCGGTGACGATATAGCGGTCATCACCCTGACCGCCCGCCAGCTCATTCGCCGCGCCGTCGCCGCCGACGAGAATGTCGTCGCCGATGCCGCCGGACAGCCTGTCCGCGCCGGTCCCGCCGGTGATCCGGTTGCTCAGGTCATTGCCCGTTCCGGTGAAGGCGCCGGTCCCGGTGTAGGTCAGGTTCTCGATGTTGTTGCGCAGGGTGAAGGCCGACAGCGCGGTCAGGACAATGTCCGTCCCCTGCCCGGCCTCCTCGACGAGCGAGTCGCCCGCGACGGACACGATGTAGGTATCGTCGCCCGATCCGCCGATCAGGGTGTTGGCCGCGCCCCTTCCCCCTTCCAGCACGTCATTCCCCCCCATGCCGGTCAGCGTATCGGCGCCCAGGCCGCCGACCAGCCGGTTCGCGCCGACATCACCGATCAACAGATCATCAAAGGCCGTGCCGATGATGTTCTCTATGTTCACCAGCGTATCGACGCCGCCCTGACCATCGTTGGACTGGCCACTGACGCGAAGGGTCACGCCGACGCCGACCTCGGAATAGTCCGCCGTGTCCACGCCCGCGCCGCCATCCAGCAGGTCAGCGCCGAGGCCGCCGCGCAGGAGGTCGTCGCCGTTGCCGCCGTACAGCCGGTCTGCTCCGGCAAGCCCCGCCAGCACATCATTGCCCGCGCCGCCGTACAGGTCGTTGTTGGCGCTGTTGCCCGCGCCGTTGAACGTGGCTGATCCCGTGTAACGCAGAATCTCCAGATGATCGCGCAAGGCATAGGCGCCCAACACCGTCTCGACCGTATCGGTCCCCTCGCCCGCATACTCCACGATGGTGTCGCCCACCGCGGAGACCCGATAGGTGTCGTCGCCCAGGCCGCCGATCAGGGTGTTGGCCGCCCCGGCGCCGCCCGCGAGGACGTCGTTGCCGCCGTAGCCGGCCAGCACATCACTGCCCAGACCACCGTCCAGAACATCGCCCCCGGCTCCGCCCAGCAGGGTGTCGTTGAAGGCCGTGCCGATGAAGCCCTCGATGCTGATCAGGGTGTCGGAGGTGACATTGATATCGCTGGAGCTGACCACGCCGTTGACGACGGTGATGCTGGCGAGGGCGTCGCTGTAGTCGGCGATATCGAAACCGCCGCCGCCGTGCAGGATGTCGGCGCCCAGGCCGCCGCGCAGGATGTCGTTGCCCGCCAGCCCCTCCAGCGCATCATCCCCGGCCATGCCGATCAGGGTGTCGCCGCCCGAGCTGCCGCGGATGTTGTTGGCCTGACTGTTGCCCGTGCCGACGTATCCGGCCGAGCCAAGGAAATGCAGATCCTCGAAATTGTCCCGCAGGGTGACGTTGGCGTAGGCGTCGACCCGGTCGTAACCCTCGCCCGCCAGCTCGATCAGGGTGTCGCCCGAGTTGTAGACCACATAGACGTCGTCACCGACCCCGCCGATCAGGGTGCTGGGCGCGGTGCTGCCGGTGCTGAGGTAGTCGTTGCCCTCATAGCCGAGCAGGGTCGAGCCGGCGCCCCCGCCGATGATCCGGTTGTCCGCCGCATTGCCCAGCCCCGCGAAGGCGCCGTTTCCGGTGTAGGTCAGGTTCTCGAAATGGGTTCCCAGCCGGAAGACGCCCAGCGTCGTCTGGACCGTGTCGATCCCCTCGCCCGCGAACTCGATCAGCGAGTCACCGCTGGCCCGCACGATATAAAGGTCATCGCCCAGCCCGCCCTGAAGGCTGTTGGCCGCGCCGGTTCCGCCGTCCAGGGTGTCGTTTCCGGCCAGACCGATCAGATAGTCCGCGCCTTCGCCGCCGATCAGGATGTTGTCCGCGCCCTGGCCGATCAGCACGTCATTGAACGCCCCGCCGGTCAGGTTCTCGATGCCGATCAGGGTATCGACCTGGCCGTAGCCGTTGTTGGTCACCGTGCCGTCGTTCAGATCGATGCGAACGCCCTGGGTGGCCCCGCTGTAGTCAGCGGTGTCGCTACCCGCGCCGCCGTTCAGGACGTTCGTTCCGGCGCCGCCGATCAGCCAGTCATTGCCGTCACCGCCCGACAGGGTGTCGTTGCCCCTGCCCGCCCAGAGGCGATCCGCGCCGGTCCCGCCGACGGCGTTGATCTGGTTGATGGCGGTCAGGGCGTCGAGCCAGTCGTTGTCCGCGCCCCCGTCGAACTCGATCAGGCCGGTCATGTCGGTGCCGCTGAGGTCGCCCACCGTCAGCCGATCCTCGCCGGACGGGCGGACCAGGGTGTCGCCGCCGCCGACAGAATAGGGATCGGCTGCGGGGGTCGAGGAGCCGGTGAAGCGGAAGGTCTCGACACGCGTTGTCGTGGCGATGTCTTCCCGCACATAGGGCGAGCCGTTGTCGTTCTGGATGGTGCGGGACTGGGTGAAGCGAGCCGTCCCGCCCGCGGCCGCCGTCAAACTGTAGCTCGCCGGACCGTAGTCGGTGACCCCCACCTGCCACACGCTGCCTGTGCTGGCGGCGTCGACCTGCAACCGATCCACGCCCGAACCGCCGTCGATGCTGTCGTTGCCATCGCCGGAGGTCATGTAACCGCCCGCCGTCACGACAAAGACGTCGTCTCCATCGCCGCCCGACAGATCGTCATCGCCCCCGCCGCCCGCCAGCCGGTCATTGCCGGAACCCGTATGCAGATAGTCGTTCCCGGTCCCGCCCAAGGCGTTGATCTGGTTGATCGCCGCGCTCGCGTCCAGCCAGTCGTCGGCCGCCTGGCCGTCGAACTCGATCAGGCCGGTCATGGCCGTACCGCTGAGATCGCCGATGGTCAGCCGGTCCTCGTTGACCTGGGTCCGACTGGACGGCGACGGGACGCCGGTCCATGCGGCGTAGCGGAAGGTCTCCACGCCCTGGGCGGTCACGGTCGAGCGGGCATTGGTGACCTGCAGCCCCTGGGTGGTCACCTGATCCATGGCGAAGACCACCGCGCCTCCGGCGCCGGCGGTCAGGGAGAAGGTCGGGCGCGAGACCGTGGTGTCGGTGATGGGATCATAGGTGGTGGCGATGTTGTCGCCGTCGATCCGCAGCAGGTCGGTCCCCGCCCCGCCGTCGATCAGATCATTGCCGTCGCTCAGGGCCACCGTGGTTCGGGTGCGGTAGTTGAAGAGGTCGTCACCACCCGCGCCGTTCAGGGTGTCATTGCCCCGCCCGCCCGTGATCACGTCCGCGCCCGCGGTGCCGTTGTAGGTGTCGTTTCCGTCGGTGCCGGTATAGGTCGCCATGCCGTCCTCCCAAGCGTGAAGGCGCCAGCCGCTCCTTGCAGCTCGCGCCCCTCCGGGACGTCATTGAACACCGGTTAACAAGTTACGCAAGTCTACGTATTTACTAACTTTTCAACCCATCCGGGAACAAATCCCCAAGTCGGCTGAACAACTCTGATCAGACCAGACGGCTCTGCACCAGCGCCGCCGCGATAAAGCCCGCGAACAGGGGGTGCGGGGCGAACGGACGGCTCTTCAGCTCCGGATGGTACTGCACGCCGATAAACCATGGGTGGTCCGGACGCTCGACCGTTTCGGGCAGCACGCCGTCCGGAGAAAGACCGGCGAAGACCAGCCCGCCCTTCTCCTCGATGGCCTCACGGTAGTTGATGTTGACCTCATAGCGGTGGCGGTGCCGCTCGCTGATCTCGGTCGAGCCGTACAGTTCGGCGATCTTCGAGCCTTCCTTCAGGACCGAGTCATAAGCGCCCAGACGCATGGTGCCGCCCAGGTCTCCGCCCTGCTGGCGCAGGACGCGCTGGTTGCCCTGGGTCCATTCGGTCATCAGGCCGACCACCGGCTCGCCGGTCGGGCCGAATTCGGTGGACGAGGCCTTGGGGAAGCCCGCCAGGTTCCGCGCCGCCTCGATCACCGCCATCTGCATGCCGAAGCAGATGCCGAAGTACGGGATGCGGTTTTCGCGGGCGAAGCGGGCCGCCTCGATCTTGCCTTCCGAGCCGCGCTCGCCGAAGCCGCCGGGCACCAGAATGGCGTGAGCGCCTTGTAGACGGGCGTTGCAGGCGTCGCGGTCGCCCTCGAAGGTCTCGGCCTCGACCCAGTCGATGTTGACCTTCACCCGATTGGCGACGCCGCCGTGGTGCAGGGCCTCGATCAGGGATTTGTAGGCGTCCTTCAGCACCGTGTATTTGCCGACCACGGCCACGGTGACCTCGCCGTCCGGGTTCAGGCGGCGATCGACGATGTCGGTCCAGCGCGACAGGTCCGGCGCGGGGGCGTCGGTGATCCCGAAGTGGGCCAGCACTTCACTGTCCAGCCCCTCGCGGTGATAGTCCAGCGGCACGGCGTAGATGTCCGCCGAGTCCATCGCCTGGATGACGCCGCTTTCGCGCACGTTGCAGAACAGGCCGATCTTGCGCTTCTCGTCCGACGGGATCGGCTGTTCGCAACGGCACAGCAGGATGTCCGGCTGGATGCCGATGGAGCGCAGTTCCTTGACCGAGTGCTGGGTCGGCTTGGTCTTCATCTCCCCGGCCGTCTTGATGAACGGCAGCAGGGTCAGGTGGACGAAGCAGGACTGGCCACGCGGCAGGTCCTGGCCCAGTTGGCGGATGGCCTCGAAGAAGGGCAGGCCCTCGATGTCGCCGACGGTGCCGCCGATCTCGACCAGCACGAAGTCCACGTCCTGGCCGTCGTCGGTCAGGGCCTGGCTCAGGCAGAAGGATTTGATCTGGTCGGTGACGTGCGGGATTACCTGCACCGTCGCGCCCAGATAGTCGCCGCGACGCTCCTTCTCGAGGATCGTCGAATAGATGCGGCCGGTGGTGATGTTGTCCGACTTGGCCGCCGAGACGCCGGTGAAGCGCTCGTAGTGGCCCAGGTCGAGATCGGTCTCGGCCCCGTCGTCGGTCACGAAGACCTCGCCGTGCTGGTACGGGCTCATCGTGCCCGGATCGACGTTCAGATAGGGGTCAAGCTTACGAAGGCGAACCTTGTAGCCGCGCGCTTGCAGAAGCGCGCCGAGAGCGGCGGAAGCGAGGCCTTTTCCCAATGAGGAAACCACGCCGCCAGTGATGAACACGTAACGGGCCATGGGGGATCACCTTACCGCTGATTCGGCCCGCCGGATGACCGGAGGCCGAGCAAACATGTGGAAGAAGGGGCGCGTGAGACGCGCCCCTGAACTGCGAAGACTTTGAGGGCGGGAGAGGAAGGCGGGGGTGAAGTCCCCGCCCACTCTTATTGGGCCGGAGCGGGCTGGGCCGGAGCCGGGGCCGGAGCGGCCGAGGCGCCCGACAGGCTCGACTCGAGGTCCTGCATCGACGGGGTCGCCGGTTGCGCCGGAGCGGCCGGATCGGCGGCGGGCGCTTCCTGCTGGGCCGACGGCGGCGGGGCGGCCAGTTCACCGATCGAGTCGGCGTCGACGATCGAACGGTTGGCCCGCTCGACGTTGCCCAGGATGGTCAGCGACAGGGCGCAGACGAAGAAGACGATCGCCAGACCCCAGGTGGTCTTGGTCAGTAGATTGCCTGCCCCGCGCGCGGTCATGAAGCCCGAGGGACCTCCGCCCATGCCCAGCGCGCCGCCTTCGGAGCGCTGCAGCAGGACCACGCCCGAGAGCGCGAGCGAGACGAGGATCATGACGACGAGGAGAATGATCTGGAGCATGGCAGCCGATATGTGTGGCGCGGACCCGCGCCGATCAAGCGGCGGCGTCTATCATCGAGGAAGGGATTAGGGAATAGGGACCAGGGATTAGGTAGGGGCGACGCGACCGGGGTACTGCCGACCTAATCCCCAATCCCCGATCCCTCAAAGCCGCGTCAAGCCGCCCGGATAATGCCCAGGAAGTCCGCCGCCTTCAGCGAGGCGCCGCCGACGAGGGCTCCACCGACCTCGGGAGTCGACAGGATGTCGCGGGCGTTGTCCGGCTTCACCGAGCCGCCGTACAGGATCGGCGTCGTGGCCGCGGCCAGCCCCAGCCGCTCGATCATGGCGGCGCGGACGGCCCGGTGGACCTCCTCGATCTGCTCCAGCGTCGGGGTCAGTCCGGTGCCGATGGCCCAGACCGGCTCATAGGCCACCGCGAAGGCCTGCCCGGCCAGAACCAGCGGCAGGGAGTGGATGACCTGTTCACGCACCACCTCGACGGCGCGCCCGGCCTCGCGCTCCTGCAGGGTCTCGCCCACACAGATGATCGGCGACAGGCCCGCGGCCAGCGCGGCCTCGGCCTTGGCCAGCACCAGGGCGTCCGTTTCGCCATACCCCTGACGACGTTCCGAGTGACCGAGGATGACCAGCGTCGCGCCCGCGTCCTTCAGCATGGCGGCGGAAATATCGCCGGTGTAGGCGCCTGAGGCCTCGGCGCGGCAATCCTGCCCCCCGACCTCGACGGGACCGCCCGCGCAGGCTTCCGTCATCCGGTCCACCAGCGTCGCGGGCGGGCACAGGGCCACCCGGCAGGTCGCCGGTTCCGCCTCCAGCGCGCTGCGCAGGGCCTCCGCCTCGGCCAGGCTCGCGCCCAGCCCGTTCATTTTCCAGTTGCCTGCGATCAGGCTCTTCACGGATTGTTTCATGCCGCCTCTCTAGGCGGGCGCGGCGGACAAGCCAAGACGTCCGGGACACTGTGAAGCGTCGCCATCGTCTTGCCGTGCTGGCCCGTCACGCCCTATAGGCCGAAGCGGCCATTCTCGCCGCCCATCCGTCAGGACCGACCATGCTCACCGCGTTCCGCAAATTCGCCAAGTCCAAGTGGGCTATCGGCCTGTTCGTTGTTCTGGCCCTGGGCTTGCTGGTCACCGGCGGTTCGCAGATGCCGGACCTGCTGGCCAGCTTCGGGCCCAAGCACGTGATCTCCGCAGGGGATCGCAGCATGGACGCGACGGAATTCCGCGCCGACATGGAGCGCGTCCGCAATCAGGCCCAGGAACAGGCCGGTCGCGCCCTGACGTTCGAGGAACTGATCGGCGGCGGGCAGCTCCCGGCTTATCTGGCCGAGCAGTCGCAGCGTCTGGGCTTCATGTCGTGGGCCAACAGCACCGGCATCCGCCCGAGCGAGGAACTGGTCCTGCGCCAGATCCGCAAGATCCCGGCCTTCTTCGATTCGGTCACCGGTCGCTTTGACCAGGAAGCCTACGCCTCGGCCCTGCAGCGCAACAATGCGACGCCCGAGCGGTTCGAACGCGAAATGCGCGACGAGATCGTGACCCGCCACTACGGCGCCGCCGTCGGCGCCGGCATCCGCCTGCCCCGCGTGTACGGCGCGGTTCTGGCCAATCAGGCCATGGAGACCCGCGACGGTCGCTGGTTCGCCGTCACCCAGGCGATGGCCGGCACGGCTTCGGCGCCGACCGATGACCAACTGAACGCCTTCATCCGCCAGAACCCCAACCAGTTCCGCCTGCCCGAATTCCGCAGCGCCTCCGTCGTGCTGTTCAACGCTCCCAACGATGGTCAGGGCGAGATCACCGAGGCCCGGATCGAGGAACGCTTCAACTTCCGTCGCGACGCCCTGTCGCAACCGGAAACCCGCACCTTCGTGACCCTGACCGCCCCGAACAAGGCGGTCGCGGATCGCATCGCCGCCGCCCTGCGCGCCGGTCAGGACCCGCAGGCCGTTGGTCAGGCCAACAACCTGCAACCGACGACCTTCACCGACCGCCCGCGTTCGGCCGTCACCGACCCGGCCGTGGCCGCGGCCGTGTTCGGCCTGACGGCGAACCAGGTTTCGGACCCGGTGCAAGCCCGCGTCGGCTTCGTCGTCGCCAAGCTGAGCGGCATCAAGGCCGGTCGTCCGTCGACCCTGAATGACGTCCGCGCCCAGATCATCGACGAACTGCGCGCCGAAGACGTCCGCGCCGCCGTCTATGCCCGCGTCGAGGCCTACGACAAGGCCCGTAAGGACGGCAAAACCCTGGAAGCCGCCGTGGCCGAGATCGGCGCCCGCATCCTGCCGGTTCCGCCTGTGACCCAGGACGGTCGCAGCATGGTCCAACCGAATTTCCGCGCCCCGCCGCAACTGCTGGAGGCCATGTGGAAGCTCGGCCGCAACGGCGAGAGCGAGGTCCTGGAAGCCGGTCAGGGCGAATACTTCGTCGTCCGCGTCAACGAGATCACGCCGCCGGCCCTGGTCTCGCTGAGCAGCCCGGGCGTGCGCGCTGAACTGGCCGCCAACTGGATCGCCCGCGAGAACAACCGCCTCCTGAGCGCCCGCGCCAACGCCCTGGCCGCCCGCGTTCGCGGCGGCGAGGACATCGCCGCCGTCGCCCGCTCCGCCAACGCCGCCCTGCAGACCGCCGCCCGTATCGGCGCCCAGGACCAGTCGGCGGGCCAGGGCGTGGTCACCGGCCTGTTCTCGACCCCGCGTGGTCAGGTCTTCGCCCAGCAGCAAGCCGCCGACACCTTCATCATCGGCCGTACGGAAGCCGTCACGGCCCCGAACGCGACCCTGGCCGCCGGTCCGGCTGACCAGTTCCGCGCCCGCATGGCCGGCGACAACCTGAACGCCATCGGCGAGACGGCGATCAAGGCCGCCGCCAACCGCGTCGGCGCCACCTTCAGCGAGCCGCAGGCCCGTCTGGCTCTGGGCCTGTCGGAAGTGGCTCCGGCGGCTCCGGCCACGGGTGGCGCGGCTCCGCGCCCCGCTCCGGCGCAATGACGGCGGCGGATCTTTCCGCCGTCTTCTCCGCCTTCCAGGACGGCTGGTCCTCGGACCGGCCGCAGGTGGTCGTCCGCCGTCTGGTGGACGATCTGGAGACACCCGTTTCGGCCTTCCTGAAGGTGGGTCGGGGCCGTCCCCACGCCTTCCTGCTGGAGTCGGTCGAGGGCGGCGCGGTGAACGGGCGCTATTCGATCATCACTCGCGAGCCGGACGTCGTCTGGCGCTGCCGGGACCGCAAGCCGGAACTGGCGCGCGGGGAAGCCGCCATCGCGGCGGGCGCCTACAGCCCTGATGGCGACGATCCGCTGGCTTCGCTGCGGGCCCTGATGGCCGCCTCACGCTTCGACCTGCCGGACGACCTGCCGCCCATGGCCGCGGGCCTGTTCGGGGTGTTCGGCTATGACATGGTCCGGCTGCTGGAGCCGCTGGGCGAGCCCAATCCCGATCCACTGAACCTGCCGGATGCGGTCCTGACCCGCCCGGCCATCGTCGGCATCTTCGATTCGGTGAAGCACGAGATCGTTCTGGTCTCGGCGGCCTATCCGGACAGCAGACTGGACGCGCGCGCCGCCTTCGACGCCGCCGTCGCCCGGCTGGACCGGTTCGAGACCGACCTGCGCACGCCCCTGCCTGCCCTGCCCGTTCCGGTCGAGGCGCCCGGTCCGGACTTCGCCTCGCCCGTGGACGAAGCCGCCTTCGGCCAGATGGTCGCCCGGGCCAAGGACTACATCGGCGCCGGCGACATCTTCCAGGTCGTGCTCAGCCACCGCTTCTCGGCGGACTGGGACGCGGACCCGCTGGCCTTCTACCGCGCCCTGCGCCGCCAGAACCCGTCGCCCTATCTGTTCTTCCTGGACTTCGGCGACTTCCAACTGGCCGGATCCAGCCCGGAAATCCTAGTCCGGCTGAAGGACGGTCGGGTGACCATCCGCCCGCTGGCCGGCACCCGGCCGCGCGGCGAGACGCCGGAAGCCGACAAGGCGCTGGAAGCGGAGCTTCTGGCGGATCCCAAGGAACGGGCCGAGCATCTGATGCTGCTCGATCTGGGCCGCAACGACGTGGGCCGGGTGTCCGCACCGGGCACGGTCGAGGTGACTGAGAGCTTCGTCGTCGAGCGCTACAGCTCGGTCATGCACATCGTCTCGGACGTGCAGGGCGTCGCCGATCCCAAGCTGGACGCCGTCGACACCCTGCTGGCCGCGCTGCCGGCGGGCACCCTGTCGGGCGCGCCCAAGGTGCGGGCGATGGAGATCATCGACGAATTGGAAGAGGTGAAACGCGGCGTCGGCTACGGCGGCGGCGTGGGCTACATCTCGGCGGGCGGCGAAGCGGACATCTGCATCGTCCTGCGCACCGCCCTGTTCGCCGACGGCCAGATCCACGTCCAGGCGGGCGCCGGCGTCGTGTCGGACAGCGATCCGGCGGCGGAGTATGCGGAGACCCAGGCCAAGGCCCGTGCGCCCATGCGGGCCGCGGACGAGGCTTGGCGCTATCCGTTCGGCAACAGGTCCTGAGCCACCGGCGGGGCGTCCTGGAAGCGGACGCCCGGTCCGAGGATCATCACCCCGGCCATCAGGACCGCCGCCGTCGCCGCCAGCGCAGCCGCGCCCAACGCGCTCCACGGACTGTCAGCGACCGCCTCCGGCGTCATCAGCAAGGCGCGCGCTTTCTGGATGCTGTCGGCCATTCGAGCCTCCCCCGTCGAAGAGTCCCAATTCGATCCAACAAGGTTAACGCCATCTTACCGCACCCCCGGTGCTTGGCCTGACGGCCTCAACTCCCTAGAACCAGAGCCATGATCCTCGTCGTCGATAACTACGACAGCTTTACCTACAACCTCGTCCACTACCTCGCGGAGCTGGGCGCGGAGACCAAGGTCGTGCGCAACGACGACCTGACCACCGCCGAGGCCTGGGCGCTGAAGCCCGAGGCCGTGCTGCTGTCGCCGGGCCCGTGCACGCCGAACGAGGCCGGCATCTGCCTGGCCCTGCTGGACACCGCGCCGCTAGAGATGCCGATCTTCGGCGTCTGCCTGGGCCACCAGTCGATGGGACAGGCCTTCGGCGGCGACGTGATCCGCGCCAAGGCCCTGATGCACGGCAAGACCTCGCCCATCCTGCACGAGGGCAAGAGCGTCTTCCGGGGCCTGCCCTCGCCCTTCACCGCGACCCGCTACCATTCGCTGGCCGTGAAGCGCGAGACCCTGCCGGACGTGCTGGAGGTCACCGCCTGGACCGCCGACGGCGAGATCATGGGGCTGGCCCACAAGACCCGGCCGATCCACGGAGTCCAGTTCCACCCGGAATCGATCGCCACCGAGCATGGTCACGACCTGCTGGCCAATTTCCTCGACCTGGCGAACGTGCGCCGGACCGCGATGGTCTGACGTGGCGGATGTAAAGCCTCTGCTGGCCAAGCTGGTCGACGGTCAGGTGCTGTCGGACGCGGAGGCGCACGCCTTCTTCGCCGCCTGCCTGCGCGGCGAGCCGACCCCGTCGCAGGTCGCCGCCGCCGTCACCGCGCTGCGCATCCGCGGCGAGACGGTCGGCGAGATCGCGGCCTTCGCCACCGCCATGCGCGAGGCGGCCCTGACGCTGGACCATCCGTGGGAGGTGATCGACACCTGCGGCACCGGCGGAGACGGCCAGCACACCTACAACATCTCCACCGCCGCGGCCTTGGTGCTGGCGGGCGCGGGGCTGAAGGTCGCCAAGCACGGCAACCGGGCGCTGAGCTCCAAGTCCGGCTCGTCCGACGTCCTGTCCGCGCTGGGCGTGAACCTGCAGGCCAGCGAGGCGCAGCAGCTGCGCGCGCTGGACACCGCCGGCATCGCCTTCCTGTTCGCCCCGACCTACCACGGGGCCATGCGCCACGTCGGGCCGGTGCGGGCCGAGATCGGCTTCCGCACTGTGTTTAACCTGCTGGGCCCCCTGTCCAATCCCGCGCAGGCCAAGCGGCAGGTCATGGGCGTCTATGACCCCCGCCTGCTGGAGCCCCTAGCGGAGGTGCTGGGCCGTCTGGGCGCGATCCGGGCCTGGACCGTCCATGGTCAGGGCCTCGACGAGCTGACCGTCACCGGCAAGACCGAGGTGGCGGAATGGAAGGACGGCGCCGTGCGCCGCTTCACCGTCACGCCCGAGGACGCCGGGCTTTCCCGCCACGACATCAGCGCCATCCGCGGCGGCGATGCCGAGGAGAACGCCGCCGCCCTGCGCGCCCTACTGGACGGCGCGACCGGCGCCTATCGCGATGTGGTCCTGCTGAACGCCGCCGCCGCCCTGGTCGTGGCCGACAAGGCCGCCGATCTGGCCGAGGGCGCCGCCCAGGCCGCCGCCGTCATCGACGAAGGCCGTGCGTCGCGGGCGCTCGCCGCCCTCGTCGAGGCCACCAACACCTCCATCAACAGTGAAGAGGACCCGGCATGACCGATGTGCTGGAACGGATCGCCGCCTACAAGCGCGAGGACGTCGCCGCCCGGAAAGCCGCTCTCTCACAGGATGCCGTCGAGGCCCGCGCGGCGCTCGCGTCGGCTCCGCGCGGTTTCCGCGCCGCGCTGGAAAACCACGTCGAGGAAACCGGTCGCCCGGCCCTGATCGCCGAGATCAAGAAGGCCAGCCCGTCCAAGGGCCTGATCCGCGCCGACTTCGATCCGCCCGCGCTGGCGCAGGCCTATGAGGGCGGCGGCGCCACCTGCCTGTCGATCCTGACTGACGGCCCGAGCTTCCAGGGCGACGACAGCTATCTGGCCGCCGCCCGTGACGCGGTGGCCCTGCCCTGCCTGCGCAAGGACTTCCTGGTCGATCCGTGGCAGGTGGCCGAGAGCCGGGCCCTGGGCGCCGACTGCATCCTGATCATCCTGGCCATGATCGACGACGCCTTGGCCGCCGAACTGCTGGCCGAGGCCGAGCGCTTCGGCATGGACGCCCTGATCGAAACCCACGACGAGGCCGAGATGGCCCGCGCCTGCAAGCTGGGCGGGGATCTGGTGGGCGTGAACAACCGCTCGCTGCGCACCTTCGAGGTCGATCTGGAGACGACCGAACGTCTCGCCATGCTGAGCCCGGTGAAGGCCCTGCTGGTCGCCGAAAGCGGCATCTTCACCCCGGACGACGTCCAGCGCGTCTCCGACGCCCACGCCCAGGCCATCCTCGTCGGCGAAAGCCTGATGCGTCAGGACGATGTGGAAGCGGCGACGCGGGCGCTGCTGGGGTGAGCGAGGACCAGCCGAGGATCAGCTCTGTCAAGGTCACTCTCGCTGTCCTTGGCGCCGTTGCCCTCCTGTTCGTCGGCTGCGTTCAGATATCCACGCAAGGACAGGCGTTTAACGTCAGCGGGAACGCCAAGTTGTTCGGCGGAGCTTATCTGATCGCCGGCGCCGCGCTCGTGTTCTGGCTCTACCGCATCGCTTTCAAGTCGAAGCCGTCCTTCGTCTTGCATGGGGATCGGATCGAATTCTACGGCCAGCCGACCCATTTTCGAGACATTGATGAGGTCGTTTTCACACCTGCGGAAATCTGGCTGAAGCGCCCGCCTCAGCTCTTTCTTCGCCTCAGGAATGGTTCAGTCCAGCACCTGCCGTACGGACTGATGACGCACGGCCCCGAAGCTTTCGCCGAACTGCTGAGCCAGGCTCTGGCGCGCTACCGGATTGAGGAGACCAGCCCGCCGGTAACCGGACCTTAACCGGAACACCACAGGAACAGAATCTGGACGTTTGCGATTTGTTCCGTTAGCGTTCTCCAAACCGGATTCGCCCTGAGGTCTGCATGCTCACCCGCAAACAGCACGAACTGCTCATGTTCATCCACGAGCGGATTCAGGAGACCGGCGTGTCTCCGTCGTTCGACGAGATGAAGGAGGCGCTGGATCTGGCGTCCAAGTCGGGCATCCACCGCCTGATCACGGCGCTGGAGGAGCGGGGCTTCATCCGCCGCCTCGCCCACCGCGCCCGGGCGCTGGAAGTCACCAAGCTGCCGGAACAGGCCACGGCGGGCGCGCCGCGCGGCCATGCTGGCTTCAAGCCCGGCGTGATCGAGGGCGGCGGTCGTCCCAAGGCCGCCGAACCGGCCAACGACACCCGCGAACTGTCCCTGATGGGCAAGATCGCGGCGGGCACCCCCATCGACGCCATCGAGCATGAGACCGCCCGCTATCCGGTGCCGGAAGCCATGCTGGGCTCGGGCGAGCACTATCTGCTCGAGATCGAGGGCGACTCGATGATCGAGGCCGGCATTCTCAACGGCGACATGGTCATCATCAAATCGACCGAGAACTGTTCGTCGGGCGAGATCGTCGTGGCCCTGGTCGAGGGCGAACAGGCCACGCTGAAGCGGCTGCGCAAGAAGGGCGCCTCCATCGCCCTGGAGCCCGCCAACCGCAACTATGAGACCAAGATCTACGGCGCCGATCAGGTCGCTGTTCAGGGCAAGCTGGTCGGCCTGATCCGCCGCTATCACTGACCCTCGGCGTCGCCGTAGCGTCCCGGCTCAAGGCCGGGATGACAACGGCGCCTTGTCATCCCGGAAGCGGCGCAGCCGCTACCCGGGACCAGGGCCGATCGCCACGCACGTCTGAGACCCACAGGGCTCGCCAGCGGTTCGCCGCGGCGGGCCCTTCGCGTTTCAGCTCCACCGCCCCGCCTCGCGTGTAGTCCAGCCCGTCCAGCACCAGCCTGCCGGCACAGGACGACGGCAGGGCGGACACGACCGTCCGTATACTGACGACTGAGGCGGATCGGCAAAGTCCGCCCAGCTGTTCGAGGCTCGGCGCCCGCCTGCCCCACCACAGCGCGACCGGCCCTGACGCCTCGGGCGCGCAGGAAAACCGTCCGCAGGTCCAGCCCTCTGTCGAACGGTCCGTCGGCTCCAGCCCTCGCCGCCGGGTCCAGACATCGGCCGCGAACTGGCGCACGCCCGGGCGCATCACCACCGCATGCCCGTCCTGCACGAAGGCTGCCTGGAGCCCGCTGTCGCCAATCCAGAGGTCGGGCGTCGGCGTCCTCGGCCAGATCAACACGGCGCAGGCCAGCGGCAGGCCCAGCCAGCGCAGCGGCCCGCGCCACAGGCAGCAGAACAGTATGCCGATGAAGGCGATGGGCAGAACGATGTCCGGGGCGCTGGCGATGGTCCTGACGGCGCCCGGCAGGCCCGCCACCCACTCCCCGATGGCCAGCATCAGATCGATGCCCCGCGCCGCCAGCCACAGGAAGGGCGCGCCCAGCTCCACCGGCTCCAGCAAGGCCCCTAGCGCCAGCGCGGGCATGATCAGGAAGTCCGACAGCGGGGCCGTCGCAAGGTTGGCTCCCAGTCCGTACATGGCCGAGCGGTTGAAATGCTGCATGGCGAACGGGCCGGTCGCCGCCCCGGCGACGAGGCTGGCCAGCACCGCCGCCCCGATCCACGTCCCCGTCCGCTGGACCGCCAGAATGGGCCAGGGCGCGGAGATCTCCCTCGGTCGCCGGGGCCAGGCCTCGACTAGGGCCACCAGCGCCGCCGTGGCGGCGAAGGACATCTGGAAGCCCGGCGTGACGATGGCTTCGGGCTGCAGCAGCAGGACCACGAAGGCCGCCACCGCCAGCGCGTGCATGGTGATCGCCTGCCGGTCCAGCAGGACCGCGAGGAAGGCGATGGAGGCGGTGATGGCCGCCCGTTCGGCCGGCGGCGGCGCGCCGGACACCACCAGATAGGTGCCGACCGCCAGCAGCCCCGCCCAGGCCGCCACCTTCTTGCCGGACACCCGCAGAGCCAACCAAGGCCAAAGGGCGACCAGCAGGCGCACGAGGAAGAAGGCGAAGCCGCCCACCACCGCCATATGCAGACCCGAGATCGACAGGATGTGCGCCAGCCCGGAATCGCGCATGATATCGACCTCGGCCGGGTCCAGCCAGGCCTCCTGCCCCGTGGTCATGGCCGCCGCGACGCCGCCCGCCCTTTCGCCCTGCCGCGCCACGATCCGCTTGGCCAGGTCGAAGCGAAAGGCGTTGACCTTCATCACCAGCCTCAGCCGCCAGGGCGCCTCGGGCACGACAGCGGGCCGGGTCTCGCCCAGGCTGAAGGCCACCCCGCCGATGCGCTGGAAGAAGGCCGTGCGGCCGAAATCATAAGCGCCGGGGCTGGCGGGCGCGGGCGGTGGATTGAGGATGGCGAACAGTCGGATCGCCTGTCCCGGCTCGGGCGGCGTCGCATCCCGGACCGTGGCGCGGATGCGCACGGGGGTCGCTTCGGGCGCCAGCCCTCGGATCCGAACCGGCGCGATGATCACGCGCGGTCCCGCCGAGCCCGGGCTGTCCACATCGACCACCCAGCCCTTGATCACCACCGGTCGCTCCAGCGTCGGCGTGACGGGCGCGGCCACGGACGCGGTCCTTAGCTTGGCCGCCGCCAGCCCGAGCGCGAAACAGGCCAGCATCAGCAGGATCAGGCTCCAGACCCGCGCCAGATGCAGCCGCCGTCCGCCCAGCCACGCCCCGCTCGCCACGACGGCGAACAGGAACAGGGGCCACATCGGAGGCTCGGTCCTGAGGGCGAAATAGGTGGCGCAGCCCGCGCCGAACGCCACCGGCGTCCACAGCCGCCAGCGCAGGGTCTGGGCCGCGACCTGCGCCGACAGCCAATCCGCCACCGCTTCCCGTGTGATCGCCACCACCCGCCAGATCCCCCCGCCTCCCAAGGCCGGAAGAACCATGACGACAAACTCAAGCTTTTCACAATCTATGGATACGGCCGCTCCCGACGCTGGCTGTAATCGCTCCTGCTCAGACAGGGCTAGGCTCAGCCCCCTGCGGCGCTATAACCCCCGCCATGAGCCTCCCCGTCGTCACCCGCTTCGCCCCCTCGCCTACCGGCTTCCTGCACATCGGCGGCGCCCGCACCGCCCTGTTCAACTATCTGTTCGCCCGGCGTCACGGCGGCAAATTCCTGGTCCGCGTCGAGGACACCGACCGCGAGCGTTCGACCGACGAGGCGGTGAAGGCCATCTTCGACGGCATGGCCTGGCTGGAGCTGTTCGCGGACGAGGAGCCGGTGTTCCAGTTTTCGCGCGCCGAACGCCACCGCGAGGTCGCCAATGTCCTGCTTGAGACCGGCCACGCCTATCGCGACTTCCTGACCGCCGACGAGACCGCCGCCCTGCGCGATCAGGCCAAGGCCGAAGGCAAGACCTTCGAGTCGCCATGGCGCGACCGCGAGCCGACCGTCGATGACCTGCTGAAGCCCCACACCGTCCGCTTCCGTCGCCCGGCGGACGCGCCCGTCGTCGTGGACGACGCGGTGCAGGGCACGGTGCGCTGGGAGACCGCGTCGCTGGACGATCTGGTTATCCTGCGTTCGGACGGCGCGCCGACCTACAATCTCGCGGTGGTGGTTGATGACCACGACATGGGCGTGACCCACGTCATCCGCGGCGACGACCACCTGAACAACGCCGCCCGCCAGAGCCTGATCTACGATGCGCTCGGCTGGACGCGCCCGACCTTCGCCCACATCCCCCTGATCCACGGTCCGGACGGCGCCAAGCTGTCCAAGCGGCACGGGGCGCAGGCGGTGCATGAATACGCCGAGATGGGCTACCTGCCCGAGGCCATGCGAAACTATCTGGCCCGCCTCGGCTGGGCCCACGGCGACGACGAACTGTTCTCGGACGAACAGGCCCGCGAGTGGTTCGATCTGGGCGGCATCGGCAAGGCGCCGTCGCGGCTGGACTTCGACAAGCTGGCCCACGTCAACAGCCACTGGATCCGGCTAGCCCAGGACGACCGGCTGGCCAAGATGACGCTGGACGTCCACCTGTCGCGCGGCCACACGCTGGCGCCGGACGACGAGGCCCGCCTGCTGCGCGCCATGCCGTTCGTGAAGGACCGGGCCAAGACCACGCTGGAACTGGCCGACCAGACCGCCTTCGTGCTGAAGCCCCGCCCCCTTTCCATTGATGAAAAGGGCCAGGGCCTGCTGTCCGGGGAGTCCGGAGAGCGCATCGGCCGCCTGCGCGACCGGCTGAAGCTGTTCGCCAGCTGGGACGTCTTCGCCCTCGAGGCCGAGCTGAAAGTCTTCGCCGAAGACGAGGGCGTGGGCTTTGGAAAGATCGGTCCGGCGACCCGCGCGGCCCTGACCGGCGGGGCCACATCGCCCGACATCGCGAAAACGTTGGCGGCTCTCGGGCGAGAAGAAAGCCTCGGGCGCTTGGATGATGCGCTGCAACAGACTAAGTGACGTTCACAAATGAAACGCGGTCCGTCGCCTCCCCGCGCGAGACCGTTCTGACAAAGGGGCTGAAATGACTGAACAAGCGAAACCCGCCGGCACGGCGACCCTCAACTACGCGGGCAAGACCGTTGATCTGCCGGTGCTGTCGGGTTCGACCGGCCCTGACGTCATCGACATCCGCAAACTCTACGCGGGCACCGACGCCTTCACCTTTGACCCCGGCTTCACCTCGACCGCCGCGTGCGAGTCGGCCCTGACCTTCATCGACGGCGACGCCGGCGTGCTGCTGCACCGCGGCTACCCGATCGACCAGCTGGCCTCGCAATCGAACTTCATCGAGGTCTGCCACCTGCTGCTGCACGGCGAACTGCCGAACGCCGCGCAGTACGAAGAGTTCAAGAACAGCGTGACCATGCACACCATGCTGCATGCCCAGTTCGACCGCTTCTTCGAGGGCTTCCGCCGCGACGCCCACCCGATGTCGATCATGGTCGGCACCGTCGGCGCCCTGTCGGCCTTCTATCACGACAGCCTGGACATCCATGATCCGGTCCAGCGCAACATCTCGGCCATCCGCCTGATCGCCAAGATGCCGACCATCGCGGCCCGCGCCTACAAATACCACATCGGCCAACCGTTCGTGTCGCCGCGCAACGACCTGTCCTACGCCGAGAACTTCCTGCGCATGTGCTTCGCCGTTCCGGCCGAGGACTATCAGGTCGATCCGCGTCTGGTCCGCGCCATGGACCGCATCTTCACCCTGCACGCCGACCACGAGCAGAACGCCTCGACCTCGACCGTCCGTCTGGCCGGTTCGTCGGGCGCCAACCCGTTCGCCTGTATCGCCGCCGGCATCGCCTGTTTGTGGGGCCCGTCGCACGGCGGCGCCAACGAAGAGGCGCTGAATATGCTCAAGGAGATCGGCACCCCGGACAAGATCCCGGAGTTCATCCAGGGCGTGAAGGACCGCAAGTACAAGCTGATGGGCTTCGGCCACCGCGTGTACAAGAACTACGACCCGCGCGCGAAGGTCATGCAGCAGTCGGCCTACGAAGTGCTGGAAGCCACCGGCCGCCAGAACGACCCGCTGTTTGTCGTCGCCAAGGAGCTGGAGAAGGTCGCCCTGCAGGACGAGTACTTCACCAGCCGCAAGCTGTTCCCGAACGTCGACTTCTACTCGGGCATCACCCTGTCGGCGATGGGCTTCCCGACCAGCATGTTCACCGTGCTGTTCGCCCTGGCCCGCACCGTCGGCTGGATCGCCCAGTGGCAGGAAATGATGGCCGACCCGGGCCAGAAGATCGGCCGCCCGCGCCAGCTGTACACCGGCCCGACCGAGCGCGACTACGTGCCGATCGAGAAGCGCGGCTAAGCCGTCCTTCACGGACAAGACGCGAAACGCCGGGGCGACAGCTCCGGCGTTTTTCGTGTCCGGACACGATTTCCGCCCCGTCCGGACAACACCTCAATTGATCCGGGCGCATCGCCGCCCTTTGCTCAGCCCATGACCGAACATATCGAAAAGCCCCGGAACGGCCCCGTTAGCGAAGTGATCGAAACCGTCCGCACGGTCGGGATCGGCCTGCTGGCCGCCGTCGCCATCCAGACCAGCCTGTTCCAGCCCTTCACCATCCCCTCGTCGTCGATGGAGCCGGGACTGGTGATCGGCGACTATGTGGTGGTGTCGAAATTCGCCTACGGCTGGAGCCGGGCCTCCCTGCCTTTCAACCCGCCCCTGCCGGAAGGGCGTCTGTTCGGCAAACAGGCCGAGCGCGGCGACGTGGTCGTCTTCCGCCGCCCCAGCGAGCCGGATCAGACCTGGGTCAAGCGGGTCATCGGCCTGCCCGGCGACCGGGTTCAGGTCATGGGCGGCGTGGTCTTCATCAACGGCAAGGCCGTCCCGCGCACCCCGCTGAACATCACCCAGGACCATGACCAGCCGGAGCGCACCGTGTTGCAGGTCCGCGAGACCCTGCCCAACGGTCGCCAGCTGGTCACCTACGACGGCGGATCGGGCCGCGACGGCGACGACACCGAGGTGTTCGTGGTGCCCGAGGATCAGTATTTCATGATGGGCGACAACCGCGACAACTCGCTGGACAGCCGCTGGCCCGCCGACGTCGGCGTGGGCCTGCTGCCCGCCACCAACATCGTCGGCAAGGCCGAGATCATCGTCGCCTCATGGAAGCCCGGCGCCGGCTTGTTCAAGCCCTGGACCTGGTTCAACCTGCGCGGCGGGCGGTTCTTCAAGTCCGTCGATTAGCGCCGGAATTCGTCGTAGCTGATCACGCCGTCGCCGTTGCGGTCCAACCGTTCGAAGGTCGCGCGCGAGCCGTGCGGGGTCTGCGTCTGGGCCAGTGACGGGGCGGCGACCGCACCCAGCGCCAGACCCGCCGCCAGCGCCGCGAAGGCGTGCCACAGCCGGGTGCGCCCGCGCCCGGCCTGTCCGCCGCCGATCTCGCGCTCCATGAAGCTCCGCACCGCCTCGCTGACGGTCTGGCCATTGCGGCGGCAATGATCGGCGAAGGCGGTCTTGGCGCCATAGGGCACCCGAACCTCGATCGTTTCGCTCTTCTTGGGCGGCTTCATCGGTCCATCCTCGTCCAGAGCCCAGAGAGCCCTGCGTCGCGGACCAGAATGTGGCGTCCGCGGCGTCCCGTCTAGACCAGATGCAGGTCACGGAAACGGGCGATCAGATCGTCCAGGTCCCGGTGCATGTGGGTCAGGCCGATGGCCGCCGCGCCCCGGGCCAGATCGCCGTCTTCGCCCCCCAGCTTCAGGGCCGCGTCCGGGTCACCAAGAAACTCCGTCGCCTGGCCTCTGGACAGGGTCTCCAGCCGCCGCACGGCCTCATGCGTCGCCTCGCCCCACGGCCCCAGCCGGTCCAGCGCGCCCTCGGCCTGAAAGCCGCGCCCCAGGATCACGATGTCGCTTCGGACCCGCCAGAAGGTTCGCACCAGGGCCGCGCGATCCGCCGTCTCCTTCTGCGCGCCGGGCAGGTCGATGACCGCGCCCGCCGCCTGCCCCAGCGCATCCAGCCGCTTCTTCATGTCCGCATGTCGGCGGGACAGCTCCGCCCCGTCCGCCGCCGCGCCCTTCATCACCAGCGCCAGCAGCTCCGCCGCCTTCCCCGCGGCCTCGAGCGCCTGCAGCTTGAAGGTCTGGCGGGCATGGCGGGGGAACAGCAGCAGGATGGCGATCACGCCAACGCCGCTGCCGACCAGGATCTCCATCACCCGGTCCAGCGCCAGTTGCGCCGGCCCTTCCGGCCCCGCGCTGCCCGCGATGATGATGGCGGCGGTCACCGGCGCCACCTTCAACCAGGGCCGCCCGGGGCTGAAGAAGGCCAGTCCCGCGACCGATGCCGCCAGCCCGGCCATCATCCAGTTGACGCCCTCGGGCCGAACAAAGGCCACCAGTCCGCCCACGACCGCGCCCGCCAGCGTTCCAAGGGCCCGGTCCCGCGCCACTGTGAGCACGCTGCCCCCGACGCTGGTCTGGATGACCACGATGGCCGAGATCACGCTCCAGTAGGCGTGCGGTAGCTTCAGCGCCGTGGCCAGATAGAAGGCGGCGACCGCGCCGATGGCGATCTGCAGGGCCGCACGCACCTCGGCTGCCCGGCGGGGGCTCAGGGCGCGCGCCATCTCAGCGCTCCATCCAGCGGGCCAGCGCCCCGCTGACCAGTTCCGGCGCCTCGATGGGCGTCAGGTGGCCGCAGCTGGGCGCGATGACCAGCTCCGCGTCCGGGAGCAGGGCCGCCATCTCGCGATGCCCCTCGGGCGGGGTGATCTGGTCGACCGCGCCGCACAACACCAGCGCCGGACGGGCGAAGCCGCGCAGCGCCGCCTCTCCGTCCTCGCGCATCAGCCCGCTCTGGCGGATGAAGACCTCCGCCCCCAGCCGCTGGGTCATGGCCTTCACCCGCTCGGCCATGACCGGATCGGCGGCATGGTCCGCCGCCAGATAGGTCTTCAGCAGCCGGTCGCCGATGCCCAGAAACTTGCCCGAGGCCGTGGCCAGCCGGGTCAGGTGCGCCCGCTCCGCCGCCCGCTCGGGCGTATCCGGCCGGAAGGCGGTGTCCAGCAGGGCCAGCCGCTCGATCCGCTCGGGATGCCGCATCAGCATGGCCTGGGCCACATAGCCACCCAGCGAAAAGCCCGCGACGGCCAGCGGTCCGTCCGCCAGCGCGAACACCGTCCCGACCAGCGCGTCCATGGTCTCGCCCCGGGTGATGTCGGCCACCCACACGTCGAACCGGTCCGACAGGGCCGCGACCTGATCCCGCCACAGGTCCGCGTCGTTCAACAGCCCCGGGATCAGGATCAGGGACGCGCGCGACACCGTCTCAGCGGCCCGCCCTGGCCGCGATGACCCGCAGCACGGCGTCCGCCGCAAGGCTGGACGGGTCCGGCGCGTTTCGGCCCATCAGGTCCAGCGCCGCCGTCTGACGCTCGGCCTGCGCACGGCGCGCTTCCGGATCGGCCAGCAGACGGCCCACCTCGGCGGCGACCTTCTCGGGCGTCGCGTCCTTCTGGATCAGCTCGCGCGTGATCTCTTCGTCGGCGGCGTGATTGAACAGGGTCGCGTACTTGCCCGTGAAGAAGGGCTTCATGATCGCGTAGCTGAGCGGCTGGAAGCGATAGCCGATGACCATGGGCGCGCCCGCCAGCGCCAGTTCGGTCGAGACCGTGCCGCTGGTCGCCAGCGCCACCGTCGCGGCCTTCATCGCATCGTATTTCTCGGCCTCCGAGACCAGATGCACCCGGAACGGCCAGGCGGCGATGCGGCCGGCGACGTCGTCCGCCACCGTGCCCGCCGCGACCACGGCGACTTCCAGCCCCGGATCCGCCCGCTTCAACAGACCGACCGCGCCCTCATAGACGGGCGTCATCAGCCTGATCTCGGACGGACGGCTGCCCGGCAGGACCAACAGCAGGTTCGCATCCGGCGCGATGCCCCGGCGCGCCCGAAAGGCGGCGGGATCGGCCTTGCTCATGTCCACATGCAGGGCCTGCGAGCCGACCACGGTCGTCTCCAGCCCCTCCCGCTCGAACCACGGCGCGTCAAAGGCGTAGAGGGCCAGCAGGTGATCGACCGACTGCGCCAGCGTCTTCGCCCGCCCCGGACGCGAGGCCCAGACCTGCGGCCCGACGTATTTGATCAGCGGCACGCCCGGCAGCGCCTCTTTCAGGGCCTTGGCCACCCGGATGGTGAAGCCCCAGCTGTCGATCAGGACCACGGCGTCAGGCTTCTCGGCCACCGCATGGGCGACCGTGTCGGCCACCCGCTGCTTGACCAGCCCATAGGCCTTCAGCCCCTCCAGCCAGCCCAGGATCGACAGGTCGGCGATATCGAACGGGCTAGCCACGCCTTCGGCCGCCATCTTGGGCCCGCCGACGCCGGCGAAGCTGACGTCCGCGCCCAACCGCTGCTTCAACGCCTGCGCCAGACCGGCGCCCAGCGCATCGCCCGAGGCTTCGGCGGCGATCAGCATGACTTTCAACGGACGGCTCACTCGTCTTCGCCCCAGACATAGAGGCCCAACCGGTCGGCGGCCTCGATCAGGGCGGCGCGATCGATCACGATCAGCTTGCCCGTCACCCCGCCCACGCCCGCCAGACCGGCGGCGGCGGCCATCTCAATGGTGTGAGCGCCCATCACCGGCATGTCGACCCGCAGGTCCTGGATCGGTTTGGGCGCCTTGCCTAGCGCGCCCTTGCGGGCCGCCGGAGAGCCGCGCAGATCACCGGGCAGGCTGGCGACGCGCATCAGCATGGCGTCGGTGCCTTCCTGCGCCTCCACGGCCAGTACGAGGCCGTCGCAGACGACCGCGCCCTGCCCGATGTCCAGTTCGCCGGACTTCTCGGCCACGTACAGCGCCTTGCGCAGGTCGGCCAACTGCTCGTCGGTCGGCTGGACCTTGCCCAGCGCGCCGGACGGCAGGGTCTCGCCGCCGAGAATGTCGTCGGCCCCCTCGACCGCGTAGCCGTCAGTCTCGAACACCGATAGTATCTGGCGCAGCAGGGCGTCGTCGCCCTTGGTCGCCGCCGCGATGATGCCCGGCAGGACCATCGCGCCCTTGAAGTCGGGCTTCAGGTTCTTGAAGTCGGGCCGGCTGACCGTCCCCGCCAGACAGACCGCCTTGCAGCCCGCCTTCTTCATCGCCGACAGGATCTTGCCGATCTCGGCCATCCCCGCCTCGATGCCCGGATAATGGGCCAAGTGCGGATCGGCGAAGCCCGCCAGCCGGATCACGAACACCGGACGGCCCTCGGCCTCGCAACGCGCGGCCACGGAGACGGGCAGAGCCCCTCCCCCCGCGATAAGCGCCAGCTTGCCGCTCATCGCTCCGGCAGCGCCACCGGACGCCGGGTGTCCTCGCGGATGAAGGCGATGATCTCGAGGATTTCCGGCAGGTCGGCGTAGGTCGCCCCGGCGGCGTCCAGCCGTTCCGAGAACAGGCCCTCGCCCTCGAAGATGTCGCGATAGGCGGCCAGCAGGCGGCGGATGGCGTCCTTGCCATAGCCCTTCCGCTTCAGCCCGATCAGGTTCAGCCCGTGCAGCCGCACGTGATTGCCCCAGGCCGAGCCGTAGGGAATGACGTCGCGCGTCACCGCCGACAGGCCGCCGACGATGGCGCCCTGCCCGATCCGGCCGAACTGGTGCACCGCCGCCAGTCCGCCCAGGAAGACCTTGTTCCCCACCCGGGCGTGACCGCCCAGGGTGGCGTTGTTGGCGAAGGTGACGTTGTCGCCGACGATGCAGTCGTGGCCGATGTGGGCGCCGGTCATGAACAGGCCGTTCGAACCGATGGTGGTCAGCTTGCGATCGCCCGGCGTGCCCCGATTGAAGGTCGAGTGCTCGCGGATGGTGTTGTTCTCGCCGATCTCCAGCGCCACCGGCTCGCCCTTGTAGCCGCCGTGCTGCGGATCGCCGCCCATGACGCAGAAGGGATGGATCGTGGTGCCCGCGCCCACCGTCGTGTCCTGCTGGATCACCACATGGCTGGCGACGCGCACGCCCTCGGCCAGGACGACGTTCGGCCCGATGATGCTCCACGGGCCGACCTCGACACCGTCCGTTAGCCGGGCGCTGGCGTCGACCTGGGCTGTCGGGTGGATGGCCATCAGGTCGCCGGCTGCTCGACGGTCACGACCATGGCCATGAACTCGGCTTCGGCGGCCAGCTTGCCGTCGATGAAGGTCTCTCCCCGGAACTTGTAGGCGTCGCCGCGCGCGCGGGTCACCTTGACCTCCATGCGCAGTTGATCGCCCGGACGCGCGGGCTTGCGGAAGCGCACGCCGTCGATCGACATGAACATGATGACCTTGTCGGCCACGGCCACGTCCATCGTCTTGGACATCAGCAGGGCGCCGGTCTGGGCCATGGCCTCGACGATCAGCACGCCCGGCATGACCGGATCGATCGGGAAGTGGCCCGGGAAGAAGGGCTCATTGTGCGTGACGTTCTTGATGCCCGTGATCGAGGTCGCGGGCACGAAGTCCTCGGCCTTGTCCACCAGCAGGAACGGGTAGCGGTGGGGCAGCCGCCGCATCACTTCGGCGTAGTCAATCTTGACGGTGTCTTCGGCCATCAGCCTACTCCCTGTCGTCTTTCTTCTTCGCGGCCTGTTTGGACACCCAGACGGTCTCGCGCAAGAATTGACGAATGGGTTTCGCGGGATAACCCGACCATGTCTCGCCGGGCGGGATGTCCGCCAGCAGGCCCGCGCCCCCCGCGACGCGTGCGCCATCGCCTATGGTCAGGTGGTCGCCCACCCCCGCCTTGCCGCCGAACATGACGCCGTCGCCGACCTTCACCGAGCCGGAAATGCCCGTGTGGGCGGCGATCAGGCAGTTTCGACCGATGACGCAGTTGTGGGCGATCATGACCAGATTATCGATCTTGGTGTTCTCGCCGATGACCGTATCGTCATAGGCGCCGCGGTCGATGCAGGTGTTGGCGCCCACGGTGACGCCGTCCTGAATGATGACCCGGCCCAGCTGGGGCACGTCCACCGCCCCCGTCCGCGATCCGGCCGCGCCGAAGCCCGGCTCGCCGATGCAGACGCCCGCGTACACCTTCACCCGGTCGCCGATCAGGGCGAAACCGATGGTGACGTTGGAGCCGATCAGGCAGTCGCGGCCGATCTGCACGCCCGGTCCGATGACCGTATTGGCGCCGACGCGGGTGCCCCGCCCGATGCGCGCGCCCTCGCCCAGCACCACGCCGGGAGCCAGAACGACCGTCTCGTCCTCGATCACCGTCGCCGGATCGGCGGCCACGTCGAGCATATGCGGACGATGCAGCAGCAGGGACGCCGCGGCCCAGCTGGCCTGGGGCGTCGCGGAGACCAGCACGGCGGCCGAGGCCGGCGCCATGTCCACCGCGGCGGCGGGCACGATCACGCAGCCGGCGCCCGTGGTCTTCAGTTGTTCAGCGAATTTGCGGTCGCCGAGGAAGGCGACGTCAGTCGAGGCGGCGGTCCCCAAAGGCGCAACGGCGGAGACCTTTCGGTCCCCGCCGCGCGAGACTTCAGCCCCGATCCGTTCGGCAAGCCCGGCGACATCCAGTGTCGGCAGGCTTTCGAAAAAGCGCGGATCAGGCATTTCGACGTAGCTTACTGCTGGGCTTGAGCCGGCACAGCGCTGCGCGTGAATTGCGGCAGCGACGGCAGAGCCTGGTTCAGGCGCTGAACGGCGGCTTCCGTCAGATCCATCTGCGGGTTGATGGCCAGCACATTGCCGCCGTCCAGCAGGATGCTGCAGCCCTTTTCCTGATACAGGGCGGCGATGATCGGACGGGCGGCCGTCACGATGGCCTGGGTTTGCAGACGCTCGGTGTAGCGCAGCTCGTTGGTGCGGGTTTCTTCCAGCTGCTGAGCTTCCTGCAGACGCTGCTGCCAGGCGCGGGCGCGCGATCCATCCGGGTCAGCGGCCTGGCCGCCTTGTTGCAGGGCGGTGGCTTCGCTTTCCAGCGAGGTGGCGTACGGGGCCAGCTCGCCGCGGACTTCCTCGCCCAGGCGCTGCAGGCCGGTGGCGAGCGAACGACCGGCGGTGCTGGTGGCGATCAGGGCCTGCGGGTTGTAGGCGCAGACACCGGTCACGACCGGGCCGTGGGTCAGCGGCGGAGTCTGGGTCTGGGCCGAGGCGGCGCCGGCGACGAGAGTGGCGACAGCGAAGGCGCCGAGAGCGATCAGTTTCATGGTCAGGCCTTTGGAGCGGGACAGCATCCCGCGGTTTAGAACTGGGTAGAGGTCGAGAAGCGGAAGGTTTCGGTCTTGTCGTACTCTTCCTTGCCGAGGATGTGGCTCAGGTCGAAGCGGATCGGCCCCATCGGCGAACGCCAGTGGATGCTAACGCCCGCCGAGGCGCGGAGCTTGAGCTCGTCAACGATGTTCGGATCCGGCTGACCGGCGTTCGTGCCGCTGCGGATCACGGTGTAGCGGTCATCCAGCATCCCCAGGGTGCCGACGTCCGTGAAGAGCGAGGTCCGGATGCCGTACTCTTCCGGCAGATAGTTCGGGACCGTCAGCTCCAGGGTGCCGACGACATAGAAGTTGCCGCCCAGGGCGTCGGTCGTGTTCAGATCGCGCGGACCGATACCGGCGGTCTCAAAGCCGCGGAAGCTGTTGCCGCCCTTGAAGAAGCGGTCGTTGATCCGGATCGGATCGCCGCCCCAGCCCGAAACATAGCCGGTCGAGGCGGTCGCGCTGACCACCCACTGGGGCGAGATGCCCCAATAGGCCGACACGTCCGCTTCGGTCTTGACGTAGTTCACGTCGCCGCCGATGCCCGCGAAGTCCTGGCGCAGGCTGCCGGTCCAGCCGCGGGTCGGGCGGACCGGATCGTTCCGGCGATCCACCAGCAGGGTGTAGCCCGCCGAGGAGTTGATGAACGAGCCGACCTGGTCGCACAGGGCAGTCGAACCGGTGCCGCTGGTGCCGCAGTAGTTCGACGGCACGATGATCTCGTCCGACTTCAGGAAGTAGCGGGTGCTCAGCAGGGTGTAGCCGTTGAGCGGATACGACAGGCGCACGCCTCCGCCGGTCGAGCGATAGTCGTAGGATGAGTACTCGCTGAGGTCATAGCGCGAGTGGAAGGCGTCGAAGCCCGCCCGCAGGTCACGCCCCAGGAAGCGCGGCTCGGTGAAGCGGAAATCGATCTGCTGGCGCAGCGAGCCCCATTCCAGACGGGCGACCACGTTCTGGCCGCGACCGCGGAAGTTCCGCTCAGTGATGCCCAGGTTCAGCACGAAGGAGTCGACCGAGCTGAAGCCGGCGCCGACCGACAGTTCGCCGGTGGGCTGTTCCTGCACGGTCACGTTGACGATCGAGCGGTCCGGAGCCGAGCCGCGCGCTTCCTCGACGGTCACGTCCTTGAAGAAGCCCAGCGCGCGCATGTTGTTGCGCGACCGCTCCAGCAGGGTGCGGTTGAAGGCGTCGCCCTCGCTCAGCATCATCTCGCGACGGATGACGTTGTCCAGGGTGCGGGTGTTGCCGACCACGTTGATCCGGTCGACGTAAACGCGCTGGCCTTCCTTGATGTTGAAGGTCACGTCGATGGTGTCGGTGTCCGGATTGGCCCGGTACTCGGGCTCGATCTCGACGAAGGCGTAGCCCGCCGAGCCGGCGGCGAACGTCAGGGCGTCGACGGCCGTCTCGATCCGGTCGCTCTCGTAGAGGTCGCCTTCCTGGATCGGCAGCAGCAGCTTCAGGAAGTCCGGGTTCAGGCGGGCGTTCTCGGTGACGATGTTGATCGCGCCGAAATTATAGCGGTCGCCCTCGTCCACCGTCAGGGTGACGCCGAAGCTCGACTCGTCCGGAGCCAGCTCGCTGACCGCCGACAGAACGCGGAAGTCGTAGTAGCCGCGGTTGGTGTAGAATTTCCGTAGCTGTTCGCGGTCGTAGTCCAGACGGTTCGGATCGTAGTTGTCGTTGGTCGAGAACAGGCGCCACCACTGGCTCTGCTTGGTGACCATGACCTCGCGCAGATCGCTGTCCGAGAAGGCGCTGTTGCCCAGGAAGGTGATCGCGCGAACCCCCGTCTCCGGGCCTTCGTTGATTTCGAACACCACATCGACGCGGTTCTGTTCCAGCTGGACGATCTTCGGCGTCACGGTCGCGCCGATGCGGCCCGACAGGCGGTACAGTTCGACGATCTTGCCGACGTCTTCCTGGATGCGGGCGCGGGTGTAGATGCCGCGCGGCTTCAGGGTGACTTCCTCGGTCAGCTTCTCCTCGCCGATCGCGCGGTTACCCTCGAACACCACCTGGTTGATGATCGGGTTTTCGACGATCTCGACGATCAGGTCGCCGTTCGGCTGCACGCCCAGCTGGACGTCAGCGAACAGCTGGGTGCGGGTCAGGGTGCGGACCGCGACGTCCAGCACGGCGGCGTCGACGACGTCGCCCGGCTGGATCGGCAGATAGGACAGGACCGTCGTCTGATCGATACGCTGGTTGCCGCGCACCAGGATGCGGGCGATCTGGACACGATCCGCAGGGGCGGCGGCCGGAGCGGCCTGCGCGCCTTCGGGGGCGGTCTGGATCGGCGCCCCGGGCTGCACGGCGGGCGCCGGCGGGGCGCTCTGGGCCAGGGCCGGACCGGCCAGACCGGCGGCGACGGCCAGCACCAGCAGGCTGGGGCTCGCGGCGCGGGCGAAACGAAGGGCGGACGCGTCTTTTCGGATCATACGGGAAACCATCGGGGGCTGGCGTCGGCTCATCAGGCGAGCCCGCCGAGGAATTTGAACAAACTCAGCTTCTGGAGATCGTTCCAGGTTGCGAACAACATCAATCCCGCCAGCAAAGCAAGACCGACCCTGTAACCGACCTCCTGAACCCTTGCGGGAACTGGCCTTCGCGCCACAGCCTCATAGCCGTAGAACATCAGGTGCCCGCCATCGAGGACGGGAATCGGCAACAGATTAACAATACCCATTCCGATCGAAATTATGGCTGCAAATTGCAGACCGGTCAGCAGCAGGTTCAGCGCCAGGATCGCCGGGGGAGCCTCATAGGACACCGCCTGCTTGGTGACCCCGCCCGCCGCCTTGGCGATGCCCAGCGGGCCGTTCAGCATGTCGCCGGACTCCTTGCCGACGAAGATGCGTCCCAGATAGCGGAAGGTGGTGGTGACGGTCGAAACCATCGTGTCCGCCCCCTTGCCCACCGCCTCGAACGGATTCAGGCGACGATAGCTGTAGTCCGAGCGCTGCATCGCCCCCAGTTGCATACCCGTCCGCGCCACCCAGGCCCGGCCCGAGATCGGATTGTCTTCCAGCACGCGCACCGGGGTCGCCACCAGTTCCAGAGTGCGATCGCCGCGCTCGACGGTGAAGGTCAGGCGGTCGTTCGCCGACAGGATGATCGTCTCGGTGACGTCGGTGGCCTCGGTCATCGGACGACCGTTGATCGCGGTGATCAGATCCCGCGGCTGGAAGCCAGCGGCCGCGGCCGGCGTGCCCTGGTCGACCCGGACCACCCGCGGCGCCACGCGCTGCTCGCCGATCACGCTGAACAGGATGGTCAGCAGCACCAGCGCCAGGGCGAAGTTAGCGAACGGCCCCGCCGCCACGATCAGGGCGCGCTGCCAGACCGGCTTGAAATGGAAATAGTCGCGCTCGCCGCCTGGGCCATGCTCGGCGATCACCCGCGACTTCAGCTCGGCCAGCCCCTCGGCGTCCGGCACGCTGGAGGCGTCCAGATCACCCGAGAATTTCACGTAACCGCCCAGCGGCAGCCAGGCGATGCGCCATTCGACGCCGCGCTTGTCCGTCCGACTGACGATGGTCTTGCCGAAGCCGATGGAGAACCGGTCGATCTTCACGCCAAAGGCGCGCGCGACAAGGAAATGGCCCAGTTCGTGGATGGTGACGATGAACGTCAACACCAGCAGGAACGGCACGATGTAGATCAGCGCTTGGCCGAGAAAGCCCGTCATGCCGAAAAGGAATCCTCTGCCGTTCAGGCCGCTGCGGCGAGACCTCGAACGATCGATTCCGCCACCCGTCGCGCCTCCGCATCCACAGCCAGGGCCGCGTCGCAAGCGTTGTGGGACCCGGAATCCACCCCCGAAGCCGTCATGCGCGACAAGGTGTCGGCGACGACTGCGGCAATATTGAGAAAGCCCAGTCGACGGTCAAGGAAAGCCAGCGCGGCCACCTCATTGGCGGCGTTGAAAATAATCGGCGCCGCGCCCCCGGCCTGCAGCGACCGGCGGGCCAACCCCAGCAGCGGGAAGCGCGCCTCGTCCGGCGCCTCGAAGGTCAGACGGCCCAGCGCAGCCAGATCCAGCCGCGGCGCCGGCCAGGGCAGCCGGTCCGGCCAGCCCAGCGCGCAGGCGATGGGCGTCTTCATGTCCGGCGGCCCCATCTGGGCCAGGGTGGAGCCGTCCACGTACTCGACAGTGCTGTGAATGATCGATTCCGGGTGCACCACCACGTCGATCCGCTCGGCGGGCATGTCGAACAGATAGGCCGCCTCGATCATCTCGAGGCCCTTGTTGGCCATGCTGGCGCTATCGACCGAAATCTTGGCGCCCATGCTCCAGTTCGGGTGGGCCACGGCCTGCTCGGGCGTGATCGAGCCCATGTCGGCGGCCGCGCGCGTCCGGAACGGCCCGCCCGACGCCGTCAGCGTCAGCTTCGACACCTGCTCGGGGGCGCCATGAGGGAAGACCTGGAAGATGGCCGAATGCTCGGAATCGACCGGGATCAGCCGCCCGCCCGACACCTTCACCCGCTGGATCAGGGCCGGACCGCAGCAGACCAGGCTTTCCTTGTTCGCCAGCGCCAGCGTCGCGCCGGTCCCGGCGGCGGCCCAGGCCGACTTCAGTCCCGCCGCGCCGACGATGGAGGCCATGACCCAATCGGCGGGCCGCGAGGCCGCCTCGGTGATCGCCGCCTCGCCTGCCGCAGCCTCGACGCCGCTGCCGGACAGGGCGTCGCGCAGTTCGTCCAGACGGGCCGGATCGGCGGTCACCGCCACCTTCGGCTTCCAGCGACGGGCCTGCTCGGCCAGTCGCGCGATATTGGCGCCGCCGGTCAGGGCTTCGACCTCAAAGGCCCCCGCCCCGCCCGCCTCGGCCTGTTCCATCAGGTCCAGGGTGGAGCAGCCGACCGAACCCGTGGAGCCCAGCACGGTGATGCGACGACGGATCACGCCCCGCCCCCGCCGGTCATCAGAACGATCAGGCGTCCGCAGGCCACGACCACCACGGCGAACATCAGGCCGTCGACCCGGTCCAGCAGCCCGCCGTGACCGGGGATCAGATTGCCCGCGTCCTTGACGCCGTAGCGACGTTTCAGCGCCGATTCCCACAGATCGCCCGCCATGGTGGCGATAGCTGCCGCCAGACCCAGAACCCCGCCCCACAGGCCGATGCCCATATCCAGATAGACGCCCATCAGGGCGCCGGCGACCGTGCCCGCCGCCAGACCGCCGATGAAGCCGGACCAGGTCTTGTTGGGCGAGAAGCGCGGCCACAGCTTGGGGCCGCCGATGGTCGATCCGGCCAGATAGGCCATGATGTCCGAGGCCCATGCGATGGCGAAGGCGAAGACCGTCCAGTACAGCCCCATGTGCGGACCGGTGTCGCTGTCGGCGGCGCGCAGCCAGATCAGCAGGACGGCGGGCCAGCCGAGGTAGAGCACGCCATAGGCGGCATCCAGCGCCTCCTGCCCCCGGCTGCGGGCGAACAGGCCCGCGGCGGCGGCGCAGAAGACCAGCATGACCAGCGCCAGCGACAACTGACCGACGTGGGCCGAGATCACCGCCGCGACCAGGCCCAGACCAACGGCCCCGGCCATCAGGCGCCAGGCCTTGGGGGCGCTCATCATCGCCCATTCGATCGCCAGCAGGGCGCAGGCGGTCAGCATCAGGCCCAGGAACCACAGCCCGCCCGCCCAGATGGCCAGGACGGCGGCGGGCGCCAGCACGACGGCCGAGGCGGCCCTCAGGCCGATATCGCGCGCCGCGACGGCCATCAGCCGGCCACGCGGGCGGCGGGACGGCCGCCAAAGCGACGGTCGCGGTTGCGGAACTGCTCGACCACATCGGCCAGGGCGGCCTCGCCGTAGTCGGGCCAGAGAATGTCCTGATAGACCAGCTCTGCGTAGGCGGCTTCCCACAGCAGGAAGTTCGACAGCCGGTATTCGCCCGAGGTGCGGACGATCACGTCCACCGGAGGTCCGCCCGCGGTCGACAGGCCCGCGCCCAGCGCGGCCTCGTCCAGCGGCTCGACCGCCTCACCCGCCTTCACCCGGTCCACATATCGCTGGGCCGCATCGACGATGTCGGCCCGGCCGCCGTAGTTGAAGGCGACCTGCAGGATGAATTTGTCGTTGTGGGCCGTGGTCGCCTCGGCCTTGTCGACGATCTTGGCGATGTCGTCCGGCAGGCCCTTGCGACGTCCCAGGATGCGCAGCCGCACCCCCTCCTTCTCCAGCCGCTTCAGATCGCTGCCGACATAGGTCCGGACCAGCCCCATCAGGTCCGACACCTCTTCCGCCGGGCGCTGCCAGTTCTCGGTCGAGAAGCCGAACACGGTCAGGCACTTGATGCCCAGCTTCGGCGCGGCCTGGATGGTCCGCTTCAGCGCTTGAACCCCTTCCCGGTGCCCGATGGCGCGCGGCAGGCCGCGCGCCTCGGCCCAGCGGCCGTTGCCGTCCATGATCAACGCGACATGGCGCGGCCCCAGAGAGGCAAGACCCGGGGGCTGGTCAGAGAGGGGTTCGGCGCTCATGCGTCGGCTATCCTATGGCAGATCGGGCCGTCAGACCTGCATGATTTCGACTTCCTTGACCTTCAAGGCCTCGTCGATGCGCTTGATGGCCGCATCCGTGTCCTTCTGGACGTCGGCTTCCATCTTCTTCTGCTCGTCCTGGCTGATGTCCGAAGCCTTCTCGGCCTTCTTCAGGTCGTCGTTGGCGTCGCGACGCACGTTGCGGACGGCGATCTTCTGCTGCTCGGCGTATTTGCCGGCCAGCTTCACATATTCCTTGCGGCGCTCTTCGGTCAGCGGCGGGATCGGGATGCGCAGGGTCTGGCCGTCCACGATCGGGTTCAGGCCCAGACCGGCGGCGCGGATGGCCTTCTCGACCGAGACCACCATGCCCTTGTCCCAGACGCTGACCGAGATCATGCGGGGCTCCGGCACGCTGATGGCGGCGACGGCGGTGATCGGCGAGGTCGAGCCGTAGGCCTCGACCCGAACCGGGTCCAGCAGGCCCGCGTTGGCGCGGCCGGTGCGCAGGCCGGCGAATTCTTCCTTCAGGGCGTCGACCGCCTTGTCCATGCGGTCGCGGTAGGTCTTGAGATCGGGCTTGGCCATGATCGTTTCTCTCGGCTTCTTATAGGGTTGTCAGGCGGCCTTGCCGTCAGCGCTGATGACGGTGAAATGGCCCTTCCCGGTCAGGGCGTTCCGGAACGAACCGTCCTCCCGGATCGAGAAGACCACGATCGGAATGCCCGAGTCACGCATCAGGGCCACAGCCGAGGCGTCCATGACCTTCAGGTCACGGGCCAGGACGTCGTGGTAGGTCAGGGTGTCGTAGCGGGTGGCGTTCGGGTCCTTCTTGGGGTCGGCGGTATAGACGCCGTCCACGCTGGTGCCCTTCAGCAGGGCGTCGCAGCCCATTTCGGCGGCCCGCAGGGCGGCGCCCGAGTCGGTCGTGAAGAACGGCGCGCCCACGCCCGCGGCGAAGATGACCACGCGGCCCTTCTCGAGGTGACGAAGGGCGCGGCGACGCACATAGGGCTCGGCCACGGCGTTCATCACCAGGGCGCTCTGCACCCGGGTCTGGACGCCGATCTTCTCCAGCGCCGCCTGCATGGCCAGGGCGTTCATCACGGTCGCCAGCATGCCCATGTAGTCGGCCGAGGCGCGATCCATGTCGCCCGCCGCCTTCGACAGGCCACGGAAGATGTTGCCGCCGCCGATGACCAGGCAGATCTCGACACCCTCGCGGGCCACCTCGGCGATGGCCCCGGCCACGTCGGCCACGGTCTTCATGTCGATGCCGTAGCCCTGATCGCCCATCAGCACCTCGCCCGAGACCTTGAGCAGGACGCGCTTGTAGCGGAACTCGGACGGGACGTCGGGCATGGGGGCAGACCTTGGGCGGGGGAATCGGCTCCTTATAGGAACCTCGCCGCCCGCTTCAAAGCCCCGGACGATCTCTGACGGTGGATCGCGCCAGATAACCTCCCCGCCACTACCCCGTCCCTCAGATGCGCAGGATGATCGTCTCGACGATCGGGCGACGATCCCAGACCGACTGGCTGGCCTTCTTGAGGGCGCGGGCCACGGCCTGTTCGACCACCAGCTCGTCCTCCAGCGCCTCGCCCTTCAGGCCGCGCACCACCTGCTCGACCCGCTCGGCCATGGTGTCGAGGATGTCGCCCAGCGGCGTGTCCTCATCACCCGGCAGGCCCAGGCCGCGCACATCAATGTCGCTGACGATCTTGCCGCGCTTGTCGAGCGCGAAGCTGACGATCAGCACCCCGTTGGTCGAGGCGTGACGGCGCTCGCGCAGGGCCTCGCCCGCCTCCTCGACCAGCATGCCGCCGTCGACGAACAGGCGGCCCGAGGGCACTTCGTCGATAATCCCCGCCGGACCGGGAGCCAGGCGGACCATGTCGCCGTTGCGGGGCGTGACCGTCTCCGGCACCTGCATATCCTTGGCCAGCAGGGCGTGCTCGGCCAGGTGGCGGCGCATGCCGTGGGTCGGCACCGCGATCTGCGGCCGCGCCCACTGGTACATCTGGCGCAGTTCATCCCGGCACGGGTGACCCGACACGTGGATGCCCCGGTATTCCTTCTCGGTGTAGATGCGCACCCCGCGCTCAGACAGGGTGTCCTGCAGCCGTCCGATGGCCAGTTCGTTGCCCGGGATCACCCGCGACGAGAAGATGCAGTGGTCGCCCTTGCCCAGCTTGATGAACGGGTGCGTCCCCTCGGCGACGCGCGACAGGGCCGCGCGGCTTTCGCCCTGGCTGCCGGTGCAGAGGTACAGGATGCCCTCCGCCGGCCAGTGGCGCGCCTGCTCTTCCGACAGGAAGGGCTGGATGTCCGACAGCATGCCGACCGACTTGGCCGCCGCCGTGATCCGGTGCATCGACCGGCCCGCCAGCGCCACGCGGCGCCCGGCGGCCTCGGCAGCGCGGATCACGCTGTCCATCCGGGCCACGTTCGACGCGAAGCAGCCCACGGCCACCCGACCCTTCAGGCCCGAGATCAGCTCGGCCAGCGCGACCTTCACATCGCCTTCCGAGCCCGCCACGCCTTCCTGGAAGACGTTGGTCGAGTCGCAGACCATGGCCAGAACGCCCTCGTCGCCGAGACGTTTGATGGTGTCGACGTCGGTCCGCTCGCCCACGACCGGATCGTTGTCGATCTTCCAGTCGCCGGTGTGCAGGACGGTGCCCAGTGGGGTCTTGATGGCCAGGCCGTTCGGCTCGGCGATTGAGTGGGTGATGGTCACCATCTCCACATGGAACGGCCCCAGATCGATGGTCCCGCCCAGCGGCACCTCGTGCAGGGTCACCCGGTCCAGCAGGCCCGCGTCGCGCAGCTTCTCGCGGATCAGGAACGCGGTGAACGGCGTGGCGTACAGCGGCGCCTTGATGCGCGGCCACAGCCAGCCCAGGGCGCCGATATGGTCCTCGTGCGCGTGGGTCAGCACGATGCCGAGGATGTCCTCGCCCTCGAGGTAGGTCGGGTCGGGCACGATCACGTCGACGCCCGGGGTGGAGTTGTCGCCGAAGGTCACGCCGACATCGACGACGATCCACTGGCGGTTCTCGGCGGGCCCGAAGCCGTAGGCGTTCAGGTTCATGCCGATCTCGTTAGAGCCGCCCAGCGGCAGGAAGACGAGTTCGTTCTCTTTGGATTTGGTTTTGGTCATTGGCCCGTGATGTGGGTGTTCCGCCGCCAGATTTCGAGCAGGCCGCGGATGGTCAGGTCCGGATCGAACCGGTCGATGCTGTCGGTCGCGCCTTCGAACAGGGACACCACGCCCCCGGTTCCGATGACGGTCATGGGCTTGCCCCACTCAGCCTTGATCCGGGCCACCAGGCCCTCGATCAGGGCGATATAGCCCCAGAACACGCCAGACTGCATGTTCGAGACCGTGTCCTTGCCGATCACCTTGTCCGGCTTCTGGATGGCGATGCGCGGCAGCATGGCCGCCGCTTCGTGCAGGGCCTGCAGGCTCAGGTTCACGCCCGGCGCGATGATTCCGCCCTCGAAGGCGCCGTCGGCGGCGATCACGTCGAAGGTGGTGGCCGTGCCGCTGTCGATGACGATCAGGTCGCCGGGATACATCAGGTGCGCCCCGATGGCGTTGACCAGCCGGTCCGCCCCCGCCTCGCTCGGCTTCAGGATGCGCGCCGTCATGCCCAGCTCGGCATTGTCGCCGATCACCAGCGGCTCGGCCGACAGATAGCGGCGCGACAGGTTGCGCAGGTTGAAGATCGACTGTGGCACCACGGACGAGATGATGCACCCCGTCAGGTCCGCCAGCGTCAGCCCGCGCGTGGTCAGCAGTTGGGCCAGCCAGACGGCGTACTCGTCCGCCGTCCGCTGCGAATCGGTGGACGCGCGCCACTGGGCGATCCACTCGCTCCCGTCATGGACCGCGAACAGCGTGTTGGTGTTGCCCTGCTCGATCGCCAGCAGCATCAGTGGGTCCCCCCGAAGAATACGTCGCCCGCCGACACCAGCCGCAGCGAACCATCCGCCAGCCTCAGACGCAACGCCCCGTCCGGCGCGACGCCCTCCGCCCGGCCCTCGAGGGTCTCATGCCCCAGCCGGGCGATGGCGGGACCGTCCAGCCCCGGCGTGCGCGCGGCCCAGGCGTCGAGGATCGGCTGGAAGCCCAGCGTCTCCCAACGGTCCAGCCACACGCCGAAGGTCCCGGCCAGCTCCTCCGCCGCCCGCTCCACCGGCGGCGGGGCGATATGGTCAGCGGACAGGTGATGGGACAGGGCCGTCGCCGGACGCTCGGTCCCCCCCGGCGCCTCGGCCAGATTGACCCCGATCCCCACGGCCAGCCACAGCCCGCCATCGGCATGGGCGCCGGACTCCACCAGGATGCCGCACGTCTTCACCCCCGCCAGCATCACGTCATTGGGCCATTTGATCGTCACCACGGACGGGGGCGCATAGCGGTCCAGCAGGTCCGCCACGGCCAGGGCCGCGATGAAGGTCACCTGCGCCGCCTCGGCGGGCGGCTTGCGGGTGGTGGTCAGCAGGGTGCTGAACAGGTTGCCGCTGTTGTCCTGCCACGCCCTGCCCCGCCGACCGCGCCCGGCGGTCTGGCGGTGGGCGGCGATCCACAGGGGTCCGGTCTCGCCCGCCTCGGCCCGGCGACGGGCCTCGGCGTTGGTGGAGTCGATCTGGTCGAGCAGCAGGACCGGCGCGGTCGCCAAGGCCTCAGCCGACCCCGAAGCCCACGGCGGCGCGTTCGGCCGCCGGAACCAGCCAGATCAGGGCCATGATGACCAGCGGGAAGCTGAAGGCGGCGGCGCCCAGGGCGATGGTCTTGGCTTCCACCGGCGCGGCGTCGGTCGGCGCGGTCCCTTCCGGGGCCGGGTCGAACCACATCACCTTGATGATGCGCAGGTAGTAGAAGCCCGCCACGACCGAGGCCACCAGACCGGCGGCGCCGGCCATCCAGTAGCCCGCGTCGGCGGCGGCGCCGAAGACGTAGTACTTGGCCCAGAAGCCAGACAGCGGCGGCATGCCCAGCACCGAAAGCGACAGGATGGTCAGCGCGACGGTGGTCAGCGGACGCTCCTTACGCAGGCCGGCCAGATCGCTGATCTTGCGGATCGGACGGCCGTTGCGGCCCAGCGACAGCAACAGGCCGAAGAAGCCGAACTGGTCGATGATGTACAGGGTCATGAAGATCAGCATCGCCTGGATGCCGAAGGTCGTGCCCGCCGCGATGCCCAGCAGGGCGTAGCCGATGTTGGCGATCGACGAATAGGCCAGCAGGCGCTGGATGTCCTTCTGCACCAGACCGCCGAACGCGCCCACGGCGAACGAGATCAGCGAGATCAGGATCAGCACCTGCGCCCACTGGTGGTGTGAGTTGGCGAAGGCCCCTTCGAGAGTGCGGGCGATCAGCACCATGGCGGCCATCTTCGGGGCCGAGGCGAACAGGGCCACGACCGGGGTCGGCGCGCCTTCGTAGACGTCCGGCGTCCACATGTGGAACGGCGCGGCCGAGACCTTGAAGGCCAGACCCGAAATCAGGAACACCAGGCCGAAGATCAGGCCGGTCGACGGGTTGGCGGCGGCGTAGGCGGCGATGTCCTCGAAGCGCATCGAGCCGGTGAAGCCGTAGATCAGGCTGGCGCCGTACAGCAGCAGGCCCGACGACAGGGCGCCCAGCACGAAATACTTCAGGCCCGCTTCCGACGCCTTCAGGTCGTCGCGGTGATAGGCGGCCAGCACATACAGGGCCAGCGAGTGCAGCTCGATGCCGACGTAGAGCGAGATCAGGTCGCCCGACGAGGCCATCATGCCCATGCCCGCCGAAGCCAGCACGATCAGGATCGAAAACTCGAACTTGGCGATCTTCTGGCGGTGCATCCAGCCGTTGCCGAGCACGATGGCGGCGGCGCTGGACAGGAAGATCACGGCCTTGCCGTAGACGGCCAGCGGATCAGCCACATAGGCGCCGCTGAAGGCCCGCCCCAGCGGCCCGGTGACGGTCACGGCGGTGGCGGCGATCAGCAGGGCCACCGAAAGCCAGGACACCAGGCCGGTGGCGCGTTCGCCCGAGAAGGCGCCGATCATCAGCAGCACAAGGCCGCCGACCGCGAGCGTGATCTCGGGGGCCGAGATTTGAAGGGCGGAAATCAGATCAGGCATCATGGTCTCAGCCACCGATCGCGAGTTGATAGGCGGACGTCAGGGCGTGAACGGAGGCGTTTGTGTAGTCCAGCACCAGGCCGGGCTGAACGCCCAGCAGCAGGGTGCCGACGATGAGCGGCACGAAGATCAGCAGCTCGCGCTTGTCGATGTCCGCGATGTCCTTGAGCTTCGGATTGGTGATCTCGCCGAACATGACGTTGCGGTACAGCGTCAGGGCGTAGACCGCCGAGAAGATCACGCCCGAGGCCGCGAACAGCGCCGTCCAGGTCGACACCTGATAGATGCCGGTCATCGTCAGGATTTCGCCGATGAAGCCCGAGGTCCCCGGCAGGCCGACGTTGGCCATGGTGAACATCAGGAAGATGGCGGCGAACCAAGGCATCCGGCTGGTCAGACCGCCGTAGAAGGCGATCTCGCGGGTGTGCATCCGGTCGTAGACGACGCCGACGCAGAGGAAGAGCGCGCCCGAGATCAGGCCGTGGCTCAACATCTGGAAGACCGCGCCCTGCACGCCCTGATCATTGCCGGCGAAGATGCCCATGGTCACGAAGCCCATGTGGGCGACCGACGAATAGGCGATCAGCTTCTTGATGTCGGTCTGACGGAAGGCGACCAGCGAGGTGTAGACCACGGCGATGGCCGACAGGGTCCAGACCAGCGGGGCGAACATCTGCGACGCCTGCGGGAACATGGGCAGGTTGAACAGGATGAAGCCGTAGCCGCCCAGCTTCAGCAGGATGCCGGCCAGGATGACCGAACCCGCCGTCGGCGCCTGCACGTGGGCGTCGGGCAGCCAGGTGTGCACCGGCCACATCGGCATCTTCACCGCGAACGAGGCGAAGAAGGCCAGCCACAGCAGCGGCTGCACGGTCGGCGAGAAGGCGTAGTCCTTCAGTTCCGGAATGCTGGTGGTGCCGGCGGTGTGCGCCATCCACAGCATGGCCAGCAGCATCAGGACCGATCCCAGCAGGGTGTACAGGAAGAATTTGTACGCCGCGTAGATGCGGTTCTGGCCGCCCCACACCCCGATGATGATGAACATCGGGACGAGGGTGCCTTCGAAGAAGATGTAGAACAGGAAAAGGTCCAGCGACGTGAACACGCCGATGACCAGCGTCTCCAGCACCAGGAAGGCGATCATATAGTCGCTGACGCGCTCCTTGATCGTGCTCCAGCTGGCCAGGATGCAGATTGGCATCAGGAAGGCGGTCAGCAGGACGAACAGGATCGAAATCCCGTCCACGCCCAGGTGATAGCTGGCGCCCGAGAACCACTGGACCAGCTCAACGAACTGGTAGGCCGGGTTCGACGAGTCGAAATTGGCCACCAGCACGACCGAGACGACCAGGGTCGCCAGGGTCGTCGTCAGGGCGATCCAGCGCGCGGCGCTGTCCGAGCCCTTGCCGCCCAGACGGGTCAGCAGCAGCAGGGCGGCGCCCACCAGCGGCAGGAAGGTGACGACGCTCAGGATGAAGGGGATCTGGGGCAAGATCAGGCTCCCCACCAATAGATAGCGAAGGCGAGGAAGCCGGCCAGGCCGAGCAGCATCACGAAGGCGTAGAAATAGACATAGCCGGACTGGAAGCGGGCCAGCCCGCCGGCGAACTTGCGGGACAGCCAGGCGAAGCCGTTGGGCCCTCCCCCGTCGATGATCTTCACGTCGCCGATCTTCCAGAAGAAGTCGCCGACAGCCTTGGCGCCCTTGACGAAAATGAAGTCGTACAGCTCGTCGAAGTACCACTTGTTCATCAGGAAGGCGTGGACCGGGCTTCCGCGATCGGCCATCCGGCGCGCCATGCCCTCCTTGAGGACATAGAGCCAGAAGGCCGCGAAGGTGCCGATCAGGGTCATGATCAGCGGCGACCACTTCACCCAGGTCGGAACCGAGTGGGCGTCGTGCAGGACGTGGTTGTGCGGACCCGAGAAGATGGCGGCCTTCCAGAACTCGCCCTCGTGGTGCCCGATGAAGAAGGGCGCGAAGACCAGACCGGCGAAGACGGCGCCGACCGACAGCAGCAGCAGCGGAACCAGCATCACCGGCGGGCTCTCGTGCGGCTTCAGCGGACCGTGGTGGCCGTGGTCATCATGGGCGTGATCGTCGTGATCGGCCAGCGGCTCGTCGTGCGTCTCGATCTGGGCGTGCGCGGCGTGATCAGCATGCGCGTGGGAATGATCATCATGGTGCTCGTCCTTCCAGACCGGCTTGTTGTGGAAGGTCATGAAGACCAGACGCCACGAATAGTAGGCCGTCAGACCGGCGGCGAAGATGCCGACGAAGAAGGCGAACAGGCCGATCGGCGAATGGCCCGAGGCCGCGGCGGCGAAGGCGCTCTCGATGATCGCGTCCTTCGAATAGAAGCCCGCCAGACCGCCGATCCCGGGGATGCCCAGACCGGTGATGGCGATCGTGCCGATGGTCATCACCGCATAGGTGATCGGCAGCAGCTTCCACAGGCCGCCCATCTTCCGCATGTCCTGCTCGTGGTGCATGCCGTGGATCACCGAACCGGCGCCCAGGAACAGCAGGGCCTTGAAGAAGGCGTGGGTGAACAGGTGGAACATGGCCGCCTCATAGGCGCCCACGCCCGCGGCGAAGAACATGTAGCCGAGCTGCGAACAGGTCGAATAGGCGATGACCCGCTTGATGTCGTTCTGGGCCAGACCGACCGTCGCGGCGAACAGGGCCGTGACCGCGCCAATGGTGGCGACGATGGCCGAGGCCGTCGGCGCATACTCGAACAGCGGCGACAGCAGGCAGACCATGTAGACGCCGGCGGTCACCATGGTCGCCGCGTGGATCAGGGCCGACACCGGGGTCGGGCCTTCCATCGCGTCCGGCAGCCAGGTGTGCAGGAAGAACTGCGCCGACTTGCCCATCGCGCCGATGAACAGGAGGAAGGCGGCCAGATCGAGCGCCGACCAGGTGTGGCCCAGGAACTCCCAGCCCGTGCCCGCCTTGGCGGCGATCAGCGGGAAGAACTCGGCGAACTGGATCGTGCCGAACATCCAGAAGACGGTGAAAATGCCAAGGGCAAAGCCGAAGTCGCCAACGCGGTTGACCACGAAGGCCTTGATGGCGGCGGCGCTGGCGGTGGGCTTCTTGTACCAGAAGCCGATCAGCAGATACGAGGCCAGACCCACGCCTTCCCAGCCGAAGAAAAGCTGCATGAAGTCGGCGGCGGTTACCAGCGCCAGCATGGCGAAGGTGAACAGCGACAGATAGGCGAAGAACCGCGGCTTGTCCGGGTCCTCGGCCATGTAGCCCCAGCTGTACAGGTGAACCAGCGACGAGACGCTGGTCACCACCACCAGCATCGTGGCCGACAGGGCGTCGATGCGGATCGACCAGTTCGAGATGAAGTCGCCGACGTGGATGAACGGCGCCAGCGTGATGGTGAAGGGCTCGAGATGGCCCCAGGTCCACTGGCCGAAGACAGTCCAGGAGACGGCGCAGGCGAAGAACAGCAGACCCGTGGTGATGGACTGCGACAGGACATTGCCCAACCGGCGGCCCGACAGGCCGACGATGGCCGCGCCCAGCAGCGGCGCGAAGATCCCGAGAGTGACGAGGAGCTGGAGGTTCACGATCAGCCCTTCATGACCGAGGCGTCGTCCACGGCGATATCGCCGCGGTTACGGAAGAAGGTCACCAGGATGGCCAGGCCCACGGCGGCCTCGGCGGCCGCGACGGTAAGCACGAACATGGCCATGATCTGCCCCGACACGTCGTTGAGGTAGGTCGAGAAGGCGACGAAGTTGATGTTCACGGCCAGCAGGATCAGCTCGACCGACATCAGGATGATGATGACGTTCTTGCGGTTCACGAAGATGCCGAAGACACCGATGGTGAACAGGATGGCGGCGACCGCCAGATAGTGCTGCAGGGTGACGACCATCAGATCAGATCCTCGGGGGTGACGCCCGCGCCGGTGGCGACCGACTTCACTTCCATGGCCTTCTTGGCGTCGCGACCGACCTGATCAGCGACGTTCTGGCGTTTGACGTGGGGCTTGTGGCGCAGGGTCAGGACGATGGCGCCGATCATCGCGATCAGCAGGACGATGCCCGCCGCCTGGAAGAAGTAGACGTAGTCCGTATAGAGCACCCGACCGATGGTCTCGATGTTCGAGGCGTCCGCCGTGGCGGCCACCGGAACCGTCGCATCCGCAGCCGCGCCGCCGACGACCGTGGCCAGGGAGATCATGATCATCTCGGCCAGCAGCACGCCCGCCACGATCACCGCCAGCGGCATGTAGCGCGCGAACCCTTCCCGCAGCCGCAGGAAGTCGACGTCCAGCATCATGACCACGAACAGGAACAGCACCGCGACGGCGCCGACGTAGACGACCACCAGCAGCATGGCGAGGAACTCCGCGCCGAGCAGGACGAACAGACCCGCCGCCGTGAAGAAGGTCAGGATGAGGAAGAGAACACTGTGCACGGGGTTCTTCGAGGTGACGACCAGGAGGGCGCTCACCACGGCAACCGCCGCCAGCAGATAGAAGGCAATGCCTTGCAACATCGGAGGCCAGAGCCCCTTTCGGTTATGGGCGGCGACCCCGTTCGGAATCGCCCTCCCCGTTCAGCGTGTGCGCCCTAGACCATTTTTGCCTTGGGCCGAATGGCCCAAATCCAAAAAATGGTCGGATATCACTGGAGCGAAATCTGAGCCCGACGCCCAAGGCGCCGGGCCGATTTCGCTCTAGCGATAAGGCGCGTCGAGTTCCAGATTCTTGGCGATCAGTCGTTCCCAACGATCCCCGTTCGAGAGCAGGCGCTCCTTGTCGTACAGCAGTTCCTCGCGGGTCTCGGTCGTGAACTCCGAGTTCGGACCCTCGACGATCGCGTCCACCGGGCAGGCCTCCTGGCACAGGCCGCAGTAGATGCATTTCACCATGTCGATGTCGTAGCGGGTCGTGCGGCGGCTGCCGTCGGCGCGCGGTTCGGCCTCGATGGTGATGGCCTGGGCCGGGCAGATGGCCTCGCACAGCTTGCAGGCGATGCAGCGTTCCTCGCCGTTCGCATAGCGGCGCAGCGCGTGCTCGCCCCGGAAGCGCGGCGACTGCGGATTCCTCTCGAAGGGATAGTTCACCGTCATCTTGGGACGGGCCATGTATTTCAGGGTCAGGCCGAAGGCGCCGACGGCGTCGATCAGCAACGCCCCCTTCGCGGCCTGGACGAGACGGTTCAACATTATTGCGCGCCTCCGGTACGCGGGCACTCGCGGGCGTAACGCTCGCTTTGTTTATCCATCGCCTCGCAACGCTGAAGGCGCTCGGCCTCCCGGCGTTCGATGCGTTCCTGCCGCTGCTGCCACTGATAGCCAGACACAGGCAGGGGTTCATACGGTTTGCCGGCGCAGGCGGTCAGCGTGACCGCGGCCAGGATGAGGGTCGCTAGACGGATCATCGGCCCCGCCTCACCACGCGCTCGCAGCCTTCCGGCTGGTCGTCGCGCTCGCTGCGATCCGACCGGCAGGCCGGATGGTTGCGCGCGTTGCGGTCGCGCGCCCGCTCCGCCCGCGCCAGATCGCCCATGGGCGAGCTCGCCTCCGGCTGGATCGGCCGGAAGACGGTCTGGCAGCCGCCGGCGGACAGGGCCGCCAGCATCAGGCCGGAAAGGACGAGCGCGCGGATCATCAGTGGCCCACCGCGAACACGCGCCAGGCCGCCGTGAAGACCACCGCCACCAGCGAGGTCGGCAGGAAGATCTTCCAGCCCAGACGCATCAGCTGGTCATAGCGGTAGCGCGGCACGAAGCCCTTCACGATGGCGAACATCAGGAACCAGAAGACGATCTTCGCGAAGAAGGTCAGCAGGTAGATCGTGTACTCGAGCCACGCCGGCAGGGCGTCCAGCCAGGCCTGCGGCACGCCGGGGTTCCAACCGCCGAAGAACAGGATCGAGATCATGGCGCACATGAAGACGATGTTCACGTACTCGCCCATCATGAAGAGCAGGTACGGGGTCGAGCTGTATTCCACCTGATAGCCGGCCACGAGTTCCGACTCCGCTTCCGGCAGGTCGAACGGCGGGCGGTTGGTCTCGGCCAGGGCCGAGACGAAGAAGACGATCATCATCGGGAACAGCACGATGATCGTCGGCCAGGTGTCGAGCCCGCCGCCGAAGACGAACCAGTTCCAGATCCCGCCCTGCTGGGCCGAGACGATCTCGGACAGGTTCATCGTGCCGGCCAGCAGGATGACGTTGATGATCACCAGGCCGATCGAGACTTCGTACGACACCATCTGCGCCGCCGAACGCAGGGCGCCCAGGAACGGATACTTCGAGTTCGAAGCCCAGCCGCCCATGATGATGCCGTAGACGCCCAGCGAGCTGATCGCGAGCACGTACAGGATGCCGATGTTCAGGTCCGAGATGACCCAGCCCGGCGCGAACGGGATGACCGCCCAGACCATGAAGGCCGTGATCACGGTGATGATCGGCGCGAGCAGGAAGATCGACTTGTCGGCGCCCGCCGGCACGACGATTTCCTTCAGCACGAACTTGATCATGTCCGCGAAGGACTGAAGCAGGCCGAACGGGCCGACGACGTTCGGGCCCTTGCGCATCTGGATGCCGGCCCAGACCTTGCGGTCAGCCAGCAGCAGGAAGGCGACGGCCACCAGCACACCGACGGTGACGAGCAGGATTGCGCCGATGGTGGCGAGGGTCCAGCCGAGAGGAGTGGTCCAGAAGTCCATAGAGCCTTACTCCGCCGCCATCGCGACCGGGGCGATCCGCTGGGCGGACAGCTCGGCCATGGTCACGCTGGCGCGCGTGATCGGATTGTTCAGATAGGGGTCGCGCACCAGCGAGGCGAAGGCGATGTCGCCCAGGTCGCCCTTCTGGCCCAGCGCCGCCACGTCGAACGACGCGGGCGCCGGCAGATAGTCGATGCGGCCGAACGTCGGATGATCCGCCATCAGCTTCGAACGCAGGGCGTCCAGGGTGTCATACGGCAGGGTCTGGCCGACCAGGGCCGACAGGGCGCGCAGGACGGCCCAGTCTTCCTTGGCCTGTCCCTTCGGGAAGACGACGCGTTCCGCCATCTGCACCCGGCCCTCGGTGTTCACGTACAGGCCCGCCTTCTCGGTGTAGGCCGAGCCCGGCAGGATCACATCGGCGCCGTGCGCGCCGCGGTCGCCGTGCGACCCCAGATAGACGCGGAAGGCGTCCGAACCGCCCAGTTCGATCTCGTCCGCGCCGAGCAGGAACAGCACGTCCAGCGCGCCCGGCTTGATCATTTCGAAGACGGTCTTGCCGCCCTCGCCCGGGATGAAGCCCATGTCCAGGCCGGCGACGCGCGAGGCGGCGGCGTGCAGGACGTTGAAGCCGTTCCAGCCCTCGGTGACCACGCCGACCTTCTTGGCCAGCGCGCCCAGGGCGTTCAGCACGGCCGGGCCGGTCGCGCCGGTCAGGGCGCCCGAGCCGACGATGATCGCCGGGCGCTCGGCCTTGTTCAGGAAGTCGACGGCCGCCTTGGGCAGCTTGCCCAGGGTCTTCGAACCGGCGCCCAACCAGTTGTAGTCGAAGGTCAGGGCCGCCTGTTCGCCGATCAGGCCGATCTCGGTCTTGCCGGCCAGCCAGGCCTTGCGCAGGCGGGCGTTCAGCAGCGGAGCCTCGCTGCGCGGATTGGCGCCGACGATGAGGACAGCGTCCGCGTTTTCAATGCCTTGCAGGCCGCTGTTGAACAGCCAGCCCTCGCGCGGACCGACGCCCAGCGCCGCGCCGTCCTGACGGCAGTCCGTGTTGGCCGAGCCCAGGGCGCGGAACAGGTCCAGCGCCGCCTTCATCGATTCCGCGTCCTGCAGGTCGCCCGCGACCACGCCGATGCGGTCCGCCGGGGCGGCGTTAAGCTTGGCGGCCACGACGCCCAGAGCCTCATCCCACGAGGCGGCGCGCAGGCGACCGTTTTCACGGACGTAGGGGCGGTCCAGACGTTGGCGCTGCAGGCCGTCGACGGCGTAGCGGCTGATGTCCGACAGCCACTCCTCGTTGATGCCTTCATTCACGCGCGGCAGCACGCGCATGACTTCCGAGCCCTTGAAGTCGGCGCGGATGTTCGAGCCCAGCGCGTCCATGACGTCGATGGTCTCGGTCTTCTTCAGCTCCCACGGACGATAGTGGTACTGCCACGGGCGGTGCGTCAGGGCCCCCACCGGGCAAAGGTCGTTGACGTTTCCAGACAGCTCGCTGTCGATGTTCTTTTCCAGATAGGTGGTGATCTCGGCGTCCTCGCCGCGCGAGATCATGCCGATGTCGGGCACGCCCGCCACCTCGGTGATGAAGCGGACACAACGGGTGCACTGGATGCACCGCGTCATGAAGGTCTTCACCGTCGGACCCATGTTCTTTTCTTCGACCGCGCGCTTGTTCTCGGCGTAGCGCGAGCCGTCACGACCGTAGCCGACGGCCTGGTCCTGCAGATCGCATTCGCCGCCCTGGTCGCAGATCGGGCAGTCCAGCGGGTGGTTGATGAGCAGGAACTCCATCACCCCTTCGCGGGCCTTCTTCACCATCGGCGTGTCGGTGAAGATTTCCTGGCCGTCGGCGGCCGGGAGCGCGCACGAAGCCTGCGGCTTCGGCGGTCCCGGCTTCACCTCGACAAGGCACATGCGGCAGTTGCCGGCGATCGACAGCCGCTCGTGGTAGCAGAAGCGCGGAATTTCATGACCGGCGCGCTCGGCGACCTGGAGCACGGTCATACCGGGCTCGAACTCGGTCTCTACGCCGTTGACTTTCGCGATGGGCATTACCCGCGACCTCTGCGTTTCTTTTACTTAAGCGGACCGGATCAGAACCAGGACTTGTTCCCCACGACATAGTCGCGGTTGAACTCGGCGTCCGATTTGACCAGGTAGATGATGAATTCGATGAAGGCGATGATCCAGATGATCCCCGGCACGATGCCGAAGGTGATCCAGCCGATCGTGCCGCACAGCAGCATGATCACCCCGGCGGTCGTCTTGCCGAGGTAGAATTTGTGGATCCCGATCCCGCCGAGGAAGAAGGCCAGCAGGGCCGCGACGATCTTGTTCTTGTCGCCCGACAGAGAGCTCGCGCCGCCACCGGTGACGTAGATGTTGGTGGCCACGCCGTCGGCCACTTCGAAGTCGACGTCCATGCCCTGGAACACCTCACGGGCGCCCATCAGGCCGCCGCGCGTGAAGGTGTAGCGGCCGCCGTCGTCGCCGCTGATCAGGCCGGAGCCCGTGTAGTCGTCATAGCTCAGGATCTTGCCACGCATATCAAACTCCCCCGTTGATAAAGACACCGGCCGGCGCAGTCGCCCGGCCTGAAATGATCATGTCCACGCCCATCAGCCGCGCTCCACGGGCAGGTCGACCGTCTGCGAGGCGGTCGTTCCGTCCGGCAGGGTCGTATTGATGGTGATGGCGTCCCCGTCCAGCACGAAACGCGTCACCGGATCGCCCGACTGGTTCATCCAGCGATTGGATTCCGGCGTCGGGGCGTCGACCGGCTTCCAGGTCACCAGATCGCCGTCCACACGGCACTGACCACGACGACGTCCGCCGTCGACCGGGGCGCGCCACGACAGATTCACCACCTGCCCTTCCAGCCCATCCACCTCGATGGCCGAGACGTCCTGGCCGTGGATGGCCGCCAGTCCCGCCCGGCAGACGCGACGCAGTTCGGGCGCGGTCAGCACGACCGGCACGCTCGCCTGCCCGTCCGAGGCCGGATTGGCCGCCGACACCTTTTCCGCCGGGGTCGAGGCAGGCACGTCCGTCCGCTCGCCGCAGGCGGCGAGGGTCAGAAGGGCCAGCATCGAAACGGCGGTCAGGCGCATCGTTACTCCGCGGCGATCGCGTGGCCGGCGAAGTTCGCGCGGCGGCTTCGGTAGGTGGAGATGCGGTCCTCGATCTCGTGGCGGAAGTGACGGATCAGGCCCTGAACCGGCCAGGCCGCCGCGTCGCCCAGGGCGCAGATCGTGTGACCTTCGATCTGGGTCGAGACTTCCAGCAGCATGTCGATTTCCGACGGGTCGGCTTCACCGATCGCCATCCGCTCCAGCACGCGCCACATCCAGCCGGTGCCTTCACGGCACGGCGTGCACTGGCCGCAGCTCTCGTGCTTGAAGAAGTAGCTGATGCGGGCGATCGCCTTCACGATGTCGGTGGACTCGTCCATCACGGTCACGCCCGCGGTGCCCAGCGACGATCGCAGCTCGCGCATCGAGTCGAAGTCCATCAGGGCGACTTCAGCCTGTTCGCGGGTGATCACCGGGCAGGACGCGCCGCCGGGGATGATGGCTTTCAGGTTGCCCCAGCCGCCGCGCACGCCGCCGCCGTGATCCTCGATCAGCTGGCGCAGCGGCATCGACATGGCCTCTTCCACCACGCAGGGCGTGTTGATGTGGCCGGCCAGCGACATCAGCTTGGTGCCGGTGTTGTTCGGACGACCGAAGCTGGCGAACCAGTCCGCGCCGCGGCGCAGGATGGTGCCGACCACGGCGATTGATTCCACGTTGTTCACGGTCGTCGGGCAGCCATAGAGACCTGCGCCGGCGGGGAACGGCGGCTTCAGGCGCGGCTGGCCTTTCTTGCCCTCCAGCGACTCCAGCAGGGCCGTCTCTTCACCGCAGATGTACGCGCCGGCGCCGTGGTGGATGTAGACGTCGAAGTCCCAGCCATGGACGTTGTTCTTGCCGATCAGCTTGGCCTCATAGGCCTGCTTCACTGCGGCTTCCATCCGCTCGCGCTCCAGCACGTACTCGCCGCGCAGGTAGATGTAGCAGGCGTGGGCCTGCATCGCGAAGCTGGCGATCAGGCAGCCTTCGATCAGCAGCTGCGGATCGTGGCGCATGATCTCGCGATCCTTGCAGGTCGCGGGCTCGGATTCGTCGGCGTTCACCACCAGGTAGTGAGGACGATCCTTCACTTCCTTGGGCATGAAGGACCACTTCAGCCCGGTCGAGAAGCCGGCGCCGCCGCGTCCGCGCAGGCCCGAGTTCTTGACGTTGGTGATGATCCAGTCCCGACCCATGTCGAGCATGTCCTTCGTCGCGTTCCACGCGCCGCGCGTCTTCGCGCCCTCGAGGCCCCAGTCCTGGAGACCATAGAGGTTGGTGAAGATGCGATCCTTGTCTTCGAGAATGCCGACCATGGTCAGTTCAGATCTCCGCGGCGGTCGCCCGCCTGACTCAATTTGTGCCGTCCCCACAGGACGATGCCGACGCCGATCACGGCGATCACCGCGCCGACGACAGCCAGGATTTCCATGTCCGGCCCGATCAGGTCGGTCAGCCCGGCGAAGGCCATGCCCGCGCCGATGACAATGTCACCCACGCCGGCCAGAATCATCACGCGCCAGGTCGCTGAGGGGTCCGCCTGCTTCGCCATCACAGCCCCTCCGCCAGACGGCGCTTGTGGTAGCGGGTCCGCATCCAGGTCGCGGCCAGGAACAGCACCCATCCCGCGGCGACGAAGCCGTAGGCGACCAGCATCAGGGGCTCGATCACCGGCACGGCGTCGTAGCGGGTGGCGATGACATAGCCGGCGCCCAGCAGGATCAGCGCCAGACCGCCCAGCCGGAACGGACGGCCGACAGCCTTCACCTCGGCGCGGTAGGCCGCGCGGCCCTCCTCCGTGTCGAGATCAGGCAGGCTCATGCTTTCACCGGCTCGCTGTTCGGCAGCTTCTTGATCGGCTTGGCGGCCGAGCCGTCATACAGCTTCGGATCGGTCAGCGTGCGAGCGCCGCCTTCCGGCTCCGAGGTGTGACGACCGACGCGCGAGCCAGGCTTGGGCTTCTTGCCGGCGGCGAAGTCGTCGATGATCTGGGCCAGATTGTCCGGCGTCAGGTCTTCGAAATAGTAGTCGTTGATCGCGGCCATGGGGGCATTGGCGCAGGCGCCCATGCACTCGACTTCTTCCCAGGTGAAGCGGCCGTCGGCGCTCAGCGTCTGCTTCGGCCCGATCTTCTTCTTGCAGACGTCCATCAGGTCGTTGGCGCCGCGCAGCATGCACGGCGTCGTGCCGCACACCTGAATCAGGGCCGCCGTGCCCACCGGCTCCAGCATGAACATGGTGTAGAAGGTCGCGACCTCCAGCACCCGGATGTAGGGCATGCCCAGCAGCTCGGCGATGGCGCGGATAGCGGGCTCCGAGACCCAGCCTTCCTGCTTCTGCACCAGCCACAGGATCGGGATCACCGCCGATTGCTGACGGCCTTCCGGATACTTGGCGATCCACCAGTCGCACTTCGTCTTGGTCGCCTTTGAGAAGGCGAACGAGGCGGGCTGTTCCTTGGCGAGACGACGAACGCTCATCGGTCCACTTCTCCGAAAACGATGTCGAGCGAGCCCAGGATGGCCGAGACGTCGGCCAGCTGGTGGTTGCGGTTCATCCAGTCCATCGCCTGCAGGTGACGGAAGCCCGGCGCCGAGATCTTCACCCGGTACGGCTTGTTGGTGCCGTCGGAGACCAGATAGATGCCGAACTCGCCCTTCGGCGCCTCGACAGCGGCGTAGGACTCGCCTTCCGGCGTCTTGAAGCCCTCGGTGTAGAGCTTGAAGTGGTGGATCAGCGCTTCCATCGAGCGCTTCATCTCACCCCGGCGCGGCGGGACGATCTTGTTGTCCTCGATCATGACCGGTTCGCCCGGGCAGTTGCGCAGCTTGTGCACGCACTGCTCCATGATCCGCACCGACTGCTTCATCTCCTCGACGCGGCAGAGGTAGCGATCCCAGCAGTCGCCGTTCTTGCCGACCGGAACGTCGAACTCCATCTCGGCATAGCATTCGTACGGCTGCGACTTGCGCAGGTCCCAGGCGATGTCCGAGCCGCGCAGCATCACGCCGGTGAAGCCCCAGTCCAGGGCCTCCTGCTTCGACACCACGCCGATGTCGACGTTACGCTGCTTGAAGATGCGGTTCTCGGTGACCAGCGCCTCGATATCCTTCAGCGCGTCCGGGAAGGTCTGGCACCAGCGACCGATGTCGTCGATCAGGTCCATCGGCAGGTCCTGGTGGACGCCACCGGGACGGAAATAGTTGGCGTGCAGACGGGCGCCGCAGGCGCGCTCGTAGAACACCATCAGCTTCTCGCGCTCTTCGTGGCCCCACAGCGGGGGCGTCAGGGCGCCGACGTCCATGGCCTGCATGGTCGCGTTCAGCAGGTGGTTCCCGATCCGGCCGATCTCGGAATACAGCACGCGGATCAGCTGGGCGCGGTAAGGCACCTCGATCCCGAGCAGCTTCTCGATGGCCAGGCAGAAGGCGTGCTCCTGGTTCATCGGCGCGACGTAGTCGAGGCGATCCAGGTACGGCACGTTCTGCAGATAGGTCCGCGCCTCCATCAGCTTCTCGGTGCCGCGGTGCAGCAGGCCGATATGCGGGTCCACGCGGGTCACGATCTCGCCGTCCAGCTCCAGCACCAGGCGGAGCACGCCGTGCGCGGCCGGGTGTTGCGGGCCGAAATTGATGGTGAACTTGCGGTCGTCCATCTCGCGCGCGTGGGCGGTGCGGCCGTCTTCCATGTCGTCGAAGACGTCGGTCGCGCCGAGCGGAGCCGGAATGCTCGAACCTTCGGCCATCACTTCACCTTCTCGTCGCCCGGCAGGACCGGGGCGGGATACTCAGCGCCTTCCCACGGAGACAGGAAGTCGAAGTTCCGGAACTCCTGGGTCAGCTTGACGGGTTCGTAGACGACCCGCTTCTGCTCCTCATCGTACCGCACCTCGACATAGCCCGTCATCGGGAAGTCCTTGCGCAGCGGATGCCCCTGGAAGCCGTAGTCGGTCAGGATGCGGCGCAGGTCCGGGTGGCCCGAGAACAGCATGCCGTACATGTCGAACGCCTCGCGCTCGAACCAGTCGGCGTTCGGATAGACCGACACGGCGCTCGGCACCGGCTGGACCTCGTCCGTCGTCACCTTCACCCGCACACGCACGTTCCGGGTCATCGACAGCAGGTGATAGACCACCTCGAACCGCTCCTCGCGATCCGGGAAGTCCACGCCGCACAGATCGATCAGTTGCTGGAAGCCGAAACGCTCTTTCAGCGCCTTCAGCACGTCCAGGACCTGCTCGCGCTCGGCCACCAGAGTCAGTTCGCCGAACGCCACCTGCGCCTGCACGCCCAGCTCGGCCACCATCTCGGCGCCCAGCGGCGTCAGGGCGGTTTCCAGCTCTTGCTGCTTCACCAGAGAGGTCATCGTTCGATGGTCCCCGTGCGACGGATCTTCTTCTGCAGCTGCAGCAGGCCGTACAGCAGCGCCTCCGCCGTCGGCGGGCACCCGGGCACATAGACGTCCACCGGCACCACGCGGTCACAACCGCGAACAACGCTGTAGCTGTAGTGATAATACCCGCCGCCGTTCGCGCAGCTGCCCATCGACACCACGTAACGCGGGTCAGGCATCTGGTCGTAGACCTTGCGCAGGGCCGGGGCCATCTTGTTGGTCAGGGTGCCGGCGACGATCATCAGGTCCGACTGACGCGGGCTGGCGCGCGGGGCCATGCCGAAGCGCTCGACGTCGAAGCGCGGCATCGACATCTGAATCATCTCGACGGCGCAGCAGGCCAGGCCGAAGGTCATCCACATCAGCGAGCCGGTCCGGGCCCACTGGATCACGTCGTCCAGCGAGGTCGTCAGGAAGCCGCGCTCGCCGAGCTCGGTGTTCACCGCCTCGAAGAACTTGTCGTGGATCGCGGGATCATAGCCCTCGACCATCGAGCGGGCGCCCAGGCCGTAGGCGACGGGCGACGACCCGCCCGGGCCCACCGGCGACGCGCCGGAGTTGCCCATGCCGATCAGCGGCACGTTGTTGGTGGTCACTCCCATTCGAGCGCGCCCTTCTTCCATTCGTAGATGAAGCCGACGGTCAGAACGCCGAGGAAGATCATCATCGACCAGAAGGCGAAGATCATGCCCGCGTGCGACAGGTCGAACATCGACACCGCCCACGGGAACAGGAAGGCTACTTCCAGATCGAAGATGATGAAGAGGATCGACACCAGATAGAAGCGCACGTCGAACTTCATGCGCGCATCATCGAACGCGTTGAAGCCGCACTCATAGGCGGACAGCTTCTCCGAGTCCGGATTCGTCGGAGCCATGATCCAGGCCGCCAACATGAAGACGAGCCCGATCACCGCCGCGATCCCGAGAAAGATCACGATCGGCAGATATTCGAGAAGGAATGCATTCATCCGTTTGGACCTCGTCCGCCACAGAGGGAGGGGCGGATTCGGCGCTTTCTAGACCCGTAACCCCCACGGTTCAAACCCATATGGAGAAAGGTTTTTCTTGCGAACGGTTCGCAGTTTTGCGGACAGCGTGTCGCAGGTCCGACCGCTTGCCCCCGAGCCCGGCCTCAAGCCCTATGGCCGACTGTCCAAAGGGTCCTCGGGGAGAAACGCATGACTATCGGAGCCCGGGTGCTCAACGGCATCGAACGCATCGGCAACCGGCTGCCGGATCCGGTCTTTCTCTTCCTCTGGCTGATCGGAGGGCTGATCGTCCTCAGCCTGATCGGCTCCGGCCTCGGCTGGTCGGCGGTCAATCCGGTCACCGGCGACACCCTGGTCGCTGAAAGCCTGCTGTCTCCGGCGAACCTGGAGCAGCTCTTCATCGGCATGCCCGCGACCCTTACCGACTTCCCGCCTCTGGGGATCGTGGTCACCATTATATACGGGGCGTCAGTCGCCGAGCGCAGCGGCCTGTTCACCACCGCCATCCGCGGCGCCCTGCTGAATGCGCCCAAGCTGATCCTCACCCCGGTCATCGTCATCACCGGCATGGTCTCGCACCACGCCTCGGACGCCGCCTATGTGGTGGTCATCCCCCTGGCCGCCGTCATGTTCGCCGCCGCCGGCCGGCATCCGCTGGCCGGCCTCGCCGCCGGCTTCGCGGCCGTCTCGGGCGGATACGCCGGCAACCTCTTCCCCGGCGCCCAGGACGCCCTGCTGCTGGGTATCACCGAGCCCGCCGCCCATCTGATCGATCCGTCCTATTCGGTGAACATCGCCGGCAACTGGTTCTTCATCGTCGGGGTCGTGCTCGTCTTCACCCCCATCGTCTGGTTCATCACCGACCGGATCATCGAGCCCCGCCTCGGACCATGGCAACCCGCGGGCGCGACCGTCCCGACAAAGGAAGAGAAGACGCCCCTCACCGCCGACGAGAAGCGCGGCCTGGCCTATGCGGGCCTGACCGTGCTGGCCATGATCGCCGTCTGGGCCCTGATCACCCTCCTGCCCGGCTCGCCCTTCATCGATGCCGACGCCGAGCCCCAGCAGCGCTTCAATCCGCTCTACAAGTCGCTGGCCGCCTTCTTCGCCCTCACCTTCTTCCTGTCCGGCGCGGCCTTCGGCGTCGGTTCGAAGAGCGTCCAGAGCCACCGCGACCTGGTCCGCATGATGCGCGAGGGCATCGTCCAGCTGGCCCCCTATCTCGTGCTGGTCTTCTTCGCCGCCCACTTCGTGGCCATGTTCAACTGGTCGGGTCTGGGCCCGATCCTGGCCATCAACGCCGCCGAACAGCTGAAAGCCATCGACCTCCCCGCCCCCTTGCTGCTGATCAGCGTGGTGCTGGTCTCCTGCTTCTTCGACCTGTTCGTCGGCTCGGCCTCGGCCAAGTGGTCGGCGCTGGCGCCCATCGTGGTGCCGATGTTCATGCTGCTGGGAATCAGTCCCGAGATGACCACCGCCGGCTACCGCATGGGGGATTCGGTCACCAACATCGCCACGCCGCTGATGAGCTACTTCCCGCTGATTCTGACCTTCGCCCAGCGCTGGGACCCGAAATTCGGCCTCGGCTCGCTGATGTCGACCATGCTGCCCTACGCCGGAGCCTTCCTGGTGGCCGGTCTGAGCATGGTCGCCCTGTGGGTGGCGCTGGACCTGCCGCTGGGGCCGGGCGTGGGCGTGCACTACGAAGCGCCCCCGCCCGCCGTGGCCGTCCAGCCCCCTGCGGAGGGCGGTCTGATGGGTCCGACGGCCCTGCCGGAGGCCGCCGCCGTGGCCGGTCCGGGCATCGCCAACCGGTGATCTGAATTTTTCCTGACACGGCCTGTTGACGTCCCCGGCGAGCCCGCCTAAACGACGCCCCTCGCCGCGGCGCACCAGCGCTTCGGTCGGGAAACGCGGGTGTAGCTCAGTTGGTTAGAGTGCCGGCCTGTCACGCCGGAGGTCGCGGGTTCGAGCCCCGTCACTCGCGCCACTTTCTTACGAAAGTGGCGCACCTCGTTTCTCTCCATTGTCTGTGACGATGACCACACGGCCGCTCCTCGGGGAGCGGCCGTTTGTGTTTCTGCCCCTCCCCCCACACCCCGAAGATGATGAATTCCGCCCATGCGCGCGGAACGGGACTCGCCGGGTGAGCGAGTTCATGCCTCTACTGTCTGGCGGTCGCGTCCCGCGGCCTTCAGCCAGAGGAGCCCTCCCCATGTCGTTCGCTCGATCCTGCGCCGTCACCGGCCTGTCCACAGCCCTCGCCCTGGCGTCCGTGGCGCCCGCCGCCGCCCAGACGCCGGGCCGGCTGTCCGATCTGGTCGGCGCCCGCGCCGGTCAGGCCGAGGGCGAACTGGGGCGCCGGGGCTATCAGGTCACCGACCGCAGCGAGGTCGTCGGCGATGGACGCCTGACCTACTGGCGCCGGGGCGACGAATGCGTGGCCATCATGACCCGCGACGGTCGCTATCAGTCGATCAATCAGGCCGGTCGCTCGGAGTGCGGAAGCGAGGGCTCAAACCACGACCACACCGCCGCCGTCGTCGCGGGCGTGGCCATCGTCGGCCTGGCCGCCGCCATCGCCGCTCACAACCGTCGCCACAACGACGCCGACCGCGACCATGATTCCGAGTACCAGCGCGGCTATCAAGCGGGCCTCTACGGCTCCCCCTACGACGACCGTCACGAGACCGAGGGCTATCACGAGGGCTACCTCGCCGGTGAGGGCGAGGCGTCCAACCGCCGCCACTCCAACTCCAGCTGGGTCCGCCGGGCGCCCTGGCCCGCCCAGAACGCCTGCTCGCGCCGCGCCGACGAGTATCAGAACAGCCCCCAGGGCTCGAGCACGCCGATCAGCGTACGCGACCTCGGGCGAGACCAGTGGGAGCTGACCATGGCGACCGGCAGCTACCGCTCGGTCTGCCGGGCCACCTCTGACGGCCGCGTCCTCTCGATCGATCCCTATTGATGGCGAGCACATCGCGGCCCCTGCCCTTCGCCGACGAGGGCGCCGCCCGGCCGGTCGCCTGGCGCTGGGCCGTCGCCCTGCTCGCCGTCGCGGCGGGCTTCACCGCCCTGCTGTTGGGGGAGGCCACGCTGGGCATGCTTCCGGCGGTGCTCCTGTTCGTCGGCGTGCCGCTGGTCGGCCTGTACGTTCTGACGGAGGGCCGTCTCGGCCTGGTCCTGCCCCGGCCCACGGGGCGGGACATCGCCGTCGGGCTGGGCTTCGGCCTTCTGAATCTGCTCGCGGTCCCACTGCTCGGATTGGGCGTCACCCAGCTCATCCCGACCGCGCCCAACCCGGTCGGCGACCTGCTGTCAGGGCTCACGCCTGGCGCCGTTCCCGGCTTCTTCGCCCTGACGGGACTTCAGCTGGTCGGCGAGGAGTTGGTCACGGTCATCCCCTTCCTCGCTGTCATGGCGCTGATGCGGCGGCTGGGCCTGCCGCGCGGAGCCGCCGTCGCCATCGGCACGATCGCCGCCGCCCTCGCCTTCGCGGCGATGCATTTTCCGACCTATCAGTGGCACATCCTGCAAGCGGTCGTGCTGATCGGCGGCGCGCGCCTGATCCTGCTCGGCGCGTATCTGACCACGCGGAACCTCTGGGCGTCCGTGATCGCCCACGTCTTCAACGACTGGACCCTGTTCGGGGTGTTGCTGCTGGTGGCGAACGCCGGGGGCTAGGCCCCTACTGCCGCCCGGCGACCAGCACGTTCTGTACGCGGCGGCCCAGCGGGTCGCGGCTGTGCCAGGTGTCGCCGATGTCGGCTTCGATCATCGCGGTGCAGAAGCGCGGGATCAGCATGTTGGGGCGCATATTGGTCAGGCAGACCCGCTCGCCCTGCACGCTCCAGCGCGCGGCCAGACGGCGACCGTCCGAGAATTGCGCATTGTAGCTGCCGTCCGGATTGAACCAGTGCTTGACCCAGCCCCCGTCGGGGTAACGCGACACCACTGTATTCCCGAACGCGGAGTTCATGTCGGCCCGACCCGGACCGGCGGCGAGACATGCGACCGCAAAGGTCGCTACGGCCAGCGCACGCAGCATGCAGATACCCTCACTCAGACCCTTCCCAAGGCGGAGCAACTATTAACAGCATGTTAGGTTCTGCCAACCCCCGAACGATGCGACACGAATAGTTGACTATCGCGTGGGGGCTTCTATATGCGGCGCAGGTTTCGGGACAGGACTGGCGAATTCGCGCCGCCCGCTCGCCCACGGCACGGGCGGTTCCGCGACATCGCATGACGGCCCGATGCGCGGGGCGTCCTTATTACAGTCCCAAGGACCCATGACGGAATTCTCGCAACTGGGCCTCTCGCCCACGACCCTGCAAGCGGTCGCCGATACCGGCTATACGACCGCCACCCCCATCCAGGCCCAGGCCATTCCGGTCGCCCTCGCCGGGCGCGACGTGCTGGGCATCGCCCAGACCGGCACCGGCAAGACCGCCGCCTTCACCCTGCCCCTCATCGACCGGCTGCAGTCCGGCCGCGCCCGCGCCCGCATGCCGCGCGCCCTGGTGCTGGCCCCGACCCGTGAACTGGCCGACCAGGTCGCCGAAAGCTTCGCCAAATACGCCAAGGGCACCAAGCTGAACTGGGTGCTGCTGATCGGCGGCGTCTCCATGGGCGACCAGGTCGCGGCCCTGAACAAGGGCGTGGACGTGCTGATCGCCACCCCGGGCCGCCTGATCGACCTGTTCGAACGCGGCAAGATGCTGCTGACCGGCGTCGAGCTGATGGTCGTCGACGAAGCCGACCGCATGCTGGACATGGGCTTCATCCCGGACATCGAGAAGATCTTCAAACTGACGCCGCCCAAGCGCCAGACCCTGTTCTTCTCGGCCACCATGCCGCCGGAGATCACGCGTCTGACCACGCAGTTCCTCAAGGATCCGACCCGGATCGAGGTCTCGCGTCCGGCCCAGACCGCCGACACCATCACCCAGTACATCACCCGCCTGCCGACCTCGGACCCCAAGGCCAAGCGCACCGCCCTGCGCATGCTGATCGAGCGGGGCGACGTGCAGAACGGCATCGTCTTCTGCAATCGCAAGTCGGAAGTCGATATCGTCGCCAAGTCGCTGAAGACGCACGGCTTCGACGCCGCGCCGATCCACGGCGATCTGGACCAGTCGCTGCGCATGAAGACCCTGGCCGACTTCCGCGCGGGCGCGCTGAAGCTGCTGGTGGCCTCCGACGTCGCCGCGCGCGGCCTGGACATCCCGGCCGTCAGCCACGTCTTCAACTACGACGTCCCGCACCACGCGGACGACTACGTCCACCGCATCGGCCGCACCGGCCGCGCCGGACGTCTGGGCGAGGCCTTCATGATCACCACCCCGGCGGACGAGAAGTCGCTGGATAAGGTGCTCAAGCTGATCAAGAAGGACCCGGTCGAGCTGCCGCTGGAAGGCGTCGACTTCGCCGCCATCAAGGATCTCCGCCGCGAAGGCGGTCGTGACGGAGGCCGTGGCGACAAGCGTGGTCGTGGCCGCGGCGAACGGGGCGACCGCCCTGCCCGCGCCCCGCGCCATGAGGACGCCGCCGTCGAGGTCGCCGCCGAACAGCCCGCGCCGGTCGAGGCCGCCGCCGAGGACGCCGCCCCCGCCCGCCGCAGCCGCAGCCGTCGGGGCGCCAAGCCCGCCGTGGAAACCCCGGTCGAGGCCGCCTTCGCCGCCGAGACCGCGCCGGACGTGGTCGAGGAGGCCCGCGAACCGCGTGAGCCGCGCCGCGAACGCGGTCGGGGTCGGGATCGCGACCGCAACGACCGTCGCGAGGCCGCTCAGGCCGACGAACCGCGCACCGTTTCGGGCCGTCCGTTCGGCGACGCCGACATCCCAGCCTTCCTGCGCCGCCCGGTGACCATCAAGGGCTGAAATTTTCCGGCCCCGAACGGTCACGCTTAACCCGGCGTTACCGATCATGCCCTAGCGTCTTCCGCTGCGTTCGCCCGTCAGGAGGCGGACGCTATGGGGAAGAATTCCGCATGACGTCTTCGGTCGAAAGCACCCTTCGGGGACCGGAAGCCTATAGCCTTTCGCGTCGGGTGATCGACGAGATGGAAGCCGTCGGCGTCTGGCCGACCCCGCTCAATTTCGAACTGTGGCTGCACTATCTGGGCGATCCGGAAGGCGCGCTCGGTCGCGAGATCCAGCGCCTGCTGGCCGCCGAAGAACCCTTCACCGAAGCCACCGCCGACATGCTGGCCGCCGAATACCTGCCGCGCGGCCGCCTGACCGAAGAGATCCGTGACGCCGGTCGCGTGCTGGACCGCGAGCTGTCCAGCGTCGCCGACGCCATTTCGCGCGCCCACAAGTCGCAGGCCGCCTACGGCCAGACCCTCGACAAGGCCGCCACCAATATCGAGGCCGCCGGCGACGGCGCCTCGCTCAAGGCCATCGTCGGCGGCCTGAGCACCGCCACCCGCCGCGTCCAGCGCGAGAACGAGACGCTGGAGAAGCGCCTCGACGCCTCGACCAGGGAAGTCGCCCGCCTGCGCGAACACCTGGAACAGGTGCGCCGCGACGCCATGACGGACGCCCTGACCAATCTGGCCAACCGCAAGGCCTTCGACGAGCATCTGGTCGCCGCCTGCCACCAGTGCGAAGTGACGGGCGAGTCGATGATCCTCGCCGTTCTCGACGTCGACCACTTCAAGCGCTTCAACGACACTTGGGGCCACCAGACCGGCGATCAGGTCCTGCGCTACGTCGCCAGCGTCATCGGCCGCTTCAGCCCGCCGCCGCGCATCGCCGCCCGCTACGGCGGCGAGGAGTTCGCCATCATCTTCCCGCGCGAGGACGCCCACCACGTGGCCACCGCCCTGGAAGCCATCCGCAAGGAAATCTCGTCCCGCTCGCTGCGTCGTCGCTCGACCAATGACGAACTGGGCGCCGTGACCATCTCGGCGGGCTTCGCCGTGCATCGTCCGGGCGAGTCGGGCTCGACCCTGCTGGAACGCGCCGACGCGGCCCTCTACGCCTCCAAGCGGGCGGGTCGGAACCGGGTCACCTCGGCCGAGGTCCTCGACCTCGCCGCCTGACCTGTTGGCCTGCGGCCAGAACAGGGCATAGTCCCCCCATGCGCAGCTTCGCCTTCGCGATCGCCTACTGGTCGCTGTCCATCGCCTACACACTGGCCGCCTGCGTCGCGGCCCTCGCGCCCGGTCGCGCCGCCACCGGCTGGATCATCCGTCGCTACGTCCGGCGCATGGTCCAGGCCATGCGGGTGCTGGCCGGCATCCGGATCCAGTACCGGGGCGAGGATCGCCTGCCGCAGGGCGCCTTCATCATCGCCTCCAAGCACCAGAGCTGGGGCGACGGCTTCGCCACCTATGACAGCTTCCAGGACCTCGCCTTCGTCACCGGCGACCATCTGGAGAAGTTTCCGCTGCTGGGCACGGTCCTGCGCAAGCTGGGGGCCATCGTGGTCAACAACTGCGGCGGCCGCGCCGCCCGCGACGCCCTGAAGCACCGCGCCGCCGATGCCCATGCCGAGGGCCGCAAGATCCTCATCTACCCAGAGGGCAATCTGGCCAAGGTCGGCGAGAAGTTCCGCTACCGCTCGGGCGTCTGGCACATGTACCGAGACTTCGACATGCCGGTCGTCCCGGTCGCCACCAACCTCGGCCTGTTCTGGGCGCAGGAGGCGTTCAAGAAGACCCCGGGCGTGGCCACGCTGGAGTTCCTCGACCCCATCCCCACCGGCCTGCCCAAGGAAGAGTTCCTCGCCCGCCTCGAAGCCGCCGTCGAAGGTCGCACCGCCGAACTGATCGCCGAGGCCACCGGCAATCCGGTCACGCCCGCCGTGCAGGTGCCGACGCCGGATGAGGTGAGGAAGGCACAGGCTCAAGGGAGTAGGAATTAGGGCTTAGGAATTAGTCGCGCGGATCAATCCTCACGCGCGCTTCCCCTAATTCCTAATTCCTAAGCCCTACTCCCTCTTAAGCGGCCGGAATCACCGCCCCGTCGTACTTCCGCGCGATGAAGTCCTTCACCGCCTGGCTGCGCAGGGCGGCGGCCAGCGCCTGCACCCGCGGGTCGTTCTGGTTGTCGGGACGCGCCACCAGATAGTTGATGTAGGGGCTGTTCGCCCCCTCCAGCGACAGGGCGTCGGTGCGCGGCTTCAACCCGGCGTCCAGCGCATAGTTGGTGTTGATCACCGCTGCGTCGACCTGCGGCAGGATGCGCGGGATGGTCGCCGCCTCGACCTCGCGGAAGACGAAGCCCTTCGGATTGCCGGTGATGTCGCGCACCGTCTGCAGCGGGTTCTGGCCGTCGCGCAGGGTGATCAGGCCAGCGGCCTGCAGCAGCAGCAGCGAGCGCCCGGTGTTCGAGGCGTCGTTCGGCAGCACGATCTGCGCGCCGTTCGGCAGGGCCGCCAGCGCGGTGTGCTTCTTCGAATACAGGCCCAGCGGCTCGACGTGCACGCCCGCCACCGTGATCAGGCTGGTCCCGCGCGCGGCGTTGAACTCGTCCAGATAGGGCTTGGTCTGGAAGTAGTTCACATCCAGCCGACGCTCGGCCAGCTGGGTGTTCGGCTGGACGTAGTCGTTGAACACCTTGATCTCGATCGGCACGCCCTCGGCGGCCAGGATCGGCTTCACGACCTCAAGGATCTCCGCGTGCGGCACGGCGGTCGCGCCGACGATCAGGACGCCGCCCTCTCCCGCCTTCTGGTCACCACCCGCGCCACAGGCAGCGAGCGTCAGCAGGGCGGCGGCGGAGAGCAGGAGCGAACGACGGATCATGGCTTTTGCCTTTCGGAGGCGGTCAGCGGTGGGAGACGGCGGTGACCAGACGGTCCCCGATCATCTGAAGGATTTGAACCAGAACCAGCAACAGGACGACAGTCACGACCATGACGTCCGTCTGGAAGCGCTGATAGCCGAAACGCACGGCCAGGTCGCCCAGACCACCTGCTCCGACCACCCCGGCCATGGCCGTGTAGCTGACCAGGGCGATGGCGGTGACGGTCGCCCCGGCGATGACGCCCGGCAGGGCCTCGGGCAGCAGGGCGCGGGTGACGATCTGGAAGATCGAGCCGCCCATCGCCTGCGTCGCCTCGACCACGCCCTTGTCGACCTCGCGCAGGGCCGTCTCGACCAGTCGCGCGTAGAAGGGCGCCGCGCCGACAACCAGCGGCGGAATGGCCCCGGCAACGCCCAGCGACGTCCCGACCAGCAGCACCGTCACCGGCAGCATGACGATCAGCAGGATGATGAAGGGCACCGAGCGCAGCACATTGACCACGAAGGACAGCACGGCGTTCAGCACCGGATTGGCCGCCAGCCGCCCCTTGGCCGACAGGTACAGCAGCACGCCCAGCGGCACGCCCAGCACCACCGTCAGCACCAGCGACCCGCCCAGCATCAGCAGGGTGTCGATGGTCGCGCGCCCGATCTCGGTCCAATCCACATTGTCGAACATCAGACCGCCTCCACCTTCACGCCGCGCGCGGTCAGTTGCGCCGTCGCGGCCTCGGCGTCGCCGCCAGTGAAGGCCACGACCAGCTGGCCATAGGGCTCGCCCCGTATGCGGCTGATGCGGCCCGACAGGATCGAATAGTCCACGCCCACCGACCGCGCGACGCGGCTCAGTTCGGGCTCATAGGTCGAGGCGCCGCGGAAGGTCAGTTTCGCCAGCCTGGCCCCCGCGGGCACCACCGAGGCGTCGAACGCCTCCTCGCCCTCGGCCAGCATGGCTTGGGTCACCGGATGCTGGGGATGCAGGAAGACGTCCGCCGTCGCGCCCTGCTCGACGATCCTGCCGTCCTTCAGCACCGCCACTCGGTCACAGACCCGGCGCACCACCTCCATCTGGTGGGTGATCAACACGATGGTCAGGCCCAGCTCGCGGTTCAGCTGATCCAGCAGGGTCAGGATGTCCTCGGTCGTCTCCGGGTCCAGCGCGCTGGTCGCCTCGTCGCACAGCAGGACCGAGGGCCCGCAGGCCAGCGCCCGGGCGATGCCCACCCGCTGCTTCTGCCCGCCCGACAGCTGGGCGGGATGCTTGTTCGCATGCTCCGACAGGCCCAGCCGCGCCAGCAGCTCGGCCACGCGCGCCTTCACCTCGGCCTCGGGCCGCCCTTCCAGCCGCAGCGGGAAAGCCACGTTGTCGAAGATGGTCTTGGCGTTCAGCAGGTTGAAATGCTGGAAGATCATGCCGATCCGGCGGCGCGCGGCGCGCAGCTCGGCCGGGTTCAGGGCGGTGATCTCCTGCCCGTCCACGAACACCTTGCCCGCGTCCGGCGTCTCCAGCCGGTTGATGGTCCGGATCAGGGTCGACTTCCCGGCGCCCGAGCGCCCGACCACGCCGAAGACCTCGCCCTTGGCGATCTCCAGATCGGCGCTGTCCAGCGCCACGCGTTCGCCCGCCGCGCTGCGGTAGCGTCGGGTCACCCCCTCAAGGCGGATCATGTCAGTCGGCCTTCAGCGGGGTGATGGTGACGCTCTCGCCACAGCCACAGGCGTCCGTCTGGTTCGGGTTCCGGAACACGAATTTCGAGGCCAGCTTGGTCGTCTCGAAGTCGATCTCCGAGCCGATCAGATACAGCACCGCCTTGCCTTCGATGACGATGGTCGCGCCCTTGTCGGTCACCACCTCGTCCAGCGGCCCCACCTCCTCGGCGAAGCCGAAGGTGTATTCCTGCCCGGCGCAGCCGCCGTTCTTGATCCCGACGCGCAGGCCCTTCACCGGCTTGTCGGCGGTCAGTTCGATCACGCGCGCGGCGGCCGCGTCCGTCAGGGTGACGATCGCGGGGCGCGGGCGGCGCGGACGGGCGGTGGCTTGCAGTTCGCTCATCCCGGTCCTCAGAACATGTTGAGCGCGAGCTTGGCCTCGTCGCTCATCTTGGAGGGATCCCACGGCGGATCGAACACGATCTCGGCGCGGGCCGAACGGATGCCCTCGACCTTCATCACCGCCTGCTCGACCCAGATCGGCATTTCGCCGGCCACCGGGCAGCCCGGAGCGGTCAGGGTCATCTCGACGGCCACGTCGCGCTCGTCCGACAGGTCGACCTTGTAGATCAGGCCCAGCTCATAGATGTCGACCGGGATCTCCGGGTCGTACACCGACTTCAGCGCCTCGATGATGCCGTCGGTCAGATGGTCGAGCTCCTGCTGGCTGATCTTGCCGGATTCGACCGCGGCGGCGCGGCCGCCATCATCGTCGGTCGTCACGGCTTCAACAGGGGTTGTCTGGTCGGTCATGCAAAGAACTCACGCGCCTTGATCAGGGCGTCGGCGAAGGCGTCGGCGTCCTCAAGGGTGTTATATAGGGCGAAGCTGGCCCGAGCGCTCGACGTCAGGCCAAATCGTTTGGCCAGCGGCTCGGCGCAGTGCAGCCCGGCCCGCACGGCCACGCCGTAACGGTCCATCACCTGCGCGATGTCATGGGCGTGGGCGCCCTCGACGGTGAAGGTCAGGATCGCCCCCTTCCCTTCCGCCTCGCCGATGATCTTCAGCCAATTCACCCCATCCAGCCGCGCGCGGGCGTGCTCGTAAAGAGCGCGCTCATGGGCGTCGATGGCGGCGCGGTCATACTGGTTCAGCCATTCGATGGCCGCCCCCAGGCCGATGGCCTCCAGGATCGGCGGCGTCCCCGCCTCGAACCGGTGCGGCGGCTTCGCGTAGGTCACGCGCTCCATCTCCACCGTCTCGATCATCTCACCGCCGCCCTGATAGGGCGGCAGGGCCTCCAGCGCGGCCGTCGTGCCGTAAAGCGCGCCGATGCCGGTCGGCCCGTACAGCTTGTGGCCGGTGAAGGCGTAGAAGTCGCAGCCGATGGCCTGCACGTCCGGCAGGCCGTGCACCGCCCCCTGACAGCCGTCGATCAGCACCTTGGCGCCGACCGCGTGGGCCTTTGCGGTGATCTCGGCCACCGGATTGATGGTGCCCAGCACGTTCGACATATGGGTGACCGCGACGATCTTCGTCTTCGGCCCCAGCAGGTCGGCATAGGCCGCCATGTCCAGCGATCCGTCGTCCAGCAGCGGGATCCACTTCAGCACCGCCCCGCGCCGCTCGCGCAGCAGGTGCCACGGCACGATGTTGGAGTGGTGCTCCATCTGGCTGACGATGATCTCGTCGCCCGGCTGGATCGACTGCCCGAGGCTTGACGCCACCAGATTGATCGCCTCGGTCCCGCCCTTGGTCCAGACGATGTTGTCCGGGCTCTGGGCGTTCAGGAACCGCGCCACGCTCTCGCGCGCGGCCTCGAAGGCTTCGGTCGTCTCATTGGCCAGCGTATGCAGGCCGCGGTGGACGTTGGCGTAGGACCCCTCCATCGCCGCCGTCAGGGCGTCGATCACCGCCCGCGGCTTCTGCGCCGACGCGGCCGAGTCCAGATAGACCAGCGGCTTGCCGTTCACCGTCCGCGACAGGATCGGGAACTGAGCGCGCGCGGCCATCACATCAAAGCCCTCCCCCTCGAGGGGGGAGGGTTGGGTGGGGGTGTTCGCGCCGCTGACGCCGGTTCGAGCACGCGAGGCGGTGTCGACCACGCCTTTCGCGCCAATCTCGCTCAGGTCCGCGCGCGCACCCCCATCCCCGGCCCTTCCCCCCTCGAGGGGGAAGGGAGCGTTCGATGAAGCCGTCACAGCCGCTCTCCCAGCCATGTCCTCGCCACCTCTCTCGCGCCGTCGTGCGCGATCCGGTCCACGACCTCGACCAGGAAGGCCTCGACCAGCAGGGCGCGGGCCTCGTCGGCCGGAATGCCGCGCTGCTGCATGTAGAACAGTGCGCTCTCATCCAGATTGCCGACCGTGTTGCCGTGCGCACACTGCACGTCGTCGGCGTAGATGATCAGCTCCGGCTTGGCGTCGATCTCGCCCCGCTCGCCCAGGATCAGCGCGTGGTGCTGCATCCGGGCGTCGGTGCCGTCGGCGCCGCGCTCCACGATGATCTTGCCCTGGAAGACGCCGCGCGCCGTGTCGCGCACCACGCCCTTGGTCAGCTGGCTGGTCAGGCCGTCGGCGGCGACGTGGTCCACCACCGTGGTCAGGTCGGCGTGCCGCTCGCCCGCCAGCGCATAGGCGCCGTCCAGCGTCACATCGGCGCCCTGGGCGAAATGCAGCAGCTGGGTCTCGATCCGTTGCAGCTTCGATCCGGTCGTCAGCACGGTCTGGCGATAGACGCCGCCCGCCTCGACCCGCACCTCAGCCTGGGTGATCGAGATGGCGTCCGCCGGCTCCTCGATCAGCACCACGCGGATCACCTCGGCCCCGCGCGCCACATCCAGCTCCAGCCGGTTGTGCGCCACATAGGCCGAGCCGGTCCCTTCATGGGTCTCCAGCAGCAGCAGCTTCGCCCCGGCCCGCGCCGAGATCCGCGCCGTCGCCGCATGGCCGGTCTTCTGGGCCTTGGAGATGAAGCGCAGGCGCAGGGTCTGCTCGCCCGAGGCCATCAGGGTGTCCACGCCCACGGCCCGGCCGTTGACGAACACCATGGCCTCGCCGCCCAGCGCCTCGAACGGTCCCCCGCCGACCACGGGCACAGCAGCCGACGGCGACGGCTCGGGCGCCTCGCGCAGGTATTTCCGAAGGTCCGAGTATTTCCACGCCTCGACGCGTCGCGACGGGAAGCTGGCCGCGTCCTTCAGATCAATGAGCGGCAGGGCGTTCATTGCACACGCCCTCCCAATTCTTCTCCCTTCCCCCTCGATGGGGGAAGGGTCGGGGATGGGGGTGAGTAGGCGATGGCGCACGAGGCGTCGTCGACACGACCTCCAGCGCCTGCACCGGTCAGACCGGCGCGCGCACCCCCACCCAACCCTCCCCCATCGAGGGGGAGGGCTTTGGGGGCGACGCCAGGAATTTCAGCAAAGGCGTTCACGTCTCTCACGCCGCCTGCGCTACATATTTATCGTAACCTTCAGCCTCGAGCTGAAGCGCCAGCTCCGGGCCGCCCGATGCGACGATGCGGCCGGCGGCCAGCACATGCACCCGGTCGGGTTTGATGTAGTCCAGCAGGCGCTGGTAGTGGGTGATCACCAGCATCGACCGCTCCGGCGAGCGCAGGGCGTTCACGCCTTCCGAGACGATGCGCAGGGCGTCGATGTCCAGACCGGAGTCCGTCTCGTCGAGGATCAGCAGCGACGGCTCCAGCAGGGCCATCTGCAGGATCTCCATCCGCTTCTTCTCACCGCCCGAGAAGCCGACGTTCAGCGGCCGCTTGAGCATGTCGAAGTCCATCTTCAGCGCCGTGGACGCCGCCCGCACCAGCTTCAGGAAGGCGGGGGCCGAGACCTCCTCCTCGCCGCGCGCGCGCTTCTGGGCGTTCAGGGCGGTGCGGATGAAGGTCATCGCCGGCACGCCGGGGATCTCCAGCGGATACTGGAACGACAGGAAGACGCCCTTGGCCGCCCGTTCCGCCGGATCCAGCTCCAGCAGGTCGGCGCCGTTCCACTCGACCGAGCCTTCGGTCGCCTCATAGCCCGGACGGCCCGACAGGGCGTAGCCCAGCGTCGACTTCCCGGCCCCGTTCGGCCCCATGACGGCGTGCACCTCGCCCGCCGGCACTTCGAGCGTCAGCCCCTTGAGGATCGGCTTCTCGCCGACGGTGACGTGGAGGTTGGAGATGGAAAGCATCACGCGGTCTTCTGAGTTAGCCAGCCGAACATGCGGGCCAGCATTGATTTGGGCTTCTCGTTGGGAAGAAACTTCCCGGGTTCGTCGACTGTCACGGTCCTCTCGAACCAAAACTCGTGCATCGCGGCCATGAAAGCCTTGTCGCTCACTGGAAATCCGGATGCGTCTCCGATTACGGAGTCGATCCAGCATTTTGGGCAGTGAGCGGTACCATCGCCTTCAGGCACCCATTCTTCGATCTCGTGCGGTGCGAAGGTTTCAAGGCAATAGAAGCAACCGCAGACGGCGCTAGCTTCCAGTTCGGCGCGATGCCGCGCGCAGTGGCTGTGAGCGTCGCGAAGATATCCTTCAGTGAAGCTCACCCCACGCTCCCTTCCAGACTGATCGCCACCAGCTTCTGCGCCTCCACCGCGAACTCCATCGGCAGTTGCTGCAGCACGTCCCGCACGAAGCCGTTGACCAGCAGGGCCACCGCCTCTTCCTGCGACAGCCCGCGCTGCTGGGCGTAGAACATCTGGTCATCCGACAGGCGCGTCGTCGTCGCCTCGTGCTCCAGCTGCGCCGAGCCGTTCCGGGCCTCGATGTACGGAATGGTGTGCGAGCCGCACTCCTTGCCGATGAGCAAGGAGTCGCACTGGGTGAAGTTGCGCACGCCCGTCGCCTTGGGGTGCACCGACACCTGCCCGCGATAGGTCGAGTCCGACTTCCCGGCCGACACCGCCTTGGCGATGATCCGAGACCGCGAATTCTTGCCCAGATGGATCATCTTGGTGCCGGTGTCGGCCTGCTGATGTCCGTTGGTGATGGCGATCGAGTAGAACTCGCCCGAGCTCTCCTCGCCCTTCAGGATGCAGGACGGGTATTTCCAGGTGACGGCCGAGCCGGTCTCCACCTGCGTCCACGACACCTTCGACCGGTCACCGCGGCAGTCCGCGCGCTTGGTGACGAAGTTGTAGATGCCGCCCTTGCCCTCGGCGTCGCCCGGATACCAGTTCTGGACGGTCGAGTATTTCACCTCGGCGTCGTCCAGCGCCACGATCTCGACCACCGCCGCATGCAGCTGGTTCTCGTCGCGCATCGGCGCCGTGCAGCCTTCCAGATACGAGACATAGCTGCCCTTGTCGGCGATGATCAGCGTCCGCTCGAACTGGCCGGTCTGCGAGGCATTGATGCGGAAATAGGTCGACAGCTCCATCGGGCATTTCACGCCCGGCGGGATGTAGACGAACGAGCCGTCGCTGAAGACCGCGCTGTTCAGCGCCGCGAAATAGTTGTCCGACACCGGCACGACCGAGCCCAGGTACTGGCGCACAAGCTCCGGATGTTCGCGCAGGGCCTCGGAAATCGGCATGAAAATCACGCCGACCTTGGCCAGCTCGGCCTTGAAGGTCGTGACTACCGACACGCTGTCGAACACGGCGTCCACCGCCACCTTCGGCGCGCCCTGCACCCCCGCCAGCACCTCCTGCTCCTTCAGCGGGATGCCCAGCTTGGCATAGACTTCCAGCAGCTCCGGATCGACCTCGTCGAGGCTCTTCGGCCCCTCCTTCTTCACCGGCGCGGCGTAATAATACAGGTCCTGATAGTCGACCGGCTCATACTTCACCGCCGCCCAGGTCGGCTCCTCCATGGCCTGCCAGCGCTCGAAGGCGGCCAGCCGCCATTCCAGCATCCACTCGGGCTCGCCCTTCTTCTCGCTGATGAAGCGCACGATGTCGGCGTTCAGCCCCTTGGGCGCGAACTCCTGCTCGATGTCCGAGGTGAAGCCGTGCGCATACTTCTCCAGCGCGGCGACAGCTTCGACGGTTTCCTTAACGGCGGCCATGACTTACGCGACTTCCTTCGCGCGTTCACTCACACGCGCGGTATGCTTTTGATAGGCCGCCACCCAGGCGTCGGCGAAACGGATCCAGTCCTGTTCGGTGGTGCCCCAGCCGCCCGAGACCCGCACCCCGCCCGTGGCGAGATCGTGCAGCCCCATGGCGCTGATGGTCTTGGACGGCTTGGTCTTGCCCGACGAACAGGCGCTGCCCGCCGAGATCATCACTCCGGCCAGATCGAGCGTGATCAACTGTTGTGGGCTGTCCCAGCCCTCGACCGCCATGAACAGGGTGTTGGGCAGGCGCGGAACGGCGCCGCCGATGATGGTCGCGCCCGCCGCCTTCGCCCGCGCCTCGGCGGCGTCGCGCCAGCCGACGTGGGCCATCGCCTCCTCAAGATCACGCGCCGCGCAGACCGCCGACACGCCGAAGCCCGTCAGGCCCGGCACATTCTCGGTGCCCGCGCGCATGCCGCGTTCCTGTCCGGCGCCGTGCAGGATGCGCACCGCCTCGCGGCCCGGCTTCATCACCAGCGCGCCGACGCCCTGCGGTCCGCCCAGCTTGTGCGCCGACAGGGTCAGACTGTCCGCATCCAGCGTGCGCATGTCGACCGGGATCTTGCCCGCCGACTGGATGGCGTCGACATGCAGCCAGCCGCCCGCGGCCCGCACCAGTTTCGCCGCCTCGACGATCGGCTGGATCACGCCGCTTTCATTGTTCGCATGATGGATGGCGACCACGGCGGGTCCGCCGTTGGCCAGCAGAAGCTCCAGCACATCCAGATCGACCACGCCGTTGGCATCGACCGGCAGCACCTCGACCGGCGCGCCCGAGGTCATCGCCGCTTCCGCCACGCACGGATGCTCGGTCGCCCCGACAATCAACCGCTCACAACCGCCCTTCAACGCGCTGACGATGGCCTGCGCATTGGACTCGGTCCCACCGGACGAGAAGATGAGGGCGGTTGGATCGGCCCCGACCAGATCGGCCACCTGCGCCCGCGCCGTCTCAATCCGCGCCCGCGCCCGGCGACCTGCGGCATGCACCGCCGACGGATTGCCGTTGTCGGCCAGAGCCTTGGCCATGGCCTCCTGAACTTCCGGACGCACCAGACCCGAGGCGTTGTAATCCAGATAAACGCCGCTCATGCCGCCGCCTCCATGCCCGCGCCGGACGCCCGGCGCCGCGCGCCCGTCCGGTTCAGCACCACGTCCTCCAGCGACACCGCCGCCAGATAGGCGTGGATTTCCGCGCCCAGATCTTCCCAGAGATTGTGGGTGATGCAGCGCTCGCCGCCCATCATGCAACCGCGCGGCGTGCCCAGGCCCGAGCACCGGGTCGCCCGGATCGGCTCGTCCACGGCCAGCACGATATCCGCCACCATCGTCACCTCGGCGGCCCGCGCCAGACGATAGCCGCCGCCCGGACCGCGCACGCTCGACACCAGCCCGCTCTTGCGCAGGCGGGCGAACAGCTGCTCCAGATAGCTCAGCGAAATCTCCTGCCGGGTGGCGATTTCGGCCAGCGAAACGGCCCGCGTCTGGCCTGCGGCGTCGCGTCCGTTCCGGGCCAGATCGGCCATCGCCATCACGGCGTATCGTCCCTTGGTCGACAGACGCATCACGCACCCTCAAAAATCGCGCGCTTTTCAGGGCTCCTGTGCTAGAACCCGCGCCTTCGCAAAAGCGTCTGCACGCACGGCGGACTTAGAAAGTCCTACCTCGGTGGTCAAGTATTACGCAGCTGCGAAATGAAGTTTTGAACACGGGAATTCGCTCCGCCCATGCCTGAAGTCATCCTGCCCGGCGCCTCTGGTCGTATCGAAGGCCGCTATTCGCCGGGCAAGCGCCCGAACGCCCCGATCGCCCTGATCCTGCACCCGCACCCCAAGGCGGGCGGGCATATGAACAACCCGGTCGCGGTCACCCTGTACCAGTTGTTCGTGAAGCGCGGCTTCGCCACCCTGCGCTACAACAGCCGCGGCGTGGGCAAGTCGCAGGGCGAGTTCGACTCGGGCATCGGTGAACTGGCCGACGCCGCCACCGCCCTGGACTGGCTGCAGGCCAACAACCCCGCCGCCACCCAGACCTGGGTCGCCGGCTACCAGTTCGGCGCCTACATCGGCATGCAGCTCCTGATGCGCCGCCCGGAAACGGACGGCTTCATTTCGGTCTCGCCGCCGTCGAACATGTACGACTTCAGCTTCCTGGCCCCCTGCCCGGCCTCGGGCTTGTTCCTGCACGGCACCGCCGACACCATCGTCCCGCCGGTCGAGGTCGAGCGCGTCGTCAACAAGCTGCGCACCCAGAAGGGCATCGTCATCGACTACGAACTGGAAGAGGGCGCCAGCCACTTCTGGCAGGATCACATGCCCGCCGTCGAACGCCGCGTCGGCGCCTACCTCGACAAGCGTCTGGAAGAAAAGCCGGCGTAAGGTCCCTCTCTGCCTACCCATTCTCCGCAAAGCCCTCCCCTCGAGGGGGAGGGTTGGGTGGGGTGGTGGCACACCGCTCGGAGAAGGAGCGCGAGAGGCTCCGTCGAACGTCCGCGCCCTTCGCGCCAGACCTTTAGCAGCCTGCCTCCACCCCATCCCCCGACCCCTTCCCCCTCGAGGGGAAGGGGAGATCAGACTTGGTCAGCCGCGCCCTCCACGTCCAAATTTGACGCACCGACCTGTCAGACTGTGATCCGGTCTTTGACATCGCGGTCGGCGATGCTCCCTCACGGTTGAGCCCCGTCAGCCTTCGCCACACAGCAAATCTAGCCGCGACGCCCCGCGCCCGGTCGGGCCTTTGCATCCCCACGCGCTCCACCTCGGTTGAGCGCTCCGTCCCACACCCCGCCTCACGGGAAAATGTGCACGATGTGCACTCCATTTTTTCTCGAGTGCACTTTTCCCGTGTGCCGGGTCAGTGCTCGCCTTCCACTACCGCCACCGCCGATGACCGGTGCGCCCGCAGGCACCAGATCACGCTGACGATCATCAGGATCATGGCCAAGACCTCGATGACCGTCGGCCCCCGCCCTTCCCACAGATAGCCGTACAGGAAGGCGAACAGGGTCTCGAACACGATCATCTGACCCAGCATGGACAGCGGCAGCAGGCGGCTGGCCTGGTTCCAGAAGGCGTTGCCGACGATGGAGGCCAGCACGGCCACGCCGACGCTGACCGCTGCCAGCCGCGCCCACTGTTCGCCGCTCGCCTCGCCCGCCCCCAGCATCGCGGGCACGGCCAGCAGAAGGGCGAAACCGCCCGTCACCACCCCGGTCAGCAGGGACCAGTCATGGGCCGAAACCTGCGGCAGGCGGGCCATCCAGCGGCTGTTGCCCACCGCATAGGCCGACCAGCTCAGCAGGGCCGCCAGACCGCAGCCCAGTCCGATCAGCACCGAGGCCGCATCCCTTCCCGCCGCCTCGCGAGACAGGCTCTCCCAGCCGATCAGCGCCACGGCCAGCGCCGCCAGCAGGATCGGCGGCCCGACCTTCCTCAGCGGCGGCGCATCAGGGTCGCGCAGACCCCAGACGGCCACCATCACCGGCACCATGCCGACGATCAGGGCCGAGGCCGCCACGCCAGCGAAATGCACGCTGACCACGAGGAACAGGTAGTAGACGATGTTCCCCGCCAGACTCAGCCAGGCCAGCGCCCGCCACGCCTTCGCGTCCAGCAGACCGACCACCTTGCGCCGGCGCGGAGCCAGAAGCAGGACGGCGATCAGCCCATAGGCCAGATACCGGCCGGCGCTCATCAGCATGGGCGAGGCGTCCGGCGCCACCTTCGGAGCCAGGAAGACCAGCCCCCACATGGCCCCGGCGCCGACGCCGCAGGCGGTCCCGACCAGACGGTCGCGGGACGACATCAGTACAGCAGGAAGGGCTTGCGCGCCTCGATCCAGGCCTGCTCGTCCGGCCTCGCCAGCGCGTCCAGATCGTCGGGCGTCGAGGCCGGGTTATCGACCCACTCGCGCAGGGACGGCCCGCCGTTGATCACGTCGATCGGCAGCTTGCCAAAGGCGTATTCGTACGGAAAGTCGCGCCACAGGTCATAGTCCGGATACAGCCGCCGCACCGCCTTGAAGCCCAGCGCCTGCACCCGCCACGGCTGGAAGGCCTCATGGTCATAGGCCGGGTCGTCGACGTGGATCTGGACCCCGGAGCACAGCTTGCCGACATGCTTGTGGAAGGTCGGCTCGAACCACATGTCGCGCAGCACGCAGCCCTTCAGCCACTGGGGCGCGAAGGCCTTCATCTCGGCGATCACGGCCCGGGCGTCGATGTCGGGCGCCCCGAACAGCTCCAGCGGTCGGGTCGTCCCCCGCCCTTCCGACAGGGTCGCCCCCTCCAGCATGACGGTGCCCGCATAGGCCCGGGTCATGGAGACGTTCGGCGCATTGGGGCTGGGGTTGATCCAGCTCCGCCCGCTCAGCGGCCAGCCGTAGCCGGGGCCTTCCTCAGGCCTCCAGCCCTCCATCTCGATCACGCCGTAGGTCACATCCAGCCCGAAGTGGTGAATGAACCACAGGCCCATCTCGCCCAGGGTCAGCCCGTGCCGCATCGGCATGGGCCCGGCGCCCACGAAGCTTTCCCAGCCCGCGACCAGGGTGGTGCCCTCCACCGGCCGCCCGGCGGGGTTCGGACGGTCCAGCACCCAGACCTCCTTGCCGTGCTCGGCGGCGGCTTCCAGCATGTAGAGCAGGGTCGTCACGAAGGTGTAGATGCGGCAGCCCACGTCCTGCAGGTCGATCAGGACCACGTCGAACGTGTCCATCCACTGCCCGCGCGGCCGCCGGACCTCGCCGTACAGGCTGAAGACGGGGATGCCGTGCACCGGATCGGTATAGTCCGGGCTCTCCATCATATTGTCCTGCAGGTCGCCCTTCATCCCGTGCTGCGGGCCGAAGGCGGCGGTCAGCCGGATGTCGGGATGGGCCGCCAGCGCGTCCACCGCATGGGTCAGGTCCTGCGTCGTCGACGCCGGATGCGCCACCAGCGCCACGCGGCGCCCCTTGAGCGGCGCGCTCAGGGCGGGATCGGACAGCAGGCGGTCGAGACCGAACTTCATGGGAGCTCCAGCGCGGGCGATCGCAGCGTGAACGAGTCTGGGTGGTGGAAGTCCGGCTTATCCGAGGGATGCGCCAGCGCCCAATAGGTTTTTGTCCCATCGGCCGTCTCGATGACGGCGGAAGCGCCGAGGGCCATCACATGGGGCCACTCCGGCCACCAAAGGATCGCGGTCAGTTCAAAGCCGCCATTGGTCACCCGGCAGGTGACCTTCGGCGCGCTGACCTGAAGGTTGGCCATGCCATCCCGGTAACCGTCGAACTCATAGGCCGCCCAAGCGCCGGACGGAGACAGGTTGAACTCCACATAGCCGCCCTCCGGGCGACGCCCGAAGATTTCGCAACAGGTATGCTTCCACAGCTCATCCAGACGCCCCTCCCCGTCCACGGGCAGCAGGAGGTCAGGACCGAAGCCCGAAGCCCGGAAAACGACGTAAAGCCAGCTCCGCCCCTCCCAGTCGATTTCGACGTCAAGACGACCAAGCGTGGCTTCGGTTGACGGATGGGGTTGAAGCGCGCGCTCGAGGATCATGACCGCTGGATAGCGCGGAATACGGCCAGCGTCTTGGCCACCCTTGACGCCGGTCAATGGCGGACGCTACCCAGACGCCCATGTTCGCCCGCGCCACCCTGACCGGCCTGTATTACCGCCCCTCGATCTGATCGAGCGGCCGCGAACCCCTGCGCCGCACCTGCCGGCGCGCAATCCCCACAAGACGCTCGCCGGCTTCCCTGCTAACGGAGCCTCCATGAGCGACCAGTCCTTCAAGTCCGACTTCCTGCGCACCCTCCAGGAGCGCGGCTATATCCATCAGATCACCCACCCGACCGAGCTGGACGAAGCCGCGTCGAACGGGATCGTCACGGCCTACATCGGCTTCGACGCCACGGCGCCCAGCCTGCACGTCGGCAGCCTGATCCAGATCATGATGCTGCGTCGGCTACAGCAGGCCGGGCACAAGCCGGTCGTCCTGATGGGCGGCGGCACCACCCGCGTCGGCGACCCGACCGGCAAGGACGCCTCGCGCCCGCAGCTGACCGACGAGACCATCCAGGCCAACATCGACGGCATCCAGCAGGTCTTCGCCCGCTTCCTGACCTTCGGCGACGGCCCCACCGACGCGGTCATGGTCAACAATGACGAGTGGCTGTCCCAGTTCGGCTACATCCAGTTCCTGCGCGACTTCGGCACCCACTTCACCATCAACCGGATGCTGGCCTTCGACTCGGTCAAGCTGCGCCTCGAGCGCGAGCAGCCGATGACCTTCCTCGAGTTCAACTACATGCTGATGCAGTCGGTGGACTTCCTGGAGCTGAACCGCAGCCAAGGCGTGACCCTGCAGATGGGCGGGTCGGACCAATGGGGGAACATCACATCCGGCGTCGATCTGGTCCGTCGCGTGGACCAGAAGGCCGCCTTCGGCCTGACCACGCCGCTGCTGACCACGGCCTCGGGCGGCAAGATGGGCAAGACCGCCCAGGGCGCCGTCTGGCTGAACGCCGACCAGCTGAGCCCCTACGACTACTGGCAGTTCTGGCGGAACGCCGACGACGCCGACGTGGGCAAGTTCCTGCGCCTGTTCACCGACCTGTCGCTGGACGAGATCGCTGCGCTGGAAGCGCTTGAAGGCGCGCAAATCAACGACGCCAAGAAGGCCCTGGCCGACGCCGCGACGACCATGCTGCACGGCGCGGAAGCCGCCGCCACGGCCCGCGCCGCGTCCGAAAGCGCCTTCGAGAAGGGTCAGCTCTCCGCCGACCTGCCGACCGTGGAGATCGCCCGTGCCGAGGTCATCGGCGCCATGCTGGCCGCTGTCGCCACCAAGGCCGGTCTGACCGCCTCCAACGGCGAGGCCCGCCGTCTGGCCCAGGGCGGCGGCCTGCGCCTGAACGACGAGGCGATCGCCGACGGCGCCCGCCTGATCGAGGCCGCCGACATCAACGCCGACGGCGTCTTCAAACTGGCCGCCGGCAAGAAGAAGATCGTTCTGGTGAGGCCCGTCTGATGACCGACATCACCGAAGGGATGAAGGCTCCCACCTTCGACATGGCCACCGCCGACGGCGGACGGGTCACGCTGGACGGACTGAAGGGCAAGGCCGTGGTGGTCTACTTCTATCCCAAGGCCGACACCCCCGGCTGCACCACTGAGGGCCAGGACTTCTCGGCCCTGATCGGCGAGTTCGAGGCCGCGAACACCGCAGTCATCGGCGTCTCGCGCGATCCGGTGAAAAAGCTGTCGCGGTTCGCCGCCAAGCATGACCTCAAGGTGGTGCTGGCCTCGGACGAGCCCGAGGACGTGACCCTCGCCTGGGGCGTCTGGGTCGAGAAGAAGCTCTATGGCCGCGAGTATATGGGCGTGGAGCGGGCCACCTTCCTGATCGACGCGGAGGGTGTCGTCCGCCGCGTCTGGCGCAAGGTCTCGGTCAAGGGCCACGCCGCCGAAGTGCTGGTCGCCGCCCAGTCGCTCTGATCACGGAGCAAACCTGTCAAACCCGGCCGTGATGGGCGGACCCGATAGTTCCGGATACGCCTGAGAGGCGAAAAACAGGCGCGAATACCGCCTTTCTTCGCCTGAAGACCGGTCAGCGTGGTTAACAAGTCGTGAAGAGACTTGTCCGCGCGCGTCTGGCGTGGCTCATACCCTGCCGGGCGTGGGGGCGTTGAGTATGGCCGAGTTGGAACCGGAAGGCAGAAGATCGCTGATCGGGCGCTGGTTCCCGACGCGCTACCTCTACCTCCGCGACGGCGACGAGGTGAAAGCCTGGGCGCTGACGCCGGGTCGCCAGATGCTCGCCGCCTTCGGCGCCGTCCTGATCGGCGGCTGGTTCCTGGTCGCCTCGGGCGGCTTCGCCCTTGATCTGGTCCGCCAGAGCGACGCCGACCGCGCCGTGGCCCGCAGCCGCGCCTCCGCCGAACGGCTGAACGCCGACCTTCAGGCCCGTCTGGACAGCGCCGTGGTGCGCATGACCGCCAGCACCGGCTCCATCGACGAAATGGCCGAGATGGTCGAGCGGCGTCACGCCGCCCTGACCCGCGTCATGACCATGTTCCACGGGGTCGAAGGGGCGCAGGCCGCCCTCGCCCCCGCCCCGGCCCTGAACCCGGATCGCAACACGCCCCTGCAGCGGGTCATCGCCGTGCGGATGGATCAGGAGCGGCTGATCGCCCGCGCCGAGAACGAGGCTAGCAGCCGCGCCGAGCGCCTGCGCCTGGCCTTCCGCCTCGCTGGCCTGAACCCCGCCGCCTACGCCCCTCACAACGCCGCCCTGGGCGGGCCGCTGGTCGACGCGGGCGATCCCCGCGCGCTGGGCGCCGTGCTGGACGTGGACGAGGCCTTCGCCGTCCGCATCCGCCACGCCGCCGACAACCTGTCCGACATGCGCCAGCTGGCCGACGCCGCCGAGGGCCTGCCCTTCCGCCGTCCGACCTCGGCGCGCACCACCTCGGGCTATGGCGTTCGCTTCGATCCCTTCAGCGGCCGTCCCGCCGTCCATCAGGGCCAGGACTTCGCCGCCCCCCTGAACACGCCCATCTACGCCACGGCTCCCGGAATCGTGTCTTTTGTCGGCATTCGTTCAGGGTATGGCAACGTCGTTGAGGTAGACCACGGTCGCGGTTTCAAGACCCGTTTCGCCCATCTGAACTCCATGGCCGTGCAAGCGGGCCAGCGCATCAGGCTTGGCCAGCGCATCGGCGCCATGGGAACGACCGGACGCTCCACCGGCGTTCACCTGCACTATGAGGTGTGGATGAACGGCCGCCCGCAAAACCCAGCCCGCTTCATGAGAGCCGGAGACCAACTTGTTCAACAAGACTAAATCCCCCGCCCCGCAGCCCCAGTCGCGTTCCGACTCCGGCTCGTCCATTCCCCCGCTGCCGGATCTGCCCGCCCCGGGCGCGTCCTCGGCTCCGGCCGCCGCGCCGCGCGCCGCTGCTCCGGCGGTCGCCCAGCGCGGTTTGTCGACCCTGTCGTCGGACCTGCAGTTCGAAGGCAACATCGGCGGCGCCGGTGATCTGCAAATCGACGGCCAGGTGAAGGGCGATGTGAAGGTCGGCCGTCTGATCGTCGGCGAAACCGGCGCGGTCGAAGGCAATGTCTCGGCGGACTACGTCGAGGTGCGCGGCCGCATCGTCGGCGGCGTCTCGGGCAAGCAGGTCAAGCTGATCGCCACCGCCTATGTGGACGGCGACATCACCGCCGAGCAGCTGTCGATCGACATCGGCGCCTACTTCCAGGGCCGCGTGCTGCAAGGCCGCCGCGAAGCCCCGGCCCCCGCCGCACCGGCTCCGGCCCCGCGTCCGGTCGAGGCCGCGCCGCAGATCATCGACATGAAGCCGCCCGCCGCCTGAGGCGACGGACCGGTTCAAAGGAAAAAGGCCCCGGAGCGATCCGGGGCCTTTTGCTTAGTCGACGGTGCTTCCGCGGGTCTCGCCGACCCGGGCGGCCAGAGCGGCCCCCATGAAGGCGTCCAGATCGCCGTCGAGGACCCCCTGGGTGTCGGAGGTTTCGACGTTGGTCCGCAGGTCCTTCACCATCTGGTACGGCTGAAGCACGTAGCTTCGGATCTGGTGACCCCAGCCGATATCGGTCTTGGCGTCGGCCAGCGCCTGGGCGGCGGCCTCGCGCTTCTGCAGTTCCAGCTCGTAGAGACGAGCGCGCAGCATCTTCCACGCCTGTTCGCGGTTCTGGTGCTGCGAGCGCCCGGCCTGACAGGCGACGACCGTATTGGTCGGCACGTGGGTCAGACGCACGGCGGAGTCGGTCTTGTTGATGTGCTGACCGCCTGCACCCGAGGCGCGGTAGGTGTCGGTGCGCACGTCCGACGGATTGATGTCGATCTCGATGGCGTCATCGACCACCGGCGACACCCCGATCGAGGCGAAGCTGGTGTGGCGCTTGGCGGCCGCGTCATAGGGGCTGATGCGGACCAGACGGTGCACGCCCGATTCCGACTTCAGCCAGCCGTAGGCGTTCGGGCCGGTGATCAGGATCGTGGCCGACTTGATGCCCGCCTGTTCGCCCGATTCCTCGGCCTCGATCTCGACCTCATACCCGTGGGCGCGGGCCCAGCGGCTGTACATGCGCAGCAGCATGCCCGCCCAGTCGTTGGACTCGGTGCCGCCGGCGCCGGAGTTCACTTCCAGATAGGCGTCGTTGCCGTCAGCCTCGCCGGACAGCAGGGCTTCCAACTCGGCGCGGGCGGCGCGTTCCTTGATCGCCTTCAGGTCGGCGCGCGCGCCGTCCAGGGCGGCCTCGTCGCCTTCCTCGTCGGCCATGTCGGCCAGCATGACCCCGTCCTCGAGGCCCTGCTCCATTTCCTTGACGGCGTTGACCTGGGCCTCCAGCCGCGAGCGATCACGGCTGACGGCCTGGGCCTGTTCGGGATTGTCCCACAGCGTCGGGTCTTCGACCCGCGCGTTCAGCTCATCGAGCTTCCGAAGCGCGACATCCCAGTCAAAGACGCCTCCTGAGCAGAGCGATGCTCTGCTCGATGTCGGCCTTCATGGCCTCGACATCCGGTCTCATCGCATTCTCCAGCGATACAAAAGTGAGGCGCGGACATAGAGCGCGCCGGGGAGAAGAGGAAGGGCTTAGGGCGCAGGAGTTAGGAATTAGCCTGGCCGCGCTTGCCCACACAGCCGCGCCAAATTCCTACGCCCTACGTCCTCAGTAGAGCCCATCCAGATCCTGCGCCGGTTCCTTTCTCGGCGGCGGAATGTTGGCGGGCGGCGGCGTGGTCGCGGGCGGCAGGCCGGCGGCCTCTTCCTCCTCGCGACGCAGGATCTCGTTGTAGTTCTGCGGGCCCAGCGGGATCTCCTGAGCCGGGGCCTGCTCTTCCTCGCGACGGCGCTCGGTGCCGGGGCGGAAGGCTTCCTCGATGCCGTTCACGGTGCGGAAGATGGCGTTGCGGGGCCGCACGAAGGGGCGGGCCGGACGCTTGCGAAGGGCCACCTGCATGAACTCGGTGAACACCGGCACCGGGCCGGTCGCGCCGGTCTCGCCCGAGCCCAGCGGACGGTTGTCGTCGAAGCCGATGAAGACCCCAACCACGATGTCCGACGAGAAGCCCACGAACCAGGCCGAGCGATACTCGTTGGTGGTGCCGGTCTTGCCGCCGACCCAGCGGCCGAGGCCGCGGGCGCTGGCGGCGGTGCCGCGCTGGACGACGCCTTCCAGCATGGAGCTGATCTGGTAGGCGGTGATCGGGTCGATGACCTGCTCGCCCCTGGATTCGAGGCGCGGCGATTCCTGTCCACTGAAGGCGCGCCCGCACTCGCGGCAACGGCGCTCGTCGGCGCGATAGATGGTCTCGCCGTCGCGGTTCTGGACCAGTTCGATCAGATAGGGATCGACCCGACGCCCGCCATTGACGAAGGCGGCGTAGGCGGCGGTCAGGTTATAGGGCGTGGTCTCCCCTGCCCCCAGCGACACCGACAGGTTCGGCTGCAGATCGTCGGCCACGCCCATCTTCTCGGCCAGCGAGACGACGTTGTTCATGCCGATGTCCTGCGCCAGACGCACGGTCATGACGTTGCGGGACAGCTCCAGACCGCGACGCAGGGTCTGCGGACCATAGTACTCGCGGCTGTAGTTCTCGGGCGTCCAGCGTTCGCCGTTGCGACCGCCCGCGAAGCTGATCGGGGCGTCCAGCACGATCGAGGCCGGGGTGTAGTCGCCCTCCAGCGCCGTCGCATAAACGAAAGGCTTGAAGGCCGAACCCGGCTGGCGGCGCGCCTGGGTGGCGCGGTTGAAGCTGGACAGGGCGTAGGAGTAGCCGCCGACCATGGCCAGCACCCGGCCCGACTGGGGCTCGATGGCGACCATGGCGCCGTTCACGCGCGGCACCTGCTTGAGGGCGTACTGGCCGTTCTGCGGCTGGACGAAGATCAGGTCGCCACGCTTCAACTGGCGGCTGGCGTTGGCCCAGGCGGCGTCGCCGGTCAGCAGATAGCCGGCCCGGTCGTCCTTGGCGCTGCGGATGCGGACGCTGTTGCCGGCCACGTTCTCGACGGCGGCGGCTTCCCAGCTGCGGCGCTCCGGCGGGCGGGTGCCGGCCAGGGCCGTCCGCTGCCAGCCTTCGGCGAAATCGGTCGTGCCCCACGCTCCGCGCCAGCCGTGGCGACGGTCGTAGTTCTCCAGCCCCTTCATCAGGGCGTCGCGCGCCGCCGACTGGAGCTCGGGGTCCAGGGTCGTGCGCAGATAGTAGCCGCCACGGTTGACCTCCTCGGCGCCGAAGCGACGGATGGCCTGACGGCGGGCCTCCTCGACGAAGAAGTCGGCGTCGGCGTACTGGGCGCGGCGCGGCGCTTCCTGGGCCGCCAGCGGGCGGGCTTGGGCCGTCGCCACCTGTTCCGGCGTCAGGAAGCCGTTCTCGCCCATCTCGCTCAGCACCCAGTCTCGACGGCCCTTGGCCGCGCCTGGATGACGGCGGGGATGGTAGTTGTTCGGGCCCTTGGGCAGGGCGGCCAGGAAGGCGGCCTCGTCCGGCGTCAACTGATCCAGCGACTTGCCGAAATAGTTGTAGGCGGCCGCGGCCACGCCGTACGAGCGATAGCCGAGGAAAATCTCATTCAGGTACAGCTCGAGGATCTGCTGCTTGGACAGGGTGGCTTCCAGCCGGTTGGCCAGAATTGCCTCCTTCACCTTGCGATTGATGCTCGACTCATTGGTCAGCAGGACGTTCTTGGCGACCTGCTGGGTGATGGTCGAACCGCCTTCCAGACGCCGCCCGGTGGCCGCGTTGAAGACGTTCTTGAACATGGCCCGCCCCAGACCGGACACATCGATGCCGCCGTGCTCGAAGAAGCGGCTGTCCTCGGCCGACAGGAAGGCCTGGATGACCGGCAGCGGGATCTGCTCATAGGGCACATAGATTCGGCGCTCGTCCGAGAACTCGCCGATCAGGGTGCCGTCGCCCGCATAGACCCGCGTCGCCGTGGCCGGGCGGTAGTCCGCCAGCTCAGAGGCGTCCGGCAGGTCGTGGAACAGCCAGGCCGCATAGATGGTGACGATAAGGCCCGCGAGCGTGATCCCGCCGAGCAGGGCCACCCCCGCCCAGACGAACCAGCGTTCGGCGATCTTGAGCCCGGGAATGTTCGGAAGGCGCGGCTGCGGCATGAAGCCGGTTTAGCCCGCGTCGGTCCCGTTCGCCAGAGGACCCGTCGATCCGGCGGCGCGACGCTCCAATTCCTGTCGCGCGGCGGCCACGACATCGGCGTCCATGTCCGATTGCCCGGACATCCAGCGCAGGTAGTCGGCGGGCGCCTCGGCCCAGCGGCTGCCGCGGTGCTTGCCGAACGGAATCTTGTCCAGACGGCGGGGTTCTCGGGTCCACCGGATCATCTGCTCGACGGTCGATTCCTTCAGCAGATCGATCAGCAGATGGGCCGTCACCCACGCATCGGGCCCCGCCCGGTGGGCCGGGTTGGCCAGAGCCGGGTCCAGCTTCAGCTGTCGCCAGTAGCGCAGCACCTGGTTGGAATGTCCCGGCGCCTGGGGCCAGACCGCCTTGGCCGAGCGGACGGTGCAGATCCACGGCAGGCCGCCGTGAGCGGTGTCGGCGATGAAGCCGCGCTCGAAATTGGCGGCATGGGCCACCATCACGTCTGCGGGCTCAGCGAACATCTCACGTAGGGCATATTCGTCGCAGTGCGGGTCGGCTTCGGTGAAGTCGTCCGGCGTCAGGTGGTGCACCGCCATGGCGTGCACCGAAATCTCGCCGCGCGGCCGAAACAGCTTGGTCACTGGCGGCAGGGCGATCCAGCCCTCCCCGTCCGGCACGACATCGACGATGCCGACTTCGATGATTTCGGCGGTCCGGTCTCCACCGGTGGTTTCCAAATCCACGACACGCAGGCGCATGAATCCCAGATAGTGGGTTCAGCGCCCGGGCGCGACCTTCAGCCTCAGGGCTGGCCCGCTTCGCTGGTCGAGGCGACCTGCAGCGTCCCGGTCGGGGCGGCGAAATAGGCGTCGATGCCGACGGCCACGGCGCGCATCAGCCGACGACGGGCGCGGGTATCGGTCAGCAGGCGTTCGTCCTCGGGATTGGTGATGTAGCCCATCTCCAGCAGGACGGCGGGCACATCGGGCGACAGAAGCACCGCCAGACCGGCGTCGCGGTGGCTGCGGCGCAGCAGCGGGTGATCCGCCTGCTCGATCTCGGTCAGGAGGGTGCGGGCCAGCACCGCCGAGCGGTTCTGGGTCGCGCGCTGGGTCATATCCAGCAGGATGCGGTCCACCGAGGCGTCTCGGCCCGGCAGGTTCAGGCTGCGGTGCCAGTTTTCGTCGCGGGTGATCTCGCGCACGGCCCGGCCCGCGCCCTGTTCCGAGAGGGTGTAGACGCTGGCGCCGCGTGTGGCCGGATCGGCGATGGCGTCGGCGTGCAGGGAGATGAAGAGGTCCGCTCCGGCCTGCCGCGCGATGGCCGGACGGCGGTTCAGGCCCACATAAACATCACTGTCGCGGGTCAGGCGCACGCGATATCGGCCCGAGCGCTCCAGCTCCTGCTTGAGGACCAGGGCGGCGGCCAGGGTCACGTCGCTTTCGCGGGCATGGGCGCCCTGGGCGCCGGGGTCGCGGCCGCCGTGGCCGGCGTCGATATAGATAAGAGGACGTTCCGCCGGTCGCGGCGCGGCGCGAGGGGCGCGACGGGGCGTCGGCGTGGCCCGCCCCGTGGCCTTCAGGTCGATGACATAACGATAGTGCTGCACCCCATCGCCGGGCGGCAGGATGAAGCGGCGCTCGATCTCGGCGCTGACGGCGAGATCCAGCTCGACCCGCGAGGAGGCTCCGGCGCCGGCCACGCGATAGCCGCGAACCAATCCAACGCCGGTTCCCGACAGGCCGCGCGGAGGCGCGACGCCCGACAGGGCCACGACCACGCGACCGTCATCACCCGCCCGGATCACCTGCCCACGCGAATTGCGGTCCAGATCGACCACAACCCGGGTGCGCTCGGCGTCGCCGCCAAAACGGACGCGCATCACCTCGCCCATGGCGCCGGAGGCCAGCCCCCGTCCAGCCACCAGCACGGCGACGCAGAAGACAACGAAGGCGAGCGCCGTCATCGCCCAATCCCGGACGCTCCATTCTGACAGCCTGATACGCGGGAAGGCGCTCATTACGCGGACAACTCACCATTATGGTTGTCGCCATCGTGCACGAACGTCGTCGCCAACGGGTTAAGGCGAAGTCCGCTTTTAATTCACATTTCCAGTGACTATGCTTTGTGCGCTCGCGAAATGATCGCGTCCCCCCATTTGATGGGACCGGGACGCGCCCTCCTCGCAGCGCTGCTTTCACTGATCCGAAGGTCGCGCGGCCGTCAAAGGCGCCGACGACCTGACGAACCGGGCCCGCATCGCCGCCTTATCAACAGGCGCGGAAGGGCCCAGGACCGAACCGACCCATGGGCGCATACGCCAGCCTCAACCTCCGGTCAGATGTGACCGACTTCGCCCGCGGCGTTCGCCGTGGCGACGAGGCATCGACGGCGCGCGCCAACCCCACCCCCATTCGGCGAGCCGCCGCGTCCCTCAGCCACGCGCTGACCGGACCGGCCCGAGCGCGCCAGAGAGAGACTACCGATGTCAAAGACCATGTTGATCGATGCGGCGCACGCGGAAGAAACCCGCGTCGCGATCGTCGAGGGCCGTCAGGTCGAGGAATTCGACTTTGAATCCCGCGCGAAGCGCCAGCTTCGCGGCAATATCTATCTCGCCAAGGTCACCCGCGTAGAGCCCAGCCTGCAGGCTGCGTTCGTGGAATACGGCGGCAACCGCCACGGCTTCCTGGCCTTCAACGAGATCCATCCCGACTACTATCAGATCCCGGTCGCCGACCGTGAAGCCATCATGGCCGAGGCCCACTCGGACGAGGATGACCACGACGATCTGGGCCGCGACAGTGACGACGGCGACCACGAAGGCGGTCTGGCCGACGAGGAGCGCCTGAAGCGCCGCCTGATGCGTCGCTACAAGATCCAGGACGTCATCAAGCGCCGTCAGATCCTGCTGGTGCAGGTCGTCAAGGACGAGCGCGGCGGCAAGGGCGCGGCCCTGACCACCTGGCTGTCGCTGGCCGGCCGTTACTGCGTGCTGATGCCCAACACCGGCAAGGGCGGCGGCATCTCGCGCAAGATCACCAACACCTCGGACCGCAAGCGCCTGAAGGCCGCCGCGGCCGCGCTGCAGGTGCCGCAAGGCATGGGCCTGATCATCCGCACCGCGGGCGCCAAGCGCACCAGGGCCGAGATCAAGCGCGACTACGAGTATCTGCTGCGCCTGTGGGAGACCATCCGCGAGACGACCCTTTCGTCCAACGCCCCGGCGATGATCTACGAGGAAGAGAACCTCGTCCGTCGCGCGGTCCGCGACATGTTCGACAAGGATTTCGACGGCATCCAGGTCGAGGGCGTGCAGGGCTTCAAGGAAGCCCGCGACTTCATGCGGGTGCTGATGCCCGCCCAGGCCAAGAAGGTCCACCTGTATCAGGGCTCGCGTCCGCTGTTCGCCTCGAACGGCATTGAAGAGACCCTGACCCAGATCCACCAGCCGGTGGTGAACCTGAAGTCCGGCGGCTATCTGGTGATCAACCAGACAGAGGCGCTGGTCGCCATCGACGTCAACTCTGGTCGCGCCACCAAGGAGCGCAACGTCGAGGCCACCGCCTTCAAGACGAACATGGAGGCCGCCGCCGAGGCCGCCCGCCAGCTGCGCCTGCGCGACCTCGCCGGCCTGATCGTCATCGACTTCATCGATATGGAGGAGTCGAAGAACAACCGCGCCGTCGAGAAGGCGCTGAAGGACGCGCTGGCCAAGGATCGCGCCCGCATCCAGATGGGCCGCATCTCGGGCTTCGGCCTGATGGAAATCAGCCGCCAGCGCCGCCGTCTGGGCGTGATCGAGGGCGCCACTGAAATCTGCCCGCACTGCCAGGGCGCCGGTCGCATCCGTTCGGCGGAAAGCGCCGCCCTCGTCACCCTGCGCGCCGTGGATATCGAGGCCGGCAAGAACGGCGCGGGTTCGGTGAACCTGCGCGTCTGCACCGCCGTGGCCCTCTACATCCTGAACCACAAGCGCGACTATCTGCAGAGCCTGCTGGTCCAGCGCGGCCTGAACGTCGTGATCCTGATCGACGACACCCTCGGTCAGGGCGAAAGCACCATCGAGCGGACCGAGACCAACGAGGACTTCACCCCGCCGGAAGGCGCCGAGCCCTTCATCGATCTGGACGATGACTTCGACGACAGCGCCTACGCTGACGACGAGGATGAGGACGAAGACGAAATCATCGAGGACGATGAGGACGATCTCGACCGCGAGGACGAGGACGACGACCAGCCGCGCGAGCGCGCCGAACGCCATGACGGCGAGCGCGGTCGAGGCCGTGGCGGCCGCCGTCGTCGCGGCGGACGTCGTGATGAGTCCGAGACCGAGGACAGCGCCCCCGCCCTGGCGGATGACGAGGACGACGGTGAAGGCGGACGTCGCCGTCGCCGTGGCCGTCGCGGCGGTCGCCGGATGCGCGAGGAAGGCGGCGCCGAGCGCGATTCCTTCTTCTGGGTCCGCGGTCGCACCCCGTCGCTGGAAGATCCGTACATCTGGTTCGATCCGATCAACCCGGAACGCGCCCCGCGCAACGAGACCGCCGCGACCGACACCACGGCCGGCGATGTCGATGAAGCGATCGGCGAACGTCCCGAGGGCGAAATCGGCGGTGAGCGCGGCGGTCGTTCGCGCCGCCGTCGCGGTCGTGGTCGCGGCCGGGATCGCGGTTCGGAAGCCGGTCTGACCCACGAGGTGAAGACCGAAACCCGCGCCACCAACGAAGGCATGCCCGCTGACGGCTCCCCGGACACCCCGGCGGCGGTCGTGATCCCGGACGCTGAAGTCGAAGCCGCTCCGGTCGTCGCCGAAGAGCCCAAGCGTCGCCGCGTGCGCCGCAAGGCCTCCGCCTCGGCCACCGAAGCCTCGGATATCGGCGCGGTCTCGACCGTCGAGCCGAACGAGATCGAGCCCGAGGGCGAGCCCGTCGTTCTGGACGTCGCGCCGGACGCCCCGGTCGTCACGCCGGAGCCCGAGGCCCAGCCGGAACTGATCTCCGAGCCGATCCCGGCCGAGGTCGTCCAGCCCGTCGAAGCGCCGAAGCCGGAAGTCGATGTAGCCGCCCTGATCGCGGAAGATCCGAACCAGATCGCCGCCCCGCCCGAAAAGCCGAAACGTGGGTGGTGGCGCCGCTGAAAGGCCGTGATTAGATTGTGACAATCACGACGGACGGGGGCGTCCGGGTCTTGAGGAGTTCGCCATGAACTGGCTGTCCCGCCATGCCGCCCGTCTGATCGGCGCAGCGACCGCCGTCGGCCTTGTGCTGACGGCGGCGTCGCCCGCCTCGGCCCAGAGCGCGATCCGCGACACCGAGATCGAAACGATCATCCACGAATGGTCTGCCCCCGTTTTCACGGCGATGGGGCTGGAGCCGGACGAGATCGAGATCCTTCTGATCAACGAGAATGATCTGAACGCCTTCGCCACACGCGGGCGGATCATGGGGATCAACACCGGCCTGATCCTGCGGACCCGGAACGCCAACGAGCTTCTGGGCGTGATCGCCCACGAGGCCGGTCACATCAAGAACCGCCACACCCTGCGCGACGGCGCGCAGCAGGCGGGGATGCAGCCCCTGCTCATGACCATGGCGCTGGGCGCCCTGGCCATCGCCGCGGGCGCGCCGGACGCGGGCGCGGTCCTGCTGGGCAACAGCCAGTATTTCGGCACCCTCAGCGCCCTGCGCTACATGACCCACCAGGAAGGCGAGGCCGACAACACCGGCGCCCGCGCCCTGGAGCGGGCCGGGGAATCGGGCCGGGGCCTGCTGACCTTCTTCGAGAATTTCCGCTCGCAGGAAGTCTTCTCCGACGCCCGCCGCTACCCCTATTTCCGCAGCCACCCGCTGTCGTCGGACCGGATCGAGAACCTGCGTCGCCTGGTGGCCGAACAGCCACACTATGACCACCGCGACAGCCCCGAACGGGTCGCCCAACACGCCCTGATCGTGGCCAAGATCCACGCCTTCCTGGACTCGCCCAACGCCACCCTGCGCACCTATCCCGAAAGCGACACAGGCCTTCCGGCCCGCTACGCCCGCGCCATCGCCTGGTATCGCGACGGCCAGACCGAGCGCGCCCTGACCGCCGTCGACGTGCTGCTGACCGAGCAGCCCGAGAATCCGTACTTCTGGGAACTGAAGGGCCAGATCCTGTTCGAGGAAGGCCGTCCGGCCGAAGCGATCAGCGCGCACCAGCGCTCGGTCGAGCTGAAACCGGACGCCCCCCTGCTCCGCATAAACCTGGCCCACGCGATGCTGGAGACTCAGGACTCGGCCCAGGTCACCCTCGCCGTCGATCAACTGAAGCGCGCCAACGCCTTGGAGAGCGACAACCCCATGGGCTGGCGCCTACTGTCCCAAGCCTATGCCACCCAGGGCAAGGAGGGCGAAGCCCGACTGGCCTCGGCCGAGATGTATTTCGCCCTCGGCGCCCAGCAGCAGGCGACCCAGTTCGCCCTGCGCGCCCGGGACATGCTAACGCCCGGCAGCAGCGAATGGACCCGGGCCATGGACATCGTCTTCGCCTCGGGCGCCACCCAGGACGACGTCGACGACGTCGATCGCCGCAACAGCCGCAATCGCCCCGTCATCGTCCCCGCCTCCAGCTGATCCAACCGGAACACCGCATGACCGACACGCCCGAGCCCCAGGCCGAGACCCCTGCCCCGCGCGCCCTGCTGAGCGGCGCCAATGCCGCAAAGGCCGCCCTGGCTGTCTCGGTCGTGGCCCTGGCGCTGGCGGTCTTCCCCTATTTCGGCGGCGGCGCCTCGGACGCCAAGATCCGCAGCTATCTGCTGAACCATCCCGAGATGCTGCAGGAGATGAGCTCGGCCCTGCAGGCCAAGTCGGACAATGCGCTGGCGGACTCGATCACCGCCCGCGCCAAGGCCACGCCGTCCCTGCTGACCGTCGACGCCCGCGACCCGTCCTTCGGGCCGGTGGACGCGAAGGTGACGGTGATCGAGTTCTTCGACTTCCGCTGCCCGGGCTGCAAGCAGACCGCGCCCGAGGTCCTGCGCATGATGCAGGCCCATCCGGACGTGCGCTTCGTGTTCAAGGACTGGCCGATCCTCGACCGGGGTGATCCGGCGGGCGTCTCGCACTACGCCGCTCGCGCCGCCCAGGCCGCCCATGACCAGGGCAAGTATCTGCCGGTCTTCCGCGCCCTGATGGCCGAAGGCGACCTGAGCCCCGAGGCTGTGGACGCCATTATGGTCGCCAACGGCGTCACGCTGGAAGCCGCCCATGCCGCCATCGGCAGCCCCGAGATGACCCGCCACCTGACCGAGACCAATATGTCGGCTTCGGCGCTGGGCCTCCAGGGCACGCCGACCTTCATCATCAACGGCAAGGCCGTGGCCAGCATTCAGCCGGCGGCGCTGGACGCGGCCATCCGCGAGGCCAAGCGCTAGGCATGATGCTGGAGCGAAATCTGAGTTCGGACGCGAACGCATCCGAACCGATTTCGCTCTAGGCCAGCTTCAGGTCCATCGCCCCGCCGACCCATTCGATCTGTGCGCGCCGCCGGGCCTCGGCGGCCGCCGCCGCATCGCCCAGCGCCGTCTCGGCCTGGGCGAGCACGAAGTAGCTGTAGGGATCGTTCGGCCAATCCTCGAGCAGTTCGAGCACCTTGGCCTTCGCCCCGGCAGCGTCGCCCTTGGCCAGAAGAGCGGCGGCGAGGCTGCGACGGGTGGGGAACCAGATGATCGGAGGATCGCCGCCCTCCTCTCCCTCGCCCTGCAGCGTCGCGGCGGCGCCATAGGCCTGGACGGCGGCGTCCCAGTCGCCATCGATCATCGCGGCGCGGCCTTCCAGAACGCGCTGGAACACCTCCATGAATTTGGCGGGGAAGCCTTCCTGACCCTCGCGCAGGGCGGCGATGGCGGCGGCCTCGGCCCGGACAGCGGCGGCGTCCCCCGCGCGGGCGGCGGCTTCCCCGCGCATATAGCGCCAGCCGGCCCGCTGGACCGGACGGCCCTCCACCGGTTCAGTCAGGGCGGCGACCTGCTCGGTCGTCCCATAGCGCCCGAACAGGGCGTAGGCGTTGTTGGTCATCGCCTGCGGCCAGGGCGAGTTCATCCGGGGATCGTCCCCCAGGACGGTCAGGAAGCGGTCGGCCAGCATCAGCCCCAGCTCCGCCCCGCCCGACATCAGGGCCCCGCCCATGCCGAAGTGGATGTTGTGCCCATGCAGGGGCATGCCCTTCACCCCGCCGGGCGGACGGGCCAGTTCGTCATAGCGCTGGTCCAGCGCCACGGCGTTGACGTTGGACATCATTGCATCGCGATAGCGCCCCACCCGAAAGAAGGTGTGGGACGGCATATGCACCAGATGGCTCGCGCCCGGCGCCAGCAGGGCGAGCCGCTCGCCGTAGGGGATGGCCTTATGCGGATCGTCCGACCATTCGGTCAGGTGGATGTACAGGTGGATGGCGCCGGGATCGTCCGGCGCATGGGCCAAGGTCTGTTCCAGGATCTGCATGGCGCGCGTGATGGCCGGATCGGCGGCCTTGCCGTCGTCATCCCACCACTTGTCGGCCTTCAGCATCCAGGCGTCGGCGGTGATCGCGGCGATGCCGACGTCCTGTGGGTTGCGGCGGGCGATGCGGTCCATGGCCTGGGCGAAGCGGCGGCCCCGGCTGTCCTCACGGCCCGAGTAGCGCTGGATCAGGGCGTCGATCATCTGGCGCTGCATCGGAGTGGCGCGCCGGGCCATGCGGCGAGCCTCGCGCGCCGCCTTCAGCGCCGCGGCCTGGCTCTCATCATCATTGCCGCCGCCGTTCAGGTTCGGCCCCAGCGCCCAGGCCTCGCCCCAGGCGCACATGGCGCAGGTCGGGTCGAGCAGCCGCGCCTTGCGGAAGGCCCGGACCGACTCCTTGTGTTCGAACGCCCAGCGCAGCCGGACACCGTGGTTGAACCAGGCTTGGGCCTCGGGGTTGGCGGTATCGACGGGGAAGCCGCCGCTGCCGAAGCCGTCGACCATGACCATGTTGGCCACCGGCGTCCCCGACAGGGCCGAACCGCCCGGGCCGCAGACCGGCGTCTGCGAAACGGCGTCTCGGATCGCCTTGTCGGCGGTCGCGTCGGCGACGGCCACGGGCCCAAAAGTCAGCGCGCCCAGTGTCACGCCCGCCAGCAGGATGCGTTTCATGGCCAGTCCTCCGTTTAACGCATCGTGACGCGTCAAACGGTGTTCGCCAAGCTCAGGGCGAAATCGGCGGAGTTGGACGCAGTCCACTCAGCTCAGATTTCGCCCCAGCATAATTCCAGCGCTGATGCCGATCAGGCTCTAACCGCAGTCCACGCTCTTGATGATGCCCGTGGCTTCATCGAACCGGATGTTCAGCCGGTCGGGACGCAGGTCGCGGGTCGTCGGGCAGGTCGTGCAGACGATCCGCACATTGGCGTCCGACGCGAAGCTGACGGCGCCGACGTGGCTGCCGATCAGCGAGCGCGCGCTGGCTGCGTCGCAACGCTTGGGCGTCGCATCAGGGTTCGAGGCTGTGCTGGTCGGGGCGCAGGCCCCGGTCAGAACGAAGGCGGCGCTCGCCGCCGCGATCAGCCGCATTTGACCTGACGGATCACGCCGGTGGCTTCGTCATAGACGATGTTCAGCCGCGCGGGGTTGTAGTCCATGGTCACCGGACAGGTGGTGCAGGTCACGCGCCACGTCTCGCCCGCCGGGGTCTGGGGCAGTTGCGACCGGTTCGTGCCGACCAGGCGCTGGTACTGGTCCGCCTTGCAGGCCGTGGGGCCGTCCATCGGCGGGGTCGCGGGCTCAGAGCCCGTCGTCGGCGCACAGGCGGACAGCAGTCCGGCGGCGGTCAGGCTCATGATCAGCAGTCTCATCGGCGTCTCTCCCTTGGGTGTTCGGCTCAGCCGCAGCGGACCTGTTCGACGATCTGGGTCCGGTCGTTGAAGAAGATGTTCAGGCGGTACGGCGAGAAGTCCTCGGTAACCGGGCAGGTGGTGCAGGTCACGCGTCGGTTCACCACATCCACTGGAACGGGGATGTCGGTCTTCGGCTTGCCGACGAGATATTGCATCTCACCGGCGCGACACAGGTCAGCGGTGACGTTCTGCGGATTACGGGTTCCGATCGGCTGGTTCAGCTGGGCCTGCTCCACCGCGCGCGGCGCGGGGGCGTCGGCGGCCGGCGTCGACGAACAGGCGGCGACGGCCATCAGCGCGATCAGGCTGCCTTTTCCCAGCGCCCCTCGGGCGACTGTTTCCAGTAGGCCAGATTGGCCCCAACCTCCTTCAACGCCTTCCAGCGTCCGCGCGCGCCGGTCAGCGAAGTCTCGTCGCGTCCGTCGAAGATGATGAAGCATCGTTCCAGGCCCTTCGTATCGCCAAGCTCTGCGCCGTCCAGGATGAACAGCGCCTGAGCGGCGTTCGGGTTCTCAGCCGATTCCGTGAGGACCACAGGCTGGCGGTCTGCATTCGGTTCCGTCGCCCGGCCATGCGCCAGAAAGCTGTCGTCCCGATAGGTCCACAGGTGGTCGTCCATATCGTCCAGCAGCCCCGAGCTGGCGGCGCGCACGACAGCCTTCCAGCCGCGCTCGCGGGTCTTCTCCAGCAGGCCCGGCAGCACCTGCTCCAGCGTCGAGCGCTCGAGGTGATAGAACCAGATTTCGGGACCGGTCGTCATGGGGCGCAGAATGACCAATCCCCACGCGCTTATCCAGCCGTGGGGATCGAGATCGTCGAGTTTGCGGAGAATGCCCGAGCCCTCCCCGAACGGGAAAGGGCTCAGGGTCAAGGTCAGGACTCGTAGGAGTCCTTCACCATCCGGTCGAGGGTGCGCACGCCCCAGCCGACGGCGCCGTCCGGCACGGTCGGGTTGCGGCTGTCCTTGACCCAGGCCGTCGGGGCGATGTCGATGTGCGCCCAAGGGGTGCCGTTGGTGAAGCGCTGCAGGAACAGGGCGGCGGTGATCGAACCACCCGCGCGACCGTTGCCCATGTTCTTCACATCGGCGATCGGGCTGTCGATGTGGCGGTCATAGATGGCCGGGATCGGCATCCGCCAGGCGTTCTCGCCCACCTTGGGACCGGCGGCCAGGAAGTTGTCGGCCAGTTCGTCCGAGTTGGAGAAGACGCCCGCGTACTCCAAGCCCAGCGAGATGATCATCGCGCCGGTCAGGGTGGCCAGATCGAGCATGAACTTCGGCTTGAACCGCTCTTGGGTGTACCAGAGGCAGTCCGCCAGAACGAGGCGGCCTTCGGCGTCAGTGTTCAGGATCTCAATGGTCTGGCCCGACAGGGACTCGACCACGTCACCCGGACGGGTGGCGTTGCCGTCCGGCATGTTCTCGACCAGGCCGATGACGCCGACGGCGTTGACCTTGGCCTTGCGGCCCGCGAGCGCGTGCATGAGGCCGGCCACGGCGGCCGAGCCGCCCATGTCCCACTTCATCTCTTCCATGCCTTCGGGCGGTTTCAGCGAGATGCCGCCGGTATCGAAGCAGACGCCCTTGCCGACGAAGGCGATCGGCTGCTCGTCCTTGGCGCCGCCGTTCCACTTCATGATGACGACCTGGCTGTCACGCACGCTGCCCTGACCGACGGCCAGCAAGGTGCGGAAGCCCAGCTTCTCAAGCTCCTTCTCCCCCAGGACCTCGACCTCGAGGCCCAGCGTCTCCAGAGCCTTCACGCGACGGGCGTACTCTTCCGGATAGAGGACGTTGGCGGGCTCGGCGACCAGATCGCGCGAGAACTCGACGGCCTCGGCAACGGCGGCATAGGTCGTCCAGGCGGCTTCAGCGGCGTTCACGTCGGCGGTGACGACCTTGATGGTCTCGACCGACGGCGTCTTCTCGGGCTTCAGCGTCGTCCGATACTTCAGGAACCGATAGCTGGCCAGGCGAGCGGCGAAGGCCGCGCGGGCGGCCTGATCGGCCGACAGATAGCTGACGTCGATGGTGATCGAGGTCGCGCCCGACAGCTTGACCGCGTGATAGGCGGCGCCTGCGGCGGCTTCCAGCGCCAGGTCGTCAAACTTGTCAGCGGCGCCGGCGCCGGTCAGCACGATGGTTCCGGCGTCCACGCCCGCCGGAGCGGCGACGATCAGGGTGCTGTTCGAACCGCCGTTGAAACGGCTGTTCGTCATGGCCTTGGTCAGGGCGCCCGAAGTGGCGGCATCCACCGTCTGGCCGTTACCGGCGAAGGTGCGACCTTCGTGCACGAGAACGACGAGAACCTCGGCGGCGTCGGCCGAGGCGACGAATTCGATCTTCATTTACTGCTCCCGCCGGGATGTACGCCCCGGTCTTGTGCGAGTGGGATTGTTCGCGCGGTTTCACCGGCGCAAACGGATGTGTATTAGATGCTCTCCCTCGCCGCTGGCTGCAACGGGCGATTTCCGTTCCCTTATGACGTTGATTCAAGGCTACCTTTTCCGGCAGATCGGCCGCCCTGTGTTGGCTGCGTGCGCCGCGCTGGCCGGAATCGGCATTCTTAGCCAAAGTCTGGACCAGCTTGAGTTCATCGTTGAACGCGGCCAGAGCGTCTGGGTGATGGTCAAGTTGACGCTGCTGGCCCTGCCCCAGTTGCTTGCTGTCATCATCCCCATCGGCCTGTTCGTGGGCGCCCTTTCGGCCCTGACCCGGCTGCAGCGCGAGCAGGAGTTGACCGCCGTCTTCGCCTCGGGCGTGACGCGGTGGCAGGCCATCCGTCCGGCGGTGAAGCTGGCGGTGATCGCGACCCTGCTGACCCTGTTCATCACTACGGTGGCCCAGCCCTGGGCCCAGCGCGCCGCGCGCAACGAGACCTTCGCCGTCCGCACCGACCTGGCCGCCCTGCTTGTCGAGGAGGGCCGCTTCGTCCAGGGGCCCAAGGGGCTGACGGTCTATGTGCAGCAGATCGAACAGAACGGCTTGCTCAAGAATCTGTTCGTCTATGTCCAGGACGGCGACAAGACGACCACCTGGGATGCCGCCGAGGCGCGGTTCAGCCGCATCGACGGTCAGCCCTATCTGACCCTGCTGAACGGCTCTTGGCAGCGCTACTCCTCGCGCGGGGTGCTGGAGTATCTGTCCTTCGGACGGCAGGACCTGCCGCTGTCCCAGTACGTCGACGTCAACGACACCGTCCGCTTCAAGCCGACCGACCTCTATCTGCCGCAACTGTTCAACCCGTCGCCGCGCGACCTCGACCGGGTCGGATCGGCGGGTGAGTTGATGGCCGAGGGCCATTCGCGCCTGAGCGCGCCGCTCTACGCCCTTGTCGCCATGGCCATGGCGCTGGCGGCGCTGATGGGCGGAGCGTTCAGCCGCAGCGGCTATGGCCTGCGCATCGCCAAGGCGGCGGCGGCCTTCCTGCTGGTCCGCATCCTCGGCTACGCCGTGGTCGCCGCCAGCGCCTGGAACGGCTGGCTGAACATATTCCAGTACCTGCTTCCGCTCATCGCCACCGCCATCGCGCTGCGCGTGCTGTTCCGGGGCCTGAAACCGCGGCGTCGTCGCAAATGGCCCGCGCTGGAACGCCTGAGAGCGAGGTTCGCATGACCAGTCGCACCTCCCTGAAAGCGCCCTGGCTGCGCCTTGGCCGCATCGAACGCTATGTGCTGGTCCAGCAGGGCCGGTCGCTGGCCATCGCCTTCGGCGTGATCGCGGCTCTGATCATGCTGATCGACTTCGTCGAGATTTCCCGGGGCGTCGGCTCGGATGTCGATCTGTCGGCCCTGCGCATCCTCGGCCTGATGCTGCTGAAGTCGCCGCAAGTGATCATCCAACTGCTGCCCTTCGTCTTCCTGTTCGGGACGCTGGCGGCCTTCGTCGGCCTGAACCGGCGCAGCGAGCTGATCGCCATGCGCGCCGCTGGGGTATCGGCCTGGCGTTTCGTCTTGCCCGCGGCAGGCTTCGCTTTCCTGTTCGGCATCCTGACGGTGACGGCGCTGGGTCCCACCGCCTCGGCCGCTGACGGCCTGTTCCAGCGCGAGCGCGCCCGTCTGTCCGGCTCGGTCGCGGGATCGGATGCGCCTCAAGCCGTCTGGATCCGCGAGGGCGACGACAGCCGCCAGATGGTCATCCGCGCCAATCGTCAGGACCGCGCGGGCGGCCGCCTGCTGGGCGTGACCTTCTTCATCTACACCAACGACGGCGAAGGCCTGCGGACCTTCTCGGAACGCATCGACGCCGCCTCGGCTTCACTGAGCGCCGGACGCTGGCGCCTGATCGACGCCGTCGGCGCCCAGATCGGCCAACGCGCGGTGCGGTACGCCACCCTCGACCTGCCCTCCAGCCTGGCCGACGAGGAGGCGTTCGAGCGTTTCGCCCGTCCGCAGTCGACGCCCTTCTGGTCCCTGCCCGCCCAGATCGCGCGAATCGAGCAGGCCGGCTTCTCATCGACCGCCTACACGCTGCGCCTGCAGCAACTTCTGGCCACGCCGCTGATGTTCGCCGCCATGTCGATTCTGGCCGCGGCCTTCTCACTGCGCCTGATGCGTCTGGGGGATCTGGCCCGGATGAGCGCCGCCGCCGTGGTCCTGGGCTTCGCCTTCTTCTTCGTGAATCAGGCCGCGTCAGCCTTCGGTTCGGCCGAGGTCATCCCGCCCTGGCTGGCCGCCTGGCTGCCACCGTTGCTGACAGCGCTCGCCGCGTTCACCTTGCTGTTCTATACCGAGGACGGCTAAGCGATCCGTCGCTTCCCTGCCCCCGCCTTTTCTTGAAGTGAGCTTGCATGCAGCGTGACCGCCGCTGGCCCCGTACCGCAGCCCTGCGCCGCCGGCTTCTGGCCGGGGCGGGCGCGGTGGCGCTGGTCGCCTCAGGCGGCGCCGCCTTCGCCCAGCAGGCCCCGACCGCAGCCCCGCAAACGGCCGAACAGCCGGGTCCCGACGGCCTGACGCCCGGCGCCGTCTACATCGAGGCTGATTCGACCACCCGCGCCGGCAATGTGATCACCGCCCGCGGCGGCGAGGAGCGGGTTCTGGCCCGTTTCCGCAACACTACCCTGCGCGCGGGGGAGATCAGCTATGACCTGAACCTGGGCGTCGCGAGCGCCCGCGACCGCGTTGAGTTCACCGATCCCGGCGGCAATCAGGTCTTCGCCAGCCAGATGCAGATCGACTCGGACATGCGCGCGGGCGTGGCCGTCGATTTCGCCACCCGCTTCCGCAACGGCGCCAGCCTGATGGCGGCGACGGCGGTCCGGCGCAGCCAGAACGTCAACGAGCTCAACTACGCCATCTTCACCCCCTGCCCGATCTGCGACGCCGAAGGGAACACCAAACAGCCCAGCATCTCGATTCAGGCCGAAAACGTGGTCCAGGACGAGGCGCTGCGCGCCATCCTGTATCGCAACGCGGTGTTCCGGATCGGCGGGGTCCCGGTCTTCTACCTGCCGGTATTCTCGCACCCCGACCCGACGGTCGAGCGCGCGTCGGGCCTGCTGGTCCCGATCCCCGCCTATGACCAGGGCCGGGGCTTCAGCGTCGAGGTTCCATACCTGCACGTGGTCTCGCCGTCGGAAGACTGGCTGATCAGCCCCCAGATCAACACCGAAGTCGCGCCCTTCCTGAACCTGCAATGGCGTCGGCGGTTCGCTGACGGGACCATCGTCCTGCGCGGCGGCTATACCTACGAGCGCAATTTCGGCGACTTCGACATCGACGGCGACGGGTTCATCAACAGCGATGTCCTGTTCGGCGACCGAACCAGCCGCAGCTACTTCATCGGCCACGGCGCCTTTGATCCGGTCGGGCCGTGGCGGTGGGGCTTCACGGCCGAGCGGACCTCGGACAAGACCCTGTTCGACCGCTACGACGTCCGTTCGCCCTATCAGGACAACGGCCTCTACTACGGCGACGAACGCCGCCTGATCTCGCAGATCTACGCCGAGCGTCAGACCGAGCGGTCCTATCTGTCGGTCGCGGCCTTCTCGATCCAGAGCCTGCGGGTGAAGGAGTTCAACGACACCCCGGCGCTGAACGTCTTCGAGAGCGACGGCGACCTGCCCTATGTCGCGCCGCTGATCGAAGCTCGCTGGGAGCCGAACGGTCCGGTGCTGGGCGGACGCCTGCGTCTGCGCGGGTCGGCCGTTTCGCTGTCGCGCGACGACTATATCGGCAGCCCCGTGCTGCGCCCCGAGGTGATCCCGACCGGTTCGGCCGTCGGCTATCCGGGCGTCGACAGCCGCCGCGTCTCGGGCCAGGCCGAATGGCGCCGGGTGATGATCGCGCCCGTCGGCATCCGCTGGGAACCCTTCATCGATGTGCGCGCCGACGTCTACTCCGTCAGCGACCTGCCGCCGATGCTGGGCATCGAGGGCGATACCATCACCCGCAGCCGCGCCACCGCCGGAGTGGACGTTTCCTATCCGCTGATCCGCCGCCTCGGCCCGGACGCCGACCTGATTCTGGAGCCGATGGCCCAGCTGTCGGTGTCGACCAACCCCGATCTGGATTCGCGCATCCCCAATGAGGACAGCGAGACTCTGGAGCTGGACGAAAGCTCCCTGTTCCGCATAGACCGCTTCCCCGGCAGTGACCTGCTGGAAGGCGGGCTGCGCCTGACCACCGGCGCCCGCGCCACCCTGCGCTGGGGCGATAGCCGCCAGGCCAGCCTGTTCGTCGGCCGCAGCTTCCGCAATGGCGAGCAGAACGCCTTCCTGATCCCGGTGCCGGATTCGACGACGGGCTCGCTCTACGATCCGACCGGCCTGGCCGCCGACACCTCCGACTGGGTGGTGCAGGCCAGCTTCTCGCCCTCCGACCGCATCCGCGGCTGGGGCCACGCCACCATCGATTCGTCGGGTGACATCCGCCGCGCAGAAGTCGCCATGGATGGTCGCTGGGGCCTGCGGAACATGGGCACGCTCAGCTATGTCGTGGACCGTTCGAACCCGCTGGCGGGACCGCTGAACCGCAATTTCGAATTCGTACAGGTCCAGGCCCAGCAGTTCGTCTACGGCAACTGGGGCGTGGCCGCGCAGGGCATCGCCGATCTTGAGCGGGACCTGATCACCCGCTCGGAAGTCGGCCTGCTGTTCGACGACGATTGCCTGCGCTTCGAGATCGGGTGGCGCCGCGACAACACACGGGTGCGTCCTACCGGACCGTCCGAGGGCATCTATATACGCCTAAACCTCGCCACTTTCGGCGGTACAGGGTATGGACAGGGCGACGGGCGCTGACCGACGCGCGACTCGGGCTGCGCGACGCGCGCAATCCCCTTGTTCGCACTGGAGAGCGCCGCTTGAGGAACCAGGACTGACATGCGTTTGCAGCGTTACTTGACGGGCGTGGCCATGGCCGCCCTGCTGGCCGGCTCGGCCGTGGCCCAGACCGCTCCGGGACAGGCGCCCGCCGCCGCCGGGACGCTGAATCCGGCTGCTGAACAGGCCCCGACCGCCGCCCCGGCGGCCGCGCCGCAGTTCCAGCTCGCCGACGGCATTCTGGTGACGGTCAACGACAGCGTCATCACCGGCTTCGACCTGCGCCAGCGCATGCTGCTGCTGATCGCCATGACCCAGGTCCAGCCGACGCAGGAGAACATTCCGGCGATCCAGCAGCAGGCCCTGAACGCGCTGATCGATGAGCGTCTGCAGAACCAGGAACTGGCCAAATACGAGGACCTGAAGGTCACCGACGAAGAGGTGAATCAGGAAATCGCCCAGATGGCGCAGGAAGTCGGCACCAGCGCCGAAAACTATCTCCAGTACCTGGCCCAGGGCGGCATTCGTCCCCAGACCTTCCGTGACCAGATCCGCACCGAGATCGGCTGGCAACAGCTGGTCGGCGGTCGTTTCCAGAGCCGCGCCCGCGTCAGCCGCTCCGCCGTCGACGCCGCCCTGCGTCAGGCCAATGAGGCCGCGTCCAAGAAGCAGTACCTGATCGGCGAAATCTACATCGAGGCCAGCCGCGTCGGCGGTCAGCAGGCCGCCATGAACGGCGCCAACCAACTGGTCCAGCAGATGGTCCAGGGCGCGCCCTTCCAGGCCGTGGCCCAGCAGTTCTCGGCTGCGCCCTCCGCCACCCGCGGCGGCGACGCCGGCTGGGTCGCCGAAGGCACGGTCCAGCCCGCCCTTCAGCAGGCGCTGGACCAGCTCGAAGCCGGTCAGCTGTCGCGCCCGATCCCGGTCGAAGGCGGCGTCTACATCATCTACATGCGCGACAAGCGTGACGGCGCCTCGGCCAGCCTGGTCGCCATGAAGCAGGTGATGATCGAACTGCCGGAAACGGCGACCGAGGCCGAAGTCGCCGCGGCGACGCAGCGACTGGACGGCATTCGCGGCCAGCTGACCTGCGACAACATCCTGACCCGCGCCCGCTCGGAACAGGGTCTGCTCGGCGCGGACCTGGGCGAGTCGGACGTGCAGAACCTGGCCCCGCAGTTCCAGCAGGTCGCCCGCTCGGCGGAGATCGGCTCGATCAGCACCCCGGTGCGCACCCCGCTGGGCCTGCACCTGCTAGCCGTCTGCGGTCGCCGTGTCGGCGGCAGCGAAGCTCCCACCGCCCGCGCGGTCGAAAACCAGCTGTTCCGTCAGAACATCTCGACCCTGGGCCGCCGCTACATGCGCGACCTGCGGGCTGACGCTCTGATCGAGTACAAGAACTGATGAGCCTCACGCCCGCCCCGCTGGCTCTCTCGATGGGGGAACCGGCGGGCGTCGGGCCCGAGATCATCGCCCGCGCCTGGGCGGCCCTCAAAGCTGAGGGTCCTGTCTTCGCCGTCATCGGCGACGCCGCCCTGCTGCGCGCGCAGGGCCAGCCGGTCCAGTCCATCCCCCACATCAGCGAGGCCCCCGGCGCCTTCTCCCGCGCCATTCCGGTGCTGGACCAGCCCCTGCCCGGGCCGGTCACGCCCGGCATACCCAGCCCCGCCAACGCCGGTCCCGTCGCCGACTGGATCGAGCAGGCGGTCAATCTGGCGATGTCCGGCGAGGCGTCGGGCGTTGTCACCGCCCCCATCGCCAAGGCCCCGCTCTACGCCGCCGGGTTCCGCTTTCCCGGCCACACCGAGTTCATCGCCGAGCTGACCGCCGACGCGCCCTTCGGCGGCACGCGCGGCCCGGTGATGATGCTGACGGCCATGGACCTGCGTGCCTGCCTGGTGACCATCCATTCGCCGCTGGCGCAGGTTCCCGAACTGGTCACCGCCGAGCGCATCCAGCGGACGGCCCGCGTAGTCCACGAGTCGATGAAGCGGGACTTCGGCATCGCCCGACCGCGTCTGGCCGTCGCCGGACTGAACCCCCACGCGGGCGAAGGCGGGGCGCTGGGGCTGGAGGAGATCGAGGTCATCGGCCCAGCGCTGGACGCCCTGCGCGACGAGGGCCTGAACATCGTCGGCCCCCTGCCCGCCGACACCATGTTCCACGAAGAGGCGCGCGCGACCTATGACGCCGCCATCTGCCTGTATCACGACCAGGCCCTGATCCCGGTCAAGACGCTGGATTTCTGGGGCGGGGTCAACGCCACGCTCGGCCTGCCGGTCGTGCGCACTTCGCCGGACCATGGCACCGGTTTCGAGATCGCGGGCAAGGGCGTGGCTCGGGCCGACAGCCTGATCGCCGCCATTCGGCTGGCCGGAGTGATGGCGGCGGCGCGCGCGGTGCGCTAGGCAGCAGTCGTGACCACCGATCTGACCCTCCGCGAACATCTCGACGCCCACGGGCTGGCCGCCAAGAAGAGCTTTGGCCAGCACTTCCTGCTGGACCTGAACGTCACGCGGAAGATCGTTCGCTTCGCCGGGCCTTTCGAGGGCCGCGCGGTGATCGAGGTCGGACCAGGTCCGGGGGGCCTGACGCGGGCGCTGCTGGAGAGCGACGCGGGCAAGGTGGTGCTGGTCGAGAAGGACCCGCGGTTCATCCCCCTGCTGAACGAGCTGAACAGCGGCGATGGACGGCTGACGGTCGTCGAGGCCGATGCGCTGAACGTGCGCGAGGACCAGCTGATCGAGGGACCGGCGCATCTCGTGTCCAACCTGCCCTACAACGTCGGCACCCCGCTGCTGATCAAATGGCTGACCGGGCCGTGGACGCCCGCGTCCCTGACCCTGATGTTCCAGAAGGAGGTCGCCGAGCGCGTGGTCGCCAAGCCGGGCGACGACGCCTACGGCCGGCTGGCGGTGATCTCGCAGGCGGTAGCCGAGGCCAAGCTGGTCATGCACCTGCCCGCAGCCGCCTTCACCCCGCCCCCGAAGGTGGCCAGCGCCGTGGTGCATCTGGTCCCGCGCGAGGATCGTCCGGAGCGTGAACTGCTGAAGGCGCTGGAGCGGGTGACCGCCGCCGCCTTCGGCCAGCGCCGCAAGATGCTGCGGTCCAGCCTGAAGCAGTTGGGCGGGGCCGAGCTGTGCGAACGGGCCGGGATTTCGTCGGAGGACCGAGCCGAGGTAATCGATCTGGGCGGCTTCCTGCGACTGGCCCGCGCCTTCGCCGGACTTGAACAGCCCACCGCCCCGACTGATGGCGGCGCCACCCTGATGCGGCGCAAGCGGACCTGACGTGACCGCAGACATCGACCCGTTCCGCGCCATCGGCATTAGCCGTCTGGCCCACGCCCTGAAGGCTCAGGGACGGTCGATCATCCACATGGAGTTTGGCCAGCCGTCGACCGGCGCCCCGCCCGCCGCCCTCGCCGAGGCCCATCGGGTGCTGGACGTCGACGCCATGGGCTACTGGGAGAGCACGCCCCTGCGCGAGCGGATCGCCAGGCTGTATGACGAGCGGTACGGGACGGCGGTCAATCCGGACAACATCCTGATCACCAACGGGGCCTCGCCCGCCCTGGTGCTGGCCCTGAACGCGGCCTTCGCGCCCGGCGACCGGATCGCCCTCGCCCGGCCCGGCTATGTCGCCTATCGCAACACGCTGAAGGCCCTGCACATGGTCCCGGTCGAGATCGACTGCGGCCCCGATGTGCGCTTCAAGTTGACCGCCGAGGCGGTGGCGGCGCTGGATCCGGCGCCTGCGGGCCTGATCGTGGCCAGCCCGGCCAATCCGACCGGCACGATCATCGCCGCCGAGCAACTGGCCGCCATCGCCGCCCTCTGCGCCGAGCGCGGCATCCGCATCCTCTCCGACGAGATCTACCACGGGCTGAGCTATGTCGGTCCGACGCCGTCGATGCTGGCCTTCGCGCCAGACGCCTTCATCATCAACAGCTTCTCCAAATACTGGAGCATGGCCGGCTGGCGGCTGGGCTGGCTGGTGGCGCCGGACGACCAGGTCGCGGCCTGTCGCGCGCGGATTGGCAACCTGTTCCTGACCGCCCCGTCGCTGGCCCAGCACGCCGGTCTGGCGGCGATGGACGAGGCGGCGGTGCTGGAGGGCTATGTCGCCACCTACGCCAGGAACCGCGAGCGGATGCTGGCCGCTCTACCCGCCTTGGGCCTGCGCTCCATCGCCCCGCCCGACGGCGCCTTCTACATCTGGGCCGACATCGGCCATCTGACCGACGACAGCCTGTCGTTCTGTGAACAGCTGCTGCGCGACACCGGGGTGGCGACCGCGCCGGGCGTGGACTTCGATCCGGTCCATGGCCACCGCTTCATGCGCTTCAGCTTCGCCGTCTCGACCGAGGAGGTCGAGGATGCCCTGCGGCGGATGACGCCGTGGTTCGCGGCCCGTACGGCAGGGCGCTGACGCCCGACCAGACTTTGATCGCGCGATCGCGGGCCTTCGTCGCCCGGTCTCAGGCCGGCGGCGCCGGTCGCAGGCCGCCTGCCCGTCGTGGGCGAGTGAGCGACAAGGACCGTCCTTCCCCATCGCTGGATGTCCCTGATGCTTTCGCTGAACAAACGTGCGCTGCTGGGCGGCGCGTTCGGGCTCGGACTGCAGTCGGTCGCCGCGCCGTCGTTCGCCCTGCAGACGGTCCGCCCCCGCGCCTCCACGGGCTCCGGATACCGGCTGCCGACTGACCGCTTTGCGCCCCGAACCACGCTGGCCTTCTGGCGATCCCACGGCCCCGACGCCGTGCTGGGCGGCAGCCCCGACGACTATGCGCCCGGCGTGATCAGCGAGCGGCCCAACCTGCACGTTCATCAGCCCAACATCTACGCCCGGATCACCCAGGCGGAGATCGACGCCCTGCGACGCCCGCTGGACGCCGCCTACCGGGCGCTGATCGCCCAGCCGTCCCTGTCCGACATCCGGGGCGCCAGCCTGATCGGCGACATCAACATCCGGGTGACCCCCACGCCCCCCAACGAGCGCCTGCTGACCGCCTCCCTGACCCTGCGCGCCAAGCCCATTCGGCTGAACAGTCGCCACACCCGGGAGACAAACGGCCGCTTCGAGACCCACGAGGGCGAGGGCGACGTGCTGGAGGTCATGCTGAACCCCTATGAGTACGTCGACAGTCGCGGCCTGCAGTCGATGTCCATGGTTGATCGCATCCAGTTCCTGCACGCTGGCAACCAGAAGACCTTCATCGTGACCGACCAGCCGGCCAGCGCCGCGTGGAGCATCCAGGGGGCGCTGGAGGCCTATGCGGACGATCACTCCTGGTACTCGAACCGGCCGGGCATTCACCCCATGGCCGTAACCGTGAAGGGCGCCCGGCAGACCGGGGACGAGTTGCTCGCCGGGCGGTTGCCCGCCACCGCCCCAATGGCCCGCCTGTCGGCGGCCATGTTCATGGTCGACTGGAGCGCGCTGCATGCCGCCATGGCGCGCGGCGACGCCTGATCGCCCAAACCAAAGGGCCGCCCCGTCCGCAGCGGCCCTTCTTCGATTAAGGGGAGCCCCGTCGCCCTACTCCCGCGTGACGGTCAGGCCGCGCGTCGCCAGCAGGTCCTGCAGCTTGTCGTCCCCCGCCAGATGGGCGGCGCCGACAGCGACGAAGCTGACGCCCGAGCCCTGCATCAGCGTCTGGATCTGGTCGGCCCAGTCGGCATTGCGGCGGGCCAGGAAGGTCTGGTGGGTCTCCTCCGAAATGGCGCGACCGTTCTCATAGGCGAAGCGGGTCATCGAGGCCTCGTCCCCGACCAGCCAGCCGGCGACGGCGGCATCCAGATCGGCGGCGGCGCGGTCCCAAGTCGATAGGGCGTGGCGCAGGTAGACCATCTGGCCTTCCTCGCTCATCCGGGCCAGACCGCCGACCTGCTGGCCGATCGTCTCCAGACCGCGCACGGGCTTGCCCGCCGCCTGGGCCCGGGCGCGCAGGTTCATCTCGACGCCCAGGGTGGTGTCGTAGCCGGCGGCCTTCATCGGCCCCGTGCCGATCATCAGGGCGGCGAGCCACGGGCGGACCGGGTCGATCTGGGCCGGGGACATACCGACGCCCGCGACAGCGGCGTCCAGGCGGGCCTTCTCGTCCGGAGTCAGCCAGCTGGACAGGGGGCGGCCCGGGGCGACCCCGTACTGCTGGAAGATCGGGCCCAGCTCGCTCTGGTCGTCGGGGTTGGCGATCTCCAGCCACAGCTCCGAGGCGCTCTCGAAGGCGGCGTCCACCTTGTCCGAGCCCCAGGCCGTGCCGGGCTTCAGCATGTGAATCGCGCCGTAGAGGTAGACGGTGGAGTCGGCGTCGCGGACCACCCACAGGGCCGGGCCGTCGCCGGGGGCGCGGGCGATGGGGGCCGGAGCGGCCTGGGCGAGGGTATTGGCGGCGGGGGCCTCGGCGGCGTGGGCCGAACCGCCGAGCAGGACGGCGCCGGCGGCCAGACCGATCAGGAGACCGGCGGCGGCAGATTCAAGGCGCGAGGCGGCATGCCCCAGAACGGTCTGGAGAGTCATAAGCGTGTTCCTTTTCAAAGGTTTGCAGTGAGGTCGCGGAGACCGTGTCAGCCGGTTGTCTGGTGGGTCATGACAAGCCTTCGCGTCGTTTTGACAAGGAGGCTTTACCTACAGCGTCTCAGTGATGTCAAGCATCTTTTACATTGAGACAAAGAAACTTTCCAAACAAGCGCCTGCCCGCACCGTCCGGCCTCGCGCGCCGCCGGAAGGGGTGGCCGAGTCGGCGCCAACGCGGGCAAGGCGGGATCGGCCGTCGCCTTGCCGCCGAGCCAGCTTCATCCGCTCCACGGAGACCCGATGAATCTCCCGCATGCGGGGCCGCCCGTCGGACGGCGTACGACGTTCACGGAGGAAGTCGCTCAGGATCATGGCCCCGAGGATAAGGGGCCGGTGCGTCAAAAACGGTCGTAGGGGGCGTTCAGGCGCGGGGGTGGGGGGCGGGTTTCGAGCCGGGGCGGAAGTTGGAGTGCTCAGGTGAGCGATGTCCGGAAGTGGCGCATACGCGACCTCGAAGGTTTCCACCCCCTTCCCACCTTCCCTTCCCCACGGTCAGCCCGCTACCACCGACATCGAGCCTGAGGGGAAAGCCATGACCGAGCGCCTGAGCATCGACTTCGAGGACGGCGTCGCCGACGTCCGGCTGAACCGTCCGGACAAGCTGAACGCGCTGGATATGCCGATGCTGAAGGCCTTGGCCGAGGCGCCGGCGCGGCTGGCGGCGCAGGCCGGGCTGCGGGCCGTGGTGCTGTCGGGCGAAGGGCGTGGGTTCTGCGCGGGGCTGGACATGGAGACCATGACCGGGCTGGCCGGGGCGGGTCTGGATATCGTCAGCCGCACCCACGGCCTGGCCAATCTGTTCCAGCAGACCGCCTGGGGCTGGCGCACCCTGCCCGTGCCAGTGATCGCGTCGGGGCATGGGGTGGTGTTCGGCGGCGGGCTGCAGGTCTTTTCCGGCGCGGATATCCGCATCGCCCGCGCCGATGCGCGCCTGTCGGTCATGGAGATGAAATGGGGTCTGGTCCCCGACATGGCCGGCTTCGCCCTGTGGCGCGGCCTAGTGCGTGACGATGTGCTGCGCGAACTGATCTACACAGCGCGCGAATTCACCGGCGAGCAGGCCGTGGACCTGGGCTTCGTCACCCGGCTGGCCGACGATCCCCACGCCGAGGCCCTGAAACTGGCGCGGGAGATCGCCGCGCGCAACCCGGACGCCGTGCGCGGCGTCAAGCGGCTGGCCAATCTGGCGCGGGAGGAAGGCGCCGGGCCGATCCTGCTGGCCGAAAGTGTGGAACAGGCCGCGCTGGTCGCCTCGCCCAACCAGGTCGAGGCGGTGATGGCCAATCTGCAGAAGCGCCCGCCCGTGTTCGCGGATCCGGCGTCCGAATAGCAAAAGAGCCGCCCCTTCCGGAGCGGCCCTTTCCATTGTTCAGCCTATGCGGCCGATCAGGCGTGAGCCCCCATGAGGGCGGAGGTCACGTCCGTCAGAGCCGCGCGCGGCGTGAGACAATGAGACATTCGACCACCTCCTTTCGAGTGTTGAGACAACAGGTTGAAGATGGGAGCCGCCCTCCCCGGTTCAAGACCGGTCAGGCCTGGGCGCGCAGCAGGGCTTCGGCGAACCCGTCCATGGTCCGTTGCGGGACGGCGTTGTTGTTGAGGATGACCACGGCGCCGCGCCCGTCCAGCCGGTGGCCCAGAACCGAGCGGTAGCCGTTGGTGTTGCCGGTCTCCCAGGCCGCGCGGACGTCGGTCCCGCCGATGGACACGGTCCGCACCCGACCGCCCAGGGCATAGCTGTCCGACGTGACCTCGATGGTGGTGAGGGCGGCGCGCGAGGCCGCCGACAGGAAGCGGGTGTCGTACACCTGGTGAGCGAACCCCAGCAGATCGGCGGCGGTGCTGTACCAGCCGCCCGCCGCCGCCAGGAAGGGCGGGCGCGGGTTGGTCCATTCCACCGGCGGAGAGACCGTGCGGTAGGACATCACATCGGGCGGCGCGACCGGCGTGGTGTGGCGCATGCCCAAGGGGTCCAGCACCAGCCTGCGCATCGCCTCGGGGTAGGGCTGACCGGTGACCGCCTCGATGATCGCCAGCAGCAGGATCCAGTTGGACAGCGCATAGTCGAACCGGGCGCCGGGCTCGAACACCAGATCGCCGGTGGCCAGGCGGCGCACGGCCTCCGCCGTTCCGACCCAGGGTTCGCGCAGCAGGGCCGGATCGGCCTCGACCGCCGCGCGGAAGGGATTGGGCGCCCCGCTGCTGTTGGACAGCAGACGGCGCAGGGTGATGTGGGCGCCGGTCGCGGCGGGATAGTCGGGCAGCCAGGTCGTGATCGGCCCGTCCAGCGACAGTCGCCCCTGCTCCACCAGCCGCATCACCGCCACGGCGGTCAGCCGCTTGGAGATGGAGGCGATCCCCAGCGCGGTGTCGGCGCGCATCGGAAGGCCCTGGCCGATATGGGCCATGCCGTTGGCGTGGACGCTCTGCACCCGGCCCCGACGCCCCAGCAGGACCACGCCCTGGAAGCCGTGGTCGCGCACCATGCCCTCGATCACGGCGGCGACCGCAGGCGTATCGGCCCGGGCGACGGCGGGCAGCAGGCTGGCGGCCCCGGCGCCCATGGCGACCCCCAGCAGCGTCCGGCGGTCCGGGCGCGAAAGCGGCGTCTCGATCATTAGTTATTCCTCACTTGCCTCGACCCGCCCGTGACGGCACGGAGCGGTCATGTGGTCGCCACCCCGCTCCCTCACCGCCTCGATGTCGGCCCGAGTCCCGGCCGCGCCAACGGCGTTTCGGTGAACGACCATGGGCCTCGGTGAACGCAACCGGCTGGTCGCCCTGGCCCTGACCGTCGCGGGGCTGATCGTCCTGCTGACACCGCAACTGGCGGTCATGCTGTCGCCAGCACCCGACAGGCCGACGCCGGTCTGGAGCCTGTGCGAGCGACCGGATCGGTGCCAGTCCGTCGATGTGTCCGATCTGTCTCTGGACGCGCCGGTGACGACGCTGAGGACGGTCTTCGTCGCCGACCGGGCCGCCCTGACCTCGCCGCAGGCCGTGCACATCGCCGCCACTGCCAGCGCCGAGGTCTGGTGGAATGGCGAGCGGATCGGGACCAATGGGCAGGTCGGGCCGGACCGGACGCGGGAAGTCCCCGGCCGCTTCAGCGCCGTCATCCCCGTGCCGCAGGATCGCATTCGTCCGGGCGAGAACATCGTCGAGGTTTGGCTGTCATCGCACCACCTGTGGGCTCCGATCCGGCGACCGATCCATGAACTGGCGGTGGGTCCGCACAGTGATCCCCTGCGCGGGACGCTCAGCCACTACCTGCCGACCCTGCTGCTGATCGGCCTGCTGGCGCTGGCCTTTGTCGGGGCGGCGGTCCTGTGGGGACTGAGGCGAGGTCCTTGCGGCGCCGCCGCCCTGACGCTGCTGAGCGGCGCGGTGCTGGCGCAGGCGGCGGTCGAGGCGTCCAAGCTGGTGCTGACCTATGCCTATCCCTGGCAGTTGGCCCGGTTGGCGACGGTGGCGGGGCTGGCGGCGCTGGCGGCGCTGGTGCTGGGCCTCGGCGCGACACCCCTCATTCCGGATCGCCGCCAGAGACTGTGGGTCGGCCTCGGACTGGCGGCCGCCCTTGCGGTCGCCTTGTTTGGGCCGCCGTGGTGGGACGCCAAGGCCGCGTGGGCCTTCCGGGCCGGCGTCTTCACCGCCCTGCTCAGCGCGGGTCTCGGCGCCGTCGGTGGCGAGCGGCGCGCGCGATGGGTGCAGATCGCCTGCGTGGCGGTGCTGGCCCTGTCGTGGAGCGCCTACTTCCTCGACGGCCTCTACTATCTGCTGTTCCTGATCCTGTTCGGCGTGCTGGCGGTGAGGGTCCTGCGGCGCCCCGCGACGGCGCCCGCCACGCCTTCGCCCGATCAGACCCTGTCGCTGCCGAACGGCGCCTCACGCCATCTGATCCGCGCCGAGAGGCTGCTGCACGTCCGGGCGGATGACGACTACAGCCTGGTCACCCTGACCGACGGCCGCGAACTGCTGTCCACAGCCAATCTGGCCGCGCTGATCGCCCTCGCCGAGGGCCGCCTGCTGCGCATCCACCGCAGCCACGCGGTCAATCCGGCGCACATCGTGGCCGTGCATCGGTCAGGACGCGAGGGCCATACCGTCGAGCTGACCGACGGGCTCCGCCTGCCGGTCGGCAGAACCCGTCGCGCGGCGGTCGAGGCCCTGCTCGGTTGAGGGTCAGGCGCAGTCGTCACCCGGCATGGGCTTGAAAACCTTGCGGTAGACGCCACAGTCCGCCGCCAGAACCATGCCGCTGCGCCACTGGGCCGACCCGTCCAGCGTATGGGCGAAGCCGAGCATCACATTCGGCCGCTCCAGCCGCCGCGATCCGCCCAGATCGCGGATCAGGCGATTGATCTCGTCCTGCGGCAGCAGCACCAGCTTGCTGGCGATCACCGTGTTGTAGCTCGCCGGCAGGACCCGGTAATCGAACGACTCCGACGGGTTCTGGAAGCCTGGGTCCGAAATCCGCAGATACTCCCGATTGAACCGCTGCAGGGTGATGTGCTCGCCATTGCCGGTCTGCATGACCTGATCGAAATAGCGGTCCGGCCGGGTCAGATAGTCCTTCAGCTCCGCCTTGGTCATGCCGGTCGCGCCCTTCAGCAGCATGTCCAGCAGCTCGGCCTTCATCTGCCGGATCGGCTCCAGCAGCCAGTCGGGCGTGATCGCCTCGATGATGTCGCCCACGACCGCGATGCTCAACCCGATGAAAGTCGGCAGCCCCGCCATGGAAAGGATATGCCGGGTCGAATAGTCAGTGAGAATCCGGTCCGCCTTCTCGGTGTCCGCCTTGCGATCGGGGTTGAAGAACAGGGCCAGAGCCACCTCGTGACTGACCTGCGGCCACAGACGCAGGCCCTCGTCGATGTCGTCGCGCCAGCGCTCCTTGTAGGTGATCTGCAGGCCGTTCGCGGTCACATAGGCCGCCAGCTCGGCGCCGAGGGCGACGTTGGAACAGCTCCAGTCCGTCCAGCCGCAGTTGGCGATCCGCCGCTGCAGGTCCGCCTTGTGGGCGTAGTAGGCGTTGATATCCGCGTCGAGGTTGGCTCTCAGGGTCGAGAACAGCCGGGGCACCGACATATTGGTGCTCGAGCTGGCGCGGGGCAGCAGGTCATTCAGCGGCGTCCCCGGACGGGCATCGACCATGGTCGCGTAGATCTGGTCGTGGATGGGAATGATGTTCGCGCTGAAGAAGTCCCCCGTCAGCTCCCCGGCGGGAAGCCGCTTGTCGATATAGCCTTCCAGCACAATGTGCCGGACCGCGTTGTCAGGCGGCGTCAGGGTGAAGGGCGCGCCGGAGAAGTGGTTGATGAAGGTATGGCCGTACATGTCGCCGGCGGCATGGGTGAGGAAGCCCAGCCGGAAGGCATGACGCCAGTTGTTTTCCTCGAAGCTGCGCCACACATGCTCCAGCCAGGCGTCCGAGCCTTGGGGGATGCCGCTGTCGTGGGGATCGGGGTGGATGACCTGCTGGCCGGTCAGGATGTCCGGATAGGCGTCCGGCCCCAGAACCCCGGCGCGGTACTGCGCCCGGCCATACTGCAGCGCGTTCATCGTCCGCTGGTCGACCCGATAGCGCCGGACCTCCCCGGTCGCGAGAATGGGGATGTCGACGTAGCCGTCGTCCAGGGCGTCCCGCGCGGCGATCTCTGCGAAATAGACGTGGGATGTCGGCTTCCAAGCCGCCGCGGCCGTCGGCATCAGAACCGCCGTTGCAGCAAGCACCGCCGCGCTGACGCGCGCGAGACGTGAGCGGGTGAACATGATCGATCTCCGAACGAAGCGCCCCTCGCAGCCGCCGGGCCTCCAAACCCGGACAGCGCGATAACTTCGTTATGGATGATCCCGCTAAGGGAGATCGGTCAACTCAAAACTCTTTCTGGTTGTGGATAGCCACACAGGCCGGCGCCGTCCGTGGAGGCGTCGTTTGAGCGATAGTGGTGCGGTCAGACCGCCTCGTTGAGCAGGGCGTTGCGGTAGCCCTCGACCCAGAGGTTCCGGCGGCGGCGGCTGCGTTCGGCGTGGTAGATGTGGGCCAGTTCGGCGTAGCTGCGGTCGAAGTCGTCGTTGACGAAGACGTAGTCGAACATGTCGCAGTGCTCGATCTCGCCCTTGGCGTTCTGGATCCGGCGCTCGATGACTTCGTCGGCGTCCTGGGAGCGGGTCACCAGACGGCGGCGCAGCTCTTCGAGGCTGGGCGGCAGGATGAAGACGCGGACCGCGTCCTCCGGGCATTTGTGGGCGATGTCGCGGGCGCCCTGCCAATCGATGTCGAACAGGACATCGCGGCCCTCGGCCAGGGCGCGGTCGATCGGGGCGCGCGGGCTGCCGTAGCGGTTGCCGTGCACATCAGCCCATTCGAGGAAGGCGTCCTCGTCGATCAGTCGCTGGAATTCCTGGTGGGTGACGAAATTGTAGTCGCGGCCCGCGACCTCGCCCGGACGGATGTCGCGGGTGGTCATCGACACCGACAGCTCCAGACCGCCGTGGTCCGCCATCAGGCGGCGGCAGAGCGACGTCTTGCCGGCGCCCGAGGGGCTGGCGACGATCAGGAGGACGCCCCGGCGGGGCGTGCGTTCATTCGACATTCTGGACCTGTTCGCGGAGCTGTTCGATGACGGCCTTGAGCTCAAGACCGATTCCGGTGAGCGCGGTCGTAGCCGATTTCGAGCAGAGGGTGTTCGCCTCCCGCATAAATTCCTGCATCAGAAAGTCGAGTTTCCGCCCGGCGGGGGGTTGCTGCAACAAAGTGCGGGCCGAGGCGATGTGGGCGGTCAGGCGATCCAACTCCTCGCGGACGTCCGCCTTGGTGGCCAGAGCGGCGGCCTCGAGGAAGATGCGATCCTCGAGCCCCGGCGCATCGGGGGCCAGTTCGGTGATGCGACGGGTGAAGCGTTCGCGGATGGCCTCGACCTGGGCGGCGGCTTCCCGCTCCGCGTCCGCGACCAGAGTCTCGATCCGGTCGATGAAGCCGGTGATGACGGGCAGGAGTTGCTCCCCTTCCCGCCCACGCGACGCCTTGAGAGCGTCCAGTGCGGCGTCGATGGAGGCGGCGATCTTCGTCTCGATCAGGGCGCGGGCCTCGGCGTCATCGACCTCTTCGGGGGCCTCCAGCACGCCGCGCAGGGCCAGCAGGCCGTCGGCGGACGGCGGCACCGCCCCCTCCTCCGCCAGCTGGTTGGCCAGCTGGAGATAGCGGGCGAGGATGTCCTCATTGACCTTGAGGGCCACGACGCCCGCGTCGGCGCGCTTGGCCTGAACACCGAGCGTGACCTGTCCCCGGTTCAGCTTGGCCTGGCCGGAGGCCTTGGCGAGACGTTCGAGGTTATCGAATCCGGGCGGACCACGGAAGCGGACCTCCAGATTGCGACCGTTGACCGAGCGGGCCTCGATGGACCAGCTCCAGTCGCCGTCCGCCCCGTCGGCGCGGCCAAAGCCTGTCATGCCGGAGATGCGGGTCATTGGGCGGCGGCCGGTTGCTGGGGAACGCGAATGACCTGGGCGCCGGGCGGGACCTCGACGCCGGGGGGAACGGCCTCGGGCAGGACCGGCGCGGGCGGTTCGGCGGGCAGCCCCGCGCGACGACGCTCGATGGCGCGCCAGCGGGTGACGTTGGCCAGATGCTCGTCATAGGTCCGGGCGAAGGCGTGACCGCCGGTACCGTCCGCGACGAAGAAGATGTCGTCCGTGACCGGCGGGTTCAGCACGGCGGCGACCGCGTCCCGGCCCGGGTTGGCGATGGGCGTCGGAGGCAGGCCGTCGATCTGGTAGGTGTTCCAGTCGGTGTGCTGGTCGATCTCGGAGCGGCGCAGGCCCCGGCCCAGCGGACGGCCCTTGGTGATGCCGTAGACGATGGTCGGATCGCTCTCCAGCCGCATCCCGGCGCGCAGGCGGTTCGAGAACACCGCCGCGACGCGCGGACGCTCGGCGGGCACGCCGGTCTCCTTCTCGACGATGGAGGCCAGGATCATGGCTTCGTCCATGGTGCGGACCACGCTGTTGGGGCCACGCGTGGCCCACAGGCGGGTCAGGTTGTCGTCGCGCGCGCGCTGCATGCGGGCGATGACCGAAGCGCGGGTGTCGCCACGCGAGATCTCATAGGTGTCGGGCCACAGGCTGCCCTCCTCGGGCACGGTCTCGACCGCGCCGGTGAGGATCGACTGGCGCATCAGGATGTCGACCGCCTGGGCCGAGCTCCAGCCCTCAGGCAGGGTCACGTAGTGGCGCACCACCTTGCCCGAGACCAGCAGCGTCAGGACCGAGCGCAGTGAGGCGCCGGACGGCACCTCATACTCGCCCGCGCGCAGCTTGCGGTCGGCCCCGGTGAGGGTCGCCGCGGCCTTGAACATGTCGGTCGAGCGGATCACGCCCGCGGCCTTCAGCTGGGCCGCGATGGCGCTGACCCCGGCCCCGCTGGGCAGGGAGACGATGGTCGCCTCGCCCTGCCTCGCCGCCGGGCCGGGCGCGTAGAAGACGCTCCACGCCGCCACCAGGGCCGCGATCAGGAACAGGCTGAAGGTCGCCGAGGCGGCCAGAAACGCCGTCTTGCGCCCGGGCGAACCCTTCTCCACCGACCGACGGAACACTCAGTCCACCTTCTTGAAGATGACCGAGGCGTTGGTGCCGCCGAAGCCGAAGCTGTTGGACATGGCGACGTCGATCTTCATCGGCTTGCCCTTGTGCGGGACCAGGTCGATGGGGGTCTCCATCTCCGGATTGTCCAGATTGATGGTCGGCGGGGCGATCTGGTCGCGAATGGCCAGCACCGAGAAGATGCTCTCGATGGCGCCCGCGGCGCCGAGCAGGTGCCCGGTCATCGACTTGGTCGAGGAGACGGCCAGATCCTTGGCGTGGTCGCCGACCAGACCCTCGATGGCCTTCAGCTCGATCCAGTCAGCCATGGTCGAGGTGCCGTGGGCGTTGACGTAGTCGAGGTCCGACGGCTGCATCCCGGCGCGCTTCAGAGCCGCCTTCATCGCCCGCAGACCGCCTTCGCCGTCCTCGGACGGCGCGGTGATGTGATAGGCGTCGCCCGACATGCCGTAGCCGACGACCTCGGCGTAGATCTTCGCGCCGCGCGCCTTGGCGTGCTCATACTCCTCCAGCACCATGATCCCGGCGCCCTCGCCCATGATGAAGCCGGCGTGGTCCTTGTCGTAGGGACGGCTGGCCTTCTCGGGAGTGTCGTTGAAGGCGGTGCACAGGGCCTTGCAGGCCAGGAAGCCGGCGATGCCGATGGGGACGATGGAGCTTTCGGCCCCGCCCGCGACCATGACGTCGGCGTCGTCCAGCGCGATCATGCGGGCCGCGTCGCCGATGGCGTGGGCGCCGGTGGCGCAGGCGGTAACGACCGAGTGGTTCGGCCCCTTGAGCCCGTGGCGGATCGAGATCTGACCCGAGGTCAGGTTGATCAGCGACATGGGGATGAAGAAGGGGCTGACCCGGCGCGGGCCCTGCTCCTTGAGGATGATGGCCGTATCGGCGATAGGGCCGAGGCCGCCGATGCCGGAGCCGACCATGACGCCGGTCCGCTCTTTCTGCTCGTCCGTCTCGGGCTTCCAGTCGGCGTCGGCCAGCGCTTCATCGGCGGCGGCGATGGCGTAGACGATGAAATCGTCGACGCGCTTGCGGTCCTTGGCCGACATGACCTTCTCGTGGTCGAAGACGCCGGGCTCGCCCGCCACGCCGCCGCCACGCCCGTCCACCGACGGGATCTCGCCCGCGATGGTGCAGCCGTAGCCCTCGGTGTCAAAGGCGGTGATGGGCCCGATGCCGGACCGGCCTTCCACAATACCCTTCCAGGTATGCTCAACACCCCAGCCGAGCGGGGTCAGAAGTCCAAGGCCGGTAACGACGACGCGACGCATTCCTGCATCCTTCACAGTGAATCTCGATGCAGAGAATAGAGAGCCGGGGGCGTAACCGCTAGGCGGGCGTGACAACGGCGTTCTCCTGCGCTGAGCGATGTCCGCACCCAACGGTAGAGCTTACTTGAGAATCGTTATGCTATAACATACACACAGGCGGGCGGCGCTGGCGCCTTCCTGCCCCGGACGCCGGTGTCGCGCTACGGCGCGGAAGTCGTCTGGGCGCTGGGACCGTGGAACGCCGCCCTGGGCGCCGTGCATCACGAGGCGCAGGACAAGACCGCCAAGAACGAGGCGCGATCGAAGGCCTACACCCTGGTCGACGCCCATCTGGCCTACCCCTTCACGGCGCCCGGCGGGCAATGGGAAGCCTTCGTCGAGGCGAGCAATCTGCTCGACGAGGACGCCCGCCCACACACTTCCTTCCTCCGCTATCGCGCCCCGCTGGGCGGTCGCGCGGTGACGGCGGGGGTGCGGCTGGCCTTCTGAGGCGGGTCAGGCGCCCCGCGTCGACCCCCGCTCGATCAGTTCAAACGGCAGGACCGTATCGGCGCCGGTGAATGGCCGTCCCCGGTTGCGGAATGCCTTCATCAGGTCCTCCAGCGCCTGACCGGCCAACGCGGCCAGCGGCTGGCGCACCGTGGTCAGGGTCGGCCAGACGCGGGTCGCCAGCAGGGTGTCGTCGAAGCCGCAGACGGCCAGGTCGTCGGGCACGCGGAGACCCCGGCTGTTCAGCACCCACAGGGCGCCCGCCGCCATCTCGTCATTGGCGGCGACGAGGGCGGTGGGCGGCTCCGTCAGGGCCAGCAACCGCTCGGCGCCCGCGATGCCCGAGGTGAAGCCGAAGTCGCCGGGGGCCTCCAACTGAGGCTCGACCGGCAGGTCATGATCGCGCAGGGCCTGCCGGTAGCCGTTCAGCCGGGCCAGGCTGTCGGAGTGATCCATCGGACCGGTGATCACCCCGATGCGGCGGTGTCCGGCCCGGATCAGCAGGGCGGTCAGGGCGGATGAGGCGGCTTCATTGTCGATGCGGGCGGTCGCCATGCCCGCCATGGGCGCGGCGGTGACCAGCCCCGCGACCGGGACCGCCAGGGCCACGGACGCCTCGGCGTCCAGCCGCTCCGCGAACGGCGGTATCAGGATCAGGGCCTCGGCGCCCGCGCCGACCACTTCCTGCGCCAGAGACGCCAGATCCGCCTCCTCCGGCGGGGCGGGCCGCAGGATGAGCTGCAGCCCCCGGCCCGCGGCCTCGGCGGCGATGGCGGCGACCAGGCCGGTCAGGAAGATGGAGTCGCTGGCCGGATAGATGCCCCCGACCCGGGACAGGCTGGCCCCGACCAGACGGCTGGCCGACAGATTGGGCGCATAGCCGAGGGCGGCGACGGCCTCGCGCACCCGCGCGCGGGTGTCCTCGCTGACCCGGCCCCGGTCGTTCAGGACGTTGGAGACGGTCATGGACGAGACGCGGGCGGCGCGCGCCACGTCCTCCAGCCTGACCCGATCACGCTGCACCCTGCTCATGCCTGTGGCCTATCCCTCGCGTCCGGAGGCGGTCACGACGCGGGCGAACAGTGGGACCAGGGCCAGCAGGGCGGCAAGCCCCCAGAAGGCCGCCGGAAGACCGACCACATGGGCCACGGCGCCGACGCCCGCCGGGCCGACCAGAATGCCCGCATAGCCCGTGGTGGTGATGGCCGCGACGGCCAGAGCCGATGGCATGGCGGTCTGCGAGCCCGCCAGACGGAATAGCACCGGCACAATGTTCGACGCGCCCAGCCCGATCAGGACAAAGCCGCTGATGGCCAGAACCGGAACCGGGACCAGCAGCAGGACCCCGAACCCGGCAAGGGCCACGATCCCGCCCCAGAACAGGGTCCGGAAGTCGCCGATCCGCGCCGTCACCGCGTCGCCGACGAGCCGTCCGGTCGTCATGGCCAGGGCGAAGACGATATAGCCGACGCCGCCCTGCGACAGCGGGACCAGCCCCGCGCCGGTCAGCAACAGGGCGCTCCAGTCGAGGATCGCCCCCTCGGTCAGGAAGGTGACAGCCGCCAGCAGGGCCAGCAGCAGCACGATCCCGCGCGGGACGGCGAACAGGGGCGTCCCCTCCTCCGCAGGCGCGGAGACCATCAGACGCGGCCAGGCGAGGAAGACGGCTCCCGCGACGACCGCCGCGCTGGTCAGGGCGCAGATCAGGGGCGACAGGCCGAGCGACAGCAGGAGCGTCACCATGCCCGCGCCCGCGAACCCACCGATGCTGAACAGGGCGTGGAAACCGGACATCAGGGGCTTGTCGTCGCCCTTCTCCACCTCGACGGCGTGGATGTTCATGGCCACGTCCAGCGACCCCAACCCCGCCCCGAAGGCGAACAGGGCGAGGGCCAGCGTCAGCGGCGTGGCGGCGACGGCGAGGAAGGGCGTGGCGGCGGCCATCAGCAGGCCGCTGAGCACGATGATGGGTCGGGGCCCGTGCCTGGCGCTCAGCACCCCGGTCAGCCCCATGGCCAGAACCGAGCCGACGCCCAGGCAGAGCAACAGAAGACCGAGGACACCCTCGTCAATCCCAAGGCGGGCCTTGGCGAAGGGCACCAGAGGCGCCCAGCCGGCCAAACCATAGCCTCCCGCCAGGAAAGCCAGTCGGGTCGCCAGCCGCGCGCGTGCAGGATCGGTCGCCATCATCAGTCGCCGGAAGAGAAGAGGTCGGCCGCCGTGAAGGGACGCGCGACCGACCTCAGGTCGGCGTCAGGGGAGACCGACGCCTTGCGTTCCTTGTTTTTGGTTTATCGATAAACCACAAGAGAGGAAATCACCGTGCCTGCCGCTTTCTACACGCTACCCCTGATTAGATAGAAATCAAGATTTCCCCTTGCGGTTGCGGCGCACACTATCCTCTACTGGCTTCGCCATTCCGGCAATCAGGAGGGATTCATGTCGATCAAGCTGATGGGGGCCGCGTTCGCGGGGCTCGTGATGATGGGGTCGCTGGGCGGGGCCGCGCCCGCGCCTACGGCGGCGCAGCAGTACCATCCCTACTATCCGGGCGTGTACTGTTACCCGAACAACGGGCCGTGCTGGCCGATCATCTATTCGCACGACGTCTATTCGGACGAGAGCATGACCACCTGGATCGGTGGCGGAACCGACACCTGCGTCCAGTCCGGAAGCATGGTGTTCCGCAACGAGCCGTGGCTGCCCGCCGGCTATGACGTGAAGACGCCGCTGTACCTCTGCGCGCCGGGCGGTCCTTACATGATCCCCGACGACGGCCCGGCGTAAGGCCGCGAACCGAAAATGCGAGGCCCGCCGATCTCCGGACCGGCGGGCCTTTTGTCGACCTCAGTCCGCCTTGACGGCGCTGAGGCTCCAGTCGATCGGATTGCAGTACTCGCTGTTCTGCAGCGCCGTGGCTCGACGGAAACACTCCCGGTATCCGGGCGAGTTGACGACATGTCCCTCGATGAAGCTGCAGTAGTCTTCGGGCGGCATGATGCAGACCGGATCGGACGGATCGGCGGCGGCGGCGGTCGGCAGAACCACCGTCGCGGCGGCCAGCAGCAGGGCGGACGACAGTCGCAGGCGCATATCGCGAAGAGCGTTCATCAGTTCCTCCAATCGGGAGCCAACCTCCCGGACCGGGGCGACACACAGGATCGCGCACACCCCGTCTGTCAGTGGAGCGCCCGCCTCGCTTTCAAACAACTCTGAATATAATTAATCTCGCAAAAGTTACCTCAAGTTGAGGCAGGCAAGAGACCGAAACGAAGAAGCCGCCGCGGACCTTTCGGCGCGCGGCGGCTTCTGAACCGTTCGAAAGAACCGGTGGGGCTTAGCCCGCCAGCTTCTCGTCGATGAACTTCACGGCGTCGCCAACGGTCTGGATGTGCTCGGCGGCGTCATCCGGGATCTCGATGTCGAACTCTTCTTCGAAGGCCATGACCAGTTCGACGTTGTCGAGCGAGTCAGCGCCCAGGTCGTCGATGAAGCTGGCCTTTTCGGTGACCTTGTCCGGATCGGCGTCCAGGTGGTCGATAACGATCTTGCGGACGCGTTCCAGGGTGTCAGACATGGTGTCTCTGCCTTCTGATGCCGCCATGGCGGCTGTTGTCTCAATCCTTGCCGTACGGCGACGGCGGCGGCTGCGCAAGTCTGTAACGAAGACTCACGCCGACCGGTTGCAGCGCTCTAGCACAGCCATACGGGGGTAAAATAGCCCGTTGCTGTCTGTGAATGGGGTCAGGCGACCCGGCTGACGGCGAAATCGGCCAGCCGTTCGAGCGCCGTCTTCCACTCGCCGTCGGGCAGCGGCGACAGGGCCGCGATGGCCAGATCGGCATAGTCCCAGGCGAGGTCGATGGTCGCGCCGACCGCGCCGGCGCCCAGAACCAGTTCGCGGGCCCGCTTGAAGTCGTCCTCGCGGCGGTCGCCCTTGTTGATGGTGCGCTCCCAGAAGCCGTCGTCGTGGCCCTGGGTGCGGGCGGCGGCCAGCAGCAGCGGCAGCGTGACCTTGCCTTCGCGGAAGTCGTCGCCGGTGTTCTTGCCCAGATCGGCGGCCTGACCACCGTAGTCCAGGGCGTCGTCGGCGAGTTGGAAGGCCAGGCCCAGGTTCAGGCCATAGGCGCGGACGGCCTGAACTGCGGTCTCGTCAGCCCCTGCCCCGACCGCGCCGGATTCGGCGGCGGCGGCGAACAGTTCGGCGGTTTTGGCCGAGATGATCTGCAGATAGGTCGTCTGATCCAGCCCCAGATCGTGGGCGCGGGTCAGTTGCAGCACCTCACCCTCGGAGATCACCGCCGAGGCCTTGGCCAGGATGCCCAGAGCGCGCATCTGGCCGGTCTCGACCATCAGTTCGAAGGCGCGGGCGAACAGGAAGTCGCCGACCAGCACGCTGGACGGGGCGCCCCAGATCAGGTGGGCCGCCACCTTGCCCCGGCGCAGGTCCGAGGCGTCGACGATGTCGTCGTGCAGCAGGGTGGCGGTGTGAATGAACTCGACCGAGGCGGCCAGACGGACCGGCGCCTCCATGCCGTTCGGGGCGCCCACAGCGCGCGCGGCGGCGACGGTCAGCAGCGGACGCAGGCGTTTGCCGCCCGCCGCCACGATGTGATCAGCCAGCAGCGGAATCACCGGCACGTCGGACTGCATGCGCTCGACGATCAGGGCGTCGACCACCGCCATGTCGTCGCGCGACAGCCGGATCAACGGCTCCACGTCTCCCTTGCGACGGGTTTCGGCGACGGTGACAGCGTCCAACGGAATACTCATTCGGCACGGCGCGGGAGGAGGATCGCGCCTGAAAATCCAGCCGCCGCCTTGCCCGGCGACGATGCGGCGCACAATGGTGATCGCGCCAACAGGGGTCAAGCCGCGTGACCGTCGCATCCGCAACTGAATCTGCATCAGAAATCGTCGAGAACGCGCTTCTCGGGGGACGTGTCCGCCTGCTGCAACCGGCCCGGGGTTACCGCGCCGGAATGGACGCCGCCCTGCTGGCCGCCGCCTGCGACGCCGCCCCCGGCGAGCGGGTGATCGAGGCGGGCTGTGGCGCCGGCGCGGTGCTGATGCAGATCGCCGCGCGACGGCCGGGGCTGAGCCTGACAGGACTGGAACGCGATCCGGCCATGGCGGCGCTGGCCCGCCGCAACGCCGAACTGAACGCAGCGGCTGTCACCATTGTTGAAGGCGATGTGGCCAAGGGATTCCGCGCGCTGGACGTGCCCGTATTCGACCGGGCGGTGTCGAATCCTCCCTTCTTCGACGACCCGGGCGCCCTGCGCGCGCCCGCCCCCGGCAAGACCGGAGCCTGGATGGCCGATGACGGTCTGGAGGCCTGGACGCGGTTCCTGCTGAAGTCGGTGCGCGAGGGCGGCAGGATCGTCGTCATCCACCGCGCCGACCGGCTGGCCGATCTGCTGACGGGGCTGGGCGAGACGGCGGGCTCCTTCTCGATCCGCCCGGTGCACGCCTTCGCCGACGAGCCGGCCAAGCGGGTGCTGGTGCAGGCGATCAAGACCGGCAAGGCCCCGCTGAGGCTGCTGCCGCCGCTGGTGCTGCATGATCGGAGCGGCGCCAAGCACACGGCGGAGGCCGAGGCGATCCTGCGCGGGGAAGCGGGGCTGGAGTGGTGAGCCCGGCGGAACAACGCTATTCTGATCGGATGGAAACGTCCGACGCTTCATCCAAAGAGACTGTCTCCTACCGCTGGCGCAGTTCGATCCTGGTCGCGGCCCTGGTTCTGGCGCCGATGGTCGCACTGGCCATGGATGCACCGCGTTGGGCTGCGGTCCTGATCTTCGGCCTGCCCGTCTACGTCACATTGATCGTCACCACATGGCGGCGTCTCCGGGCGGTGAGGCTGAGCCAGGGCTGGATCGTGTTGATGCTCGTGGTGATCCATATCGGCCCCTACTGGGAGGGTCCGTGGGAATCCGAATTCTACCTCACCGACCTCATTGCCCTGATCCCGGTCGCCCTTGGCTGGTTCACCCGCGGTCCTCGCCCCGCCGCGCTTACGGCCTAAAGGGACCAGTAGCCTCCTCCCCTGCGCCCTGTGGTGGGAAGCTGGCTGGAGTGGCAGCCGCCTGGTCCTCGGATCGCCCATCACCTTCGCGGTCGCGGGCGTAGTGATGGGCCAGCGGAAAAGCTGGCAGCCACGCCTCGCGGCGCACCATCCAGTTCTCATAGGTCGGCGTCAGTTGGTCGGGCGCGTCGAGGGCGCCGAGGCTGATCTCGATCTCGTCGCCCGTGCACGCGAAGACGGACGAGCCGCAGCGCGGGCAGAAATGCCGTCCGGCCCAGTCACGGGTCTCGCCGCGAACGACCACCGCCGCCTCCGGGAAGATGGCCGTCGGCTGAAACAGCGAGCCGGAGTGCTTGCGGCAGTCGAAGCAATGGCACAGGCCCGCGCGAAACGGCCGCCCGGTCGCCTCGAACCTGACCGCGCCACACAGGCATCCGCCCTTGAACCGATCCATGCGCGGCTCCTTTCAGGGCTTAAAACGCCTGTGCCCTTCCCGGTTTCCGCCAGATATCGGAACGGCCGGGCCGATCAGGTGCTGGCGCGACTGTGCTAACGCCACGCTCCGACTTCTCCCGCGCCCGCCGACAAGCTATGCCACCCCCCATGTCCCTGCGCCCGCTCTTCGTCACCCACGTCTATGAAGCGTCGCTCGCCGGTTCGGCGGGGTTCGAGGCGTTCAATGCGGAGTTGGTCGACGCCTGCCGGATGCTGGCGGCCGAGGACACGGCCGGGCGTCAGTGGTGCAAGGAACACGGCTATCGCGGCTATACCTCCTACGGCTCCCTGACCGATCTGCCGGTGCGGCTGCCGGAGTTCGCCGAGCTGAAGCGTCATCTCGACAAGCACGCGCAAGCCTATGCCAAGGCTCTGAATTTCGATCTGGCGCGCAAGCCGCGGCTGGACAATATCTGGGTCAACATCCTGAAGCCCGGCGGCGGCCACACCAGCCATATCCACCCCCACGCCTTCCTGTCGGGGACGATCTATGTGGAGGTGCCGGACGGCGCCTCGGCGCTGAAGCTGGAGGATCCCCGGCTGGCGATGATGATGGCCCGCCCCGGCGTCAGCCCGGACGCGCCGGAGGCCGAACAGCCCTTCGTCTATCTGGCCCCGAAGCCGGGCACGATCCTGATGTGGGAAAGCTGGCTGCGCCATGAGGTGCCGGTCAACGCAGCCAAGACCGAGCGTATCTCGATCAGCTTCAACTACGCCTGAGGCTCGTCCGTCACCTCGGCCACAGCGATCAGCCGGTCGTAGAGAGAGCTGCGGTCCAGAGCCTGATCCAGCCGGTCCAGGCGGGCGGCGACGTCATCCGCCTCGCGATTGATGACCTCGGCCTCACGGTTCATGGCGAGCCACAGAGGGGTCAGGCGGGCGACCAGCGCCTCGCCTTCGGTGGTCAGGGATTGCCTGCGCCGACGCGCATCCTTGGGATCGGGCAGCGCCCGCACATAGCCCGCCGCCTCCAGCGAGCGCAGCGACTGGCTGACCGAGACGTGGGTGATGCGCAGCGCGGCGGCGAGATCGCCGACCGTCATCGGCCCGTTCTGGACGATCTGGTTCAGGACGCCGAACCATCGCTGTTCGAACCGGATGCCCAGCCGGGCGTAGACGCGGCCGACGTCGCGGTCGATCCGCTCCGACAGGCGGCGCAACTGGGCGCCGATGGCCGCGCCGTGGCCGCCTTTCAGATCCGTCATTCCGGCGGCTCCACGATGGCGGCGATCGCCATGATCCGGTCAGCGCGCTCAGGGTTGCCGCGATGGCGCGCCTTGGCCCCCTCGACCTCGAAGACCAAGCGCGGCTGCAGGCCATGCGGCCTTGCGTCGAACAGGGCGCGGGCGGCGGCGACGGTGTCGTCGCGAGCCGCCGCTGTCATCGCCATGCCCAGATGATAACCGGCGGTCGCCGGGCCCGGTCCGCATAGGATGTCCTTCACCGCGACATTCATGCCCCAATACCCATCGACCTCGCCATTGGTCAGCATGGCGAAGGTGACGTCCAGATCCTCATAGCGCCAGACCTCGCCGGCGATGCCGAAATGGCCGCCGGTGTTCCCCACCATCCGATGGCCGTTGATGGTCTCTTCCACGAACCCCAGGCCATAACGCCCGCGCCCCCGATCAAACAGACCCGTGGTGGCCATGGCGCGCATCTGGGGAGACATGAGCCGGCCATCCCCCAGGGCGGAGATGAAGGTCGACAGGTCCTCGACGGTCGAATAGCCGCCGCCGCTCGGATTGCCCCGGAACTGGTTGACGAAGAGGTTGTTGCGCCAGGCGCCCGGGACAGCCTCGTCGCGGGTGTAGCCGTCAGCACGGTTCGGGACGACCAGATCGAGCGGCCAGTCGCCGCTGCCGCTCATGCCCAAGGGCTCGAAGAGGGTTCGCCTGATGTGGTCGGCGTAGGCATCGCCGGTCAGGGCCTCGACGATCAGGCCCAGGATCACATAGCCGCCGTTGGAATAGCCAAACCGCTCGCCGGGCGTGAACTCCAGCGGCTGATGGGCGAACAGGGGCAGAAAGTCGCGCGCCTCGACGAAGGCCTGGGAGGGCTTCTCCGCGATCGCCTCCCAGTAGTTGCCGACGCCGGAGCTATGGGACAGCAGTTGGCGGGCGGTGACCCGCTCGGCGATGGGGCGGACGGGATAGTCCGGCAGGTAGCGCAGGATCGGGGCGTCCAAGTCGATCCGCCCCTGCTCCACCAGACGCAGTATCGCCGTGGCGGTGAACATCTTGCCGAGAGAGGCGACGTTGAAGCGGGTGTCGATACGGTTCGCCACGCCGAACACCCGGTCCGCCTGGCCCACCGCGCGCTGATAGAGAATCTGGTCGCCGCGCTTCAGCATCAAGGCGCCCGAGAAGTCCGCATCGATGATCAATTGCTCGACGGCGGCGTCGAGACGGGCCGCGATGGAGCCTCCGCTGTCCCCTGCCCTACCGAGGCCGCCCAGACTCAAGGCCCCCAGCCCCGCGGTGGCGCCCATCATCCTTCGCCGTGTCATTCGAATGCGCACTGAAGCCATCCCGCCATTTATGTAGGTACCTACATATATCGATATTCGAAGAATGACCAGCACGAAAACCTAGCGGCCGGTCAGCCCCTCCCAGGCCAGCATGGCGGCGCGGGCGGTGGCGGCCAGTTCCTCCGGTCCCGCGCCGTCTCGGGCGCGGAAGGTCATCCCCTGCTGGACCGTCAGATAGAAGGCCGCGATGGCCGCCGGATCGGCGGTCGGGGCCAGTTCGCCCGCCGCCCGGGCCGTCTCCAGCCGCTCGCGCATCGAGGCGAGGGAATCGACGCGGACCTGTTTCACCTCGCTGCACGCCTTGTCCGGCAGGGCGTCGGGGTTCACCCCGGACAGGGCGATCAGACAGCCTTGCGGACGCCCGCACTGACCGCTGGCGTTCGCCGTGGCCGTCAGCAGCCCCTCGATGGCTTCGCGCGCCGTCGGCGCCTCGCGCATCGACCGCCAGAGGACCGCGCCTTCCCGCTCGCTGTACAGATGCACCGCCTCACGGAAGAGGTCCTCCTTGCTGCCGAAGGCGGCGTAGAGGCTGGGCGCATTGATCCCCATGGCCGAGGTCAGGTCGCTCAGGGACGCGTCGGCATAGCCCTTCGCCCAGAACACATCGAGGGCGCTGGACAGGGCTTCATCGCGATCAAAACTGCGGGGACGTCCCGCCATAGCGGCTTCCGGACCTTATTTTAGAACAATCGCTACATAATCCCTTGCGCGGATCAGGCAAGCGACCCAGCTATTCTGTACCAATCGATACAGATTGGATGAACGCTTCAAGGATCATCGACATGACCGCCTCCTCACTCCCCCTTTCCGGCAAGCGCGCCCTCGTCACCGGCGGCAGCCGCGGCATCGGCGCCGCCATCGCGAAACAGCTGGCCGCCGACGGCGCCGACGTCGCCATCAGCTATGAGAAATCCGCCGAGAAGGCCGAGGCGGTCGCCGCCGAAATCCGCGCCCTGGGCCGCAAGGCCGTGGCCGTGCAAGCCGACTCGGGCTCGGTCGAAGGTCCGAAGCGGGCCGTCGAAGGCGCCGTCGCCGGTCTGGGCGGGCTGGACATCGTCGTGAACAACGCCGGGATCGCCGGCGGGACCCTGTTCGCCGACCAGACCGTGGAAGAGATCGATGCCCTGCTGAACGTCAACATCCGCGGCGTCCTGCTGACGACCCAGACCGCCCTGCCCCATCTGGGCGAAGGCGGTCGCGTGATCTCGATCAGCAGCGTCCTGGCCCATCGCGTGCCGTTCGCTGGCGTGACCGTCTATTCGGCCACCAAGTCGGCGCTGGAAGCCTTCACCCTGGGCCTGTCGCGTGAACTGGGTCCGAAGGGGATCACCGTCAATCTGGTCAAGCCGGGCGCCACCGACACCGACATGAACCCGGCGGACGGCCCGAACGCCGCCGGCCTGCTGGCGGGCACGGCCCTGGGCCGCTTCGGTCAGCCGCAGGACATCGCCTCGGCGGTCGCCTTCCTGGCCGGACCGGGCGCGAGCTACATCACCGGCACCAGCATCCTGGTCGACGGCGGCATCGGGGCCTGATCACGGGTGTGCGAGGGGGCGGTGAAACGCCCCCTCGTCGCCACATCGTTCCCAAAGCTCCCACGGTGAAGCTGTGGGGGAGTCGAGCGTGAAGGCTTTGGGTCTGGCGATGATGCTGCTGGCGGCGACGACCATCGGCGCGTGCACCGAACAGGCCGACGCCCAGCCTCCAGCAAACAGCGATCCCGCTGCCGAGGCGCGCCCTATGTGCTGAAGAGCACACAGGTCTGGACCGTGCCGGACCCGGTGTCGGGCCGGGACCATGAGGTTTTCGTCAGCCTGCCGGCCAGCTACGAGACCAGCCCGCAGCGGCGCCATCCGGTGCTGTATGTCACCGACGCCGATTACGCGCGCGCAGGCGCCGGACCAGCATCCGCACATAAAGAACAAGCGCGGTCCCAAGCCCACCGGCCACGAACGCCAGAACGCCGATCGCGATCATGTTGGCGCGATCCGGGGTAAAAGGGTTCATCATCACGGAGACAGCGAGACAGGCCCCCACCGCGGCGCAAGCCGGCGGGAAGACCTGCAGATAGAACAGGAAACCCCGGCGACGGTGCGCGTCGACCCACCGATCCCATCGCGCCCAGAATTCCGGCCCCATCGTCGTCCTCTCGCCGCTTTCCGCCTGTAAGTTTGCCCAAATCGACGGCGGCGGCTACATCCCGCGCCAACCTCCCCATTCGATCGAACGACAGGGCGCGACGCACCTCATGGCGCAGCAATACATTTTCCAGATGCAGGGCCTCACCAAGGCCTTTCCCGGCGGCAAGAAGATCTTCGAGAACATCTGGCTGAGCTTCTACAACGACGCCAAGATCGGCGTGGTCGGGGTCAACGGCTCGGGTAAGTCCACCCTGCTGAAGATCATGGCCGGGCTGGACAAGGAATTCTCCGGCGAGGCCAAGGCCGCCGACGGCATCAAGCGCGGCTATCTGGAGCAGGAGCCCCAGCTCGATCCGGCCCTGAACGTTCGCGAGAACGTCGAGGCCTGGTGCGAGGAGAAGCAGTGGGTCAACCGCTTCAACGCCGTCGCCGCCGAACTGGGCGAGAACTACACCGACGAGCTGATGGAGGAGATGACCACCCTCCAGGAGAAGATCGACGCCGGCGACGTCTGGGACATCGACAGCCGCATCGAAATGGCCATGGACGCCCTGCGCTGCCCGCCGGACGACTGGTCGGTCGAGAACCTGTCGGGCGGTGAAAAGCGCCGCGTGGCCCTGGCCCGCCTGCTGCTCAGCAAGCCCGACATGCTGCTGATGGACGAACCGACCAACCACCTGGACGCCGAATCGGTCGCCTGGCTGCAGCACCACCTGGAGAACTTCCCGGGCTGCGTGATCCTGGTCACCCACGATCGCTACTTCCTGGATCAGGTCACCAAGTGGACGCTGGAGTTGGACCGCGGTCGCGGCCACCCGCACGAGGGCAACTACTCCTCATGGCTGGAAGCCAAACAGAAGCGCGTCGTTCAGGAGCAGTCGGAATCGGAAGCCCGCCAGCGCGCCCTCACCCGCGAACTGGAATGGGTCCGCTCGGGCGCGAAGGCCCGTCAGGCCAAGTCCAAGGCTCGTCTGGCCGCCTATGAGAAGATGGTCGCCGAGCAGGAAAACAGCCGTCAGGCCCAGTCCTTCGCCGTCATCCAGATCCCGCCCGGACCGCGCCTCGGCAACGTCGTGCTGGAGGTCGAGGGCCTGAAGAAGTCGTACGGCGACAAGCTGCTGTTCGACAACCTGACCTTCAAGCTGCCGCCCAACGGCATCGTCGGCGTCATCGGCCCGAACGGCGCCGGCAAGTCGACCATGTTCAAGCTGATCACCGGCCAGGAAGAACCCGAAGCCGGTTCGATCAAGGTCGGCGAGACCGTCAAGCTGGCCTATGTCGACCAGTCGCGCGACGCGCTGGATCCGAACAAGACCATCTGGGAAGAAATCTCGGGCGGCACCGACATCATGATGGTCGGCAAGCGCGAGATTAACAGCCGCGCCTACGTCGGCTCGTTCAACTTCAAGGGCGGAGACCAGCAGAAGAAGGTCGGCCAGCTGTCGGGCGGTGAGCGCAACCGCGTCCACCTGGCCAAGACCCTGGCCGCCGGCGGCAACCTGATCCTGCTCGACGAACCGACCAACGACCTGGACATCGAGACCCTGCAGAACCTCGAGGAGGCTCTGGAAGAGTTCGCCGGCTGCGCCGTGGTCATCTCCCACGACCGCTGGTTCCTGGACCGTCTGGCCACCCACATCCTGGCCTTCGAAGGCGACAGCCACGTCGAATGGTTCGAGGGCAATTTCGAAGCCTATGAGGAAGACAAGAAGCGTCGCCTCGGCACCGACGCCCTGATCCCGCACCGGATCAAGTTCCAGAAGTTCGGGCGGTAAGGCTACCTGTTCCGCAGGATTTCAGGAGGCGCCGATTGCGAAGGCAGTCGGCGCCTCTTTCGTCTCGCCCGTCAGCTTCGAAGGGCTGGCGGGCGGACGGGTTCTGCGGTCAGATGGGGCGATCTCACGCCTGAACGAGACCCCGCTTGAGCCAGACCCTGATCGAGACCGCCCCGACGGATGCCATGCCGGACGCCGAAGCCGCGCCCCTGCGTCTGGAGTGTTTCCCCACCCGGCCGAACCCGCCACAGCTGGTTCCGGGACGGCCTGAGCGCGACTGGATGGACGCCTTCGCGGCGCGCCATCCCTATCGCTGCCTGCCCCTGACTATGGCCAATACGACGGGCTGGGAGCTGCTGTGCCCGGTCGGGTTCGAGGCCGAGTGGAACGGCGGGCTGGACGCGGAGTCGATCCGCTTCCGACCTCTGGTCGCCGGAGAGTCGCTGGACCATCTGGTGGTGTCCCACTTCACCCACGGCGTGATGACCTTCCACGTGGGTTGGCTGTTCCGCACCCCGCCCGGCTGGGCCCTGCGCGCCTCGGGCAGTCCGAATCGGTTCAAGCACGGCCTGTCCCCGCTGGAGGGCCTGGTCGAGACCGACTGGCTGCCCTACCCCTTCACCATGAACTGGCGTTTCACCGCGCCGGGCCGCGTGCGGTTCGAGAAGGATGAGCCCTTCTGCTTCATCCAGCCGATCCAGCATCATAAGGTCGAGGCGTTCGAGCCCGTGGGCGCGCCCCTGTCGAGCGACGGCGAACTGTCGCGCCAGTACGAGATGTGGAAGGAGGTCCGCGCCGACTTCAACGCCCGCATGGCCGACGGCGACCCGGCGGCGATGAAGCAGGCATGGCAGCGCTACTATTTCCGCGGCGAGTTCCCTGACGCCGCCGAGAGCCGACCCGAGGGGCACGTCAACAAGCGCCGCCTGGGCGCCCTGCCCGAGGCGGAAGCCGCGCCGGAGCCCGAGGCGGCGCAGACCCCGTCCATCGACTATCGCAACTGGCCGGGGATCAGTTAGCCGCCCGAGCCGTCCGGCATCGGCATGGGCATCGGGTCCGGCTGCGACGGCATCGGGATCGGCGTCGGGCGCGCCGCAGCGGGCGGACGAGGCAGTTCGTCGTCGGACAACTGACCGTCGCCGTTGACGTCCATCCGCTGGAAGGCGCGCAGGGCTCCGGCCTGCAACTCCTCGCGGCTGACGCGGGCGTCGCGATTGGCGTCGGACTGGGAGATCATGGCGCGCAAGCGACCGCCGCCCATGGAGGCCACCGGCTCCCGGGTCAGGACAGTCAGTTCATCGCCGGTGATGGCGCCGTCGGCATTGGCGTCCAGACGGTCGAACAGTCGATCAGCCCAGGCTGGGACTTCGGCGGTTGTGCGCGGCATCATGCCCATCATCATCCCGCCCTGACGGACGACCTGGGGCGCTCCGGGCGGCGCGCCCTGCGGCGGTCCCTGCGGCGCGGGGCCGGGCGGCGGGGTCTGCCCCGTAGTCTGGGCGAAGGCCGCGGAGGCCGACAGGGCGAGGATGGCGGGGGCCGCCAGCAGGATCGAACGAAGACGCATCGAAAGACTTCCGGGATCGGGGATCGACCGCGCCAGAGTGTGCCTGTACCGCCCGTCTGACCAGCGTCTTTTTGCTTGCCAAATCATATAAGGATATCCTTATATAAACCCATGTCACTAAGCGCTGATCAGACTGTCGAAGCCTTGCGCGCCGCGGGCGAGCCGACCCGGTTGCGGGTCCTGTCCCTGCTGGCGGGTGAAGAGCTGTCGGTGATGGAGCTATCGCGCATTCTGGAACAGAGCCAGCCGCGCGTCTCCCGCCACCTGAAGCTGATGGCCGATGCGGGCCTGATCGAACGCTTCCCGGACGGAGCGCGGGTCTTCTATCGCCTGTCGTCCGATCCGCTGGCGCGTCGGCTGATCGACACGGTGCTGGACCTGCTGGACGAAAGCGCCGGGGCGGCGGACGACCGGCGCCTGGAGGACGTGCGCCGCGACCGCGAGGCCGCCGCCAGCGCCTATTTCGAGCGCGTGGCGCCGCAATGGGACCGCATCCGCTCGCTCTATGTCTGCGAGAGCGACGTCGAGGAGGCCATTCTGCAGGCGGCAGGCGACGGCCCGTTCGAGCGCGTGGTCGATCTGGGCACCGGCTCGGGCCGCATGCTGACCCTGCTGGGCCGCAAGGCCAAGATGTCGGTCGGCCTGGACCTCAGCCACAACATGCTCAACATCGCCCGGGCCAACGTCGCCAAGGCCGGGCTGGACAAGGTCGAGCTGCGCCACGGCGACATCTTCGCCACCCGCCTGCCGGAGCACAGCGCCGATCTGGTGCTGGTGCATCAGGTCCTGCACTACCTCGCCGATCCGGCCGCCGCCGTGGCCGAGGCCGCGCGGCTGACGGCGCCGGGCGGGCGGCTGATCATCGTCGACTTCGCCCCGCACCAGCTGGAGCATCTGCGCGACGAGCATCAGCATCGCCGGCTGGGCTTCTCGGATGAGGAGATCCGCCGCTGGCTGGGTGAGGCGGGGCTGCGCGCCGACGCCGCGACCACCCTGCCCCCGGACACCGACGGCCTGACGGTCTCGATCTGGACGGCGGACCGTCCGGCCGAGGCGAAGGCGAAGGCCGCATGAGCACGCCCATCAGCCTGGCCGAGGCCCGCGCCCTGTTGCTGTCTCCGCTGGGCCCCGTGGCCCGCGCGGGTCAGGACGCCTCACGCCCACGGGTTTCGTTCGAGTTCTTCCCGCCCAAGAGCGACGAGGCCGAGACCAATCTGTGGAAGGCGATCCAGCGGCTGGCCCCGCTGAACCCGGCCTTTGTCTCGGTGACCTACGGCGCCGGGGGCTCGACCCGCGAGCGGACCCACCGCACGGTCGAGCGCATCCTGACCGAAACCGACCTGCAGCCCGCCGCCCATCTGACCTGCGTCGACGCCAGCCGGGACGAGGTCGATGCGGTGATCCAGACCTACAAGGCCTCGGGCGTGAAGCACATCGTGGCCCTGCGCGGCGATCCGCCCGGCGGCAACGGCATCGGCGGCGCCTATCAGCCCCGCCCCGACGGCTACGCCAACGCCACCGAACTGACCGCCGCCATCAGCCGGGTCGGCGGCTTCGACATCACCGTCGGCGCCTATCCGGAGCGGCACCCCGAAAGCCCCTCGATCGAGCATGACATCGGCGTGCTGAAGGCCAAGCTGGACGCCGGGGCGACCCGGGCGATCAGTCAGTTCTTCTTCGATATGGACGCCTTCCTGCGTTTCCGCGACCGGGTGCGCGCGGCGGGCGTCACCATCCCCCTGATCCCCGGCATCATGCCGGTGTCCAATTTCGCCGGACTGAAGCGGATGTGCGGGGCCTGCGGGGCCTCGATCCCCGACTGGCTGGCGGCCCATTTCGACGGGCTGGACGGCGATCCGGAGACCCGCAGGCTGATCGCCGCCTCGGTCGCCGCCGAGACCTGCGCCCGGCTGCAGGAGGAAGGCTTCCTGGACTTCCACTTCTACACCCTGAACCGGGCTGATCTGGTCTACGCCATCTGCCGCGTGCTGGGCGTGCGCGAGACGCGGGCGGTCGAGGCGTGAGCCGCCCGCCAGCCTTCAACTTCGCCGATCCGGACTTCGTCTCGCGCTATGTCGAGAAAGGACCGAAGGCCTTCATGCCCGGCCAGCCCGGCGTGTTGCAGATGGCGGGCGTGCTTCTGGCCGAGCGCGTGCCGGAGGACGGCCATGTGCTGGTGGTCGGCGCCGGCGGCGGGCTGGATACACAGGCCCTCGCCAAGGCCGGCCCGGGCTGGCGCTTCACCGGGGTCGATCCGGCGGGGCAGATGCTGGAGCTGGCCCGGCGCATCCTGGGCGAAGAGACGATGCGGCGCGTCGAGCTGATCGAGGGCGGGGTCGAGGCGGCGCCGGCCGGCCCGTTCGACGGCGCCACCCTGATTCTGGTGCTGGGTCTGATCCCGGACAACGGCTCCAAGCTGACGACCCTCAGCGAGATCCGCCGTCGGCTGAAGCCGGGCGCGCCCTTCATCCTGGTGGATCGCTGCGACAGCCCCGACAACCCGCTGTTCGACCGCAACATGGACCGCTACGTCGCCTATGCGGCGGCCAGCGGGATCGATCCGGACACGCTGAAGAACGCCCGGGCCAGCCATCGCGGCAACCCCGGACTGGCGACCGCCGCCCGGGACGAGGCCCTGCTGGCCGAAGCCGGGTTCAACGGCATCGAAGCCTTCTATTTCGCCATGAACTGGCACGGCTGGGTCGCCTACGCCTGAGGCGACCCGCGTGGGATGCTCTCTTACTCTAGACCGACGTCCGCCGGAGTGGCCGGCGGGGTGGTGATGTTCTCACGAATGCGGCGGGCGGCATGCTCGCAGCGACCCGGCAGGCCGAAGAACAGGCCGAAGGCCTGGCTGCGGGTGGCCTGATCCTGCCCCATCAGCGGCGTCCACTTGGCCGTGGCCTCGGCGGCGGCGGCAGACGCGGCGGCGCGGCTGGCCGCGTTCTGGCGCGGGGCCGCAGCCTGCAGGGCGGCGCGGAAGTCCGTGGCCTCCAGACGGCCCAGACGGATGATGTCGTTGTCGAGATCGTCGCGGCCTTCCAGCGTCTCGCCCAGGGCGATGTGGCCGTTCACCAGGGCTTCGCACCAGGCCACCAGCGGATAGTCGGCCTCAGGGGCGCCGCGCGGCAGGGGGTTGGCGTAGGCGACAGCTTCGCGGAAACGCAGGGTCTCGACCGTCTCGGCGGCCGGGGCGGCCGTGGCGATCGGACCCTCATCCTGGGCGCGGGCGTCCTGGGTGCGGGGCGCGGTGACGATGGGGCCGTCCTGCGGAACAGCGGCGGTGGACAGCAGGAGGGCGGCGGCGAGGCTGGCGAACATGAAGGCTCCGGAACGGGGGCGCGTGGCCCGACTGGACGCAGCAACGCTTGAAGTCGGCCAATGGTTTTTCCATGGCGACACGAAACGGAAGAGCGTGGCCGCGAAAGCGCACCCGCTCCGCTCGCCGTAGGCGGCAGGCAAAGAAAAATGCCGGCGCTTTCGCGCCGGCATTCTCTTGGTCGCTCAGTACTCGGCTTAGAAGGAGTAGCGGACGCCCAGGTAGAAGCGCCGCGGCGCCACCCAGTTGTTCGCTTCCTGATAGGCGTACTGGCCGCTGCCCGCGCGGTTGGCGACTTCGCTGGTCGCCGATTGCTCGTTCAGCACGTTGAACGCGTCGAGGAAGAACTCGGTCTCGCCGATCGGCAGATCGAGCACGTACTTCAGACGCATGTCGAACGTGTAATAGGCCGGGTTCTGCTCGGCGCCGACGAAGCCCGGCAGGACCCACGTATCGGTCACGCCGCCGACTTCATAGCCACCCGACATCGGCGGCAGGTAGCGGCTCTGAACCACGTCGGCCGGGGTGTAGTACGAGCCGCTGTTCCAGTTGAACACGCCCGAGACTTCCAGACCGAAGTCGAACTCATACGCACCATAGGCCTTGAACTGGTGCGGGATGTTGCCGGCCTGACGACCCCAGATGTTCGGAGCGCGGGGATCCAGCGCAACCCAGTCACCCTGGAAGTCGGCGTTGCCGTCCGAGTTCGAGTTACCGTACGCCCGGTTGTAGGTGTACGACAGCTGACCGAACCAGTTGTCCGTCTTGAACTTGGTCAGGACCAGTTCGAAGCCGGTGTACTCACGCTTGCCGCCCGCCAGGGTGGCGAGGACGTAGTTGGTGCCCGGGTTGGTGGTGTAGCCGAAGTATTCCAGGCCCAGGTAGAAGGGCGAGCCCGGATAGGCAGCGCCGGCGACGCCGCAGGTCGCTTGGGTGCAGGTCGGATCGGCATAGAGGCTGAGATCGTAGTCCTCCATGATGTCCTTGGACACGCGGTGCGTCAGCGTGGCCGACAGGCCGATGTCCGAACCGAAGGTCGTCGAACCACCGATCATGAACTCGTCGGTGTACGGCGTCTTGATGCTCGGCGCGATGGCGGCGTCGCCCGGACCGCGGGTCCGGAAGGTGATCCACTGACCGGCGGCGTAGATCTGCTCGTTGTTGACCGGGCCGGTCTTGGCGCCGGCGAAGTCGGTCATGTCGTTGCGGATCGGGTCATAGTAGCGACCGACGAAGCCGAAGACCTTGCTGCGACCGTCGCCGAAGACGTCATAGACGACGCTCAGGCGCGGGGCGAAGGTCCAGTCGAAGTCGGCGATCTGGCTGCCGTCCGAAGCGAAGTGTTCCCACTTCTCGGCGCGAACACCGGCGTTCACCGTCAGTTGGTTCAGGGTCCAGGTGTCCTGCAGGTACAGGCTGACCCCTTCGCTCGACACCGTGTACGGGGCGTCAGCGGCGCGGACGGTCCGGTAGACGTTGACGTTGCCGTACGGGTTGCCGGCGGTGCTGTTGAAGACGATGGCGTCGGCTTCACCGGTCGAGATCTGGCCGTCAGCGTTGGTGTCGTAGGCCGCCAGGGCGGCGGCGTTGGCGCTCAGGGCCGGCAGCAGGAAGTTGGCGTAATCGGTCGAGGTGATCGAACGCGCCGTCCAGCCCGCAGCGGCGCTGCGGTAGGTGCCCAGGGTGGTGCCCGAGTACTGGTCATCCAGCGAGGTGTAGGTCACGCCGCCCGGAACCGAGTCCGTCTGGAAGTAGGTGTTCTCGGTCCGCAGGATGCCAGCCTTGATGGTGTGGCTGCCGAAGCTGGTGTCGAGGAAGTATTCGGCGCTCATGCCGTACTCCTCGCGATCGCGGTGCTCCTCGAAGTTGATGCCGCGACCGCCCAGCTGACGCTGGTCGAGCGAAGCGCCGGCGGCGGTGCGATAGGTGACGTTGTCACGGATGGTGTTGTCGACGGCCGTGTCGGTCAGCTCGGACTCGTGCTTGAAGTAGTAGAGGTTGACCAGCAGGTCGCCCCAGGTGCGCGAGTAGTCGATCTTGAAGTTGTCACCGCCCTGTTCGCGAGTGTAGTCGCGACGATTGATGATGCTCGACGAGTTCTGGCCGCTGATTTCGGTCGGATCGCTGAAGTAGGTCAGGGTCAGACGGTCGTTGTCCGTAGCCTGCCAGGTCACCTTGCCGAAGGCGTAGTCCTGATCGCTTTCCACGGTCCGCAGAACGGTGCCGGTGCCGACGTCCAGAACTTCGTCTTCGCGGTTCTTCTTCTGGTACGAACCGAAGAACCACAGGCGATCCTGGATGATCGGGCCGCCCAGGGTGACGGCGGTGTCGTAGGTCGAGAAGCCACCCGAGGTGCTGTGCTCGTCCTCGGCCACCAGATCATCGTTCTGGAGGTAGTAGTTGATCGAGCCATGCCACTCGTTCGAGCCCGACTTGGTGACCACGCGCGAGATCAGCCCCGAACCACCGGCGTATTCCGCCGGCACGCCGCCGACGATGACCTGTTGTTCCTGGATGATTTCCGAGTTGAAGTTGGCGCCGAAGGTGCCGGTGACCGGGTCGGTCACGTCCACGCCGTCGAGGTAGAACAGGTTGTCGGTCGAGGTGCCGATGGCGCCGTTGACGTCCGAATAGTTCACGCCCGAGCGCGACGAGGGGTTGCCGCCGCTGGAGGGCTTCACGCCCGGAACCAGCTGCAGATAGCTCTGATAGTTACGACCGGTCGGCAGCGCTTCCACGGTTTGCAGGGTCAGCGTGGTGCCGACCGTCGCCGAGGTGACGTCCACCGCGGCCAGCGAGGCGCCGGTGACGATGATGTCGTCCAGGGTCGCGGCTTCGCCGGCGCCGCCCGACAGGGCGTAACCGACCGACAGGTCACGGCCGCTGACGACGGCGACGTTGCTGGCGGTGAAGGCGCTGTAGTTCGGGGCCGAAATTTCGACCGAGTAGTTGGTCGCCGGGTCAAGGCCCGACAGACGGACGAAGCCCGCCGCATCGGTGACGCCGGTGCGCGACACCAGGCTGCTCGGCGAACGGACGGTGACGCTCGCGCCCGACAGCGGCTGGCCGTCGGAGCCGGTGACGGCGATGCGCAGACCGCCGGTCTGGCTCTGGGCGTGGGCGGGCGTCGCGGTCACGAGCGTGACGGCGGGAACCGCGACCAGCGCCATGAGAGCTGTGCCGCCGATCATCGTAGATTGCAGCAAGCGCTGACGGATGGTTTGGGTCTTCAAATCTTGGTCCTCCTGAGGTCGTGGCTGTTAAAGCCATGCGACAACCAATGGCCCCCACGCCCCTTTGCATGCGGGATTCCTCGACCTTATGCTCGGGATTGGCGTTCCGCATCAGAATTACACGACTGTAACCGTTCAAGCGGGAATGTGTCGCGTTATAGACACAGTTTGTGTATGCATCTGTTTTTAAAAGAGTTTATCGAGGCCGCATCGTGAAAAAGCTGAGTGCAAGCGTAACCATAGCGGGACAGCTGTCTCCGACCGAGTTCTCCCACCTGAAGCAGCTTGGCTATGCCGCGGTTGTGAACCACAGGCCGGATCACGAAGAGCCCGGACAGCCGACCTCGCAGGAACTGTCCGAGGCCGCCCTTGTTTCAGGACTGACCTATGTCTGGATCCCGGTCAGCGGCATGCCGGATCGCGCGGCGGTCGAGGCGACCGCCGCGGCGCTTGAGGGCGCCAGTGAGTCGGCGCCTGTGTTCATGTTCTGCCGTTCAGGCATGCGCTCGACGGCCGCCTGGGCCATGGCCGAGCGCGCTCGGGGCGTCGATGCGGATGAATTGAGAGCCGCGGCGGCGGCGGCCGGCTATGATCTGAGCCGGCTTCCGCTCTAGAAATCAGCGAACGACGGCGACGCGGGTGGCGTAGGGCGCGGGCTCGGGTGTGCACGAGGCGACCGCCAACTGCGCCGCCATGAGACACAGCAGGGCTCCCGCGACAGGCAGGAGCCGATTTGAAACAGCCAGGGCGATGGAAACGGCCATATCAGGCACTCCGCGGAAGGTTTACACAATCCTAACGCAAGCCCTGGGCCGCGCCGGGAGACCCAATTGATCCCTTTCGTTCGAGAGTTCGCGTTTGAGTACGGACGCGTGGATCGGGCCTCACCCCTGATCCGGCGGGTGGTCGCGAACAACCCCGGCCCCTTCACCTTTACCGGCACGGGGACCTACATCGTCGGGCGGTATGCGCGGGGCGCGGGCGTCGCCGTGATCGATCCGGGTCCACTGGATGACGCCCATCTGCGGGCTGTGCTGGCGGCGGTCGAGGGCCAGACCGTCAGTCACGTGCTGGTCACCCACACTCACCGCGACCACGCTCCCCTCGCCCGCCCGTTCGCCGAGGCGGTCGGCGGCGCGCCTGTGCTGGCCGCCCGCCCGCCCCTGCACACCGTCCACGCCTCAGGTTCGCTGGACGAGGATGACGATGACAGCTTCGTTCCGGACGTGATCCTGAAGGGCGGCGAGCGGATCAACGGCGACGGCTGGACCATCGAAGCCCTCGCCACCCCTGGTCACGCCTCCAATCACATGGCCTTCGCCCTGCTGGATGAGAACGCCCTGTTCTGCGGCGACCACGTCATGGGCTGGTCCACCACCGTCGTGGCCCCGCCGGACGGGGACATGACCGACTATATGGCCAGTCTGGATGCGGTGATCGCGCGCGACTTCGCCACCCTGTGGCCGACACACGGCGCGCCCGTCACCCAGCCCGCCCCCTTCCTGGCCGCCTATCGCGCCCACCGCCTGGGACGGGAGGCGCAGGTGCTTGCGCGTCTGCAGGCCGGAGACGGGACCATCGCCGAGATGGTCCCCACTCTTTACGCCGCCGTGGACGGCCGCCTGTGGCCGGCGGCTTCCCTGTCAGTCTGGGCTCACCTGATCGCCCTTGTCCGCAGTGGACGCGTCATCGCCGAGCCCGAACCGACGCTTCAGGCGATCTACCGGATTGTCTGACCCCTCGACGCCGCACACATCGCGAACAGACCGCCACTCCTCAGCCGTCAGGGCGCTACGCCCAGCGCGCTGGGCCGAGCGAGCCGCCTCGGCGCGGCGACGGGAATCCGGGTGGGTGGCCAGAAACTCGGCGGCGTCGCTGACGCCGTCGTGACTTTCGCCCGCGGCCATCCGTTCGAAGAAGGGAGCCATCCCCATCGAGGACAGGCCGTCAGCGTGCAGCAGGGCCTGCCCGCGACCGTCAGCCTCCAGCTCGGCCGCGCGGCTGTAGCTCAATTCTGACGCCTGCCCCGCCAGGATGACAGCCTGTTGCCCCGCCCCGGTGCCGCCGCCCACGATCAGGTCCAGCAGCATGCCGATTCCAAAATTGCGCCAGACCGCCTGCATGACGTGGCGCTTCTCGACGTGGGCGACCTCGTGGGCGATGACCGCGGACAGTTCCTCCGGCGATTTCGCCTCGCGGATCAGGTCGTCGGTGATCAGGATATAGCCGCCCGGCAGGGCGAAGGCGTTGACCATCGGCGCGTTCACGGCCCGGACGCGGATGTCGAAAGGCGTATCCGCCCTCGCCCCGATCCGGTCGCCCAGTCCGGCCAGAGCGCGCTGTCCGGCCGCCCCCTGGCAGGTTCGGAAAAGGGTGGAGATCTGGGCGTTAAAGTTGTCGCCCATCTGCTGTTCCATGGACACCGGCGTAGCGCGGGCCACCGGGCCAGAGAGGGCCGGAACGCCGACCGTCACAAACAGGACGACGCCGGCGGCGGCGGCCGTCAGGCCGCCGATCAGCCACCATTCGCGCTGGCGACGGGTCTTCGCCGCCTCCACCAACCGGTCGCCGATCATCGGGCTCCAGTCACCGACGGGCAGCACCAAGCGGGCATCGCGCTCCTTGCGGCTTGAGACGCGCGCCTGATCGGCCTCCACCTCCACCGTCAGGTCCCGGACACGCCAGACCCGCTCCTCGCGCCCGACGAGGATGCGCAGGACGTCGCCGTCCAGCGCGGCCTCGGCGTCAAGCGCCCGCGCCGAATGACCGTCGTAGAAGCGCGCGAACAAGGTCAGATCGCCGAGAAGCCGAAGGCGTCAGCCAGACCTTCGCCGCTGCCCGGCCCACGACCGGCCTGATGGGCCAGCGACAGGCGCGCCATCCCCTCGGAACTGAGCCTATCGATCAGGAACCGCGCCGTCCGCGCCTGAACCCAGGGCATCAGGAAGCCGAAGGTGATGAGCAGGAGGAACAGGTTCGTCACCATCAGCCACCAAAGCGGGAAGGCCTTCACGTGCAGGGTGAAGGTCGCGCCGTCGACCGACACCCCCTTGGCCACCGATCGCATCATCGCGGCGTGGTAGGGCGACCAGAGCAGCAGGAACAGCGGCGAGATCAGCAGGAAAGCGGCGTAGATGACGAAGTTCATCATCAGCGCGTCTGTCATGGACGGCTGTGCGCCCGGGTCCTGGAAGCCCCCAACCGACATGGAGACCGCGACAAGCAGCAGCATGAAGAAGACGTATCCAACCCCGGTCCCGACCCAGCCGAGAGCATAGGCGCCGTAGACGCCTTCCTGCTGGGCGCGGCCCATCCGGAAGCGCAGGCGACGGTCGCCGAAGCGGACTTCATCCCAGATCTTTTCCGCCAGGGTTCTTTCCGCCGTGGGCCAGTACCAGCCCAGGGTCAGGCCGCTCAGGAACATGGCGAACAGGAACTGCCATCCATAGTTGACGGCGGAGCCCTTCAACTGGAAGCGGATCCCCCGCCAGGTCGTCCGGCTCGCCATGTAGCGGAAGGCCGTAAAGGTGCCGAAACCCCAGAGCCAGCCGAAGAAAAGATACATCGGGAAGTAGGCGATCAGGAACACCCACTCGCCGATGAACTGAACGGCGAAGACGATGATCAGGAAGGGCGCGCCCAGCACCACCAGCGCCAGCAGGAAGCCGATGAAAAGCTCGATCCCGCGACCGGTGTATTCGAAGGCATCGCCGTTCAGGCGTACGCCCTTCCATATCCGCTGGCGGACCTCGGTCTTCCCCCAGAAGCGGTAGAGGGTCAGGGTGATCAGGTTCAGCAGGCCGTTCTTGAGGCTGAGCCCCAGGAAGCCGCTCGGACGCAGAGTCGTCGAAAACGTCAGGGCCTCGGGCGCGATCTCTTCGGTCGCTTCGCCGGCGATGATGTCACTCAAGTCGTATCCCCCAAACTCGCGTACCATCCCGCCTAACGAGCGGAAGGCCCTGAAGCAACGGGGGCGCGATCAACTGCGGCCAGATCGTGGCGCCCCCGCCACGGCGCCGCGGCGGAACCGGTCAGAGGCTGGAGCGCAGCTTCTCGCTGATGACCGTCACCAGACGGCAGGCCTCGCCCCCGTGCGGACGCGCATCGCGGGCGGCGACGCGGATATCGGTGCGCCCCGGACGGATGCGCATGACCACGTCATAGCCGAAGCCGTACCAGGTGCTGGTGCGCGAGCCGTCGGCCCGCGCCACGCCGGTGCGGCGCAGGGTGAAGCCCGCCTCCTGGATCGCCCAGGCCGCGCTCTCGGGCGCGATCTGGCTCATGATGGGCAGGGCGCCCGGACAAGCCTCGACGCCGACGACGGCGCCCTGCCCCATGTCGTCGGGGCGCACATTGCCGAAGCCCGGGACCTCGGCCAGATCGGTGCTGACGTTCTCGACCGGACCGGCCGCCAGCCGCCCCTTCTGCCAAACAAACAGGCCCAGGGAGCCGACGCCGAGCACCAGACCGATCAGGGCGATGAGGCCCAGCGCCTTGAAACTCCGCAGCGACAGGATCACCGCCAGCACGCCGGCGGCGGCGCTGACGAACGACAATCCCCACGCCACGGTCAGGGTCATGAAGTCATAGCCGGTCTCAATTGACAGCAGACCGCCGCGCACGCCCATGATGGCGACCATCACCAGCAGCGGCGTCGCCGCCGCCAGCCCCGTCAACGCCTGCACCGCGCCCCTACCCTTGATCGCGGTCTTCGCCATGGACTCAGCCTCCTGCAGTCGGGAGACGATAGTCCTTCAGTTGCTCGCGCACGACCTTCTTGTCGATCTTTCCGGTCGCGCCCAGCGGGATGTCGCTGACGAAGACGACGTCGTCCGGCATCCACCATTTGGCGATCTTGCCCTGCAGGAAATCGAGGTGCTCCTGCTTGTCCTCGGCCTCGCCGGGTTTGAGCTTGATGACCAGCACGGGGCGCTCGTCCCACTTCGGATGGGCCGCGCCGATGACGGCGGCCAGTTCGACCTTCGGGTGGCCGACGGCGATGTTCTCGATCTCGATGGAGCTGATCCACTCGCCGCCGGACTTGATCACGTCCTTGGCGCGGTCGGTGATCTGCATGAAGCCCTGCTCGTCGATGGTCGAGACGTCGCCGGTGTCGAAATAGCCCTCGTTGTCGAGGATCTCGCCGCCCTCGCCCTTGAAGTAGCCGCCCGCGATGGTCGGCCCCTTGATCATCAGGCGACCGTAGGTGTGCCCGTCGTGGGGCATTTCCTGACCGGCGTAGTTCTTGAGCTTGAGTTCGACGCCCAGCGGCGGCTGGCCCTGCTTCACGCGCCACCTCATCTGCTCGTCGTACGGCAGGGCGGCCAGTTCGGGCGTCATGTTGGACAGGGTGCCGATGGGCGAGGTCTCGGTCATGCCCCAGCCCTGCAGGACCTCGATGTTGAACTCGTCGTGGAAGGCGCGGATCAGGCTTTCCGGCACGGCCGAGCCGCCGATCAGCACCTTCTTGACCGTCGGGATCTTCAGATTGTTCTCGCGCAGGTGGGTCAGCAGGCCCTGCCAGACCGTCGGCACGGCGGCCGAGAAGGTCACGCCCTCGCTCTCGATCAGCTCATAGATGGCCGCGCCGTCCATGCGCGCGCCCGGCATGACCAGCTTGGTGCCGCCGGCCGGACCGGCGAAGGCGATGCCCCAGGCGTTGGCGTGGAACATCGGCACCACCGGCAGGATCACCTCACTGGGCGACGCGCCCAGCACGGTCGATTGCATGCCCAGCAGCGTATGGATGAAGTTCGAGCGGTGCGAATACAGGACGCCCTTGGGGTTCCCGGTCGTGCCCGAGGTGTAGCAGAGGCCGCAGGCGGTGTTTTCCTCGAAGTCGCCCCATACGACATTCTCGGACGCCCCGGCCAGCAGAGCCTCATAGCATTCCGCGCCCGGCAGCTTGGTCGCCGGCATGGTCATCTCGTCGGTCAGCACCACCACCCGCTCGACGCTGGGGCAGTGCGGCAGGATGGCTTCCAGCAGCGGAATGAAGGTCAGGTCGACGAAGATGATCTTATCTTCGGCGTGATTGATGATGTAGGCGAGCTGTTCCGGGAACAGGCGCGGGTTCAGGGTGTGGCAGACCGCCCCCATGCCCATGATGCCGTACCAGACCTCCATGTGACGGCCCGTATTCCACGCCAGCGTCGCGACGCGGTCGCCGGTCTGGATGCCCCAGCCCTTCAACACATCGCTGACCCGGCGGGCGCGCGAATGGATTTCGGTATAGGTGGTGCGGACGATCGGTCCCTCGACCGACCGGGTCACGACCTCGCGGTGACCATGCCAGTTGTTGGCGTGCGTGATGATCTTGTCGACCGTCAGCGGCCAGTCCTGCATCAACCCAAGCATTTGCGATCCCTTGCATTTGCATCCGCTGAACGGGACGCTTGCCGTCACGCTATCCACGTGAACAGCGATAAGCAAACGTGACGCAGGGTCACGTTCGAGGGACCGCAGGGCCGTGGCGTGGACGTGGGAGCGCGGATTTCCTATTCCCTCGACCTTAGCCCCTCGAATCCGCCGACGAAGCCCATGACCATCCTCATCGCGATCACTGGCGGCTCGGGCTCGGGCAAGAGCACGCTCGCGGAGGCGCTGGTCACCGCCCTGCCCGAAGGTGCGGCGGTGCTGCTGCGCGAGGACTCCTACTACCGAGACGCCGCCAGCCTGCCGGACTTTGATCCGAACACCTTCGACTTCGACGATGTGGCCGCCCGCGACCATGAGCTGATGATCCGCGACCTGTCCGCGCTGAAGGCCGGGCAGGCGATCACAGCCCCGATCTATTCCTTCATCCACCACGGGCGCGAGCCGGGCGGTGAGGCCGTGCCTGCCGCTCAGGTGGTGATCGTGGAGGGCACTCATGTTCTCTGCACTCCCGCCCTGGTCGACCTGTTCGACATCCGGGTCTTCGTCGACACCCCGGCCGACATCCGCTTCATCCGCCGCCTGCTGCGCGACCAGGCCGAGCGGGGCCGCACGGCGGAGTCGGTGATCGGCCAGTATCTGGGCACAGTCCGTCCGGGACATGAGCGCTGGACCGAGCCATCGCGGGTCAACGCCGACTTCGTGGTGGCCGACGCCACCGCGGCGGTGCGGCTGGAGGATCCTCAGGCCGTGGTGCGTCTGGCGGCGCCCGTCCTGGCCCATCCGCTGCTCGCGCAACTGATCCGCGCCTGACGATCACTGACTCCCGCTTGCCGTTCGCGCGAAGCTGCGTCACCTTTCCGCTTCTACGAGCGATGAATTCCCATGCCAGGCCTCAGCGGCGAGCCCTCCCTCCACGATCCCAAACGGCAGGCCATTCTCAGGTATGCCCGGATCGCCTTTGTATCCGAGGGGTACGCCGGGGCCCGTATCGAGCCCATCGCCCGCGAGGCCGGGGTTTCCACCGCCACCCTCTACGCCCTGTTCGCCGGCAAGTCGGAGCTGTTCTCGGCCGTCATCGATGACGCCGCCTCCCAGTTCTCGCGCCAGATGGCCGGGGTCCGCGCCAACGAGGGCGACGCCCGCACCCAGCTGACCAGCTTCGCCGAGGCCTATGCGGGTTTCATGGGCGACGGCTTCGTGCGCTCCATCTTCCGGCTGGTCATGGCCGAGCGCCCGCGCTTTCAGGCCACGGCGATCCGCTTCTTCGAAAAGGGCCGCACCGAGTTCGGCGCCACCCTGATCGGCATCCTGAAGGATCATCAGGCGCGCGGCGGCCTGACCAATATCCAGAAGCCCTCTTGGGCGGCGGGCGAGCTGATGGGGATGATCGAGCACCCGGTCTTCTTCGTGCCGCTGGTCACCGGCGACGAGGTGCGGGCGGGCCGCACCCATGCCGAGGTGGTCGCCCACGTCATCGACACCTTCATGGCCCGCTACGGGGCCTGATCCGCCTCAGGGCTGCAGGCGGCTCGTGGTCCAGCCGTCACCGTCGCGCGTGAACAGCAGGCGGTCATGCAGGCGGAACGGTCGGTCGCGCCAGAACTCCACCTGATCCGGGATCACGCGCCAGCCGCTCCAGCGCTCGGGCCGGGGCACGTCCTGCCCTTCGAAGCGCTCCGTCTCCCGCACGATGGCGTCTTCCAGCACCGAGCGGGCCGCCATCGGTCGCGACTGGTTCGAGGCCCACGCGCCGATCTGGCTCTCGCGCGCCCGGCTGGCGAAATAGGCGTCGGCCTCCGCCGCGCTGACCGGTTCGACCCGCCCCCGCACCCGCACCTGACGACGCAGCGACTTCCAGTGGAAGGCCAAGGCGGCCACCGGGGCCTCGCCCAGTTCCTCACCTTTGGCGCTCTCGCGATTGGAATAGAAGGTGAAACCCCGCCCATCGACGTCCTTCAGCAGGACGATGCGGCAGTCCGGAACCCCCTGCCCCGTCACGGTCGCCAGAGACATGGCGTTGGCGTCATTCGGCTCGTACCGCTTGGCGTCCTCGAGCCATTCGACAAAGAGGCCGTACGGTTCGATCCGGTCGAAGATGGTCTCATCCCCGTTGGCGGCCAGGGCGGCGGCGTACTGTTCCGCATATTCTTCTCGGGTCGGGCTGGGCGGGATCACGGGCGCGGTCATGCCCCTCAGATAGACCTTCGCGGTTCGGAACGGGAGAGGCATCACGGTTAAGCCGGTCTTCACCACGTCGGGTGCTCAGTGCCGGAATGCGCGCACGCCCCTCCTCCGAGGTTACCTCGCTCAGCGAAGCCTGGACCCTGCTCGGCCTGAGCGGCCCGGCGGAGGGCGCCGCCCTGACCGCGGCCTTCCGCGCCGCCGTGAAATCGGCCCGCCCGGATCAGGACGGCGGCGATGAGGCGCGCTTCCGAAAAGTCATCGCGGCGTGGCGGCTGGTGCAGGCGCGGGCCGGACAGCCCGCGCTGGACGCCCCGGCGGCCTCGCCCGCCCCGCAGACCGTCATCGCCATCACCCCGCGCGAGGCGCTGGAGGGCGGCGCCGTGTCCGTGACCGTGGAGGGTCGGACGCTGAAGGTTCAGGCGCCCGCCGGACTGCGCTCAGGCGAGCATCTGCGCCTCAAGGACGGGGCGGCGGACGGGGCGGACCTGCATCTGCCGGTCCTGATCCGCGCGGCGGATGGACTGAACGTCATCGGCGACGACCTCTACATGAACTGGCCCGTCGCGCGTCGGCTGGTCGAGGACGGCGGGCGGATCGAGATCGACACCCACGCCGGTCCCCGCTCCGCCTGGATCGTCGCGGGCCAGGAGCCGCTGCGCCTGCGCCTGCGCGACTTGGGCCTGCCTGCGCGCGGGCTGCGGCCGCAGGGCCATCTGTTCGTCACCCTGATCCCGTCCGAAGACGCCCCCTCGGCGGCGGAGGACCTGCTGGTTCGGTTCACCCGCGTCTGGACACCGGACCGTCTGGCGGCCTAACGCGAAATCGGTCGAGTTGGACTGCGTCCAACTCGGCTCAGGTTTCGCGCCAGGTTATGTTGGACCATTTTTTGGATTCAGGTCGGATCGACCTGAAGCAAAAATGGTCTAAGCCCTACGGTATGTCGCACAACACCTTCGGCCATCTGTTTCGCGTGACCACCTGGGGCGAGAGCCATGGGCCGGCGATCGGCTGTGTCGTGGACGGCTGCCCGCCCAACATCCCCCTGACCGAGGCGGACCTCCAGCCCTGGCTGGACCGACGCAAACCCGGCGGCAGCCGCTTCGTCACCCAGCGGCAGGAGAGCGACACCGCCCGCATCCTGTCCGGCGTCTTCGATGACGGTGAAGGCCCCGTGACCACCGGCACGCCCATCTCAATCCTGATCGAGAACGAGGACCAGCGGTCCAAGGACTATGGCGAGATCGCCCGCGCCTATCGCCCCGGCCACGCCGACTACACCTATCGAGCCAAGTACGGCGTTCGCGACCACCGCGGCGGCGGTCGCTCGTCGGCCCGCGAGACCGCCATGCGGGTCGCCGCCGGGGCCGTGGCCCGCAAGGTGCTGGGAGACGGCATCCGCATCCGCGCGGGCGTGGTCCAGTTGGGCCCTCACCGCATCGCGCCCGATGCCGTCGATTTCGACGCCGTCTATGACAACGCCCTGTTCGCCGCCTCCGCCGCCGTCGTCCCCGAGTGGGAGGCCTACCTCGACACCGTGCGCAAGGCGGGCTCGTCCATCGGCGCCGTGGTGGCGCTGGAGGTCACGGGCGTTCCGGCGGGCTGGGGCGCCCCCCTCTACGGCAAGCTGGACGCCGAACTGGCCGCCGCCATGATGTCGATCAACGCCGTGAAGGGCGTCGAGATCGGCGCGGGCTTTGGCGCCGCCGAACTGTCGGGCGAGGACAACGCCGACCAGATGCGTCTGGGCGAGGACGGCCAGCCGGTCTTCCTGTCCAACCACGCGGGCGGCGTCCTGGGCGGCATCTCGACCGGCCAGCCGCTGACCGCCCGCATCGCCTTCAAGCCCACCTCCTCCATCCTGACCCTGCGCCAGACCGTCACCCGCGACGGCGCCGAAACCGACCTGCGCACCAAGGGCCGGCACGACCCCTGCGTCGCCCTGCGCGGCGTGCCGGTGGTCGAGGCCATGGCCGCCTGCGTGCTGGCCGACGCGATGCTGCGGCACCGGGCGCAGGTGGGATGATGGCCGCCCCCGCTCGCCGCAAAGTGGGCTGGAGAGAGAACTCCCGCTTCTGGCTGAGCGAGCATGGCGGCGCCTTGGGCATCCCCTTGACCATCCTGGCCTTGGCGACCCTTCTGGCCCTCATGTGGCTCATTCTCGCGCCCCGCTACCCCGCCCGTGACGTCACGGGCCGGATCACCGGTCTCGGGTTCGCCGAACTGGAAGGTCAGGGCTCGGTCAGCACGGCCAGTATCAGGGTCGCCGGCGGCTTTACCCGCGTGGAACTGCCCACCCGCCACGGCTGCCGCATCGGCGACAGCATTGAGTTGCGGCAACTCGGCGTCCGTTGGGGCTACATGTATCGGGTCAAGAACACCCGTTGGCCCTGCCAACGATAAGCCCGCCCAGGCAATCACATCAGTCCCGGGGGGCCTCCGAGGCCGTCACAGTCACCCGCACGCCCTCACCTGCAAAGGGTCGGGGCAGCCGCTCGCCGGCTCGGGGCCGGCGGATCACCGTCCACGCCCCCTCCCCTTCACGGCGGAGCCTAACCCCGCACTCACGCTGAAACTGTTCCACCAGGCGCGCATAGGTTTCCTGCGTCACGCGAACCTGGGCCAAGCCTTCGAAGAACCTACGGCGTTCCGGGACGAAATCACAGAAGCGAGCAAAGCCCACCGCCTCCCGAGGGACGAAGGCTTGCCCATCCAGACCTTCTTCGGTTCGCGACAGATAGACCAGCAGGTCCCTGTCCCCGGGCGAGGGCACGGCCGCCTGGCTGTCGTTGCATCCGGCGAGAAGAGCACAGACCATGAGCAAGGCGGGACAGCGCGCATGCCGCGAGCCTAGCGGTCACTCCATCTTCCTGCCCAGCAAAAACCCCGCCCGGATCGCTCCGGGCGAGGTCTTGGTTTCAGCCTGTCGCCGCCCTTAGTGGGCCGCGCTCACCGAGGCGCCGTCGGCCGGCGGAGCGGCGGCGGGAAGCGGTTCGGCTTCCTCGTCCCACTCCACCGGCGTCAGCGCGCCGGTCAGGGCCCATTTCAGGGCTTCGTCGGCGGTCTTGATCGGGACGATCTCCAGCGCGCCCTTCACATTGTCAGGCACGTCGGCGAGGTCCTTCTCGTTCTCTTCCGGGATCAGCACCGTCTTGATGCCCGAGCGGAGGGCCGCCAGCAGCTTCTCCTTCAGGCCGCCGATGGCGGTGACCCGGCCGCGCAGGGTGATCTCGCCGGTCATGGCGATGTCCTTGCGGATCGGGATGCCGGTCAGGACCGAGACCATGGCCACGGTCATGGCCACACCGGCCGAGGGACCGTCCTTGGGTGTGGCGCCGTCCGGCACGTGCACGTGGATGTCGGTCTTCTCGAACACCGGCGGCTTGACGCCGAAGCTGAGCGCCCGCGAGCGGACGTAGGATGCGGCGGCCGAGATCGACTCCTTCATCACGTCCTTCAGATTGCCGGTCACGGTCATGCGCCCGCGCCCCGGCATCTTGATCGCCTCGATGGTCAGGATGTCGCCGCCGAACTCGGTCCAGGCCAGACCGGTGACGATGCCGACCTGATCCTCCTCGTCCGTCTCGCCGTAGCGGAACTTCTTCACCCCGGCGTATTCGGCCAGCTTGGCGGCGTCGACGGTGATCGACAGCGCCTTGGTCTTGGCCATTTCGCGCACGGCCTTGCGGGCCAGGCCGCCGAAGGCGCGCTCGAGCGAGCGGACCCCGGCTTCGCGGGTGTAGTAGCGGATCAGGTCGCGGATGGTCTCGTCCGGCACGACGAATTCAGCCGGCTTGAGGCCATTCTCGGTCGTGACCTTGGGCAGGACGTGGCGCTTGGCGATCTCGACCTTCTCGTCCTCGGTGTAGCCGCTGACCCGGATGATCTCCATCCGGTCCATCAGGGGCTGAGGCATGTTCAGGCTGTTGGCCGTGGTGACGAACATGATGTTGGACAGGTCATAGTCGACCTCGAGGTAGTGGTCCCCAAAGGTCGAGTTCTGGGCCGGGTCCAGCACCTCCAGCAGCGCCGACGAGGGATCCCCGCGCCAGTCGGCGCCCAGCTTGTCAATCTCGTCCAGCAGGATGAAGGCGTTGGTCGTCTTCGCCTTCTTCATCGACTGGATGATCTTGCCCGGCATGGAGCCGATGTAGGTCCGGCGGTGACCGCGGATCTCGGCCTCGTCGCGCACGCCGCCCAGCGACATGCGGACGTATTCACGTCCGGTCGCCTTGGCGATGGACTTGGCCAGCGACGTCTTGCCGACGCCGGGAGGGCCGACGAGGCACAGGATCGGGCCCTTCAGCGAGCCGGTGCGCGCCTGGACGGCCAGATACTCGATGATCCGTTCCTTGACCTTCTCCAGGCCGTAGTGATCCTCCTCGAGGATGTCCTCGGCCTTCTGCAGGTCGATCGGCTTCTGCTTGGCCTTGCCCCACGGGATCGACAGCAGCCAGTCGAGGTAGTTCCGCACCACCGTGGACTCGGCCGACATCGGACTCATGTTGCGCAGCTTCTTGACCTCAGCCTCGGCCTTGGTCCGCGCTTCCTTGGAAAGACGGGTCTTGCGGATCCGCTTCTCCAGCTCGAGGATTTCGTCGCGCTGGTCGTCGGTCTCGCCCAGCTCGCGCTGGATCGCCTTCATCTGCTCGTTCAGATAATATTCGCGCTGGGTCTTCTCCATCTGGCGCTTCACGCGCGAGCGGATCTTCTTCTCGACCTGCAGGACGGAGATTTCGCCCTCCATCAGGCCGTAGACCTTTTCCAGGCGCGACGGCACGGCCACGGTCTCAAGCAGGGCCTGCTTGTCGCCGATCTTGACCGACAGGTGCGCGGCCACCGAGTCCGCCAGCTTGGACGGGTCGGTGATCTGGGGGATGGAGCTGAGGGCCTCGGGCGGCACCTTCTTGTTCAGCTTCACATAGTTTTCGAACTGCTCGATCACCGCGCGCAGCAGGGCCTCCGACTGCGAGGGCTCGCCCTCTTCGTCAGCGATCTCCTCGGCCTCGGCCTCGAAATACTCGGCGCGGTCGGTGAATTTCAGCAGGCGGGCGCGGCCCTTGCCCTCGACCAGCACCTTCACGGTGCCGTCGGGCAGCTTCAGAAGCTGCAGGACATTGGCCAGCACGCCGATGGGGTAGATGGCGTCCGCCGAGGGATCGTCATCCACGCTGTTCTTCTGGGTGGCGAGCAGGATCTGCTTCTCGCCCTTCATGATCTCGTCCAGCGCCCGCACGGATTTCTCGCGGCCCACGAACAGGGGCACGACCATGTGCGGGAACACCACGATGTCTCGCAGCGGCAGGACGGGAAGTGTCTTGGTCTCGGTCATCGATGCTACTCCGGGGCCCTTGTTGATCTCGGACCCGCCGCGCCGGCGTTCGAACGCGATGTTCGACCGTATCGACTCGGCCCGCCATTTGAGCGGCCTTCATACGAGTATGTGGTTTTGCGGTCGCGCCATTCAAGCGTCACCACTGCAGGCGGCTGGGGACCGTTCGTTCACGGCGAAGCTGCACGGATCATGCGTCTATCGCCTGACCGGCGTCAGCCCACGCGTCCCTGCCCCGCCGACGCGCCAAAATCCACCGGAGCGGCCTGTTGCCCGTCCGCCACCCTTGCCGCCGGATCGCAACGTTTTGCGGAGCGGGGCCGTTCTGGGGGCGGACCAAAGGGAGGAAACCTGTCCATGAGATCAATCCTGCTTTGCGCCGCCGGCGCCCTGACCTTGGCCGCCTGCCAGCAACCCGCCGCGCCCGCTGACACCGCCTCGCCCGAAGCCGCCGACGCCGCGATGGACGCCTCGGCCACCTCCGGCGGCGGATCTGGCGCGGCTCCGGTCTCGAGCGCCAGCGGCTCCAGGGGCGGGGCGATGGCCGCCGGAGACGCCTCCGCCGACACCGCGGGCGCCGCCCCGGCCAACGACGGCATCGGCGGCCCGACCAGCCAGACCGCCCGCGACACGGCCAAGGAGAGGGCCGAAGAGACCAACCTGCATCCGCGCACGCCCTGAGGCCGGACGCCGGACAGCAAAAAAGGCCGCCCTCGCGGGCGGCCTTTTCATTTCGTCAGAGCAGTCCGATCAGGCGGCGCTGTCGGGCTGGGCGCTCTTCTTGCCCTTGGTCTCGGCGTAGATCAGCAGCGGCTGAGCCTTGCCCTCGATGACCTCGGCGTTGACGACGACTTCCTCGACGCCCTCGAAGGTCGGCAGCTCGAACATGGTTTCGAGCAGGATGCCTTCCAGGATCGAGCGCAGGCCGCGCGCGCCGGTCTTGCGGGTAATGGCCTTCTTGGCGACGGCCATCAGGGCGTCGTCGGTGAACGTCAGGTCGACGTTCTCCATCTCGAACAGGCGCTTGTACTGCTTGACCAGGGCGTTCTTCGGCTCGGTCAGGATGGTGACCAGCGCCGGTTCGTCCAGATCTTCCAGCGTCGCCAGGACCGGCAGGCGGCCGATGAACTCGGGGATCAGTCCGAAGCGCATCAGATCGTCCGGCTCCACACCCTTCAGGATGTCCCCCGTGCGGCGCTCGTCGATTTCCTTGACCTTGGCGCCGAAGCCGATCGAGGCCCCCTCGCCGCGCGCCGAGATCACCTTCTCGAGGCCGGCGAAGGCGCCGCCCACGATGAACAGGATGTTGGCGGTGTCGACTTGCAGGAACTCCTGCTGCGGATGCTTGCGGCCGCCCTGCGGGGGCACGGAGGCGACGGTGCCTTCCATGATCTTCAGCAGGGCCTGCTGCACGCCTTCGCCCGACACGTCGCGGGTGATCGACGGGTTGTCCGACTTACGCGAAATCTTGTCGATTTCGTCGATGTAGACGATGCCGCGCTGGGCCCGCTCGACATTGTAGTCCGAGGCCTGGAGCAGCTTCAGGATGATGTTCTCGACGTCTTCACCCACGTAACCGGCTTCGGTCAGGGTGGTGGCGTCGGCCATGGTGAAGGGCACGTCGATGATGCGCGCCAGCGTCTGGGCCAGCAGCGTCTTGCCCGAGCCGGTCGGCCCGATCAGCATGATGTTCGACTTGGCCAGTTCGACGTCGTTGTTCTTCGTCGCGTGGTTCAGGCGCTTGTAGTGGTTGTGAACCGCCACGGAGAGCACCTTCTTCGCGTGGCCCTGGCCGATGACGTAGTCGTCCAGGACTTCGCGGATTTCCTTCGGGCTCGGGACGCCGTCCTTGGCCTTCGAGAAGGAGATTTTGTGCTCTTCGCGGATGATATCCATGCACAGCTCGACGCATTCATCACAGATGAACACCGTCGGTCCGGCGATAAGCTTGCGCACCTCATGCTGGCTCTTACCGCAGAACGAGCAGTAGAGCGTACTTTTGGCGTCGGTGCCGGCTGCCTTGGTCATAGACCCTTCTCACTCCCGCGGTTCACCCCGATATGAGGCGGAACGCGCTTCCTCCGCGTTGATTCCCGAACATTGGGCGCAAAGGTCTTCAAAAATTGACAATCACCCATCCCCGCGTCCGCCACAAGCCCGCCAAAGCGTGGCCTTTGCCGGTTTTGGGACGTTCACTGTTGATGGGGATCACGGCGAATGTCTGACATGGGAACCCTTAATGAGTTTCGCCAGATCGTTGCAAAGGGCGTGCCGGTCGTCGCCTTCGACTTCGACGGCACCCTGACCATCCGCGACAGCTTCACCGCCTTCCTGCGCTGGCGGGCCGGACCGGGCGGTTGGGCCCTGGGCCTCGTGAAGATGGCGCCTGCGGTCGCCGCCTACGCCCGCGATCGGGACCGGGGCCGGATCAAGGCCGCCTCGGTGAAGGAATTCCTCAAGGGCGTCAGCCGTCCCGAATTGGAAGCGGAGGCCGAGCGGTTCGCGGAACAGATGTGGGCCGACTTCATGCGCCCGGATGCGCTCAAGGTCTGGAATGACTGGGGAAAACGCGGCGCCCATCGCGTAATCGTGACCGCCAGTCCCGAGACCACGGTCGCTCCCTTCGCCCGTCGGCTCGGCGCCGAGGGCCTGCTGGGCACCCATCTGTCGTTTGATTCCGACGACCGGATCACGGGCGCCTTCGACACCCCAAACTGCCGAGGCGAGGAGAAGGTGCGACGTCTGCGCGCAGCCTATGGCGACGACGTCCATCTGACCGCCGCCTACGGCGATACCTCCGGTGACACCGAAATGATCGCCGCCGCCGCCGAGAAGGGCTTCCGAGTGTTCAGAGAACGCCCCTGAACGCCCTCACCGACCCTGTTCGTCGACGTCGAAGCTGACGGCCTTGCCGCGCGAGGTGGGCTCCCAGCCCGCCTCGATGATCGCCGTCACGGCGTTACGGACGTATTCGAGGTTCACGAACTGCTTCTCCGTGTCCGGACGCCCGTTCGGACGCAGGGGCGGCGGAAACTGGACCACCGCCTCGCGCTTGTAGTCGGCGTGGCGCAGGGTCACGGCGATGCCCTCCCACTGGCCGCCATGGGTCGGCCGCGGCTGGCGTCGAAGCGCCCAGTGATAGATTTCGCCCTCGACCTCGACGGTCCCTTCGGCGTCACGCGTCAGATTCTGCATGCCGGGCTGATAGCACAAACAAAAAGGGCGCGCCGTCTCCAGCGCGCCCTTCGTCATTTCGTACCGAAGCCCTCGATCAGCTGCCGGGCGTCTTCACGCCGTCGGCGTCGGCCTGTTCGCGGCGGTCGTAGACGTGGTCCACGATGCCCCACGCCTTGGCTTCTTCGGCCGACATGAAGTGGTCGCGGTCGAGGGTCTTTTCGACTTCCTCATAGGTGCGGCCGGTGTGCTCGACGTAGATCTCATTGAGGCGCTTCTTGGTGTAGCGGATATCGGCGGCATGCAGCTCGATGTCCGAGGCCTGGCCGCGGAAGCCGCCCGAAGGCTGGTGCACCATGACGCGGGCGTTCGGCAGGGCCACGCGCTGACCGGCGGCGCCGGCCGTCAGGATCAGCGAACCGGCCGAGGCGGCCATGCCCATGCACACCGTTGAAACCGGCGAGCGGATGTATTGCATGGTGTCGTATATCGCGAGCGCCGAGGACACCTGTCCGCCGGGGCTGTTGATGTACATCGAGATCTCCTTCTTCGGGTTCTCCGATTCCAGGAACAGCAGCTGGGCGCAGATCAGCGACGCCATGCCGTCTTCGAAGGGACCGGTCAGGAAGATGATCCGCTCGCGCAGCAGGCGCGAGAAGATGTCGAACGAGCGTTCGCCCCGGCTGGATTGCTCGACCACCATGGGGACGAGATTCATGTTCATCAGTTCGATCGGATCGCGCATTCAGGCCTTCTCGGATGCTTTTGGGCGCGACTCAGCAGTCGCCGTCCCTCTTGGACAGGATATCGTCTTGCCGAAGCGTTGACGCAAGGCGGGGGCGACGGATCGTCACTCGCCCTGGGCCGGCTCGGGGTTGTCCGCTGCCGCGGCCACGGCATTGGCCGCCCGGCGGTCGTGGACCATGACATTGGCGACGCTGCCCGACTGATGGCTCGGCCGGGCCTGGTTCAGCTCCGCGCCGTAAAGGGCCGTCAGATAGCTGCGGTCCCAGTCCGTCAGGCCTGCCACTTCGACGCCCGGCGTGAACATGTTCAGGACCGTGTCAAACCCTCCCGTGGTCGCCTCCGGGTCCACCTGCGCCAGCGCTACCATCGCGATGTAGTCGGCGAGCTGCTGGATGTTCAGCCCTTCGGCCCGGCTGAAATCGACGATGACGATGGCCTTCTCCAGATTATTCTGGACCTGGGTGCGCAGGCGCGCGGCGGCGAACACCGAAATCATCCGGGCCTCCTCGCCGGGGATCCGGACGGCGGGCGCGCCGGTCTGGGAATCAACCGGCAGGGCCACATGCCACCAGCGCACGGCGGCGTCGGTCTGCTGGAATCGCTCCAGCGCCTGAGCGCCGCGATCCGCCCCGCCCCAGTTCGGACGGAAGGCGCGCGGGGTCGCCTCGACCAGTCCCTGCGCCAGCGCCTGACCATCCGAGGCGCCGATGATCAGCACATTGGCCCGGCAGCCCGGCTCGCCGGGCTCCAGCCCTATCTCCATGGCGACCTGCGACACCCGGTCGACGATGTACTGGGCCGCCGGATTGCGGACGTTGGCGATGCCGACACAGACCTGCCGGTCCCAGCGGGCGGGGCCTCGCCCCATCGAGGGAGCGGTGACGTCATCGACGAAGTTGCGGACGGTGCGCTCCAGCCGCTGCCGCTGCACCACCACGTCCTCCAACTCGGCCGGCGTCCCCTCCTGCGGCGTTGGCGTGGCCGGGTCCTGAGCCAGCAGGCTGAACGCCAGGAGAGACGCAGACAGGAAACTCATCACTGATCCCGGAGATGGAAACGCGGGCCCTTTCCCGCATCGAACGTTTGTATGGCAGCCCAGCGTTCGCCGCCACGGCAAAGAAAAAGCCGCCGCTGCGAGGGCAGCGGCGGCTCTTCCGGATCAGGTCGGCTCGGGCCGGGATCAGATCTCGTCTTCTTCCTTGAGCAGCTCTTCCTTGGTGATCGGCTTGTCGGTCACTTCGGCGGTCGAGAAGATCAGGTCGCAGACCTTCTCTTCATAGATCGGGGCGCGCATCTGGGCGGCGGCGTTCGGGTTCTGGCGGTAGAAGTCCAGCACCTGACGCTCCTGGCCCGGATAGTTGCGGGCCTCGTTCATGATGGCGTTGTTCAGTTCCTGATCCGAAACGGTCACGTTGTTGGCGCGGCCGATCTCGGCGAGGACCAGACCCAGGCGGACACGGCGCTCGGCGATCTTGCGATACTCGGTCTTCAGTTCGTCTTCCGACTTCTTGGCGTCGTCTTCCGGCAGGCGACCGGCGGCCTTGTCAGCCTCGACCTGCTGCCAGATGCCGTCGAACTCGGCTTCCACCATCTTCGGCGGCAGCGGGAAGTCGTGGGCCTTGTCCAGTTGGTCCAGCAGGGCGCGCTTCAGCTTGAAGCGGGCGGCGCCGGCGTACTGCTGGTTCAGGTTGGCCGACAGCAGCTCCTTGAGCTTGTCCAGCGACTCCAGGCCGATGCGCTTGGCGAACTCGTCGTCCACCTTGGCTTCGGCCTCGGCCTTGATGGCCTTGACGGTGATGTCGAAGGTCGCGGCCTTACCGGCCAGGTGAGCGGCCTGGTAGTCCTCGGGGAAACTAACTTCGATAGTTTTCTCTTCGCCGACCTTGGCGCCCTTCAGCTGCTCTTCAAAGCCCGGGATGAAACGGTTCGAGCCGATGACCAGCTCGGCGTCCTCGGCTGAACCGCCTTCGAACACTTCACCGTCCAGCTTGCCGACGAAGTCGATGGTCAGTTGGTCGCCCTCGGCGGCCTTGACCGTCTTGCCCTTCTTGTCCTCGTAGGACTTGGCCTGACCGGCCAGTTCCGTCAGGGCTTCGTCCAGATCGGCGTCCGACGCTTCATAGGTCGGGCGATCCAGCTTCAGGGTCTTGACGTCGACCGGGGTGAATTCCGGCATGACTTCCAGCGACATTTCGTAGGTCAGGTCTTCCTGACCGGCGATGACCTTGTCCATGTCCGAGACCAGCTTCATCTCGGCCGGAGCGGCCGGACGGATCTTGGCTTCATCAAGGGCGGACTGGCTGGAGGTGTTCAGCGAGTCGTTGATGATCTCGCCCATGAAGTCACGGCCGAAGGTCTTCTTGACGTGCGCGACCGGCACCTTGCCCGGACGGAAGCCCTTCAGCTTCATCTGCGGGGCGACTTCCTTCAGGCGCGCGTCCAGCTTTTCGTTCAGCTCGGCGACGGGAATGGTCACCGCGATCACGCGGCTCAGGCCTTCGGAGGACTTTTCGACGACTTGCATGGTCGGGATATCTGACGCTCTGGGGCGGCGCCAATGAGGCCGGCGCGCGCGGTGTGGGAAATGCAATAAGGGCCGCCCTTTCGGGGGGCGGCGCCTTTGAAGCCCGCCCTTATGTCGATGACCGTCCCAAAGGTCAACGTGAGGTGGCGGTTTCAGTACGGCGTCCCCGCCGCTATCTGTAGGGGCATGAGCCAGTCCCCTCCCCCGGCCCCCTCCCCCGTCGGCGTCAGCGTCGTTCCCGTTACCCCGCTTCAGCAGAACTGCACCATCGTCTGGTGTCAGAAGACGAAGAAGGCCGCGATCATCGATCCGGGCGGTTCGGTCGACGGCCTGCTGGCCGCCGTGACCCAAAACGGACTGACGCTCGACGCGATCTGGATCACCCACGGCCACCTCGACCACGCGGGCGGCGCGGCCGAGATGCAGGAGAAGACCGGGCTGGACATCATCGGCCCCCACGAGGCCGACCAGTTCTGGATCGACCAGATCCCGGAGAACGGCCTGCGCTACGGCATGCCGGGTTGTCGCAGCTTCACGCCGACCCGCTGGCTGGATGACGGCGACGTTGTGACGCTGGGCGAGACGACGTGGGAGGTCTTCCACTGCCCCGGCCACACGCCCGGCCATGTGATCTTCTTCAACCGCGAAGCCCGTTTCGCCCAGGTCGGCGATGTCCTGTTCCAGGGGAGCATCGGTCGCACCGACTTCCCGCGCAGCGACCACGGCGCCCTGCTGCAGGCCATCGTCACCAAGCTGTGGCCGCTGGGCGACGACGTGACCTTCATCCCGGGCCACGGCCCGCACTCGACCTTCGGAGCCGAACGGCGAAGCAATCCCTTCGTCTCGGATCAGGCTATGAAGGGCGCGCCCATCGTGCGCCCCGCGTCCGGCCCGTCCTGACGGTTATCGCGCGGCCAGAAGACCGATCAGCACGCCGATGCCCAGCGCATAGAGCGAATACCGCACCGGCTCTTCCTCGACCGTGTGGCGCAGGCGTCCGGCCCGCGCCCTGCCCCAATCGCCGACCGCGCGGGCGTCTTCCTTCAATGCCTGCCGGATCGGACGCACGCCCAGCGATCGCATCTCCTCGCGCTGCAGGATGGCGTCCGCCTCGCGGTCGAGGCGGCTGGCCGGGCTGTCGAACTCATCGACGATGTCATCGGCCAGGGTCTGTCCGGCGTAGGTCTCGGTCATGTCAGGCGCTCCATGGTTTCGGGGAGGATGGTTTCCGTCTCAATCCGCCGCGTCCGCCGGGGGTTCCGCGCGGGCGATCGTGATGAAACAGCCCCGTCGCCGTGGCGTTGGTTCCGGTGAAAGGAGGTCGCCATGACCTACATCGAACCCGACAGCCCGACCGGCGAACCGGAAATCCTGCCACCCGATACGCCGGGTCCGGACCTTGAGCCCGGAGCCACGCCCGAGGAGGTCCCGCAACAGGACCCCGGCGGCGGCAACCCCGGTGATTCGCGCCCCTACGAGTAATCGCGGTTTCCGGAAGCGCTGTGATTCGTTCGCATTTCCGTGACCGAAGCGTCGGAACCGGACGGGAGTCAGAGGGTTCATTTCGCAACCGCCACCGTCGCCACGAAAGGAAATTCCGATGGCCCAAGGTCAGCCCACCCGCGCCTCCGGTGTCTCCAAGCGGGGCTTCGCCTCGATGGACCCGGAACGTCAGCGCGAGATCGCCCGCAAGGGCGGGGCAAGCGTACCCAGTGAAAAACGCAGCTTCTCGCAGGACCGCAGCTTGGCCGCACAGGCCGGGCGCAAGGGCGGCGAAGCCTCCCACGGTTCCCGCGCGCCAAAGCCGGAAACCGGCACGAACACCGGCGTCGAGTAAGCCTTCTTCCCCCGAAGGCCTTTGTGAAGGGCGGCGCTGAACGGCGCCGCCCTTTGCCGTTTCAGCTTTCCAGCAGCGCCAGCGCCACGGAGGGCGCGGGTCCTTCGCGGAAGGCGGCGACGCGCCAGCCTGAGGCGGCGGCCAGATCGCGGACCGCGCCTTGGGTGAATTTCCGCGAATTCTCCGTGTGAATGGTCTCGCCCCGACCAAACGCAATGCGCCGCCCATCGATGTTCACAACCATATTCCGCATCGCCTGCAGGTGCATTTCGATGCGCGAGGCCTCGGCGTTCCACACCGCCCGGTGCGCGAAGGCGTCCAGATCGAAGTTCGCGCCCAGTTCGCGATTGGCGCGGACCAGCAGGTTGCGATTGAAGTCAGCAGTCACGCCCTGGGCGTCGTCATAGGCGGCGATCAGAACCGCCGGATTCTTCACCAGATCGACCCCCAGTACGAACAGGGCGTCCTCGCCCAGCAGGCGACGCGCGCCGCTCAGGAAGGCCACCGCCTCCTCCGGTGCCAGATTGCCGATTGTCGAACCGGGGAAGAAGCCAATCTTGCGCCCCTGCCCCAGACCCTGCGGCAGATCGCCCAGCGCCAGAAAGTCCCCGACCACCGGACTGACGCACAGATTGGGATAGGCCGCGCGGATGCGGGCGGCGGCGGCCTCCAGCGCCTCCGGGCTGATGTCCACCGGCACATAGGCGGACAGGTCCGGCGCGGCGTCCAGCACGATCCGGGTCTTCTCGCTGGCGCCCGAGCCGAACTCGACCAAGACCGCGCCCGGCCCGAACAGGGGCGTCCATTCCGGCGCCACGGCCCGCAGCAAGGCCGCCTCCTGCCGGGTCGGATAATATTCCGGCAGGCGGGTGATGTCCTCGAACAGGTCCGACCCCGCCGCGTCATAGAACCATTTGGGCGAGGTGTGCTTGGGCGAGCCCGACAGCCCCGCGATCAGATCGTCGCGGAAGGCCGCGCTGTCGTCATCGGTCACGCGGGCCGTCTCCGAAGGTCTGTCCGACGCCAGCCGCAGACCCGCGAAGGCCCAGCGCTGATGCGGATAGAAGAAGTTGCGATAGGTCGCCCGCGCATGCCCCTCGGGCGTCGCGAAGCTCGAGCCCCGCAACACCGCCTGGTTGATCATGAACTTGCCATTGTACTCCGAGGCCGTCCCCTCGGTCGGGCGGAAGCCTGGATAGGGCGCATAGGCCGAGGCCGTCCATTGCCAGACCTCGCCGAAGGCGTTGCCGAACGCCTCGGGCCGGGTGGCGACCGCATGCTCCCACTCCGCCTCGGTCGGCAGGCGCTTGCCGGCCCAGCGGGCGTAGGCGTCGGCCTCGTATAGGCTGATGTGGCGCACCGGCGCGTCCGGATCGACCGGATGACGGCCCGTAAGGCCCATCACCGACCAGTCGTCGCCCTCGCGCGACCAGTACAGGGGCGCGGTCCAGCCCTCGGCCTTCACCGTCGCCCAGCCGTCCGACAGCCACAGCTCGGGCCGCGCATAGCCGCCGGCTGCGATGAAACGCAGCCAGTCGCCGTTGGTCACCAGATCGTTGGCCAGCCCATAGGGTTCCAGCCAGGCTCTGTGGCGCGGTCCCTCATTGTCGAAGGCGAAGTCCTCGCCGTCACGACCGATCTGGACCAGCCCGCCGTCGAAGGCTGTCTCTCCGCCCCGTGCGGGCTCCGACGCCCGCCGGCGCGGCTCCTCCGCATAGGCCGCCGGGAACAGGGGCGAGCGGCACATCAGGTTCAGAATATCCATCAGGAACAGCTCCTGATGTTGCTGGTCGTGATGCAGGCCCAGCGTGAACAGATAGCGGGCGCGGGCGTCCATATCCCCCTGCCCCAGCCAGGCCACCATCCGGCGGTCGATCTCGCGCCGGTAGGCCAGCACCTCGTCCAGCGAGGGTCGGGTCATCAGTCCGCGCTCGTGCCGCGCGACGCGTTCGCCCAGCGCCTCGTAATAGCTGTTGAACAGCACCTGCCAGCGTTCATCGACCGGCTGATAGCCGGGCTCCCGCGACAGGATCATCGCTTCGAAGAACCAGCTGGTGTGCGCCAGATGCCATTTGCCGGGGCTGCAGTCGGCCATGGACTGCGCCGACAGGTCCTCGGGCGACAGGCCCTCCGCCAACGCCGGCATCGCCGCCCGCACCTCGCGGTACAGGTCGATATCCCCTTGAAGGAGGGTGCGTGCAGGCAGATGGACATTCATGCGGACTGGCTCCCCGCCGTGAACCCGAAACATGGGACGGCTTGAGCTTAACTGCCACCCGCCGGTCCCGTTCCTGTCAGCAGTCTGGCGCCAGACCCGGCCTTACAGGCCGCGCATGGCCTCGATCACCTCGTCGACCACCTCTTCCCGGGTCGCCCAGGAACAGACGAAGCGGACCGAGCCGTCGTCAAAGCGGTAACAGGCCCAGCCCAGTTCGTTCAGCCGCTGATGGGCGCGCGGCGGCATGCGCACGAACACCGCATTGGCCTCGACCGGATGGGCCAGGACGAAGGGGGTGTTGGCGACAATGCCCTCGGCCAGCCGCTGGGCCATCAGATTGGCGTGGGCCCCACCATCCTCCCAGGCCTTGCTCTCCAGCAGCCCAAGGAACGGCCCGGCCAGGAACCGGCTCTTGGAGGCTACCTGCCCGGCCTGCTTCAGCCGGTTGTCGATCCGCCGCGCCAGCGATTTGTCGAACATCACGATGGCTTCGGTGCAGTTGGCGCCCGCCTTGGCCCCACCGAAGACCAGGATATCCACGCCCAGCCGGGCGATCTGGGTCAGGTCGAAGCCCGCCGCCGCCGCGTTGGCCAGCCGCGCCCCATCCATATGCACGCCATAGCCGCGCGCCTTCACCGGCTCGATGAGGTGGCGCAGTTCTTCCTCAGTGTAGACGGCGCCGTACTCGGTCGCCTGGGTCAGGCTCAGCGCCGCCGCGGGCTGCCGGTGGCCGACCTCCGGCTCGTCTAGCGCCGCCTGCAGCGAGGCCAGTTCGATCTTGCCGGAAAAGCCCGGCAGGCCGATCAGGCCGACGCCCTGACCGAAGAAGCCGGGCGCGCCGGTCTCGTCGGTGCAGATATGGGCGGCGTGATGGGCCAGCACCGCCTCATGCGGCCAGGCCAGCATCGACAGGGCGATAGCGTTCGCCGCCGTGCCCGAAAACACGAAGCGGATCTCGGCGTCCGCATCCAGTCGCTGGCGAATCTGGTCGGCGGCGCGGGCGGTGATGTCGTCCGAGCCATAGGCCCGCGCATAGCCCGCATTGGCCGCGATCAGCCCCTCAAGGGCCGCGGGCGCCATGCCGGCGGTGTTGTCGGACCCGAAATCGTAACGCACGGCCTACCCCTCGCTGGCGGTGTCGGTCGGACCGGTCGAGGGCGCAGCGTCGCCGACCGGTGCCTTGCGAGCCCTCCACGGCTTGGGCGGCTCGGGCTTGTCATCTTCGCCATAAGGCACGGCGACCTGATGCGGGAACGGAATTTCGATATCGGCGGCGTCCAGCGCCTCCTTGGCGGCCTGAAGCACATCAGCCTTGGTCTGCCAGTAGTCTTCGGACCTGGTCCACGCCTGCAGTGTCATCTCGACCGAACTGTCCAGCAGGGCCGTCACCCCGGCCCAGGGCGCGGGGTCGGTCAGAACCAGGTTGTGCGCCGCCGCCGCCCCGATCAGGGCGTCGCGCGCGGTGTTCAGATTATCGCCGTAGCCGACGCCGATCTTCAGCTCCATCCGGCGGGTCTTCTGCCCGGACAGGTTCAGGATGGTGTCGCCGAAGACCTTGGAGTTGGGCACCACGATCTTGACGTTGTTGGCGTCCGCCATCTGGGTCAGGAACAGGTCCAGCCGCTGAACCGTGCCCGCGCGTCCGCCGATGTCGACCACATCCCCCACACGATAGGGTCGCAGGATCAGCAGCATCACCCCCGCCGCCACGTTCGACAGCGTGCCCTGCAGGGCCAGGCCGACCGCGAGCGACGCGGCGCCCAGAACGGCGATGATCGAGGTCGTCTGGACGCCCAGCCGCTGCAGCACGGCGATGAAGCCGATCAGGAAGACCACGACCCGCACCACCTGCACGGCGAAGCTGAGAACGGTCGGGTCGTGGCGGAAGCCGCGCACCCGCGAAAGGGCCCGCCGGGTCACCCCCGACGCCCAGCGCGAGGCGAAGACGGTGATCACCAGGATCAGGACGGCGATCGACAGATTGATCGCGAAGTCGCCGGCCATATCGGTCAGCTTGGCGATCATGGCGGCGTCCAGCGTGGCGGCCTTCTGGCCCGCGGCGACCGCCTCGTTCAGGGGAGCGACGAGGTTCGACATGGGCCGGGTCTAACGCACGAGTCCCGGATTGGAACCCCGAAGACCGAATTTGCTCAGCTTTTGGGCTTCGCCACCCGCCCGCCACCGCTTTCGATGGCGTCCAGCAGGTCCATGACGTCGTTCAGGGTGTTGGCCTCGCGCGCGGGCTTGTCCCAGCGAATTCGGCTGACGCGCGGGAAGCGCATGGCCACCCCCGACTTGTGCCGCGTCGAACGCTGCAACCCCTCGAAGGCGATCTCCAGCACCAGACCGAAGTCCCGCGTCGCCTTCACTGACCGCACTGGCCCGAACCGTTCGACCGTGTGATCCCGCACGAACTTGTCCAGTTGCTTCAGCTCCTCGTCGGTGAAGCCGAAATAGGATTTGCCGACCGGGCTCAGCGTCCCATCCTCGGTCCAGACCCCGAAGGTGTAGTCGGAATAGAAGCTGGAGCGCTTCCCGTGGCCGCGCTGGGCGTACATCAGCACCGCGTCGATGACGTGTGGATCGCGTTTCCACTTGAACCACGGCCCCTTGGGGCGGCCGGCCACATAGGCGCTGTCCCGGCGCTTGAGCATCAGCCCCTCGGCCGCCGCGCCCACCGGCGGGTCAGCCCGCAGAACCGCCAGTTCGTCCCAATCCGCATAGGACACGATGGGAGAGAGGTGCAGCCGCTCCCCGCCGTCCGTCAACATCGCCTCCAGCCGCGCCCGTCGTTCGGTCAGTGGCAGGCCGCGCAGATCCTCGCCCCCCTCGGCCAGCAGGTCATAGGCGACGATGGCCGCCGGATGGGCCGCCATGGTCTTCGCATCCACCGTCTTGCGATTCAGCCGCTGCTGCAGGTCCCCGAAGGGCGCCACCGCCCCGTCTCGCCAGACCACCAACTCCCCATCCACCGCGCCCTCGAAGGTCAGGCCGTCCATCACATCGGGAAAGGCTCCGGTGATCTCGTCGCCGTGGCGGGAGAACAGCCGCGCCACGCCCTGCTCGCGCACCGCCTGCACCCGGATGCCGTCCCACTTCCATTCCGCGAGATAGTCGGCGGGATCCAGCTTCCCGAAATCCGCCGCCTCATCCAGCGCCACGGCCAGCATGACCTGGCGGAACCGGCCCGGCGTCTCGGTGTCCGGCCGCTCTCCCCGGCCCTCGACCCAGGCGAACAGGGGCGCATAAGGTGGCTCCGCCGTGTGCCAGACCTCGACGATGTCGGCGGTCGTCAGCGGCTCCAGCGCCTGAACCGTCTCCTCGCCGCCCGGCTCCGGCGGCGCGCTGAAGGTCTCTGGCCGCATCATCGCCACCGCCGTCCGCGCCAGCTGGGCCGACATCCCGACCCGCAGCGCCCCGGTCATCAGCTTCAGCAGCGCCCACCTCGCCTTCGGCTCGAGCGCATCCAGCCAGCCGACCAGCAGCCCCTCGACCTCGCCCCGCTTCGCCATGCGCAGCGCCTCGACCACCTCGGCCAGTTCCGGTTCGCGGTTGGGCCGGTGCGCGGGATCAGCGGGCCAGATCAGCGCCACCGTCTCCGCCAGATCGCCGACATAGTCATAGGACCAGCGGAACAGCACCGGATCGATCCGCGCCTCCACCGCCTTGCGGATCATGGCGGGCTTGGCCGCGTCAAAGCTCAGATCGCCGGTCAGGGCCGCCAGCGCCCAGCCCCGGTCCGGGTCCGGCGTCGCCCGCAGATAGTCGCGCAGCAACACCAGCTTGGCGTTGCGCGATCCCGTCAGCGACAGGCGATCCAGCAGTTCAGCGAAAGCGCGCATCGGCCCCCGGTCAGCGACAGTCCCATCCAAACGCGAAACACCCCGGAAGTCTCCCTCCGGGGTGAAGTCGCTGATCGGCCTCAAGCCGTGCATCGAGCTTTAGGCCCTTAGTTGAAAAGCCCCGCGATGACGGCGGTGATCAGCCCGGTCGCGACGGCCGTCAGGACCACGTCATTGCCGGTGCGGACGTATTGATAGCCCGAGGGCGGCTGGCGCAGGCCGTAGGCGCTGTAGTTGCGGACCACATAGGCGCTGGATCGATAGTTCGCGGGCATCCGCTGGCCATAGGACCAGGCCCGGGTCTGGTAGCCGCGCGGCGGGGTGTAGCGACCCGCGCTGTAGCGGCGCTGCGACTGCTGCCAGCGGGCGTAGGCGCGTTGATCCTGGCGGGCCTCGCGGCGATCATCGCGGCGCTCGGCCCGATCGTCGCGGCGGTCCTGCCGTTGTTCATGGCGGTCATGGCCACGCACCTGCGGCGCGGCGGCGTGGGCGGCGCCGACCGAACCCAGAGCCAGGGTCGCGGCGATGGCGGCGGTGAGAACCTTTTTCATGGTCTGTCTCCAGTTCGTGGGGCCGAACGACTTCGGCTTGTCCCCACACTGGACCCGGCGCCTTGAGCCCGGCCTGAACGGCGCGCCTCACCCGACGTTCAGCGGAGCGCCGGATTTCAGACCGCAGTGTTTCACCGGTGATACAGGACGCGCCTCAGGCGGCCTGTGCGGACTGCGCGGCGGCTTCCTGCTGCATCGACAGGGCGCGCACGCCCGCCCGACCCGCGTTGACCCGGTTCATCACCATGGCCAGGGCCGCGAAATCGATCGGCTTGTTCAGATAGGCGTCGGCGCCCGCGTCCAGGCCGGCCTGATGGTCCTCGATCCGGGCCGAGGCGGACAGCACCACCACCGGCGTTTCGCGGTTCGGCCCATTCCCGGCGCGGATGGCGCGGGTGGCGGTCAGGCCGTCCATCACCGGCATGTTCACGTCCATGATGATCAGGTCGAAGCGCTGCTCGCCGGCGGCCTCGATGGCGATCTGGCCGTTCTCGGCGGTGGCCGAGGTGTGGCTGGCCGACGACATCCAGGCTTCCAGGATCATGCGGTTGACCGGATGATCCTCGACCACCAGCACGTTCAGCGACTGGCCGCCCTCGATCTCGGCGACGATGGCCTCGGCCTCGTCTTCCTCAACCCAGCGCACGACCTCGGCCTCGACGCTGAAGGTGAAGGTCGAGCCCTCGCCCACGGTCGATTCCACGGTAATGTCGCCGCCCATGATGTTGGCCATGCGGCGCGAAATGGTCAGGCCCAGCCCCGTGCCGCCGAACCGACGCGTCGAGGAGGCGTCGACTTGGGTAAAGGGCTGGAACAGCCGCGCCAGATCTTCCGGCGCGATGCCCGAGCCCGAATCGCGGATCAGGAAGTCGAAGCGGACGTGCTGATCGTCCAGACGCTCGCCGCGCACCGTATAGGTGATCTGGCCGGCGTCGGTGAACTTGACCGCATTGGACAGCAGGTTGTGAATCACCTGGCAGACGCGCAGCGGATCGCCGCGCACCACGGCCGGGATCTCGCCCTCGCGGACGGCCACGAAATCCAGTCCCTTGGCCTCGGCCTGGGCCTGGAACGGACCGGTGACGCGCTTGTCGAGATCCTCGACATTCACGTCCACGACCTCGAATGTCATCTTGCCCGCCTCGATCTTGGTCATGTCGAGGATGTCGTTCAGCAGGCTCAGCAGGTTGTCGCCCGAGTTACGGATGATCGACAGATATTCGCGTTGCGTCGGCTCCAGCCGCGTCGCGCCCAGCAGCTGGGCCGCGCCCAGCACGCCGTTCATCGGGGTGCGCAGCTCGTGCGAGATGACGCCGAGGAAGTTCGACTTGGCGTCGTTGGCGGCGTTCGCCTTGTCACGAGCCGATTCCAGCTCCTCGATCAGATGGGCCTGATGCTCCTGGAAGGCGCGAATGCGCTCCTCGCGCAGCATGGTCATGGTGACCAGCACGAACAGGCCGGCGGCGGTGAAGGGCACCACGGCCACGAACTGCCAGAACTCGGGCTTGCCCCACAGGCTGCCGGCGATGATCAGCGCGGCGACGCCGTAGGGCGAAGAGATGACGATGGCCTGACGCGGCGAGCTTCTAAGCTGCGCAAACACCAGCACATAGCCGGCGACCAGAAGCGTCATGCCCAGCGACGGACCAAAGGTGGCGTCCGAGAACCATGCCAGCAGCGGGGCGACGGCCCAGGCTGCGGTGGTGGCGGTAGCGACCGCCGGGAAGACCAGACCCCAGCCCGTGCCGACGCGCTGGCTGATGCGCTTCTCGACAGCGCCGCGGATGGCGCCGGCGGCCAGGGTGCCCACGAACCACAGGGTCGCGGCGGTCCAGCCGACCGTGGCCAGCAGGCCGATCGCCCAACTGGCGATGATCAGATAGCGCAGATACTGGGTTTGCAGGATGGCGCGCAAAGCCTGCGCGGCTTCCCCGGAATCCGGGTCGCCGCCAGCGGGCTTTCCGATGCCGTCCGATTCAACCATCCCAGCCCCGCCTAGAGAGTTCACAACCCGGCGCGGACGCTACGTGGAACCCCCTAAGACGAAGTGAACGCTGACGCTTTCATGACAACCATTGTTCGCCAAGCTTGACCTTATACAACCTCTTCCGGCGTCAGGGCCTTGATCGACAGGGCGTGGACCGGTCCCGCCAGCTCCTCGCGCAGCAGGCCGTTCACCGCTCGCTGGCGCTGCACCCGCCCCTGCCCCACGAAGGCGGCCGAGACCACAGTCAGATTGAAGTGACTCTCACCGCCCGGCTTGGCGTCCATGCCGCCTTCATGGTGGTGACCGGCGTGACGCCAGCTGTCGTCCTCGATCTCCAGGCGCTCCGGCGCCAGTCCGGCGGTCAGTTTCTCGCGGATAATTGTCGCGACGGGGCCTTCGGGCATCGTCAAGTCCTTGTTGCGGTCTAATTCGCCCCTACACTTCGTGCGATGTCGTCCGCCTTTCAATACACGCCGCGCTTCAAGGATATGCGCATCAAGCCGCCAAAGCCCGAGGAGGAGGCGGCGGAAGCCGATGTCCTGCACCTCAAGCCGGGCGAGAAACCCTGCGACTGGCCGGATTGCCGTCTCGCCGCCACGGCCAAGGCGCCCAAGTCCCGCGAGCGGCTGAACGACTTCTACAATTTCTGTCAGCGCCACGCGGGCGAGTACAACAAGGGCTGGAACTTCTACGCCGGGATGAGCGAGGGCGAGGTCCGCGCCGCCCAGGAGAATGAAGCCATGACCGGCGGTCGCCCGACCTGGGAAATGCAGGCGGGCAAGTTCACGCGCGAGGCCGCCGCCTTCGCCGCCAAGATGGGCACGTCCAACAATCAGGGCGCGGGCTCATGGCGCGACAGCTTCGGCCTGTTCGGCCGCCGCACCACCGAGCAGGCGACCCGGGCTCCGGAAGATCCGCGCATCGGCAAGCTCGAGCAATCCGCCCTCGCCGATCTGGATCTGGACGTCCGCACCGACAATGCGGCGGTCAAGGCGCGCTATCACGAGCTTCTCAAGCGCTTCCACCCGGACCTGAACCAGGGCGACCGCGGCGCCGAAGCGAAGCTCCAGCGCGTCATCAAGGCCTACAAGACGCTGAAGAAGGCGGGGCTGGCGGCCTAATCCTTCGCCGCTGCGGCGATCCGCGCGCCGAAGTCCCGCACCTGCGCCTTGAAGGCCTTCAGCTCCGGAACCGACATCCCCGCCTTGCCCAGCAGGGCCTCGGCCAGACACGGCGTGCGGGCGATGATCTCGTCCCCGGCTTCGGTCAGGCTGACCTCGACCTGACGCTCGTCCTTCAGCCCGCGCTTGCGCTGGACCAGCCTGGCGGCCTCCAGCCGCTTGACCAGCGGGGTGATGGTGCTCGGCTCCAGCCCCAGCCGCGCCGCCAGACCGCCGACCGTCAGCGTCCCCTCGTCGTTCAGGGCCGTCAGCACCAGGAACTGCGGATAGGTGATGCCCATTTCATCCAGCAGCGGCTTGTACAGTCGTCCCACCGCCATGGAAGCGGAGTACAGGGCGAAGCACAGCTGGTCGTCGAGGGTCAGCGGCGGGAGAGCGGTCTGGGCCATGAGCGATTACTTATTACAATAATCACTTTCGCGCTAATTTTCCGCTGGACAGCCGCCTCGCCCACGCCTATCTATTCGTTATCGCGATAAACAACTCGCCGACGCGACGGCGCTCAAGGAGAGTTTCTCATGCAGGTTCTCTATACCGCCCACGCCACCTCCACCGGCGGCGGCCGCGATGAAGGCCGTTCGACCACCGACGACGGCAAGATCGACGTCCTGCTCTCCCTGCCCGCCGAAATGGGCGGCAAGGGCGGCGCCGGCACCAACCCGGAACAGCTGTTCGCCGCTGGCTACGCCGCCTGCTACATGGGCGCCCTGCGTCTGGTCTCGGGCAAGGCGGGCACCCCGGTCGGCCCCGACACCAAGATCAGCACCAGCGTCGGCATCGGCCCGAACACGCGCGGTGAAGGCTTCAACCTGGACATCGCCATCACTGTGTCGGACACCGGTCTGGAGCAGTCGGTCATCGACGACCTGATCCAGAAGGCCCACCAGGTCTGCCCGTATTCGAACGCCACCCGCGGCAACGTCGACGTGGCGCTGAAGGCGGTCTGATCCATCTTCAGTCCAGCGTGGTCCGGTAGCGCAGCATCGCCAGCGTCCCGACCACCAGCACGAAGAGGCCCAGCGCCGTCAGGCTGGGCCCGGCGTTCTCGATGCCGACGCCCTTTAGCAGCGATCCCCGCACCACCCGCAGGAAATGGGTGACGGGGATCGCCGTGCCGATGGCCTGCGCCCACTCCGGCATGCCCCGGAACGGGAACATGAAGCCCGACAGCAGGATCGACGGCAGCATGTAGAAGAAGCTCATCTGCATCGCCTGCAGCTGGGTCTTGGCCAGGGTCGAGATCAGGAAGCCCAGCGCCAGCGAGCCGATGATGAACAGGTTCAGGCCCAGGATCAGCGCGATCCAGCCGCCGCTCATCGGCACGGCGAACAGCACCCGCGCCATCACCAGAATCACCACCGCCTGCAGCAGCCCCACCAGCACATAGGGGGTCAGCTTGCCGATCATCACCTCCAGCGGCTGGACCGGGGTCGAGAGCAGGCTCTCCATGGTCCCCCGTTCGCGCTCTCGCGCCATGCCCAGCGACGTCATCATCACCAGCGTCATCGACAGGATCACGCCCAGCAGGCCCGGCACGATGTTGTAGGCCGTGATGGCCTCGGGATTGTAGCGCCGGTGGATCACCACCTCGAACGGCTGCACGCCCGGCGCCCGGCTCGCCAGCGGCCCGGTCAGTTCCCGCGCCAGCGCCTGTTGCGGCAGGTTGGCGATGGCCGCCACCGCCCCGCTGGTCGCCGAAGGGTCCGCCGCGTCGGCCTCGACCAGGATCTGCGCCCGGTCGCCCCGCACGACCCGCTTGGTGAAGTCCGCCGGGATGATCACCGCGAACTGCACGTCGCCGCGCGCCAGCGCCCGGTCCAGTTCGCCCTGGCTGCGCGCCTGAAGCGTGATCCGGAAATAGCCGCTGTTGTCGAGCGCCGTCAGGATCGAGCGTGAGAAGCCGCCGTTGTCCTGCACCAGCACCGCCGTCGGCAGGTTGCGGGGATCGTCGTTGATCGCATAGCCGAACAGCAGCAACTGGATGATCGGCAGGGCCAGGATCATCGCGTAGGTCAGCCGATCCCGCGTCAGCTGGATGAATTCCTTGGCCATCACGGCCCATGTCCGGGTCCAGGAGAACATCAGGTAGCCTCCCTCACCTTCTCCGCCTCGATGTCGTGGATCAGCTGGATGAAGACATCCTCCAGCGTCGGCCGCGTCTCGCTCCACACCAGCGGCGCCTTTCTTAGTGGCGCGATGGCCGCCTCCAGCGCCGCGCGGTCCCGGCCGGAGACGTGCAGCACCGTCCCGAACGGCGCGACCATCTCCACGCCCGGCTTGCCGCGCAGCTGCGGCGCCAGCCGGTCCGCGCCCGGCCCTTCGGCGTGGAAGGTGATCAGGCCCGAGGCGTCGATCACCTCATCCGCCGTCCCGCGCGCCAGCGTCCGCCCGCCCGCGATATAGGCGATCTCGTGACAGCGCTCGGCCTCGTCCATGTAGTGGGTCGAGACCAGCACGGTCATGCCGTCCGCCGCCAGCGCGTGGATCTCGTCCCAGAAGGTGCGCCGCGCCTCGGGGTCCACCCCCGCCGTCGGCTCGTCCAGCAACAGCAGGTCCGGCTGATGCAGGGTCGCAGCCGCCAGCGCCAGCCGCTGCTTCCACCCGCCGGACAGATTGCCCGCCAGTTGCGCCCGCCGCTTCTCCAGCCCCAGCCGCTCCAGCGCCGCCTGCACCGTGGCCCGCCGGTCCCGCAGCTCGTGCACCCGCGCCGTGAACATCAGGTTCTGCTCGATCGACAGGTCTTCGTAGAGTGAGAATTTCTGGGTCATGTAGCCGACCCGCGTCTTGATCTCGCGCGACTGCTTCATGACGTCGAAGCCCAGCACCGTCCCCTGCCCGCTGTCCGGCGTCAGCAGGCCGCACAGCATGCGCAGGGTCGTCGTCTTCCCCGCCCCGTTCGGCCCCAGAAAACCGCAGATGCGACCGCGCTGGACCGTGATGCCGAAATCCTTGACCGCCTGCAGGGCGCCGAACGCCTTGTTCAGCCCCCGCACGTCAATCACGGGGTCAACGCCGGTCACGGCCGCACGTCCACCGGCAGGCCGGGGTTCAGATCCGCCGCGTTCCCAGGCCGCGCCTCGACGCGATAGACCAGCCGGTCGCGACTGCCGCGATTGTACAGGATCGGCGGGGTGAACTCGGGCCGCGGACTGATCCAGCTGACCGTCGCCATCCCCTCGCGCTCACAGCCGTCGCAGGTGAAGCGCACCGTCCGACCGGGCCGATAGCCCGCCATTTCGGCCTCGGGCACGAAGAAGACCAGCTTCACCTCCCGGTCCGGCAGTAGGGCCAGGATCGGCTGGTTGGCGGGCGCCCATTCGCCCGGCTGGTAGAAGACTTCCTCCACCCGCGCCGGAGACGGCGAGACCGGTGACAGCTGACGCAGGCGCACGCTCGCCTCCGCCAGCCCGCCCTCGGCCTGGGCCACCTGCTGGCGGGCCTGCGCCACCGCGTCCTGCCGCGCGCCCAGGGTGGCGACCTCGCGGCGGCGACGCACGGCGGCGGTCTGGGCCCGGGCCGCGTCGCGCGCCGCCCGCACCTGATCCAGCCGCGCGGGGGCGTAGATGCCCTGACGCACAAGCGGCGCGATGCGGTTGTAGTCGGCGTCCGCCTGCCGCTCGCTGGCCAGCGCCGCCTGTAGTTCGGCGTCATAGACCGACAGCTCTTCGGCCCGCTGGCCCTTGGTCAGGTCCTCCACCCGCGCCTGCGCCGCCCCGACGCCCGCCGCCGCGCTTTCGGCCTGGGCTTGCTGCACCCCCGGATCAATCAGGAAGGTGCGGCCGCCCGCCTCCACCCGTCCGCCCTCGCGCACATAGAGCTGAGCCACCGCACCTGAGACCGGCGCCGACAGATAGACCCGCTCGCCCTCGATATAGCCGGTCAGGGTGATGGCCGGGTCCGGCCGCAGGAAGACCCACCACCCCGCCACTCCCAGCGCGATCAGGGCCCCGAGGATCAACGCCGGTCGCAGGCGCTTCATGGCCGCACTCCCTTCAGGACGGTCTCGATGTGCTGGTCCGCCAGCGCCGCCACATCCACGGGCTCGGCGCCGACCGGTTCAAAGGTCTCGCGCCAGATGATCGACAGGATCAGCGGCCCCATCATGCTGAAGGCGAACAGGCGCGGATCCCCCGCCCTCACCTCGCCGCGCGCCTGTGCCTCGGCGATCAGGCGGGTCATTAGTTCCAGCCCAGGCGCCACCACCGTCTCGTGCCAGATTGTCGCCAGCTCGGGGTGGGTCCGGCTCTCGGCGATGACCAGCCGGACCACGCCGCTGATCCGCCGGTCGCTGATCACATTGCGCGCCAGCAGGCCCACGCCGGTCCGCACAGCCGTCTCGAACCCCTGCGCGGCGGCGGCCAGAGCCATCGCCTTCACCTGCTCGATATTGGGCGAGACCGCATTCTGGATCACCGCGCGGAACAGGTCGGCCTTGGTTTCGAAGTAGAGATACAGCGCGCCCTTCGAGACGCCCGCCCGCTTCGCCACCTCCTCCAGCCGCGCGGCGTGGAAGCCATAGGCCGCGAACACCTCCAGCGCCGCGGCGAGGATCTCGGCGGGCCGGTCGGCGGGCCGACGCCGGAATTTGGGTTCCCCGGGAGGCAACATCGCAAGCTCTTTCTAACTGACCAGTCAGTTATTAACATGGCGCCATCATGCTGTGAAGCATCGTTCTCCCAACAGCTGTTCCGACAGGCTGGACCCCGCCGCGCGGGACTTCTAAGGGTGGCGCATGACCTCCCTCCTCGACTCGACGCCCGACCCCCTTCTGACGCTGGAGCCGCAACGCAACGCCACCGTGCGTGAGCTGTTCGGCATCGACAGCGACATGACCGTGCCGGTCTTCGCCGAGCGCGACAGCCATGTGCCCGAGATTGACGAGGCCTACCGTTTCGACCCGCAGACGACGCTGGCCATCTGCGCCGGCTTCAGCTTCGACCGTCGCGTGATGGTCCAAGGCTATCACGGCACCGGCAAGTCGACCCATATCGAGCAGGTCGCCGCCAGACTGAACTGGCCGTTGGTCCGCCTGAACCTCGACAGCCACGTCAGCCGCATCGATCTGGTCGGCAAGGACGCCATCGTCCTCAAGGACGGCAAGCAGATCACCGAGTTCCGCGAGGGCATGCTGCCTTGGGCCCTGCAGCGCCCGATCGCTCTGGTCTTCGACGAGTATGACGCCGGTCGTCCGGACGTGATGTTCGTCATCCAGCGCGTGCTGGAGGCGCAGGGCCGCCTGACCCTGCTGGACCAGAACCGCGTCATCCGCCCCAACAAGTGGTTCCGCCTGTTCTCGACCACCAACACCATCGGTCTGGGCGACACCTCGGGCCTGTACCACGGCACCCAGCAGATCAATCAGGGTCAGATGGACCGCTGGAACATCGTGACCACGCTCAACTACCTCGACCACGACGTCGAGACCGAGATCGTGATCGCCAAGGCGCCCGAGTACGCCACCGCCGACGGCCGCAACACTGTCGCCGCCATGGTCCGCGTCGCCGACATGACCCGCAACGCCTTCATGAACGGCGACATCTCAACCGTCATGAGCCCCCGCACCGTCATCACCTGGGCCCAGAACGCGGGCATCTTCGGCGGCGACATCGGCCTGGCCTTCCGCCTCACCTTCCTGAACAAGTGCGACGAACTGGAACGCCCGACCATCGCGGAGTTCTACCAGCGCGCGTTCGGCGAGGACCTGCCGGAAGCGGCGACACGGGTGAAGGTGGGATAATGAACGAAGAATGGGCCTTTTCTTCTGAAAGCAAAGCTTGGGTTGCTGATCGACCCGTTCTTTCCAGCGGCCATGTTGTTTTCGGATTCGCACAACATTCCGCTCGCATCCAAGTGCGCGACCTATTCTATGTTATAGAGGTCCAATATGACGAAAGCAAACCCGTCAATATATTCCGAGAAAAGATAGACAATAAAACTGCCAAAATTACTATTTCTGGCGCAATACCGCCTGCAGGCTTAGGTCAAGAGCTAAAGAATATAGCCAAATTTGGGAGCGACAGGCATTTGCACATGTCATTCATGATGCTGTCCTTAGCTCAAGGCACCGCTAGCATTCGGACACTGTGGTACACATTTACAGCGTCCGACGAGCCAGCGTCATGACCGTTGATAATGACTACGCAGCACAGCAAGGCAACAATCGTGAATCGAAACCGGCGCAGGTCACGATTCTCGAGACCTCGCCAGATTCCATTACGTGGCACAAAATTTGGGATTACGAGCTAGATTCCCTCGTCAATATATCTCGACCGATAACATCGTCCTTATCTACCACCGCCATAGGCGCATGGATCGGACTAACACCAAGCTTCTTGGTCACCTTTGAGAAAATCAGAAGTGGCCAGACAATTACCTTGGGGGACGCTTCGAACGCTGGTCTTTGGATAGCCTGCTTTTGCGTAGGTGCAGTTTTGAGTTTTTTTGCAATCAGAGCGCACTTGGATGCCAAGAAAGTAAAAGAGGCGATCCGCGGAAGGCTCTCAAAACCAGTCTGATTGCGACTCCTGCGAGTGCACGACGTATGCCCCGGATTGACCCCTCCTTAAGCTGCACCGCTTAAAGCCTTCATCCGCAAGTGCAGGCGGGCGTCCAGTGATCAAGAGTACCGAACATGTGCGGGCCTATGCGACCCGCTATCGGGACATGTTCCTGATCCGCCTGCTGTCCGTCGCGGGCATCTTCGGCATCACCCTGTGGCTGGCGCCCTGGCCCTGGGCCGTCAGTTTCGCCGTCATCCAGTCGATCCTCTACATCCTTCTTTGGCGGGTGGTGGAGCGGGCGCGGCTGAACCCGGAAGAGGACGGCGCCTGGCGACGGCTGAAGCGGCACACGGAGGGCCTGACCTTCTGTCTGGCCACGCACTGCGCCCTGTTCGTGCTGGCGGCATGGAGGCTGGAGCCCGAACTGCTACCGCAGTTCGTCATGCTGATCGTCGGCAATCTGATGGTCGGGGCGCTGCAGGTGCACGTCAGCCGGGTCAGCTTCGCCGTCGCGGTCGTGCCGCCGTCCGTCACCATGGGCCTGATCGCCTGGGGCGAGTTCGGCCTCGACGCCCCCCTGCTGGCCAGCGTCCTGCTGTTCATCCTCGGCGTCACCGGCGCGGCCTGGCGGCAGGCGACCAGCGACCGTGAGACCGTCGAACTCTATGTCGACCTGACCCAGAGCTCCGTCGCCCTGCACGCCGCGCTGGAGGAGGCCCGCGCGGATCGTGAGGCGGCGGAGACCGCCAACCGCGCCAAGTCCCGCTTCCTGGCCATGATCAGCCACGAGGTCCGCACCCCGCTGAACGTCATCCTCGGCATCGTCGAGGTGCTGCGGCGCAAGCGGCGCGGCAAGGAAGAGGCCGGACTGATCGAGGACATGGGCGACGCGGGCGGCATGCTGCTGCGCCTGCTGAACGGCGCGCTGGACCTGTCCAAGATCGAGTCCGGCCAGAGCGAGCCCCAGTTGGCCCCGACCGATGTGCGCGCCCTGCTGGCCTCCGTCGCCCGTGTCTGGCGGCTGCGCGGCGAGGAACTGGGTCTGACGCTGGAGGTCGACTGCCACGGCGCGCCCGAGGACTTCATCGTCGCCACCGACGCCGGACGGATCGAGCAGGTGGTGATCAACCTGCTGTCCAACGCGCTAAAGCTGACGCCTGCGGGCGTCATCCGCATCCGCGCCATGGCCCTGCCGCGCGACAGCGACACGGTCGCCCTGCGCATCGAGGTCGAGGATCAGGGGCCGGGCGTGCCCGAAGCCCAGCGCGAGCGCATCTTCCAGCCGTTCGAACAGCTGGAGGCCGGGCGCGCCGCCGGGGGCGCCGGCCTGGGGCTGGCCATCTGCCGGGCCAATGTCGAGGGGCTGGGCGGGCGTATCGGGGTGGGCGACAGCCCAACCGGCGGCGCCCTGTTCCACATCAACCTGCCCGCGCCGCGCGCCCGGATCGCCGAGGCCGCCCCGCCGACCGCCGAGGTCCGGTCCCTGTCGGTTCTGGCCGCCGAGGACCACGAGGCCAACCGCCGCCTGCTGCGCATGCTGCTGGAGCAGTTCGGCGCGACGGTCACCCTGGTCGAGAACGGCGCCGAGGCGGTCGAGGCGGCGCGGGGCGGCGGCTTCGACCTGGTCCTGATGGACGTGATGATGCCGGTGATGGACGGGGTCCAGGCCCTGACAGCCATCCGCGCCGAGGAGGTCGAGACCGGCCGCCCCCGCCTGCCCGTCCACATGCTGACCGCCAACGTCTTCGATGAGGACGTGGCCCGCTATCGCGCCGCCGGGGCCGACGGGGTGCTGCGCAAGCCCATCGAGATCGAGGCCCTGCACGGCGCGCTGGCCACCGTCGCGGAAGCGACTTAGGCCGGTCGGCCCAGCCCGTTGCGCCAGCCGGGCTCGGCGAGCGCCAGAACCGCCGTCCGGACATCGGCGGGCCAGTTGGCGACCGCCGCGTCGAAGGCGGTCCAGTCGCCGGCGAACAGCATCCGCGTCGCCTCCTCGTAGCCCGGCCGGTCGCCCGCGAGGGTGGTCATCAGCCGGTAGGTCGCGTCCTTGGCCGCCCGGGCGCGGTCCGGCCCCTCAGCCTCCTTCAGAGCCCCCTCGACCAGCTTGCGCAGGGCGACCGAGGCGCCGCCGGACTGGGCCGAGAGCCAGTCCCAGTGGCGCGGCAGCAGGGTGACCTCGCGGGCGGTGACGCCCAGCCTGGGCCGACCCGGCCCGCGCTTCTCCGGCTCGGGCGCGGGCGCCAGCCGGGCCAAGGCGTCGGCGGCGGTCCCTCGCAGGTCCAGGTCGATGACCTTGCCCGAGACGGCGTCGAGAACCAGCACCGCCTCCCCGGCCCCGACCGCCGCGTGGACCGTCGGCAGGACCTCGCCCAGAGATCCTTGGGCCAGCAGGCGGTCACCGGCGAAGGCGAGGACGGAAGGGTTGGGATGGGCGGACATGACGGACCTCAAGCATGCGGCCGGAGCGGCGCGAGGCCGGGTTATTACCCGGACATAATGACGGCGTCAATATTACCCGGACACAATCCGGAGGCCGCGACGAAGAAGCCTGCTCGGGGACGGAACTCCGGCCCCGCTTCCGCGCTGTTCTGGTACGCCTCCCCGCCTCCGCATCATCACGAGAGATCCCATGACCGACCAACGCATCGAAGGCCTCGCCACCCAGGTCGAGGGCAAGGCCCAGAACGGCCTCGGCCGCCTGACCGGCGACGCCAAGCTCCAGTTCGACGGCAAGCTGAACGAGGTGAAGGGCAAGGCGCTGGACGCCTATGGCCGCGTCATCGACGGGCTGGACGGCCTCGTGGAGAAGGCTCCCGCCCAGTATCAGGACCGCGCCCGTCAGGGCCTCGATTTCGCTCGCCGCAAGCCCCTGCTGACCACCGGCATCGTCGCCGGCGCCCTGCTGGTGCTGGGCAGCCTGAGCGGCCGCCGCCGCTAGTCCTTTCCTCCTCGCTAACCGTTGTCGGCCGCCTGTGCGAACAGGCGGCCGATTTCGTCATTGACCGCGCCGGGGCCGTCCAGCTCGACCACGGCGATCAGCCGTTCGGACCAGCTCTCGGTTCGCACGGGTGCGGACAGGCGTTCCGACGCCGACGGGTCCAGCTTCAGCCCCAGCAGGGCCGTGCCGCCCTTGAGCGGGCGGATGGCGGCGAACTGCACGGCGCGGGAGAAGCTGGTGTAGCCCTTGCGCTGGCCGGAGATGACGCCCTCAAGCCCGGCGATCTTGCGTTCCAGCGCCTCGAGGATGGCCAGCGATCGCGGCTCGGCCCAGAGGGCGGCGCGCAGGGCCTCCGCGTCGTCCCAGCCCATCTTATCCGCCGGGCGGGCTGCGTTGAGTATGTGGGCGGCGTGGTTCTGGCCGATGCCGTAGGTGGCCTTGAGCCAGGCGGCCTGGGCCCTGGGCCGGGTCTCGGGGCAACCCTTCTTCAGGATATCAACCCAGACGGCGGCCGGGCGGCCGGTCGCCTTCTCGAAATTCGCCTCGACGGTGGCGAACCACTTCTTCTGCCGTTCGGTCAGGACCGCGTCGCCCATCTCAGCCTCCCGACAGCCAGGCGGCGAGGTTGGTCATGTACTGGCGCGTCTGGCGCAACCCCTCGGGGTCGCGGATCATGCCGTCGCCGGGCGCCTCGCTGACGAAGGTCGGGCAGCCAAGGCGGGGATCCCAGTTGTAGTCGGCGAAATGGTGGAAGGTGCTCTGGGCCAGCCCCCTGCCCTTGCCCGCGTCCTCGAAGGCGACGGCGATGTTGAAGGGGCGGTTCGAGACCTTGCTGACGCCGGTGGCGATGACGCGGGCGTCGGCTCCGGGAGGCGCGCCGACGCCGCCCTCGTGCGGGTGGGCCGGGAGGCGATCCAGCACCCCGCCATCGGCGTCACGCAGCAGGGGATGGACCTCGCCCAGTGGGGTGATGGCCTGCCAGTCGCCGTTGGCGCCGGAATGGTAGTTGGGGAAGTCGATGTAGCCGGTCTCGACGTCGTCGCGGGCGTTTCGGGTCGCGTCCGGGTCGAGGCTGCTGGAGTGGAAGTAATGGGCGTCGCCGACCCCGCCGAGGGTGCAGACCGACGAGCCCAGATCCATATGGTCGCGGGTGATCATCAGCCCGCCGCCGCGGGCGCGGAAGGCGGCGATGGCGGCGCACTCCTCGGCGTTCAGCCCGTCGCCGACATCGACGGCGAAGAGCCAGAGCTGGTCGTAGTCGCTATCGGCCAGCCCACCGATGACGGGATCGGTCTGGCCGCCCGGCACGGCGCGGTCACGGGCCGTGACCTCGACCCCGTCGAGATCGGCGAGGTGGTCGATCAGCCGGGAAAAGCGGTCGATGTGCCAGTCATCCTCGGTGAAGGGGATGGTGGTCTGCAGCAGGATCTTCGGCATCTGGGTCCTCCCTCGTCTGCACTGAACCGCCAAGCGGGCGGCGCCGCAATCCACACCAACGGATAGGTCGTCAGACGAAGGGCCGCCGGTCGCGAGACCGGCGGCCCTCCTCTGTCAGCCTTTGACGGCGAACTACTCCGCCGTCTCGTCTTCCTTCACCTTGGCGGCCGAGCCGGTCGCCGGGGTGACGTCGAAGTCGATCTTGCCGTCCTTGAGCTGGACCTTGACGTGTCCGCCGCGGGTCAGGCGACCGAACAGGATGTCGTCGGCCAGGGGCTTCTTGATGTGCTCCTGGATGGTTCGGGCCAGCGGGCGGGCGCCGTACAGCTCGTCGAAGCCGTTCTTGGCCAGCCAGTCGGCGGCTTCGTCGGTCAGTTCGATGGTGATGTTGCGGTCGCCCAACTGGGCTTCCAGCTGCATGACGAACTTGGACACCACCGACTTGATCGTCTCGGAGTCCAGCGCCTTGAACGCGACGATGGCGTCCAGACGGTTGCGGAACTCCGGCGCGAACAGGCGCTGGATGGCCTTGTCGTCCTCACCCTCGACCTTGCCGCGGCCGAAGCCGATGGCCGCGCGGGCATTGTCGGCGGCCCCGGCGTTGGTGGTCATGATCAGGATGACATTGCGGAAATCGACCTTCTTGCCGACCGCGTCGGTCAGCATGCCGTTGTCCATCACCTGAAGCAGGATGTTGTAGACGTCCGGGTGGGCCTTCTCGATCTCGTCCAGCAGGACCACGGCGTGCGGGTGCTGGTCGACGGCGTCGGTGAGCAGGCCGCCCTGATCATGGCCGACGTAGCCCGGAGGGGCGCCGATCAGACGCGAGACGGTGTGCCGCTCCATGTACTCGGACATGTCGAAGCGCAGCATCTCGATGCCGAGGGTCGAGGCCAACTGCTTGGCCACCTCGGTCTTGCCGACGCCGGTCGGGCCGGAGAACAGGAAGGAGCCGATGGGCTTGTTCGGATCGCGCAGACCGGCGCGGGCCAGCTTCATCGCCGCCGACACCTGATCGATGGCGCTGTCCTGACCGAAGACGACGCGGTTCAGGTCGGTCTGAAGCTCGCGCAGGCTCTCGGTGTCGGACTTGGAGACCGACTTGGCCGGGATACGGGCCATCTTGGCGATGACCGCCTCGACTTCCTTCTGACCGATGACCTTCTTCCGCTTCGACTCGGGCAGCAGCATCTGCGACGCCCCCGCCTCGTCGATCACGTCGATGGCTTTGTCCGGCAGCTTGCGGTCGGTCATGTAGCGGGCCGACAGCTCCACCGCCGTGCGGATAGCGGCGTCGGTGTAGCGCAGCTTGTGGTGACCTTCGTAGCTGGTCTTCAGACCCTTGAGGATCTTGATGGTGTCCTCGACGGTCGGCTCATTGACGTCGATCTTCTGGAACCGGCGCACCAGGGCGCGGTCCTTTTCGAAGTGCTGGCGGTACTCCTTGTAGGTGGTGGAGCCCATGCAGCGCAGGCTGCCCGACGCCAGCGCCGGCTTCAACAGGTTGGAGGCGTCCATCGCCCCGCCCGAAGTCGCGCCGGCGCCGATGACGGTGTGGATCTCGTCGATGAAGAGGACCGCGTTCTCGTGGTTCTCCAGTTCCTTGACCACCTGCTTCAGGCGCTCCTCGAAGTCCCCGCGATAGCGGGTGCCGGCCAGCAGCGCGCCCATGTCGAGCGAGTAGATGGTGGCGCCTTCCAGCACCTCCGGGACTTCGTGGTTGACGATCTTGCGGGCCAGACCTTCGGCGATGGCCGTCTTGCCGACGCCCGGATCACCGACCAGCAGCGGGTTGTTCTTGGTCCGGCGGCAGAGGATCTGGATCGAGCGCTCGACCTCGGCATGGCGGCCGATGAGCGGGTCGATCTTGCCGTTGCGGGCCTTCTCGTTGAGGTCGACGCAGTAGGCTTCGAGCGCCTCGCCGCCGGTCTTGGCGGCGGCGGCGTCCTCGGCGTCCTCGGGACCGACGCCGGCGGCCTTGGCCGGGCGAGTTTCACCAGCGCCCGCCTTCTTGGCGATGCCGTGGGCGATGAAGTTGACCGCGTCGTACCGCGTCATGTCCTGCTCCTGCAGGAAGTAGGCGGCGTGGCTTTCGCGCTCGGAGAAGATGGCGACCAGCACATTGGCGCCCGAAACCTCTTCGCGGCCGGACGACTGGACGTGGATCACCGCGCGCTGGATCACGCGCTGGAAGCCGGCGGTCGGCTTGGCGTCGTCGCCGTCCGAGGTCGCCAGCGCGGCCAGGTCGGTGTCGACATAGAGGGTCAGGGCGGTCTTGAGCGCGGTCAGATCGACGTTGCAGGCCGTCATTACATTGGCGGCGTCTGGATCGTCCACGAGGGCCAGCAGCAGGTGCTCAAGCGTCGCGTACTCGTGACGGCGCTCGTTCGCATAGTGCACCGCGCGGTGCAGGGTCTCCTCGAGAGGACGGGAAAACGAAGGCATAGGGAGGTTCCTCTCAGTCCTTTTCCATCGTGCATTGCAGCGGGTGCTGGTGACGGCGCGCCGTCTCGACCACCTGGGCGACCTTGGTTTCGGCCACCTCATAGGTGAAGACGCCGCACACCCCGACGCCATGCTGGTGCACATGCAGCATGATGCGGGTCGCGTCCTCGCGGCTCTTCTGGAAGAACCGCTCCAGCACGTAGATAACGAACTCCATCGGCGTGTAGTCGTCGTTCAGGATCAGCACCCGGTAGAGCGAGGGCTTCTGAAGTTTCGGCCTGGTTTCGGTGATCGTGGCGGAGCCGGAGCCCTGGCCTTGATCGCCGATCTTTCGTGACGGCGGCATTCGTTGTCCGGTTTTTGGGGAGTCGGATGGACAGATAGGAACTGTCCGACGGTTTTACAGGTCCGGCAAGTCACACATTGGAGTGGGCCGCGGTCACAAGGCTCCGCCTTCTCGACCCGACGCGGCGTGGCGCTTGGCGCAGGCTCACCCCGTTGTGGTGGTGCAGAGCGAACGCTGCCCCGTCAGGCGGGAAAATGTGCACTCGGAAAAATGGAGTGCACATCGTGCACATTTTCGCGTGAGGCGGGGTGTGCGGGGGTGGCTCAACCGTGATGTCAAAGACCTGAGCGCAGTGTGGCACGCCGGTGCGTCGAATCTGGACGTGTGTGTTTCCCTTTCCCGTCGGGAGAGGGACCGATATCCCGGATGACCGAAGTTTCACGGGACATCGCCCGCGTCGCGGGCCAACGTCGGGCCCCGTCATCCGGAGCGACCCGATGCTGTTGCCCACCCTGCTCGCCGCCCTCGCCCTGCAGACGGCGCCGACGATCCCGGAGCAGCCCGCCCTGACGGAGGCGCTGCGGGCGCGGGACGCGACCCTGTTCCACGTCATGTTCGATGAATGTGATCCTGCGGCGCTGGCGGACCTCGTGACCGGCGACCTGGAATTCTATCACGACAAGGGCGGCGCCATGCTGGGGCGCGAGGTGTTCGTGGACGACTATCGCCGCAGTTGCGAGGCGAAGCGGGCGCCGGACGCGTACCGGTCGCGGCGGGTGCTGGTCCCCGAGACCTTCAAGGTGCAGGCCATCCCCGGCTTCGGCGCGGTCGCCGAGGGGGAGCACCAGTTCTACGAACGCCAGGGCGAAGGCCCGCAAAGCCTGGTCGGCAGGGCGCGTTTCGTCGTGCTGTGGAAGCTGGAGGCGGACGGGCAATGGCGCATGGCCCGGACGTTCAGCCTGGATCACGCGGCGGCGGAATAGGACGTCCTTCTCCCCTCGGGGGAGCAGGGGAAAGCAAAAGGCCCCGACGTTTCCGCCGGGGCCTTCTCAACGCTTATCAGAAGTCAGAGCGCCTTAGCGGGCGGCCTGAAACTTCTCGACCGAGGCGGTGACGCGTTCGTTGATCGGCTTGAAGCTGTCCTTCACCGAGGCGGTGAAGACGTCGGTCATCTTGGTGACTTCCGACAGATAGGTTTCGGCGGCCGACTTGGCCCACGAGGTCTGCAGCTCGATGAGCTCCTGAACCGAACGGGCGGCGGTCAGCGACTGCGCGGCGGCGACGCCGTCTTCCCAGCTCTTCTTGCCGTAGGCCAGCGAGGCGGCCGACAGGGTTTCGGCGCCCTTCTGGGCGGCGGTGGCCGAGGCGACCAGGGCTTCGAGGTTCTTCTTGCCCTCGGCGTTCAGCTCGGCGACGCCGGCGATCGACTTGTCCACGCCTTCACGGAAGGCCTTGGCGCCGGCGGCCTGGAACTTTTCAGCCTGGGCGGTGGTCTTCTCGGCGGTCGCCTTGACGGTTTCGACGGTCTTTTTCACGGTTTCGGCGCTGTCGGCCATGGAAGTCTCTCCTGAACCTTGGGCGGCGGGGGCCGCTGATGAATTTTTTCACGCGACTGGTGAATCCGCCGCGACGTCGCTCATATGGTGCAAGTGCGAAAAGCGGTCAAGAGTTTATGGTGCACCGCACAAAAGTTTCATGAACCGCCGTTACGGCCCCGCTTCACAAAGTTGTTGACGCGGCGTTTACCCTCACGAAACCCGCCCCGCCCATGTTAGCCTTCATGTCAGCGTCACGCCGGGGGGCCGTCGTCGCGCTAATGTAACGAGGGCTCGCCGCTTGCCGTTGACTGCACTGCTCCGCCGGGGATGGCTTTCGCTGATGCTGGTTGCCGCGGTGGCGGCCATGCCCGCCGCCACGCCCACGCCCCTGGTCGCCCAGGCCACCGACAATGCGCGCTACGCCGCCATCGTGGTGGACGCCCAGTCGGGCGAGGTGCTGTTCGCGCGCCATGCCGACAGCCGCCGCTATCCCGCGTCGATCACCAAGGTGATGACCCTCTATATGACGTTCGAGGCGCTGGCCGAGGGCCGGGTCAAGCTGGACGACGTGATCACCGTTTCGCCCCATGCCGCCAGCCAGCCGCCGTCCAAGCTGGGCCTCGCCGCCGGGCAGACCATCACCCTTGAAGACGCCATGAAGGCCACGGCGGTGCGCAGCGCCAACGACATGGCCGTTGCCATCGCCGAACACGTCGGCGGCTCGGAAGCCCGCTTCACGGCGCAGATGACGCTGAAGGCAAATGAGCTGGGCATGACCCAGACCCGCTATGTGAACGCCAATGGCCTGCCGGACGCGCGCCAGCTGACCTCGGCCCGCGACCTGGCCATCCTGGCCCGGGCGGTCATGCGCGACTATCCGCAATACTATCGGTTCTTCGGCCAGCACGACTGGGCCTACAACGGTCGCGACTATCGCAACACCAACGGCCTGCTGCACGGCGGCAACGGCTATGACGGGATGAAGACCGGCTACACCAACGCCTCGGGCTACAATCTGGCGGCCTCGGCGGTGCGTGACGGAAGGCGGATCATCACCGTGGTGCTGGGCGGACGCTCGACCGCCAGCCGCAACGCCCACGTCGCCGCTCTGATGGACACCGGCTTCGAAGTCGAACGCGCCCGCGCGAACGGCCAGCAGATCCAGGTGGCCCAGACCTTCTTCGAACAGCGCGGCTTCGGCCTGGGGCCGGACAATGCCCCGGTGCAGTACGCCTCGGCCAACACCAGCGAGGACGGCGAGGACAGCAGCGTGGCCTATACCGCCCTGCCCGCTATCGGCGCCCAGCCGACCCGCGTGACCCCGCCCCCGTCAGAGCGCGCCGCCGCCCCTGCCACCGTGCAGCGCGCCGAGGCCCGCCCGGCGGACGTGACCGCCATCCTGAACGGCGGCGTGGCCCCGACGCCCGCCCGCACCCCGCCGCGCGCCGCTCCGGCCCGTCCCGCCCGGGAGCCCGCGCGCGAGCCCGCCGGCCGCTGGGCCGTGCAGGTCGGCGCCTTCCGCGAGGAGAATGTGGCCCGCGACTGGCTGACCGAGGTCAACCGCCGCTTCCGCAGCCAGTTCGCCAGCGCCGAGCGCAATGTGCAGAACGCCTCGGGCTGGTACCGCTCGCGCTTTACCGGCATGACCGAGGCGGGCGCCCGCGCCGCCTGCGAGGCCCTGTCCGAGCGTCGCGTGACCTGCATGGTCGTGCGGCCGGAGTAATCCGCCCCCCTCTCCTGCCCCCAGGATCGGCGCGGAGCCTTGCTCCCGGCCCGCTTTTCCCCTATACGCGCCCGCTTTCCAGGACCTCGGTCCCGGTGCGGAACGCCAAAGGGTTCGGACAATCGGTCCGGCCGCCGCCTCGGGAACCATCGTGGAACGGACTGAACCCGGTCCGCCCGCGCCGATGTCCACAAGGGAGAATGCCGCATGGCTCTTTATGAGCACACGGTCATGACGCGCCAGGATATCTCGGCGCAGCAGGCCGAAGCGCTGAACGACACCATCAAGACTCTGATCGAGGAAAACGGCGGCGCCGTCGCCAAGATCGAGTACTGGGGTCTGCGCAACCTGACCTATCGCGTGAAGAAGAACCGCAAGGCTCACTACTCGCTGCTCGCCGTCGACGCCCCTCCGGCCGCCATGGCCGAAGTCGAGCGTCAGCTGTCGATCAACGAAGACGTGCTGCGCTGGCTGACCGTCCGCGTCGAGGAACTCGACCTGGAACTGTCGCCGCTGCTGGCCCGTCGTGAACGTGAACGCGAACGTGAGCGTGAGCGCGGTCCCCGCGAAGACGCCGCGGTCGAAGCCTAAGGAACCCGGAACATGACCGATACCACCGCCCCGACCCCGGGCGCGCCGGCCGGCTCCGGCCCGGCCCGTCGCCCGTTCTTCCGCCGCCGCAAGGTGTGCCCGTTCTCCGGCCCGAACGCGCCGAAGATCGACTACAAGGACGTCAAGCTGCTGCAACGCTACATCAGCGAGCGCGGCAAGATCGTCCCGTCGCGCATCACGGCTGTCTCCCAGAAGAAGCAACGCGAGCTGGCCAAGGCCATCAAGCGCGCGCGCTACCTGGCCCTCCTGCCCTACGTGGTGAAGTAAGATGAAGGTCGTTCTGCTGGAACGCGTCGATAACCTCGGCGCCATCGGCGACGTCGTCACTGTCAAGGACGGCTTCGCCCGCAACTTCCTTCTGCCGCGCGACAAGGCCCGCCGGGCCACCGCCGCGAACCTGAAGGCGTTCGAACTCGACCGCGCCGCCATCGAGGCCCGCAACGAGAAGAACAAGGCCGACGCCCAGAAGGTCGCCGACAAGATCGACGGCCAGACCTACGTCATGATCCGTCAAGCCGGTGAAACCGGTCAGCTGTACGGTTCGGTCGCCGGTCGCGACGTCGCTGAAGCCGTTCAGGCTGAAGGCGGCAAGGTCGAGCGTTCGCAAGTCGTGCTCAACACGGCGATCAAGACGCTGGGCGTCCACGAAGTGCTGGTCCGCCTGCACGCCGAGGTCACGGCCACCGTCAAGATCAACATCGCCCGTTCGGCTGAAGAAGCCGAGCGTCAAGCCAAGGGCGAGGACGTGATCAAGTCGGCTTACGAAGAAGACCGTGAAGCCGCCGCCGAACAGGCCGCGGACATGGTCGCCGGCGGCGCCGGCCAACAGGACGGTCTGGGCAGCGAAGCCTAGAGCCTGATCGTCCTCACCGGCATCGCGACGCGATCCCGGTGAGGACGTGAATCAGGCTCAAGATTTATGTTGGAGCGAAATCTGAGTTCGGATGCGAAAGCATCCGAACCGATTTCGCTCTAACACCGTTACTGGTGCCTGAAAGACACGGCGGCGTGGGGGAGACCCTGCGCCGCCGAACTTTTTTCTGCGCCGTCCTTGACGCATTTATGACGCATCGCAATATCGCATCTGCTCATCGAGACCGGCTGAGGGATAGGCCCTTTGACGTCGGGGCAACCTGCGGATTTCCGTAAGGTGCCAACTCCTTCGGGACCCTAGAGGTCGCGGCAGATGAGAGGCCGGAAAGCCCGGACTCCCCCCATCTGTCACCGCAGGCGTTCTCGATAAGCAGGAGACGACCATGCGTAATCGCACGCCTCAGCTTCTGATCGTTCCCGCCGCCCCCGCCGCGCATCGACTTTACATGTGTCGCGCGGGTTCGATGCGATGTCGCCGTTCGCTTTAATCGGCTGACGACCTATCGGCTTTCCGCCGAACCAGAACACCCACAACGCAAGCCCGGCTCATCGGCGATCGCTGCCCGCGACGCCGCCCGAGGACCTGCGCCTGATCGAGAAGAGAGTCTCTCATGACCACCACTGCCCGCTTCCGCCTGACCCTGTTCGCCGCCGCCTCGGCCTCGGCCCTGCTGGCCGGAGCCGCCGCCGCCCAGACCGCCCCGCAATCGACCGCGCAGGAGCCCGCCGCCGAGGTGGACGAGATCGTCGTCACGGGCACCCGCGTGGCCGGCCGCTCGCGCCTCGACACCGTGGCCCCGGTCGACGTCGTCACCGCCGAGAACCTGCAACAGCGCGGGACCACCGAACTGGCCACCCAGCTGGCCGCCAGCGTCCCGGCGCTGAACTTCCCCCGTCCGTCGGCCACCGACGGCACGGACTCCATCCGACCGGCCACCCTGCGAGGACAGGGGCCGGACCAGACGCTGGTGCTGGTGAACGGGGTGCGCCGTCACTCGACCGCGCTGGTGAACACCAACGGCTCGGTCGGGCGCGGCTCGGCGGCGGTGGACCTGAACGCCATCCCCAGCTCGGCCATCGAGCGGGTCGAGGTGCTGCGGGACGGCGCCGCGGCCCAGTACGGCTCGGACGCCATCGCCGGTGTGCTGAACCTTCGTCTGCGCGAAGCGTCCAGCGGCGGCGGCGCGACCGTGACCTACGGCGGCTATCTGACCGACTACAACGGCAACTACGGCGGCGGGGACGACCTGCATGACGGCGAAAGCCTGACGGTGTCGGGGTGGCAGGGCTTCGGCCTGGGCGCGGACGGCTTCATCACCGCCTCGATCGAGTACCGCGACCGCGCCCGCACCAACCGCAGCGACATCGATCCTCGCTACACCCCGGCCCAGGTGCGTGGCGGACAGGGCGATCCGGAATCCGAGGATCTGGCGGTCTATCTGAACGCGGGCAAACCGCTGGCGGCGGGCTGGGAAGCGTACGGATGGGCCGGCTACCAGACGCGCGACGCCTCAGCGGCGGCCTTCTACCGGACACCGGACGACAACGCCCAGAACCCCGCCTATGCGGGCACGGGGCGAGTCTATCCGAACGGCTACCTGCCCTACATTCTCACCGACAGCACCGACTGGACAGCGGCGGCGGGCGTGCGCGGCCAGGCCTCGGGCTTCGACGTGGACATCAACGTCGGCTACGGCCGCAACGAGATTGAGTTCGGAGTGGAGAACACCCTGAACCCCTCCTTGGGAGTGACCTCGCCCACCAGCTTCGACGCGGGCTCGCTGACCTACGACCAGCTGGTGTTGGGCATCGATGCGTCCCGCCAGTACGAGGTCGGCCTCTACGGCCCGCTGAACGTCGCCTTCGGACTGGAAGCGCGTCAGGAAAGCTACCAGATCGGCGCCGGGGAGCCGGACTCCTATCGGCGGGGGTCAGTCACCAACGTCGGCGGCACGGACGTGAGCTGGGGCTCGCGCGGTTTCACCGGCTTCACCCCGGCCAATGAGGTGGACGAGGACCGGCACAACGTCGGCGTCTATCTGGATCTGGAGGGCGAGGTGGCCGAGAACTTCACCGTCTCGGGCGCCGTCCGCTACGAGGACTATTCGGACTTCGGGGACAACATCTCGGGCAAGCTGGCCGCCCGCTATGATTTCACGCCCAGCTTCGCCGTGCGTGGCGCGGTCTCGACCGGCTTCCGCGCGCCCAGCCTGCAGCAGCAGTATTTCACCCAGACGGCCATCGTCTACATCTCCAACGTCCCCTACGAGACCGGCACCTTCCCGTCGCTGAGCCCGGTCGGGCTGGCGCTGGGCGGGACGCCGCTGGAGGCCGAGACATCCACCAACTATTCGCTGGGTCTGGTCTACCGGAAGGGTCCGTTCGAGCTGACGGCCGACGCCTATCGCATCGACATTGAGGACCGGATCGTCCTGTCCGAGACCCTGACCGGCAGCGCCACGGCGGCGGTCGGGACCAACGCCCGCACCATCTTCGACCTGCTGCAGCCCTACGGCGCCTCGGCGGCGCGGTTCTTCATCAACGGGGTGGACACCGAGACGACGGGTCTGGATATCGTGGCCCGCTATCGCATCGACGAGGGCTTCGGGCGGCTGGACCTGACGCTGGCGGGCAACGTCAACGACTTCAAGGTGACCAAGACCCCGACCACGGCCACGGGCATCCTGCCGACGCCGGTGAACCTGTTCGCCCGTCAGGCCACCCTGCGGTTCGAGGAAGGCACGCCGCCGTGGAAGATCGTCACCCAGGCGGACTGGAGCAAGGATCGCTTCGGCGCGACGCTGCGGGTGACCGGCTATGGAGACGTCCTGGCTCCCGGCGCGACGGCGGCGACCGACCTGCAGCTGGGCGAGTCCGTCGTGGTCGATCTGGAGGCCCGCTACCGGATCAGCGACCGGGTGACCTTCGCCATCGGGGCCGATAACGCCTTCGACGAGTACACCGCGCAGATCCTGCCCGCGAATAACACCTCGGGAGCCTTCCCCTTCTCCAACTTCTCGCCGTTCGGCTTCAACGGGCGCTTCCTGTACGCCCGCGTCGGCCTGAGCTGGTGATCGGACTTGGCGCGGGCGGTTCGCCGTCCGCGCCACCGACCGTTGTTTCGCCACAAACGACACGGCAAGCTGGGCCATTCGGAGGGAGTGGTTCATGCGCGCAATCTTGATGGCGGTTCTGGCCGTCTGTGTTTTCGCCGGGTCGGCCCTGGCCCAGGCGCCGATGACGCTGGACAGCTTCGTCACCCGCGCCAACCGCATCCCGCTGAACGCCACCGCCATGCTGCGGCCCGACGCCCACCGGCTGAAGGGCGAGGCCGAGCGGGCCTTCCGGACGGTCGGCAATGAGATCGACACCGCCCGCAGCGCCGGGCGTCGTCCCCCCGCCTGCCCGCCCGAGCGGATCAACCTGAACGTCCGGCAGTTGCTGGCCCACCTGAACGCCATTCCGCAGGCCCGCCGCCAGCGGATGACGGTCACCGACGGCATCCGCGAATGGATGGCCGACCGATACCCCTGCCCCGCCTGACAAGCGTTGCCATAGGGCCTCCGGCGTCCTAACTGAGCCGCCGGAGACCTCCCCATGCTTCGTATCGCGTTCGCCCTCGGGCTCGCCCTGTTCCTTTCGCTCGCCAGCGCCAGCGCCGCGAACGCCATGAGCGTGCGCGAATTCCTGGCCATCGCCGACCGCCTGCCGCAGAACGCCACCTCGGCCCTGCGGCCGGATGGACGCCGCCTGATCGGCGAAGTCAGCCGCTCGGTCCACGCCGTACGCGACGAACAGGCCGCCGATGTGCGCGCCGGTCGCCGCCCCGCCTACTGCATCCCGCCCGCGGGCAGCGGCATCACGCCGGAAGGCCTGCTGGCCCGCTTCCGCGCCATGCCGAACGGTCGCCGCGACATCTCGGTGCGACAGGCGATCCGCGAGTGGATGATCGAGCGCTGGCCCTGTTCGGCCTGAGGCGTTAACTGATCCGACTACGGAATTCCGGACGGCCCACAACGTCTCCCGGGTTTTCCCCGACCAAGGATTACTACGCACAAGACGCCAGAGCGCCTTGAGGGCATGAGAATGATCATGAACGCCTTCGCTCCGTCCGCCTTCGCCGATCCGTCCTCCGTCGCGTCCCTGCCGCACAACCTCGAGGCCGAGCAGGCGCTGCTGGGCTCGCTGATGTTCGACAACGGGGTGTTCGAGCGCCTGAGCGACCGCCTGCGCGGCTCGCATTTCTACGAACCCTTCCATCAGCGGCTGTTCGAGGCCATCGAGGACCACATCCGGCAGGGCATGCTGGCCGAGCCGACCATCCTGATGGAGCGGTTCAAGCAGGACCCGGCGTTCCAGCAGTTCGGCGGCCTGCGCTATCTGGCCGATCTGGTCGACCGCGCCCCGCCCGGCGCCAACGCCCCCGACTATGCGCGCGTGGTCTATGACCTGGCCCTGCGCCGCGACCTGATCCGCATCGGCGGTGAGATCATCAAGGACGCCCCCGACCCCGAGCGCCCCGCCGAGGACCAGATCGAACAGGCTGAGCAGACGCTGTACTCGCTGGCCGAGACGGGGAAGCCGTCGTCCGGTTTCGTCAGCTTTTCCCACGCCTTGTCCGGCGCCGTTCAGATGGCGGCGGAAGCCTATCAGCGGGACGGCAAGCTGGCCGGTCTGGCGACGCAGCTGGACGATCTGGACCAGAAGCTGGGCGGCCTGCATCCGTCCGACCTGCTGATCCTCGCGGGCCGTCCGTCGATGGGCAAGACGGCGCTGGCCACCAACATCGCCTTCAACGTGGCGCGCAGCTATCGCTGGGAGCCGACGCCGGAGGGCCGCAAGACGGTCTCGGGCGGGGTGGTCGCCTTCTACTCGCTGGAAATGAGCGCCGAACAGCTGGCCATGCGTATGCTGGCCGACGCCTCAGGCGTGTCGTCCGACAAGCTCCGCAAGGGCGAGATCGACGCCTCGGACTTCGGCAAGATCCGCGACGCGGCGGTCGAGATTGGCGAAAGCCCCCTCTACATCGACGCCACCGGCGGTCTGTCCATCTCCAAGCTGGCCGCGCGGGCGCGTCGCCTGAAGCGGATGGAGCATGGGCTGGACCTGATCATCGTCGACTACCTCCAGCTGGTGACCACGGGCGAGAACAGCCAGAAGAACCGGGTGCAGGAGGTGTCCGAGATCACCGGCGGCCTGAAGGCCCTGGCCAAGGAACTGTCGGTGCCGATCATCGCCCTGTCGCAGCTGTCGCGTCAGGTCGAGCAGCGCGAGGACAAGCGGCCCCAGCTGTCCGACCTGCGGGAATCCGGCTCGATCGAGCAGGACGCCGACTGCGTGATGTTCGTGTACCGCGAAAGCTACTACCTGGGCCGCGCCGAGCCCAAGGAAGGCACTGAGGAGCACCTGCAGTGGCAGCAGGACATGGACCGGTTGGAGCACCAGGCCGAGGTCGTCATCGGCAAGCAGCGCCACGGCCCCATCGGCATCGTGAAGCTGGCGTTCGACGCCAACACGACGCGCTTCGGCAACCTGGCCCATGGGCAGGGCGGGTATAACAGCGACTACGAGTAAATGACCCTTCTCCCGATGGGAGAAGATGGCCCGAAGGGCCGGATGAGGGTCGGCTGTTTCAGTCGGCGTGAGCCGACAGATCGGGACAGTGGCGCGGCTTACGCCGAATGCTGGCAGCCCCTCCCCTTTCGCCTTACTGATCGCTTCGCTCTCAGAGGCTCAAGCCCTCTCCCGCCGGGAGAGGGTCACCGCATCTCCACCCGCCGCGCGCCCGCCGGGATCGCCAGCTCGCCCTCTACGAAGCGCGCCACGCGGCCGTCGATGCTGACGGTCGTCGGCGCGGTCTCGCCCGCCGGCCATCGCACCATGAAGCCGCCCGGTGGCGTGACGCCCGGCTCGATCGTGAGGACATGGCCCCGGCGGTCGGAGCGGAAGCTGTAGGTCAGCGGGCCATAGGCCGTGCGGACGGCGCGGACGCCGACGCCCTCCCCGGCCAGCCAGCGGGTCGGCACGCCCGCCGCCAGCACCAGCGCGTGGTCGCGGTCGCGCTCATAGACCAGCATGTCCATGACCGAGCGGATGTAGTCCGAGCTGATCCAGGCGTGGGGCATGTCGCCGATGAAGCGGGGCTCGCGCTCCTCGCGACCAACGACCTCGGCCCAACCGTTCCAGGCGCTCGGACGGATGTCGGCCAAGTAGAAGTGCAGCGCCCGGATCGCCTCCTCGCGCCGCCCCAGCCGCACCATGGCCCCGACGTTGCGCAGCTCATAGGGGGTGTAGTCCTTCCACGCCTGGCGGTTCTCCTGCCGGGCGGTGAAATTGTCCCACCATTTGTCGAAGGTGCCGGTCAGGAGTTCTTGCGGCAGGTCGTCGATCAGGCCGCCGGGCGACAGGCCGATGGTGGTCGAGGTGGCGTCGAAATCGCCCCGGTCGGCGGCGCCGGCGATCCAGTCGATGCCGTGGGTCCGGGCCGTGGCGCTGATCGATGCGATGACGTCGGCCTTGAACTCGGCCTCCGACGCGCGGAAGCGGGCGGCGGCGGCGGCGTCGCCCAGGGTCTCGGCGATGAAGACGGCGTCGGCGTAGCCGCGCAGGCCCCAGAAGTCGTCCCAGTAGCTGTAGGCCGGACGGTCGGAATAGCCCTCGTGGCTGATGGTCGGGGGCAGCAGGCCGAACAGGTGGCGCTTGTCCGCCGCCTCGAACTCGGCGGTGCGGGTCGAGGCGCGCAGCTCGTCCATGTAGCGGATGGCGCCCTGCACCTGCGGCCAGGTCGCGCGCAGCAGCTCCAGATCGTCGGTATAGCGATAGGTCTCGGCGGCGAGGAAGACGAACTCCCCGTGGCTGTCGTTCTCGGGCACCGGATCGGCGCCGCGGCTGTCGACACAGCAGGGCACCTTGCCGTTGTCGAAGACGTAGGGGGCGAACCAGCGCAGATAGTCGGCGGACAGGTCGGCGTGGCCCAGCCGGTTCAGCCCCTCGGCCATCATGGCGCCGTCGCGGATCCAGCTGCGGTTATAGCTGCGCGTGCCCGGCTGCAGGATCGGTCCCTGACGGGACATCAGCATGTGGGCGAGCGAGGACTTCATCACCGCCTCGACCGGACCGGCTTCCGGCGGCAGGGTGACGTCGAAGCGGTCGAGTTTCTCGCGCCATCCGGCGGCCGTCTCGGCCTGACGCGCGGTGAAGAAGGCGGCGGGATCGTCGGACCCTTGCGTGTCATAGAAATACAGGTGGTCCCGCGTCAGCGGCGACATGAAACCGAAGGTCCGCGTCTCACCGGGCGCCAGGGTGACCTCATAGATGAAGGCGCCCGAGGCCAGGCCGGTCGGATCGACGACCGTGCGACCGCTGGTCCGACCGGAGGCGAGCAGGCTCTGCGGGTCCGACCCGGCGGCGAAGGTGGAGGCGACGTAGCGGTCGGGCGTCACGATGGGCCGGATGGACGCCCCGCCCTGGAGCGGCAACACCCCGTGGGCCTGCCAGGTCATACCGTCGATGGGCGACACCCCGCCGGGCGTGGTCAGGAACTGGCGCGGGCCATTGACCTGGAAGGGCCGCGCGGCGAGCGCCAGCGTCAGGGTCCGGGGCCGATCGGAGGTGTTGCTCAGGTCATAGCGGCCATAGATGGAAGGCGGCCGCCGCCCGCCCTCGGTGAAGGCCGTGGTCTTCAGGGTCCAGCCGTCGCCGGTCCACAGCACCGACGGGATCGGCAGGTCGCCGTCCGCCTGCGACTGGGTGATGTTGACATCAGCCCAGGTGATCAGCCGCCCGTTCTCGACCACGAAGGGCTCGATGGTCTGGCCGCCGCGACGCAGCTCGATGGCGCCGTCCTCGCCGATCAGGGCGCTTTCGCCGCCGCCGTCGAGGCCGACTAGGGTCCAGTAGGGCTGTTCGCCATGGAAGCCGCGCGGATAGAGACCGCGACGGCTCTCGGCCGCCACCGCGATCATGAAGCTGGTCTGGCTCTCGCCGAAGGCCAGCGGTTCGATCTCCAGCCCGGTCAGGGCGTAGGCATTGGCCGCCGCCTGTCCCAGCCGCTGGCCCGCGCCCGCCTGACCGACGACGCCGCTCTCGTCCAGCGGGGCCAGCAGGTCCAGCCGCAGCCAACGGGCCGAGGCCTCGGGCGTGCGCAGCCAATCGGTCCCGCCGTTGCCGTCGCTTACCGCCGCCAGCTCGCGCCAGTCGCGGCCGTCGGAAGAGGCCATCAGCCGATAGCGGGAGGCCGCCATCCGCTCGGCCCAGCGCAGGGTCAGGCCGCCGAACTCGCGCTCATAGCCAAGGTCCAGCGTCAGGCTCTGCTCGCCCGCGCCTGTGGTGCGCCAGAAGGTCAGCGGGTCGTCGTCCACCGCGCGGGCGGCGACATTCAGCCCGTCCTCGCTGGTGGCGCTGGCGACGGGGCGCGGCGCGACCGAAGGTTCGGGCGGCAGTTCGCGCAGTTCGAGCTGGTCGATCTCGAGCCATCCCTGACCGCCCTGCCCCGCCGTGACCACGAACTCGATGCGGGCGGCGCCGCGAAAGGTGCGGTCCGGCTCAGGTCCCCAGGCCCAGATGATCTGGCGCTTCTTGATGACATAGCGGGTCCATTCGCCGTTCGCCTCGAAGCGCTGGACCTGACGCCAGTGGACGTTCTCGCCCGACGCGTCGGTGAACTTGATCTCCAGCGTATTGGGCAGCATTTCGCCCCGCGCCCAGAAGCTGATCTCGTAGTTCTCGGGCACGCGCAGATCGAGGGCGCGGGCGGCGAAGGCGTAGCCCGAGCGGCCGTTGAAGTCGTACGTCAGCCGCATGGCCTTGCCGTCGTGGCCGGGGACCTCGGAGATGGCCGAGGAGACGTCCGTGGAGGCGTCGGCGGCCCAGGGCGTCAGGGTCTCGAAGGCATCTAGCGGGCGTGTGGATTGAGCGTGGGCAGCGGTCGCCAGAGCGAGGGCGGCGGTGGTGGCCAGCAGGAAGGTGCGCATAACTCAACTCCGTCATTCCTCCCCTCATGGAGAGGGGGACCATCCGAAGGATGGTGAGGGGCGCCGGCCCCGGATACCGGCGAAGCGGACACGCCTCTCCACCGCTTCGCGGTCCCCCTCCCCCAAGGGGGGAGGCACGGACCGGCTAGCCCTTCACGCTGCCCGCGAGCATGCCGCGGATGTAGTAGCGCTGCAGGGCGAGGAAGAGGATCAGGACCGGGGCCACGGTGACGGCGGCGCCGGCCATCATCATCTCGGCGTCCTGCACGTGCTCGCGCGACAGGGCCGCTAGCGCCACCGGCAGGGTGTAGTTGGACTGGTCCGTCAGGATGATCAGCGGCCACAGGAAGTCGTTCCAGCTGCCCAGGAAGACGAACAGGGCCAGGGTCACGAGGATGGGCTGCATCGTCGGCAGGACCACCTTGCGGAAGATCTGGCTCTCGGAGGCGCCGTCCACGCGGGCGGCCTCGAGCATCTCGTCAGGGATGCTGAGCGCATATTGGCGCACCAGGAACAGACCGAAGATGGAGGCCAGCCAAGGCACCAGCGCCCCGGCGTAGGTGTTCACCAGCCCCATCGACTTGAGCATCAGGAACAGCGGCAGGGTGCCGATCTGGGCGGGCACCACCAGCGCCGCGACCAGCAGCTGGAACAGGCGCTCGCGGCCCCGGAACTTCAGCTTGGCGAAGGCGTAGCCGGCGGGGACGGTGAAGCCGAGGGCGAGCACCGTGGCCATCGTGGCGAGCGCGAAGCTGTTCCACATGTAGCGGCCCATGCCCTGGGTCACGAACAGGTCGCGGTAGTGCTCCAGCGTCCAGTGCTTCGGCCACAGCGGCGGCGGGAAGGCGGCGGCCTCGCCGGTCGACATGAAGCTGACCGAAACCATCCAGGCCAGCGGGAACAGCACCGCCAGCGCGATCAGGGCGACGGCGAGATTGAGGAGGACGGCGCGGAGCTTCATTCGTACGCCCCCACCTTCTTCGCCACGGCCAGCTGCACCAGCGTCACGGCCAGGATGCAGATGAACAGGACGAAGGCGACGGCGCTGGCGGAGCCGAGGTTCCACCATTTGAAGCCCTCTTCGTACATGAAGTAGAGCACCGTCACGGTCGACTGGGCGGGGCCGCCCTGGGTCATCACATACGGCTCGGCGAACAGCTGGAAGAAGCTGGCGACGGCGATGATCGAGACCAGAAGCAGCGTCGGAGCGATGGCCGGAAGCGTGACATGGCGGAACTGCTTCCACGGCCCGGCGCCGTCGATGCGGGCGGCCTCGTAGAGTTCGTCCGGCACGGTCTGCAGCACCGCCAGGAAGATCAGCATATTGTAGCCGAAGGTCTTCCAGACAACGAACATCAGGATGGCGGGGATGGAGGTCGAGGGATCGCCCAGCCAGTCCACCGGCGGGATGCCGAAGGCGCCGAGCGCCCAGTTGATGACGCCATAGCGGGTGTGGAGCATGTAGTTCCACAGCACCGCCGTGGCGACGAGCGTCGTCACATAGGGGGCGAAGAACATCACCCGCCACACCGGCCGCCATTTGATCACGCGGGCGTTGAGGATGACGGCGGCGGCCAGGGAGGCGGCGATGGACAGGGGCACGCCGATGACGGCGAACAGGCCGGTGTTCTTCATCGCGCCCCAGAACAGGGGGTTGGCGAACAGCCGCTCATAGTTCTGCAGGCCGACGAAGCGCATGTTGCCGATGTCGGCCAGGGCGTAGATGTCGAAGTCGGTCAGGCTGAGCAACAGGGCCGCGAAGACCGGGATGGCGAAGAAGACGCCGATGGCGATCAGGGCCGGGGCGACGAAGCCCCAGGCGGCGCGCTCGCGCTTGCGGAGGGATGAGGTGGTCGCGGTCACTCCGCCCTCCCCTGCTCGATCATCCAGCGGCGTTTCTCCAGCAGGCGGTCGGCGCGGCGGTCGATCTCGGCGGCGGCGGCGGCGGGCGCGAACTCGCCGCGCACCATGCGTTCGGCGACGATCTGCATCTCGGTCACGATCCGCTCCCATTCAGGGACCTTGGGCACAGCCTTGGCGCGGGCCAGTTGTCCCTTGAACGCGGCGATGTAGGGGTCGTTCGCCACCGTCGGCGCGGCCCAGGCGCTCTCGCGGGCCGGGAGGTTGCCGGTGACGCCATTGAAGACAGCCTGTATCCGCGGCTCGGACAGGTAGCGGACCAGCTTCCACGCCGCCTCCTGATGCGGCGACGAACGGTAGACCACCAGCGACGATCCGCCGGGGGCCGAGGCGCCGGGACCGGTCGGGCCAGGCACGCCCGCGGTCATCCACTGGACGCCGGGCGACAGGCGATCCTTGAAGTCGCCGATGGTCCACGGGCCGGAGAAGTAGAAGCTGAACCAGCCGCGCTCGAACTCGGTCCAGACGTTGGAGATCTGGGCCGCCGAGGCGATGGGGGCCAGCCCCTCGTCGAACAGGCTCTTGTAGAACTCCAGCGCCGCGATGAAGGACGGGCTGGCGAAGTTGCCGCGCGTGTCGCGGTCCTTCAGCAGCGGCGCATCGCCTTGCAGGCCGAAGGTCAGTAGCTGTTCGAATTCGTTCAGCGGCAGCAGAACGGCGTATTTGTCCGGCCCGACCACCCGCTTGACCGCATGCATGGCCCGCTTCCACTCGGCCCAGTCGCCCGGCATGGCCTCATAGCCCGCCTGCCGCAGCAGGTCGGTGCGGTAGAAGATCAGCCGGGTGTCGACGTACCAGGGCGTGGCCATGGGCCGGTTTTTGATCCGGTTGGTGTCCAGCACCGCCGGGAACTGGTCGGTCAGCAGGTCGGCGGCCTCGGCCGGCATGGGGCTGATGGCGCCGATGGCGGTCATCTCCGACACCCAGGTGTTGCCCACCTGGCTGACGTCCGGCAGCGAGGCGCCGGCGTAGGCGGTCAGCAGCTTCTGGTGGGCGGCGGTCCACGGCAGGGCCTGGACCTCGACCTTGATGTCCGGGTTCAGCCGCTCGAACTCCGGCAGGATCTGACCGACATTGGTGGCCTCGGAGCCCATGGCCCAAAAGCGCAGGCGGGTGCGGCCGTCGTTCGATCCGCCACAGGCCGACAGACCGGTCGCGGCCGCCCCAGCGATCAGGCCGAGCGCTGTCCGTCGATCCGGCCGGTACAGAGTCATGCGTTATCCAGCCATCCGCCGGTGAAGCCCGCGCGCTTCAGGCCGCGGACCAGGTTCGGCTCGCGGTGCATGGTCTTCCAGACGATCTCGGAGCGATGGTTCTCGATCTGGATGACGATGGGGCCCTGGTCGATGCCCAGATAGTCGTCGGCGACCCAGCCGATGCCCGGCAGGATCTTGCCATGCTGCAGCGGACCGTCGCGCTGGGTCAGGGTCGGGTTGAACGAGTCCAGGAAGCCGTAGCGGGTGTAGACGCCCGCGCCGTAGCGGGCCTTGACCGTGTTCAGCCAGGTCAGGACGTGATCCGGCGCGAAGGGCAGCGAGGCCAGGGCCGCGGTCGGGGCGATGGTGCCGTCGTCGCGGTCGCCGGGGCCACGAGCCGAATAGCTGAAGAACTCACGCTCGCGGCCGTCGATCACCTGACGGAAGTCGCCCGGGCCGTCACAGGCGGTCAGGCCCCAGACGTCCTGTGAATAGCCGGCCCAGCCCATCGGATTGTCGACGGCGTATTTCCGCTGCGCCTCCACGGCGCGGACGCTGTTCTGGAAATAGTCGAAGCCGGGCATTTCGGCCTGCTGTTCGCGCATCCAGGCGTCGTGGATGCCGCGGAAGTCGATGTACATGTGGCTGAACTCGTGCCCGAACAGGGGCGCGAAATGCAGGTGTTTGGGCCCCCAGACGTCCGTCCAGCTGTGGTCGTAGACGCTGCACCACTCGTCCCAGACCGTGGTCGGGACCGGATGGGTCGGGCTGCCGATGGCCAGCAGCAGGACGATCATGCCCTCGTTGTAGACGTTCCAGTCGGCCGGGATGTAGCCGGTCTCGGGGTGCCAGCCCATGGTGATGCGGTTCGGACGGACCACGGCCCAGTCCCACTCGACCCGCTCATAGACGGCCTGCGCCCGCTCGCGGATTTCGCGCTCCTGCGGGTGGTCGCCGTCGAACCAGCGGGCGGCGAACAGCATGCCCGCGATCAGCAGGGCGGTGTCGACGGTGGACAGTTCGGTCGTGCCGAAGCGGTGGCCCGTCTGCATGTTGAGGAAATGGTAGAAGAAGCCCTTGTAGCCGCCGTTGCCGGTTGGCTCGGGGCCCTGCGGCAGCTCATGGAAGAAGCGGATGGTGGTCAGGGTGCGCTCGCGCGCCTCTTCCCGGCTCATCCAGCCGCGCTCGACTCCGATGGGCCAGCAGGTCAGGGCGAAGCCGACGGCGGCGACGGACGAGAAGGACTCGGTCGGCCAGCGGTCCGGCGTCAGGCCGTTCGAGCGATTGGTGACATGGGCGAACCAGTCGAAGGTCTTGCGCTGCAGGTCCTCGAAACCGGCGTCGAGACGCGGGCCGGTCGGGACCATGGCGGCGGTCGACGGCGTGGTGGCGCAGCCGGTCACGGCCACGGCCGCGCCCACGAAGGTCGATCCCATCAGAAAGCGTCTGCGATTCATCGGGATCACCTCTTAACTCGGATACTGAAATCAAAAAAATGGCCGCCCCCGGTGTTGGGCTGGGAGCGGCCGTTCAGGCTCAGGAGATAGTCGCCCCTGACGGGCGGCCCGCAAGCCGCCCCGGGGTCGCACCGCTTACCAGCGGTAGCGCAGGCCGACCTGGAAGCTGCGCGGCGGCGAGATCAGGCGGCTCGGCTGACCGAAGTTCGGGTTGGTGTTGCCCGGGCGCGGGATGAAGCCGCCGACCCATTGCTCGTAACCGAAGTTCGTTTCGTTGGTGACGTTGATGGCGTCCAGCACCACCCCGATCCTGTGGCCGTTCCAGACGGTGAAGTCCTTGGACAGGCGCATGTCGATCTGGGCGAAGGCGAACGGACCGAACACGTCGTTCGGCTGGCCGCGGCCCGGCAGGAAGGTCACGCCGCCGCCCGGGTTGTCGCGGATCTGGGTGTAGGCCTGACCCGAACCCAGGGTGATCAGTGTCGAGCCCGTGATGCCCCACGGCAGGTCCTTGATGCCGCTCAGGACGATGCGGTGACGCTCGGCCGCATCGGCGCGGTGCCAGCCCCAGGCGGCCGCGTTCGGCTCGTCCAGGACGTAGGGATCGCGCGCGCCGTACTCTTCAGCCTCGGCGATGGTGTAGGCGAGGTTCACGCCCCAGCCCGACGCGGACGAGTAAGGCTTGTCGAGGGTGAAGTAGAGGGCGTCGTAGCGGGCCCGGTCGCCGGACTCGCTGATGATGATGTTGCCGTAGCCGGCGGGCGCCTGGCCCCACGGCAGGTCGCCGGTCGGGCTGCGGAAGCTGCCGTCCGCGAAGCGGTTGGCCAGCACCCACGAGAAGCCGTTGTAGCTCTCGATGTGGCTGTAGGTGACCGTCGCGGTCCAGTCGCCCATCTGATGACGAACGCCCAGGGTCGTCTGATCCGAGTAGGGCATCTCGACTTCGTTCGACAGGAGGTAGACCTCCTGACCGCCCGTCGCGGAGACCAGGCCCAGCAGGGCGTCGCGGTCATAGTAGGCGTCGTTCCAGGGCGTGCCCGGGCCGAAGTTGACCGTGTAGGTGCGGTAGTTGGCCTTGGCGTTCTCGACCTGGGCGTAGTCGTACAGCACGCGGTCGTAGTAGCGACCCCAGCCGCCGAAGATGACGGTATTGCCGTCGTCGTTCAGGTCGTAGTTGAAGCCGACGCGCGGCTGGAAGGCGCCCGTGAAGCTTTCGCGATTCGAACCGGTCGAGATGTAGTCATCCCAGTTCACTTCGCGGTTGTTGGTCCAGCCCCGCAGCGCCGTCGCCAGGGCGGGCGCCGTGACGAAGTCGTTGTTGAGCATGTTGGACTCATAGTCCCAACGCAGGCCCAGGTTCAGCTGCAGCTTCGAGGTGATGTCCCAGTCGTCCTGGATGAACAGACCGATCTGGGTGTTGTCGCCGGTGGACAGCGGATCGCCCAGGCCGATGCGCGCGCGGATCGGATCGCCGGCGAAGCCGTAGTCGGTCGGGGCGTAGATGTATTCGCCCTCGAAGGCGTCGTACTGGACCGCCTCATACTCAAGCTGGGCGACCTTGATCCCCATCTTGATCAGGTGGTTCTCGACGCCGAGCAGGGTCAGGTCGTTGCGGAAGGTCCAGCCGGTTTGGCCCTTGTCCTGGGTGTAAGGGCGACGGCCGACCTGCAACTGGCCGTTGTCGGTCGCCTCGGTGCGGCCCGAACCGATGGCGCTGGGAGCCCAGAAGGCGTCCAGATAGTCGATCGAGGCTTCGTTTAGGAAGTTCTCGCCCGACCAGCTCCAGCGCAGGTTCACGCTGGTGGTGTCGACCTGGATGTTCTCAGCGCGGTCGAAGGTGGTGCCGCCGCCGAAGCCGCGCACGTCATCCTCGGTCCGGCGGGTCACGCTCAGATCGACCTGGTGGTTCGTCGCCGGGGTCCAGCTCAGCTTGCCGAAGTACAGCTCGCTGCGGAACGGCACGACGAAGGCGCCTTCATACTGGTCCCGGATGGCCTGCGGGATGGCGTCGTTCAGGTCGACGCGGGTGGCCCGGTCCTGATTGTTGGCCTCGTAGCTCAGGAAGTAGTGCAGCTCGTCGCGGATGATCGGGCCGCTGACCCAGCCGCCGAACTGTTCACGCTTGTAGTCCGGCTTCGGGGCGTTGTTGCGAACGTCGAAATAGTCTCGGGCGACCATGCTCTCGTTCTGGAGATAGCCGAAGATCTCGCCCTGGAAGTCGTTGGTGCCCGAACGGGTGACGGCGGTGATGATCGCAGCGCCGGCCTGCTCGTACTCAGCCTTGTGGTTCTGGGTCGAGACCCGGAACTCCTGGATCGCCGCCTGCGGGAACGGGTTGCCGCGGCTGGAGTCCTGACCGGCGATGCCGCCCTGCAGGACGTTGTTCTTCAGGTTCTGGCCGTCGATGAAGACGTTGGTCTGCGAGGCGCCCAGCGCGCCCGACGAGAAGTTGCGGCGCTCGGGATCGTCCGACACCCGGACACCGGGGGCGAGGGCGGCGAAGTTCAGGAAGTTGCGCGAGTTTTGCGGCAGGTTGTCGATCTGGGCGGTCGAGACGTTGGTCGCGACTTCCGAGGTGCGCATCTCGACCAGACGACGGCCGCCGGTGACGACGACTTCGCCCAGGTCGGTCGCGCCCGGATCAGCGGCGGCGACGCGGCCGCCCACCGACAGATCGACTTCACCGACCTGACCGACGCCGATGGTGACGCTTTCGGTCGCCGACTGGCCGTCCGTGGTGCTGACGGTGATTTCGTACGAACCGGGACGCAGGCCGGTCAGGACGTAGGCGCCGCTGGCGTTGGCGGTGGCGCGGGTGGTGTAGCCCGAACCGACCTCGCGCGCGGTCACGGTCGCGCCGGCTTCAACAGCCGCGCCGTCGGTGACGACACCGCGAATGGTCGAGGTCGAGGCCTGCGCGAAGGCCGCCCCGGCGGACCCCAGCGCGATCGCGACGGCGAGAGCGGACGCCGCCCCCAAATATTTCCCGGTCTTGCTCGTCATCACAGTTTCTCCCCTTCAAGAGACAGTGTTTGTTTGTTGTCGGATGCCGCGCCGGACAGCCCGGACGGCGAAATCAACGGGTTACTGGAAGCCCTCACCACCAGTTCCGGGCGCACGACCTCGCAGGCGGTGTCGGCGGCGGATCCGATGAGTCTCACGAGCCGTTCGAGCGCGTTGCGGCCCGTCTCGGCGATATTAATCTTCAGCGTGGTCAGGCCCGGACGAACCAGCCCGGCCAGCGGGATGTCGTCGAAGCCGACCATGGCGATGTCTTCCGGCACGCGGAAACCGGCGTCCTGGAAGGCCAGCAGGGCGCCGACGGCCATATTGTCGTTGGCGGCGAAGACGGCGTCCGGGCGGTCGGCGTGACCGACCAGCGTCTCGCCAGCGGCCTGACCCGAGCCCCGGGTGAAGGCGCCGTCCACGATGGTGGTGGGCAGGCCGGCCTTGGCCATGGCCTCCAGATAGCCCGCCAGCCGGGCCTCGGCCTCGAGGTTGCCCGCCGGTCCGGCGATGTGGGCTATGCGCTTGCGGCCAATGGCGATCAGATGCTCGACGGCGGCGACCGCGCCGCCATGGTTGTCGACCACGATGGAGGGACGCCCGTCCGCCGCCGCGCCGCCGTTCATCAGCAGCACCGGCGTGCGCCCGGCCAGGCCCGAGGCCAGGTTGGCGGCGCCGAGGTGGGGCGACAGGACAATCAGGCCGTCCACCCGCCCGCGCATCGAGCGAATGGCCGAGGAGGCCTCATCGGCGTCGTCGTGCGACGAGGAGACGATCAGGTGGTAGCCCAGCGACCGCGCGGCCACATCCATGCCGCGGATCAGCTCGGAGAAGAACTCGCCATACAGGTCGGGCAGAATCACGCCGACGGTGCTGGTCTTGCTGGTGGACAGGCTGCGCGCGCCCGAGTGGGGTACGTACTGCAGGGCCTCGACCGCCTCGAGCACCCGCTGGCGGGTGGCCTCGGTGACCGGTCCGGCGCCGTTCAGGACACGCGAAACCGACGCGACGGACACGTCCGCGCGTTCGGCGACGTCCCGGATGGTCGCGGCCTTCAAGCCTGACCGTCCGCGCCGTGAGGCTGCGTGGTTGAACGAAGCAAAATCCTGTCTCCCTGGGGCGGTCGCCCGATCCCGGCCCGCTTTCCGCGAGTCCGTTCGAAGCACCGTGTAACCGATTACATGACATATGATTCACGTGCCCCGCAAGGGCCGGATTTTCGCCACAACCGGTTCAGGGCAGTCTGTCGCAGGCTTCAGGGGTCGCCGAGGCTGTCAGTGGGAACCCATTTTTCCGTGGCGCACGGACGATTATGCCCCATTCCGCAGTGGCGGATCAGGCCGTCTCAGCGCACTCGCTTGTAATAGGCCTCGATCAGATCCAGCCGGTCCTTGAACGGAATTGGCCTGGCCACCGGTCCGTCATTGGTGAACTCCAGCAGGTGGTCGCCGTCGGCGCCGACCTCGGGCCAGACCGGTCGATCCGCGCCGTTGGGACTGCCGGTGCGGGCGAAGGCGGTCCAGTAGTCGGCCATGACCGTCGCCTGCCGCTGGTCCATCTCCTCGGTCGGCCAAGGCGAGGCGGACAGGTTGTCGAAGACGTACTGACGCTCCGACGCATGGGTGGCGCCGCCGTGCGGTTCGGGCATGGCGGCGGAGACCACGTCGAAGCGATAGATGAAGGCCGGATGGCCGTTGGCGGCGTGCAGCCGCGCCAGATGACGCGCCGGTTCGTGGAACACCAGATCGCTGAGGACATGGGCGTTGTAGCCGTCCTCCCCCCCATAGGCGGCGAGGAAGGCGGCGCGCTCGTCCGGGGTCATGGCGTCGTCGATGGCGCCGTAGGGGCTGAGGTCGGTCGGCTTCATCCACCAGAACTCGGCGCTGTTGGAGCCGATGATCAGCGGCGTCGGCGCCTCGCGTCCGGCGGCGAAGGCGGTCTCGACGTCCTCGGAGATATAGACATCATCGCGAACCAGCAGATCACCGCCGTAGAAGCTGGGCGCCGGGGTCAGGAACTGCTCCGCCGGAATGGCGCGCAGCTGGGCGGGCGTGGCGTCGATCAGGCCCAGACCAGCGGCGAAGGCCACGCCGCGCTCCTGCATCGACGGATCGCCGTTGGGGCGCAGCTCGGTCAGGGGCGTGCCCTGATCCCGGCCCAGCCCGGACTGGACGACGGCGCGGTGGAACAGGCCACGCGCCTGCGGGGCGATCATCAGCCGAGTGACCAGCGCGCCGCCGGCGGACTCGCCGAAGATGGTGACATTGGCTGGATCACCGCCGAAGGCCGCCGCATTGTCGCGCACCCAGCCAAGCGCCGTGATCACATCCATCAGGCCGTAGTTGGCCGCAGGCTCGACCGGCTCCCGCTCCACCGCCAGCGCCGGATGATCGAAGAAGCCCAGCCGTCCGAGGCGATAGTTCAGCGTCACCACCACCGCCCCGCGCCGGGCCAGGCTGGCGCCGTCATAGAGCGCCGCGGTGCCCGAGCCGTTGTTCAGCCCGCCGCCATGGATCCAGACCATGACCGGCAGGGGTTCGCCCGCATGGTCGGCCGGGGTCCAGACGTTCACCGTCAGACAGTCCTCGCTCATCGGCAGGGGACCGACGCCGTTGTCGCCGTTCGAGGGCGGCTGGATGCAGATCGCCCCGACCTGACCGGCGTCCAGCGTGCCGCTCCACACCTCGGCCGGACGCGGCGCGCGCCAGCGTCCCTCCCCCACCGGTGGCGCGGCGTAGGGAATGCCCCTGAAGCTGTCGATCCCGTCGACCCGCCGCCCCAGCAGGGCGCCATGGGTGATCCGGGCCGTCGGCCGGGGCGCCTCGACGTCGGGGGTCTGGGTGTCCGGGGAAGTCGCCATGAGGGCCGCCGCCGCGAAAAGTGAAGCTAACATCCGCCCACCCTAGCCTTGGCGGCCTGACAGGCTCAAATGACGGTTTGTATTTCTCGCCGCGCCCTGAGGAACCGCCGAGAGGCCAAAGCGTTACCGTAAGCGGAGTGTGGGGATCAGATTGAAGGAATTGGCGAAATCGGGCGGCCTGTCGGTCGATCTGGCGAGCGCGTTCGACGCCTCGCCCAATCCCTATATGCTGCTGACCCCTGACCTGCGTTACGCCGGAATGAACCGCGCCTATCTGGACGTCACCCAGAGGTCGCGCGAGGACTTGCTGGGCCAGCACGTTATGGCGGCCTTCGACGCCGGAGGCGACGAAGCGAATGCCGCTCGTCTTCTGGCCTCGTTCGAGAAGGTGCTGGCGACCCGGCAGGTCGATCACATCCCGATGCTGCACTACGCGATTCCCCTGCCCGACCTCGGCTATGTGGACCGCTATTGGAGTTGCACCCACAGCCCCGTGCTCGATGAAGCCGGAGAGCTTCGCTACATCCTGCAGCACACCAGCGACATCACCGAACTGCAGACCCTGCGGCGACAGGCCAGCGAGCGACGCGGCGCCGGCGGTGAAGGCCCTTCGGCTCTCGACTCCATTCTCAGCGGACAGATCCTGCGCCGCGCCGAGGACATGCAGGCGGACAACCAGCGCCTCGCCACCGAGCGCAATCAGCTGGTCGACATGTTCATGCAGGCGCCCGGCTTCGTCGCCGTGCTGAGCGGGCCGGAGCATGTGTTCCAGATGTACAACCCGGCCTATGGCCAGCTTATCGGGCACCGCGCCATCACCGGCAAGGCCATCCGCGAGGCCCTGCCGGAGCTGGTCGGCCAAGGCTATTACGAGTTCCTCGACACGGTGTTCGAGACCGGCGAACCGCACGAGGGGCGCGGCAGCCGGGTGCAGCTTCAGCGCACGCCCGACGGACCGCTGGAGACCGTCTATCTGAACTTCATCTACCAGCCGATCCGCGACGGCGCGGGCAAGGTGGCGGGCATCTTCGTGCAGGGCCACGACGTCACCGATAACGTCCTGGCCGCCGACCGCCAGAAGCTGATGATCGACGAGCTGAACCACCGGGTGAAGAACACCCTGGCCACGGTGCAGTCGATCGCCATGCAGACGGCGCGCTCGCACACCGATCCGAAGAGCTTCGCCGAAAGCTTCCAGGCCCGCCTGCTGGCGGTGTCGCACACCCACGACCTGCTGACCCGCAGCCACTGGGAGGGCGCGGACCTGCGCGCCATCCTGGAGCATGAGACCGAGGCGCACGGGGCGCAGCGGATCAGCCTGAACGGCGCCCCGGTGGCGCTGGGCCCCGCGGCCGCCCTGTCGTTCGGCATGATCTTCCACGAACTGGCCACCAACGCCGCCAAATACGGCGCCCTCTCCAATCCGGACGGGCGCGTGCTGGTCGACTGGGCCGTGGCCGACCAGACCAACCCCGTCCTGCACCTGACCTGGCGCGAACTGGACGGCCCGCCGGTGGTCGAGCCCACCCGTCGCGGCTTCGGCAGCCGCCTGATCGAACGCAATGTCCGCCATGACCTCGCCGGTCAGGTGACGGTCGAATACGCAACCTCCGGCTTCACCGCGGAGTTTATGGTCCCGCTGGACCAGGAGAAGAGTGAATGAGCGAACCCCTGTCGGGCCGCCGCATCCTGATCGTCGAGGATGAGTCCCTCGTCGCCATGCTGCTGGAGACCATCCTTGAGGACATGGGCTGCACCCCCGTGGGGCCGGCCGCCAATATCGACGAAGGCCTGGCGCTGGCGACGGACGACGCCGCGCTGGACGCCGCCCTGCTGGATGTCAATGTGGCGGGCCGTCAGGTGTTTCCGGTGGCCGAGGCCCTGAAGGCGCGCGGCGTGCCGTTCGTCTTCTCCACCGGCTACGGCGAAGGCGGCCTGCCCGACGAATGGCGCGGCCAGCCGACGATCCAGAAGCCCTTCACCGAAGCCGCCGTGCGCGATGCGCTGATGGCGGCGGTGGGGGTCGCGAGGGCCTGAGAAAAGGAGTTAGGGCTTAGGAATTAAGGCTTAGGGGAGGCCCTGCCCGCTTCTAATTCCTAATTCCTACGCCCTAATTCCTTCAGAATGGCCCGGGCCGCATTATGCCCCGGCGCGCCGGTCACCCCGCCGCCGGGGTGCGCGCCTGATCCGCACAGATAGAGGCCCGGCACCGGCATCCGGTGATCGGCGTGGCCCAGCACCGGGCGGGCGCTGAACAGTTGATCCAGGGTCAGGCGGCCGTGGAAGATATCGCCGCCGACCAGGCCGAAGCGCCGCTCCAGATCCCGCGGTCCCAGCGCCAGCCGCCCGATCACAGACGCCTTGAAGCCGGGGGCGTGCCTGTCGACCGTATCGATCATCAAATCAGCCACCGTGTCGCGGTGTTCGTCGGCCAGATCGGGCGAGACGTGCTGGCAGAACAGGCTGGCCACATGCTGTCCCGGCGGGGCCAGGCTGTCGTCCAGCGTCGAGGGGATCAGCATCTCGACGATGGGCTCGCGCGACCAGCCGTCCAGCCGGGCGCTGGCGTGGGCGCGGTCCATATAGGCCATAGACGGGGCGATGATGATGCCCGCCGTCAGGTGATCGCCCTGCCCCGGCAGGCTGGTGAAGTTCGGAAGCTCCGACAGGGCCACGTTCATGCGGAAGGTGCCGGAGCCGGACTGGTAGTTGCCGATCCGGGCGCGAAAGTCGGCGGGGACCACGGCGTCGTCCATCAGTCGCTCGAACAGCAGGCGTGGGTGCAGGTTCGACACCACGGCGCGGGCGCGGACAATGTCGCCGCCTTCGGTCACCGCCCCGACGGCCCGCCCCTTCTCGGTCAGGACCTCCGCCACCGGCGCGTCCAGCCTGATCTCGACGCCCAGTTCGGCGCAGGCGCTCGCCATCGCCTGGGTGATCGCCCCCATGCCGCCGACGGCGTGGCCCCACACGCCCTTCTTGCCGTTCACCTCGCCGAAGACATGGTGCAGCAATACGTAGGCCGAGCCGGGCGAATAGGGACTGCCGTAGGCGCCGACGATGCTGTCGAAGCCGAACAGGGCCTTGATCGGGTCGCTCTCGAACCAGCCGTCCAGCCAGTCACCCGCCGACTTGGCGAACAGGTCCAGCAGGTCGCGGCGGCCCTCGACATCCAGCGCCAGCCCCTGCCGCGCCAGGGCCGTGGCGCTGGCCAGTTCCGGCAACCGGGCCAGCCAGCCGCCCTCGGTCAGATTGGGCGGGCTCCGCAGGATCCAGTCGCGCAGGATCGACGCCACGACCTCCAGCCGCCGCTCGTACTCGGGCAGGCGTTCGGCGTCCCTGGCCGAGAATTTCGCCACCTCTCCGTGCGTCCGCCCCTCCCCCGCCAGCAGGTGGCGACCGTCGTCCAGCGGCAGGAAGTTCGACACCCTGCGCTCGACCACCCGCAGCCCGTGGCGCGGCAGGTCCATGTCGGCGATGACCTTGGGGTTCAGCAGGCTGACGGTGTAGCTGGCGGTCGAGTTGCGGAAACCGGGGTGGAATTCCTCGGTCACCGCCGCCCCGCCGACCACATGTCGCCGCTCCAGCACCGTCACCTTCAACCCCGCCTTCGCCAGATAGAAGGCGCAGACGAGGCCGTTATGACCGCCGCCCAGGATGACGACGTCGGTGGTTGTGGTGGTCATGCGATCTCCCCGCCTGTCCTGTCCATCTTGTATCGGGGTCTCAGCCTCCGCCCCTCGGGTCAAGAGCGAGGGTGGACGCAAATTCACTGGCTGTCCCGGCGCCCGCAAAGCTAGACCGTACCCAGTCGAGTCGTTCGGGAGGGGCGTATGCGTAGAGTTCATCAGGGTCTGTCGGCGGTCATTCTGGCCGGTCTCGGCGTCTTCGCGACCGGCGCGGTCGCTCAGGAGGCGGCGACGCCGTCCTTCTCCTCGCGCCTCGCCCGCGTCATCACCCCTCTGGAGGTCGGCCCGAACGGCCTGTCGGGCGCGGGCGCACCGGTCCTGACCGAGGCCGTCTCCGCCAGTCGCTATGTCATGATCGGCGAGACCCACATGACGCGCGAGATTCCGGCCTTCACCACCCAGATTTGCCGCCTGATGGCGCCGGGCGGCCTGACCGCCATGGCCATCGAGACCGGTCCGGAAGCGGCCCGCGTCATCGACGGCGCCATGCGATCAGACGACCGCGCGACCCGGGTGGGCGATTTCCTGCAGGCCAATCCGGACGGCGTGGCCTTCTACCGTGGCAGCGATGAGGTCGAGACGGCGGGCGACTGCGCCGCCGCCGCCGGAGCGGACTTCGAACTCTGGGGCCTCGATCAGGAATTCCTCGGCTCCGCGGACTACCTGCTTCAGGAAATGCTGGCCGCCGAGCCGGGTCCCGTCGCCCGCGCCGCCCTGACCGATCTGGCCGCGAAGTCGCAGGCCGCCACCGCCGTCGCCCGCGCCTCGGGCTCGCCGATGGAGCTGTTCCTGCTCTCGGCCGCCCAGGCCGATCTCGATCAGGCCGCCGCCGCGATCGCGCAGGATGGCGGAACGCGCGTCCAATACCTGTTCGGCCTGCTGACCGAGAGCCGCGCCATCTATCAGGCGTCGCAGGCGCGTCAGGGCGACCCCAACGGACGCCGCGCACGGGCGATGAAACGCACCCTGGCCGCCCACCTCGCCGAAAATCCCGGCGCGCGGGTGCTGCTGAAGTTCGGCGGCTGGCACGTCTACAAGTCGCTCAACCCGCTCAACCAGCGTGACCTCGGCGCCTGGGTGGCCGAGCGCGCCGACGGCGAAGGCGTCACGGCCCTGCACATCCTCGTGGAAGGGGTCCGGGGCGAGCTGGCCGGCTATGGCGGCGTCGCACGGCCCGCCCGGATCCAGGCCTTCGACGTGACGAACGACGAAGGCGCGGACTGGCGCAAGGACGTCCTTCTCGCCCAGCCTGCGGACGCCGCGCCGGGATCGTGGATGCTGGTCGATCTGCGCCGACTCCGGGCCGAGGGCCTGACCTCCGCCCCGCCGGAATGGCGTGACCTGGCGCTGGCCTACGACATCGCCGTCCTGGCTCCCACCTTCAGCGCGACCAGCCTGCTCGGCGACGAGGCGGCGGCTTCGCGCTGATCGCCTAGACCGCCACCGCCAGCGCCGGATCAGCCCGCATCCGCTCCAGATCGCGGCCCGGCGGGTGGCCGAACAGGCGGGCGTATTCCCGGCTGAACTGCGAGGGGCTGTCGTAGCCGACGGCGAAGCCCACGCCGGCCACGTCGCGCCCCTGCGCCAGCAGGCGATGCCGCGCCTCCTGCAGGCGGATCTGCTTCTGGTACTGCAGCGGGCTCATGGCCGTGACGGCCTTGAAGTGGCGGTGCAGCGAGGTCTCGCTCATCCCCGCCACCTCGGCCAGACGGTCGATCCGCATGGGCTCGGCGTAGTTCCGGCGCAGCCAGCGGATGGCCCGCTTCACCTGTGCCTGCCGCCCGTCCATGGCCGCCAGTTGGCGCATCATCCCGGCCCGCTCGCCGCGCAGCAGACGCCAGACCAGTTCGCGGTGGATCATGGGGGCCATGACCCGCGCCTCCTCCGGCCGCTCCAGCAGCCGGACCAGGCGGATCACGACGTCGATCAGATCCTCATCCATGTCGCTGACCGCCAGCCCGCGCACCGGCGCGGCTTCCGGGATCGCCCCTTCGCTCTCCAGCAGCAGTTCGGTGATGGTGGCCGGGTCCAGCGGCACGCCGATAGCCAGGTAGGGCGCCGCGATCACCCGGCCGCTGACCGGCAGGTCGTCCGTCACCACCAGATACTGGCCCGCCCGATAGGGGTAGCTCTCCGTTCCCAGCGTGGTCGTCTTGGCCCCTTCGAGGATCAGACAGACCATGGCCTCATAGACCACCTGCTGGGCCTCGGTGACCGTGGTGCTGGCGATCAGATGGACGCCCGCCCCGGTCATGGGGCCGACGCCCTCGGGTGACTCCTCCCCCATATGGGCGCGGACAAGACTGGCGAGTTCGGGCAAGCGGCTCATGGCGCCATTCAAGCCCCGTCTGGCCCTACTCGCAAGCACGACCGCAGTCGACTGGCGGGATTGTGCAAGAGACTGGCGCGATCCGTCTACGGGTCCGACGGGGCGGCGGCGCATACCGGGGCTCCCAACCAAGGAGACTTCCCATGACCTCCACTACTCCCCGCGTCTGGTTCGTCACCGGCGGCTCGCGCGGCCTCGGCGCCGCCATTGTCCAGACCCTGCTGGACGCCGGCGAGTGCGTCGTCGCCACGGCCCGCAAGCGCGACGCCCTGACCACCGCCTTCGGCGACGACAGCGACGCCCTGCTCTCCCTGTCGCTGGACGTCACCGACGAGGCCGCCGTCCGCGCCGCCGTCGAGGCCGCCACGACCCGCTTCGGCCGCATCGACGTGCTGGTGAACAACGCCGGCTACGGCAATCTGTCGGTGTTCGAGGAATCCACCGCAGAGGACGCCCGCGCCCAGTACGAGACCAATGTCTTCGGCCTGATGCACGTCACCCGCGCGGTCCTGCCGGTCATGCGGGCCCAGCGCTCGGGCCGCATCTTCAACGTCTCGTCGGTCGGCGGCATCGTCGGCGGCGCCAGCGGGACCCTGTACTGCGCCTCGAAATTCGCGGTGGAGGGCTTCAGCGAGTCCCTGTCGCAGGAAGTCGCGCCGTTCGGCATCCACGCCACCATCGTCGAGCCGGGCTTCTTCCGCACCGACTTCCTCGAGGCGACCTCGGTCAAGCACGGCTCCAACCCCATCGCCGACTACGCCGAGACGGCGGCGGCGCTGAAGGCCTTCTACGACAGCCGCAGCCAGAACCAGGCGGGCGATCCGGTGAAGCTGGCGCAGGCCCTGATCACCCTGGCCGACGCCGAACAGCCTCCGGTCCGCTGGTGCGCGGGCACCGACGCCCTGGGCATGGTGCAGGCCAAGATCGACAGCCTGCAGGCCGAACTGGACGCCTGGCGCGACCTGTCCGCCAGCACCAACGGCGACTTTGAGTTCCGTGAGGAGAGCGGGTCGAGCGCCTGGGGATGAGGCTCGGGAGGGATTGGGGAAGAGGGATTAGTGGGCCGGAAGCGCCGAGATATCCGGGGCCGTCTTCCTAGTCCCTAGTCCCTATCTGCTCCGCCACCTCCGCCACGATCCCGCGCAGCCAGCGGTGCGCCGGGTCGTGGCGGTAGCGGAGGTGCCAGCCCATCTGCACCGGGAAGGTCCCCAGATCGACCGGTGCGGGCAGCACCTTCAGGCGCGGATCCAGGGCCAGCCGACGGCAGATCGAGATCGGCAGTGTCGAGCAGTAATCCGTGCTCGCCACCATCTCCGGCACGGCGAGGAAGTGGGTCACCGACACCGCCACCTCGCGCTTCAGCCCCTTCTGGTCCAGCGCCTGGAACAGGCCCGCCCGCAGGCGGCCCGGCGGCAGAACATTGACGTGCTTCAGCCGCTCGTACTGTTCACGCGACAGACTGTCCCCGACCTCGGGGTGATCGGCCCGGACGACACAGGCCAGCCCCTCGTCCATCAGATGCTGGACCACCAGATTGTCCGGCGGATCGATCAGACGGCCCAGCACCAGAGCCGTGGTCCCGGACATCACCCCCGTCTCGGCCAGATCGGTCCCAAACGGGGTGAGGCGCAGCCGGATGCCCGGCGCCTCAGCCCGCAGGCGGCTGACCAGAGCCGGAGCCATGACGAATTCGACGAAACTGTTGGGCGCCAGGGTGAACAGCCGCTCGGCGCTGGCCGGATCAAACGCCTGCTGGCCCAGCACTACATCGTCGATATTGGCCAGCGCCTCGGCGATGCCCGGCGCCAGGGTCTCTGCCAGTTCGGTGGGCCGCACGCCATAGCGCTCGCGGATGAACAGCGGATCGTTCAGCGTCGCGCGCAGCCGGGCCAGGGCGTTCGACAGGGCGGGCTGGGTCATGCCCAGCCGCTGGGCTGCGCGGGTGATGTTGCGCTCCTCCATCACCGCGATGAAGACCGGCATCAGGTTCAGGTCATAGCGCATGGTTTATCATGCAGAATGATATCTGAAATCAGAACAATAAAGTTCTGGAATAGCTGTGCGAAGCGCACCTTCCGCTCGTTCCCAACGGACACACCCCAGCTGAAGGAGTTCGTCATGACCAAGGCAAAAGTTCTCATCGTCGGTTCCAACGCCACGCGCCTTGAGGTGCAGGGCGGCGGGTTCGTCCCGACGGGCCAATATCTGAATGAAACCGTCATCCCCGCCCAGGCCTTGGTCGAGGCCGGTTATGAGGTGGTGCTGGCCACGCCGAACGGCGAGCGCCCGACCCTCGACGAGGCCTCCGACAGCCCCGACCACTTCGAGGGCGACGTGGCGGCGTATGAGGCCGCGCGCCGCTACTGGGACACCGATCCGGCGATGACTCATCCCCGCACCCTGGCCTCGGTGATCGCCGAGGGTCTGGACAACTATGCCGGCGTCTTCTTCCCCGGCGGCCACGCCCCGGTGGTCGACCTGATGCAGGACCGTGAAGCCGGTGAAATCCTGCGCTACTTCCATGAGGCGTCCAAGCCGACCGCCCTGCTGTGCCATGGCCCGGCCGCCGTCGTCGCCGCCCTGCCCCACGCCCGCGAGTTCCGCGCGGCCCTGATCGCCGGCGATCCGGCCAAGGCGGCCGAATGGGCCAAGGGCTGGCAGTACGCCGGCTATCGCATGACCATCTTCTCCAACAGCGAGGAGAAGATCGTCGAGGAGCACGCGATGCACGCCAGGCTGCACTTCTACATGGTCGACGCCCTGACCACCGCCGGGGGTGACCTGATCACCGGCGCCGAGGACTTCGCGCCGCATGTGATCGAGGACCGCGAGCTGATCACCGGCCAGAACCCCGCTTCGGATCACCTGCTGGCGGCCAAACTGGTCGCGGCGCTTGATCGTTCGCTGGCCGAATGAGGACCCGGATGACCGGAGGGGCCTTGCGCCTGGGCTCCTCCGGCGCCCTTCCGCTGAAAGGAACAGTCCCCATGTCCGCCCGCATGAAGATCATGGCCATCCTCGTCGCCCGCGCCGGCCAGGCCGACGCCCTGCGGGACCTGCTGTTCGGCATGGCGCCCGCCTGCCGGGCCGAGCCGGGCAACCTGCGCTGGGACGTCTGGCGCGACCCGGCCGAACCCGCCCGCTTCGTTCTGGACGAACTGTATGTGGACGCCGACGCCGTCGCCGCCCACCGCGAGACCCCGCATTTCAAGGCCTACCTCTCCCGCATCAACGACCTGGCCGAGCGCACCTCCCTGCTGCTCGAACCCGCCGCGGTCGCCTGACCTTCCTTTCGAAAGGACCACCGCCATGTCCATCAAGACCCTGCTCTCCGACCGCCGTCTCGGCTTCGGCGCCGCCCCCCTGGGCAACATGTTCCGCGACATCCCCGAGGATGAAGCCCTCGCCACCGTCGAGGCCGCCTGGACCGACGGCGTCCGCTACTATGACAACGCCCCCTTCTACGGCGCCGGCCTCGCCGAGCTGCGCATGGGCGAGGCGCTGGCGGGCAAGCCGCGCGACGAATACGTCCTGTCCACCAAGGTCGGCCGCGTCATTCTGGACGAGGTCGAGGACGTCTCGGCCCGCGACAACGGCGAGAAGGGCGACGTCTTCAAATACGGTCGCCCGAACAAGATCGTGAATGACTATGGCTACGACGCCACCCTGAAGTCCATCGAGGACAGTCTGAAGCGGCTGCGCACCGACCGCATCGACATCGCCTTCGTCCATGATCTGGCGCAGGACTTCTGGGGCGACCGCTGGATCGGCCAGTTCGAACAGGCCCGCACGGGCGCCTTCCGCGCGCTGGACCGTCTGCGCGATGAGGGCGTGATCAAGGCCTGGGGTCTAGGCGTGAACAAGGTCGAGCCTATCGAACTGCTGCTGGACCTGGACGAGCCGAAGCCGGACGCCTTCCTGCTGGCCGGGCGCTACACCCTGCTTGACCACGACCGCGCCCTGCAGCGGGTGATGCCCAAGGTGGCCGAGCGCGGTCTGGGGATCGTGGTCGGCGGCCCCTACAGCTCGGGCGCCCTCGTCGGCGGGCCGAACTTCGAGTACGCCCCGATCACACCTCCGATGGCCGACAGGATTGCGCGCATCAAGGCCCTCGCCGACCGCCACGGCGTCAGCATGAAGGCCGCGGGCCTGCAGTTCTCGCTGGCCAATCCGGCGGTCGCCGCCGTCATCCCCGGCGCCAGCCGCCCGGAGCGGATCGCCGAGGACAGCGCCGCCTTGAACGAAGTCGTCCCGGCGGCCTTCTGGACCGACCTGCGCGAGGCCGGACTGGTCAACCCGGCGGCGCCCCTGCCCGCCTGAACCAGAGAACGGCGGGGGCTCAGGCCTCCGCCGTCAGCTTTGTCAGGCAATGCGAAGATTACCGCGGCGTCTGACCTGTCCAGTTCAGCGCCGGAATCTTCACGGTGCGTAGAACCTGTCCCTTGTCGCGACCGATCGTCACGACAGCTTCGACAGCCTCGGACCGGTCGGGACGGCCCTCCTGCCCTTCGACCTCGACGACCGTGCTGGCCAACACCTCGAACTGACCCTGACCAAGGCTCATCTTGCTGGACGGGTTGAAACGCACACCCTTCAGGCGGACCTGTCGTCCCTTGCCCTTGTAGGCCTCAGCCACTTCCCGCCCGAGTTCCTTCGCGACCTTGTTGGTCACGCCCGCAGGCTTTGCGCCAACGATGTTGAGCACGAGGTCGGGACTGGATTTGATTACGGCGACCACGATCTGTCCTAAGCGAATGCTGAGAGAGTTTTGCCCGATTTGAACCGATAGTCGAGGCTTCTGCAGAGACCGTCGATATCGGGGTAGATATGGGAAGCGTCCACGCCGACATCCATCAACCGAGATTGAAATCCGGCCCTCAGGGCGCATGGAATCTCGAAGGTTTCGGCCGAAGGGACAACAAACGGCGTCAAGGGCTCACCATGCAAGGTGAAGATCCCGCGCTGTGTCGTAATCCGGTTCGAGACTTGCGCCGTCTCGATCAGATAAACTCCGGACCGTGGACTCAGAGGGCCTTTGACAGTCGTCCCATCGCGCGTCTCGCCGGTCTTGGTATCCAGCACCAGTATGTCCGGCCGCACCACATCCAGCGCATAGATCTGGGCGTCGGTCGTTTCCGGGAAAGAACTCACCGCAAACCAGGCGGCAACGAGAGGACTGGTCGACCAATCGACGAGACGGGTCGGCGCCCCATGATGCTGCGCCAACGCCAATAGCTCGAACGCCGACATTTCGCTCTTGAGATAAGGTCTGGCGGCTCGCTCGAACGCTTCGAACAGCGCCCGTTCCCGAGCGTAGTCGAAATTGTACCCCGACCGGCCGATCTTGGGCAAAATCGCGCTTGTGTCTGCCTGTCCCCTGAACAGATAGGCGCCCGTCGCGTGACTTTCGGTCCACGTCCAGAAATTCGCCCAGAGCTCTTCAACCGTCGTCGCCATGAAAGCCGCCCCCGCTGCTGAAGGCTCAGCTTGCACGAGCGAAGCGCAACCTCAAGAGCGCCCGATCAACAACCCTGAATCACCCCCGCCCGCGATACGTCGGCACGCCCTGGTCGGGCAGCCACAGGCCTTCCGGGGCCGGACCGGTCTGCCAGAAGACGTCGATGGGGATGCCACCGCGCGGATACCAGTAGCCGCCGATGCGCAGCCATTTCGGCTGCAGCAGGTCCGCCAGCCGCTTGCCGATGGCGACGGTGCAGTCCTCGTGGAAGGCGCCGTGGTTGCGGAAGCTGGTCAGATAGAGCTTCAGCGACTTGCTCTCCACCAGCCAGTCGCCCGGCGCATAGTCGATGACGATATGGGCGAAGTCCGGCTGGCCGGTGACCGGGCACAGGCTGGTGAACTCCGGCGCCGTGAAGCGCGCGAGATAGAGGGTGTCCGCATGCGGGTTGGGCACCCGCTCCAGCACGGCGGTCTCCGGGCTGGTCGGTGCGGCGATCTGTTGGCCCAGCTGGTGCAGGCCCGAGGTGTCGGTGGTCATGGCTTGGCTCTAGCGATTTCGGTGGCGTCCGTCACGCCGCCAGCGAGGCGACGCCCCGGAACGGCTCATCAAGGCTGGGCTGCGGCTGGGTGAACCATTTCGCCCCCTCGGCGGTCATGTGGAAATGGTCCTCAAGCCGGATGCCGAACTGGCCCGGCACCACGATCATCGGCTCGTTGGAGAAGCACATGCCGACGTCCAGCAGGGTGTGATCCCCGCGCACCAGATTGGGCGCTTCATGGATGTCCAGACCGATGCCGTGGCCGGTGCGGTGCGGCGTGCCCGGAACCTGATAATCCGGCCCCAGCCCACTGGATTTCAGGAACACCCGCACCGCCGCATCCACGGCCTCGCACGGTTCGCCCAACCGCGCCGCCTCGAACGCCGCCGCCTGCGCGGTCTGCTCCAGCTCCCAGATGCGCCGCACCTCGGTCGTCGGTTCGCCAAACACATAAGTCCGGGTGATGTCGGCGTTGTAGCCGTCCAGCGCGCAGCCGGTGTCGATCAGGACCACGTCGCCGTCCTTCAGCTCCGGGTCGCCCTCCCCGCCGTGCGGCAGGGCGGTGTCAGCGCCGAACGAGACGATGCAGAAGGTGTTGCCGCCGTCCGCGCCCAGCGCGCGGTGCTGTTTGTCGAGGAAGGCCACGACGTCCGAACTGCGCATCCCGGCCTGCAAGGCGCCGTGCGTCCGCCGATGCGCCTCCAGCGTCAGCGCCTTGGCGCGGGTCATCAGGGCGATCTCGGCCTCGGACTTGCGCGTCCTCAGCGGGGTGATGAGCGCGCTCGCGCCGCGCAGCCGGTCGACGCCGAACACCTCGGCCAGTCCCAGCCAGGCGAACACCGGCGCCTGCTCGTCGACGGCCAGCACCCCGTTCGGGACTGCGTCGGCCACCAGCTTGTAGGGGCTTTCGTGCTCTTCCCAGGTCAGGAACTCGCCCGGCACGCCGATGGAGCCGCCCACCTTGTCCAGCTCGAACGCCGGGCAGATGTAGGTCAGCGGCTTTCCGGGCCGCACCAGCGCCGCGATCATCCGCTCGGACCGTCCCCACACCAGACCGGTGAAATAGCGCAGGCTCGTGGTCGCATCGATCAGCACCGCCGCCACGCCCCGCGCCTCCATCGCCGCCTCGAGCCGGGCCAGCCGCTGACGGCGTTCCTGCAGGGTGATCGGCGGCGGGTTCATGGGCGGTCTCGTGGAGTTGGAACGGCGTGCCTGTCGCCGCCACGCCGGGGCATGAGGGAGGCAGGGATCTGTCGGGGGAGATAGAGGCATGAGCGGACATTTTCAAAGGCGCGCGGCCTGTGGTGCCTCATGCTCGTAAGAGGCTTTTCGCCCGCCTCTAGGGATCATGTAACGCCGCTACCTAGGAACACAGATCCATCTTCCTATATCCCGTAGCCGCCCCGAAGTTCGGGGCCAACTTTTGGAGATGGTCGTGCAGGTCGAAGTTGAGGGTTTCGAGGCGCCGGTACTGCCGGCAAGCGCTGAGGCCGGAGCGGCCTTCTACATTGACGACGGCCTCTTCGGCCTTCGTGTTGATGTCCGTGGCAAGGCGATCGACGAATGCCAACTGCTGGTCTTCTACGACGCTGCTCCCGTTGTGCTGCGCCCAGCGAGTTCAATCAATCAGCCTACGTGGCCGATCGATGGCAAGCTGAAAATCAGCGACCCGGAAGACGTTCTGTATCCCATCACCGATGCCGCTAAAGACGGCTATCTGATCTTGGACGGGAACAACGTCCCATGGGTCCGCGTGTCGTCCCCGGCGGGTCCGGTCGTGGTGAACCTTCAGACTTTCACCAACGGCACCCCGCCATTTCCCGTCCGGATTTTCGGTCGGTGGCAGCTAACCTTCTATGATTTCGGGGCAAGCGAAACTCGCTCGGTTACGCTGGGGGAACCGGCGTCGAGCTTTGAGGACTAAGGCTCCAGAAGATCGAGGCTGTGCCTCCTCAGTTCACGGCAGACCGCAGCGCAGCGCGCCAAACCCGGCGGCTGCGCGACTTCACCGGATTACACTCTTCACACCCTGTTTTTCGGGTTTGCCTTACCCGGGGACAGCCCGCTATCCGTAGCGAAAGACAACCCGGGGAAACGTCATGGCCATTCCGGCTTCGCTTCAAAAAGGTCTCAAGCTGCCGGTCATCGCGGCGCCCATGTTCCTGGTCTCCGGACCGGATCTGGTGGTCGAGACCTGCAACGCCGGGGCCATCGGCACCTTCCCGTCGCTGAACCAGCGCACCACCGAGGGCTATCGGTGGTGGCTGCATGAGATCAAGGGCCGCCTGAACCCCGACGCCGCCGCCTTCGGCGTCAACCACATCGTCCACCCGACCAACCCCCGCCTGATGGCCGACATGATGGTTTCGGTCGAGGAGAAGGTGCCGCTGATCATCACCTCGCTGGGCGCCGTCCGCGACGTGGTCGATGCGGTGCACGGCTACGGCGGTCTGGTCTTCCACGACATCGCCAACGTCCGCCACGCCCGCAAGGCGGCGGAAGCGGGCGTCGATGGCCTGATCCTCGTCGCCAACGGCGCCGGCGGCCACGCGGGCATCGTCAACCCGTTCGCCCTGGTGGAAGAGGTGCGCGGCTTCTTCGACGGGACCATCATCCTGTCGGGCTGCCTGTCCACCGGCTCGGACGTCGCCGCCGCCCTGATGATGGGCGCCGACTTCGCCTACATGGGCACCCGCTTCATCAACACGACCGAAAGCACCGCCCAGCAGCACTACAAGGACATGATCATCGACTCGGGCTCGGCGGACATCGTCCACACCCCGGCGGTGTCGGGCATCCCGGCCAACTTCATGATCAAGTCGCTGGTCGAGAACGGCATCGATCCCAAGCACCTGCCCGAGCACAAGCTCGACATGGCCGACGAGGCCAAGGCCTGGAAGACCGTCTGGTCCGCCGGTCAGGGCGCGGGCGCGATCCACGACATCCTGCCCGCCGGTCAGCTGGTCGGCCGCCTGCGCGACGAATTCGCTCAGGCTACGGAACGGTTCGCCAAGAAGACCGCCTTCGTCTAGGAACCTCCCGCGCGGCTACGCGTCTGGAGGCCCTATGATCCGTATTCTGACTTCGGCCCTCGCGGCCTCGCTCCTGCTCGCCGGCGCCGCGCAGGCGCAAGATGCCGCCCCGGCCTACAGGAACTGGTCCTTCTCGTTCGGCGGGGCGACCGACAACCGGTCCAAAGACGCCTCCAAGTCGCAGGGCGACGCCTTCGTCTGGGGCGAGGCCGAGTGGGAGAGCGAGAGCGGCTTCTTCTACGTCACGCCCGCCTTCGAGACGATCAAGGCGTCCACCGGCTCGGATTTCGAGGTCGCCCTCGCCGCGGGCATTCGTCCGGAGGTGGCCGGGTTCGACCTCGACCTGAAGGTCGAGCACAAGTGGCAGATCGACGCCGATCCGGGGGCGGACGATGACGCGTGGGAGTTCACCGCCGACGTCAAACGCTCCATCGGCCCGGCCAGCGCCCGTCTGCGTCTCCAGCACTCGCCCGACAGCACCGGCTCGACCGACGCCTGGACCTGGGTCGCCGTCCGCGGCGGCTGGGACTTTTCGGACAAGCTGACCGCCACCGCCGAGGTGGGGCGCCGCGAGCAGGACAACAGCGTCGACTATACGGGCTGGAACGCGGGCTTCACCTACGCCCTGACCCGCAACATCGAGGCCGAGGTCCGCTATCACGACACCGACGCGGACGCCAACAATCCGCAGTACGCCGACGCCGTCGTGGCCGGATTGAGCTTCGCGTTCTAGGAATCCCCCTGCACAGCCCCCATATCGGGTCATGACTTCCCTGAGATTGACCACCCTTGAGCGCGCCTATCAGCTGGCGCGCGAGGGCCGCTGCCGCACCGTGAGCGACATCAAACAGGCCCTGTCTTCGGAAGGCTATGACCGCATCCAGGACGCCCTCTACGGCCCCAGGCTGAGCGCCGACCTGCGCAAGCTGTGCCAGCAGCACTACGTCCCGCCAGCGGGCGACCTCGCCGAGGGCTGAGTCGGCGCGCCTTGCTTTCGCCCCTCACACAGTCCAAAAGGGCTGACGTCGATCTCTCTGCGAAACGCCACCCCTCTGCTTTCGCCCGAGGTCCAGCCGCTCCTTTCAGACCCGACAGGCTTCAGGCGCTATTGTCTGCGGCCAATGCCAGAAGGAGGTCTCAAATGGCTACCGGCACCGTTAAGTGGTTCAACTCGACCAAGGGCTACGGCTTCATCCAGCCGGACGACGGCGGCAAGGACGTCTTCGTCCACATCTCGGCCGTTGAAGCGGCCGGCCTGCGCGGCCTGGATGAAAACCAGAAGGTTTCCTACGAACTCGAGCGCGATCGTCGCTCGGGCAAGGAATCGGCTGGTCAACTGAAGACCGAAGGCTGAGGTCACGCGTCGGTTCTGATCGACGCCTGATTTTGAACGGCGGCGGGACCTCAGGCTCCGCCGCCGTTTTCAATTCCGTTCAACGCAGCGCCTGATCCAGATCGGCGATCAGGTCGTCGATGTCCTCGACCCCGACCGACAGGCGGATCAGGTTGTCGGTCACCCCGCCCGCCTCGCGCACCTCTTTGGGCACGCTGGCGTGGGTCATGATGGCCGGGTGGTTCACCAGGCTCTCGACCCCGCCCAGAGATTCCGCCAGCGTAAAGACCTGAACCCGCTCCAGCACCTGCTTTGTCCGCGCCAGGTCGCCGTCGATGATGGCGGTGACCATGCCACCGTAGCGGCCGTTCATCTGGGTGGCGGCGAGGCTGTGCTGCGGGTGGCTGATCAGGCCCGGATAGATGACCTGGGCGATGCCCTTGCGGGTCTCCAGCCAGCGAGCGACGGCCAGCGCGTTCTCATTGTGCGCCTTCATGCGCAGGCCCAGCGTCTTCAGTCCCCGGTTGGCCAGGAAGGCGTCGAACGGCCCCATCACCCCGCCGATCGAATTCTGCAGGAACTTGATCTCCTTCGCGAGGTCGGGGCTGCCGGTCACCAGCGCCCCGCCGATGATGTCGGAGTGGCCGTTCAGGTATTTGGTGGCCGAGTGCATGACCACATCGGCGCCCAGCCGCAGCGGCTGCTGGCTGAACGGGGTGGCGAAGGTGTTGTCGACCACCAGCAGCAGGCCATGCGCCTTGGCGATCTTCGACAGGCCCGCGATGTCGGTCAGCTTCATCAGCGGATTGGTGGGCGTCTCGGCCCAGATCATCCTGGTCTTGGGCGTGATGGCCGCCTCGACCGCGTTCAGGTCGCTGAAGTCGACATAGCTGAAGTCCAGCCCCATCGAGCGGCGGCGCACCCGCTCAAACAGCCGCCACGAGCCGCCGTACAGGTCATCGCCGGTGACGATGTGCGAGCCCGCGTCCAGCAGCTCCAGCGCCGTCGAGGTCGCCGCCATGCCCGAGGCGAAGGCGAAGCCCTGCACCCCGCCCTCAAGGTCCGCCAGGCAGGCCTCGAAGGCCTCGCGCGTCGGGTTCTTGCCCCGGGCATACTCATAGCCCTTGTTCACGCCCGGGCTTTCCTGGGCATAGGTCGAGGTGGCGTAGATGGGGGTCATCACCGCGCCCGTGGTCGGGTCGGGCCGCTGGCCGGCGTGGATGGCGCGGGTCGAGAAACCCTGGCTGTTCTTCAGCGAACTCATGAGACGTCCTGGTCGATGCGGCCGATATTGCCGCCGTAGAAGGCCGCCGAACGCTCGAAGATGTCGAGCCATTGCGGCGGCGTGAACAGATGGTCCGCGCCGGGTAGCACTTCCTCACGGACGTTGATGCCCTTGTCGCGCAGGAAGGCGATCCAGAGGGCGGTGTTGCGCGGCAGGACGTGGGTGTCGTTCTCCGCGCGGATGATCATCACCGGCACCCGGCGCCGGGGCGAGCGGGGCGTATAGACATCGACGCCGCCCGCCAGACCGATGGCCGCCGCCGCCCGACCGCCGCCCAGCGCCCCGTCCACGGCGACATAGGACCCCAGCGAATAGCCGAACAGGGCCGTCCGCCGCCGATCCACGCCGCTGTCGATAAGGCGCTGGATGGCGTCCTCACCGACATCGCGCCAGGCGTTCATCATCCGCTCGGGCCGGACGCCGTCGTCGGGACAGGCGTCGGTGAACAGGGGAGTCAGCACCTGATAGCCGTCGGCGGCGAAGCGCATGGCCAGCTCATGCCACGGACCGCGATTGGTGATCCGCGCGCCCGAGCCATGCATCATCACGATGGCCGACCGCCGCCCCTCGTCCACGGGGCGATACTGGATGGCGCGGATCGGCTTGCCGTGGCTCTCGAAGGTGACGCCTTCATAGGTCGGCGCGGCCTGTTCCTGCGCCCGGGCCGCCACCGCGCTGAGCGCGAGCGCCGCTCCTCCGCAGATGATCAGGCCCCTGCGGTCCATCCCGGCGCGTTACCGATTAAGGCTGAGGTGGTTGATCAGGTCGGTCCGCGTGATCAGACCGACGAAGCTCTCGCCGTCCAGCACGATGGCCACCCTGTCACGGTCGAACAGCGGGATCAGGGCGTCCAGCGGCTCGGACACCTGCACCGTGTCCAGATCGCGGGTCATGGCCGACGACACCGGCTTGGCGAACCGCTCCTTGCGGGTGATCTCGTCGGTGTTCATCACATGGACCAGATCGCTCTCGTCCAGAATGCCGACCAGCCGCCCGTCATTGATCACCGGCAACTGCGACACGTCCGAGCCCTTCATCCGTTTGAAGGCGGTGTCCAGCGTGTCCTCAGGCCCGATCACGACCACATCGCCCTTGGTGTATTTGCGGGTGATGAGGTCCGACAGGTCGCCGTGCAGCTCGCGCTCGCCCAGGCCCTGATCGGCCAGCCAGGCGTCGTTATAGACCTTGGACAGGTATTTGGCCCCCGTGTCGCAGACGAAGGTCACGGCGGTCTTCGGCTCGGTCTGCTCGCGGCACCAGCGCAGGGCGGCGGCGATCAGGGTGCCCGAGGACGACCCGGCCAGAATGCCTTCCTTCAGCAGCAGTTCGCGCACCGTCGAAATGGCTTCCGCATCCGGGATCGAATAGGCCTTGTCGATCAGGGTGATGTCGGCGGTGTCCGGCACGAAATTCTGGCCGATCCCCTCGACGGTGTAGCTGCCGTCGGGGCCCGGCACGCCCTCATTGACGATCCCCGCCAGCGTCGAGCCGACCGGGTCGGCCAGGATGATCTGGGCGGTCGAGCCGACCGACTTCAGATACCGCGCCGTGCCCGTGATGGTGCCGCCCGAGCCGATGCCGGCGACCAGCGCATCCACCTGACCGCCCAACTGTTCCCAGATCTCCGGCCCCGTGGTCTTCAGATGGGCTTCGGAGTTGGCATCATTGGCGAACTGGTTGACGTAGAAGCCACCCGGAATCTGCTGCGCCAGACGCTCGGCCATGTCGGTGTAATACTCGGGGTGGCCATGCGGAACGTCCGAACGCGTCAGGCGAACATCCGCGCCCATCGCCCTGAGATGCTGGATTTTTTCCTTGGACATCTTGTCCGGGATGACCAGAAGCACCTTATATCCCTTGGCTTGGCCGACGAGGGTCAGGGCCAGTCCGGTGTTTCCCGCCGTCGCTTCGACGATGGTGCCGCCGGGCTTCAGGAAGCCCTCGCGCTCCGCCGCTTCGATCATCGACACCGCGATGCGATCCTTGATCGACCCGCCCGGGTTCTGGCTCTCGAGCTTCAGGAACAGGCGGCACGGCCCGGTGTCGATCTTCTTCACCTCCACGATCGGCGTCTTTCCGATCAGGTCCAGCGTCGAACCGACGGGACCGGACAGGACCGGTTGGGAAGCGAGGGGCATCAGAAACTCCGTGGGGGCTTGGCCCAAAAGCTAGGCTCGCCCCTCCCCCGGAACAACCCGGACTGGCGAGAGAAAGGATTTATGGCTATATTTCTGGCCAGAATTGGAGACCGAGGCATGACAAGCTACGGCGTCGCGGAAGCCAAGAACAAGTTCACCCACCTGCTGGAGCGGGTGCAGGACGGCGAGCGCATCACCATCACCAAACACGGCAGGCCGATTGCGGAGCTGTCTCGTGTCGTCGTTCCCCCGAGGCTGACGGGCGATGAACGGCGGGCCTTCATGAAAGAGTTCGCCCGTCGTCGCGATGCCCGCCCTCCGCTGGGCATGTCGGCGGCCGATCTGGTCCGCGCCATGCGCGACGGTGACCCTGAGTGACCTTCTGGCTCGATGCGAGCGTTCTGGTCGCCTTGATCACGAGAGAACCGACGAGCCACCAGATCGATACCCTGCTCGACCAGTCCGAACCGCCGATGGTGAGCGACTTCTGCATCGCGGAATGTTCTTCAGCCATTGCACGGTTGGTCCGCATCGGAACGCGAACCGCGGATGAAGCCGACGAGTTGTTCCGCAATCTGGATGATTGGGTCGCCACCGCCTCGAACCTTGTGGCGGTCGATCAGGGCGATTTCTCAACGGCGACCGACTTCGTCCGCCTTCCCGGCGTCGCCCTCCGCGCCCCTGACGCCATTCACATCGCCGCTGCGCAACGCATCGGCGCAACCCTTCTGACGCTCGACAGGGGCATGGCGCGCGCTGCCGACCTGTTGGGCGTCCCCTGTATCAATCCCGCCGCGGCCGACGCGCCCGGCGACCTGAAAGACTAGATGAAAAACACCCCCAAGAGGCCGCCCGCCGGCCTCCCCGACAAACAGACCCTCCTGGCCTTCCTGCGTGACGCGGGTTCGGCCGAGAAGACCGATATCGCGCGCCACTTCGGCCTGAAGGGCGGCGACCGACGCGCCCTGCGCGAGATGATCCGCGAACTGGAAGCCGACGGCGAACTGGGCAAGCGCGGGAAGAAGGGCTTCAGCCCCTCCGGCGCCCTGCCCCCCGTCGGCGTGGCCGATGTGGTCGAGCGCGACGTGGACGGCGAGATGTACGTCCGGCTGGTCGAGGCGTCCGAGGACGCCCCTCGCGCCGTCCTGATGCCCGACAACTCGGGCCGCACCGGCCCCGCCCCCGGCATGGGCGACCGCCTGCTGGTCAAGTTCAGCAAGGGCGCCGAAGGCTGGGAAGCCCGCCTCGTCAAGAAGCTGGACAGCGAGCGTTCCCGCGTCCTCGGCGTCATCCGCAAGTCCAACCGCGAAGTCCGGGTCGAGCCCGTCGACCGCCGCTCCAAGGACGTCCTGCTGGTCCCCCACGCCCAGGCCGAGGGCCTGAAGGACGGCGATCTCGTGCTGGCCGCCATTGAGAAGGGCGTCCAGCGCTACGGCCCCAAGCGCGGCAAGATCCTGGAGACCATCGGTCGCGAGGATGACGCCCGCGCCGCCTCCCTCATCGCCATCCACAGCCACGGCGTCCCCACCGGCTTCTCCGAAGCCGTGGAGCAGGAGGCCGGGGATCAGGAACTGCCCTCGCTGAAGGGCCGCGAGGACCTGCGCGACATTCCCCTGATCACCATCGACCCGGCGGACGCGCGCGACCACGACGACGCCGTCTACGCCCAGCGCGACGAGGATCCGAAGAACGAGGGCGGCTGGATCGTCTGGGTCGCCATCGCCGATGTCGCCGCCTACGTCCGTCCGAACACCCATCTGGACCGCGAGGCCCGCGACAAGGGCAACTCGACCTACTTCCCCGACCGCGTCGAGCCGATGCTGCCCGAGCGGCTGTCGAACGGCCTCTGCAGCCTTAAGGAAGGCGAGAACCGCGCGACCATGGCCGTGCGCATGGTCTTCGACAAGGACGGCAAGAAGATCGGCCACAAGTTCGTGCGCGGCCTGATGCGCAGCCATGCCAAGCTCTCCTACGAGCAGGCGCAGGCGGCCATCGACGGCGCTCCGGACGAGACCACCGGCCCGATCATGGAGGCCATCCTCTATCCGCTGTGGAACGCCTACCACACCATGCTGAAGGGCCGCCTGAAACGCAGCCCGCTGCAGATCGAAAGCGCCGAGCGCCGCATCCGCATGACCGACGGCGAGATCACCTCGATCGAGCCGCGCGTCTCCCTCGAAGCCCACCGGCTGATCGAGGAGATGATGATCCAGGCCAACGTCTGCGCCGCCGAGACGCTGGAGAAGCACAAGACGCCCCTGCTGTACCGCGTCCACGACGCGCCCAGTCAGGAGAAGCTGTTCAACCTGGCCGACTTCCTCGGCACCATCGGCAAGCCGTGGACCAAGGGCGAACCGGCCACGACCAAACGTTTCAACAAGCTGCTCGATGAAACCCGCGAGGGCGAGCACGCCGAGGTCGTCAACGAGGTGGTCCTGCGCACCCAGATGCAGGCCATCTACAGCCCCGAGAACGTCGGCCACTTCGGCCTGAACCTCGACCGCTACGCCCACTTCACCTCGCCCATCCGCCGGTACTCGGACCTGATCGTCCACCGCGGCCTGATCCGGGCGCTGGGGCTGGGCAAGGACGGGCTGACGGATCGCGAGATCGCCGAACTGCCGGCCATCGCCGAGCACGTCGTCATGACCGAGCGCCGCTCCATGGCCGCCGAGCGCGACGCCATGGACCGATACATCGCCGCCTTCCTGGAGGACCGCGTCGGCGCGACCTTCACCGGCCGCATCACCGGCGTGACCCGCTTCGGCCTGTTCATCCGGCTGGATGAGACCGGCGCCGACGGCCTCGTGCCTGTCTCCTCGCTGGGCAATGAGTATTTCACCCACGACGACCGCAGCCACGCTCTGGTCGGCGAGCGCTCGGGCCTGCGCTGGACGCTGGGCCGGACCGTCGAGGTCAAGCTGCGTGAGGCGACCCCGGTCACCGGCGGCCTGCTGTTCGAAATGCTTAGCGACCCCGCCCCCCGCGACCCCAACGCCCCCTCGGCCCGTCTGGGCATGCGGGCGCGCGGCGCCAAGGACGGCGGTTATCCGAAGCGCGGCGGCGGCAAGGTCCGCGACGGCAAAAAGCCCCTCGGCGGGCTGAAGGGCGTGCGCAAGGGCAAGCGGCGGTGACTCAGCCCTTCGACGCCGCCCAGGACCTCAAGGACGCCCCCCGCACCGGCGGGCGTCAGCGGCCCAAGGACGCCGCCACCCTGATCCTGACCCGCAAGGGCGCCAAGGGGGCGGAAGTGCTGATGGGCCGTCGGGCGCCGGGGCATGTCTTCATGGCCTCCAAATGGGTCTTCCCGGGCGGCAAGGTCGAGCGGTCCGACGCCTTCGCCGCCTTCGCCACCGACCTGTCGCCCGCCGACGCCGGACGGCTGGCGCGAGAGGTGACCCGCAGCCGAGGCCGGGCGCTGGCGCTGGCCGCCGTGCGCGAGACCTTCGAGGAGACCGGCCTGCTGCTGGCAGAGCCCGCGCCGGTCGCCTCGGTCGCCGGGGGCTGGCGTGAGTTCCGCGCCGTCGGCGCCCTGCCCGATCTGGCCGCCCTATCGTATGTGGCGCGGGCCATCACCCCGCCGGGCCGGACGCGCCGCTTCGACGCCCGCTTCTTCATGGCCGACGCCTCGGCCCTGCTGCACCCGGAGCCGACGGCGGGCTCCGGCGAACTGGACGAGATCGCCTGGCTGCCGCTGGACGAGGCCCGCGCCCAGGACCTGCCCGCCATCACCCGCTTCGTGCTGGGCGAGATCGCCGAGCGCCTCGACGCCCCCAATCGCCCCCTGCCCTTCGTCCGCATGGTGCGCGGGCAGCATGTGGTCGAACATCAGGACTAGGACGCCATGGCCGACACCGGAATCACCCTGCGCCTGACCATCGCCGATCCGGTCCCCGGCGTCCGCTACAGCCTGCAACTGGACGACGCCCCGCATGAGCCGGTGACGGCCACGGAGGCGCCGCTGTCGTTCGACGTGCCGATCCGGCTGGCCGACGACGGACGCTTCCTCGGCCCCTTCGTCCGGCGCGAGGGCAAGGAGAGGCGTTTCGTCTACATCCGCGTCGGAACCTCGGCGGGCGACCACGCCTCGGAATGGAGCCGCCGGGCCAAGATCGACATCCACGACATCCCGCCCGCCCTGCTGGACAAGGCCCGCGCAGGCGCCGTGCTGGAAGTCGTCCTGCCGGGCCGGGGCAAGGACGGCACGCCCGCCTGCGCCACCGTGCGGCCCGTTAAGGGCTGGGCCGCGCTCTAGTCCGCCAGGGGCTTCGTCAGGTCGAACTCCACCCGGAAGAAGCGGCCGCCCGGGCGGCTGAGCTCATAGGCGAACATCCGCTCCGGGTGAACCTCGACGGCCCAGGTGTTGGTGGTCGAGACCTGGGCGCCCCCGGCGTTGAACTGGTCGATCGATTCCTGATCCACCGGGAACTGCTGGCGCGACGCCGTGCCGGGCTCGGCGGTGTCGCCGCCGTACATGTGCCAGCCGTGTATTTCGCCCTGCGGGTCGCGGTGGTCATGCTTGAGCCGCAACCCCTCGGCGGTGCGGGTGATCACCCAGCGGCGCGAGCGGTCCTCGCCCACGGCGAAGGGGATGCCGACCTCGCCCGCGGCGCAGTCGCGAACATGCATGACCAGTCGCTGGCTCCTGAACGAGTCGTCCGCCGCGTCGGTCGAGACCACCTGGCCCTCGAATCTCTGACCGCACAGGGCGGTCAGGCGGGCCAGGAAGGCGTCCTGCGGGTCGGCGGCCTCCTGGGCGAAAGCGGGCGGGGTCAGGACAGCGGCGGCGGCGAAGGCCGTGAGGAGCAGGGTTTTCATACGGCTACGGTGGTCTTGTGTGGTCTCTTGCTCAATGCGTCGTCGCGCCCGTTGACTTCCCGCCGCGCCTGAGTATGTTCCGCGCCTCTCATTTCCGCGGCTTTCGCCGTCCGCAAAGGTAATTACTCCGATGGCCAAGCCCGCCTCGATCAAGATTCGCCTGAACTCGACCGCCGACACCGGCTTCTTCTACGTCACCAAGAAGAACGCCCGCACCATGACCGAGAAGATGGTCGTCAAGAAGTACGACCCGGTCGTGAAGAAGCACGTCGAGTTCAAGGAAGGCAAGATCAAGTAACCCCTTGATCGCCTGACGATTTCAAAACGCCCGGTCAGCGATGACCGGGCGTTTTTCGTTGTCCGCTTCGGCGTGGTAGAGAACCGCCATGACCGACCAGCCCGACGATACCGCTCCCGCCGACGAGACCCCGGCCCAGAAGGCGCTGCGCCTGAAGCAGGCGAAGATCGCCGCCAAGCCTCAACCGCCGCGCGGCGGCAAGTTCCAGCGTGAGCAGGCCGCCCGCATCGCCGCAGGCAAGTCCAAGCCGTGGATGACCCGTTAGGTCAGCCCCAGTCGTCCAGCATGGCGCGGATCGCCTGAAGCGCCTTGATGTCCCGGCCGTCGGCGCGGCCGCCGCCGATCACATCCGAGATGACCACGTCGAGCATGGCCACCGCCTCCATGGCCGAGGTCGGGCGATGGTCAAGGATGACGCGTTCCAGGGTCTCGACCGCTCGCCAACTCGCCTCGTCGTAGCTCTGACTGAGGTCGGACACCTGTGCGATGGCCTGAGAGAAGGATGCGTAGCCCATGACGACGCCTTTCCGGCGACGCTTACGGACATCCGTGCGGATCGAAGGATCGGGCTTCCGGAGACAGGTCGCTTATACAGAAAACATCGATTCGCAAGAAACGATCCTTTTTCTTCCCCAGAATTTATGCCGCCCTTGAGATCACCTGGTTCCGGCCCCGGCTCTTGGCTTCGTAGACGCCTTCGTCGGCCCGCTTGAGCAGGGCGTCGGGGGTGTCGGCGGGGCCGTTGGAGCAGGCGACGCCGACCGAGACGGTGATGGTCAGGCTTTCGGTCCCGCCCATGATCGGGAACGGCAGGGAGGCCACGTCGCGGCGGATGCGGTCGGCGACGCGGGTGGCGTCGTCCAGCGAAGCGCCGGGCATGACGACGACGAACTCCTCGCCCCCCAGACGGCAGGGCAGGTCGATGGCGCGGACATTGGTGGCGAGGCGGACGGCGAACTCGCGCAGGACCTCGTCGCCCGCGTCGTGGCCGAAGCCGTCGTTGACCGACTTGAAGTGGTCGATGTCGAGGACCAGAGCCGCGACGGGGTCGCCCCCCTGCCCGGCCCGGCCCATCAGAGCCTGAAGCTGGCCTGCCATGTAGCGGCGGTTGTGCAGGCCGGTCAGGGCGTCGGTGACGGCCATCTCGAGGCTGTAGTCCAGCTTCTGCTTGAGGAAGTCGGCGTAGCGCTTGCGCTTGATCTGGCTGCGGGCGCGGGCGTCAAGCTCCTCCGGATCGACTGGTCGGGGCAGGATGTCGTTGACGCCCAGTTCCAGCGCCTTGATCAGGCGCGGCCGGTCGGCAGGATCGACCACCGCCAGGATCGGCACCCGGCGTGAAGCCTCGGTCGAGCGGGCCTGGGCGATGAAGCGCAGGCCGTCGAACTCGGACGCCGAGACATTGACGATTATCAGGTCCACCGGGCCGCGCGCGGCGATCAGGGCGGCGGCGGGATCAGGCTCATGCGAGGGGCGGTGGTCGTCGGACAGTTGCTGGACGATCTTGCCCGCCTGAAGCGCGCTGTCGTCCACGACCAGCACCCGGCCGCCGGAGCCGCGCAGACGGCCGGCGCCGTCGGTGTCGACGCCGAAGCGACGACCGCTCTCCTCGCGCTCGCGCAGCTCATCCATGACGGCCTTGAGCCGGACCAGCGACTTGACACGGGCGAACAGGATTACGTCGTCTATGGGCTTGGTGATGAAGTCGTCGGCGCCGGCTTCGAGGCCGCGGATCTTGTCCTCGCGCCCGTCCAGCGCCGTGACCAGAATGACCGGGATGTGGCGGGTGACCGGGTCGGCCTTGAGCCGGCGGCAGGTCTCGAACCCGTCCATGCCGGGCATCATGACGTCCAGCAGGATGATGTCGGGCTTCTCGGCGGCGGCGATGTCGAGCGCCGTCTGGCCGTCCATGGCCGTCATCACCTCATAGTATTCGAGGGTCAGCTTGGCTTCGAGCAGGCGAACGTTCGGTTCGACGTCGTCCACGACAAGGATGCGCGCCGTCATGCCGGACTACCCCAGATGCTTCCGGACGACCTCGAGGAAATGCATCACCGAGATCGGCTTGGAGATGTAGGCCTCGCAGCCGCCCTGACGGATCCGCTCCTCATCGCCCTTCATGGCGAAGGCCGTGACGGCCACCACCGGGATGTGGTTCAGCTCTTCGTCGTCCTTGAGCCATTTGGTGACTTCCAGCCCGGAAATCTCCGGCAACTGAATGTCCATCAGGATCAGGTCGGGCCGGTACTGGCGCGCCAGGGCGAGCGCCTGCAAGCCCTCGCGGGTCTGCAGGGTCTCGTACCCCTGGGAATCGAGCAGATCATGAAAAAGCTTCATGTTCAGCTCGTTATCCTCGACGATGAGGACCTTCTTCGACATCACCACCCGGCCTGTTCACCCCTCTCAGGACGCGTCCGCGCCGGGGGCTTGTGCTCTTCCCGGATACTCTCACCCGGCTTCTCTTAAGTTGGCGTGAAGCGAGGGTTTTTCAGGAGTTAACGGGGACCACGCACTCACCTCTCCATCGCCTTGGAAGGGGCGATGGAGAGGTGAGCCGGTGCACGAATCTCGGACTGGCAGCGCTTCATCCTCGTCGCCGCGCCTCCCTGAAGGCGCGACGGCGGTCGGCGCGGATGGGTTTGGCCGCCTGAGGCTCCGGCTCCGGCGGCGTCTCAAAAACAGGGTGTGAAGAGTGTAATACGGGTGATGGCGGCGGGGCGTCCGGAGGCGGCGTCCGCACCTCATCAGGAGTGACCGGCAGGCGCGCGCGCATCTGGCGATCCCGCAGGGCGAGGTTGAAGATGCGGCCCCAGCGCAGGGCCAGATCGACAAGGCCCCGCTGCACCGCATCCGTCACTCGGGCGGCGGCGAGCTGGTAGACCTCCTCCATATCCGGCAGGGGCAGCGGTTCGTCATTGAGGGCGAAATCGCAGGTCATGCCGACAGGATGACACGCCGGTGCGTCAGGATTGGTCGTATGGGTGAGAGCAGGTGGGGATGGAGCAAAAGCCCTCCCCTCGATGGGGAGGGTTGGGAGGGGTGGATGCAGTGACGTTCAGAACGACCTCGCAGGGCTGTGTCGACCTCTCCGAACGCGTTCTTCACCTCAACACCGTGCCCTCACCCCCATCCCCGGCCCTTCCCCCCGTCGAGGGGGAAGGGAGCAGAAAGCGGCTGCAGCCCCTCACCTCGTGCGTTCTTCGGATGCGGTCCGCCCGCACATCTCCTAAGTTCCCGCCGAGGAGACGAGATGAAATCCATCTGCCGCGATTGCCTGACCACCGACGCGCGCAAGCTGGATCGCTGCGGCGCGTGCGGGTCGCGGCGGGTGGTCAGCCATGACGAGCTGGCCGACCTGACCCTCGCCCATCTGGACTGCGACGCCTTCTACGCCTCGGTGGAGAAGCGCGACCGGCCCGAACTGCGCGATGTCCCGGTCATCGTCGGCGGCGGCAAGCGGGGCGTGGTGTCGACCTGCTGCTACATCGCGCGGATGTACGGGGTGCATTCGGCCATGCCGATGTTCAAGGCGCTGAAGGCCTGCCCCGAGGCGGTCGTGCTGAAGCCGGACTTCCGCAAATATGTGACCGAGAGCGAGCGCATCTTCGGCGCGGTGCGGGCGCTGACGCCGCTGGTGCAGACCCTGTCGCTGGACGAGGCGTGGATTGATCTGGCCGGGACCGAGCGGCTGAACGGCGGGCCGCCCGCGTTCCAGCTGATCCGCTTACAGAAATACATCGAGGAGGAGATCGGGCTGACCGTCTCCATCGGCCTGGCCCCCAACCGCTTCCTGGCCAAGATCGCGTCGGAGCTGGACAAGCCGCGCGGGTTTTCGGTGATCGGAGCGGAGTCACAGGCCCTGCTGGCGCCGAAGTCGGTGCGCATCCTGCCCGGCGTCGGGCCGGTGTTCGGCAAGACCCTGCAGAGCGACGGCTATGCGACCGTCGGCGATCTGGCCAAGGCAGACCTGCGCGATCTGGTGAAGCGGTACGGCGAGACGGGGCTGCGGCTGCACGATCTGGCGCATGGGCGCGACGCGCGGGCGGTGAAGCCCGAGCATGACCGCAAGGGGATGAGCGCCGAGACGACGTTCAACGAAGACCTGACGGCGGTGGCCGATCTGGAGAACGAGCTGTGGCCGCTGTGCGAGAAGCTGGCGTCCAAGGCGCGGGCGGACGGGGTGGCCAGCCGGGTCATCGTGCTGAAGCTGCGCAAGACGGACTTCAAGATCATCACCCGCCGGATCAGCCTGCCCGAACCGGTGCAGACGGCGCGCGCCCTGTTCGCCGCAGGGCGCGAGCTTCTGGCGCCCGAACTGGGCATCCCCTACCGGCTGATCGGCATCGGCATGGGCGAGGTGGTGGATGCCGTGGAGGCCCCCGCCGCCCTGTTCGAAAGCCCCGAGGCCCGGACGCTGAAGACCGAAAAGGCCATCGATGCGCTGCGGCTGAAGTTCGGGAAGGCGGCTGTGGTGGCGGGGCGGGCATTGAAGTGAGGCGTGAGTGAAGAGTGCTAGTGAGCAAGAGGTGAGCGGATCGTGCTCGTCGTCTACCGCAGCGGCTCACGTCTTCGCTCACTAGCACTCTTCACCCGACACCTTCCCTCAGGCTAAACCGCCCCCAAATCCCTTCTGGAGAATCCCATGACCGTCGCCGCCCGCCTCGCCGAACTCGGCATCCAGCTGCCCGAACCGGCGAAGGCCGTCGCCAACTATGTGCCCTACGTCCAGACCGGCAACCTGCTGCACATCTCGGGTCAGCTGTCGAACGACGCCGCGGGCGGACTGAAGGGTACGGTCGGCGCGGACGTGTCGCCGGAGGACGCGGTCAAGGGCGCGCGCATGTGCGGCGTGAACCTGCTGGCCCAGATGTCGGCGGCGCTGGACGGCGATCTGGAGCGCGTCGTGCGCGTGGTGAAGCTGGGCGGCTTCGTGCAGGCGGCCGGCGATTTCGAAGCCATCCCCGCCGTGATCAACGGCTGCTCGGACCTGATGGTCGAGGTGTTCGGCGACAAGGGCCGCCACGCCCGCTCGGCCGTCGGTGTCTACAAGCTGCCGCTGGGCTTCGCGGTCGAGGTTGATGCGATCGTCGAGGTGAAGTGAGCCAAGCGTTGAACATCCTTCTCCCCTCAAGGGAGAAGGGGGCTCGCGGAGCGAGACGGATGAGCGGGCTCGCGGCCCCCCGCTCACCGTCTCGCGACCTGCGATCTGAAACATACCCCTCATCCGAGCGGCTCCGCCGCCCACCTTCTCCCTCAAGGGGAGAAGGGATTCGATGAGTTTCCAGATCCGCGTCCACAACACCATCGCCGATATCGGCCGCGACGCGTGGGAGGCCTGCGCGGCCCCGACCGGCGATCCGTTCGTCAGCTATGACTTCCTGGACGCCTGCGAGGCCTCGGGCAGCGCGGTTCCGCGCGAGGGCTGGGCCGGGCGGCATCTGGCGCTGGAGGACGAGGACGGGCGCGTGATCGGCGTCATGCCGCTCTGGCTGAAGGCCCACAGCCAGGGCGAATACGTCTTCGACCACAGCTGGGCCGATGCCTATGAGCGCGCCGGGGGCCGGTACTATCCCAAACTGCTGGGCGCCGTGCCCTTCACCCCGGCGGCCGGACCGCGCTTCCTGAGCCATCCGGACGCCGACGCGGCGACGGTGCGCGAGACCCTTATCCAGGGGGCGCTGGCGGTGGTCGAGCGGCTGGGCGTGTCCTCGCTGCATGTGAACTTCCCCGACCGGGCCGACTGGGACGCCATGGGCGAGGCCGGGCTGCTGAAGCGGCAGGACATCCAGTACATCTGGCGCAACGGCGGCTATGCGACCTTCGAGGACTTCCTGTCGGCCCTGTCGTCGAGCCGCCGCAAGACGGTGAAGCGCGAGCGGCGCGAGGCCAATGCGGGGCTGGATATCCGGGTGCTGACCGGGGCGGAGATCCGCGAAGAGCACTGGGACGCCTTCTTCCGCTTCTACATGGACACGGGCGACCGGAAGTGGGGGCGGCCCTATCTGACGCGGGACTTCTTCAGCCGGATCGGCGCGACCATGGCCGAGCGGATCGCTCTGGTCATGGCGTTCCGGGACGGTGAGCCGCTGGCGGGGGCGCTGAACTTCATCGGCCGCGACGCCCTGTACGGGCGGCAGTGGGGGGCGCTGGACGAGGTCCCCTTCCTGCATTTCGAGCTCTGCTATTACCGGGCCATCGAGTTCGCGATCCAGCATGGCCTGTCGCGGGTCGAGGCCGGAGCGCAGGGCGACCACAAGATCGCGCGCGGCTACCTGCCCTCCCCCGTTTACTCGGCGCACTTCATCGCCGACCCGGCGCTGCGCGGGCCGGTGGCGGACTATCTGGAGCGGGAGCGCCCGGCCATGGAGGCCGAGATGCACGCCATGGCGGAAGAGCTGTCGCCGTTCCGGAAGGATCTGGGTTAGCGCGCGGCTTCTGGTCCGCCGATGAACCAGCCGGCGATCCAGCTGACGATGCCGGTGACGATGGCCGCGCCGATGCCGGCGCCCAGGCCCGCGACGGCGAAGCCGTCCAGCAGCCAGGCGACCAGGCCGATGACGGCGGCGTTCACCACCAGCAGGAACAGGCCGAAGGTGATCATGGTCAGGGGGAAGGTCAGCACCGTCAGGATCGGCCGCACCACGGCGTTGGCGACGCCCAGCAGAATGGCGGCCAAAGCGAGCGAGCCGTTGTCGCTGAACGACACGCCCGGCACCAGCCGGGACGCCAGCCACAGGGCCAGACACGTGACGAGGAACTGGACGATCAGGCGGACCATGGCGAACTCCGTGGGTGAACCTTGACCATAACACCTGAGCGCCGCGAGGGCTCCCCTCTCCGCGCGAGGATTGCTAGCGTGCGCGTCTGACGGAGCCTCCCATGACCCTTCACGCCCCTTACGACCCCGACAACATCTTCGCGAAGATCCTGCGCGGCGAGATCCCGTCGGTGAAGGTGTGGGAGGACGACGACGTGCTGGTGTTCATGGACGTCTTCCCGCAGTCGGAGGGCCATACGCTGGTCATCTCCAAGACCTCGACCGCGCGGAACCTGCTGGAGATGGAGCCGGAGCCGCTGGCCAAGGTCATGGCGGCGACGCAGCGGACGGCGAAGGCCATCGAGGCGGCGCTGAAACCCGAGGGATTCTCGGTCGTGCAGTACAATGGCGAGGCGGGTGGGCAGACCGTCTATCACCTGCATTTCCACATCATCCCGCGCTGGGCGGATCGCGCGATGAAGGGCCATGGGCATGCGCCGATGGCTGATGCGGCGGTGCTGAGGGGGCTGGCGGATCGGATCGCGGCGGCGCTTTAGAGCGGTCCCCGGAAGATGAACCACGCTCCGCCAATGATCAGGGCGAAGCCGACGGCGTGGTTCAGGGTCAGCTTCTCGCCGAGGAAGGTGATCGAGAAGACGGCGAAGACGATCAGGGTGATCACCTCCTGCATCGTCTTCAGCTCGGCGGCCGAATAGACCTGATGGCCGATGCGATTGGCGGGGACGGCCAGGCAGTATTCGAAGAAGGCGATGCCCCAGCTGACGATCACCACGATCCACAGCGGCTTGGACCCGAATTTCAGATGGCCGTACCAGGCCAGGGTCATGAAGACGTTGGAGGCGACCAGCATCAGCACCGGCGCCAGATGGGGAATGGAGATCGGCACGACGGCCCCCGCTTGCGTATCGCCCCTTGCGCCAGCATAAGGACCGCCCGTCAAGTGGGACGCCGGTTTAGCTCAGCTGGTAGAGCAGCGGTTTTGTAAACCGAAGGTCACGGGTTCGATTCCTGTAACCGGCACCACTCTCCTGAAATCAGAAGATCAGCCCCGCGCGGGCCTCGTGCAGACGGGCGAAGTGGTTGGCGGCGGCGTCGCCGAACAGGACCGGGTCCGCCGAATGGGCGTCCTCGATCACCCCCAGCACGGCGTCGATGGCCTCCTCGCGCGAGGGCTGCCTGCCCTCGGCCAGACGGTCGAGCAGGCCCAGCAGGGCGTCGCGGCGCAGGCGGGCCTGGGCCTTGAGCACCTTGTCGCTGGCGGCGGCGCGCTTGGGCGGCAACGGGTCGTGGAAGACCGGGATGTCGAGGAAGCTGTCCTCGGCCGGCGGCCCCATCTCGGGCGCGGGCGGACGGGGCGCGAGGATCGGCTCGGCCGAGACCATGGCGGGGATGACCACCGGGTCGGCGGCGACGACATCGGCGTTCAGCTTGCCGCAGCGACGGCAACGGTCCGCCTGATGGCGCTCGGACCAGAAATAATCGTGCCTGCAAAGCAGCGGCTTGAGTGGCGTGCGCATGATCCATCCCCCGGAGCCCGGGAAATCGACTCATACTGAACAGCTTGTCAACCATCGTTCGCCTGACAGGCGCGCGACGGCGGAGGGTTTAGCCTCCGCCGAGAGCCACCGCGACGCGATAGGTCACGAAGGACGCCAGATAGGCCAGACCGAACATGTAGACGATCATGATCCAGGTCCACTTCATTGAGTTGGTCTCGCGACGGACGACGCCGAGGGTCGGCATGCACTGGGGCGCGAAGATGTACCAGGCGAGGAAGGCCAGACCCGTGGCCAGCGACCAGTTGGCGGCCAGGACCCCGGCCATGGCGCTGGTCGCGTTCTCGGCGTCGGCGACCGAATAGACGGTGCCCAGGGCCGCGACGGCCACCTCGCGCGCGGCCATGCCGGGCACAAGAGCCACCACCATCTGCCAGTTGAAGCCGATGGGACGGAACAGGGGCTCCAGCGCATGGCCGATCATGCCCGCGAAGGAATAGTCGATGGCCGGTCCGGTGGCGCCTTCCGGCGGATAGGGGAAGGTCGACAGGAACCACACGATGATCATCAGCGGCAGGATGATCCGCGCCGCGCGGTTGATGAAGATCCTGGCCCGGAGCCACAGATTGAACAGGACGTTCTTGATGTCCGGCATCTTGTAGGCCGGGAGCTCCATCATGAAGGGCTCGGTCGAGCCTCTCCAAAAGATCTTGCGGATGACGAAGGAGACGGTCAGGGCGCTGAAGATGCCCGCGGCGTAGAGGCCGAACATGACCAGCCCCTGCAGGTTGACGAAGCCCCAGACAGTCTCGTTCGGGATGAAGGCGGCGATGATCAGGACATAGACCGGGATGCGCGCCGAACAGGTCATCAGGGGCGCGACCAGGATGGTGGTCAGGCGGTCGCGACGGTTGTCGATCACCCGCGTGGCCATGATGCCCGGAATGGCGCAGGCGAAGCTGCTGAGCAGGGGAATGAAGGCGCGGCCGTGCAGCCCCGCGCCGCCCATGATCCTGTCCATCAGGAAGGCCGCGCGGGCCATGTAGCCTAAGTCTTCCAGCGCGATGATGAAGGCGAAGATGATCAGGATCTGCGGCAGGAAGACCAGAACGCTGGCCACGCCGCCGATCAGGCCGTCGACCAGCAGGCTCTGGAACAGGCCCCACAGCCCCTCGTCGGGGATGACGGACGCGACGCCCTGCCCCACCAGACCGATCCCGGCCTCGATCCCGTCCATGGCCGGGGCGGCCCAGGCGAAGACCGACTGGAACATGACGAACAGGATGCCCAGCAGGATGACCAGACCGGCGACCGGGTGCAGCAGGACGCTGTCGATCTTGCCGGTCAGGGTGTCCGGCCGCTCGGGCGGCAGGACATAGGCCTTCATGATGCGCTCGGCCTCGCGGGCCTTGCCGCGCAGGGCCTCGGCGTCCGGGGCGGCCCAGTCGCTGTCGCCGAAGCTGGCGTTGGCGGCCAGGACATCCTCGACCTGGGCGACCAGATCGTCGACGCCGCGGCGACGGGTGGCGACCGTGGTGATGATCGGCACGTCCAGCTCGGCGCGCAGGCCGTCGAGGTCGATCCGCAGGCCCTGACGCTGGGCGATGTCGAACATGTTGAGCGCCAGCACCATCGGACGCCCGATGGCCTTCATCTCGAGGATCAGGCGCAGGACCAGACGCAGGTTGGTGGCGTCGGCCACGGCGATGATGACGTCCGGCGGCGTCTCGCCGGCCAGCTTGCCCAGAACGGCGTCGCGGGTGACTTCCTCATCCGGGCTGCGGGCGCGCAGGGAATAGGTGCCCGGCAGGTCCAGCACCGAGATCGAACGGCCCGAAGCCGAGCGGATGAAGCCCTCCTTCCGCTCGACGGTGACGCCGGCGTAGTTGGCGACCTTCTGGTGCGAACCGGTCAGGGCGTTGAACAGGGCGGTCTTGCCGCTGTTCGGATTGCCGACCAGGGCGATGCGGGCGGTCTTCAGCGCGACGTCCATCAGGCGGCGTCCAGCTGGATGATCAGGCTGGCGGCCTCGTGACGGCGCAGGGCCACGCGCATGTCGTCGACCTTCAGGGCGATGGGATCACGGCCGAACAGGCCCTCGTGCAGCAGCTCCACCCGCGCGCCCTCGACGAAGCCCAGCTCGATCAGGCGGCGCTCCAGCTCGACCGCATCGCTCTGGTGGTGACAGTGCTCGCCGACCTTGACGATGACGCCGCGGGCGCCCTTGCGGGCCTCGCTCAGTTTGAGGGTGTCGGACATGGAACTCGTAGAAAGCCTCGGCGCGGAAAGGCGCGCCCTTGCTGACAGTGATTATCAGGTGCGAAGCCTTAGCGTCCACCCCGGCCAAGCGTCGCAGGACGGTTGTTCGGGCGCGCGGTTGGGCTATCACTGGCGGCGGAATTCGGAGCCGAACCATGAGCCGCCCTGCCCTTCTCGCCGTGACCGCCGCGACCGCCCTTCTGGGCCTGTCCGCCTGTGGCGACGGCGGCGCATCGGGACCGGCCAAACCGGCGGCTCCGCCCAAGCCGGAGCTCACGGCGGAGCAGAAGGCGGCGCTGCTGGCCGCCCTGCCTACCCCCTACAATCAGGGCGATCTGGACAACGGCCGCCGCGTCTTCGCCCGCTGCCGCTCGTGCCACACGGTCAGCGAGGGCGGGCCGAACATGACGGGTCCGAACCTGTACGGCGTGTTCGGCCGTCAGGCGGGCGGCGTGGAGGGCTATAACTACTCCAACGCGGTGAAGACCGCGGGCTTCGTCTGGGACGCCGAGAAGCTGGATCACTGGCTTGAGAACCCGCACACCTTCCTGCGCGGGACCAAGATGAGCTTCGCCGGGCTGTCCGAGCCGACGGACCGGCGCGATGTGATCGCCTGGCTGAAGGTGGAGACGGGGTATGTGCCGCCTGCAGCGGAGGCGGCGCCCGCACCGGCCCAATGAGGCGGATCGCCGTCGTTTCGGACATCCACGGCAACCTGGCCGCGCTGGAAGCCGTGCTGACCGATATCGCTCGCCGGGGCGCGGATCAGATCGTCAATCTGGGCGACATCTGCTCGGGGGCCCTGTACCCGCGCGAGACCGCTGACCGACTGATGGCGCTGAACCTGCCGAGCATTCGCGGCAACCACGAGCGGCAGGTGCTGACCCTGCCCCGAGATCGAATGGGCCTGTCCGACCGGCATGCCCTCGACACCTTGCGTCCGGACCAGATCGACTGGCTGGGCAGCCTGCCGGCCCAACTCCGCCTGACCGAGGACGTGCTGATGGTTCACGGCACGCCGCGCAGCGACGTCGAATACTGGATGGAGACGGTCGAGCCGGCGGGGCTGCGCCCCGCCACCACCGCCGAAATCCGCGCCCGCGCCGAGGGCGTCGAGGCGACTGTCGTTTTGTGCGGCCACACCCACATTCCGCGCATCGTGCAGATCGACGGCGGGCCGCTGGTGGTCAATCCGGGCAGCGTGGGCCTGCCCGCTTACGACGATGACCGGCCTTTCCCGCACGTGGTGGAGACCGGAACGCCGCATGCCCGCTACGCCATCATCGAAACCCGCGAGGACGGCTGGTCCGCGCAGCTTCTCGCGGTCGCCTATGACTGGGACGAGGCCGCCCGCGTAGCTCGCGCCAACGGGCGGGAAGACTGGGCCCGCGCGCTGGGCACGGGCCGCGTCTGATCCCTATTCCGCCGCCGCCAGCTTGTCGTTGGCGACGGCTTCCTGGGCTTCCCATTCCTCGATCTTGCGGGCGGTGTATTCCGGCGACCTGGTGAAGCGCGCCAAGACGCCGTAGATCACCGGCACCACGAACAGGGTCAGGACCGTGGCGAACATGGCCCCGGCGAAGATGACCACGCCGATGGTCTGACGGCTGCCCGCGCCCGCACCCTGCCACAGGACCAGCGGCAGGGCGCCGAAGGCGGTGGCGATCGAGGTCATGATGATCGGGCGCAGACGCAGGGTCGAGCTTTCGATGATCGCGTCGCGGATCGATCGGCCCTGATCCCGCAGCTGGTTGGCGAACTCCACGATCAGGATGCCGTTCTTGGCGGCGACCCCGATGAGGATGATCAGGCCGATCTGCGAGTAGATGTTCAGGCTGGAGCCCGCCATCGTCAGGCCGAACAGACCACCGGCGGCGGCCAGCGGCACGGTCAGCATGATCACCGCCGGGGTGATCCAGCTTTCGAACTGGGCCGCCAGAACCAGGAAGACCAGCAGCAGGGCCAGGCCGAACGCGGCGATGACCGCCCCGCCGGCTTCCTGCTGGTCGCGCGCCGCGCCGCCCCACTGGGTGGTGACCACGCCCTGCGGCTGCTGGGCGGCGGTCTGGGTCAGGAACTGGGTGGCGTCGGCGATGGTGTAGCCCGGCGCCAGGTCGGCGCTGAGGGTGATGGCGCGCTGACGGTCCAGACGGCGACGGTCCGGGGTGTCGCCCGAGGTCTGGGTGTTGACCACCGCGGACAGGGGCACCAGCTGGCCCGAGCCGGTGTTGACGTAGAGGGCCTGGAGGTCGCTGACGTTGCGGCGGTTGTCGCGCTCGGTCTGCAGTATGACGTCGTACTCCTGACCGCCACGCAGATAGGTGGTGGCGCGGCGGGAGCCGAACATGGTCTCCAGCGTCCGGCCGATCGACTGGGACGAGACGCCCAGGGCGGCGGCCTTCTCCGGATCGACGTCGACGAGCAGGCGCGGCGCGTTCGGCTCATAATTCAGACGCGGGCGCGAGAAGCCGGGGTTTTCGAGCGAGGCGGCCAGAACCGGCTGCAGCCAGTTGTAGATCTCCTCGTACTCGGAGCCGGTGACGACCATCTCGACGGAGTTGGAGTTGCCGCCGCCGCGCTGGAAGGCGCCGGGGGTGGAGGCGTTGACCTGGGCGTCGGTCTGGCCGCGCAGCTTGCCGTTCAGTTCCTGGGCGATCTCGTCGGCCGATCGGGTGCGCTTGGACCAGTCGGCCAGGATCAGGCTGCCGTTGCCGGAGTTGTAGCTGCCGCCACCGAAGCCGGGGGCGGAGATCAGATAGCTATCGGCCTCGCCGCTCTGCTTGTACTCGGCGAGCAGGGGCTCAACGCCCATCATGATGTTGCGGGTGTAGTCGAAGCCCGCGCCCTCGGGACCCGAGACGCGGATCTGGACGCGACCGCGATCCTCGGCCGGGACCAGCTCCTCGGGGAGCGAGACGAACATGACCGCCGTGCCGGCGCCGATCAGCAGGATCAGGGCGACCACGCCGATGACCGCCGCCCTGGCGCCCAGCATCATGCTGAGCGAGTTGCCGTACGAGGTCTTCAGCTTGTCCATGGCCCAGTCGACGCGGCGCGCGACAAAGCCACCGGTGTGCGCCGGTTTCAGAATCTTGGACGCCAGCATGGGCGACAGGCTGAGGGCGAGGAAGGCCGAGAAGGCCACGGCCGCGGCGATGGCCGCCGCCAGTTCGACGAACAGGCGACCGACGTAGCCAGGCAGGAACAGCAGGGGCGCGAACACCGCCAGCAGCACCACGGTGGTGGCGACGACCGCGAAGAAGACCTGGCGGGCCCCACGCTCGGCGGCGACCAGAGGCGGTTCGCCGTGGTCGAGGCGACGCTGGATGTTCTCGACCACCACGATGGCGTCATCGACCACCAGACCGATGGCCAGCACGAGCGCCAGCAGGGTCAGCAGGTTCAGCGAGAAGCCCAGCGGGGCCAGCACGATGAAGGTGGCCAGCAGACAGATGGGCGCCACGACGGACGGGATCAGGGCGGCGCGCAGACTGCCCAGGAAGATGAAGTTGACCAGGGCGACCAGCGCCATGGAGATGCCGATGGTGATCCAGACCTCGTCGATGGCGTGGCTGGTGAAGACCGAGTTGTCGGAGCCGACGACCAGTTCGGTGCCCTGCGGCAGGCTGGGGCGGATCTCCTCGATCATCTTCTTGACGCCGTCCGAGATGGCCAGGTCGTTCGACTGGGCCTGACGGGTCACGGCCAGACCGATCTGGTCCATGCCGTTGCCGCGGAACAGACGGCGGTCCTCGGCGGGGGCCTCGACCACGCGGGCGATGTCGCCCAGACGGGTGACATAGGCGGCCTGGCCCTGGATGGCGCCGGTGGCGCCGCTGGGCAGGGCGTTGGCGTTGGAGGCCTGGCCGCTGGTGTTGTTCGAGGCGGCGGCGTTGGAGGCCGAGCCGCGCGTGCCGATGGGCAGTTGGCGGAAGTCCTCGGCGCGGGCGTAGGTGCGCGCCACGCGGACGGTGTAGTCCTTCTGGCCGGACTCCAGCGAACCGGCGGGCAGTTCGACGTTCTGGGCGGTCAGGGCCGTCTCGACGTCGGTGACGGTGATGCCGCGCGCGGCCATGGCGGCGGCGTCCAGCCAGATGCGCATGGCGTAGCGCTGCTCGCCATAGATCTGGACCTGGGCGGCGCCCGGCACGGTGGCCAGACGGTCGATCAGATAGCGGTCCGCGTAGTCCGTCAGCTCGAGCCGGTTCATATTGGTCGAGCGCAGGAACAGGATGATGATCGGCTGGCTGTCGGAGTCGGCCTTGGCCACTTCCGGCGGGTCGGCCTGATCCGGCAGACGGCCGACGACGCGGCTGACACGGTCGCGGACGTCGTTGGCGGCGTCGTCGATGTTGCGGTCCAGCGAGAACTCGATGTTCACATTGGAGCGGCCGTCGCGGCTGGACGAGGTGATGCGCTCGACGCCCTGGATGCCGGCGATCTGCTGCTCGATGGGCTCAGTGATCCGGCTTTCGATGACCTCGGCGGAGGCCCCGGCGTAGCTGGTGCTGACCGAGACGACCGGCGGATCGACGTCCGGCAGCTCGCGCACGGGCAGGAAGAAGAAGGCCGCGGCGCCGATCACGCAGAGCACGATCGCCGCCACCGCCGCCATGACGGGGCGGCGGACGGAAACGTCGGAGAGCATCATCGGGCGGCGCCCTGCTGGGCCGGAGCGCGGCCCTGTGCGCCTCGCTCGCCGCCGCCGACGCGGACGGGGGCGTTGGGCTGGATGCGGTTCAGGCCCGAGCCGACGACACGGTCGCCGTTGTTCAGCCCGGTCAGGATTTCGACGAAGCCGCCCTCGACGGCGCCGGTCTCGACGGTGACGCGCTGGGCGGTGGAGCCCCGCTCGCCGTTGACGATGCGGTAGACGAAGGCGCCCTCGCCCTCATACTGGACGGCGGCCTCGGGCACGGAGACGGCCTGACGCAGGCCCTGCTGGACGGCGACGCGGACGGCCATGCCCGGCCGGATGCGGGCGCCGGGGTTGGGGATTTCGGCGCGGGCGGTGATCGAGCGGGAGGCCTCGTTCACCCGGGTGTCGATCAGGGCGATGCGACCGGTGAAGACCTCGTCGCCATAGGCGTCGATGGTGGCGATGATCGGCGTCCCGGCGCGCAGGACCGACAGGTAACGCTCGGGGACCGGGAAATCGACGCGGACGACGTCGATGTCGTCCAGGGTGGTGATGACGGCGCCCGGGTTGACCAGGGTGCCCGCCGTGACGGTGCTGAGACCCAGAACGCCCGCGAAGGGGGCGCGGATGGTGCGGTCGCCGGCGCGGGCCTGCGAGGCCTCCAGCGAGGCGCGGGCCGATTCCAGCTCGGTCTCATACTGTTCGACCATGGCGGCGGAGGCGAAGCCGCGCTCGCTGAGGGTCTTGTAGCGTTCGTACTGGGTCTGGGCGCGGGCCACCTGGGCGCGGGCCTGGGCGATGGAGGCGTCCTCCTCGCGGGCCTGCAGCTGGACCAGCGGGGTCCCGGCGGCGACGCGCTGGCCGTCGGTGAACATGACGCGGGTGATCAGTTCGCTGGTCGAGGAGGTGATGTTGACCGAGCGACGGCCGCGGGCGACGCCGAGGACGCGGATGCGGTCGCTGAACTCGCGCGGAGACGCGACGGCTTCCGAAACGGTCTGGCCGCGTCCGCCCGCTCCGCCCCGACCACCGGCGCCGCCGCCCTTTTCATCGTCGGCGAAGGCCATGCGCATGACCACGGCGGCCACCATCAGGGCCAGAACAATCGCCGCGGCGACGAGGAAGAAGTGACGCTTGACCACGCGGCGTGCGCTCCGGGAATCTGGGGACGTGCCGACTTAGCGGCTCCCGCCGTCGACGCAACTTAAGTTCATGTAACGGGCGCTGTTTCGGATTCCGTCGCGCTTAAAACCGGCGCCACAAGCCCAGCACCGGACCGCCGGAACGCGGGGTTTCGCGCCCGCTGAGAGCCTCCCGCCAGCCGAACTGGACCGCCCACGGGCCGAAATGCCGCACCAGAGACGTCTCGACCGACAGCCAGCTGGGCCCGCCGCCATCGGCCTGACCGGCGTAGGCCTGATTGAGCACCATCCATTTTTCGCCGAAATGGACGCCAAGCGTGGCGTCGACGCGGGTCTCGTCCGGCAGGCCGCCGCGCAGGCGCCGGGCGGCCTCAAGGGTGACGAAGCCGCCAGTGGCGCCGGGTCCCATCCAGCGGCCGGGACCGAAGGAACGGCCCAGGGCGGCGCGGACCTCCCAGTCCTGACCGCCGATGCCGGGGTCGGCGTAGCCGGCGTTGCGCCCCTCCCCGCCGTCAGCGACGCCGCCGTAGAGGGCTAAAGCCGTCTTGTCGTCGCGCCAGACCTGCCAGTTCAGGCCGATCTCCAGCGGACCACGGCCTTCGTAATCGACGAAGGCGTCCTCGCCCGACTGCCAGTCTGTTTTCAGCCGGACGGTCAGGCGGGAAGTGAGGCCGTATTCGGCGAAGAGGGAGACCGCCGTGTCACGGCGCTCGGCGGGGAGCGGGAGCAGGTCGCTGTTCGGGTCGAAGCCCTGATCGGCGCGCATGGCCTCCAGCTTGACGATCACCTGCCCGTCGCCCTTGGGCAGAGTCCAGGGACCGGCCGTAGCCGGGGCGGCGACCCCGAGGGCCGCCAGCGTCAGCAGCAGCCCCCCGGTCGGTTTCAAGTGTCGTAGCCGGGCGACTTCCTGTCGAGCATACGCAACGCGCCCGGCCAGGCGAGGGCCGAAATGAAGCTGATCCCCTTGCCCTGCTCCCTGGTCACGTCCTGCGCCTCATCTGGGGCGAACAGGACATGCTCGCGCCCGCCGGACAGGGCCGCGACCTGCTGGGCGCAGGCGCGTTCGAGGAAGAATATGCCCAGCCAGGCCGCCGCGGCCGTCTGACCGACCGCCAGGGTGCCGTGGTTGCGCAGCAGCATCAGCGGCTTGTCGCCCATGTCGGCGATCAGGCGCTCGCGCTCTTCGTGGTCGAGGGCCAGCCCCTCATAGCCGTGGTAGGCGACCTGATGCTGGAGCAGGCAGGCGTTCTGGCCGATGGGCAGCAGGCCTTCCTTCTGGGCGGCGACGCCGACGCCCGCGACGGTGTGCAGGTGGATGACGAAATGCGCGTCCTCCCGGGCCCCGTGGATGGCCGAGTGGATGGTGAAGCCCGCCGGATTGATGAAGCTGTCCGTCTCCTGGACGATGTTGCCGTCCAGATCGACCTTCACCAGGCAGGAGGCCGTCATCTCCTCGAAATACCAGCCGTAGGGGTTGATGAGGAAGTGATGCTCCGGTCCCGGCACGCGGGCCGAGATGTGGGTGAAGATCATGTCGTCCCACCCGTGCAGGGCGACGAGCCGGTAGAGCGCCGCGAGCTCGACGCGCGCCTTCCATTCCGCCTCTGAAACCCTCGACCGGATCGATGTGATCGCGCCGTCCGCCATAGCCGTAGTCCTCGCCTGATTATCGTTATCGGCCTTATGGGCCGGCACGCTCGCGCGCACGTTGATCCGCGTCAAGATTCAGGTTCCGTTAACCGCGTCTTTAACTTGCGAACGTTACGGTAAAGCCCGCCGAAACCATGTCGGTTTTCCGGAGACGTTTGTGACCGTCCTCGTCCAGCTTAATTCCTCCCGGATGCCGGAGCGCGCGCCGCGCGCGGAAGACCTGCTGGCCCTGGCCCGCAACAACAGTCCCGACGCGCGCCAGCGGCTGCTGCTGGGCGTGTTGGCCCTGTGCGACGCCAGCCCGCCGGACGGCCAGATGTCTCCCATCCTGGGCGAGATCTTCCTGTTCCTGGCCCGGCAGGCCGAACGCGACATCCGCAAGGCCCTGGCCGACCGTCTGGCCTACGCCGACTGGGCGCCGCCGGCGCTGGTCAATGTGCTGGCGCTGGACGAGATCGAGATCGCCGCCCCCATCCTGGCCTCCAGCCCGGTGCTGCAGGACGACGACCTGCTGCAGATCCTGATCGAGGCCTCGCTGGACCACCAGATCGCCGTGGCCCGCCGCCCGCAGATCAGCGGCCGCATCGCCGACGCCGTCATCGAACGCGCCGTTCCCGCCGTGCTGACCGCGCTGGCCACCAACCGCACCGCCCAGATCAGCGGTGAAGGCTTCCGCCGTCTGGTCGAGCATTCGCGCCGCATCGCCGCCCTGCGCGGCCCGCTGTCGCGCCACCCCGGCCTGAGCCAGGCGCTGGCCGAGCAGATGTATCACTGGGTCGGTTCGGCCCTGCGCGAGTCGATCACCACCCGCTTCCAGGTCGATGAGCGCAAGCTGGGCACGGCGGTCTATGACGCCGTCGAGGGCGTGCTGCGCCAGGCCCGACCGGAAGACTTCGCCCCCGACACGCCCGAGCGCGAGGAGATGGAGCGTCGCCTGGTCGCCAAGCTGCAGGCCGCGGGGCAGCTGAAGCCCGCCATGCTGATCCGCGCCGTGCGCGAGCGCCGCATGAGCCTGCTGGTGCACGGCCTGGCCACCCTGGGCGGCTATACGGTCAATCAGATCCGGCAGGCGCTGAACAGCCCGACGCCGGAAGCCCTGTATTACGCCTGCTCCTCGGTCGGCATCGACCGGGCGGTCTTCCCCAGCCTGCTGGTCGAGCTGCGCAAGCTGAACCACGGCCTACCGGGCGACCTTGGCAAGCCGGTGTGGCAGCGCGGCTCGCTGTCGCCGACCTCGGCGGCCCGCGCCTTCCGCGCCATCATCGGCCCGGATCAGGACGAGCAACAGCGCATCGCCGTTTGACTTCACCGTTCGGCTCGGCTTGCGTGCGGTCGTGACCTCGCCTTCTGATCGTTCCCTTCGCCTGGCCTTCACCGCCTCCGACCGTCCGGAGGCGCAGGAGGCGCGCGTGCGTCTGGCCGAACGCTACGGCTCGGTCCCCGAGGACCAGGCCGATGTGATCGTGGCCCTGGGCGGCGACGGCTTCATGCTGGAGACCCTGCACACGGTCATGGAGCGCCGCACCCCGGTGTTCGGCATGAACCGCGGCTCGGTCGGCTTCCTGATGAACGACTACGAGGACGACGGCCTGCTGGAGCGGCTGGCCGGGGCGGGTCGCGCGGTCATCCACCCGCTGCAGATGGACGCCTGGACCGAGAGCGGTCAGGTGCACAGCGGGCTGGCCATCAATGAGGTCTCCATGCTGCGTCAGACGCGGCAGACCGCAAAGCTGAGGATCAGCGTTGACGGTCGGGTGCGGCTGGAGGAGCTGGCCTGCGACGGCTGCCTGGTGGCCACGGCGGCGGGATCGACCGCCTACAACCTGTCGGCCCACGGCCCGATCATCCCGCTGGATTCGCGCGTGCTGGCCCTGACCCCGATCAGCGCCTTCCGCCCCCGGCGCTGGCGCGGGGCCCTGCTGCCGCATCAGGCGACGGTCTGTTTCGAGATCCTGGAGGCCGACAAGCGGCCGGTCAGCGCCACCGCCGACAATTTCGAGGTCCGGCGCGTGGTGCGCGTCGATGTGCGCGAGCGGCGGGACATCGCCCTGACCATGCTGTTCGACGAAGGACGCTCGTTCGAGGAACGCGTGCTGGCCGAGCAGTTCGCCTCCTGAGGCTGTGCACGGCTTCTTAAGGTCGTCCGTGCGACCGTGATCGCCAGTCAATTTACGGGAGCGCCCGGTGAGCAATTCGGCCCAGGTCATTCGTCCGCCCAACACCCTTCGCATGAAGGTCGGCGGCGCGTTCGGCGGCATCGACGCCAACGCCATCGCCAAGGCCGAGGAAGCGCTGAAGGCCATGTCGGCCCAGTTCGGCCAATGGCTGCAGGACGAGATCGTCAAGCTGGACAAGGCCCAGTCGGACATCCGCGCCCAGGGCTACAACGCCCAGACCGCCGAGAACCTGTATTTCCGCGCCCACGACCTGAAGGGCCTGGGCACCACCTACCAGTATCCGCTGGTCACCCGTCTGGCCGGTTCGCTGTGCAAGATGATGGATGATCCGGCCAAGCGCATGGCCGCGCCGCTGATGCTGATCGACGCCCACATCGACGCGATCAAGGCCGTGGTCCGCGACCAGATCCAGACCGACGACCACCCGACCGGCAAGATCCTGGCCGAGACGCTGGAAGCCAAGGTGGCCGAACACCAGGGCTGATCGTCAGATCCATCCGAGATTTGAAACGCCCGCCCTCACCGGCGGGCGTTTTGCTGTGCGCTTTAGGCCGCCACCCCGGCCATGCCGCGGGCGGGCATGGGGGCCTGGTCGAGGCGTTCCATCAGATAGGCCAGGTCCTCGCGCGGGGCGTTGGGGCGCTGGGTCAGGAAGCGTTCGAGCATCTGCTCGCGGAAGGCGTCGTTGGTGGTGTCCACGCCCTCGGCCTGCAGGTTGCGCCAGGTGTCGACACCGGCGCGGAAGGCCTGGAACAGGCGCGGCGGCAGGCCGGCGCGATCGTAGATGGCCTTGAGCCCCAGCGGACCGGCGTCGTGGATCATCAGCCAGGCGCGCTGGTGCGGGGCGCCCGCCAGCTCAGCCATACCATGCTCGAACAGGGCCATCTGGCCTCGCGCCAGCGCCCGCAGCAGCAGGGAGCCGGTCAGGGCGCGGCGAGCGTGCAGGCTGGCCACGAACTGCGGCAGGTCGGCATGGTTGGCCGCCTGATCGACCAGATCGACGGTGGCCCGCTCGCGGGCGAAGGAGGCCAGCCGGATGGCGGTCTCGGGCGCGACCGAGTGGCGGGTGACCAGATGCTCGCGCACGGCCTCGGAGGCCATCTCGACCAGACGCTCGGTCACCGACAGGGGCAGGACCTGACGATAGGCCAGGGCGGCGACGATCTCGGGCCGGTCACCGAAGCGGTCGACGCAGCGGCCCAGAGCGGCCTCGGCGATGTCGGCGTTGTCATTGGCGGCCAAGGCGCGCACGGCGGGCTCGGCCCCGACCTCAGCCACGGCGGCGGCGACGTCGCGGCTGACGCGCGGGCGTGAGGCCACGGCGGTCTGACGCACGACCGATCCGGCCTGAACGATCTCGATCAGATCCTCGTCCGAGAAGACCGGCGAGAAATTGATCATCGGCAGGGCGACGCTGTCGACGTCGGCGGCCAAACGGCGGGCCACGTCGCGCGGGATCAGGTCGGAGGACTTCAGCGTGACCGCCATGGCCCGGCGGACCAGTTCGGCGGCGTCATTGGCCATCAGGCGCAGGATCTTCTGGGCGGCGGCGCGCTCGTGTTCGTCCAGCGGCGCCTTGTCCATGTTGCGACACAGCTTGTGGGCGGCGGCGGCGCGTTCATCCTCATCCGCGGACTGGATCAGGCGACGGATGTCGATCTCGGTCAGGCGGGCGCGAAAGGCGGTCATGGGACGCTCAGGGTCTGGCTTTGGAGCACCATCGGGCCACCATCGTTAACGGGCGGTTCACCATGGCCGGATTCGGCCTCAGACGTCCGACCTCTCTCCCGGCCCGAAGGCGCCGCCGAAGCCGCCCGCCTTGCCGTCGCCGTCCTGACCCAGCAGCAGGGCCAGCAGGCTTTGATCCTGTTTCAGCCGATCCAGTCGCGCCGCCAGCATCTGGTCGCGCTCGGACAGGATGGGCGGGCCGCCGAGCAGGTCGCCCGAACCCGCGCCCGCCGCCGGAGCCCCCTCGCCCGCCGAGCGCTGGAGGTTGGCGTGGACCTCGGCCACCGTCGCCGGGCGGCCGTTACGATAGAAGATGGAGCGATTGGCCGCCGCCGCCTCAGGGAAGATCGACGCCGCGCTGACCCCCGGACGCCGGTCCATGGCCTCCATCAGCTGGGCCGCCCCGGCCGGTCCGAGGAAGTGGGCGGCGTAGAGATCGCCCGCCCCCGGTTCACGTCCGGTGCGGCCCCGCAGATAGGCGGCGTTCTGGGCCGTCAGCTCGGCGGCCATGGTCGAGGCGGCCTGAGGATCGAAGCGGAGATCGAGCACGACATTGCGCGCCGAGCCCTCGACCCGCCAGCGCCCGTCCGAGCCGCGATAGATCAGGTCCGCGTACTGGCCGTAGCCGTGCTTGGCGCCATGGGCCTTCACCGTGCCCAGCCAGGTCTGCTCGATGAACTGGAACAGACCCGAGGCCGAGGACGTCGGCGCGCGCGCATTGGGATTCATCGCGCTTTCGCGGCGCGCTGTGCGCACGAGGAAGTCGGCGTCCACACCCGTTGCGCTGGACGCACGCCGGATGGCCGCCTCTACCCCGCCTGACGATGGAATCGCCCTGATGGTCATAATCGTTAACGCTGGCGAACTCTGGTTAACGAGCCCTTAACGTGACCGGAAAGCCACGTTCTTTCATCCGTCCAATCCGGCCCGATCCTCGCCGCAAACCCGCCCCAACGGCAGCGCTCCATTTTCGTCAGGGACGCTGTGGGGACAGTGAAAGACAGGGACGAATACCATGATGATCCGTACTGCCGGGGGCCCCGGACTGGTGAGCCCCATCGACTTCCACGAACGCAAGACGCGACGCCTGTCGCGCTCCACCTGGACCGCCATCGCCATCGTGGCGGCGGCCCACGCCGCGGTCGGGATCGCCTTGTACTATCAGCGGTTTGAGCTGAAGCAGATGGTGATGGACGAGCCGCCGACCATCACCGGTCCGATCATCACGCTGGAGCCCCCGCCCAAGGTCGAGCCCAAGCCCGAGGTGACGAAGCCCGTGGCGCCGAATCCCCGGCTTCATCCCACGCCCGCGCCGGTCACCCCCACCGACACCCTGCCGGTTCCGATCAACCCGGACGCCCGGCCGAGCGACGGTCCGACGATCAGCTTCCCGCCGGTCGACAATCCTGTGGATCGCGCCCCGCCGGCGACCCAGCCTCAGCCGGAACCGCCCGCCGTCCGCGTCATCCGCAACCCCAGCTGGATCAGCCAGCCAAATGCGGACCAGATGATGCGGGCCTATCCGAACACGGCGCTGCAGCGCGGACTGGCCGGATCGGCGACGCTGAACTGCCTGGTCGGCGCCAATGGCCGGGTCTCGGACTGCGCCGTCACCGGCGAGACGCCCAGCGGCGCCGGCTTCGGCGCGGCGGCCCAGCGGCTGTCGCGTCACTTCCGGATCAACCCCCGCACCGTTGACGGTGCGGCGGAAGGGTCCCGGGTCGCTATCAACCTGCGCTTCGTGCCGCCGGCTGAGTAAAGACCCGGAGGGGCGAGAGGGCCGACGCGTCCGCAAGAGGCGCGCGGCCCTCGATCCCGTCCGCGACGATCGCCCCGACCATCGGCCCCAGCAGCCAGCCGTTGCGACGGGGGGCCAGCGCCAGATGCAGGCCCGGCGCGCCGGACGGTCCCGCCATCGGCAGGCCGTCGGGCGACGCGCCGCGAATGCCGACGCGCGGCTGACCGGCCTGGCCTTCGCCGCCGATCAGGGCGACGCCGTTGGCGACCTGTCTGGCCGCGATCTCCATGTCCGGGTCGGTGCTGCGTTCGCCCGACTGCATGGTGGCCCCGCACAGGGCGCCGTCGGCGGTCGGGGTCGCATAGCCGCCCGGGCCGCGCAGGACCCGCTGAGGCGCCGCGCAGACGATGGGGGTCAGTTGCCCCCGGATCGGCTCGATGGCGTCCACCAGGGCCGCAACAGCCTCAGGAAGCCCCGGCAGGGCCGTCGCCGCGCCGGTGGCCAGCACCACCGCCGGCGCCGTCCACTGGCGTCCATCGGCTGAAACCACCGTCCACAGGCCGTCGGCGTGGAACAGGCGCGCGACCGTCGCCTCTACGCGGGCCACGCCGGGCAGGACCGAGAGCTGGGCCAGCGCCCCTTGCGCCTCGATGCGCCAGTCGTCGGGGGTGAACAGCCCCTCCCCCGCCCGTTCGGCGGCGAAGCCGAGCCGACGCAGGATCACGACGGCGGCGTCCGGGTCAGGGCCGCGCCACTCGGCGCCGTCCAGATGCAGGGTCAGGCCGTGCTGACCGGCGAAGGCGGGCCACAGGTCGCGCCCGCGCTTCAGCAGGGCCGCATGGTCCGGCGACAGGCCGTCGATCAGGCTTTCCATGGCCGGGGCGATCATCCCAGCCGCCGCCGAGGAGGCGTTGGGGCCGCCCGGATCGAGCACGGTCACCGCATGGCCGCGCGCGGCCAGTTCGGCGGCGCTGGACAGACCCAGCACCCCCGCGCCGATGACGATCACATTCGGGGAAGAAGACACGGCGGGTCACATCGACCCGCCGCGCTTGTTTTGCAAGTGGACGTTCTGTCCGCGCGTTACTCGGCGGCGATAGCCGCTGCGCGGCGGGCGTCGATGCGGGCGGTCAGGGCCGCGTGCTGGTCCCACAGGGCCTTGGGCAGGCGGTCGCCGAAGGTCTCGTAGAAAGCGGGGATCAGGGCGGCTTCCTCGGCCCAGACCTCGGCGTCGACGTCCAGCAGGGTGGCCAGATCGGCGTCCGACAGGGTCAGGCCCGACAGGTCCAGCGCCTCGACCGACGGGACGCGGCCGACCGGGGTGTCCACGGCCTCGGCCTGGCCGTCCAGACGCTGGGCGATCCATTTCAGGACGCGGGCGTTGTCGCCGAAGCCCGGCCAGACGAACTTGCCGTCCTCGTTCTTGCGGAACCAGTTGACGAAGTAGAGGCGCGGCAGCTTCGACGCGTCCGTCTTGCCGCCCATGGCCAGCCAGTGGGCGAAATAGTCGCCCATGTTGTAGCCGCAGAAGGGCAGCATGGCGAAGGGATCGCGACGCAGCTCTCCGACCTTGTTCTCGGCGGCGGCGGTGCCTTCAGAGGCGACCGACGAGCCCATGAAGACCCCGTGCTCCCAGTCGAAGGCCTCGGTGACCAGCGGCACGGCCGAGGCGCGGCGGCCGCCGAACAGGATGGCGTCGATCGGCACGCCGCGCGGGTCTTCCCACTCGGGCGCGATGGTCGGGCACTGATGGGCCGGGGCGGCGAAGCGGGCGTTCGGGTGGGCGGCGGGCTCGCCCGAGGCCGGATCGTGGGCCGCGCCCTTCCAGTTGGTCAGGCCTTCCGGGGCGTCCTTGGACAGGCCTTCCCACCAGACGTCGCCGTCGTGGGTCAGGCCGGTGTTGGTGAAGATGGTGTTCTTCGCCAGCGTCGCGAGCGCGTTCTGGTTGGTGTTGCGGCTGGTGCCCGGGGCCACGCCGAAGAAGCCCGCTTCCGGGTTCACGGCGTAGAGGCGGCCGTCGTCGCCGAAGCGCATCCAGGCGATGTCGTCACCGACCGTCTCGGCCTTCCAGCCGGGGATGGCGGGCTGGAGCATGGCCAGGTTGGTCTTGCCGCAGGCCGAGGGGAAGGCGGCGGCGATATATTTCGCTTGCCCCTCCGGATTGGTCAGCTTGAGGATGAGCATGTGCTCGGCCAGCCAGCCCTCATCGCGGGCCATGACCGAGGCGATGCGCAGGGCGTAGCATTTCTTGCCCAGCAGGGCGTTGCCGCCGTAGCCCGAGCCGTAGGACCAGATCTCGCGGGTCTCGGGATAGTGGACGATCCACTTGTCCTCATTGCACGGCCACGCCACGTCGGCCTGTCCCTCGGCCAGCGGAGCGCCGAGGGTGTGGACGGCGGGCACGAAGACGCCGTCGTCGCCCAGCACGTCCAGCGCCGGCTGGCCCATGCGGGTCATGATGCCCATGGAGACGGCGACATAGCCGCTGTCGGTGATCTCGACGCCGAGGGCGCTGATCTTCGAGCCCAGCGGCCCCATCGAGAAGGGCACGACATACATGGTGCGACCGGCCATGCATCCGTCGAACAGGCCGTCCATGCGGGCGCGCATCTCGACCGGATCAGCCCAGTTGTTGGTCGGACCGGCGTCGATCTGGTTGGCCGAGCAGATGAAGGTGCGGCTTTCGACGCGGGCGACGTCCTTGGGGTCCGAGGCGGCGTAGTAGCTGCCCGGGCGCTTGAGCGGGTCCAGCGCCTTCAGCGTGCCCTTGCCGATCAGGTCGGCGACGATGGCCTCCTTCTCGGCGTCCGAGCCGTCGCACCATTGGACGCGCGCGGGCCTGGTCAGCGCCGCGATCTGCTCGACCCAGGCGACCAGACCGGCATGGTTGGTCGGGGCCGGGTGAAGGCCGGGAATCGATTGGGTCACGCTGGTCTCCTGAACCGTGAAGGCCCGGTGATCTGATCGCCGCCGTGGCCCCTCCCTGTGCGTGTGATCACGCTATGTTTCAGCCGGAATGACACCGAAGGCCGAGCGTCGTCAACCGATGCAAGTTTCAACCTCTCGCGAGGCCCCGACGCCGGGCGATCTGCACATTTCCGGTCGCGATCCCGGCGTGGGCGGGGTATCGGGCGGCCATGCAGACGATGGACGCCCTGAACGCGACTCCCGAAGGCGGGCTGAACTCCCCCGCCGCGCTCCGCAACGCCGGGCCGATCCTCGAGGTGCTGAAAGCCCACATGCCCGCGCGCGGCCGGGTGCTGGAGATCGCGGGCGGCAGCGGCCAGCACTCCGTCGCCTTCGCTGGCGCCCTGCCCGGTCTGGACTGGACGCCGAGCGACCCGTCCGCCGAGGCGCGGGCCAGCATGGCCGCCTGGGCCGGCGACGCGAAGCTGCCGAACCTGAACCCGCCCTTGGCGCTGGACATGCTGGACGAGACCGGCTGGCCGACCGGCCCCTTCGAGGCGATGGTCTGCATCAACATGATCCACATCAGCCCGTGGGCGGCGACGGAAGGCCTGATGCGGCTGGCGGGCCGGTCGCTGGTCCGTCCCGGCGGCCTGCTGGCCGTCTACGGCCCCTATCGGGAGGCGGAGGTTGACCTGGCCCCATCCAACGCCGACTTCGATGTCAGCCTGAAGAGCCGCAACCCCGACTGGGGCCTGCGCGACCGGAACGTGGTCGCAGCCGAGGCGAAGACGGCGGGGTTGGCCCTGACCCGGCGGGTGGAGATGCCCGCGAACAACATCATGCTGCTGTTCCGGGCGGTGTGACGGCGCGCGACGTGCTAGAGGCCGCCCCATGAGCTTCACCAAGACCTATGACGGCGCCGAGCCCGTTCGCATCAACAAGTGGCTGGGCCAGTCGGGCGTCTGCTCGCGGCGCGAGGCCGACGCCCTGATCGCCGACGGGCTGGTGTCCATCGACGGCGAGGTGGTGCGCGATGCGGGCCGCAAGCTGGAGCCGGGCCAGACCCTGACGCTGAGCGACGCGGCCACGGCCCAGTTGGCCGAGGGCGTCACTGTGGTGATCCACAAGCCGGTCGGCTATGTCTCCGGCCAGCCGGAACCGGACAAGCTGCCCGCCATCCGCCTGATCAGCGCGGGCACCCAGGTCGGGCCGGGCGAGGTTCCGGGTGACGTCTCCCTGCCCCCCATCGGACGGCTGGACGAGGACTCGCGGGGCCTGCTGATGCTGTCGTCGGACGGGGTGGTGGCCAAGGCGGTGATCGGGCCACAGTCCGATCTGGACAAGGAATATCTGGTCCGGGTGTCCGGCGACATCACCGAGAAGAAGCTGAAGATGCTGCGTCACGGCCTGATGCTGGACGGACGCCAGCTCAAGCCCGCCTATGTCAGCCGGATGGAGTCGCACCGGCTGAAATTCATCCTGCGCGAGGGCCGCAACCGCCAGATTCGTCGCATGTGCGAGATGGTCGACCTGGAGGTCACCGATCTGCTCCGCGTCCGCATCGGCCCGCTGAAGCTGGACAACCTGCCCGAGGGCAAATGGCGGATGCTGACAGCCGAGGAGCGTGAGGCGCTGGTAGGCGGTTAGGCCGGAACGTAGGTCAGCCGGATCGCCTCGGCGCCGATGCGTTCGCTGTCCACCAGACGCAGCTTGGGCCGGGGGCCGATGAAAAAGGGCGCGCCGCCGCCGGTGACGTAGGGGTGGAGGTAGATGCGGTAGGAGTCGATCAGGCCCATGTCGCCGAGGCTCTTGGCCAGCTTCGGACCGCCCACCTCGATCTCGCCCTCGACCTCGGCCTTGAGCTTGCGGACCGCCGCCTCGACATCGTCGGAGATCAGGGTGGCGTTGGGACCGACGGACTTGAGCGAGCGCGACAGGACCCATTTCGGATGGGCGCGCCAGGCTTCGGCGAACTCGCGCTCGTCGGCCGTCCATTCGGGATGATCGTCGTCCCAGTAGGCCATGATCTCGTAGAGGCGGCGGCCGTAGAGACTGCCCGCCTGCCCCTTCACCTGATCGATGAAGTGGCGGAACAGGACGGCGTCGGGCGCGAAGGCGTCGTGGTCGACGTAGCCGTCCAGCGACTGGTTCATGCCGAAGACGAGCCGGGCCATGTCAGGCGGCCCCGCCGGTCAGGGCCGGGTTCCTGGCCTCCGCCGCCTTGAACGGTTTCAGCTGATCCGCCAGCGCGCGCTTGAAGGCCGGGCGGGCCTCGCAGCGGGCGACATAGGCGGCCAGGGCCGGGAAGTCGGCGAGGATGTCGGTGTGGCGCAGGTCGCGCAGGACATGGGTCATCAGGATGTCGGCTGCGCTGAAGCGGTCATTGGCGAACCAGCGGCGGTCGCCCAACGCCGTCTGCAGATCGCCCAGCCGCTTGCGCAGGAAGCCCTCGACCTCGGGGCGGCGGGCCTTCGCCCAGTCCTTGTCGGCGTTGAAAAGATCGATGGTCGCCAGTTCGGCCACCGTGGGCTCGACGCTGTTCATGGCGGCGAACAGCCAGGTCAGGACCATGGCCCGCTCCGCGTCGTCGGCGGGCATCAACTGGTCGGAGTTCTGGGCGATCCACAGAACGATGGCGCCGCTTTCAAACATTTCGACCGTGTCGTCGCGATAGGCCGGGACCTGGCCGAAGGGCTGCTGGGCCCGGTAGGCCGGCGTGGCCTGATCCTCAAAGCCGATCAGCTGGTCGTCATAGCCCAGCCCGGCCTCTTCCAGCGCCCAGCGCACCCGGATGTCGCGCACCGAGCCCTGGGCGAAGGGCGGCACCCATTTGAAGGCGGTGACCTGGATCATGGGGCGTTTCCTTGTGCCGATGGCTCTGAAGGCCGGGTCATTTCTTGACGTTTGAGTTGATATCAACCTATCTGAGCGCATGTCAAACGTGCCCGAGCCCTTCGCGACGACCCTGCACATCCGGGATCACTGCCTGTGCCTGCACACCCAGCAGGCGGCGCGGGCGCTGTCGCGGCGGTTCGATGAGGTGTTCCGCCCTCTGGGCCTGACCAGCGGCCAGTTCTCGCTGCTGAACAGCCTGAACCGCCCTGCCCCGCCGACCATCGGTCAGGTGGCCGACACCCTGGCCATGGATCGCTCGACCGTGACGGCCAATCTGAAGCCGCTGGAACGGTCCGGCGCGGTCATCAGCACCGTCGATCCGGATGACCGGCGCGGGCGTCGGGTTGCGCTGACGGCCACGGGGCGAGACCTGCTGGCTCGGGCGACGCCGCTGTGGGTCGAGACCCATAAACAGGTCGAGGCCGAGCTGGAGAGCGGCGGCGTCGACCGGGTGCGCGGGGACCTGCGCCGCCTGCTGGGCCGCTGATCAGACCACCGCGTCCTGTCCGCCCCGCTTGCGGAACAGACTGCGGAAGCGGCGGCTGACGGTGGACAGGCGGGTGGCGCAGCCTTCGCTCAGCCCCCGGGCGGGCAAGGGTTTGGGGCTGCGGGAAAGGCACATGTAGCAGGTGAACGGACGGCCGCTGTCCAGCTCGATCACCGTGCGCCAGTCGGCCTCGCAACACTCCGGGCAACGCACCCGGACGGCCCCGTGAAGTCCTTGCATCCACATGCCGCCTCCCTGGCCATACTGGACCAGAAACCGCGATTACTCGCTATACGTGTATCATCGATGCGCTGATTCGCGCCTGCCGTCACCTCAGTGCCCGCTGGCGAACATAAAGACCGCCATGGCGATCATCATCAGGTTCTCGGTCAGGGAGACAAAGCCCAGCGGGACATTGGTCGAGCCGCCGACACAGGCGCATTTCAGATGGCGCTTGTCCAAATAGACGGCCTTGAACACCGACACCGCGCCGACGCCGCCGATGAACAGGCCCACGGGCGCCGACAGCCAGGTCAGGACGCCCGCCAGCATCAGCACCCCGGCCCCAAGTTCGGCGAAGGGATAGATGTAGCCATAGGGCGGCCATTTCTGCGCCAGCAGGTCGTAGTTGAGGAACATGGTCGAGAATTTCTCGATGTCCTGCAGCTTCAGCATGGCCAGCAGACACATGGAGAGGGCGATGAAGGCGGGCGGCAGATTGGCCAGCACCGGGCCGTCCATCCACCAGACCACCACCCCGGCCAGCAGCAGGGCCACGGCGAAGACAGCCAGCACGGGGACGTAGCTGGTGGCGCCGGCCTCCGGGACCTTCTGGCCGAAGAAGCGGCGCAGGTCGTTGTAGCCGCCCACCCGGTCGCCATCGATGAAGGTCTGGGGCGTGGTGGCGACGCCGTGTTCGGCCTTGAAGGCGTCGGTCTCGGCGCGGGTCTTCAGATGATGGTCCTGGACCGCATAGCCCTTGCGCTTCAGCAGCCACAGCGCCTTCCGCCCATAGGGACAGACATGGTCGGGCATGACCATGCGGTAGAGGACGGCGGTCTTACGAGGGTCAGACATCGGGATCTCCGGCTTGTTCACAACGGCCCGCGCCCTATCTGGGGTCCGTACCATGGTACGGAGTCAAGGGATGCGCGATCCGACCATCGGCGGGCTCGCCCGCCAAGGCGGCGTGGGTGTGGAGACCGTCCGCTACTACCAGCGGCGCGGCCTGCTGGAGACGCCGCCCAGCGGAGGATCGGGCGACGGGGTCCGGCGCTACGGGGCCGAGGCCGCGCGGCGGCTGCGGTTCATCCGCTCGGCCCGGACAGCGGGGTTCACGCTGGACCAGATCGGCGAACTGCTGGCGCTGGACGCCGGTCAGGACCGGGCCCGGGCGCGCGACCTGGCGCGGACCCGGCTGGCGGAACTGGACGCCAAGATCGCCGAACTGGAGACGGCGCGGTCAGCGCTGCGACGGCTGGCGAAGGCCTGCGGCGAGGAGGCGGCAGGGCCGTGCCCGATCATCACGGCGTTCGAGGGGTAGGCCCCCGATAGACGGTCGAAATACACCGTCTATGCCGTCTATGCCGTCTACGTTGGATGCGATGTCAAAGACCTGAAACGGGCACTCTAGCAGGCCGATGCGTCGTTATTGGACGTGCGGCCAACGGCCCTTGTCATCCCGGCCGGAGCGAAGCGGAGAGCCGGGACGGTATGGCGTTTCAATGCTCCCCGCCCGGAAACTGCGCAGCAGTTATCCGGGCGAAGGGCGGCGGATGGCCGACTGGCACATCAAGCGGGCCGAACCATGCTTCCGGCTCAGCCCGATGGGCTGTCTGGAAGGGATGAGAGTGGTGTCCCGACCCGTCCCGGCTCTCCGCTTCGCTTCGGCCGGGATGACAAGAGCTTCGCCATGAAGAAGTGAGGGATCGTTTGGAATTCCGCGCTACTCTCCCCTTCCACCCGTAAGGCCCCGCCCATGTTCCTGACCATCCTGCGCTCGGTGGAAGAACTGCTCTACGAGGTCATGTCGTGGCTGCTCTTCTATCCGCGGACGCTGTTCATGACGCTGACCCGTCCGCTGAAGACCATGCGCTATTCGGACGCCGAGCAGCGCGACAAGCCGGACAAGCAGTATCTGGAGACCCTGAGCCCGCCGATGTTCCTGGTGCTCAGCATCCTGCTGGCGCACGGGCTGGAAATGGCTTTGGGGTACGGGGTCGAGCAGTACCGAGACGGGCTGGGCCGGCTGGTGACATCCAGCGACGAGAACCTGCTGATCTTCCGCGCCCTGATGTTCAGCCTGCACCCGCTGGTCTTCGCCTGGGCCTGGCTGAAGCTGTCGGGGCGCAAGATCGACCGCGACACCCTGCGCCCACCCTTCTTCGCCCAGTGCTATCTGTCGGGCGCGACCTCGATCCTGGTCAGCCTCGGCTCGATGGCGGTGCGCGATTCCGCCGAGTGGACGACGGTGCTGGGGGCGCTGGTCGTCGTGATCAGCACGGTCTGGTACATCGCCATTCAGCGGCGCTGGCTGATGTCCGTGCCGGGCATGACCGGCTGGCGCGCGACGTTCTGGGCCGCCGGCGTGTTCATTCTCACCACCGGCGTGGTACTGGGGGCGAACATCCTGCTGGAGTGAGGGGCGCCCGGTTCGAGCGCCCCTCACCCGGCCTCAGATCGGCTCCATGCCGTACGGCCCGCAGTAGAAGGCGACATAGGTGTCGTAATAGCCGGACGGCACATAGGCCCGCTGGACCCAGCGGTTCTGGCCCCAGCCGCCGCATCCATAGTCGGTGACCGTGCCGCCGTACTGGGTCTTGGCGGCGTCGTAGTACCACTCGTAGATGTAGCCGGTGTCTTCCGGCGGATAGTCGACCGCGGTCGCGCCGGTGAGGCCCACAGCGGCGAAGGCCACGGCGGAGACGACAGCCAGGCTCTTGATCCTGTTGAACATACGATCCTCCCTGATTGCGCTTGGGTGCGCGAACGGAGGGGACGCCTCGGGGGCGAGCATCACAACTCAAAGTTTGGTGAAGTTAATGGATGGGGATCAGGAGTTGACGGGCGCCGACGGGGAGGAGATCGGGATAGAGGTCCGCCCAATGCGGGTTCGCCGCCTCGACCAGGGCGAACTTCCACGGCCGCAGCCATCGCTTGATCCGCTTCTCTCTCAGGATGGCCTGATCGACGTAGCGATGCTGTTCGTACCAGACCAGCCGGTCGGTCCCGCGCTCGCGAATGTACCCGTCGATCTGGCCGTGCCGGTGTTCATCAATCCGACGGATCAGATTGTTGGTCATGCCGACATACAGCCAGCCGCATGGCCCGCTGGCGACGATGTAGACCCAGTAGATCTGGTCGGGGTCGCGCATGGCGCATGCCTTAGGATGCATTCCAGTGCGTTCGCAAGAGGCCCCTCTTGTCATCCCGGCCGAAGCGAAGCGGAGAGCCGGGACGGCATGGTGCTTGAATGTATCGCGCCCGGAAGCTGCGCAGCAGTTATCCGGGCGAAGGGTGGTTGGCGCTCAGGCGTAGCCAGTCAGCCAGCTGAACCCTGCTTCCGGCTCAGCCCTGCGGGCTGTCCGGAAGGGATGGTTTTATGTCCTGCCCCGTCCCGGCTCTCCGCTTCGCTTCGGCCGGGATGACAAGAGCCCGCTTCCGCCGAGACCCTAAAGATATCTCCCCACCTTCCGCTCCAGCAGGGCCATCAGTTCGGGCTGCATGAAGGCGTAGTCGTCGGGGATGTCGAGCAGACCACGCGGGCGCGTTTCAGGTGGTTGCGGAAGCGGCGCTGCAGCTTCGACCGGTGCGCCTTCTCCATGACGAAGATGATGTCGGCGTTGGCTCGACCAGCTCGAACGAGCACCCCCCCTCCGCATCCGGCGCCAGCCCGGCCGAGGCGGCCTCAACGCCGGGATGACGCGCGAACACCTGCTCGGCGGTCGGCGAGCGCAGGCGGTTGCGGGAGCAGAGGAAGAGGGGGCTGATCACGCGCCTTGTATCGCGTTTGACATGCAATCTGCCTAGGGTCGGAAATTCTCACGAAAGACCCGTCGCATGCGCCTTCTGACCGCCGCCCTGCTGATGGCGCTGGGCGTCTCCAGCGCCACCGCCGTGGCCCAGACGCGACCCCAGCCCTATCAGGTCCAGACGCGGGCGGACGGGAGCCGGTATCTGGGCTCGCCGATCTTCAATGCGAGCCGGGCGCCGGACCTGTCGGAGAACCCGCTGGACAATGCGGTGCGCGTCTCGGACGCGGCGGTCGAGCATGTGGCCACCGGCCTGACCCTGCCGCGTACGGAGGGCGGCTGCAGCCTGCAATGGCTGAACGGCCTGCCGCAGGGCGGCGGCTTCGCCTCACTGGATCGCGGCGGACGAGGCTTCTACGCCTGCGCCGACGGCGCGCCCGCCTTCGTCATCTTCACCTTCGAGGCCGACATGAACGGCTTCGCCCAGATGCCGGACGACGCGGGCCGGGCGCTGGCCGGCGCCGGCATGGCCCTGCACCGCGACCCGGCCTCGCTGGACTGTCAGGAGACGACCGTCGGCGCCCTGCGCCAGCTGACCTGCCGCGCCACCACCGCCTTCAACGGCGAACAGGTGACCGAGATCGGCCTCTACATCGGCCAGCAGGACACCTTCCTGAAGCTGAACACCGCCTGCCTGCCCGCCGATTGCGCGGCGGCGCAGGCGCGGCTGGAGCGGTTCGCCACCGTCCTGGGCGGCGACCGCCTGCCCGCGGTCGCGCATCCGCGGGATTGATCACACCCTTCGCTATCGTCATCCCGGCGAAAGCCGGGCCCCAGCGGTGCCGCGACGGCGGCGAGACACCGGCCGTAGGAGGCCTGAGTTCTCGACAGCTTCGCGCGCACGCGCGCCGCTGGGTCCCGGGGTTCGCTGCGCGCCCCCCTAGGATGACGATGGCAAGATGAGATCATCCCCCCGCCAGCCGCTGCAACTCCGCCACATGGGCCCTGAAGGCCAGCTTGCCCGCCATGGTGAAGCTGATCCACGTCCGCTGCCGCCCGTCCTGGGCGGCCTTGGTCAGCTTGATGTAGCCGGCCTCTTCCAGCTGTTTCAGGTGTTTGGACAGGACCGAGTCCGAGACCTTGATGGCGTCGCGGATCATGGCGAACTCGGCCTCGTCGACGCGGGACAGGATGGCGCCGATCTGCAGGCGGCCGGGAGCGTGCAGGATCGGGTCGAAGACGGGGAGGTCGCTCATGCGTCGGCCTCGGCCAGTTCCCTGCGGTAGACCTTCATCCAGACCCGGCTGCCGATGGCCATGATGATCCAGGCGATGACGGCGTTGACCAGCGGCAGCCAGCGCGGGCCGTCCCAGAGGCTGGTCCACAGGCCCGCCAGCATCAGGGGCATGATCAGGGCGACCAGGGCGAAGGAGACCCAGCGGGCCTTCCTGGGGCTGTAGCCGTTGACCCACCAGCCGAAGCGGGCCTTCCAGGCGTTCATCGACCAGACGACGCCGAGCAGGCCGAACACCACCGTCAGGGTGCTCCACGGCGGCGGCAGGCCCTGCCCGCCGACCATGATGGCGATCGGTATGCCGCCGACCACGTCCCACATGGGGTGATAGTCGAGCGACCGTCCCACCTCGCCGCGCGCGGCCTTGATGGCGGCGAGGGCTTCCTCAGGGTTGGGTTCTCCGTCATGGCGACCTCCTCACTTTCCATATTGGAAAGCTAGACGTCACTTTCCACGATGGCAAGTGATAATTTTCCAGATTGGAAAGTGGGGATCAGGGATGCCGTCGGCGCCCCTCCACTACGCTACGCGCGGTCCCCCTCCCCGTCAGGCGGGGAGGAGACTGCGGAACCACCGGTCGAACAGAACGGCCTCGGCGCGGCGGGCTTGGGTGCGGGCGGCGTTTTCCTCGTCGACGCCCCAGCGGGATTCCTGGAAGGCCTCGTCGATGCGGGACAGGTCGAAGGCCAGGTCGCCGTTCAGGGCGCCGCGCTGAACCGCCAGACCCAGCACGGCCGAGCCCAGCAGGGGCACGGCGGCGGCCAGACCGGTCAGGGCGAAGTCGTCCAGCTCCAGCGCCAGTTCGCGGACGCGGGCGATGGCGGCGGGGTCCTGCGGCTTGTGGGTGATGCCCTCGGCCAGTTCCAGCGGGATGCCCAGATCCCGCGCCCAGTCGCGCCACACGCCCCACTCGCGGGCCTGCTGTTCGACCAGAGAGGTCGGGGCTTCGGCGGGATAGCAGAGCAGGTCGGACCCGGCGTAGGCGGCGACCTCGTCGGCCACGGCCTCGCGCACCTGCGACACCCGGTCGATGGCGGTCGAGGCGAGACGGGTGGCGGGCATGGTGGCGGGGTCGATGAACTCACCCTGCGCGGCCCACTCGTCGGCGACTAGACGGGCGGCGGCCTCGGTCGGCAGGGTCAGTTTTGCATGGGCCGGAGTCTTGGGCGCGCGACCGTCGAGCAGGACGGTCCAGCCTCCCTCCCCTTCCGATACATCGACCGCCTTCCAGAAGCGTTTCAGCCGCTCCTCGGACTCGCGGAAGCCCTTCTTCGCGGCGACCATCGGATCAAGCGGGGGGATGTGGGACATCAGAACTCTCGCAATCAGGCGGTGGCGCGGGCGAAGCCGTCCAGCACCACATTCAGTTCGCCGAAGCTTTTGGCCACATGGCGGGCGCCGCCGGCGATCTGTTCCTCAGGCGTATGGAAGCCCCAGCCGACGCCCAGCGGCAGGACGCCCGCGTTGACGGCCATGGTGGCGTCATGGGCGGTGTCGCCGATCATCACCGTGCTGGACGCATCCGCCCCGCAGGCGGCCATGGCGGCGTTCAGCATGGCCGGATCGGGCTTGCCGGGACCGTCCTCGGCGCAGTGGCTGGAGAGGAAGATCTCGGCCCAGCCGACGCGGGCCAGATTGCGGGCGACGCCGCGCCGGTTCTGGCCGGTCGCCAGCGCCAGCCGCCAGCCGTCGCGGTGCAGGCGGCGCAGGTGATCCATGGCGCCGTCGTACAGCGGCTCCTCGTGCCCGGCTTCGTACATGCGACGGAAACTGGCCTGGAAGCCGGCGACGAAGTCGGCCAGCTCGGCGTCGGTCAGCTGGGGCTCCAGCGTATGCAGGGCCTTGTGCAGGCTCAGCCCCACGATCATGCGGACCCGGTCATACTCCGGCTCGGGCAGGCCCATGGCCCGCGCGGCGTCGCAGGCCGCGCGATGTATGGAGGCCCGGCTGTCCACCAGGGTGCCGTCGATGTCGAAGACTGCGAGGGGTCTCATCGCTGGCGGCGGACTCCCTCGAACGGGTCCTCGCCGTCGGCCTCATGCGGGTCGAAGCCGAAGTGGGCGAAGCCGGCCTTCATCTCGGGGCTCAGCGGAGCCTCGACGATCAGCTTGCCGCCCGCCGGGTGGTCCAGCTCGATGCGGCGGGCGTGAAGTTGCAGCTTCAGCGGACCGGACAGTTCGCGGGACTTGTCGTCGCCGTACTTCGGATCGCCCAGGATCGGGTGGCCGATAGCCGCCATGTGGGCGCGCAGCTGGTGGGTGCGGCCCGTGAAGGGACGCAGGGCCATCCAGGCGGCGCGGTGGGCGGCGCGGCTGATGGTGGTGAAGGCCGTCTCGGCCGGTTCGGCGCGCGGATCCCTGCGCTCCGCCGGTCGCATCATCTCGAAGTCGTTGATGCCCGTCTTCTTCAGCGGCATGTCGATCTGGCCCGCCGACGGCTTGGGGTTGCCGATGACGATGGCCCAGTAGGTCTTCTTCGCCTGACGGCGGGCGAAGGCGCCTGCCAGCCGCTTGGCCGCCTCCGGTCCCTTGCCGAGCAGCAGCACGCCCGAGGTGTCGCGGTCGAGGCGGTGCACCAGACGCGGCCGGTCCATCCCCTCGCCCCAGGCGCCCAGCAGGCGATCGACATGGCGGCTGGTCTTGGTGCCGCCCTGCACGGCCAGACCGTGCGGCTTATTCAGGGCGATGACCATGTCATCCTCATAGAGGACCAGCGATTTGGCGAAGGCGACATCCTTTTCGGACAGGGTATGGGCGTCGCCCGCCTGCCGCGAGGTGTCGTCCGGGATCGGCGGCACGCGCACGGCGGCGCCGGCGGTCAGGCGGCCTTCAGGCTTGATGCGGGCGCCGTCGACGCGGATCTGGCCGCTGCGGGCCATCTTCTGCACCTGGATGTTGGACAGGTGCGGCCAGCGGCGGCGGAACCAGCGGTCCAGCCGGATGCCGTCCTCGGCCTCGGCCACATAGATGGTCTGGACCTCCCGCTTGGGGGCGTCCTTGCCCGCGTCTTGGGGCGCGTCAGCGTCGTCGCTGTCAGCGGGGTTGTAGGCGTCGTCGGTCAAAGTGCGGCTCCGAAAGCGCGGCGGGCCAGCATCAGGCCGAGGAACAGGGCGATGACCGAAGCGGCCAACGAAATCGCGACATAGCCGGACGCCATGGCGAACTGACGGCGCTCGATCATCAGCACCGTCTCCAGCGAGAAGGCGCTGAAGGTGGTGAAGCCGCCCAGCACGCCGACGGCGGCGAACAGCCGGATCGTCTCGCCCTGCGCACCGCCCCTGAAGGCCAGCCAGCCGGTCAGCACGCCCATCAGCAGGCCGCCGGCCACATTGGCCGTCAGCGTCGGCCACGGCCAGCCGCCGGTGACGGGCAGCAGTCGTCCCAGCCCATAGCGGGCCATGGCGCCGAGCGCGCCCCCGGCTGCAACGATGAGAAAACGTGTCATGGTGCGGGGCTTATAGCGCCGATTGCGACATTGCGAAGGGAGGGCGCATGACGGGGCTCGCACAGATGGTCGGCCTTCTGGCCGGGCTGTGGCTCATCGGCCTCGGCGTCTGGATGGCCCTGCGTCCCCGTCAGGCGCTCGGCGCACTCGCCGCCATGGGCGGCACGCCGGTCGTCCATTTCGGCGAGATGAGCGTCCGTATCCTGATCGGAGCGGCGATCATGGGGGCCGCGCCGGTCTCCCGCGCGCCGCTGATCCTCAGCGTTTTCGGCGGCTTCCTGATCGTCTCCGCGCTGGTGCTGATGTTGCTGCCTCGGCCTTGGCACGCGCGGTATTCGACCTGGTGGGCGGCGCGGATTCCGGTGGCGGCGGTCCGGCTGATCGCCCCCCTGTCGGCGGTCGGGGGCGCGGTCCTGATCTGGGCCCTCCGGGTCCGCTGGCCGTTCTCCTGACCGAAACTTCACTTGCCCAGAAGCAAGGTTAACGGCGATAGCTGAGCGGCGGCGCTTCGCGTCGTGAGAGAACGCCGTCCGCCCGGCGGCGCGATCTGCCATAGTCGGGCATCGAGACTCGCAAGGACCGCCGAAGCGCCATGTCGCACGACGATCACAACCACGCCCCCGATCCGCACGCGCATCCGCACAATGCGCCGGCGCCCGAGCCCTTTGACGGGGGCCACGGCGGCCATGGCCACGATGAGCGCCTGCAGGCGACGGCCAACCCGCCCCCGCCCGGCGCCCAGGACAGCCCGAACCGCGAAGCGCCGCAGCCGACTTCACAGACCGCCGCCCCGCCGCTGCGCAGCGCCGACGGCATCCTGCGCCCGATCCAGGACAGCGAGTATTTCTCGTACGACCCGGCCTCGGTGGCCGCGGTGTCGAGCCATATCGACGAATATTTCAACCAGCCGCTGGACCTGTTCCCCTTCTGGGAGAGCGAGGGCAAGCCGGACCGCTTCCACGTGCTGTTCAGCCGCCAGATCGAGGAGCGCTTCCCGGTCGACAGCGACATCCGCAAGCTGATCCACGACTATGGCCGCCGCGTCTTCCGGGCGCTGGTTGTGCACGTCTCGGTCAAGCGGGGCAGCCAGCTGGCCGCGCTGATCGGCTTCACCCTGCTGGCGACTCTGGGGCCGACCTGGTTCTCGAGCTGGACCGGCTCGCCGCCGATGGGTCTGGGCCTGGCCTTCGTCGCCATGCTGGCCGTGGTGGGGATCTTCTGGGCCGCGCAGGCGATCCTGTTCATCCAGTACCGGTTCCAGCTGGAGAACGACTCCTACGAGCTGTCGCGCGAGATCGTGACGCGGACGCGCGAGTTGCAGAACCTGTTCACGAGCGCCCGCGCCATGGCCGATCAGGCCGAGACCCAGTACCAGATGGACGGCAAGGGCTGGGGCAAACGCGCCCTGTATCTGACCCGCCTGACCATGTGGATCGGGGCGCGGATGGAGTACCTGGAAAAGTACGTCCAGATGGAGCTGTGGCGCGTCCGGCGCGAGCGCTACTGGATGCGTTGGGCGCAGCGGATCATGACGCCGGTGGTCTTCATCGTCTGGCTGGCTCTGTTCCTGCTGGAGCCCGCGCCGAACGACGCCGGCGCCTTCCGCGCGCTCCAGGCCCTGGCCGTTGCGCTGGGTGCGGCGGTCAGCTGGCTGTCCTACTTCCGCTGGCGCACCCCGGTTGCCGCCGTTCAGGACAAGCTGGGCGTCGAGGGCTGGGTCCGCTACGCCTCGCTCGACGTGGACAACGCCGTCGCCGATCAGGTTCGTCGCGACAAGGAGCGGCTGGTCGAATACCGGGCGCTGACGCGGGGGCGGTAGGAATTAAGGCTTAGGGAGTAGGAATTAGGGCGACTGCGCCTGCTCCAGCCACTCCCGGCCAATTCCCAGTTCCTACTCCCTAATTCCTGCGAAGCGCATCCCTCACGCCGCGCGCGTCATACGCCTCAGGCCGATCCGGTTTCGCGCCCCGCCCCATGACCACTTCCAGCGAGGTCGAGGTCGGAGACGGGCCGCTGAAGTTCAGGCCGAGGCCGACGCCCACGCCCGAGCTGGAATAGCTGCCGTAGCGACCCGACGACCGGCCGGAGCCATAGCTGACGCCGACGCTGGGGCGGACGCCGCCGGCGCTGTCGGGACGGCCGTCGGTCCAGCGCTGGGTGACTTCGAACCAGTCATAGCCTTCCTGGGTGGTCAGTTGGGCCGCACGCAGCAGGGCGTAATCGGCCACCGGGCCGGGCGCGCCGACGCCGTTGTAGGTGACGCGGTAGCGATTGCTCTCGATCCGCTGCTCGGAATAGCCCTGCCCGCGCGGCCCCTGCTGGGCGCCGTAGGGGGCCAGGCTGGCGCAGGCCGACAGGCCCAGGCCGGCGGCGAGGATCAGAGGCAGGGCGAGACGCTTCATGACGCAACTCCGTGTTCGGGAGGGTAACCGTAGCGGCGAATAGAGGTTCCTGTCTCCTCCCCGTCGCGGTCCGCGATGGGGAGGTGGCTCCGAGTATCGCGAGGCGACGGAGGGGGCGGCGCGGGCAGCGAGGGTTTGGGCGGACGGCTTTCAGAAGCCGGAGCCGCCCCCTCCGTCACGCTTCGTATCCGAAGCGCGCCACCTCCCCCTTCGCAACGCGAACGGGGAGGAAAGCTCAGAGTCCCGCCGCCGCCTTCAGCGCTTCGAAATCCTCGGGCAGCGGGGCTTCCACGGTGACATAGCCGCCGCTCGGGTGCGGGAAAACCAGCTTGGCCGCATGCAGCATCAGGCGCGGCGCGCCACGACCGGCGAAGGTCAGGGCGCCGCCATAGCGGACGTCTCCGGCCAGCGGACGGCCGATGGAGGCCATGTGGACGCGCAGCTGGTGCATCCGGCCCGTGGCGGGGTCCAGCTCGACCAGCGCGCCGTCTTCCGACGACGCCAGGGTGCGATAGCGACTGAGCGCCGCCTGAGCGCCCGGCGTGTCGGGCGCCACGACGCGCATATAGCTTTCACGCCCGACCTCCTGCCGCAGCAGGGGCGCCTCAATGGTCCCGGCGCGCGGCTCGGGCGCCGAGGCGATCAGGGCCTGATAGGTCTTCTTGAACCGCCGCGCCTGCATGGCCTTGCCGAGGAAGCCGGCGGCGGGCTTGGTCCGGGCGGCGATGATGACGCCAGAGGTGTCGCGGTCCAGCCGATGCACCAGTTCGGGCCGCTTGCCGTTCGAGCGCATGAAGGCCCACAGCAGGTCGTCCAGCGTATGCACCTGGATCCGCCCGCCCTGGCTGGACAGGCCGGACGGCTTGTTGAAGGCCAGCACATGCTCGTCCTCGTGGATCACCCACGAGCGGACGGCGGCGATCTCCTCGGGGGTCAGCTCGACGGGGGCGCGCGGGCTCACGACGACGCTTTCGGCGCGAAGCGGATGCGGTCGCCGCGCACCAGAATGCCTGCGATCGCCCCGACGATGAGGCCGCAGAGCGGCGCCGCGAACAGGGTCGCCAGCAGAATGCGGTGGGCGGCGATGACGTGGCCGCCGGCCTCGGTCTCGAGGAAGACGGACAGGCGGGCGTTCAGGTGCACCGCCCAGCACATCAGGATGAAGCCCAGCCCGGCGGCCATCAGCGGCCGTCCCCGCCCCTGCGGCACGGCCATCAGGAGGATGGCGACGCCGTACAGGACCAGCGCCCCGATCTCGATCATCGGCGCCGAGCCCGCGTTGAGGCGATAGCCCAGCAGCCACTGGATCAGCACGCCCGCCCCGATCAGGCAGGCTGCGGCGAGGGTCAGGGTGCGGCGGTGGGCGACGATCTGCATGCGCGACCGCTTAGCACGATCCGCACCTTACCCAAGAGCTTGGCCCAAGCCGTTCCTGTCAGCGCAGCACGCCACGCCTGGTCGCGAACCAAGCGTACCAGATGAAGAAGACGCAGCCCGCGCCGATCACCACCTGCATGATCCACGAGCCCTCGCCCATCACCTCCGAGGCGTTGGACATCCCGTAGCTGTAGACCAGCCCGCCGAGGAAGCCGGCGAAGGACAGGATGAAGGCGTGCAACGCCCATTTCTTGCGGACCAGCAGCAGGATCGCCCCCAGCATGCCGCCCCAGACGCCGAGGGCCCAGGTCGCATGGGTCCAGGCGGGCATGGCGTGGAAATAGGCGATCTGGGCCTCGGTCATGCCGTAGCCGCGCAGATATTCCTCGCCCTGCGTATTGGTCATCGTCCAGTCGAAGCAGCCATAGGCGTTCCAGAGCACGCCCACGATCCCGACCACCCAAAGGTGCCAGGGCGTCTTCACGGTCATCGAGCCAGTATCAGTCATGGTCCCCTCCCAAGGTCATGTGATGGGGCGAGCATGCTCCGGAACCGGCGTTACGGCAACGGTGGGACCCAACCCGCTACCGTCATCCCGACGAAGGCCGGGATGACGGTCGCATTGAGGAGAGGGTTACAGCCCCGACTTCCGCGCCCGCAGCTCCGCCCAGCGTTCCAGCCGTTCCTTGACCTTGGCCTCGTGGCCCTCGCCCTTGGGCTTGTAGAAGATGCGGCGCTCCATCCCCTCGGGGAAGAAGTTGGCGCCCGAGAAGCCGTCCTCGGCGTCGGGGTCGTACTGGTAGCCCTTGCCGTAGCCGAGGTCCTTCATCAGCTTGGTCGGGGCGTTGCGGATGTGGGCGGGCGGCATCAGGGAGCCGGTTTCCGCCGCCGCCCGCTTCGCCGCCTTGTAGGCCTCATAGACGCCGACCGACTTGGGCGCGGTGGCCAGATGGACGACCGCCTGCGCCAGCGCCAGCTCACCCTCGGGACTGCCGAGGAAGTCGTAGGTGTCCTTGGCCGCATTGGCGACGAGGATGGACAGCGGGTCGGCCTGACCGATGTCCTCGACCGCCATCCGCACTATCCGGCGGGCCAGATACAACGGATCTCCGCCCCCGTTCAACATCCGCGCCAGCCAGTAGAGGGCCGCATCCGGGTCTGACCCGCGAACCGATTTATGCAGCGCAGATATGAGGTTGTAGTGCTCTTCTCGACTCTTGTCGTAAGCGGGCGCCCGCTTCTGAAGGATGCCGGCCAGCGCCTGCACGTCCAGCGGCTCCACGCCCTGCAGGTCGAACAGCACCTCCGACATGGTCAGCAAGTATCGCCCATCCCCGTCGGCCAGGGCCAGCAGGGCATGACGCGCCTCGGGCGTCAGGGGCAGGCTCTTGCCCTCCATCGCCTCGGCCCGGATCAACAGTTGATCCAGCGCCGCATCGTCCAGCCGCTTCAGCACATAGACCTGTGACCGCGACAGCAGCGCCCCGTTCAGCTCGAACGAGGGGTTCTCGGTCGTGGCCCCGACGAGGGTGACGATCCCCTCCTCCACGAACGGCAGGAAGCCGTCCTGCTGGGCGCGGTTGAAGCGGTGGATTTCGTCGACGAACAGAAGGGTCGACTGCCCGGCGGCGCGACGCATCCGCGCCTGCTCGAACGCCTTCTTCAGGTCGGCGACGCCGGAGAAGACGGCGCTGATCTGCTGGTACTGATAGCCCGCCGCCTTCGCCAGCAGACGGGCGATGGTGGTCTTGCCGGTGCCGGGCGGTCCCCACAGGATCATTGAGCCCAGACGGCCCGCCTCGATCATGCGGCGGATCGGGCCGCCCTCGCCCAGCAGATGATCCTGCCCGACCACCTCCTCAAGCGTTTGAGGCCGCAGGCGGTCGGCCAGCGGAGCGTCGGGGGGATGGATGCCGGAGGCTTCGAACAGGTCGGTCATAGGCGGTCAGAGATAGGCGTTACCGGCGCGCATTTCACGCGTTACTGTGTGCAGCCGCCAAGGAGAGTGACATGGCCGACGATCAGACGCCGCAGGGACCGATCACGGGCGTGACGCCCCACCTGACCATCCCCTCGCGTGGCGGTCAGGCGGCCATCGAATTCTACCAGCGCGCCTTCGGGGCGGTGGAGGAGCGGCGCCTGCTGGCCGAGGACGGCGAGCGGCTGATGCACGCCTATCTTCACATCAACGGCGGCCCGGTGATGCTGGCCGACGAGTTCCCCGAGTTCAACGGCGTGCAGGACAGCGTCCCCACCGGCGTGACCCTGCACCTGCAGGTCGACGACGCCGACGAATGGTGGAACCGCGCCATCCTGGCCGGCGGCGTGCCCCTCTATCCGCTGGCGGACCAGTTCTGGGGCAACCGCTACGGCCAGCTGAAGGACCCGTTCGGCCACACCTGGTCGATCGGCGGCCCGCTGAAGCCCTAGCGGATTGTCCCGGTCATCACGCGACCGCGGCGGTTGATGGTCACCTCGGCGCCGCGTCCGACGTTGCTGAGCTGGGCGACACTGCTGACGGCGCGGCCGTTGACGGCGGTGATGACATCGCCGCCCTGGAAGCCGACGCGGTTGGCGTAGCTGCCGCGCTGGACGCCGCCGATGATGACACCGGTCAGGAAGGGATCGCCGCCCAGGCTGTCGGCCAGGGCCGGGTTCAGCGCCAGCACCTGGGCGCCGGACAGGCCGCCCTGCTGGATCAGAGTCGCCTTGTCGGTGTCCGGATCGCCCGGCAGCGGGCTGATGCGGGCGTTCAGCGTCTGGCGGCGACCGTCGCGCAGGATGCCGACCTCGACCGTCTCATTGGGCGCATGCAGGCCGACGCGGAAGTTCAGCCCGCCCTGATCATTGACCTCGGCGCCGTCGACGGAGGTGATCAGATCGCCTTCCTGAATGCCCGCCCGCGCGCCGGGACCGTTGGTCCAGACATTGGTGACGATCACGCCTTGCGGACGCTCGAGGCCCAGACTGCGGGCGATGTCGGCGCTGACCGTCTCGCCCTTCACGCCCAGCCAAGGGCGCACGACGGCGGTCGCGCCGCCGACGGCGGTGTCCACCACCCGCTTCACCTGGGCGGCGGGGATGGCGAAGCCGACGCCGGATGAGGTGCCCGAACGCGAGAAGATGGCCGAGTTGATGCCGATCAGGTCGCCGTCCATGTCCACCAGCGCCCCGCCCGAGTTGCCCGGGTTGATGGCCGCGTCGGTCTGGATGAAGGAGCCGCTGTCCGAAATGTTGGTCTCGGTGCGGTTCAGGGCCGAGATGATGCCGTTGGTGACCGTCTGGCCCACCCCGAACGGATTGCCGATGGCCAGCACCAGGTCACCGACCTGCTGTTCCTCGCGGTCGTCGATGTTCAGCGTCGGCAGGCGCTCGTTGACGCCCTGGAGCTGAAGCACCGCCAGATCGGACCGCTCGTCGCCCAGCACCACGCGGGCGTCGAACTCGCGTCGGTCGTTCAGGATGACCCGGATGGAGCTCATGCCGTTGATGACGTGGTAGTTGGTCACCACCACCCCGTTGTCGCGGACGATGACGCCGGAGCCGACCGAGCCGGTCTCGCGCTGGCCGGGGATCCCCCAGAACGGATCCCGGACCTGCTGCACGCCCCGAGCGGCGATGTTGACGACGGCGGGCGCGGCGGCGCGGACCACGGGCGCGAAGCTGGACTTCATCGCCATGGCGTCGCTGGGCACGACCCGGTTGTCGGAGAACACCCCCTCCTGGGCCTTGGAGCTGTTGGGTTGTCCGCAGGCGGCGAGCGTAAGGGCGAGCGCGATCGCGATAGAGCCGGTCTTCATCGTCATCCGTAAAGCAAAGGCGGGAAGGACGTTCCCATACGGCTCCGTCTTTCGGGCCGGATCAAGGCCGGTTTGTTACGCTTCTGCAGCCTCGGCCCGCGTGGCATTCCGTCCGACGATCCAGCCGATGATCCCGGCCAGGAACAGGACGACCGCGGCCAGATAGAAGGCCAGCCCCGGATCGTAGAGGCCGCCGACCAACAGGCGCGAGGCCGGGCCGTGCCCCGCCCAGCTTTCGATCCAGGTCGCGACACCCTGGAAATGGCCGCCGGTGGAGTGGGTGTAGATCCACCCGAAGAACAGGGGCGACAGCACGCCGGCGATGGCGCCGACGCTGTTGTTGGCGCCCTGCAGCTGGCCCTGCTCGTCCTCGCCGACGCGGCGGGTCATCAGGGCCTGAATGGTCGGCATGGCCAGCCCCCACAGGGCGTTGGGCAGCATGGCGGCGATGAAAGCCCAGCCGGTCGGCGCCCAGCCCATCAGGCTGATGCCGATGGTCCCGCCGAACAGGCCCAGCACCAGGGTCGGGCGCTCGCCCAGCCGCTTGGACACCGGCCCGACCAGCAGCCCCTGCACGATCATGTCCAGCACGCCGACCAGGGCCAGCAGCAGGCCGACCTGCACCGGTCCCCAGCCATAGCGCAGGGCGGCGTAGAGTACGAACACCGCCGAGAAGACATGGTGGGCGAAGTAGAGCAGGAAGTTCACGACCGCGAGCCCGGCCAGTTCGGCGTGCCGCTTGAGCAGGATCAGGGCGCCGACGGGATTGGCCCGCTTCCAGCTGAAGGCCATCCGCTTCTCGGGCGCGAGGCTCTCGGGCAGGACGAACAGGCCGTAGATGAAGGCCACGCCTGACAGGACGGCGGCGAACCAGAAGGGCACGCGCGGCCCCAGCTCGCCCAGGAAGCCCCCCAGCACCGGCCCCAGTACGAAGCCGCCGGAGAAGGCCGCCCCGATCAGCCCATAGGCCTTGGCGCGTTTCTCCGGCTCGGTGATGTCGGCCATATAGGCGAAGACGGTGGTGAAGCTGGACGAGGTGATCCCGGCGATGATCCGCCCCGCCGCCAGCCACCACAGGTTCGGCGCCACGGCCATCAGCACATAGTCGAGCGCCAGCCCCGCGCAGCTGATCAGGATGACCGGACGACGCCCGTACTTGTCCGACAGGGAGCCGATGATGGGCGAGCAGAGGAACTGCATCCCCGCCCACAGGGCCACGAAGACCCCGTTGATCCAGCCCGCCTGGGCGTTGGAGCCGACGAACTCCTCGATCAGGTGCGGCAGGACGGGGATGATGATCCCCATGGCCACGATGTCGAGCACCGCCGTCACCAGAATGAAGGCGATGGCCGCGCGGCGGACTTTCAGATCGTCGAGGGCGTTCATGGTCGGACCTTCAGAAGGACGCGCCTTCTAGCCCATCCGGAGACGCGGGTCAGCCGGGACCTGGCAGCAGTCGCCTCCCCTCAGCGCGCCATCGCCGGCAGGGTGTCCTCGGCGCGGCCGTCCACGGCGGGACCGGTGACGCCCAGCAAACGGACCAGCAGGGGCTCGACGTCGATGCTGTCCATCTTCGTCAGGCGGACGCCCGGGGCGAAGGCCGGGCCGTGGGCGATGAACAGGGCGCGCATTTCCGGCGCCTGATTGTCATAGCCGTGGGCGCCGCCGGTCATCCGTTCGGCGCGGGTGCGGTCGCGGGCGCCGATGGTCCAGCCGGTCTCGACCAGACAGACGATGGCCGGGACGCGCGGGTGGGTCCCGTAGACCAGACGCGCCGGGACTTCGCCCTTGCGCCAGCATTCCATGTGCGGCTTCACGCCCAGCAGGGCCGCCTCGACCTCGGCCTCGCGGCCCGGAACGGGATCCAGCAGGACCAGAGCCCCGGCGCCCAGCACATTGATCGCCGCCGGATCGACCATGTCGTCCAGATAGGCCACCCGATCGGGCGACAGGGCCGCCATGCCGTGGTCGGCCACGATGACCAGATTGGCCTCAAGGTTCAGCTTCTGAAGCCCTTCGACGAGCGCCTTGATCGCCGCGTCAACGTCGGCGACGGCCTGCAGGGTCTCGGGCGCGGCGAGGCCAAAGGTGTGGCCTTGCGTGTCCACAATGTCGAAATACAGGGTCGAGATGGCCGGGCGCTCTTCCGGCGGCAGGCTGAGCCAGCCCAGCAGGATGTTCACCCGCGACAGCGACGGCACGCCCTTCTCATAGGGCACCCAGTAGTCGGGGCGCACGCCGCGCACCGGCGCCTCCGAGCCCGGCCAGAACATGGCGGCGCTGCGCAGGCCGGCGTTGTGGGCCGTCACCCAGATGGGCTCGCCGCCCTCGTACCAGACCCGGTCCATCACCTCGGCGCGGTTGCCCAGAGAGAAGCGGCGGTCCGGCAGGTTGGCGTCCCGCATCGAGTTGTAGACCAGCCCGTGGTGGTCCGGATGCAGGCCGGTCACCAGCGTATAGAAGTTCGGGAAGGTCACGCTGGGCCAGGACGGACGCATGCCGTCCACGGTCTGCACGCCCTCGGCGGCCAGCCGCGACAGGGTCGGGGTCCGCGCCGGGTCCAGATAATCCGCGCGGAAGCCGTCAACGCCGATCAGGATCACCGGACGCTCGCGGCTCGCGGCCGTAGTCTGGCCCTGAGCTTGGGCCTGAGCCGTCATCGGGGCCGTCGCCAGCGCCGAAACGGCGCCGAGGGTCAGGAACAGGGCGCGAAGGAACATGACGGGCTCTGGACAGCGAAGCGGCCTGCCTAGCCTCCCCGGACGACAGTCACACGACGAACCCCGGTCGCGGTTGCAAAAGCTTAATGCGAACCCGCCTTGCCAGCCGCCCCGACACACGCTCAACCTTCGCTTTATGAACGCTGTCATCGAAACCCGCGGTCTGACCAAGACCTATGGCGACGTCCGCGCCCTGGACGGCCTGGACCTGACGATTCCCAAGGGCGGGGTCTATGGGGTGCTGGGGCCGAACGGCGCCGGCAAGTCGACCCTGTTCCGCATCCTGCTGGGCCTGATCCAGCCGACGGACGGTTCGGCCACCGTCATGGGCGGGCCCGTCGGCGACGTGGCCGCCATGCGCCGGATGGGCTCAATGATCGAGACCCCGCGCTTCCCGCCCTACATGACCGCCCGCATGGTCCTGCGCTGGCTGGCGCTGGAGCATGGCCACGGCGGCGAGGCGGACATCCCCTACTGGCTGGAGCGGGTCGGCCTGACCCGGGCGGCGGACCGCAAGGTGCGCGGCTTCTCGGTCGGCATGATGCAGCGCCTCGGCATCGCCGCCTCGCTGATGACCCGGCCCGATCTGGTCATCCTCGATGAGCCGACCAGCGGCATGGACCCGCCCGGCATCCAGGAGATGCGCGGCCTGATCCGGTCGCTGGCCGCCGACGACGGCGTGACCGTGGTTCTGGCCAGCCACCAGCTCAGCGAAGTCCAGCGCATCTGCGACCGCGTGGCCATCATGAACAAGGGCAAGCTGGTGCTGGAGGGCGCGGTCAGCGAACTGACCGCCGCCGGCGGCGAGCGACTGCGCCTGATCGGCACGCCGGTCGAGAAGGTGCTGGGCGCGCTCAGCGTCAAGGCGACCCGCGACGGCGAGGCCGTGCTGGCCGAGATCCGCCGCGAGGACGGCCCCGCCCTGATCCGCGCCCTGGTCGAACAGGGCGTCGACATTCACGAAGCCAAATGGGTCGGCGCCGACCTTGAGAGCATCTTCTTCACCGAGACGGGCGCCGTTCAGGAGGCCGACCATGCTCGTTGATGCGCTAAGAGCCGAGGGCTACCGCTTCTCGTTGAACCGGGTGCTGGTTGTTCTGTCGACCCTTCTGACACCGGTCCTGTTCGCCATCGGCGGCGTGCTGTTCCACTGGATCACCAAGACCAAGGGCGACGAAGCGGCCAAGGCCGCAAACCTGGATATCAACCTGCCCTCCGAGGCCGTGAACCTGGGCGACGCCCTGGGTCTGGCCGCCGGGGCGTGCGCCAACGGCTTCGTCCTGATCTGCGTCCTGATCGCCGCCGCCACCATCTATGCGGGGGACTATCGATGGGAGACCTGGCGTCTGATCAGCGCCCGCAACGACCGCACCTCCCTTATCCTCGCCAAGGTGGGAGTGGTGAAGATCGTCGCCATCGTCGGCAGCCTGTTCTTCCTGATCGCCAGCTTCTGCTTCCTGCTGGCCCAGGCCTTCGTCTATGGCCGAGGCCTCAGCTTTTCGGTCAATGGCGGGGATGTGGGCGGAATCGCCCTGACCTGGCTGCTGTCCTATATCCGGATCGTCCAGTTCACCCTCGTTGGCCTGCTGGCGGCGGTGATGACGCGGTCTCTGCTGGCGGCGCTGATCGTGCCGTGGGCGCTGGGCTTCATCCAGAGCATCTTCGGCCAGATCGGACCGGCCCTGCTGGGCATGGACCCCGGCGGCTGGACGCTGCAACTGCTCCTGCCGGGCCTCGCCTACGACACGCTGAAGGCGGCGGTGGAAGGCCCGCTGGAGGCGCCTCTGACCGGCGCCGTGATCTGGAGGTCGCTGACTGGCCTCGCCCTGTGGACCCTAGTCCCGCTGGGCGGCGCGCTGGTCTGGTTCAAGCGGCAGGACCTGTCGAAGGAATAGGCCAGGCCTCGCGCGCGCGCGCCATCGCCGGCGCCGGATCAGGAGCCACGCCTCCGGCTCCGGTGCAGGCCTGTGTCAGCGCCGGGGAGGTCGCCCAGGTCGCCGGATCGTCCAGCAGGCCCGCCAGTTCGCGGGGCCAGCCGACTTCGCGTCCCTCGGTGTGGATCCGCCCCAGCGGGGCAAAGACCCGAGGCGCGTCCGCTTCGGCCTCCGGGCGCGGCCGGGCGCAGGCGAAGGCCTCGAACCGGGCGCGGATCTGGCCGGTCAGATGCAACCGCCGCCGCGCCGGGACCGGAATGGCGTACTCCCGCCCCAACTGCATCAGACAGGCGCCGTCCAGCTCCGCCCGGCGGCGATACAGGTCGGCGCGGATCTTCTGGTCCGAAGGCCAGGCGCCGCCGTCCGCCCGCTGGACGAACGGGAGGCAGGGATTGCCCGAGTTCGCCGCCCAGCCGAGGCTATAGGTCTGCGGCCCGCCGGTCAGGGCGCGATCCAGCCCCTCCATCGCTTCATTGGCCAGAACGATGGGGGTCAAGGGCGCCGCCACCACATAGACCCACAGGGGCGTGTCCGGCGCCTCGCTCGTCTCCAGACGCACGACCTGCGCCGCGGACAGGCAGGCGGGCTCCAGCCGCACCGAACAGATCAGCTCGCCCGCGGTCACCGCCTGGGCCAGATCGACCGTCCGACCATCCGCCAGTTGAGCTCGGTCCGCCTCCCCCGCGCGCACCCGATCCAGCACCAGCCGCGTGTCGGGCCGGTCGTACTGTATGATCTTCGCCGGATAGCAGGCGGTCAGGCCCACGGAAGCGGTCAGCGCGGCGGTCAGAACGAGCAAGCCTGTGCGCATGCGAGAAACTCCCGTTTCTCTCACCCTGACGGATGGTGGCGACCGGTTTCAAGCGCCACGCCGTCACGGTCAGCTTTCGTCAGCCTCGTCACGGCCATATCGGCGGTGGCCCGCACCGGACCGCCAAACGCAGAAAGGGGCGGCAGGCTTTCGCCCGCCGCCCCTTCACTTGCCCCAACGAGCGAAGCTTAGGCTTCGTCGTCGCCCTCGATCTCATAGACCGGACCCGAGTCCTGGCCCTTGGCGTCGACGTCGCGGTCGACGAACTCGATCACGGCCATGGCGGCGTTGTCGCCGTGACGGAAGCCGGCCTTCATGATGCGGATGTAGCCGCCGTTACGTTCGGCATAGCGCGGGCCGATCGTTTCGAACAGCTTGCCGACTTGCGGCACGTCACGGACCTGGCTGATGGCCTGACGACGAGCGTGCAGGTCGCCCTTCTTGGCGAGGGTGACCAGCTTCTCGACGAAGGGACGCAGTTCCTTCGCCTTCGGCAGGGTGGTCGTGATCTGCTCGTGCTTGATCAGCGAAGCAGCCATGTTGGCGAACATGGCCTGGCGGTGGCTGACCGTACGGCCGAGCTTGCGATAGGCGGCGCCGTGGCGCATCGGGGTCTCTCCTACTCAACCCTGGTTTCCACCATACCTGTGGACCTTGGGCTCTCTCATTCTAACCGCTCCGCGATCCCGAAAGGGTCATGGGCGGAGGGTTGAAACTAGATCTGGTCGTCGAACTTCTTGGCCAGATCTTCGATGTTTTCGGGCGGCCAGTTCGGCACATCCATGCCGAGGCTGAGGCCCATCGTCGCGAGAACTTCCTTGATCTCGTTCAGCGACTTGCGGCCGAAGTTCGGGGTGCGAAGCATTTCGCCCTCGGTCTTCTGGATCAGGTCGCCGATGTAGACGATGTTGTCGTTCTTCAGGCAGTTGGCCGAACGGACCGACAGCTCCAGCTCGTCCACCTTCTTCAGCAGGGCCGGGTTGAAGGGCAGGTCGGGCTTGCCGTCCGACTGCTCAACAGCCTTCTTCGGCTCGTCGAAGGTGATGAAGATCTGCAGCTGATCTTGCAGGATGCGCGAGGCGTAAGCCACAGCGTCAACCGGCGAGACGGCGCCGTTGGTTTCGACTTCCAGCACCAGCTTGTCGTAATCCAGCGACTGGCCCTGACGGGTCGGCTCGACGCGATAGGCGACGCGCTTGACCGGCGAGTACAGGGCGTCGACGGCGATCAGGCCGATCGGGGCGTCTTCCGGACGGTTGAACTCCGAAGCCACATAGCCCTTGCCGTTCTGGACGGTCAGTTCCATGCGGACCGAAGCGCCGTCATCCAGGGTGCAGATGACGTGATCCGGGTTCAGAACCTCGATGTCCGCGGGGACGTCGATCTGGCCGGCCGTGACGACGCCGGGGCCCGTGGCGCGCAGGGTCATGCGCTTCGGACCTTCAGCGTGCATGCGCAGCGCCAGTTGCTTGATGTTCAGCACGATGTCGACGACGTCTTCGCGCACGCCTTCCAGCGACGAGAATTCGTGGACGACGCCGTCGATTTGAATCGCGGTCACCGCGGCGCCTTGCAGCGACGACAGGAGAACGCGGCGCAGGGCATTGCCGAGCGTCACGCCGAAACCGCGTTCCAGGGGCTCAGCGACCAGGCGCGCCTTGCGCTGGGGGTCGGAGCTCGCCTCGATCTGCGGCTTCTCGGGACGGATCAGCTCTTGCCAGTTTCGTTCGATCATGGATGTCCCTCGAGTCGGTGTTCGCCGCTCCCCGCCTCGTCAGGCGTCTCGGGAGCGACGGAGAATAGAGTCGGCGGCGGTTCGCTTAGACGCGGCGGCGCTTCGGCGGACGGCAACCGTTGTGCGGCATCGGGGTGACGTCGCGAATGGTCGTGATGGTCATGCCGACGGCCTGGAGGGCGCGCAGGGCCGACTCACGGCCGGAACCCGGACCCGAGACGTTGACTTCCAGCGTCTTGACGCCGTGTTCGGCAGCCTTGCGGCCCGCGTCTTCGGCAGCCATCTGGGCGGCGTACGGGGTCGACTTGCGCGAACCCTTGAAGCCCATGTGACCGGCCGACGACCAGGAAATCGCGTTCCCTTGAGCGTCGGTGATGGTCACCATCGTGTTGTTGAACGAGGCGTTCACGTGGGCGACGCCCGAGGTGATGTTCTTGCGCTCGCGCTTCTTAACGCGACCCGGTTCCTTGGCCATGTGTCAGCTCTTACTTCTTCTTGCCGGCGATCGGCTTGGCGGGACCCTTGCGGGTGCGGGCGTTGGTGTGGGTGCGCTGACCGCGGACCGGCAGGCCCTTGCGGTGACGCAGGCCGCGGTAGCAGGCCAGGTCCATCAGACGCTTGATGTTCATCGAGGTCTCACGGCGCAGGTCGCCTTCCACGGTGTGATCGCGGTCGATCGTCTCGCGGATCTGCAGCACTTCCGCGTCGGTCAGTTGATTGACGCGACGGGCGGATTCGATGCCGACCTTCTCGGTGATGTCCTTGGCGGCCGCCGGGCCGATGCCATGGATGTACTGAAGCGCGATTTCAACGCGCTTGTTGGTCGGGATGTTGACGCCAGCAATACGGGCCACGAAGCTCTCCAGATACGCGTGTGCGGACGCAATAAACGCTCCGGTCAACAGACCAGGAGCGTGCGCGCCCTTCGCGGAAGCGGGCCTTATACAGGGGATTCAGCTTCCGTCAACGGGTCGGTTACGCCGCAGGGGCCGCCGGGGGCGCGAAAATGATCAGCAGGTCCTCGCGGTGGGAGGATTTCACGCGTCCATTCACGGTCGGAGGCTGCCGCCGCATCAGTCGCACCGCCTGCAGGGCCGCCTGACCGAATCCCTGCCCGCCCGGTGATTCCGAGCGGACCCGGCAGCGTTCGATCCGGGTGCTGGCGTAGACCACGCAGTTCAGCACCACCTGCCCCGACAGCCGCCGATGGGCCGCGTCGCGCGGATAGTGGGCGTCACGCTCGGCCGGCGTCAGGGTGCGCACCCAGCGCGAGGGGCTGTTGCCCGCCCCGGCGCCCTCGCCGGTCCCCGTGCCTGTGCCCGAGCCGACGCCGCCGCCCGTGCCTGTCCCGGCGCCCGTCAGTCCCTGGACGCCGCCGGACGGCGCCGACTCGGATTCGGCGGCGATCTCGATGCCGGGGTTCATCGGGGGAATCAGGGTCGGGGGCGCGGTCTCGGTCGGGGCGGCCGGGCTGTCCGGCTGGGGCGTGGCCACCTCGGGCACGTGCAGCGACGACGGCGCGGCGCGGCGGGCCGAGACCTTGGTCGCCTCCGCGCCGTCGCTGGGGGCTCCCCCGCCTCCGCCCGAGAACAGGGTCACCTCGATGGCCGAGATTTCCGGGGGGAAGACCCCTGCCCGCTCCAGCGCCAGCCACAGCAGCACCAGGGCATGAAGGGCCAGCACGATCAGGAAGGCGGTGGTGCGCGAGGTGCGCGAGGCCCGCGGCGGTCGGTGATCGATCACATGCATGGCGGCCCTCCCCGGCTGTCTGATCAGACTATCGACCGGATTTCCGCGACCGCAACCCCATTCGTTGAACGGAAGTCTCCGGCAACCGGAGCGTCAGGGCCAGATCACCCCGATGGTGATGCGGCCGCCCGCCACCGGATCGCCCGCGGGGGAGCGCGCCGGGCGGATGCGGAAGCGACCCTCGGCGATCCGCACGGCCACCGCGCCGAACCCCGACCCCGCCGGACGTTCGTCCACCACGCGGCAGGCCTCGAGCCGCTCGTCGAGGCGGATCCGGCAGTTGACGGTCACGTCCACGCCCCGGGCCCGGCGGCGCAACTCGCGCGGCGTGTCCTCGAAGATCTCGCGCGCGCTGGCTCCTCTCAGGATGATGGGGCCGACGCCCGAGCCGGGGCCGTTGCCGGCGCCGACGCCCGTCCCCGTGCCGGTCCCCTGCCCACCCCGCCCCATGCCGGGTTCCGGCGAGGCGATGGGAGCCACTCCCACCGTCAGGGCGGGCTCGGGCGCGGGGGTGATCGGGGCGGCGATTTCGGGCGGGATCTCGGGCGGGCGCGGCGAGACATGGACGCGCGAGGGCGCGGCGGGCGCCCCTCCCCCCTGGCTGCGCACCGGCTGTTCCGGAGGCGGGGGCGGGGGCGGAGGCGGCGGGACCGTCGGGCGGAACAGCAGCACCTCCAGCGGCGGGGTCGGCGGCACCAGAGGCCCGGTCGGGCCGCCACGGCCCACGGCGACGGCCACGACGAAATGCGCCGCGAGGATGCCTGCGGCGATGCCGAGATTGCGGACCCGGCGGTCTTTCAGGAAGGGATGTCCCGGTGTCACGCTCGCCTTCTGCCACATGGGACATGAACGCGCGCCAACAGGAGATGGTCCGCCCGTTTCCGGACGGACCTCAGATCTGGATCAGGCCAGTGCGCCGTCGATGGCGGTCGAGACGGCCTCGATCGAGTCCATGCCGTTGACCTCGGTCAGCAGGCCCTTGTCCGCATAGTAGGGCAGCAGCGGCGCCGTGTTGCGGTTGTACGCGTCCAGACGGACCTTGAAGCTCTCGGGATTGTCGTCCGGACGGCCCTGGTCGGCGAAGCGCCTGGCCACGCGCGCCAGCAGGGCCTCGTCGTCCACCTTAAGGCGGACCACGTGGTCGATCTTCTTGCCCAGCTTGGCCAGCATGGCGTCCAGCGCCTCGGCCTGGGCCAGGGTGCGCGGGAAACCGTCGAAGATGGCGCCGCCGGCGTCTTCCGCCGCCTTCAGCTGGGCCTCGATCAGGGCGATCACGACCGCGTCGGGCACCAGGTCGCCGCGCGACATGATCGCCTGGCATTCCTGGCCCAGCTCCGAGCCCGAGGCGATCGCCTCGCGCAGCATGTCGCCGGTCGACAGCTGGATCATGCCGCGGGTCTCGACCAGGCGCTTGGCCTGGGTGCCCTTGCCCGCCGCCGGCGGTCCGAACAGGATCAGGTTCATCGCTTCCCCCTCGCGATCAGATCAGCGGCGGGCGGGCGCGGTCACGCCCTTGCCCTTGCCTTGCCCACGGCCACGCAGCTTGGCCTTCTTGATCAGGCCTTCGTACTGGTGCGCCAGCAGTTGCGACTGGATCTGCGCCACGGTGTCCATGGTCACCGAGACCACGATCAGCACCGAGGTGCCGCCGAAGTAGAAGCTCTGGCCCAGGTTGGCGACCATGATCTCCGGCAGAACGCAGACGGCGGTGATGTAGGCGGCGCCGATCACGGTCAGGCGGGTCAGGACGTAGTCCAGATATTCCGCCGTCCGCTTGCCCGGACGGATGCCCGGCAGGAAGCCGCCGTACTTGCGCAGGTTCTCAGCCGTGTCCTCGGGGTTGAAGGTGATCGAGGTGTAGAAGAAGCAGAAGAAGATGATCAGGATCGCGTACAGCACGGTGAACACCGGCTGGCCATGCTGCATCTGGGCCGCGAAGGTCGGCAGCCAGCTCAGCCACGCGGGCAGGTTCGCCTGGTTGGTGAACTGGGCCACGGTCGTCGGCAGCATCAGCAGCGACGAGGCGAAGATCGGCGGAATCACGCCCGCGGTGTTGACCTTCAGCGGCAGGAACGAACGCTCGCCACCGGCCATGCGGTTGCCTTCCTGGCGCTTCGGATACTGGATCAGCAGGCGGCGCTGGGCGCGTTCCATGAAGACGATGAAGATCACCACGCCGACCGCCAGCCCGACGATGGCCAGCAGGGCGAAGGGCGACATCTGACCCTGCTGGGTCAGGCCGAACATACGGCCGATGGTGCCCGGCAGGACCGCCACGATACCGGCGAAGATGATCAGCGAGATGCCGTTGCCGACGCCGCGCGCGGTCACCTGCTCACCCAGCCACATCAGGAACATGGTGCCCGCGGTCAGGCAGGTGGTGGTGGTGATGATGAAGAAGAGGCCCGGCTCGTCGATCAGGCCAGGCTGGCCGTTCAGCTGCGTCGCGATGCCGAAGGCCTGGGCCACGGCCAGGACGACGGTCAGGTAACGCGTGTACTGGTTCAGCTGCTTGCGGCCGCTCTCGCCGCCTTCCTTGCGCAGCTTTTCCCAGGGCGGATACACCGCGCCCATCAGCTGCACGATGATCGAGGCCGAGATGTACGGCATCACGTTCAGCGCGAAGACAGCCATGTTCTGGACGGCGCCGCCCGAGAACATGTTCAGCATGTCCAGGATGCCGCGCTGGCCGTCCGGGTTCTGGAAGAACGCCAGGAATTGTTCGTTGTTGATGCCGGGGATCGGCACGTAGCAGCCGATACGGAACACGACCATGGCCAGCACGGTGAAGAGCAGGCGCTTATGCAACTCGGTCGCGCGTGCGAACGAGCCCATGTTCATGTTTGCTGCGAGTTGTTCGGCGGCCGAAGCCATAGTGTCACCCCGACTGATCAGAACGCGGCGCATCGGACGACGAGTCCGCGCCTGCGTCCAGATAGGAGAAGGGCGCCCTCATGGCGAGGGCGCCCCTCAGTCTTTTTACTTCGCGGCCGTGCGCTTGGCGCGGGCCGAGATCTTGTTGGCGTCGCCCTTCGGCGCCTTGGGGGCCGGAGCCTTGCCCTTGGCGGCGTTGCGCTTCTCGACGCGAGCGGCGGCCTTGGCTTCCGCTTCGATGCGTTGCTCGACGACCGAACCGCCGGCGGCTTCGATGGCGGCCTTGGCGCCGGCCGAGGCCGACCAGACGACCAGGTTCAGCTTGCCCTTGATCTCGCCGGTGCCCAGCAGACGGACGCCGTCCTTGACGCGGCGGATCACGCCGGCGGCGACCAGGGCGTCGCCCTTGATCTCGCCCTTGATGTCCAGCTTGCCGGCATCGATGGCGTCTTGCAGGCGCCACAGGTTCACTTCAGCCAGCTTCAGCGCGTTCGGATTGTTGAAGCCGCGCTTCGGCATACGCATGTACAGCGGCATCTGGCCGCCTTCGAAGCCGCCGATGGCGACGCCCGAACGCGACTTCTGACCCTTGACGCCGCGACCGGCGGTCTTGCCCTTGCCCGAGCCCGGGCCACGGCCGACGCGCATGCGCTTCTTGTGGGCGCCTTCGTTGTCGCGGATTTCGTTCAGTTTCATGTGCCTGATCCTTTCGGGTTCTAGCGCCCGGAGTGATCCGGACTCGGCGTTAATCTCGATTCTCTCCCTCCCCATTCGGGGAGGGTGGTCGGCGAAGCCGACCGGGTGGGGACGGCTAAGCGATCCGTCCTCCAATTGCAATGAGGGCCGCTCACTGAGCCGCCCCCACCCTGTCGCCGTGAACGACGACATCCCTCCCCCGCGAGGGGGAGGGAGATCTTCAGTCTTACTTTTCGACCACTTCGACCATGTGCGCGACCTTGGCGATCATGCCGCGGACCGAGGGGGTGTCCTCGAGGGTCGACTCGCGACCCACGCGGTTCAGGCCCAGGCCCGACAGGGTGGCGCGCTGGTCGGCCTTGCGGCGGATCGGCGAACCGGTCTGGCGGATGGTGACGGTGGCTTTCGATTCAGTCTTGGCCATGACTTAGGACTCCACAGCTTCCGGCGCCGAGGCGCCGTCGTTGCGGCGGCCCATCAGGTCAGCGACCTTCTTGCCACGCTTCGAAGCCACCTGACGCGGCGACGACTGTACCTTGAGGGCCTCGAACGTCGCGCGGATCATGTTGTAGGGGTTCGACGAACCGGTCGACTTGCCGACGACGTCCTGGACGCCGAGGGTTTCGAGGACCGCACGCATCGGACCGCCCGCGATGACGCCGGTCCCGGGAGGGGCGGCGCGCATCATGATCTTGCCGGCGCCCCAACGGCCAGCGCCGTCGTGGTGCAGGGTGCGGTTCTCGCGCAGCGGAACCTTGATCATGGTCTTCTTGGCTTCTTCGGTCGCCTTGCGGATGGCTTCCGGCACTTCGCGCGCCTTGCCGTGACCGAAGCCGACGCGGCCCTTGCCGTCACCGACGACCATCAGGGCGGCGAAGCTGAAGCGACGACCGCCCTTCACGGTGGCGGCGACGCGGTTGATGTGCACCAGCTTCTCGACGATGTCCGATTCCGGACCGTCGACAGCGGGAGCGTTACGGTTGTCACGACGGTTGCGGTCGTTGCCGCCTTGTCCGCCGCGCTGGGGTTGTTGCGCCATCTGTCGCGTCCCTTAGAAATTCAGGCCGGCTTCACGCGCGGCTTCCGCCAGCGCCTTCACCCGTCCGTGATAGATGTACTGGCCGCGGTCGAAGACGACGTCCTTGACGCCCTTCTCGATGGCGCGTTCGGCGATCAGCTTGCCGATGGCGGCAGCCGAGGCGACGTCCGAGCCCTTCTTGCCCTTGCCGCCTTCCAGCGACGAGGCGGCGGCCACCGTGACGCCCTGGGCGTCGTCGATGATCTGGGCCGAGATGTTCTTGTCCGAACGGTAGACCGAAAGGCGCAGACGACCGTTGGCGACAGCCTTCAGGCGGCGACGGTTGCGCTCGGCGCGGCGCTTGGCTTGCTGTTGAAGAGAAAGAGCCATGACTTACTTCTTCTTGCCTTCCTTGCGACGCACGGTTTCACCGGCGTAGCGGACACCCTTGCCCTTGTAGGGCTCCGGCGGACGCAGCTTGCGGATGACGGCGGCGATCTGACCGACGGCTTGCTTGTCCGGGCCCGAGATCTTGATCTCGGTCTGCTTCGGAACAGCGAAGGTCACGCCAGCCGGCGGATCGATGTCGACGTCGTGCGAGAAGCCGAGCTGCAGCGACAGCTGGTTGCCCTTCATCGCCGCACGATAGCCGACGCCGACCAGTTCCAGCGTCTTGTCGAAGCCGGTGGTGACGCCCGTGACCATGTTGTCGACCAGCGTGCGCGACAGGCCCCACATCGCGCGGGCGCGTTGGGTGTCCGAGCGCGGGGTCAGCGACAGTTCGTCGCCTTCCTGCTTGACTTCGATTTCTTCAGCGACGGTCCAGGTGCGTTCGCCCTTGGGACCCTTCACCGAGACGGTTTGACCGTCGAGGGCGACAGTGACGCCCTTCGGGATCGCGATGGTTTTCTTGCCGATACGGGACATCTTAGTAGACCCTGCAGAGGACTTCGCCGCCGACGTTCGCGTCGCGGGCAGCAGCGTCCGACATGACGCCCTTGGACGTCGAGAGGATCGAAATGCCGAGGCCGTTCTTGATCGGCTTCAGGTCGCTGATAGCCGAATAGACGCGACGGCCGGGCTTCGACACGCGGGCGATCTCGGCGATCACCGGCTGGCCGTCGAAGTACTTCAGCTCGATCTCGAACTGCGGGAACTCACCCGGGTTTTGCACCAGGTTGTAGCCGCGGATGTAGCCTTCGTCCTGCAGCACGTCGAGGACGCGCTGGCGCAGACGCGAGGCCGGGGTCAGCACCTTCGAACGCTTGCGGGTCGCAGCGTTCTTGATGCGGGCGATCATGTCGCTCAGGGGATCGTTGATCATCATGACTGTATCTCCCCCTTACCAGCTCGACTTCGTCAGGCCGGGGATCTGACCCAGGTTGCCCAGCTCACGCAGGGCAATCCGGCTCATCTTCAGCTTGCGATAGTAGGCGCGCGGACGACCGGTCACCTCACAGCGGTTGCGGATGCGGTTCGGCGCGGAGTTGCGCGGCAGTTCCGCCAGCTTCAGGCGCGCTTCGAAGCGCTCCTCAAGCGGGAGGGACTCGTTGTTGGCGGTCGCCTTTAGGGCGGCACGCTTGTCGGCGTACTTCGCGACGAGGGCCTTGACCTTCTCGTTACGGTTTACAGCGGACTTCTTAGCCATTGTTCTCTTCCCTTCCCGCTCAGTTCGTCACGAACGGGAACTTGAACTCGGTGAGGAGAGCCTTGGCTTCCTCATCGGTCTTGGCCGTGGTGCAGACGATGATGTCCATGCCCCACATCTGATCGATCTGGTCGTAGTTGATCTCCGGGAACACGATGTGTTCCTTGAGGCCGGTCGCGTAGTTGCCGCGACCGTCGAACGACGTGCCCTTCAGACCACGGAAATCCTTCACGCGCGGCAGCGCGATCGTGATGAACCGGTCCAGGAACTCGTACATCTGGTCGCCGCGCAGGGTGACCTTGCCGCCGACAACCATGCCTTCGCGCAGCTTGAAGCCGGCGATGGAGTTGCGGGCCTTGGTCGGCACAGCCTTCTGACCAGCGATGGCCGTCAGGTCCTTGAGGGCCGCGGTGGCCTTCTTGGAGTCGGCGACAGCTTCACCGATACCCATGTTCAGGACGATCTTGTCCAGCTTGGGGATCTGCATCTCGTTGGTGTAGCCGAACTTGGTCTTCATCTCGCCGCGGATGCGCGAGACGTATTCCGTCTTCAGGCGGGGGGTGTACTTGGTGTCGGCCATCAGATGACGTCTCCCGTCGTCTTGGCGACGCGGACCTTCTTGTCCCCGTCAACCTTGAAGCCGACGCGGGTCGCCTTGCCGTTGGCGTCGGCGATCGCGACGTTCGACAGGTGAAGCGAGGCTTCCTTGTTCTTGATGCCGCCCTGCGGGTCACCCTGGGTCGGACGCGTGTGGCGCTGAACCATGTTGATGCCCTGAACCAGGACGCGGTTTTCGGTCGGAAGGACCTTCAGGACCTGGCCAGTGCGGCCCTTGTCCTTGCCGGTCAGGATGACGACGTTGTCGCCCTTCTTGATCTTGGCGGCCATGGTTACAGGACCTCCGGAGCCAGCGAGATGATCTTCATGTGGTTCTTGGCGCGCAGTTCGCGCGGAACCGGCCCGAAGATACGGGTGCCGACAGGCTCGTTCTGCTTGTTGACGATGACGGCGGCCGACTTGTCAAAACGGATGACAGAGCCGTCCTTGCGCATGATGTCCTTGGCGGTGCGCACGACGATGGCGCGAACGACGTCGCCCTTCTTCACGCGGCCGCGCGGAATCGCTTCCTTCACCGAGGCGACAATGGTGTCGCCCACCGAGGCGTAGCGGCGCTTCGAGCCGCCAAGCACCTTGATGCACATGACCCGGCGAGCGCCCGAATTGTCGGCCACCTCCAGGTTAGTTTGCATCTGGATCATGGGATCCGATCCTTCTTCTTACGAGGCCGAGGCGGCCGAGGCGTCCGACAGGACTTCCCAGCGCTTCAGCTTGGACTTCGGGGCGCACTCGACGATGCGGGCCAGGTCACCGACCTTGAGGGCATTCGCTTCGTCGTGAGCGTGGTACTTCTTGGACAGACGCACGGTCTTCTTCAGGACCGGGTGCAGCAGGGTGCGCTCGACCTTGACGATGACAGTCTTGTCGCCCTTGTCAGAGACGACCACGCCTTCGAGAATTCGCTTGGGCATTTTCGTTCCTTAACCCGCCGCGCGGTTCGCACGCAGAAGCGTGCTGATGCGAGCGATGTCCTTGCGCACTTCCGAGACCCGGTGGGTCTTTTCCATTTGGCCGGTGGCGGCCTGGAAGCGCAGGTTGAACTGTTCCTTCTTGAGCTTCAGCAGCTCGTCGGCCAGTTGGTCCGGGGTCTGGGACCGGAGATCAGCGATCTTGGTCATCAGGCAGCAGCCTCCACATGAGCGATGCCGGCGTCGAGGCGGGTGACCACCTTGGTGCGGACCGGCAGCTTGGCGGCGCCGAGGCGCAGCGCTTCACGCGCCACATCGTCCGGCACGCCGTCGATTTCGAACAGGATACGGCCCGGGTGGCAGCGCGCGGCCCAGTGGTCCACGGCGCCCTTGCCCTTACCCATCCGGACTTCGGCGGGCTTGCCGGTGACCGGCAGGTCCGGGAATACGCGGATCCAGACGCGGCCTTGACGCTTCATCTGGCGGGTGATCGCGCGGCGAGCCGCTTCGATCTGACGCGCGGTGATGCGTTCCGGCTCGACCGTCTTCAGGCCGTACGAGCCGAAGTTCAGCGAGAAGCCGCCCTTGGCCGAACCGTGGATGCGGCCCTTGAAGGCCTTCCGGTACTTGGTTTTCTTCGGTTGCAGCATGACTTAGTTCTCACCACGTCCGCGGTCGCGACGCGGACCACGATCCCCACGGGGACCGCCGCGCTCACGGCCTTCGTTCGACGACGGACCCGAGGCTTCCTGGGCCCAACGCTTGTCCTGGGCCATCGGGTCGTGCTCGAGCACTTCACCCTTAAACACCCAGACCTTCACGCCGATGATGCCGTACGTCGTCTTGGCTTCGATGAAGCCGTAGTCGATGTCGGCGCGCAGGGTGTGAAGCGGCACGCGACCTTCGCGGTACCATTCCATGCGGGCGATTTCAGCGCCGCCGAGGCGACCCGAAACGTTGATCCGGACGCCTTTGGCGCCCAGACGCATGGCCGACTGCATCGCGCGCTTCATGGCGCGGCGGAAGGCGATACGGCGTTCCAGCTGCTGCGCGATGTTCTCGGCGATCAGCTGGGCGTCGGTTTCCGGCTTGCGGACTTCGACGATGTTCAGGTGAACTTCGCCTTCAGTGCGGGCCGAGATGTCCTTGCGGAGCTTCTCGATGTCGGCGCCCTTCTTGCCGATCACGACTCCCGGACGGGCGGCGTAGATCGTCACGCGGCACTTCTTGTGCGGACGCTCGATGATGATGCGCGACACGCCTGCGGCTTGCAGGCGTTCCTTGAGCCACGTGCGCAGCGCCAGGTCCTGGTGCAGCAGACGGGCGTAGGAGGCGCCGTCGGCGAACCAGCGGCTGTCCCACGTGCGGTTCACGCCGAGGCGGAAACCGATCGGATTGATTTTCTGACCCATCAGGCGGCCTCGCCGGCTTCACGGACCACGATGGTGATCTCGCTGAACGGTTTCAGGATGCGCGACGAGCGACCACGAGCGCGGCTCGCGAAACGCTTCATCACCAGGTTCTTGCCCACGAAGGCCTCGGCGACGACCAGGTTGTCGATGTCGAGGTTGTGGTTGTTCTCGGCGTTCGAGATCGCCGAATACAGGACCTTGCGGACGTCGGTGGCGATACGCTTACGGCTGAATTCCAGCTCGTTGAGCGCTTTCTGGACCGGCAGGCCGCGGATCGAGGCGGCGACCAGGTTCAGCTTCTGGGGGCTGATCCGGACGTTCACCAGCTTGGCGCGGGCTTCGGTTTGACCGACCCGACGGGGGTTCTTGGTCTGGGCCATGGATTACTTCCTCTTGGCCTTCTTGTCCGCCGCGTGGCCCGGGAAGTTCCGGGTCGGGGCGAACTCGCCGAACTTCATGCCGACCATCTCTTCCGAGACGATCACCGGCACGTGCTTCAGGCCGTTGTGGACGCCGAACGTCAGACCGACGAACTGCGGCAGGATGGTGGAGCGGCGCGACCAGGTCTTGATCACGTCCTTGCGGCCCGACGATTGAACAGCGTCGGCCTTCTTGAGCAGATACCCGTCTACAAACGGGCCTTTCCAGGAGGAGCGGGCCATCGGTTAGCGAGCCTTCTTAACGTGACGGGTACGGATGATGTACTTGTCCGTCGCCTTGTTCTTGCGGGTGCGGGTGCCCTTGGTGTCCTTGCCCCACGGCGTAACCGGGGTACGACCACCAGAGGTCCGGCCTTCACCACCACCGTGCGGGTGGTCGATCGGGTTCATGGCGACGCCGCGGACGTGCGGGCGGAAGCCCATGTGACGCTTGCGGCCGGCCTTGCCGAGGTTCTGGTTCATGTGGTCGGGGTTCGAAACCGCGCCCACCGTGGCCATGCAGCCGTCCAGGACCATGCGAAGCTCGCCCGAGCCGAGACGGATCTGGGCGTAGCCCTGATCGCGACCGACCAGCTGGGCGTAGGCGCCGGCCGAGCGGGCCAGCTGGGCGCCCTTGCCCGGCTTCATTTCAACGTTGTGGATGATCGTGCCGACCGGGATCGAGCGCAGCGGCATCGCGTTGCCCGGCTTCACGTCGACCTTTTCACCAGCGACCACCGTGTCGCCCGCCTTCAGGCGTTGCGGCGCGATGATGTAGGCCTTTTCGCCGTCTTCATAGACGATGAGGGCGATGAAGGCGGTGCGGTTCGGATCGTATTCCAGGCGTTCGACGGTCGCCGAGGCGAACTTGCGACGCTTGAAGTCGATCTTGCGGTACAGGGTCTTGGCGCCGCCGCCGCGGAAGCGGACAGCGATGCGACCGCCCTGACCACGACCGCCCGACTTGGTCAGGCCTTCGGTCAGCGACTTCTCGGGACGGCCCTTGTGGAGCTCCGAGCGGTCGATCAGCACCAGGGCGCGACGGCCCGGCGAAGTCGGATTGTAGGTCTTCAAAGCCATCTGCTTAGAGCCCCGTGGTGACGTCGATCGACTGGCCTTCAGCCAGCGTCACGATCGCTTTTTTGATGTCGACCCGACGGCCCAGAATGCCGCGGAAACGCTTGGTCTTGCCCTTCTGAACGAGGGTGTTGACCTTCAGCACGTTGACCTTGAACAGGGCCTCGACCGCGGCAGCGATCTCGTCCTTCGAGGCGTTTTCCGCGACGCGGAAGACGACCTTGTTCTGTTCCGACAGGATCGTGGCCTTCTCGGTGATCACCGGAGCCAGGATGGTGTCGTAGTGACGCGCGGTCGGTTGAGCGCCGGCCATTACGCGGCCTCCTTCTTCGCGAAGCGGGCTTCGATGGCTTCAACAGCAGCCTTCGTCAGCACCAGCTTGTCGGCCCGCAGGATGTCATAGACGTTCAGGCCGGCGTTCGGCAGCACGTCGATGTGCGGGATGTTGCGAGCGGCCAGGCCGAAGTTGGTTTCAACTTCCGGACCAGCGATGATCAGAGCCTTGGTCCAGCCCAGCTTGCCGAAGGTTTCGCGCAGCGAAGCCGTCTTGGCGTCCTTGACCGAAACGCTGTCGACCACGACCAGCTCGCCGGCCTTGGCCTTCGAGGAGAGCGCGTGACGCAGGGCCAGGGCGCGGACCTTCTTCGGCAGCGAGAAGCCGTGGTCGCGAACGACCGGGCCGAAGGCGCGCGAGCCGCCGACGAACTGCGGAGCACGGCGCGAACCGTGACGAGCGCCGCCGGTGCCCTTCTGCTTGTACATCTTCTTGCCCGTACGAGAGTTCTCGTTGCGGGTTTGAACCTTGTGGGTGCCGGCGCGGCGCTTGGCCAGCTGCCAGTTGACGTAGCGGGCCAGCAGGTCGCCGCGAATGTCGGTGATGCCGAAGACGGCGTCCGACAGTTCAACGTCGCCCGAGGCCTTGCCGTCGAGTTTGATGACCGAGAGTTTCATTACGCTTCACCGCCTTCGGTCGCTTCGACGGCCGGGGCTTCTTCAGCCGGCGTCTCAGCGGGTTGAGCAGCCGGAGCGGCCGACGACTTCACGCCACCGGGGAACGGGGCTTCAGCCGGGCGGGCCTTCTTCACGGCGTCGCGGATCTTGACCCACGTGCCCTCGTGACCGGGGACGGCGCCCTTGATCATGATCAGGCCGCGTTCCGCGTCGACGCGGAAGACGGTCAGGTTCTGGGTGGTGACGACTTCCTGGCCGAGATGGCCGGCCATCTTCTTGCCCGGGAACGTACGGCCCGGGTCCTGACGGTTACCCGTCGAACCGTGCGAGCGGTGCGAAACCGAAACACCGTGCGTGGCGCGCAGACCGCCGAAGTTCCAGCGCTTCATGGCGCCGGCGAAGCCCTTACCGATGGTCTCGGCCTGGACATCGACCTTCTGGCCGGCGACGAAGTGATCGGCCGAGAACTCGGCGCCCACATCCATCATGGCGTCCGCATCGATGCGGAATTCAGTGACATAGGCCTTCGGTTCCACCGACAGCTTCGCGAAAGCTTCGCGTTGAGCCTTGTTGGTGTTCTTGGCCTTCTTGGTGCCAGCGCCCAGCTGGAGAGCGACGTAGCCGTCACGCTCCTGGGTACGTTGGCCGACGACTTGGCAGCCGTCGAGCTGCAGCACAGTGACCGGAACGTGCGCGCCGTCATCGGCGAACACGCGGGTCATGCCCAGCTTCTTGGCGATCACGCCCGTGCGCATCGGATCCCGCCTCTTTCTTTTTAGATCTTGATCTCGACGTCCACGCCGGCAGAGAGGTCGAGCTTCATGAGCGCGTCCACGGTCTGCGGAGTGGGGTCGACGATGTCGAGCACGCGTTTGTGCGTGCGGATTTCAAACTGCTCGCGCGACTTCTTGTCGACGTGCGGCGAGCGGTTCACGGTGAACTTTTCGATCAGGGTCGGCAGCGGAATCGGACCGCGGACGGTCGCGCCGGTGCGCTTGGCCGTATTGACGATTTCGCGCGTCGAAAAGTCGAGGACGCGGTGATCGAAGGCCTTGAGCCTGATGCGGATGCTCTGATCCATATCGGTTGTTATTCCCAAGCAGGCGAACCTGCGTCCCTGTGAACCATTTCAAAGACCGGAGCCTTCAGGCCAAAAAGGCCTTCAGAGTACGCACTTCGCAAAAACGATCGGCCCACGCAGTCCCCCGCGAAGGCCGTTGAAGTCCCAAGAAACTGCAAAGAACAGGCACTTAGGTCGTTCCTGCGAACCGCGTCTGCAGATTGCTCTGCACAGCCGGTCCAACAAGAGTGGGCGCTTATGCCTATTGAGTCCCGATCCGTCAAGCGGCGAAACTGTGTCAGGGCCTGATTTTGCGGGGCGCAAGCGGGGCCGGTAGGGTCGCCTTCCCGAACAGGAGATTTCGCCGGATGACGATGCCCGCCTTCGCCCTCTTCCTGTCCCTCGCCGCCCCCCAGGAAGGCCCGCTTCCCGACACCCTGTTTCAGCAGCCCACGGCGGATCTGGCGCGCACCTTTTCGATTCCCGACGCCGACGCCGTCCTCTGGCATGAAGTGAAGCCCGCCGATCGGATGGGCCCTCCGCCGCCACCGGGCATCAGCTTTCAGGGTACAGCCCGCTTCTTCTATGCCGCGACGTCGTCAGAGACGGGCGTATGTCGTCGTGACGCGGCGGTGGTCCGCGTCGCGCAGCGAGACGGTGACGTGCAGCAGCGGGGACCGGTCCAACACATTACAGAGTTGGGCGTCGCTCCAGATTGCGAGCCGGATATCCGCCAGCGCTTCGCCTCCGTCAGACCGGAAGACGCCGATCTCGCGGCAGACCAACTGTCGAGGCTTATCGAGATTCAAAGACGTCTGCAGTCCGGGCGGCCCGCCGGGGTCGTCATCAGTTGCCGCAGTGAACAGCAGGGCTTCCGCTGCCCCCAGGATGCAGATGCCCTGTTCGCCCAACTACCCCTCGCCCGGATTTACTGGATCGGGCGCCAGCCCGGCGCGGATGCACTGATCTTTGGAGCGACCGATGGGGAGCCCGGCGATCCCATGTGGGATATTCGCCTGACCGGGGACCGACTGGAGTTGCTTCGGCGTATTCCCGCACCCTTCTAGTCGGCGCCTTGGCCGGCGTCTTCTACGGGTGGCGGCTCGTTCCAGTTCTCGCCCCCGTCGCTGGACGCCACAACACGCAGCCGCTTCGCCGCCGCGTCCCAAACCCACACACGCGTGCACTCCTCCCGGCCTTCCCGACAGTTGACGGTATGAAGCGTCGCCTCGACCCGCTGCTCCCGGTCGATCACCTTGATCTCGAACCGCAGGGCCTGCCGATCAAAGGCGCGAACGAAGCCGTCCTCGCCGCATATATATAGAGTGGTCCGGCACCCGCCCGTGCCGCAGAACCGGGTCGAGTCCGGCCAGCGGATTAGCCAGTCCGTCCGACCATCCATGTTCAGGTCCACCGGTTCGATCACCCCTTCGGGGACCTCGGTGATCAGCGGCGGACGGTTCGTCGGGTCCTCGATGTCCAGGTAGAAGCCATTGAGCTCATTCAGCACATACCAGCTGAACCCCTCAGGCGGCGTCTGCGCGGCGCTCTGGGCGGCGTCCTGGGCCAGGGCCCTGCCCTCCCCCGCCAGCGTCCCCGCGACCAGCGCCGCCGCCGCGCTCATCATGATCCGACTCAGTGTCATCGCGTCCTCCCTCTCGCGCGCCCCCCTGCTATGCACACCCCGCGAGACGATACCGCCAGTTTCTGACGACGCCCCAAACCTCCCGCAGGCTGCCGCATATCCGCCACAATGCGTGACCCGCCAGACACATCCGTTCACCGACCCGCATTCGTGACGGGTTTGTAATGGCAAAGTTCGGAGACGCTTTGATAGCCGTCCGCCTCATCGCAGCGCGACTCCCCGCAGCTGCCAACGAAAAGTGTGCTCAATGAAGACTCTCTTCCTCGCCACCGCCGCCGTCGCCGCTTTCGCCGCGGCCCCCGCCCTGGCCCAAACCGCGCCGACCGGCTCGGTCGGCGTCACCTGGAACAACGTCGAAGCCAAGACCGATGGCGGCAAGTTCGAAGCCGACGGCTACTCGGTCGACGGCGTCGTCGCCGGCCCGCTGACCGGCGAGTGGACCGTCACCCTGGGCGTCCAAGGCGCCTGGACCGACGGCGACTTCGACCACAGCAAGACCTTCTCGGGCGAAGCCCACGTGACCCGCACCCTGGCTGACGACATGCGCGTCGGCGGCTTCATCGGCGCTGCCGACGCCGGCAAGAGCTCGACCCTGTGGACCTTCGGCGCCGAAATGCAGAAGTATTTCGACAAGGCCACCATCACCGCCGCCCTGACCTACGGCACCGTCAGCAACATCGACGGCGACATCTGGTCGGGTGGCGTGGACGCCGGCTACTACGTCATGCCGAACCTGCGCGTGAACGGCTCGGTCGCCCTGAGCAAGGTCAACCTCGGCCAGAACGACATCGACGCCTACAGCTACGGCGCCGGCGCCGAGTACCAGATCAACAACTCGCCGATGAGCGTCTACGGTTCGTGGGATCGCACCACCCTGGACTTCGTCGACGTCGACGTTGACACCCTGTCGGTGGGCCTTCGCTTCAACTTCGGCGGCGACCTGCAACAGCGCGACCGCGCTGGCGCCAACCTGACCCGTACGGTCGTCAGCCCGACCGGCATCTTCGCCCTGGGCCTCTAAGCCCTTACAAAGCGAAACTGATTCAGGCCCCGGCGGAGCGATCCGCCGGGGCCTTTTTCATTCCCGAACGGATCAAGACCTCGGCCCACTTCGTGACCCAGATAAGGCGACTCGCCTCCTTGTCGCCACTGCGGCGCCGCAATCCGTTACCGCACCGCAACAACTCACAACCCTATGATTTTGTGACGGGTTTGTAATGGCCATGTGGCAAGCGTGACTGCTAGTTCCCCCGTCCCGCAGCGGCCCCCGCCGGTGCGGAGACTAAGGAATCAAAAAATGAAAAAGTCTCTCCTGCTCGTCTCGGCCGTCGCCGCCGCCGCCTTCGCCGCTCCGGCGTTCGCCCAATCGGGCCCGGTCGGTTCGGTCGGCGTGACCTACTCGAACGCTGAAGCCAAGCTGGGCGGCCTGAAGGCCGACAGCGACAGCTACGGTGTGGACGGCGTGGTCGCCGTTGACGCGTTCCAGGGCTGGACCGCCACCTTCGCCGGCTCGATCTCGCACAACGACGACTCGAACGACACCGGCGTGTCGGGCGCCGCTCACCTGACCACCCTGTCGGGTTCGGACCTGCGCTTCGGCGGCTTCGTCGGCGCGACCGACGCCGGCAGCGAAACCGCCTGGTCGTTCGGCGGTGAAGTCCAGAAGTACCTGGCCAACGCCACCCTGACCGGCACCGTCGCCTACACCACCGCCGACGACATCGACGTCGACGCCTGGACCGTCGGCGCCGACGCCGCGATCTACCCGATGGCCAACCTGCGTCTGAACGCCGGCGTCAGCTACTCGGACGTCGACTTCGCCGGCGCTGGCGCCGACCTGTGGACCTACGGCGTGGGCGCTGAGTACGAAATCGCCAACACCCCGTTCTCGGTTGTCGGCGGCTACACCCGCGGCGACCTGGAAGACCTGAAGGTCGACACCTGGACCGTCGGCCTGCGCTACAGCTTCGGTGGCGGCCTGCAAGCCCGCGACCGCGCTGGCGCCGCCCTGCCGGGCGCTGGCATCTCGAGCATCCTGGGCGCCCTCTAAGCACCCGGCGATCCTGATCGCATAAGAGAAGCCCCGGCGGAGCGATCCGCCGGGGCTTTTTGCTGCACTGACATCGGACATGAAAAAGGCCCGGGGGGTTCCACATCCCCGGGCCTCTCCCTTTACGGCGACTGCAGGGACTCAGTTGCCGATCCGCACGTCACCTCCGCCCATGATCGAGCGGCTGACGGAACCCGTGGCGCGGGCGATGGTCACATCACCGCCGCCGACGATGGAGACGTCCACGTCGCCGGCCACGCCGCCGAAGTTCACGTCGCCTGAACCGGCGATGCTGATGTCCACCTTGGGCGCATTGCCGCCGCGCACGTCCACGTCGCCCGAGCCGCCGATGGCGACCTCCAGCGGGCCGTCGATGCGCGAGACCATCACATCGCCCGAACCGCCGATGGAGACGTCCAGATCACGGGTGGCGCCGGCGGTCACCGACCCGGAGCCGCCGATGGCCACTTCCAGCGACGCCGAGGTTCCGGCGCGAATGTCACCCGAACCGCCGATGCTCAGCGAGACCGGCCCATCGACATTGGCCACATCCCAGCGACCGCAGCCGCCGTGGCCCAGATCCAGCGACCGGGCGCCGCGACCGACCGAGCCGTAGATGGCGCCCGAGGCGTTCACATCGACATTGCGCGGCGTGCGGATGACGATCAGCGGAGCGTCCGAGACGTTCACACGGCCGATGCCGCGCACCTCGACCGAAGCGCCTTCACCGGCGCGACCGCCTTCCGGGCCGTTGCGGCAGTTGTTGATGCCGTCGCTGCCGCCGTTGAACAGGCCGCTGCGGCGACGCAGGCCGCCGTTGACGCGGATCTCGTCGCCCACGCGGGTGACCTCGACGCGCGGCAGGCGGGACGAGCCCTGCTCGACCTCGACCGCGACGTCAGCGCGATCCTCGACCACCACCGCCACCCGGGCCACGGCGTAGCGGATCTCGACGTTGGGCTCTCCGGCGAAGGCGGGCCCGGCCATGGCGGCCAGGGCGACGGCCGATACGGCGGTGGCGATTGCGAGTTTCATGGTGACCTCCCAGTCCTGAATGTGAGGAAAGGGTGCGACCGCCGGGGCCGTGAGTCACTTTAAAACGAGGTCATGACCCCGTTGTAAGAATGCCGGTCGAAAGGCCCGCCACCACTGAGGCGCGTGTCCTTCCTGTCGGGAAATTCAGGCGCGCAGCTGGCCCGCGCCGTCCGCCGCGCCGACCTCCGGCTCGAAGTCGCGCTCGAAATGCTCCAGCCGGCTCTTCAGCGCCCCGGTCTTCTTCAGCGCCAGCGAGGCGGCCCAGCGGGCGGCCAGTTCCGGCGTCGCCATCCGGTCGGTCATGCGCGGCTGTCCGCCCCGGCTGCGCAGCACGGCGTTGGTGTAGAGCGCCCCGTTGCGGAACCGCGACGGCCAAGTCTGGAAGTCCATCGACAGGCTGACACAGAACCGGTCCAGATTCTCCACCCGGTGCGGCGCATAGATGGGCCAGGTCAGGGCCTGACCGGGCTCCAGGTCCATCACCTGCGCGTCCTGCTCGAACGCCAGGGTGTAGGGCAGTTCCTCGGTCGTCTGGCGTGCGACCACCTGCTCCATGTTCTTCTCGGGCAGGTGCGCCTCGTCGCCCGGATAGACATAGACGCGCTTGCGCCCGCGCATGTGGAACAGGACCACGCCCGCCGCGTCGAAATGATAGGGCACCCGCGCCTTGGGCGACGACAGGATCAGCTGGCCCGCGTTCCGCACGGCCTTCATCCCCGGATATTTCGCCTGCACCTTGGCGAACTCGGCCATGGCGGCGGCCCACAGCTCGGGCCAGCCGGTCTCGACCTCGCGCATGTTCACCCACAGACGCCCCTGCTGGATCGCGGCCAGGAGCTCGGCGCCGTCCAGACGACCGCGCGCGCCGGTGCGCAGCGAGACCTGCCCCTCGTCGTCGTAGTCATACAGGTTGATGTCGAACAGCTCGGCCGGATAGCGGTCGAGGATCGCCGCCAGCGACTCATCCGTGGCGAAGCCCTGCTCCACCAGACTGTGCGGATGGGCCTCGGCCTGCTTGATCGGGCCGGAGTAGCGGGTGCGGGTCGAAGTGGTGTCGTAGGGCATGCTGATCCTCAGGCCGAAGCGCTGCTGGAAGAGTTGCGCGCCTTGTTCAGCGCGGCGCCCGCCGCCTGCATGGCGCCCTTGAAGCGGTTGGCCGGCGTGACCTCGCAGGCCTCGATGGCGGCCCAGCGACGGCGCACGCTGGCGCGCAGCTTCTCGCCGCGCCCCTCGCCCGCCAGATCCAGCGCCTTCACCGCCGCCTGACTGACCGCCGAGCCTATCCCGGGCTTCAGCACCATCGCCTCGCGGACGATGTGGTGGCCGTTGCAGAAGTATTTCTTGTAGTGCTCGCCCTCGAAGCCGAAGTCGAAGGTGCGGTAGCCCAGCTCGGCCGCCAGCCGCATGGTGTCCATGCTCAGCAGGATCCCCGGCGAGCAGCGCGCCAGCGACGGCTCATAGCCCGGGAACCAGAAATGATACTGGTCGCCCGCGTGCAGCGAGAACTCCAGCGCCGTCAGGCGGTCCCCGGCCCACAGCCCGGCCATGGAGGCGCCGAAACCGTTCTCGCCCTGGGTCTGCAGCAGTTGGTGCAGCAGCTCGGCGGTCCAGCCGCAGGCGAAGATGTCGTGGCGATTGGTGCGCTTGTACTGGTCGCGCTTCAGGTTCAGCAGCCAGTCCAGCAGCTTGGGATCATGCAGGCCGCGCTCGACCCGCAGGGTCCCCAGCTCGGCCTCCATGCTGCGCCGGGCGCGCTCCTTGTCCTTGAAGAATTTGCCGAAGGTCTGCCGTCGCTCGGCGTACCAGCCGTCATAGCCGTCGTCGCCGAGCTGGACCTGCACCGTGCGCCGGTCCTCGCCCAGCGGCGTCTCACCGACCCAGGCGGTGACGTTCAGACGGGCCCCGCCCAGCAGCGTCGCCACTTCGGACAGGGTCGGCCCCTCGTCCGGACGGGCGATGACGCCGTGATAGTCGTTCATCGGCGCGCCCAGCGGCTGGATCGCCGCGCCGCGCTTCTGGTGCGGGAAGAAGCCGACGATCTCGCCGCCCTTGCTGAACACGGCCACCGCCGCGTTCGGGCTGATCTGACAGGCCACGCGCGTGAAGCTGGGCCGGAAATAGGGGCTGTTCAGCGCCGGATTGGCGGCCAGAAACGCCCGCCATGCCGCCCACTCGGCCTCGCCCAGTTGGTCCGCCTTGAGGATGTCGACCTTGAACCCGGTCATCCGTCGTCCTTCGCCCTCTCGGGGCAGTTGCAGCCTCCCTCATGACACAGCCCCCGTTTCGGCCCGGTGAGCGTTCATCCTTAACGACTTGTGTTCGCGGAGCCCCCGCGCGGACCGAACGTTGACCTTGCCCGAACCTCAGGAGAGCCTCATGACCGACCCCCATCGCCCCGAAAGCCGCGAGACCGAGAACGAGAACCTGCGCCCCGGGCCGGACGGTCAGCCGCCCCGCCCGGCGACCGAGCCCAAGGGTTCGGAAGGCTCCTCGAACCCGGGCGAAACGGCCACCGACCCCGCCACCGGAAAGCCCAATCCTTGAAGACTGCCGTCCATATGCTTGCCGCCGTCGCCCTGACCGTCGGAGCCGCCCTGCCGGTCTCGGCCAGGGCCCAGACGCCGGCCCAGACGCCGCCGCGCCCCGCCATCGCGCCGGGCGCCCCGATCGCGGTCTGCCCGCTGGACACCGGCTTCGTCGCGGACAACGGCGGCCTGACCCGCAGCCGGGCGGCGGTCCGAGCGGGGCGTCTGCGCATTCTGGCGGTCGGCTCCTCCTCCATCGAGGGCATCGGGGCCAGCCGCCGCGAGCTGGGCTTCGCGCCCCTTCTGGAGGCCGGTCTGGAAAGCCGCATGCCGGGCGTGGACGTCACCGTCATCAACCGTGGCATCGGCGGTGAGACGGCCAAGGAGACCGCCGACCGGCTGGAGCGCGAACTGGCCGCCGGTCGCGTCGATCTGGTCATCTGGCAGCTGGGCACCAATGACGTCCTGCGCGACCGGATGTTCGACGACGTCTTCGCCGACTTCCATCGCGGCGAGGCCGTGCTGCAGGCGGCCGACGTCGATGTGTTGCTGATCGACCCGCAGCGCCTGCCCGAGGCCACCACCAACATGTCGTTCCGCGGCCGCAATCCGGCGCTCGGCGACATGGCCAAGCGCATCGCCGATGAGGGCCGTCGTGGCGGCTACGCCGTCCTGCGCCGCTTCGACGCCATGGCGAACTGGGGTGGTCTGGATCGCGGCGGCGTCGGCCCCGACGACCTGCACCTGAACGATGCGGGCTACGCCTGCTGGGCCGAGGTCACCGCCGAAGGCCTGGCGCCCCGCTTGCGCTAGGTCCGCCGACCCGCGTTCGGGAACAAGCGGCGCCGCGCCGGGTTGGCTTCGGACCTGTCACGGTCCGGAGCCCGCATGTCCTTTCGTCTGATCCTCGCCTCGACCACGGTCCTGACCCTCGCCGCCTGCGGCCAGCCGGACCGTCCCGCCGAAGCACCCGCCGGGACCACGCAGGCCGCGTCCCTGACGGCGGATCAGATCAACGACGCCCGGATCACCGCCCCCGTCGCGCCGCCCTCGCCGGACGCGGCTCCCACCGGCCCGGTCCAGCCGGATCCGGCCCTGATCCGGCTGCAGGTCCTGCTGGACCGTTCCACCTTCTCGCCCGGCGTGATCGACGGCGTGCCCGGCTCCAACCTGCGTCAGGCCGTGGCGGCGTATCGCCAGGCCAACGGCCTGACCGGCGACGCCATAGACGCCGAGCTTCTGGAGCGGCTGGCCTCGACCGACGACCGCCCGGCGATGACCGCCTACACCCTGACCGCCGCCGACGTGGCCGGCCCCTTCAGCCCGCCGCCGGGCGAACTGGCCGAGCAGGCCGAGCACGGCGTCCGCTACACCAGCCCGCGCGAGCGCATCGCCGAGCATTTCCACATCACCGAGGACCTGCTGCAGGACCTGAACCCCGGCGTCGACTTCCGCCGCGCGGGCCAGCGCATCACCGTCCCGGCCATCGGCGCCGCCCCCCTGCCCGCCGACGTCGATCATATCGTGGTGGACAAGGCCGAGGGCTCGGTCCGCGCCTTCGCCGAGGACGGCCGCCTGCTCGCCTACTATCCGGCCACCATCGGCAGCGGCGACAATCCCACGCCCAGCGGCACGGTCCGGGTCAACGGCGTGGCCCGCAATCCCGACTATGTCTATGATCCGGCCAAGCTCAGCTACGGTCCGGGCGGCGCGCGCGTGGTCGTCCCGGCTGGCGCCAACAATCCCGTCGGCGTGGTCTGGATCGATCTGAACAAGCCCAGCTACGGCATCCACGGCTCGCCCGATCCGGAGACGATCGGCAAGACCGCCTCACACGGCTGCGTCCGCCTGACCAACTGGGACGCCTGGCAGCTGGCGGCGGCGGTGAAGCCCGGCGTCACCGTCCGGTTCGTCTGAGCTCCGAGCCAGGACAATGTTCAACAACGTCGCTCTGCGAACGTGGATATATAATTTGCACGTGTATATCATCCATGTTTCCCTCTACGCGCGATTTCGCACGAGGGGAGCTGAAACCATGGACGCCGCCGCCGAAGCAAAGGTTCTGGAGAGCCTGTACGACCGTCTCTACGACGCCATCACCTACTCGCCGCCCGGTCGCGCCACCGGTCTGGACGCCAAGCCGGTGATGCTGATGGCCAAGAATCTGGTCCTCAATCCGGCCGACTTCACCAACGCGCTCAGCCCGATCAATCCGGGGACCAAGGCCAACCAGAACGCCGCGCAGATGTTCTCGGCCATGGTCGACGCCATTCCCGATGTCAGCCAGTCCCCGCTGTGGGTCGACAGCGGCCGCAAGGTCTCGGACACCTACATCAACGCGGTCAAGGGGGCGAACACCGGCAACCAGGTCGATCCGAACCAGAAGAAGATCTACGATCAGGCGTTCAACTATCTGAACGTCAATCAGACGATCGCCAATTTCGACGGCACCTCGACCACCACCCTGCAGCCGTCGCCGATCGCCCAGACCTACGACGACAACGAGTCGGCCTATATCTCGGCTGTCACCGGCTATCGCACCGCCTACAACGGCTATGACCTCAGCCAGCCGGCCGACCAGCGCGCGTGGAACGCCGTCGCGCCCGGCCTGCAGAACCTCGTCGACCAGACCTGGAACCACTGGACCCGTCAGGGCAAGCAGCAGGTCGAGCAGGCCCAGAACGCCCTGCAATCGACCATCAATGACGCCGTCGCCGCCGCCATCGCCCAGGCCCAGGGTCTGGTGCAGGATTCGCGCCTGCTGCCCGGCGCCCTGCCGACCGATCCCGGCTGGCTGCTGTCCTACGGCATGGCCAGCGACTGGATGAACGCCACGTCCCAGGCAGCCCAGCTCACCCTGCGCAGCAGCTATCTCAACGAGACCTCCAGCGCGCAGGCGAGCAGCTATTCCAGCGGCGCCGGCGCCTCCTGGGGCCTGTGGAGCGGCAGCGCCTCCTACTCGCACAGCGACGAGCAAACCAACTCCCACATGGACGCCACGGACTTCACCCTGACGGCCGAGCTGATCCAGGTCCGCATCATGCGCCCGTGGTTCAACCCGCTGCTGTTCTCGATGAAGGACTGGTGGGTCAACGGCTATGACGCGGGCGGCCTGTCCGCCGACACGGTCATGCCGCTGGTGCCGACCTCCTTCGTGGTGGCGCGCAACGTGGCCATTACCGCCAACTTCAGCGAGCAGGACAAGAGCCACTTCGCGGAATCGACCAGCGCCGGCGGCAGCGTCGGCTGGGGGCCCTTCTCGGTCAGCGGCAGCTATTCCCACTCGGACAGCAACGACACCTTCAGCTCGACCTTCAACGGCGGGACCCTGCGTCTGCCGGGTCTGCAACTGCTGGCCTTCCTCTGCACGGCCACGCCCAGCGCTCCGCCGCTGTCCAAGCCCTGATCCCGTACGCTCCGGTCGGGGCCGCCTCGCCATTTCGGGCGGGGCGGCCCCGATGCCTTTCGGGAGACCGTGAATGAATCTGTCTGATCTGGTGGCAGCGGCCCTGCCGCCGCCCGACGTCGACCTATGGGCCAGCTCCCACGAACCCACGCATTTGCAGGGCGTCGGCGCCGCCCCCGGCGCCCTGGGCTCGCGCCCCGTGCTGCAACTGTCCGCCATGCCGACGGTGATCAACCGCGCCGACTACGCCAACGCCATGGCCGCCGGTAATCCGGGCGGTTCGCTCACCGCCCTCGCCGCCTTCCGCAATCTGGTCGACCCGATTCCTGGATTCTCGGCCCTCTACGCCCCGGGCGGACAGTCCACGGAGAGCGCCTGGATCGACTTCTGCAACGGCGCCGCCGTGCGCGACGGCTCCGCCTTCGCCCAGTCCGCCCTCGCCAACGCCCGCCGCACCAACGCCGCCCAGCAGATGGCCGACCTGACGCCGACCATGACGCCCTGGCTGCCGGTCTATGCGACCCCCTCCGACTGGTATGCGGTGACGGACGACGCCTTCAGTCCCGTGACCATCGACCTGTCGGCCCGAGGCCAGCTAACCGGCCCCTACGCCACGCCGGGCGGCCCCAACATCGACGGTCCGACGCCCGCCTGGACCACGCCGCAGGGCTCGGCGCCCCTGTCCCCCGCGACCCGGCTGAAGACCCTGACCTTCCGCGCCCTGCTGGTGACCCTGTCCCGGCCCTGGCTGAACCCCGCCCTGCTGGCCATGGGCGATGTCTATCTGGGCGGCCAGCCGGCGGGCTTCTATTCCAGCGGCGACATCATCAAGAACGATGGCGTCCTGCCCCTGCTGACCACGGGCTTCTATCTGGCGGTGGACGTCCGGCTCGAGGCCGACTGGGCGCCGGCGGATCAGATGAGGCTGTCCGAGGCGGCGGCGAACCGAACCCCCCTGGCCTTCGAGGGCTTCGCCCTCAGCGACCACGAAGGCGGCCTCAGCGTCGACGCCCCCTCCACCACCGCCATCACCACGGCCACCTCGTCCCTCTGCCAGATCGTCGCCTGGACCAGCGCCCTGACTCCGCTTTGCCCGCAGATCGCGGGATAGGGCGACGCGTGGGGCGGGGAGGTTCATCACAACGGACGCGCATAGCAAAACGGCCCCCGGATCGCTCCGGGGGCCGTCTCTGTCTTTGGTGCTTGGCGGTCTCGCGCTCAAGGAGCGAGCGACCGCGTGGCGAGCGTTAGCGCGAGAAAGTCTTACTCGACGATCTTGGCCACGAC